>OBIC01000005.1_pt1 | contig 207973 bp, 198 predicted proteins | sample 1519831 | NCBI WGS metagenome assembly OBIC01 (sample SAMN03019805, study PRJEB22545) | beach sand metagenome | biome: beach; feature: sea beach; material: beach sand | place: USA: Municipal Pensacola Beach, FL | collected 2010-10-20 | depth 40-45 cm m
AATCGCAGCCATCGCCATCATCCTGCGATGAAAGTTAAATCCCGACTACGACCTAGTCTTCCTCGCCCGAACGGGGGCTGGATTTCTCCACCCGCTTGCGCAGGCGTGAGAATTGCCGCGACGCGCTTTCCTCGGGCGTCTTGGGCGGATCGAGATCGTCGAGGTCGTCGCCATCATCCAGATCAGGCATCTCGAAGGGGGCGGTGTCTTCCTCAATCTCGTCATCGCGGATCGGGCGGCCGGTGATAATCGAATCGCTTGCCGGAAGCACAAGGCGGGTTTCCGCCGCCTTCAGGGACATGCCGGGCCAGACGGCAAGTTTCAGGTCCGCATCCAGCCAGACATCGCACCACCCGCCCAGCCGGCGGATACCGATCACGCGGCCCACCCGTACTGGATCGCCCGCCTCGCGCTGCATCTCAAGGCGCGGCCCTAGCCCGCCAGTCGCCACGCGCAGGCCGATCTGGCTGCCGCCGGAGGTGATGGTCACATAGGCTGCGGCAAGGCCCCCGGCGTCGGGATCGCTGGCGGTGCGTACAGAGGTGTCGCCCGCTTCCTCGATCAGGGACACAATCTCTCCGGCCATGGGCGCATGCACGGTGTTGGTGCTCGCCGGCGAGGAGGCAATGCGCAGGCAGACCAGGTCGCGCGCATCCATTCGCAATTCGGCCGGGCAGACCATATGGGTCGAGATCGACACCAGCACGCCATCCACGGGCGACACGATCGCATCGGCTTCGGGGGGCGGTGTGCGGGTGGCATGGCGCGAGGCGAGCAGGATCACCGCCGCGCCGGCAATACCGAGCAGGAAAAGCGGGCTCCAGAACAAGCCGAGCAACGCGCCGATGATGAAAGCCGCAATCGCGCCGACCAGGCCGGCAATGTCAAAGCGCGCCAGCGCCCAGGGAAACCGCTTGCGGTCAATGTCTTCGGGAAAGTCCTTCATCCTTCAGCCCTTATTCCGCAGCCTCGATCAGCCTGTCGCGCGCCGCCTGCCGCGCCCACATTCCCGCATATGCCCCGCTGTGCGCAAGCAGCTCCTGATGGGTGCCGCGCTCGACAATATGCCCAGCCTCCAGCACGATGATCTCATCGGCATGCTGGATCGTGGACAGGCGATGGGCCACCATCAGTGTGGTCCGCCCGCGCGCAGCTGCCTCCAGAGCCTCCTGGACAGCCGCTTCGGTGCCGCTGTCGAGGGCGGAGGTTGCCTCATCCAGCACGAGGATGGCCGGATCGGCAAGGATCACGCGGGCAATACCGACGCGTTGCTTTTCCCCGCCGGAGAGTTTCAGGCCGCGCTCGCCCACGCGCGTCTTCAGCCCATCTGGCAGTGCCATCACGAAATCAAGCAACTGGGCCTGGCGCATGGCCTCTTCCACCTCGGCATCGGTAGCATCCGGGCGGGCATAGGCGACATTGGCGCGGATCGTGTCGTTGAACAGCACCACATCCTGCGGCACCAGGCCGAGATTGCGGCGCAGCGAAGCCTGGGTGACATCGCGCACATCCCGGCCATCGACCAACACCCTGCCCGACTGTACATCATAGAACCGGAAAAGCAGCTTCAGCAGCGTGGACTTGCCCGCCCCGGAGGTGCCGACAAAAGCGACAGATCCACCAGCAGGAATGTCCATATTGATGTCTTCCACGCCGACCGCGCGCCCTTCATGGGCAAAGGAGACATCCTCGAACTGCACATGGCCGCTCGCTCGGCCGAGATCGACGGCATCGGGCCGATCGGCGACTTCCGGCACCATGTTCATGAGGCCGTAGAGCTTCTCCAGGTCCACCGCGCCCTGTTTGATCTCGCGCCAGGCCCAGCCGAGAATGTTCAGCGGCCGGTAGAGATTGGTGAGCAGGAGCATTGCCGCAGTCAGGTCACCGACTTTCAGCTCACCATCGGCCACCTGCCAGGCAGCCATCGCGAGCATGCTGAACAGGCCGAGGCTCATCACCAGTTCCTGGCCGGCATTCAGGAGGTTCATACTGCGCGCGACGGTCACATAGTGGCGGTTGTAGCGCTGCATCGCTTCGTCATAGCGCAGGGTTTCGCGGTCCTCGGCGGCAAACGCCTTCACCGTTTCGAAATTCGTCAGCGTGTCGATGGAGACTGCCCGCAGGCTGGTGTCGGCCTTGTTCATTTCGCGGCGCTGGCGCACGCGCCACTCCGTCACCAGGACAGTGAACACCACATAGACGGCGACTGTTGCCACGGCGACGAGGGCCAGGCGCCAGTTATAGGTGACCGCCAGCACGACGGCGGCGAGGCCGAGGCCGATAAAGGTCGGCCCGATATTGAAGGCGAGAAAGCGGATCAGATAGTCGATGGCCCCTGCCCCGCGCTCGATCACGCGGTTGAGCGCGCCGGTGCGCCGGGTCTGGTGAAAATTCAGCGACAGGTGCTGGGCATGGCGAAAGGCATCCACACTGGCCAGGCGCTGGGCATCCTGGCTGACCGGCGCGAAAAAAGCATCGCGCAGCTGCGGAAGACCGGCGGAGGCGAACCGCCCGGCGGCAAAGAGGGCCAGCCCGCTAATGGCGAGCGGCAGGGCGGCCATGAGGTCGCCCTCTCCACTCAAAAGGTTGATGGCATTGCCGAGCAGGACCGGTGCGATCACTTCGAGCAGCTTGGCCCCGCCGGTGAGGATCACCGCCAAAACCATGCGAAAACGCCAGCGCGCCAGTTCAGGCCGCGCCAGCAATTGCAGAATTCTCAGGATCGAGGCCCACAGCCCGCCATCGGCGCTCTCGATACGGTCTGGATCCTGCGATGATGCAGTATGAGCAGATGACATGGCGGCCATATGGGGCAATTCCCCTGAAAGCGCTACTCCCATGGCTGGCAAAGCGGGTAGAACCGACGCGCGATTTACGGCAGACCCATTTCAGTTGGGACAGTTTTCAGGAGTGACGCCGCGATGGCCCGTATCAAATCCGTCTGTGTGTATTGCGGGTCGTCGAACGATGTGAAGGCCGACTATCTGCGCCTGGCGACCGAACTTGGCCGCACGCTCGCCCAGAAAGGCCTGCGTCTTGTCTATGGCGGGGGCAGTGTCGGTCTGATGGGCGCGTGCGCGCGCGCGGCCCATGGCGAAGGCGGCGAGGTGCTGGGCATCATGCCGAAATTCCTGCTGCACAAGGAACGCGTCTTCGAAGAGGTCGAACACCGCATCGTCGAGGACATGCACACCCGCAAGCAGATGATGTTCGAGGAAAGCGATGCCTTCATCACCCTGCCCGGCGGCATCGGCACGCTGGAGGAAGCGGTGGAGATGCTGTCCTGGGCGCGGCTCGGCCTGCATGCCAAGCCGATGGCCTTCCTGGATGAGGACGGTTTCTGGGACCCCTTCTTCGAACTGATGGACCACATCATCGAGGGCAAGTTCACGCCCGAGGAGTTCCGCGCCTCTCTCGTTCAGGCTGACACGCCGGAAATGGCGATTGCGGCCCTGGAGGAGCGCATCGTCGTGCTCGACAGTGATTAGGTGGCTGACAGGCTGAGCCTGTCGGGACTGAACGGGATGGCCTCGGGCGGCAGGGCGCCATCGAGAATGTGGGACGCCGCCCACTGCCCCATCAGCGGGGCCAGCAGCACGCCATTGCGGAAATATCCGCCGATGAGATAGCGGTTCGTCCGCGCCCAGCCGAGGATCGGCAGGCCGTCCTGCGCGCGCGGACGCACGCCGGACCAGCGCTCCAGCACCTCCGTCTCGCGGACGGCGGGATAGAGCTTCGCCGCATCGCCGAGCAGGGCCTGCACATCCTCCTCGCTGACGCGGGTGTCGCTGATACCGGCCTGGCTGACCGCGCCGAGCACAACGCGGCCGGCCTTGGGCGCGAGGTAGCGGTTGCCGAAGCGCACGACCCGGTCAGGCAATCCCACATGCGGGGCAAGCGAGACCGCCGTGCCCTTTACCGGCGAGGCCCCTGGGCCCTGCCAACCGCGCGCATCGACAATGATGCCGCCGATCACGCCCTTCAGGTCGCCGCGATGGAAATCGACACCGCGCGCTTCAAGCAGGTGAACAAGCGCCGTGATCACCGCGCGGTTGTCGACCTGCCCATCGAGGGGAAGCTCAAGCATCTCCTCCTCGCCGGCCGGCGCATAAGGCAGGCCAAGCTCATCGAGATACTCGGAAACACTGTCCAACCAGCCGGCCGGTGCATCGGCGGCGGCGCGCGCCAGGCTGGGCCGGGGATCATAGCCGATCTCCATCCCTGCTTCCTCGGCGAGCGGGCCGGCAACCTCCTCCCAGGCGGTGCGCGCAGCAAGGCAGGCCTTCAGCAGTGGGTCCCCTGCCTCGGGGCGTTCCAGCACGGCTTCATAGCACGGCGCCAGCATGCCGGCGGCGGCCCGGCTCGCGCCGGATCCCGGCGGCAGCGGGTCGACCACCCGCACCTTCACGCCGCGCCCGGTCAGCGCATAGGCGGTGAACAGGCCCGCCAGCCCGGCGCCTGCGATAATGATGTGGGTCTGCTCGCTCATGGCCCTTGTCAGCCCTGTGGCTTGGTCTCTTCCTTCGGCGCGGGGGAATCGGGCGCCTTGCGGGCGGCCTGTTTGCGCCGGCGCAGATTGTCACGCAAGGCCTTGGCGAGCCGGGCATCGCGCTCTGTGGGCTGCTTTTTCTCGGGCATAGGTGTCGAAGGTCCTGACAATGGTCTTTTCATCTGACCCGGCATAGGTTATGCGCCCCACTTCCGAACTGCAAACGCCGCGGTAGCTCAGTGGTAGAGCGCACCCTTGGTAAGGGTGAGGTCGAGAGTTCAATTCTCTCTCGCGGCACCATTTGCGGACAGCCACAACCTGACAAGAAGGCAGGTTGTGGCTTGTTGATCCAGCACAAAATACGAGCGCTCAAAGAATCACGTAAATCGGCGGGTACATGCTGGTTTATGATGGTGTGACCGAACCAGAGCCATCGGCGATGTACCAAGGGTCAGAAGCACCGCTGCCGGACGCCACCATAACTCTGTAGTTTGATGCGTCCCACACCATTTTTCCACTCGCTTTGGAGGTCGTATTCACGTTGTCACCGATACTGGAGATTGCTGATCCAGAATAAGATCTCAATCGAACGCCTCTTTCCGAATCAATGACTTTTGAACCATCAAGCTCATAAGATTCCGTGTTGTTCAATGTCCCACGAAATGTGATTTTTCCACTCTGTCGATCGAATTCTGCAAGGGTCTGCAAAGCGGAACCGTCATCCTGTCGGGAACCGATCACCAAATTGGAACCTGCGTTTGAACCAGCCTCAGCATCGCTGTTTACGCCGATCAACCATCTGTCGCTACCCGATGTTTGGAACCACAACAAACCGGGACGGCCAACATCTCTGTTAAGCCGAACATCTATAGATGTATCAAGGCCGGCCGTTGAAAAGTTCGTTGAGGCTATGTCGTAGTGAGTCCAAAACCTGGATCCATCGAACACTTCGAGCCCAGGTGTCGTAATGTTGGTAATCGCACTCGATCCAATACCGATATCGTTTCCCATCCAGATCCGGATGTTCTTACAATTGCTATTTTCAATTTCGACGATAGAACCCACACTAGTGAAATTCCTGAGGTGGGGATTATTGATTTCCCATCCTTCAGTGCCTCGAGACGTTTGCTCCTTGATATATATTGGAGATGTGGTGTCGGCACCCAGTATTCTGGCGTTGTTGATTATTCCGCCATTCCCCATAAGCGTGATGCAACGTGATGCAACGCTTGCTGTGGCGTCATAACCTGCCAAGGCACCGCTTTGGATAATTAGCCCATCGCAGTGCGCAAAATACCGGAAGGATCACTTGGGTCGATAAGCAGCGATGTGTCGTTACAATTTTGGCTGGATTCGCACTGAACCATCATTATGCGATGCGTGTAGTTATTGTTACTCTCATCGCCAATACACCAGCCATGCCCTTGATTTTGGCGGCTTTCGCACTCTTGAAAACTGACAATGCCGACTTGGTAGTTCGTGCCGACATCATCGTCATCATCAACAGTGCGACCCGTGTTCGTTCCATCGTCGAGCTGAAAACCATGGCCATTATTGTTTTTTGAAACAATACGGATAAGCCTAGATTCATAACACTTCCCGACCAGCATAACGCCAGAATTTGGCTGGTTCTTTATCAGAATGTCTTCAAGAACTGTATGCATCACGTCCCCTTCTCCAGAGGATCTGCAGACATTTTCTCCTTCGACACGCAGACCGCAATTCAATCCAGTCTGAGTGTTGTCCGGGGTGGAGTCCTTTCGAGAAACCCCCGGCTCTTCTACAGTTTCTTGTGATTCAATTCTTATCCGGCCGACATAACAGTTTTCCCTTCTCACCCATATGATCGGCCCAGTTTGGGCAGTACCTATAATAACAGTTCCTTCCTGAACGCTAGAAAGCGTATCCCACATGGACCCCGTCCCATCGCCCTCCAAATAAAGAGATTCACTTTCTAATATAATTGGCTCATCAGTGTAATAATGGCCAGCAGGAATACGAATGCGACAGGGTCTTCCATAAGGGGAGATGTACCTCATGAGTGTATTTGAGGCCATGCTTATGCATTGGTTTATAGCTGGACCGTCATTAGTGAGGTCGCCGAATTTTCCAAATGCGCCATACCAGCGTACATTGAAATAGCCGTCATGATCGAAAATCCAGCAGCCACTTGCCCCAGTCTTGTCGGAGGCAGGGGCAACTAGAATGCCACCATCCCCCTCACCGGAGGTCACCTCATCCTGTGGGACATAAGTGGACATATCAGATGAAATCCAGCGAGCGTGCCGAGCTGGCCCCCAGTCACCGCTTGCATCTCGCCCGTATACGGTAACGACATCGTCTGTAGACATTCCGGTCAACGCCCTAAGGCCCGACAGGTTAACTTTATATCCTAGGTCTACCATCTTTTAATACTCCTAAATACACCCCAAAGAAATATACACCATCAACAATTGATATTTTGTGATATTATATTAATGAAAACAAACAATAATACTTGTATTGATATTGCTATGCCGTTTTGTTTGCGCGCCCAATTATGGCGCTCCTGCGGCGGAACATGAATTCTCTGCAAGGAAGCGAGTCTCAAAACCTCTTGGTAACCCCCCGAAGGCAGCGTCCCGGCATGGTTAACGCGTAGTGCGCTCCGGTTAACCGGGGTGATTCGGACACTGAAGAGGTTGAACATGCTGAAAAAATCGCTGCGCTGGGCGGCCGATATGGGGTTTGCGGAGAAGATTCGCCCGCTCTCCCTGAAAGTCTCGCCATCGCAATTCGGTCTTCGCGGCGCCCTTGCTGAGGGCGAACTGGGCTTCAACAAGGGGCTCACCCGCCGCCAGGCCAAGAAGGACGCCACCGACGGCCTGCCCCCATCTGAGGCCATGACTCGCGACCAGTGGAGCGAGCGTGAGCAGAACGTGGCGGAGAAATCCGAAGCGGTGCGCCGTGGCCTCGACACCTGGTTTCAGGCCAGCGCGGCCGGCGTGCGCAACTTCATCCATGATCACACACCGGCGGAGATCCAGGTCGATCCCCTGCGCGAGGCGATCAAGGCGGAAGAAAACGAGCTGCGCCATTTCGAAACCGACGATGCCGAACAGGCCGCCCAGCATCATGATGCCACCGTGGTCGAGTTGGAAGCTTTCCGTGAGAGCCATGGCGAGCGGATCGGCAAGCGCACGCCCGACATCAAGAAGAATGTCGAGCAGACCATCGCCATCCTGATGGCGGTGCTGCTGGTGGAGGGGTGTTTCAATGCCCTGCTTTTCAAGGACGCCCAGGCGTCCGGCCTGCTCGGCGGGCTCATGGTCGCTTTCGGGATCAGCGCGGTGAATGTGCTGATTGGCGTGGTCGGCGGCTATCTCGGCCTCCGATATCTCAACCATCCCGACCTGCCCTTCAAGGTGCTCGGCGGGATCGTGGCCGGAGCCTGCGTGATGATGGGCCTGTTCCTGAATTTCTTCATCGCGCACTTCCGCGATGCAGTGGAAGTGGCCCTGCATGAGGCCATGGCGTCGGGGTCCATGGCGGACTTCTCCATGTTCGCCATTCCGCCGAGCGAGGTGTTTGTTTCCATGTTTCCGAACATAATCGGGCTGGATTCCATGGTCGCTTTCGGCCTGCTGGTGATCGGGCTCACCGTGTTCTCGGTGGCGCTCTATGAGGGCTACGACAAGATCTCCGACCGCTATCCCGGCTATGGCCGTGTCTGGCGCAAGGAACGCCTGGCTTATGAGGCGCGCCAGCAGGTGCGCAACGGCGTGCGCGATGATCTCAGCGACTATTACACCGCCTGCCGGACCTGGTTCGAGACCCAGCAGACCCGGCATGTGAATGCCAAGCGCGAGATCGAAAAGGCGCTCAACGAGTTGGAAACCCGCCGCGCCCATGCCATGTCGGTGGCCTCCAAGGCAGGCGAGCAGGAACGCTCGCACAAGGTCGCCTACCGCCAGGCCCATCGCCGCCAGCGTAACGGCCTGCGCGAGACGCTCGGCGACCAGGCGCCCTGCCCGGTCTATTTCGACGAGATCCTCACGCCCGATCTGCCCGGCTTCGACTATGGCAAGGAGCGTGAGCAGGCCAAGGCCGCGGTCGAAACCATCGAGCACAATATCACGGCGATCAATATCTGCCGCGAATGGCTCGAAACCCATGTGCAGGAAGTCCAGAAGGGCCTCTCCAGCGTCGAGAAACGCGTGCACGACCATATCGCCAATATCCGGGCCGCGCGCGAAGCCGGCCACGACAAGCGAACCGCCTGACGGGCGGTCCCTTAGAGAAAGGACGAGCCAATGCCCCGTTCGAGAGAAAAAGGCCCCTGGTTCTGGCGCTCTATGATCGCCGCCATGGTGGCCAGCGTGTTCGGCATGTTCGCGGTCGCGGCCTTCTCCGCCCCGCCGCCGGTCGATCCGGACACAAACTGCCGTATGGATCGACACGACCCGGCCCATACCATTGTCCTGCTTGACCAGTCCGACCCGTTCGGGCCGAACGATGTCGACTGGGTCCGCGAGCTGCTGGATGGCGAGGCACGCACTCTGCCCAAACATGGCCGTCTCACGGTGATGGTGCCGAATGCCAGCCAGCCCTTCGACCCGGTGCGGGTCTATTCGGCCTGCTCGACCGGCAGCCCGGACAAGGCCAATCCGATCCTCTCCAATCCGCGCATGGTGGCCGATGCCTGGCGCACACAGTTCTATGAGCCGCTGGTCGCCCGCGTGGAAACAGAGATGCAGGACAAGGTCGCCCCGGCCTCGCCGCTCTCAGAAGCGCTTTATGCCATTGCCGACCGGGCCGACTTCCAGGCCGGCCAGCGCCATCGCCGGCTGATTGTCGTGTCGGATCTGATGCAGCATTCCGGCGACTTCTCCTTCTACCGCACCGGCGCGGACTATGGCGCCTTCCGCGAAACGCGGCTGGTGGAACGGATGCCGGCGCTGGATGGCGTGGAGGTCACCGCGCGCATCGTGCCGCGCGAGATCTACGACCTGCCCATGGGTGAGGTGAAAGCCTTCTGGCGGGCCTATTTCCGCGAGACGGGCGCGACATACGGCTCGCTGAACTAGAAGGTTTCAGCCTTGAGATTATTGGCCAGCCGGGGAACAAATCGGCTGGCCTTTTTCTTTTGCGGGAGCCCGCCATGACCGATCTCATCCGTCTCGATGTGAAGCCGCCGGTGGCCGAGCTGGTGCTCAACCGCCCGGACAAGCGCAATGCGCTCTCGATAGAAATGTGGGACGCCATTCCGCGGCTCATCGGCGAATGCGTGGAAAACCCCGATGTGAAGGTCGTGTTGGTTCATGGCGGGGATGCAGGTGCCTTTGCGGCCGGCGCTGATATCTCTGAATTCGAGACAATCTATGCCACGCGCGAGGCCGCGCGGCTCTCCGGTGATACGATCGCGGCAGCCCTCAACGCTATCGAGCATTGCCCCAAGCCGACTGTGGCGGTGATCGACGGGGCCTGCGTGGGCGGCGGCATGAGCCTGGCGCTGGCTTGCGATATCCGCATCGCGGCGCGCTCGGCCAGGTTCGGTATCACGCCTGCGAAGCTCGGCCTTGTCTATCCCGCTGGCGATACGCGCCGCCTGTTGCAGGCCGTGGGTGCGGGGCGAGCCAAGGCGCTCCTGTTCACGGGGAAGATCGTGAGTGCGGAAACCGCCCTTGCCTACGGACTGGTGGATGAGTTGTTCCCCGTTGAGGAACTGCATGCGGCCAGCGAAGCCCTCGCCCGCGATGTGGCGAGCGCCTCGCAATGGTCGATCCGGGCGGTCAAGCAGATGATCGATGGCTTGCAGGGCGGCTGGCATGACGATACCGAAGAAGCCACGGACCTGTTCCTGCGCGGCTTTGAAAACGAGGATCACCATGAAGGTTACCGCGCCTTCCTGGAGAAACGGAAACCGGACTTTCCGATCCGGTAGTCAGAAGCGCCTTTTGCCCCTGCCGGGGCCTTTTCCGCCTGAAATCGATCCCCCGGATCGATTTCTGCCGCTTCGCGTCACCGGCTACAAAGCCTTCACAATATCCTCGGCCATCTTCTTGGCATCGGCCAGGAGCATCATGGTGTTGTCATTGAAGAAGAGCTCGTTCTGCACCCCGGCATAGCCCGATGCCAGCGAGCGCTTCACGAACATCACCGTGCCGGCATTCCAGACTTCCAGCACCGGCATGCCGTAGATCGGCGAGGTCGGGTCGTCCTTCGCGCCGGGATTGGTGACATCATTGGCGCCGATGACGAAGGCCACGTCGGCCTGTTTGAACTGCGAGTTGATATCGTCCATCTCGAAGATCTCGTCATAGGGCACCTGGGCCTCGGCAAGCAGCACGTTCATATGCCCCGGCATGCGGCCGGCCACCGGGTGGATGGCGTAGAGCACCTCGACGCCTTCTGCCTTCAGCTTGTCGCCCATTTCCTTCAGCGCATGCTGGGCCTGGGCGACGGCCATGCCGTATCCCGGCACGATGATCACCTTGGCTGAGTTCTTGAGGATGAAGGCCGCATCGTCGGCCGAGCCGATCTTCACCGGGCGGTCATCCGCGCCGCCGCCATGAGCTGCCGCCGCGCCATCGGAGGCGCCGAAGCCACCGGCGATCACCGAGATGAAGCTGCGATTCATCGCCCGGCACATGATGTAGGAGAGGATCGCGCCGGAAGCGCCGACAATCGCGCCGACCACGATCAGCGCGAAGTTCGACAGGGTGAAGCCCAGCGCGGCGGCCGCCCAACCGGAATAGGAGTTCAACATCGAGATGACGACCGGCATGTCCGCGCCGCCGATCGGGATGACCAGTGTGATCCCGGCGACCAGCGCCAGACATGCGATCCAGATCAGCAGCATGCCGCCACCGGACTGCGCGCCATCAGACATGGCCAGTGCCACGGTGAGGCCAATCAGGCCGAGGAAGATCAGGAGATTCAGGATATGGCGCAGCGGCAGCAGGATCGGCTTGCCGGGGATGGAGCCATTCAGCTTCAGCGCAGCAATCACCGATCCTGAGAAGGTGATCGCACCGATGGTCACCGACAGCGACATCTCAACGAGCGAACGCGGCGAAATCAGCCCCTCGGCATTCAGCAGACCAAACGCGGCCGGTGCGAAGAAGGCCGCAAGCCCCGCCAGCATGGAGGCCATGCCGCCAAGCGCGTTGAACATGCCGACCATCTGCGGCATTGCCGTCATCGGCGCGCGCTGGGCGAGCAGCGCGCCGATGCCGCCGCCGATCACAATGCCGCCGGCAATCAGGCCGAGCGTCGCCGGGTCGAGGAAATCCTTCACCAGGAACAGGGTCGTACCGGCGGCAATCGCCATGCCGATAATGCCGAGCATATTGCCCTGGCGTGCGGTTTCCGGGCTCGACAGCCCGCGGATCGAGAAGATGAACAGCACCGCGGAGACGAGGTAGAGCAGCGCCGAAATATCATAGACGGTCATGGGTGTTTCCTTGTTGTCGCGAAAGGCCGGTCAGTCGTCGGCCTTGGGCGCCGGGCGCTCTTTTTTCTTGTACATTCCGAGCATGCGATTGGTGACGAGGAAGCCACCGAAGATGTTCACTGCCGCAAACCCAATCGAGGCCGCGCCGAGCCATTTCGCGATCCACACTTTCTGCGCCACTTCCGGACCCGCATCGCCGAGCGCGCTGGCGGCTGCCGCGATGATCGCGCCGACGACAACCACGCCGGAAATGGCGTTGGTGACAGACATGAGCGGGGTGTGCAGGGCCGGTGTCACTGACCAGACGACATAATAGCCGACAAAGGCCGCCAGGACGAAAACCGCGATTCGGAAGATCATCGGATCGACCTGCCCGCCGCTGCCTTCAGCGGCAAACGCAGGCATGGCCACAATGGCGGCAACAAGAAAGGCGTAGATGGATTTCATTTCTTCACTCTCTCATTGACGGTTTCGCCAGCCCTGGTGAGCAGCATGGCCGTGACGATTTCATCTTCGGTTTCAAGGCTCAGCGCGGCTTCCTCACCGGTGATGAGCGGCAGGAAGCTGAGCAGGTTCTTGGCGTAAAGCGCGCTGGAATCTGCCGGCAGGCGGGCGGGCAGGTTTGTGAAACCGGCGACCTTCACACCGCCTACATCGACGATCTCGTCCGGCTTCGAGAGCGGGCAATTGCCGCCCTGGGAAACCGCCATGTCGATGATCACCGAGCCGGGTTTCATCGACTTGACCATGTCCTCGCTGACGAGCACGGGTGCGAGCCGGCCCGGGATCAGCGCCGTGGTGATGACGATATCCTGTTTGGAGATGTGTTCGGCAACGAGGGCGGCCTGCTTGGCCTGGTATTCTTCCGACATCTGCTTGGCATAGCCACCGGCGGTTTCCGCGGCCTTGAACTCTTCATCCTCCACGGCGATGAACTTCGCGCCGAGGCTGGCGACCTGTTCCTTGGCCGCGGGGCGCACATCGGTGGCCGAGACCACTGCGCCGAGCCGGCGAGCCGTGGCAATGGCCTGCAGGCCGGCCACCCCTGCCCCCATCACGAAGACCTTGGCAGGTGCGACCGTGCCGGCGGCTGTCATCATCATCGGCAGGGCACGGCCATAGATGCTGGCGGCTTCGATCATCGCCCGATAGCCGGCGAGATTGGATTGCGATGACAGTGCGTCCATGCTCTGGGCACGCGTGATGCGCGGGGTGAATTCCATCGCCAGTGCGGTGACCTTTCTGGCGTTCAATGGAGCCATGTCAGCGGTGAAGGGATCGAGCAGTCCGACAAGGGAAATACCCTCCGGCAGAGCGGCGGCTTCCTTTTCCGTCGGGCCACGCACCTTCAACACGAGATCGGCGCCTTCCAGCGCCTTGGTCGCGGAGGTTGCAATGGATGCGCCCGCCGCCTTGTAGGCTTCATCCAGATATCCGGCAGCCTGTCCGGCGCCTTTCTGGATGCGCAACTCATGGCCGAGCGCAATCAGCTTGCCGACAGTTTCCGGCGTTGCTGCCACACGCAGTTCACCTGCCAGAGTTTCCTTCACGACAGCAAGTTTCAAAATCTACCCCTATGCCCAGCCGGGCCAGGGGCCCGGAGAAATATTTACCCAAACAGCTGGATGGCTTCCGGGTGGAGGTGACGCATGATGAGTGAAAAAACAAGATGCGAGGCATAATCTACCCCCATTCTGTGAGAATACCGTCGCGTAAGTTGACAGGTTTTCAGGCGCCAGGGCGTGGCACGCATGCTCGAATCAGGGCGCCAGGTGCGCCTCGATCTGCATGCTGAAGGACAGGGTTTCGCCAGGCCTGAGGCAGGTAAGACCGGCATTCGAACCGGCCACGCCATTCAGTGCGCCGGACAGGTGCGAGACCGGTTCGAAGCAGAAGTACGGCTCACCCTCGGGCACATACACCACGCAGTGGCGCGCATGCGAGGATCCCGTCACCATGAGGCTGAGCCCACTCTCGGGATAGGTGATGTGCGCCCTGCCCTTCCACCCCTCATAGGCATGATCGATATGTGCGCGCCCCAGCGGCTTGCCGGCTGAGAAATCGAACACGTCGGTGATGGACCCCCTGTCGAAATCCGGCGCGTCGATGGGCGGCCAGACATAGTCGGCCTCAAAGCCCAGCCGGGCCTGCGGCGTGCGCGGGAAATAGGGATGGAAACCCAGCCCCGCGGGCATGTCGCTGGCGCCGCGATTGGTCAACGTCAGTGTCTGGCGCAGCCGGTCCGGCCCGATCTCGGTGATCTGGCGGCACTCATAGAGCCAGGGCCACCAGCCCGTGCCCGTCAGGACATGTTCGCAGAAAGTGTCGCCCGTGCGCACTTCCCGCCAGGGGGCCTTCCAGCCCTCGCCATGAATGGCATTGTCTTCCGCATCCCAGTTGTGCGGCAATTCGTAGAGCCTGCCACCCCACTCGAACTGTCCGTCGATCACCCGGTTGGAAAACGGGACGAGCGGAAAACTCGCCGCCTGCAGGGGTTCGGGATCGGTCTCGTCGAGCACCGGGCGCAGGATGTCGTGCCCCCCCAGCCGCGCCGAATTGATCCGCGCGCCAAACACCGGGTCGATGACCAGTTCCAGGTCACCGCAGGTGAGTGTCGTGAGGTCGCGCATCTCCGGCGCGGACTGCTCTGGGGGGGCCACTGTCATTCGCCGCAATTCTCCGTACCGTCCTCATCTTCGGCCAGGCGGACATCGGAGAACGCCACGCTGCCACTGCCTTCGGTGCGAAGGATGAGCGGGGCGATCACGGTTGTCAGGTCAGCCTCAGTGAAACAGGACAGTGAAACGCGCACATCCTGCCATTCGGTCAGCCCGGAGGCGTCAAAGCTCACATAATCGGCACATGTGTCGCCATCGCAGCCGATGCCGACCTGCAGCGGGGCATCCAGATCGGCTTTCAGGGTGATGGACAGCTCGATATCGCCATTGGCATCGCGCTGCAGGTCGCGCTGAGCACCGTCCGTGATGGTGGCGCCCTTCATGCCTTCGCCCTCGAAGATCAGGGCTACAGCGTCTTCCTGGGCGAGATGATCGACCCGTGAGACGGTCACGCCGGAGATCGGCATGAGGCGCCAGTTGGCGAGGAAACCACCCTCGGCGAAGAAGGTCTTCTCCCCGGCAGCCGAGGCGAGGCCTTCTGCGCCGCTTTCGTCCAGCAGTCCGACCTCGCCAGGCGCGGCATAAGAGAGGCCATAGCCATAGGCGAAGAGCGGGTCATAGCCCTCATCGCCGACATTGAGTGGGGTCTGGGTCGGCGTGCGCGGCCAGGAATAAGACAATGTGCCCTTGAAGTCGTGGCGCGGCGCGCCGGCCTCGTCGGCGATCAGGACATCCGCGATCCCGCCGCCTTCAGAGCCCGGCAGCCAGGCCGCCACGAAGGCATCGGAGGCATTGATCTCCCGGCTCATCCACATAGGCCGCCCGGAAAGGAAGACCGACACAACCGGAATCCCATCGGCCTGCAGCTGTTTCAGCAGGGCCAGCTCGGCCGTGCCGTCGACATCATAGGCGAGATGGTCGCGGTCGCCGCGGAACTCGGCATAGGGGTCCTCGCCGAACACGACCACCGCCATGTCGGGCTTGTCGGTATAGGAGCCGTCCTCGCTATAGGTGACATTGTCGCTCGCGGCTTTCAGACCATCGAGGATGGAATCGGCATTCGGGAAGAGATCGTTCGGAAGCCCCTCCCCCTGCCAGGTCAGCGTCCAGCCGCCGGCCTGTTTGGAGATACTGTCAGCGCCATCCCCGGCGACGAGGATATTGAGGCCCGGATCGATCGGCAGGACGCCGTCATTCTTGATCAGCACCAGCGATTCCCGCACTGCCTGGCGTGCAACTGCCCGGTGTTCGGCTGAGCCGAGTTGGCTCTCATCGCCAGCATAGGGGCGCTCGGCCGGGCTTGGCTGGTCGAAGATGCCAAAGCGCAGCTTGGCGCGCAGGATGCGGCGCACCGCATCGTCGAGCCGCTCCAGCGGGATGGTGCCGTCCTGGACATAGGTGAGCGTCGTTTCGTAGATTCCTTTCCAGCTGTCAGGCGCCATATACATGTCGAGCCCGGCCAGCAACGCCTGCGGGCAATCAGTATTGGTACAGCCGGCAACCTGGCCGTGGCCGTTCCAGTCACCCACGACGAAGCCGTCAAAGCCCATGCGCTCCTTCAGTACTTCGGTGAGCAGGTGGTGGTTGCCGTGCAGCTTGGAGCCGTTCCAGCTGTTGAAGGAGGCCATGACGGACAGGAGGCCCGCCTCGATGGCCGGCGGATATCCCGCGCCATGAACGGTCGCGAGTTCCTCCTCCGAGACAGCCGCATCGCCCTGGTCGACGCCATCGGTTGTCCCGCCATCGCCGACATAGTGCTTGGCGGTGGAGATCACCTTGTCACTGCCGAGGAACCCTTCGGAGCCGAACGCGCCCTGCAGGCCCTTTACGATCATGCCGGAATAGCTCGCCACCACTTCGGGGTCTTCGGCAAAGCCCTCATAGGTGCGCCCCCAGCGATCGTTGCGCGGCACGGCCACGGTGGGCGCGAAGGTCCAGTCATGGCCCGTGACGCGCAGCTCCACGGCGGTGACGACGGCAATCTCGCGGATCAGCTCCGGATTCCGCATCGCGCCGAGGCCGATATTGTGCGGGAAGATGGTGCCGCCGATGACATTGTTGTGCCCGTGTACCGCGTCGATGCCCCAGATGATCGGGATGGCGATTTCCACCCCTTCAGTGTCGAGCGAAGCCTGGTAATAGGCATCCACCGTTTCCACCCATGTTTCGGCATTGGCATAGGGCTGGCCGTTCGGGCCGGAATTGCCGCCGCTGAGCACCGAACCGAGCCGGTAGGTCTTCACGTCTTCCGGCGTGGTGGAGGAATTGTCGCCCTGGATGACCTGGCCGACTTTCTGCTCCAGTGTCATCAGCGCCATGATCTCGTCGATGCGCGCTTCGATGGCGGGATCGATGAGATCGATCTCTGTTTCCGGCCAGGGCGATTCGGCTTCGACGACGCTGACCCCAGTATCTTCGGCCACGTAGACGACGTCTTCTGACGACTGCGGCGCGCTCATGCACGCCGACAGGGCAAGCGCTATGGCTGTGGTTGCAAGTATGCCGCCCGCCAGTTTGAAACTCTTCATGATTTTCTCCTCCCATGCCCATTTTTCCCGGGCTTGATCTTTCGTGTCCCGCCTCGCGGCCATTTCGCCTGCAAAGTCGATCCGGCGCTAGAATGCCTGTTGTGGAACCAAATTGTAAGCGCTAACATTCCTAGCAATTCAAGAGCCGAGTGTAAAAGTGCTCGCCGTGTTTTGGGAGGATAAGAATGGTTGGCCATGCGCAATTCGTCATGGGCGCAGCAGCGCGCTGGACAAAGGGGCTAAGTGCTGGACTGGCCGCCGCTCTGGTGCTGACAGTCCCCGCCTGCGCGCAGACCCCGCCTCCCGCCGGGACTACCGAAGCGCCGTCTTTCGAAGCGGGTGAAGTCGTCTCCTCCGTGGACGGCGAGATCTTCCCGGTGATCGCGGACGGCGCGGTGACAAACCTGATGGTCGACCCGGGCGACTATCTCGGCGTGCTGCGCGCGGTGCAGAACCTGCAGGCCGACATCACCTCCATCGGCGGCGTGCGCCCGGATATCCGTACCAGCCTTTCCCCCCATGATGAGCATCTGATCATCATTGGCTCACTGGACCGGTCCGGCCCCGTGCGGGACCTTGCCGAGGCTGGCAAGCTGGACAGCTCGGGCCTGGAAGGCGAATGGGAGGCCTTTGTGCAGCAGGTCGTCGTCGAGCCCTATCCCGGCGTGGAGAGCGCGCTGGTGATCGCCGGCTCGGACATGCGCGGCACGATCTATGGCGCGTATGACTTCATCGACCGTGCGGGCGTCTCGCCCTGGGCCTGGTGGGCCGATGTGCCGGTGAAATACCAGGACACACTCGGTGTCGCGCCGGGCCGGCGCTTCGAGCAGCCCGCCATCACCTATCGCGGCATCTTCCTGAACGACGAAAACCCCGCGCTTTATGGCTGGGTGAATGAGACCTTCGGCGGTTTCAACCATCATTTCTATGAGCGCGTCTTCGACCTCATCCTGCGCCTGAAGGGCAACTATCTCTGGCCCGCCATGTGGGGGAAGGCGTTCTATGACGACGACCCGATGAATGCCGTCCTCGCCGACGAGATGGGCATTGTCGTCGGCACCTCGCACCATGAACCGCTTGGCCGCGCGCATATCGAATGGGAGCGCTATGGCGAGGGTGAGTGGAACTATGCCACCAACAAGGACGCCCTGGACGGCTTCTGGCGCTTCGGCATGGAACGGATCGACGGGCGCGACGCGCTGGTCACCATCGGCATGCGCGGGGATGGCGACGAGGCCATGTCGGAAGACACCGCCATCGACCTGCTTGAAGACGTGGTTGCCAACCAACGCGAGATCATCGCGGATGTCACCGGCAAGCCGGCCGAGGAGACCCCGCAGGTCTGGGCGCTCTACAAGGAAGTGCAGGACTATTTCGACCAGGGCATGGACGTGCCCGACGATGTCCTGCTCCTCTTCTCCGATGACAATTGGGGCAATATCCGGCGCCTGCCGCGCCCCGGCGAGGAGCGTCCCGGCGGGTATGGCGTCTATTATCACTTCGACTATGTCGGCGGCCCACGGAACTATAAGTGGATCAACACCTCCCAGAATGAGCGCACCTGGGAGCAGATGAATCTGGCCTGGGAATATGGCGCCCATGAGCTGTGGGTCGTGAATGTCGGCGACCTGAAGCCGATGGAATTCCCGATCGATTTTTTCCTCGACATGGCCTGGGATCCGGAAGCCATGACGCTTGAGCGGCTCGGCAACTATTCCACCGAATGGGCCGCCGAGCAGTTTCCCGAAGAGTTTGCCGGAAACATCGCCCACCTGCTGGACGGCTATACGAAGATCAATTCGCGCCGGAAGCCGGAACTGGTGGACTGGGAGACCTACAACGTCGAAAACTTCGACGAGTTCGAGCGCGTCGTGGAAGATTACAAGGCCCTCGCCGCCGATGCCGAGCTGATCCGCTCCTACCTGCCGGCGGAATATGACGCGGCCTTCGTGCAGCTCATCTGGTATCCGATCCTCGCCTCGGCGAACCTGAATGAACTCTACTACACCACCGCGCTGAACCACCGCTATGCTGAAGAGCGCCGCGCGCTCACCAATGACATGGCCGACAGGGTGGCCGAGCTGTTCGCTCGCGATGAGGAACTGCGCGCGGTCTATGAGGAAGAGATCGTGGATGGGAAATGGACGCAGATGATGTCCCAGACCCATATTGGCTATACCGACTGGCAACAGCCGGAAGAACAGGCCATGCCGGAAGTCTACCGCATTGACCTGGCAGACGGGCCGGTCATGGGCGTAGCAATTGACGGGCGCGTGGGCAACCAGGTCAACACGGCCGGTATTCCCATGCTGCCCGAGACTGATGTCTTCTCGCAGGCTACGCGCAGCTTCGAGATCTACAATATGGGCGTCGAACCTTTTGAGGTCTCCGTTACGCCGGATGTGGACTGGGTGTCAGCCGATGTGGTCTCCGCCACAGTGACAGATCAGGTCGAGGTGACGCTCAGCGTGGACTGGGCCGCCGCGCCGGTGGGCGCCTCAGAGGCTGTGATCCGGATCAGCGCGTCCGAACTCGGCAATCGCGGAGAGGCATCTGTCACGCTTCCCGTGTTCAAGCCCGAAGGCGCCAGCGCACTTGAGGGTTTCGTCGCCACGCAGGGCTATGTCTCTGCCGAGGCGGCGAAGGCTTCGCGCGTCCTCTCCACCGACGAAGTCACCTGGCAGCTCATCCCCAATCTCGGGCGCACTGGCGATGGCATCGCGACCTTCCCGGTCACCGCGCCGGCCTCAGAGCCTGGCGGTGAGAGCCCGCGCCTGGAGTTCGATGTGCACCTGTTCGAGGCCGGCGAGGTGGATATCACAGTCACCACCGCGCCGACGCTCGACTTTCAGGGCCAGGGCGGGATCCGCTTTGCGGTCTCCATCGACGATGGCGCGCCGGTGATCGTCACGGCCATCGACGGCCAGGCCGCTGGCGACGGCAATGTGCCGTGGGAGGAATCGGTTGCACGCAATGCGCATGTGGTCACGACGGCCCTGCCTGTCGATGCGCCCGGCGCCCACACCGTGAAACTCTGGCGCGTCGATCCGGGCGTGGTCTTCCAGCGCGTATTAGTCGCCACCAGCGATGTGCCGGAGCCCTATCTCGGCCCGCCGGACACGCCGGTCTGTATGCCCGCGCCCAGCGCAGCCCTGCCGGATTGCACCCTGCCCTAGTCGTCCCAGCCGCGCACGATCTCGCGAACATAGAGCCCCGAGGCGGTGAGATCCTCCTCGGTCCACGGGCCAGTGTAAGACGTGCCCGGCTTGAAGATCGACGCGCCCTCGGCCTTGTTGCTGACCGACCAGTTGGCATGGGAGAGGTCGTTGGCGCGGATGAAATCCATCCAGGCGGTAACCGATTCCTCGTCCACATCGCCGTCGCCATTATAGTTCACGGTGCCCCATTCGGTGACCATGATGGGCAGGCCGGCATCCACGGCCGCCTGGGCCTTCACGCGCAGGCTCTCCTTGTGGCTGCCGGAATAGAAATGGAGGGCATAGACGAGATTGTCGCCCTCGACCGGATCGGCGGCGGCCTTGTCGACATCCTGCGACCAGTTCTGCGTGCCCACGACGATGAGATTGTCCGGGTCGATGGCCCGGATCTCCGCGATCATCGCCTGCGAATAGGGTTTGATGGTGGTCGCCCAGTCGGTCTTGTCGAGCGGCTCGTTATAGATTTCGTAGATCAGGTTCGGATACTCACCATAGCGCGTGGCGATGTCGCGGAAGAACTCGGCCGCCTCTTCGGGCTCGCGCTCGGCATGATGGGAGTGCCAGTCGACCAGCACATATACACCCTGTTCCAGCGCGCCCTCGATCACCGCATAGGCGCGTGCGGCGTTGCCCTGCGGATCAGTGAGATAACCACCCCCGCCATGGCCCGAGATCGCCGCGCGCACCAGGCTCGCATCCCAGTCCTCGGCAAAATAGGCCACAGTTTCAGGCGTGTAATAGTCCTCCTGCGCCCAGCCGGTGGTGCTCCAGAAAAAGCTGACGCCCGCCAGCGAGACCGGCTCGCCATGCTCGCCAAGGATCTTGCTGCCCTCGACAGACAGCGCGCCATGCTCTGCCACAGGGCTGCCGGGCGGAGCCACATGGGCGGCGTCGGCCGCAGGCTCGTAGAGATCGTCGGAGGCCTGGCACGCGGCAAGCGCGCCGAGCGCAACGGCGCTGAGCAAGTGTGATGTCTTCATGGTGTCCTCCCCTGATGCCCCGACCCAGTCGGGGCGCGTCTAGCGGTTCTGTTTCGGAATCATGCCGGCCTGCTGGGCCAGTTTCTGTGCCAGCATTGCCTTCAACTGACCCCGCATCTGCGGCGTATGCGGTCCCAGTGCGCTGCGCGCCTGCTCGGGCAGGTGGGCAACCGGGTCGCCATTTTTCTGAAAGACATAATGGTCGAACATGGTCTGCCAGGCGCTGCGCTGGTTCTCGGGCATGTCGCGCAGGGCGAGAATGGCATGTAGCAGCGCGTCAAACGGGGTCGCGAGGTCGCGCCTGGCGTCGTTCCACCAATAATTCACGAGCACATTGAAGCGCTCCAGCGACTCGACATGGTGCCACCAGAAATACGGGATGTAGATCGCATCGCCGGGCTCCAGCTCGGCCACCAGGGCGTGGCGCTCGGCCTCGCGGAAGTTCGGATAGGCCTCATAGTCGGGCGCTTCCAGGCGCACCATGCTGACCGGCGGTCCCGACAGGGTCAGTTCGAACGGACCGACATAGAGGTTCGGCGTCTGGTCCGGTGGGAACAGCGTGAAGCGGCGCTTGCCGGCAACCACACAGGCAATGTTGTCGAAAAGGTCGAAATGCGTCTGCACGGTGAGCGCATTGCCGATCCAGATGCGCGGCTCGATCACCGGCGGCAGCACGGCGAGCTCGTTCTCTTCGGCAAAGCCCGGCAGGTTTGGCGGGGCCGGAACGGACTGGATATAGGTCGAGGGTGGCTCGGCCACGGAGAGGCTCTCGGCCAGCCGGTCGAGCGAAGCCGATATCGGCGCCGGGTGGCGCTCGAAGTTCAGGCCGCTGAGATCCTGGTTGTAGAAGAACTTCCCGGCAATGTGCGGAGCGCCAGAGATGGTCTCCACCGAGCGGCCGGCATCGAAGCGCTTGAGATAGGCAATCGTCTCGGCTGGCCCGCCGCGCCCGGCCCGAACCGCCGGCCAGTGGCGTACGAAATCCTTCATCAGGACGGGCCGGGCATGGGGCAGGATATCGTCGCGGAACTGCTCCAGCGTCACGTTTTCAAGCGTGCGCACCGGCCTTGCCGTCTCCGCGATGGAGGGCGTGGTGTGCTGGGTGTCCGGCATCCTCGTCTCCTCTTTTGGCCTGGCGATATGAAGACGGGCCCCAGTATAGAACCAGGGCCCGCTCACTCAATCATTCAAACTTCCGCCGCCTAGAAATTGAAGCGGCCGGAAATCGTGATCCGACGATCGTTCTGGAACCAGGACCGGCCACCGCGGCGGCCATCCGAGTTCGGCAGATAGGACTCCGTCTCGGTAACCTCGTTCAGGAGGTTGGCCCCCTGCACACCGATTTTGAAGTAGTCGTTCACGGTATAGTAGAACGAACCATCCAGCTGCCCGCCGGCATTCTGGTAGATCGGATAGAACGGCGTGATCACGTCGCGCGCGGTCACCAGATAGTCATCGCGCCAGTTATAGGCCAGACGGGTCGAGATCGGGCCTTTCTCATAGATTAGCGCGAAGTTGACATTGTTCTCCGACAGGCCCTGCAGCGGCAGGTCGCCAAGATCCACAGTCGGTTCACGTCCCTGCTCGTCGGGCGTGGACGCAATCGGGCTGAGCGTGGAGGAGTTCACGCCCTGGCTGTCGATATAGGTGTAGGAGGCCTGCACGCCGATTCCATCCCAGGGTGAGGGCAGCATGTCGTAGAACTGGCTGTAGGCCAGCTCGAAGCCCTTCACCGTACCGGTATCATCGGAATTGGTCGGCTGATTGGTGACGAACACATCATAGGTCTGTCCGCCATTGGTCAGGGTGTATTCACCCGAACCGGAAACGATGATGTCCTCGATTTCCTTGTAGAACACCGTTGCCGTCAGCGAGCCGACCTGGCTGAAATACCACTCGAAGGAGAGGTCATACTGGTCGGATTTCACCGGCTCCAGGAACGGGTTGCCGCCCGCGGTCTGGAAGCCATAGAAGCCGCCCGAGAAGCCGTCGGGCACGCCCGATCCCGGAACACGCGGATCGCTCTGCGTGGAAGCCGAAATCGGATAGGTCGCCCGCGTCAGGCCCACATCCGGGCGCGACATGGCCTTGGAGTAGGCAAAGCGGATGATCTTGTCCTCGGACAGGCCGAGTTTCAGGTTAAAGCTCGGCAGCAGGATGTCGTAGGTGTTTTCGCCAACGAACGGATCGGTTGCCCCGCTCAGGAAGGCATAGGCCGCCTGACGCTCGGCAGGCGACAGCGTACAGAAGAAGGAAATCTCTTCTTCCTCGCCATCGATGATCTCCGGGATACAGTCATTCTGACCGGACCCTTGCGTGCCATCGTCAGGCAGCGTCGAGGCCTGAGCATACTGGTAGCCACCGGCCGATTCGATCGCGGTTTCGACGTAACGCAGGCCGATATTGCCATCCAGCGTCATGCCGTTGCCGAACGGATCGTCATCTCCGAAGTTCAGCAGGGCGTAGAAGGAGGTGATCTCCTCCGTGGCGTCCGTGATTTCGCCCGGCAGGTAATTCGTGCCGGGGATAACGCCCGGACGGTCAGCCAGACGCATCCAGCCATTCGAACCGCCACCCGGTCCGCCCGTCACACCGCCGGCCGCCAGCCAGGCTGCGACCACGCTGTCAGCGAAGTCCGCCGTCGCGCCGTAGCTCTGTGCCGGGTTGCCGTTGTAGAAGAGCATTTCCGGCGGAAGGTTGGTGTCGCCGCGCTGGAAATTGTCCCAGAGGAAGTTCTTCACGAGGCCTTCCGGGATGCCGTATTCGTCGAACCAGACAGGGCCGCCATTGCCCCAGATTTCCGACAGCGCACCCCAGTTGTAAACCGAGTAGCGGGTGGTCAACTCACGCTCGGCATACCGGCCACCGAAGCGGACCGATTTCACCCAGTCATAGTCGTCCATGAAGTCGTATTCGACGTCCATGCGAAAGGCATCGGAGGTGCCTTCGCTCTCTTCGGTGTGGTCCATGGCCGAACGCCAGAAATTGTTGTTCGGATAGGTCCAGCCGACGCCGTCCATGAAATAGCTCGGGCAGTTATTGTTGATGCCGTTCGAGCAGTCGACACCGTCAAGCGTCGGCGGCAGGAATTCCACTTCCGGAATATCGCCGCGCAGGTCGAGGCGCAGATCCTGAAAGGTCGTCGCCCAGACGCCGACATCGGTATTGTCGGTCGTGGAATCGACATGCTGGTAGTCGAGGTTGAACGACCAGCGTTCGGTCGGCGTCCACTTGAAGTTCAGGGAGGTGTCTTCCGTCACCGTCTCCTGCTCGACACCGCGGCGGATATTGTTCGACTGCAGGCCGTTGATCGGCGTGCGCGGGTCTTCGTTCTGGTCCTGGCGCCAGCCGACCGGAGCCGAGATCGTGCCGTGGGTGAACAGATCGTCGCTGCCGAATCCGAACTCCGTGCCGGGCACGAAGAAGAAGGCATCGTCGCCGATATTGTCCGTGGCGATTTCAGACGCGTACTCGTTCCAGCTCGTGGTCGCTTCCGAGCGCAGATACTCGAAGGTGGCCAGCATGGACCGATCGGGGCTTTCCCACTGGGCCGAGCCGCTGAGGCCCCTGCGCTCGCGGTCATAGTCCTGGGTCCGCACAACGGCGCCTTCCGGCGTCCAGACGGTTTGCGGAGCAAGGTCGGTCCGCGGCTGGAAGGAGGAAATCTGCGTGCCGTCCGAACGGGTCTGCAGTTCCGAATACACGCCACTCACCAGGAAGCCGATGCGGCCGGCATCTGTTTCCCAGTTGTTGGAATAAAGGATTGAACCGGTCGGGGACCAGCGCTCCCGGAAGTCGGCATAGGCGTATTCCAGAGTGCCGGCGATTTTCTGGCCGTCGGAGTCGAACGGCTTGCGCGTCACGAGGTTGACCGAGCCGGCAATGCCGCCCTCGATCAGGTCGGCCGTCTGGTTCTTGTAGACCTGGACCGATCCGAGAAGCTCGGGAGAAACATCCGAGAAGCTGAGCGCGCGACCATTATTGGCCGTGAAGGTGTCGCGGCCGTTCAGCTCCGAGCGCACATAGGTCAGGCCGCGCACAACCACGCCGGAGCCTTCGATCGAGAAGTGGTCGGGGTCATCGGCAGCGGCGAACCGGCTGATCGTCACGCCTGGCACACGTTGCAGCGCTTCTGTCACCGAACGGTCGGGCAGCGCGCCAATGTCTTCGGCCGTCACCGCGTCGACGAAGGTGTCGGCATTCTGCTTGATGTCCTGGGCGCTGGCGATGGAGCCGCGGATACCCGTCACGGTCACGGTGCCGAGCGTGGCTTCTTCATCATCGTCGGCCGGATCGTCAGCGGCATCGACTTCGGCCGGGTCGGCTTCCTGGGCAAACACAGGCATGGAATGGGTCAGCGCAAAGGCAGACGCCGTACAAAGAAGTAGGTTCCAAACCCCGATTCTGGACTCAGATTCCTGGTGTGTTTTTGACATCAGTGTGGGCCTCCCTACCCATTAGCCATTCTTGTCGCGGGTTGTTCGCGGTGCCTCGTGACGGGCACATGACAAGACGACAACACAAAATGTTTGCGCTATCAAGTTCAATCTTGAACCCGCGCGCCGGAAAGGGAAGAGTGTGTCATAAATACTGTCCGCCATAAGGACATAAGCCGCGCCGACCAGTCCGGGATGGCGGGCAAACCGGGAGGAAATCGTCAGCGTCATGATGAAAGACGGCCGACTGAAGCGAATCATAATCGCGGGTGGCGGAACGGCCGGCTGGATGACGGCGGCGGGCCTCTCGCGCCTGATCAGACCGCTGGGGCTCGACATCATTTTGGTGGAATCAAAGCAGATCGGCACGGTCGGCGTCGGCGAGGCCACCCTGCCCCATATGCGCTTCTTCAATCAGAGCCTCGGCCTCGATGAGCGCGAACTGATGGCCTTCACCCACGCGACCTTCAAGCTCGGGATCGAGTTCCGCGACTGGGGCCGGATCGGCGACGCGTATATCCACCCCTTCGGCGATTATGGCGAAGACCACGACGGCATCGCCTTCCACCATATCTGGCAGCATCTCCACGCGCAGGGCCGCGCCCGCCGGATTGATGACTGGTCGGTTCCGGTCGTGATGTCGGAACGCGGGCGCTTTGCCTTCCCCGCCGCAGACACGGACGATCTTCTCTCCACCTATTCTTATGCCTACCAGCTCGATGCCGGGCGTTACGCCCAATTCCTGCGCCGATTTTCCGAAGCTCGGGGCGTGTCGCGCATCGAGGGGCGGATCGTGGATGTCGGCCGCACCGGCGAGACCGGCGACATCGCCCATCTCAAACTGGAATCCGGCGCGCTGCTGGAAGGCGATCTCTTCATCGACTGTACGGGGTTTCGCGCGCTGCTGATCGGCGAGCAGATGGGGGCACAGTTCCTCGACTGGTCGAATGTCCTGCCCTGCGACCGTGCCTTTGCGGTGGCGTGTGAAAGTGTCGAGCCTTCGGTCGCCTATACCCGCGCCACGGCGCGCACTGCCGGGTGGCAATGGCGTATCCCGCTGCAGCACAGGATCGGCAACGGACATGTCTTCTGCTCACACTTCATGTCCGATGATGAGGCGGCCGGTATCCTCATGGGGTCGCTGGAAGGCGCGCCACGCGGAGAGCCGCGGCTCCTGAAGTTCAAGGCCGGCCAGCGCGACCGGCAATGGATCCGTAATTGCGTGGCGGTCGGGCTCTCAAGCGGTTTCCTGGAGCCGCTGGAATCCACCAGTATCTATCTCATCCAGGCCGCGATCACGGCACTCGTGGACGGGTTCCCCACCGGAGCGGTGGATGCACGCGATGTCGAGGAATTCAACCGGGTGATGGACCTGGAATATGAGCGCGTGCGCGACTTTCTGGTGCTGCACTATCACGCCACAGAGCGCGAGGATTCCGAGTTCTGGAACCATGTACGTACCATGCCCATTCCTGACAGCCTGGCCTACAAGATGGAGCTCTTCCGCGAGCGCGGCGTGGTGGCGACCTACAAGGACGGGCTCTTCCTGCATCCCAGCTGGATCGCGGTCTATCTCGGCCAGCGCATGATGCCCAGGCGCATCGACCCGCGCGTTGCAGGCCTCGGTGAAGATGTGCTCGCGCGCTTTGCCGGCATGAAGGGTGACATTTCCAGCTGCGTGGACGCCCAGCAGAGCCATGACCAGGTGATCGCCGGCTACTGCCCCTCCCCCGAACGGAGCCTGTCGGGATGAGCATGCCGGAGCCCCTGCGCGCGAATATCCTGGTAGCCGGCGACAGCCTGGCGGCCTGGATGGGTGCGCTCGCGTTCAGCCGCTGGCGCCCGGAGCTTGCCGTCGCGGTGGCGCCCTATCATGGCGAGGACAGCCCGATCGCCGACCCGGTCGTCATTGCCCGGCCGGAGTTTCGCAAGCTTATGGCGCAGCTTGGCCTGACCGAGGCCGATCTTGTCTCCGAGTGCGATGGGACTTTCCTGCTCGCCACGCGTCATGCCGGCTGGACAGGCGAGGCCGCCGTGTTCCATCAGGCGCTTGGCACGTTCGGTGCCCCGGCCAATGGCGCGGCTTTCCATCACTATTACCAGCAGATGCGAGCAGCCGGCCAGGCGCCGTCCTATGGCACCTTCTCGCTGGCCACGAGCATGGCACTGGCCGGCAAGTTCATCCATCCGGCTGCGAACCCGCGCGCCCTGGAATCTGCTTTCGACTACCGCATTGCCATTGATGCCGCGAAGCTTCGCGACCTTGCGAAACACCGCGCGTTGGCGGCTGGCGTGACGCAGTTCTCGACAAAGGTGATGGGCACGGCGTGGAGCGATGGGCGCATCCGGCATCTCCTGCTCGATGGTGAGCAATCTGCTGAGGTTGATTTCTATCTCGACTGCACTGGCACAGCACGCGGGCTCACCGGTGCGGCGGGCTGGACGGGGATCCAGGCCCTGCCCTATCGGCGCGAAACCGGCAGCGTGGAAACCGGTGACGGCAATCTCAGCCTCGCCACGGTGACCGCCAGTCCGGACCGCTGGACCCGCGAACTGGCCCTGCGCACGCGCCGCGTGACCGAAACATTCAGCTGTCTCGAAGATGGCCTCGCGCATTTCGGCTATCTAGCTGTGCCCTGGCGGGGCAATTGTGTCGCGCTCGGACGGGCGGCCTGCGACCTGCCGGCGCTTCATGCCCCTGCCTTCAGCCTTCTCACCCGTGAGCTCGGCTTGCTCGGCGCGCTGCTGCCGGCAGACCCGGCAACTGCCCGCGTCGAGGCGCGCGAATATAATCGGCGGGCCCTGACGGCTTTTGGCCATATGCGCGATGCGCAGGCTCTGTTCGAGGCCGCGAGTGCCCGCACGCAGGGCAAACCATCGCCCGATCTTTCAGATAATCTCGCCCGCAAGATCGAGCAGTTCACCAGCCGGGGGCGGCTCGTCATGTATGATGACGAGATCCTCAGCGACAGTGAGTGGATCGCCTGCCTGCTCGGCCTGGGCTTCACGCCCGAATGCGTCAGTCCGCTCGCCATGGCCGCATCGGTGGATGCCGTGTGCGACAATTATCTCCGTTTTGCCAAGCGCATCCGCCAGGCCGTTGAGCGCATGCCCGACCAGCAGACTTATATCCAGCACATGCTGGCTGAATATGCGAAGGAGACCGGCCCCGATGCTGTCTGACCAGACCCTTGGAACGATCCTGATCGTGGGCGGAGGCACGGCCGGCTGGATGACGGCGGCGGCCCTCTCGCGCCTGGCGCAGAATGGCCACACGAAGATCCGCCTTGTAGAGTCCGATGCCATTGCCACGGTCGGTATCGGCGAGGCGACGATCCCGCCCATCGTGGGCTTCAACCAGATCCTCGGGATCGAGGAGAACGACTTCCTCGCGAAAACCCAGGCCACCATCAAGCTTGGCATCGTGTTCGATGGTTGGCTGCAGCCCGGCGAGGCCTATATCCACCCGTTCGGCGAGTACGGCCTCGATATCAATGCGGTGAAATTCTATCAGTTCTGGCTGAAATACCGCGAGTCCCAGAAGCTGCCTTATATCGACCAGTTCTGCCTGCCGGCGGTGGCAGCCTGGTCGAACAAGTTCCTCAAGCCCGGCAATGATCCGCGCAGCGTGCTCTCTACACTGTCCTACGCCTATCATTTCGACGCCACGCTCTATGCCGCCTATCTGCGCCGCCTGGCCGAGGCGCGCGGTGTGGTGAGGAGCGAAGGCAAGGTGGTGGATGTCGCCCTGCGCAGCGAGGACGGCTTCATCGAGAGTGTCCGGCTGGAGAGCGGGGAAGTGATCGAGGCCGATCTCTTCGTGGACTGCACCGGCTTTCGCGGCCTGCTGATCGAGGGCGCGCTGAAGACCGGCTTTGAGGACTGGTCGCACTGGCTGCCGAGCAACAGCGCGGTTGTCGCGCCGAGCGAGCGGGTGGCCGCGCTGCCCCCCTATACCCGCGCCACGGCGCGAGACGCCGGCTGGCAATGGCGCATCCCGCTCCAGCACCGCACCAGCCATGGCCATGTCTATTGCAACAGCTTTGTCGATGACCAGACGGCGCAGGACACGCTGATGGCGGGGCTCGATGCCTCGGCCACCGACGAACCACGTTATCTCCGCTTCACCACCGGCCGGCGCAAGAAATTCTGGAACAGGAACTGTGTTGCCATCGGCCTGTCGGGCGGTTTCATGGAACCGCTGGAATCGACGAGCATCCACCTCATCCAGGCCGGGATTTCCAAGCTCATCGCCCTGATGCCGGATATGAGCTTCAACCCCACCGAACGCGACGAATACAATCGCCTCACAGGCATCCAGTTCGAGCAGATCCGCGACTTTCTGATCCTGCACTACACCGCCAATCAGCGCGAAGGGGCCTTCTGGGACTATGTCCGCAATATGGGCCTGCCGGCCTCGCTGGAAGAGAAGATCGCACTCTTCCGCTCCAAGGGCCGGATCTTCCGCTTCCAGGACGAGCTGTTCGGCGAGGCGAACTGGCTCTCGGTCCTGCTCGGCCAGGGCATTATCCCACGCACCTGGGACCCGCTGGTCGACACCATGGACCTGGCCGCCGTCCTGGGCGACATGCGCCAGATCTATCAGGCGATCCAGAAGACCGCCGAAGGCATGCCCAGCCACCAGGATTACATCACCCGCTATTGCCCCGCCCCGCCCGTTTGATTGAAAGTTACGACATGTCCGATCGTAGAATTCGCAAAGTGCTCATTGTCGGCGGCGGGACCGCCGGCTGGATGGCGGCGGCCACGCTGTCGAAGCTGTTGAAGAACAATTATTGCGACATCGAACTGGTGGAGTCGGAAACGATCGGCACGGTCGGCGTCGGCGAGGCGACCATTCCGCAGATCGGCACGTTCAACCGCACGCTCGGCATCGATGAGAACGACTTCATTCGCCGCACCAAGGCGACCTTCAAGCTCGGCATCGAATTCGAGAACTGGGGCCGGATCGGCGACAAATACATCCACCCCTTCGGGCCCTATGGCCTCGATATGGACGGGGTCTCCTTTCACGCCTTCTTCCTGAAGCACCATGGCGAGGATTACACCGTCGACACGCCCGAGCAGTATTCCCTGCAGGCGGTCGCGGCGCGCCAGGCCAGGTTCATGCGGCCTGTAAATGCTGGCAATTCTCCGCTCTCGAAGATCGCCTATGCCTTCCATTTCGACGCGACGCTCTATGCGAAATTCCTGCGCGAGGAGGCCGAATCCCGCGGTGTGGCCCGCCATGAGGGCATGGTGGTGTCGGTCAACCAGCGGCCCGAGGACGGCTTTATCCGCTCGGTCACGCTGGAGGATGACCGCGAGCTGGAGGCCGACCTCTTCATCGACTGCACCGGCTTCCGGGGCCTGCTGATAGAGGGCGCGCTGCAGGCCGGCTACCATGACTGGTCGCACTGGCTGCCGGCCGACCGGGCGATTGCCGTGCCGTGCGGGCGGGTTGATCCGCTGATCCCCTATACCCGCTCCATCGCGCGCGATGCCGGCTGGCAGTGGCGCATCCCGCTGCAGCACCGCACCGGCAACGGGCATGTCTTCTCCTCGCATTTCACCTCGGTGGAAGCCGCCCAGGACATCCTGATGAACAATCTGGATGCCGCGCCCACGGCAGAGCCGCGTTACCTGCGCTTCCTGACGGGGCACCGGAAGAGCTTCTGGAAGAAGAACTGCGTCGCGCTGGGCCTCTCGGCGGGCTTCCTGGAACCGCTGGAATCCACCAGTATCCACCTCATCCAGTCGGGCATCGCCAAGCTGTTGCAGATGTTCCCGGACCGGGATTTCAGCCAGGTCAATATCGATCGCTACAATCGCGTCACGACCTTCGAGTTCGAGCGTATCCGCGACTTCATCATCCTGCACTACCATGCCACCGAGCGCGAGGATTCCGAGTTCTGGCGCTATGTGAAGAATATGGAGATCCCGGACTATCTCGCCGACAAGATCGCCCTGTTTGAAAGCTATGGCCGGATCTTCCGGGAAAACGAAGAGCTGTTCAACGACACAAGCTGGTTCTCGGTCATGATCGGCCAGCGCCTGCGTCCGCGCATGTACGACCCCGTCGCCGAGGTGCAGTCGCCGCAGGAAACCGCCGAGCGCATTGCCAATATCCGCTCGGTGATCGCGACCTCGGCCGACCATATGCCCCTGCATGCCGATTTCATCGAACAGAACTGCAAGGCGCCGGACCTGGAAGGCGTCTAGCCGCCCTCCCCTGCGCGCTGGGCATATGGCCCGAACGTGACGCCGACAAAGCCGGTCGCGACCGCCGTGCTCAGCAGCTTTCCGTCCTGGTCGGAGGCCATCATCTTCCACTCGTCACCGGGTATGCGGTATTCGAAATCATAGAGATCCCGCTTTGCGGTGATGCGTAGCTCGACCTTGCCGTCGAACTCGTCTTCCAGAGGACCAAATGCGATTGCCTCGCCATCTGCAGGCGCATCGGCGCCAGCGCGTACGCGCACCTGGATTTCAGGGCCGTTGGCGTCAGTCATGTGAACGCCGATACGGTAATAATACTCATCGCTCTGCAGCACGGCGAGCCCGGCCTCGTCTCCAACAGCCTGCGGAGAGAAGTCCAGCGCCATGGTGGCAAGCGCGTCGAGATGCTGCTGGCGCCGGCCGAGATAGCTCGGCTGCCCGCCGGAGCCGAGCGAGACCGGCCGGGCTTCGAGCGTCAGGGCGCCTTCTTCCAGTGCAAACCATTGCGTCTCCGGCACACGCAGGGACATCCAGTGGAATGGCAGGGTCTCGCCGTCAAACTCCTCGCGGACCGTGAAATTGCCCGACATGGGGAACGCTCCCGGCTCGCCCGCCGGCAGGTCCGGACGCGGGCTCACGACATAGGGCACCTGCTCCTGCCCTTTCGCAATCACCGGCCAGCCATCCTCCCAGCGCACCGGCATCAGGAAGGTCTCCCGCCCGGTATTGTAATAGTCGCCCTCATAGGGCCGCACGCCGAGAAAGGTGGCCCACCAGTTGCCGGCATCGTCGGTGACGAAATCGGCATGGCCGACCGAGGTGATCGGGTTCTCGCGGTCCGGGTCGAGATGGCGCTGGGTGAGGATGGGATTGTCCTCATAGGGCTCATACGGGCCGGTCACGGTGCGCGCGCGCAGGACAACCTGGGAATGGTTGATCGCCGTGCCGCCTTCGGCCGCGCTGAGATAGTACCAGTCACCGACCTTGTAGATGTGGGGGCCCTCGATCCAGATCGGCTGTTCCTCCGGGCGCACGCCGCCATCGATGAGGACAATCGGCTCGCTGATCGACTGGAGCGTTTCCGGATCGACCTCGCGCATCCAGATCGCGCGGTGACCGTCATAGGTCGAACCTTCCGGCGGGGCGTCATTGTTGATGACATAGACCCTGCCGTCCTCGTCGAAGAAGAGCGAGGGGTCGATGCCGCCCACGTCCGGCAGCCAGATCGGGTCCGACCAGGGCCCGACCGGGTCCTCCGCCGTGACGACGAAATTGCCGCCGCAATCGACGCAGGTATTGGCGACATAGAAGGTGCCATCATGATGCTCGATGGTCGGAGCGAAGACCCCGCGCGAGAGCCGCAGCCCATCGAAATCGAGCATGCCGGGCCGGTCGATGACATTGCCGACCTGGGTCCAGTTGACCAGGTCCGTGCTGTGGAGGACCGGGATGCCGGGGAAGTAGCAGAAGGTTGAGTTTACAAGGTAATAGTCGCCGCCGACCTGGGTGATCGAGGGGTCGGGATAAAAGCCGGTCAGGACCGGATTGAAATACTCGTCTTCGCCGAGCGTGACGCCCTCGAAGACCTCATCGCGGCCCGTATATTCAAACCAGTCGATCCGCGCGACAGGTGCCGCCTCCGCTTGCACAGCTGGCAGCGTTTCAGCCTCTTCAGCCAGTTGCCTTCCACAGGCCGCAAGGACAAGGCACGCACTACCGGCCAGAATCACGGATCTGATGCCAGAACGTAACATGGTGTCTCTCCTGCCCTTTGTCTTCTTTTCACCGGCGTCTTGGGCACCGGTCTTGATGCAGTCTAATGATAGCGTTATCAGTTTGACAAGACCCGGTATCGGGCGATTGGGAGGAGAGACCATGAAACGCAACCTGTCCCGCCGGGACTGCCTGGCAATAGGCACTGCTGCAGCCGCCACAACGCTTCTGCCCGGATGCACCACCGGCAGCGCCTCCTCAGCGATTACTGCCAGCACGGGTTTGGCCGCCGATGCTCCGCTGCGCGACCTCGCCGCCGCCAAGGGCCTGCGCTTTGGCTCGGCCATGGCCGCGCGCCAGCTTCAGGACGCGCAGTACAAACAGATCATCCTCAATGAGTGCTCGACGATCGTCGCGGAGAACGAGCACAAATGGTACACGATCAACCCGGCGCCGGGCGTTTGGAACTGGGCGCCGGCCGACGCGCTCGTGGAATTTGCAAAGGCAGAGGATCTCACCATGCGCGGGCACGCCCTGCTCTGGCACCGTGCGCAATATTCTCCCGGCTGGATCAATGACAGGGAATTCACCAGCGCCGCCGAGACCGAGGCCTTTGTCGGCAATTATGTCTCGCAGGTCGCGAGCCGCTATCATCCCTTCCTCTATGCCTGGGATGTTGTGAACGAGGCGATCGACGATCAGACCGGCGAGTTCCGCCAGACTTCCCTGTTGGACAAGATGGGCGAGGAACTGATCGATTTCTGCTTTGCCACCGCGCGCGAAAACACCCCGGATGCAAGGCTGGTCTATAACGACTTCATGAGCTGGGAAGACACCAGCGCCGTGCACCGCGCCGGCGTGCTACGCTTCCTGGAGCGGCTTCTCAAGCGCGGCGTGCCGGTGCAGGGTCTCGGTCTGCAGAGCCACTCCAATTATGAGATGCCCGATGAGTACACGCGCGAGAAACAGCGCAACTGGGTGGCCTTCGTCGACGAGGTCGTCGGCATGGGCCTGGAAATCTACATCACCGAGTTCGATGTCAACGACACGCGGATGACGCCCGACATCGCCTATCGCGATGAGGCCATGGCGAGCTACACCCGCGACTATTTCGACCTGATGCTGAGCTATCCGCAGCTCAAGGAAATCCTGATCTGGGGCATGGTGGACGACCAGAACTGGCTCCAGGGTTTCCTGCCGCGCGAGGATGGCGTGCTCAAACGCCCGACCCTCTATGACGAGCATTACCAGCCCAAACCGATGCGCACGGCCATCGCCGAAGCCCTGCTCGCGGCGCCGGAGAGGGCTCCGCTCGGCTAACTGATAGCGCGCCCATTACACGATCAGACAGGCTCAAACTGCACCCAGAAGGGGCAAAATATTGCGTTGCCCTGTTTTAGGGGTACAAGTTTCTTTACTGAATCGGGGTTATAACCTCTTCACCAATAAGAACAGACAGGCGATCGAACCTTTAGCTCAAGCCTGCAGGAATTTGGATAGGGTCTGCTTTGTCTAGGCGACAGAACGCGACAATCAAGGAAGTGGCCGAACAGGCCGGCGTATCTCAAATGACGGTGTCCCGGGTCCTGAACCAGCGCAGCCTGGTCAAGGAAGCAACCCGCCTGAAAGTCGAAGCCGCCATCGAGGCGCTCAACTACCGCCCCAACATGCTCGCGCGCGGTCTGGCCGGTGGCAAGTCCATGCTGATCGGGCTGGTCTATTACAATCCGAGCTCGGGCTATCTCAGCGAGCTGCTGGTTGGCGCCCTGAAAACCTGCCGCGAGCTTGGCCACCATCTCATGCTGGAAGACCTTTCCGAGATCGAGGAAGGCACCGACACCTCGGAAATCGCCATGCGCCTGCGCAAGATCGGCCTGGATGGCCTGATCCTCACCCCGCCGCTGAGCGCCAACAAGGCGCTGATCCGTCTGATGAGCGATGCCGGCGTACGCACCGTGCTGGTCAGCCATGAAGATCCTACCGGGCAATTCTCCAGCGTGGTGTTCGACGACACCGCCGCCGCCCATTCCATGACGGAGTATCTCATCGAGCATGGCCACAAGCGGATCGGTTTCATCACCGGCCCTGCCGAGCACCCTTCCAGCCTGTCGCGGAAGGAAGGCTTCGAGCGCGCCATGGCCGAGCATGGCCTGGACCTCGATCCGGGGATGGTGGTGGAAGGCGACTTCACGTTTCGCTCGGGCATGGAACTGACCGAAAAGCTGCTCAGCGCCTCGCAGGCGCCGACCGCGATCTTTGCCTCAAACGATGACATGGCCGCCGGCGTGATCGCCGCGGCTCATCGCCGTTCTCTCAAGGTGCCCGGCGATCTCTCCGTGGTTGGCTTCGACGATACCGCCATCAGTGCCGCGATCTGGCCGCAACTGACCACCGTGCGCCAGCCGATTTCCGAGATTGCCCGCCGCGCCGTAACCTTGCTGTCGGAGAACAATCTGAAGAAGGATGCCGAGGTCGATGTGAAGGCCGACTATATCGACACGGTCGACATCATCGAGCGCGAAAGCGTTTCCGACCCGCGCTAAGGTCCCCTGCCCAGTTACACAAGGCTACGCCCCGCCCTGTCACAGGCGGAGCGTTTGCTTTCGCGGCTCTCCCCAAAGAAAAGGGCAGGCGCACGGGGACGCCTGCCCAGTCCGGGCATCCGGGAGGATGATGCCCTAATTGGTCATGTGCTCGAGCTCCATGCCCTTGGTCTCGCGCACGGCCTTCATCACGAAGAAGATCGAGATGAACGCACAGACGGCATAGAAGGCATATGCCCCGGTCAGTCCGATAAAGGCTGTGGTCAGCATTATCGGGAAGGTCACCGTAATCAGAAAATTGGCAATCCACTGGGAAAAGCCAGACACGGCAAGGCCGGCCCCACGCACCTGATTGGGGAACATCTCGCCCAACGAGACCCACATCACAGGTCCCCAGGAAGCATTGAAGAAGATCACATAGACATTCGCTGCCAAGAAAGCGATCACACCAAATGTAACAATGTCCTGACCGAAAAGATTTAAGTGATTATCCAACGAGAGACTGCCATCCACGAACTGGGCCTGCGAGAAGGCAAAGGCCACAGTGGCAAGGGATGCCGTCATACCGATCGAGCCGACCCAAAGCAGCGGCTTACGCCCGATCCGGTCAATCAGCGCCAGAGCAACCAGCACCGCGCCAATCGAGACCGCGCCCGAAATGACATTGGTCAATAGCGCCTGGCTCTCGGTGAAGCCCACAGCCTGCCAGAGGACAGCGCCGTAGTAGAAAACGACATTGATACCGACCAGCTGCTGGAAGACCGCCAGGCCAATTCCGATCCAGACAATTGGCTTGAAGCCATACTGGCCGAGCGCATCGGCCAGAGACGGCTTGTGGTCGCCGGCCAAGGACTCGCGAATTTCCCCCACCTTGGCGGTCGCGGCATTTTCTCCGGCGACCCGGGTCAGCACGCCATGCGCCTTTTCATGCGAGCCCTTGGCAACCAGGAAGCGCGGGCTTTCAGGGATAACCAGCAGGGCGATCAGGAAGATGAATGCCGGGATGAGCTCCACCCAGAACATCCAGCGCCAGGCCTCAAAGCCCCAGATCCATTCACTCAAGGCCGATCCGGCGGCCTGCTGAATCATGAAATTGGACAGGAAGGCGATGAAGAGGCCGGTAATAATGGCCACCTGTTGGATTGATGAGAGGCGGCCGCGCAGATGCGCCGGTGCGATCTCGGAGATATAGGCCGGTGACATCACGCTGGCGGCACCGACGGCGAGCCCGCCAAGAATTCGGTAGCATACAAACTCTAGCGTACCCCCGGCAATACCCGAACCCCAGGCGGAGATAATGAAGAACACTGCCGCCACGATCATCATCGTGCGTCGCCCAAAGACATCCGACATGGTACCGGCTGCGGCCGCGCCAATTGCACATCCCAGCAGCATCGAGGCGACGCTGAAGCCGGTGCCGGCACTGTCAGAGTTAAACGCCACCTGCAGGCCCTCGACTGTGCCGTTGATCACGCCACTGTCGAAACCGAACAGAAAGCCGCCAATCGTGGCGACACAACTAATCAGCAAGACAAAGGCGAAATCGCCCTCGAACTTGCCCTCACTTACCGTTGCTACAGTCACTTGGTCCTCCCTTGACCGGCGCTTTTCCTGCACCGCTATCCTTGGCTGCCCACGCTTATGTTAGGGCTATCATTATCCTGCGATACCTGACTAGATCGCGCATGGGAAGTCTTTTCAACCAGCAGGCCGGTCAAGAACATACCCATTCGGCGAACGGTCCGCCCCGTGCGGTGTACCGGACACCTGACCCTCATGCCGGCGCGGCGGGTCCAAGATTGAGGACGAAATACTGTCCCATCTCAATGGTTTGCTTGTAGTCGCCGATATTGAAGGCAAGCGACATCTGGCCCGGTCGGCGCGAGTGGCACGGAGCTGATCGCCTATGTCGAAGATGCATTAGTCACTGGAGGGCTCGCGACCTTCACCTTCCATGGCGTCGGGGGCGATTATCTGGCGGTCTCGGGTGAGGCTCACCAGGAGCTGCTGGACTATCTTGCGGCGCATGAAGCCGAAATCTGGGTCGATACCTTCCAGGCCGTCACCTGGCATATCCTCGCGGAAAGGCCTGAGTCTGAATGATTGCATCGGATTTCCCAACTATTCGGGACAATCTTACGCAGTTCAGCCATTGCCAGCGGATCATCGGAATGTTAGCGTTATCAAATTGCGATGACAGGCGACACGAGATCGCCGGGGGAAGGGAGTAGACCTTGTATCTGGGTATCGATATCGGCACATCGAGTGTGAAGACCGTTCTCATCGATGAGGCGGGCAGTGTCGTCGATTCAAGCTCGGCGGATCTTCCGATCTCCCGCCCCAGACCGCTTTGGTCAGAACAGAACCCGTCCGACTGGTGGACCGCAACAAACATGGCCGTCGCCGGCCTCAACGTCGACAAGCGTCACCGCGTGAAGGCCATTGGCCTGTCCGGCCAGATGCATGGCGCCACGCTGCTGGATGCCAATCGCGCGCCCTTGCGCCCGGCCATCCTCTGGAACGATGGCCGCAGTTTCGCCGAGTGCGCCGATCTCGAAGCGCGCACCGATGCCTTCATCACCCTGGGCGGTAACCGCGTCATGCCGGGCTTCACCGCCCCGAAGCTGGAATGGGTGCGCCGGCACGAGCCGGAGATTTTCGACAGGGTCAAAACGGTCCTTCTGCCGAAGGACTATGTGCGCCTGAGAATGACCACCGAGCTTGCCTCCGACATGTCGGATTCCTCGGGCACACTTTGGATGGATGTGGCCGGACGGCGCTGGTCGGGTGAGCTGCTCGCCGCCACCGGGCTCGATGAGAGCCATATGCCCAGGCTCTATGAAGGCCACGAGGTGACCGGCAGACTCCGCCAGGAAAATGCCGAGGCCTGGGGCATGGAGCGCGTGCCCGTGGTCGCTGGCGGCGGCGACAATGCCGCCGGCGCGGCCGGGGTCGGCGTGATCGACGAGGGCGAGGCGCTGATGTCGCTCGGCACCTCGGGCGTCATCTTCGTGGCCGGCAATACCTATCGCTCCAACCCCGCTTCCGCCGCGCATGCCTTCTGCCATGCCCTGCCCGATCGCTGGCACCTGATGTCGGTGATGCTGAGCGCGGCGAGCTGCCTCGACTGGGCCTGCAAGCTGACCGGCTGCGCCGATGCCGGCGCGCTGATTGATCTTGCTGCAACCGAGGGTACGCTGGGCTGCCGGGAAACCTTCCTGCCGTATCTTTCCGGCGAGCGCACCCCGCACAACAACCCCCATGCCCAGGGCGTTCTCTTTGGCCTGACCCATGACAGCGGTCCGGCGCAGATCGCCCAGGCTGTTCTGGAGGGCGTTGCCTTCGGCATGGCCCAGGGCCTGGAGGCCCTCACGGCCGCCGATGTGGACGTCAATGCCATCTCCGTCATCGGCGGCGGCTCGCGCTCGCTCTACTGGGGCCGCATCCTGGCCGCCGCGCTGCAGCTGCCCCTGGTCTACCGCGAAGGCGCCGCTGCCGGCCCGGCCTATGGCGCCGCGCGCCTGGCGCTCTACGGTCATCAGGGCGGCGACATGGAAGACGTGTTCAAGGCCCCGCGGGCCCTGGATATCGTCGAGCCCTCAGATCACGACATCGAAACAATCAACGCAAAGATCGCCCGGTCTGCCTCGCTCTATGACGCGCTGGCCGGGGAGTTCAATGGAGGCAAGTAATGGCAGACGGCAGCTCAATTGGCGGCTTCGGCACCGTCTTCGGGGACATCCCGCAGATTAAGTTCGAAGGCCCGGATTCGGAAAACCTGCTGGCCTATCGCTACTATGACAAGGACCAGATGGTCCTGGGCAAGCGCATGGAGGACCATCTGCGCATGGCCGTGTGCTACTGGCACACCTTCTGCTGGGACGGCTATGACATCTTCGGTGCCGGCACCTTCGACCGCCCCTGGCACAATGCCGCCAATGACCGCGAAGCGGCAGATCGCAAGATGGCCGCGGCTTTCGAGTTCTTCACCAAGCTCGACCTGCCCTTCTACTGTTTCCATGATGTGGATGTGTGCGAGTACTCTCCAACACCCGACGAGCTGTCGAACAATCTCGCCCGCATGAAGGATCGCCTCGGTGCCTACCAGCAGGAAACCGGCGTGAAGCTGCTCTGGGGCACGGCGAACCTCTTCTCCCATCCGCGCTATGCCGCCGGCGGCCTGACCAGCCCGGACCCGGACGTGGCTGCCTGCGCCGTGCGCCAGGTGCGCGAATGCCTTGAGATGACCCATGCGCTGGGTGGCTCGAACTATGTGCTGTGGGGCGGCCGCGAGGGCTATGACACCCTGCTCAACACCGACCTTACCCGCGAGCTGGAGAATTTCGGCCGGTTCCTGGCCAAGGTGGTCGAGCACAAATACAAGATCGGCTTTACCGGCAAGATCCTGATCGAGCCGAAACCGCATGAGCCGATGTACCACCAGTACGATTTCGACTCCGCCTCGATCCACGGCTTCCTGCAGCGCTTCGGCATCGACAATGAAGTGCACGTCAATATCGAGCCGAACCACGCCACCCTGTCGGGTCACAGCTTCGCTCACGAGATCGCCACGGCGGTGTCGCTTGGCGTGATGGGCTCGATCGACATCAACTCGGGCAACTACCAGAATGGCTGGGACACCGACCAGTTCAACCTGGATATCCGCGACATCACCCTGGCGCTGATCGAGCTCCTGCCGTCCGGCGGTCTCGACACGGGCGGTTTCAACTTCGACGCCAAGGTGCGCCGACAGTCGTCTGATCTCAGCGACCTGTTCTACGCCCATGTCGGCGGGGTCGACGCCCTCGCCCGCGCCCTGCTGAGCGCAGCGGACTTGATCGAGAAGGGCGACCTCGCCAAGTTCAAGGCAGAGCGCTATGCTGGCTGGGACGGCGAGTTGGGCAAGTTCATGACCGCGGATGCGACCAGTCTTGCCGATATCGCAGATCGCGCTAAAGCCGACGGTATCGACGGCCACCACACGTCCGGCCGTCAGGAATACCTGGAAAACATTGTGAACCGCAGTCTCAAATAAGCCCCGTCTGGACAGACCCATGAAATTCTTCATCGACACAGCCGACATCAGCGCAATCCGGGAGCTTTATGCCTCCGGCCTGTGCGATGGCGTGACGACCAATCCCTCGCTGATCAAGAAATCCGGCCGCGACTTCAAGGAAGTCATCGCCGAGATCTGCGAGATCGTCGACGGGCCGGTCAGCGCCGAGGTGATCGCCACCGAGACCGAGGTGATGCTGGCCGAGGGCCGCGCGCTGGCGAAGATCGCCGACAATGTGGTCATCAAGTTGCCGCTCACCATGGACGGCCTGAAGGCCTGCAAGATCTTCTCCGAGGAAGGCGTGGCGACCAATGTCACCCTGTGCTTTTCGGCCAACCAGGCCCTGCTCGCGGCCAAGGTCGGCGCGAGCTATATCTCACCCTTCATCGGCCGGCTGGATGATATCCATGTCGACGGGCTGGAGCTGATTCAGGAGATCCGCCAGATCTACGATAATTACGGCTTCGAGACGGAAATTCTCGCCGCCTCGATCCGCAGCCCGCTGCATGTGAAGGAATGCGCGCTGGCTGGCGCCGATGTGATGACCGCCCCACCGGCGGTGATTGCCGGCCTCTCCAACCACCCGCTGACCGACAAGGGCCTGGCGGCCTTCCTGGCCGATGCCAAGGCTGCCGGGATTACCGTCTAACGGACTTCCGGCTTTCCTATCGATCCTGTTGAATGGGCGCTTCGATGGGCGCCCATTTGCGTTTTCCGCGCCGGTTTCTTCAGGAACTCTGCCTACAGGGCATGCGTTCTTTCTGTATCCAGCAGAAAGGAGAAACTCATGGACAAGGAACACGTAAAAGGCGCCGCGAAGAAAGCCGAAGGCCAGGTGAAGGAGACCGCCGGCAAGGTGACCGGCGACAAGGCGCTGGAAGCCGAAGGCAAGCTCGACAAGGCCGAAGGCGAAGTTCGCGACAAGGTCGGCGACGCCAAGGATGCGCTGAAGAAATAAGGCGCTCCAACAAATCCGGATACGGAAAAAGGGAGACCGTTGCGGTCTCCCTTTCATTTGTCTGAGCGACTGAGCGGGCGACTTATTCGTCGTCCAGTTCCTCTTCCACCTTGTCAGCGGCGTCCTGGGTTTTCTCGCCGACATATTCCACGTCTTCGCCGGCGCCCTTGATGGTGTTGCAGGCCGTAAGCCCGAGTACCAGACCGATCGCAGCGAGTGATTGCAGGGCATGTTTCATGAGTCACATCTCCTTTTCTTGGGCCCGATCAACGTTTACCAACTGGGGTTGTTCCCGCCCGGGTACGCGGCGTGAGGCCGCGGCCACCTTACTGAAAATTGTCCTCCGGCGGCTCTCTGCGCCGGGAACGCGCCATCTGCGCCAGCGTTCTTCCTGCATCTGAAACCAGAGCATGGAGGCTCATATGTCGAACCCCGATATCGATGTCCTGAACGACGTGACCAAGACACTGATCGACAGCCGCAAAGGCTATGAAAAGGCCGCTGAACTGGCCGACGATTCCTTCGTCTTCTCCGCAGAGTTCCGCGAACGGGCGCTCCAGCGCGCCGCGCTGATTTCCGAGTTCCAGAACCAGGTCCGCTTCAATGGCGGCGAGCCGGAGACCGAAGGTGGCATGGCCGGTGCGATCCACCGCAGCTTCACCTCCTTTTCGAGCCTGTTCCGTGATGACCGCAAGGCCGCGCTGAGCGCTATCGATGATGGCGAGGATCATCTCGCCAGTCAGATCGAGAGCAAGCAGGAAAAGGATGGCCTTGCGCCGACCACCATCACCCTGCTGGCCAAGGCGCATGCCTCTGCCCGCGCGGGCGAACGGTTCGCCGACCGCGCCGAAGACGCGCTGAGCGACTGATCTCAGCGACCGGCAATCAGCACGTAATGACAAGGCCGCCAGATTTTTCTGCGGCCTTGTTCTTTTGCGCTTTCACATGAGTCTGGGCAAAGAAAAGGCCCCGATGCGCACTGCATCGGGGCCAGGTTTTCATACTTCCACTTTCTCTGATTATGCGCTGTCGGAAGCCGGCAGTTTGGTCTCCGGAAGGATCAGGGCGTCGATGCCATAAATCACGCCATTATCGGCTTCGATATCGCTTGCGACCACATTGGTGCCTTCCACCATCACGGCGTCGCCATCACGGGTAATGTCGAGCATGCGATCGTTCAGCGACCAGACTTCCAGGCCAGCGGCCGGAATGCCATTTGCGGTCAGTTCGCCGCTCACAATGTGAGCCTTCAGGATTTCGACCAGTTCGTCATGGCCGCCCTTGCTCATCAGATAGTCGACCTTTTCGGCGGGAAGCGCGTTGAAGGCCTCCTGGGTCGGCGCGAAGACGGTATAAGGGCCGTCCTTGTTCAACTCGTCCTCAAGTCCGGCTTTCCTGACCAGCTTGGCAAAAGTCTCGAAGCGCGCATCCTCGGCAGCAGCTTCAATGACGGACGTCATGCCGTCATCCTTTGTGACATTCATATCGGCTTCGGCCTGGTAAAGGCGCTCATCGCCAGTGGTTGCCGGGGTTTCGAGTTGGGCCAGCACGATCCGGTTCAGGTCCTGAGTTTCGTATTGGCCGGACAACTCCGCAACGTCAGCGTCGATTTTGGTTTCAGCCAGCGCGGGCGCGGCGAGTGTCGAGATCAGGGCGGTCGTGAAAATCAGGCGTTTCATCTTTCACCTCTCTGTCAGTTGCCGAGCAATATCGCTCATCAAATCAACGGCCACGCTTTCGCCATTGTTCCGGCGCCAGCAGATTACGGATATGAAAAAAGCCGGCGCACGGCCGGCTCTTGTCTGGGGGCTTTTTCAAGATGCCGTGGACGTTCAGGATCGGGCTACCACCCAGACTGCATGCACAAGCCCCGGCACATAGGCTAGCAGCGTGAGCAGAAGGTTCAGCAGGAATGTCCCGCCGATGCCGCGCCGCAGAGCCACGGCGACTGGCGGCAGGAGAATGGCGATGATGATCATCAGAAGATCATTGGCGCCCAGGGAATTGTCGGCGACGGGTTCGGCCATGATGTTCGTGTCCTCCAAAACAATGGACGGCGCTGAATGCGCCGTCCTTGGATTGATTGAATTCGGCTTACATGACCGATCGTCCGCGCAGGGCGCGCGCCACGAAAGTCAGCACCAGCAGGGCCAGGAAGACGAAGAACAGAACCTGGGCAATACCTGCCGAAGCGCCGGCGACACCACCAAAGCCAAGAGCTGCGGCAATGATGGCAAGGATGAAGAATGCGAGTGCCCAACCGAGCATTGGTAATCTCCTTTTCGTTGCGTTTGATCGACAAGGGTGTCGACCTCCAAACAACGAAAGGCTGGAAGCGAGGTTCCGAGTTTTCTCGAATCTGGACTCTCCCGGTAACCTAGATCCGCGCGACCCAGACATGGGGCACCAGCCGCCGTGTGCCGGTTTCGGTTTCGATCAGATAGATGGGGGATTCCATGGTGGCGCGCCATTCCTGGCCGCGGTCAGGCAGCCTGTGATCGCCAGCGGAAAACACCCCGGTGATTTCGCCCACTTTCAGGTGCCCCTCCTCGATCCACTCCACACGGTTGCCGATCGAGAACATCGCACATCAGACGTCCGTTGGCGTATATCGTAACAATCTGACGCCTGGCCCGCGCGCCCTGCCCTCGCAGCGGCCGAACACGGCGCAGCTGAGAATGGACGCGATCGCGACCCAGAAAACCGAGAACAGCACATCCAGGCGCTGGAGGCCGCCAAGCCGGGCGATCAGGGCGCTAAGTTTACCCCGCGCCGCCTGGCGTGCCTTGGTTAAGGGCGTATGTGGACGTGCTTGTTTCATGACACTCTTCGCAATGCCCCAGAGCCCCTTCCGGTTCCCGATCCTGTGCAGGGAACTCCGTGGCGATCCCTGCGTTCAAGCGCACATACGGACACCTCGTCCGACACTGCCAACCTTCCCGAAGCGCGCGCCTAAGCCCGCAGGAGCCAACCATGCCAAACCCATCGATCAAGGACGAAGAGACCTATCAGACACTTCGCGACAAGGGCATGTCGAAGGAGAAGGCAGCGCGCATTTCCAATGCCAAGGCCAATCCCGCCCAGCACCCTTCGAGAAAAGGCGGCAAGGCCCCGCCCTATGAGGAGTGGACAAAGGAGGATCTCTATTCGCGCGCGCAGGAGATCGGCATCGACGGCCGCTCGTCCATGAGCAAGGGCGAACTGATCAAGGCTCTTCGGAATCACTAGACCATGGCGCTGATTTCGCTTGTGAACACGACATCCGGAAGCGTGCCCGAGGATGGCGACATGCTGCTGCGCTATGAACTCGGCAGCGCCCTGACGCGCCAGTTCTGTTGCAGCGGCAAGCAAATCGTCAGAACGCTGGCCTCGATAGAGCTGCGCGATCGGGACACGCTGATTGTCTGGGGCGGCGACGGCACCGTTGCGGCGGCCCTCAACCTCGTGCGCGGGACCGGCGCCATGGTCCTGCCCCTGCCCGGCGGCACAATGAACCTGCTGCACAGGCGCATTCACGGCCAGGTCGCCGACTGGAAGATGACACTGACACGCGCCCTGTGCTCACGCCAGCCGAAGGCGCTGACCTATGCCACGGCCAACGGCCTGCCCTTCTATGTCGCGCTGATGATCGGCAAGCTGACCCAGCTGGTCGAGGCGCGTGAAGCGCTGCGCGAGGGCCATCCGCTGGAGGCTGCCCGCCAGGCCGCCAGTGCCGATGTGCTCGACATGGATAGTATCATCACAACACGGATCGGCACGGAAGAGCTCAGGGCCACCGCGGCGGCCGCCTTTCTGCCGGAGGCCCTGGAGGGCGACTGCCTGGAGATTGGGGCGATCGCGCCGGAGTCGCTGATCGACCTGGCATCGGTGGGCCTGTCGTCCCTGATATCCGACTGGCGAGAGGCCGAAGGCGTCACATTCCGCCAAACCGAAGAGGCCTGGTTTCACGAGGAGGTGGATCCGGGCAAGAATGCCCTGCTGGACGGCGAGCCGGCCGAGTTCGAAGATCCGATAAAGGTGGAGCTGCGGCGCGGCGACGTGTTTGTGCACGCCATGGATGGCGGCCCGTGAAGGTCGTCCAGGTCTCGGACATACATTTCGGCGTGGAAGATCTCGTCGCCCTGAAGGAAGCCGAAACCGTGATCGAGCGGGAGGCGCCTGACGCCCTGCTGGTATGCGGGGACGTCACCCAGCGCGGCAAACGGATCGAATTCGATGCCGCCCGGCGCTGGATTGACCAGTTCGCCCTGCCGAGGCTCGTGGTCGCCGGCAATCACGACACCCCGCTCCTGAACATCACCAAGCGGGTCACCGCGCCGTTCGAGCGCTTCGAACGACACTTCAGGGACCTGATGCAGCCGCTGGACCTGTTTGGCCTGCGCTTTGCCGGTCTGAACACGGCCAGGGGCTGGCAGGCCCGGCGTAACTGGGCAGAAGGCTCGGTCAATCTCAACCGGCTGGAAGAGATAACCAGCCACACATCGCGGACGATCCTGGTCTGCCATCATCCCTTTGTCTCTCCCCCGCATACACCTCTGCGCACGCGCACGCGACGTGGGCTCGCGGCCGACAAGATCCTCAAGCAATCAAGCGTACAACTTCTGCTATGCGGGCATGTCCATTCGCCGACCTGCGAACGCCGTGAAGGCGAGAATGAGGGAGATGAATACATATCCGTGACAGCCGGGACACTTTCCCGACGCCTGCGCCAGGCCCCGCCCAGTCTGAACCTCATCGACATCCGAAACGACGCCGTGAGCATCGATGTTTTCCCCGTCGACGGCAGCGGAGACCCGCCGGAGCGAATCGGTGATTTCGCCGTACACGTCACATCCGATTCGGTCAGAATTACAGGTTAGAGTTCTGTGATGCGCTCACATTTGAAGATACCGCCAACCCACCCAAAGCATTGAATACAGTATGTTCCCTTACAGCAAACGCATATTACGCTTCAGACAGAAACTGAAAGGCAGTTCATTGCATATTCATGGTTAGAATGACATTGTATGTGCCAATAGCTGATGCTGGTTTTGTTTGCACACAAACTGGTATTGGAATTGAACCACGGCCTGCCTCGCGCATTAGAACTGTATGACGGATAATAAACCAGCCCGCCACAATAACGCCATAAACGGCGAACGGCGCTCCAAGCAGGCAGCGCTGGGTAAGGAATTGCGCCGTGTTTACAACGAGACGGTGAATGAAACACCACCTGAGTGTTTCATGGACTTCCTGAAAATAGCAGAGATCAGGACAAAGGCAGTGGACGACTAGAGCGTCCAGAGATCTCGACTTACTTGGCCCTGGTAATACCGGCAACCTGCTCCATCAGGTCGTCGAATGCTTCATCGGCCTGGATGTCGCTATCTGAGCTGTAGCTGGCTTCATTGGACTCCAGGATCTCCACCAGCGCCTTGCGCGCCCGGCTGACACGACTTTTTACCGTGCCCACCGCACAATCGCAGATCTCGGCGACTTCCTCATAGGGAAGGCCGCCGGCGCCGACCAGGATCAGGGCCTCGCGCTGGTCTTCCGGCAACTGGGCGAGTGCGTTTCTGAGCGACAGGAGTTCCAGATTGTCGGTCGAGTTGTCCGAAGCGACCAATGTCGCCTCGGCCACTTCCGGATCCAGCGGCTGACGCCGCCAGCTGCGGCGCTTTTCCGAATAAAAGAGGTTGCGCAGGATGGTGAAGGCCCAGGCCTTCATGTTCGTGCCCGGCTGGAAGGAAGCACGCGCCTTCCAGGCTTTCAGCATCGCATCCTGAGCGAGGTCGTCGGCGAGCGTGGGGTCACCGCACAGACTTCGCGCAAAGGCGCGCAGGTGAGGAATGAGATCAGCGAGCTCGGCCTTGAATTCCTGATCATCCAGGGAGTGCCTTGTCATCAATCGTCCTTACCTGCCTCATCGTCAAAATTCTCGTCTGCAGCCTTGAGCAGATTGAGGAACTCTTCCGGGATGGGCTCTTTCGCGACATCGTCATAGTACTTTCGTAACTGGTCACCGATGCGTTCATTGCGCTTGCGTTCACCATTCACTGGCTTGGGCGGGGGGGGCTTCCCTGCGGCCATAAATTATCCGTCTTCGCACGAGTGGACACTACATCAAGTGTAGATAACAAGTTGGACCGCTCTTGGTTCCGGTCCAGGTAAAATAAACATGTCTTGAGAGGGAACCGAATGCCCCGACAGGCGTTTTGGAAAAAAGGAGTGTCTCAATGGGTTTCGTAGAGCGGTTTGGTCCTCACCTTCCCTTCCTGCGTAGATATGCACGTGCACTGACCGGTAGCCAGGAAAGCGGCGACGCTTACGTCAAGGTTTCCCTCGCCGCGCTGGCAGAGTCCCCAGACGAACTTCTTGCCGAGGGGCATTCCGACCGGATTGCCCTCTATCGGTTCTGCCATGTCATCTGGGAAAGCACCGGCGCGCAGCTGGAAAGCCGCGGAGCCTCGGAGGCGGCGGAGACATATGACGAACGCCTGCAGGCCCTCGCACCGCGCCAGCGCCAGGCTTTCCTGCTGACGGCCATGGAAGGGTTCAACAAGCGCGAGGCCGCCGAAATTCTCGGAACCGACCTGGACGAGATTGACTCGCTCATCGTTCAGGCCCTCGCGGAGATTGATGCTGAACTGGAAACCCAGGTCCTGATCATCGAGGACGAACCGATCATCGCGGCTGACCTGTCGGCGCTGGTTCAGGAGCTGGGCCATTCGGTGACGGGCAATGCCACGACCCACAAGGAAGCGGTCGACCTTGCCCGAAAGATACCCCCTGGCCTGGTGTTGTGCGATATCCAGCTGGCCGACAATTCCTCCGGCCTGGAAGCGGCGGCAGAAATTCTTGAGGATTTCGATGTGCCGGTGATCTTCGTCACGGCCTATCCAGAACGCTTGCTGACGGGCGAGCGCCGGGAGCCGGCCTATCTGATCTCCAAGCCGTTCCAGTCGAACACGGTCAAGGCGGCTATCTCCCAAGCGCTGTTCTTTCATCGCCAAGGCGACTGACGCGCGAGCCTAGCGGCCCAGCACCAGGAAGAAGAACAGGCCGAACAGGGCAATGGCGGCGGCAATGGTGGACACCCCGAGCACGGTCGGCATGCCTTTCTTGCGCTCGCCCTGACGCGCTTCGGTCGTCGTTTCCTCAATTTGCGGATCTTCTATTTCATAGCTCATGGGCAAGAAACGCACGAGGTCAGTTCCGGTTCAAACGGGAGTTACGCCTCTCCCTCCCCTTCGCCCTCGTCCAGAAGATCCGTGCCGGCCAGCGCTGCGTTGAGCAGGGCCGCGACGGATCGTCCGGTGATCTCGGCGGCTTTTTCCGGCGGGAATTCCTCAATCACAAGCACAAGGATCGCCAGGCGGAGCTCATAGGGGAGCCTGTGCAGCTTGTGGCCCAGCCTGTCGGGTGTTTTCTGCCATTGCGGGACCGAACGGATCACGCCGCTCGCCGAACAGGCGCCGTCATAAACGCGGAAGGCCCATGCGAATATGTTCTCATGCGGGTCCTCGAACGGCCCGTCGGTAATAGCCGGGCCGGCTCGTGCAAGCTCGTCGAGCAGGATCTGGTCGGCCAGACTCCAGCTTCCGGCCAACACCCAGCCCATCCGGCGGATGCGGGTCAGTACGGCAATCGACTGAACGGAAGGGCGTCTCGAAAGGGTCAGGGCAGGCTCCATGGCGTGGTGCCCCTCCACCAAGTAGATTCAATTTTCATGAGTGGCGTTGATCTGGATCAAGACGCCTTCAATGACAGCTCCGGGTGTTTGTCGGCTTGATGGGCCTGCAGACGCAGGCGGGTGATGTGGACATAGTCCGGATCGAACTGCGACAACGCCGCCAGGCGAGCACGATCAAGAATCTTCAGATACATTCGGTTTTCCTCGATCAGCCGGTCGCGCTTCAGGGCCGTGACCATCCTGGAGACGTGCACGGCCGTCAGACCAAGCGCATCGGCAAGATGAGTGCGGGTGAGCGGCAAGCCGAGATCTTCCGGGTCTTCACCAAGCGCGGCGCCGAGCCGGCGCTGGAGTTCGAGAAGCAGATGACCGATCCGTTCGCGCGCCGACAGCCGGCCAACCCGCATGATCTGTTCGCGCAGGATGGATTCCTCCTGCACCAGCGCCCACCAGAAGGCGGTCGCGGCCTCGGCATAGGCTTCCAGGGCCTTGCGGAACTCGTCGGCATTGACGGCAACCACGACCACCTCGTTGATCGCCGCCACCGAATGGTCGGCCTCCAGTTCGCCGAAAGCCTGCACGTCGAAGATATCGCCGGGCAGCATGAAGTTCATGATCTGCCGGCGGCCGTCCTCAATGCTCTTGTAGCGGATCGCCCAGCCGGACTGGATGATATAGAGCGTGTCGAGCCGGGTGCCGGCCTGGACGATGTCACTGCCGGCAGAGAAGGTCTGCAGGGAGGGCGAGAGTCCTTTGATCAGGTCTGTCACCCGTCCGGCGGTCATCACATAAAGGGCCAGCCTGTTCGTAAACGCTTCCATGGCGGCCACAACGCATGGGGTCAGGGCCAGTTCCGGACACAACACCTCGTGGCGCGCCCGGAACTGTTGCAGGTTAACGCCGTTACACATGCATGCCGGACACACAGCCACTCGAATCCATTCTCGAACAGGCCGACGATGTTGCCGGGGAGAACGGCAAGGCGGACCTGAAAGCCCTTATTGAATCTTTCGGCGACCGCGCTTTCGGGCCCGTGCTTACCCTGCTCGGCCTGCTGGCGATCTCTCCGGTGGGCGCCATACCCGGCGTACCCATCGTGCTCGCCGCGGTGGTGATCCTGTTTGCCGGCCAGATTCTGTTCGGGCGCACTTCGCCCTGGCTGCCCGGCTTCCTCGGCGAGATGTCCATCAAGGAAGAGAAGATTTCCGAGATGCAGGACAAGGCCCATGGCTGGCTCGCACGGATCGACGGATTTCTCCGCCCGCGCATCAAGTGGGCGACCGGAGAGGTCGCGCGTCGCATCGCCGCCGGTATCGTCATCCTGCTGTCCTTCGTGATGATGCCGCTTGAGGCCGTGCCCTTCGCCGTCGCCATTCCAGCCGTCGGCATCACCCTGTTCGGAATCGGGCTGACCGCACGCGACGGGCTCGTCATGCTGTGCGGTTTTGCTGCCAGCGCGGTCGCTGCGATCGGGATCTGGTTCCTGCTCTGAGACACGGAACCGAGACCCGGGCCGCACGTTTTATCGGAACAGGCCCGAACACGAGAAAAGGAGACACATTCATGGCACAGGCCCTCGACATCAAAGACGCCAAACAGAATGGCGAACTGAAAGACCTCAAAGCCGATATTGCCGCGCTGCGCACCGATTTTGCAAAGCTGATGGAAGACACTGGCGAGATTGCCAAGACCCAGCGCGATGTGGGTATCGAACGTGGTCGCGAAGCGCTGAGCACGGCCAGTGAGCAGTTCAAGAAACAGAAAGGCAAGGTCGAAGACAGCGTGCGCGACAACCCGCTTGCGGCGATCGGTATCGCCTTTGGCGTGGGTGTCCTGATGGCTGCGATCAGCCGTCGCTAACCCCATGATCGATTCGGCGAAACTTCGCTTTATCGCCGGCGCCGGCGCGGCCCTGTTTGGGCTCGTCGGCGTCTGTGCGCTTGGGGTGGCAGCGGTTCTGACGCTGGAGCCCATGGTCGGGCTGACGGCGTCTGCGGCCCTGATCGGCGGTGTATTGACCCTCCTGGCCGTGATCTGCCTCATTCTTCTGGCGCGGCCGGAAACCACGGCCGAGGAGGAGATGGCGAAGATCGAACATCTCACGGCCGAGGCACTCGCTGACCTGCCCTTTGACACGGTAAAAGCCCTGATTGAGAAACGTCCGATCGCGAGCCTCGCGATTGCCGCGACCACCGGCTACACGCTCTCGCGTGACCCGGAAGCTGCAGCACGTAACTTGAGGCGGGCTGTCAGCGGTCTTTTATAAGAGTGCAAGGAGGTGGAGCCATCAGGGGCCTGTCCTATCGCACTCTCGCACTGGCTGTCGGAGCCGTGGCGGCTGGCCTGAGCGCCGGTCGCTCATTGCTGTCTGACCATATCGAGACCCGCAAGCGCAACGAGGTGGAAACCGCCACCGAGATTGTTCGCGAACGCATACGCGCGGAAACGGACATCTATATCGCGCGTAACCTGAAATTCTTCTTCCGCCGCATGGCCATCAAGGCGGCCATTCTCGGCGCGACGGCGACCACCTTGCTTTTTCTTCACTCCACGCCGGGACTGGGCACGCTGGTGACCCTTGGCGTGCTCGCCGCCTTCCTTGTCTGGGATGCGGTGAGCGTCTTTCCCACGCTGCGCCTGGTTCTCACGCGGCTGTCGCGCGCCCGATACAGTCCCCGGCGAGCCCTGGGCGAGGTGGTGGCGACCAATGTTTTCGCTCAGGTGCTCCAGGAATCGGAAAACACGACCATCTCGCGTCGGCATGCCCTGCTGTTAGCCCTGGCCGGGACGAGCGAGAGCCGCCTGAAGACGGAGATCGCCCATGCCGTGTCGGAAATTGCCGCGGAAACGAGCTGGCATGACCTGCGCCCCTTCATGCTGCTGGCAGCCTCCAAGGTGGCGGCGGTTTTCATGCTCTATGCCGCCTATGTCACGATCATCCTGCACCTGGTCTGACCCCTGCTCCGCAGCGTCCACATGACGAAGTTTCAATCTTAAAACTCGCCCACGAGGGGAACGCCGGACCCGCCTGACCGTTGTTTGCGGCAAGGAGGCTGACCGACGTGACCTGGAAGATCGAACTTGCTGCGCTCACCGGCGCTACTGTCCTCGCAATCTTCGCCTGGGGACATGCACGCAACGCCATGTGGGGCGAGACGCCCGAGCGGTTCGAATCTTTCACCCGGCAGGACTATACATCCTTCGACCGGGACTTCTCACTGGAGGGCGGCACCTGCCATGTGGGCATATCGGACAAGCAGATCTGCTTTCACGCCTCGGATCTCGTAGAGCGGGTGGAGGTTGGAAAGACCTGGCCTGCCGCCCTGCCCGTGGCGCCCGCCGAGATGCCGACCCTGCTCCGTACCGACCTGAAGACGGGCGACGTGCATACATATCGGATCGGCCAGTCCCTGTTCCTGGTAAAGGGCGTGGAAGGGCGCGTTATCGGACGGCTGGATCTCTCCGCGCCTTCCTATGATCTTGCCGTCTCCGAACCCGATCTGGTGCAGACCGCATCCATGGTCTCCACCGAGACCATTTCCGCCAATCCCTGAGTGCTGCAAGACTGCCGAAGAGTTCATGGAACCCGGCCCGTTGCTCCTTGTTGATTCCGGGTGCGCCTCACGCACCACGCAGTGGACCAGAAAAGGAGGATCCGCCCCATGACCCTCAATACTCTCAAGGATGTCTATATCGATCAGCTGCAGGATATTTACAGCGCCGACCGCCAGGCCCTGCAGGCCACGCGCAAGCTGGCCGCCGCCGCTTCCGACAAGACACTGAAAGACGCGCTCGAACGCGGCTGCAGCGGCATTGAGGATGGTATCGACATCGTCTCGGGCATCGTGCGCGAGAACGGCGCCGACCCGTCCGGCGAATTCTGCAAGGGCATGGAAGGCCTCGTGAAAGAGGTCCACGCCCATGTGCTCAACACGGATTTCAGCGATGACGATGTGCGCGACGCGATGATCATCACTCAATATCAGCGCATGACCCACTATGGTCTTGCCGGATATGGTTGTGTGGCGGCCTTTGCCCGTCGCCTGGACCTGAACGACCAGGCCGACCGTCTGCAGACCTGTCTGGATAATACCTATGATGGCGACCGCAAGATGTCGCGCATTGCCGAAGGCAAGATCAACGAGGCAGCTGCAGCCTGATAGGGTCCCGCCAATACATTAAATGACCAAAGGAGCTCCGGATGCTTTGCAAGTGTCCGGAGTTTTTTATTTTTGCCCTGCAAGTTTTTGAGCATGGGCAGTACGCACGAGTGTATAGCGATAAACAATATCGCCGCAGGATTTATTCTCGAGGTTAATGCCTCAATTTCTTGCGAGGCTGCCGTGTTTTTCTAGACCTTTCATTTATTTCATGAAATCTATCCCCCGAGACTTGCCGAAATCGTAATTCGGTACCGCTATTGGCAGAAATTGGACACATTGGAGAGACATGTCGAATGCAATGCCTGATGCGACGACCTCTCCCGGCGAAACGCCTGATTTCCTGTTTGGCGGCACGGCCGACATGCTCTTCGATGCCCTGCCCGGCGCGAAGCTGATCCTTGATCGCGATCTCATCATCCTGAAACAGAACAAGGCGCACGAGGACATGACCATGTCCCGCCGCGAGCATGTGGTTGGACGCTATGTGTTCAATGCCTTCCCGTCTCAGCCCGGCTCGGGCAGCCCGAATGCCGAGGCAGCGGTGCGCGACTCCGTCCGGCATGTCTTCGAGACAGGCGAGACCGACGAAATGCCGATCCAGGAACACGGCCTGCTCGTGGACAACCATATCTGGCAGACCCGGTTCTGGCGCATCACGCATTCCCCCATCATGAAGGATGGCAAGGTGATGGCCGTTCTGCAGACGTCCGAGGATGTCACGGTGGAAATGCTGCAGAAGTCGCTCAGCGAAGCGCGCAGCGTGGCCGCCCAGGAAGCCGCGGCGGTCTCCTATTTCTCGATTGATCTCACCTCCGGCCTGTTCACCCGCGGCAAGACCGTCGATGAACTCTTCGGCTTCGCCCCCGACGAGGCCGGTCTGTTCGTCGAACCCTTCTTCGACCGGATCCTGCCGGAAGACTGGGAAATTGTAGAAGAGGAGCTGGAGCGGATCCAGGCCTCCCCGCTCGGCACGATTGCCAAGTTCGACTACCGCATACAGATCCCCGAAACGGAAGAGGTTCGGTTCGTGCGGGCACGCGGCGCCATGGTCGTCGATCCGGAAGACCGGATCCGAAAGCTGGTCGGCGTCTTCATCGACATGACCGACTATGAGCAGAACCGGGTCAGACTGGAGCTGGCGCTGCAGGAAAAGGACAATCTGCTGATCGAGGTCAATCATCGGGTGAAGAACTCACTCCAGCTGGTGACGTCGGTCCTGCGCATGGAGGCACGGCGGATCGCCGATCCGGAAGTCGAACGGATTCTCACCATTGCCAATTCCCGCGTCGAGGCCATCGCCGAGGTCCATAGCGGGCTTTATGTCGGCAATGATGTCTCGCGCGTGTCGACACGTACGCTGGTCAACAATCTGGTTGTCGCGCTTGGCCGTTCCGTCGGCTCGGGTGATACGGCCGCGGATATCGACTGCAGGACCGCGGAGTTTTCCCTGCCCACCGAGTTGGCCATCGCCTTCGGCCTGCTCGTCAACGAGTTGCTGACCAATGCGCTGAAATATGGCGGCACAGCCGACAACAGGCCGATCGTGCTGGAGACCCGCCTCGAAGGGAAAAAGGCTTCCCTGACCATTTCCAACGATATTGCCCCCGCTGCCGCGCTGGAGACACAAGCCAACGGTACCGGGGTCGGCACACAGCTCATTCAGGGCTTTGTCCGTCAGCTGCGCGCCGAGATGGAAACCAGCAAGGAAGACGATCAGTTCCGCGTCAGCGTCTCTTTTGACCTGCCGGGCTGAGCCAGCCCCTAACGCTCGAAGACGAGCGAGAAGGTCACCGGCACACTGGCTGTGATGCTCGGCAGGTTCGCCAGTTCGCGCAGATGCTCGATCCCGCCATCAAGGCCGAAGGCGTAGCCATCAACAATGATCGGATCGGTGGTCGCGACCATCACCCTGTCCGGCCCGAGCCGGGTGACGGCGAGCTGGGTGCCGATCACATCGCTGGCTCCGTGCAGGTCCACTGTCAGCTCGACCGGCGTGACCAGCGTCTCGCCGAGGGGGAGCAAGGCGAATGTCTCAGGCGCCAGGGTGGTGGAGATCATGGCGAGCGGATAGGTCTCGGTTTCAAACAGGAACTCACGCATGCGCTCGTCGCGGATGTCGATATTGGTCGACACCTTGTCGAGAGTGACCGTCACCTCGGCCGCGCCATCGGCGCTGACCGAACCGGCGAGCTCCCCGAAATGATGTACCTCGAGAATGTCGGTCGCCTTGACGGTGACAAACTGCAGGCTGGCCTGATCCGGATCGAGCGTCCAGTCGCCCTCAAGACTCGTCTCACCCGCAGGCGCGCAGGCGGCGAAAGTCAGCAGGGTCGAGAGCACAAACAGTCGGGGAAACAAAGTCATGGGGAGATATCCTTCCAGCGTGGCAGTCACCATCAGCGCAGATGAAATGCTCTAGCAGGAAGTCGCGCAGGGCTCAAAAAATACCTTTGTGATCCATCTCAGCGATAGCGCGGAAATGGCAGATACCAGCTGAAGCTGATCGCCAGCAGGCGCAGGGAGAGCGCGGCGGCCACGCCCAGGACGACGCGCCATTCGAAGGTCACAAACCCCTCCGCGAGCACAAACACTGCTGCACCCAAGAGGGCGGGCGTGACATAGAGATCCTTCTGGAACAGGACCGGCGTGTCATTGCACATGACATCGCGGATCACGCCGCCAAAGCTCGCACTCATGGCGCCAAACAGGATCGCGGCCAGCGGATGAGCGCCCGCGCTCTGCGCAATGCTCGCCCCGAGCACGGTGAAGAGCGACATGCCCGCCGCATCGGCATAGAGCAGCCAACGCAGGCGGCGGCCCAGCAGCGGGCGGTTCAGCAGGGCCACAGCCAAGCCACAGACCAGGCAGATCACGACATCTTTGGGATTGGTCACCCAGCGCACCGGAACCTCGCCCAGCAACAAGTCGCGGATCGTCCCGCCGCCCACACCAGTGACAACCGCGACGAACCAGATACCGACAATGTCCATTTGTTTCCGGAGGCCCAGCAGGGCTCCGGAAATGGCGAAAACCGCCGTGCCGACGCCAGCAAGTATGATCAAGGCCGGATGCATCGCTTGTCACGCCCCTCGCCGTGGCGGGATCATTCCCACTCGATGATGAACTAGTTGCGTATCCTGCAATAATTACTGCAGTTCGCAGAATATTGTGGATAACTTTTACCGTCAGCGGCTCCGACAATAAAATTGGCTGGATTTTCAATCATGTAGGCTGTGCCATATGTAAACTTGACAAGCTTTTGGTGCATTCCGGCAACATGCTTGATCCTTTGATCCGAACTGCGTCTCAAGCGCCCAATTTACACGACACATTCAACTTCGTTTCTGCTTCAGAAGCCATGCAAATATTCGCGTGAGAATACAAATTCGCTCGCTAAAAGAAGCCTACCCGACACGCTAGCGCTGATGAACGATAGCCCTGCGCACCAGTCGCGCGTTTCGCGCGTGCTAAGCTTACACCGATGTATATTGGCCGAACGGCGTAATTGAGATCAGTAGGGTAATCACTCCGGCAGGGTTGAGAGGGTAATCTCAAGATATGGAACACACTATGAAAAATGCTCCTATTAAGATCTTTGCCGCAGCGCTCGTGATGATTTCCGGAACGACTGCGGCCTTTGCCAGCGAAAATAGCCGAGAGGATGATTCCGAAAGCGAGGCTGCAGCATTCCTCGCTTCGACTGTATCGCTTCGTGATGCGGTGCGCATTGCCGAAGAAGCTGGCGATGGCCGGGCCTTGTCTGGTGAGTTCGAAGAAGAAGATGGCCACTGGGCCTACTCGATAGAGGTCCTGCGATCTGACAATGAAGAAGTCGAAGTGATCATCGACGCGGCGACTGGCGAAGTGCTGAAAACCGAGATGGAAGACTGACAGAACCGGTCGGCGCAGGGGGCTGAAACATGAAAATACTGCTGGTCGAGGATGATGACGTCACCCGCAAATATGTGCTCGATGGCCTCCGCGGCGCCGGACACGTAGTGGACGATGCTACAGACGGCATCGACGGGCTGACCCTGGCGCTTCGCGCTTCGTATGACGCTGCCATCCTCGACCGCATGCTTCCCGGCATGGACGGATTGTCCATGTTGAAAGCGATGCGGGGCGCCAATGTACAGACCCCTGTCCTGTTCCTCACGGCGGTCAGCGGTGTTGATGACCGTGTCGAAGGCCTGGAAGCCGGCGCCGATGACTACCTGACCAAACCGTTCGCCTTCTCCGAACTTTCAGCTCGCCTCGGCGCCATTAGCAGGCGCCCCACCCAGGTAGTTGAGCAGACTCGACTAACTGTTGCCGATCTCGAAATGGATCTGGTGCGCCGGTCCGTGACGCGCGCCGGACAACCTATTGAGCTCCTCACAAAGGAATTCCAGCTCCTTGAATATTTCATGCGGTCCGAAGGGCGTGTGCTGTCGCGAACCATGCTGCTCGAGCAGGTCTGGGATTTCCATTTCGACCCTCAGACGACAGTGGTCGAGACCCATATCAGCCGCTTGCGCGCCAAGATCGACAAACCCTTTGAGACTGAGCTTCTACATACGATCAAGAATGTAGGATACACGCTTCGTGTTTAGCCGGGATCTTCTTCGAAGCACGTACTTTCGTTTTGCCATGGTTCTGGCAGGCCTATTCGTCTTGGCCAATCTCGGCGCGGGCTGGATTGCCTTCCAGGCGATCCATGACGACCTTGATCGCCGCGTGGAACAGGCTGCCGTCTTGATGTCGGTCGAACTGGCTGACACCTTTGAGAGAGATGGAAGAGACGCGCTTGTCGAGGCGACTAGGGCGCGTGCTACTGCACTAGACCCTGAGGATGACATCGTCTGGCTCGGACTTGCGGATGGAACATTTCTCGCCGGTCACCGCCTGCCCGATCCACAAGACCTGGCAGTCGGTGATGTGTCCGGAACCCGGCTGGGACAGGACGATGACGACACATACCTCCTGACAAGCCGGCAAATCGGTGATCTTCGCCTGATTACCGCGCGCAGTTATGAAGATACAGACGATATTGCCCGCACGGTGCTCAAGTCCTTCGGTGCGGCGACCCTGATTGTAACGCTCCTTTCGGCACTGGTTGCCTTCATATTGTCCCGCCGCGGACAGTTGCGGATCGAAGCGATCTCAAGCGTTCTGAGCAAGGTTGCCGCAGGGGAGATGCAGCAAAGAATAGAAACGCATGGGCACAGCGACGATCTCGGCCGACTGTCCGAGCGTATCAATGATGCGCTTGAACAACTGGAGGCCACCGTTCTTGGCATAAAACAGGTCAGCGCTGATATCGCCCATGACCTGCGCACGCCCATCAATCGTCTCGGCATCCAGGTTGAGAGCCTGACCCTGGAAGCAAGCAACCAGCCGGCGCTTCAGGACAAACTGAATCAGGCGTCGTCGAATATCCGTCAGATCACCAACACATTCGATGCGCTGTTACGAATCTCGCAAATCGAAGCGGGGGCCCGCAAGGCCAAATTTCGCGCTGTCCCGATCGCCGGTATCGCAGCAGCCCTGTACGAGGCCTATGCTGCAGTCTGCGACGATGCGGGACAGACATTACTGGTTTCTTCAAACATGGATGCCAACACGCTCGTACATGGTGATCAGGACCTTCTCACCCAACTTGGCGCCAACCTTATCGAGAATGCGATCAGGCACGCGGGTCAGGGCGCAACAATCCGGCTCGAAACCGGCTCCGGCCTGAATGGCGTCTGGCTTAGCGTATCCGACGATGGACCGGGCATTCCACCAGAGGAATATGAGCGGGTTACAGAGCGGTTCTACCGTCTCGACAAGGCGCGACATACGCCGGGGTCCGGCCTCGGACTTGCCCTGGTGAAGGCTATTGCCGACCTGCATAAGGCCGGGTTGCGACTTTCAGATGCAAAGCCTGGTCTAGCGGTCCGCGTGGGATTTAAACCATTTTCGGAGGCGTTGAAATCACGTGACTGAGCAAGTACAAAACAGCCCCCGCAAGAGAGTATCCGTCTGGCGAGTCAGTCTGGCGGGGACGGGCGTACTGCTTCTCATCCTGTCTGTTCCTATCGCGATCCTGACGCCGTTTCCATTCATACCGATCGGCGTTGGAATTGGCGTGGCGGGCGCGGCTTTGCTGGCCCGCAACTCACGCCAGGGTAAGCAGTGGATGGCAAGACAAATCAACCGGCACCCCAGATTGGATCGAATGGCGCCGCATTGGCTCAAAACCCTTATCCTAGGAGGCGATAATGTTTGATCGGCACAGGGGGAGCCCTCGACTATACCGAAACGCTTGCGGGTTTCGGTCCGTGACCAAACCAAGCTTACGAAGCGCGATCAAAACACCTATGGTCCTGCCAGTTTTTCTTATCCTGGCCGCCTGCGCGACGCCTGTACAGACTTACACAGCGCCTCAGATTTCCGACACGGGCGCTTCGATGTCGACGGCCGCACCTCTTGCTTCAGACGAGCTCGCCGGGCTTGCCGTGCTCGGTAATCCAGACCTGAATGCCATGCGGGCGCGGGCCGGCCTTGCCGAGGCCCAGATCTTTGCCGCAGGGCTACTGCCCGATCCCAGCCTTAGCCTGGGTGTGGATGCGCCGCTGAACGGAACCAATGAAGTCCTCGCCATCGCGGGGTCTCTGGGACTTGATCTGGCAGGACTTTCGACCCGACCTGCCAGGCTTGAGGCAGCCAAAGCCAATGCGGCCAGTGTTCGCCAGGACATAGTCTGGGCTGAATGGCTAACACGGCAGAATGCCAAGCTGCTGGCCTGCCGGATATCATGGCTCGAAGAGGTGCGGCAAAAGACGATCCAATATCGGCAAGTCGCCGATCAGGACCTCGATCGCACCCTGCGCGCAGCTGGGCGCGGCGACATCGCCGCCGTTGAGGTCGATGCCCGGCGGCTGAGCGCCGCAGATGCCGCCGATCGGGACCGCACAGCAGAGAGCCAGCTTGCCGCAGCGCGCCTCGATTTAAATCGCCTGCTCGGCGTCTCGCCAAGCCTCACGATTCTTGTAGAAAAGCCGCCAGCGTTCAGTGCCGATCTTCCCGCGATGCCGGACCTCTTTGCGCGCGCTCTGGAGCTGCGCGCAGACCTGAAAGGTCTGCGGGACGGTTTGAGCGCGGCCAGCGCAGGGGTTGCTGTCGCCGACGCGTCCCGCTTCCCGCTACCTTCAATTGCCATCAATGCCGGGCGAGACACAGGCAACATCCGTACCCTTGGACCGGCCGTGACGTTCACGCTTCCCGTCTGGAACCAGGCGCGCGGCGATATTGCAGTGGCCGAGGCCGACCTGTCGGTGCTGGAAGCGCAATATCAGGCGCGCGCCGAAACCGTTCGCGCGGACATCGGATCAGCCGTGTCAGCTTTCGAGATTGCGCGCCGGCAACGCGCTGACGTCATAAGAGGCCTGTCGGGTATCGCTGACCAGGCTGCCCGAACCGAGGCCGCAGCTGCCCGAGGCGACATCGCCGAGACATCTGCCGCTGCGACACGCCTGGCCGCACTCGACAAGGAAATCCTCGCAGACACGCTGGCACTCTCGGCTGCCGAAGCATCAATCGCGCTGGAAACAGCGCTCGGCCAGCCACTGGACACAAACAAATGAAAAAGCGCCTGTTTCCTTCTATCGCCATCCTGACACTTTCCCTGCTAGCTGGATGCTCGAAGCCGTCTGAGCCCCCTGTCGCCGAGCCGGTCGCCCGTGTCTCAACGGCGCCCGCCGTGCGCGGCGATCTCCCGCTCAATGTCATCGGTTACGGCACGGTGCAATTTGATCCCTCGCGCCAGCAGGTCCTGACGACCCAGATCGAGTCCCGCGTCGCAGAAACCCTTGTCCAGCCGGGTGCGACTGTGGATGCGGGGTCACCACTCCTACGCCTCGCCCCCTCTTCGGCGTCCAGCCTCGATCTGACCCAGGCACTGGCTGATGCCGCGGGCGCCCGGGATGAACTGGCCCGCCAGCAAAGATTGCGGGCCGATGGCCTGGCAAGCGACGGCGATGTGGAGCGGGCACAGACGAGCGCGAATGATCTCACGGCAAGAGCCAATACGTTGAGCAGGAATATCGGTGACGTCCGGACCCTATCGGCTCAATCGAGCGGCGTGGTCGATGCTGTACTCGTTTCACCCGGCGACGTGGTTCCGGCGGGTAGCCCGCTTGTCAGATTGTCAGAGCCGGATGCGATACAGGCCCGGATCAATTTCGAACTGGAAGACGCGACACGGCTGGCAAGCGGCGATGTCGTTCATCTCACAGGCCTTGATGGCGGAACTCATCTGACGGATGCGGCGATTGCGACCATAGACCTGCGGGTCGACCCGGCAACGCGCATGACCTCTATCATTGTTCCGCTGCCTCCTGGTAATGGGTTCCTGGCGGGCGAGGCCGTGCGCGCCACGGCTGTTGGGGACACAAAATCCCAAGTCATTCTCACGCCACGCAGCGCGGTGTTTACAGACGAACAGGGCGACTATGTCTTCATTGATCAACAAGGCAAAGCGGAGCGCCGAAGGGTCGAGAGTGGCGAGACGAATGGAGACCTCACAGAGATTGTCTCTGGAGTTTCGGAAGGCGAACAGGTGGTCATTAAAGGCGGCGCAATTCTGTCGGATGGGATGAAGTTGACCTCTGGCGACACCGCAACCGGCCAGGCAGTTAATCCGGAAGCACCGAAATGAGCCGGTGGCTGAGCCAGCAGGCGCGGTTCATCCTTGCCGCGTTTTGTCTGCTGACCGCAGGCGGAGGCTTCGCGCTGACCCAGCTGCCTGTCAGCCTGTTTCCGACCATCCAGTTTCCCCGGCTTGCCGTGTCGCTGGAAGCTGGAGACCGCCCGGTCGACCAGATGGAAGCGCTGGTGACCCGGCCCGTCGAGGATGCGCTCCGCGCCGTTCCCGGCGTGCGCAATATCCGCTCGCAAACCAGCCGAGGCTCTGCTGAGGTTTCGGTCACCTTCGACTGGGGGGGAGACATCGTAACAGCAGCCCTCCAGTCGGAATCAGAACTCGCCAGGCTGGCGCCGTCCCTGCCGCCGGGCTTTGCCTTCCAGATCCGCCGCATGGATCCGACCATCTTTCCGGTCATGGGCTATTCCCTGACATCCGACACACTGTCCCAGGTCGAGATGAAGACGTTCGCACAATTCACTCTGCGGCCTCTCATTGCGTCAATTGACGGCGTCGTCGAAGTCTCCGTGCTTGGCGGGCGCGACGCTGAGTATGAGGTGCTCGTCGATCCGGCGAGGCTGAAGGCGCGGGACCTGTCCGTGCTGGATGTCGAAACCGCCATTTCCACGTCGAACATCGTTTCGGCCTCAGGCCGCCTTGAGGACCAGTCGCGGCTCTATCTGACCATTGTTGACGATCAGCTTACTGGCGCCGAAGACATCGGCAACATTGTGCTGAAAAGCCTGGCCGGTGGCGGCGCGGTCGAAGTCTCCGATGTGGCCGACATTCGCCTTGCCGTAGCGCCGGACTGGACGCGGGTGACCGCCGACGGGAAACCGGCCGTTCTTTTAAACATCCGACAGTCGCCGGACGCAAACTCGTTGGCCCTGACCACCGCCGTCAAGAATACGATCGCGAGGGAGCGTGTAGCGTTTCCCAAGGATCTGACCCTAACGTCCTATTATGACCAGTCAGACCTTGTTGTATCCGCCGCCGGGAGCGTCCGTGACGCCATTCTGATCGGGACGCTGCTGGCGGGTCTCGTTTTGCTGTTCTTCCTTCGCAGTCTGAGGCTGGTCCTGATCGTGGCCATTCTGCTGCCATCTGTACTGGCCGCGACGGCCCTGCTTTTGATGGTCATGGGACAGAGCCTCAACATCATGACGCTTGGCGGCATGGCGGCCGCGGTCGGACTGATCGTCGATGATATCGTGGTCATGCTCGAACATGTCGCGCGGCGTCTCGCCGAAGGTACAAAGGGTGTTCTCGAGGCAGCCTCCGAAATGCTACAGCCGCTTGTCGGCTCCTCATTCGCAACAATTGTTGTGTTTACACCGCTCGCCTTCCTGTCAGGCGTGACGGGCGGATTCTTCAAAGCGCTGGCGATCACCATGGCCTCAAGCCTGGTTCTCTCCATGATCTTTGCCATGACCGTCGTTCCGGTCCTGGCCCGCACGCTTGCACGAAAGGAAGATGCCATCCGGGCCGAAGGCGCCGCTGGCTGGCTCGATGGGCTGGCGCGGGCCTATGCCGGACTGATGCGAAAACTGCTCGGCCATGCGCGTGTCGCGGCGTTTTTGCTTGTGGTGGCGGCACTTGGTGCCGGTACCCTATCGTCCAGCCGGATCGCGTCCGGCTTCATGCCGCAAATGGATGAGGGTGGATTCGTTTTGGACTATGTCGCGCCGCCCGGCCTGTCCCTTACTGAAACCGACCGACTTGTGTCGCAGATGGAAGAGATCATCCAGACTATTCCCGATGTTGCGAGCTACTCGCGGCGCACCGGCGTCCAACTGGGCGGCGGCCTCACCGAGGCGAATGAAGGCGACATGTTTATCCGCCTCACGCCCTTTCCCCGCCGACCAATCGAAGCCGTCATGTCTGAAGTCCGCCAGCGGGTAGCCGAAAGCGTTCCCGGGCTCGAGATTGAGACCATACAGCTCATGGGCGATCTGATCGGTGATCTCACGGCAGTGCCGCAGCCTATTGAAGTCAAACTGTACGGCAACGATCCAGGTTCCCTCTCCATCGCGGCCGACCAGGCCTTGTTAGCGCTCGAAGGCGTCCGAGGCGTTGTCGAGGTCAGGAAATCAGATCGCACAGCCGGCGATGCGATCGTCGTGAGGCTTGACCGAACCGCGCTGGCCTTTGAAGGCCTCGATCCCGCAGACGTGGGCGCGCAGCTTCAAACGCTGGTCGGGGGACGATCTGCCGGCGCTATTCTCGCCGGGCAACGCAGTCTGAATATCCGCCTCTGGTCGCCACCCGAACTCCGGCAACGCGTGCCGCAGATCGAGGATCTCATGCTGCGCGCGCCTGACGGCCATCTCGTACCGCTCGAACGCGTCGCCAGCGTCGAGACCGTGTCCGGTCAGGCCCAGTCGAGCCGTGAGAATTTGCAGCCGATGACCGCCGTGACGGGCCGCCTTGAAGGACGCGATATGGGGTCGGCCATGGTTGATGTCCGGCAGGCGATCGGGGCCCTCGCCCTGCCCGCGGGTGTGCGCTACGAATTTGGCGGACTCTATGCAGAGCAGCAAAAATCGTTCAACGACCTGATGGCCGTGTTCGCGGCAGCCTTCCTGCTGTCCGGCCTCCTCCTCCTCTTCCTCTTCAAGAGCCTGTCCCAGGCCGTTTCCATCCTGGGCGTTGTCGGACTGTCGGTTGCAGGGGTCCTGACCGGACTGGTCCTGACAGGAACGGAACTCAACATCTCAGCCATGATGGGCCTGACCATGGTGATCGGGATCATCGCCGAGCTCGGCGTCTTCTATTTTGCAGAACTCGAAGGCGATGGCGCGACCCATGATGACCGAATCTCTGCCGGCCAGGCCCGATTACGCCCAATTTTGATGTCTGCGCTCATTGCTATTCTGGCGCTTGCCCCCCTGGCTCTGAAGGTCGGCCAAGGATCCGCCCTGCTCGCGCCGATGGCCACCGCGATCATATCGGGACTGATCGTCGGTGCGCCGCTCGTTCTGATTGCCGCGCCATTAATCCACGCAGCGCTAAGCCGCAGGAGCGTGGCAGCGCCATGATTCGCGCGCTCTCTTCGTGGCTGCGACATCGGTTCGCCGGCACGGCATTCGAACTCCAGGTCATCGTGGCTTTTGGCATCATGGTTGGTGGACTATTGCTGTTCGGGGCCATTGCAGAAGATGTCCTTGAAGGCGAGAGCCACCAGGTCGATGAGACACTTTTGCTCGCGCTGAGACAGGCGGGCGATACCAGCGACCCGATAGGTCCGGCATGGCTGCAATTTGCAATGGGAGATATGACCTCGCTTGGTGGATACGCGGTCCTGACTCTGATTGTGGTGCTTTCAACACTTTACCTGCTCCTTGAGCACAGGATCCGGACAGCTCTGCTATTGGTCTGTTCGATCATTTCGGGCACGCTTCTGATTTCTTTACTGAAGCTCGGCTTCGACCGGCCGCGCCCGGACCTCGTCGATCATTTGACACACGCCTCGAGTTCAAGCTTTCCGAGCGGACACGCCGCCAGTTCGGCACTGGTCTATCTCACGCTCGGCCTCCTTCTCGCTCAGGCGGAAAGCCATAAACGCCTGAAAGTATTTCTGATCGCGAGCGCGATTTTCATTTCGATTCTGGTTGGATGCAGTCGTGTCTACCTTGGTGTCCACTGGCCAAGCGACGTTGTGGCCGGTTGGGGATTTGGCGCGGCCTGGGCGATACTGTGGTGGCTCATCGCGCGCTATGTGAGGACACAATCGTAACGAGAGGACAAGGCTGAACGTGACCGAGATTGGCCCGCCTTCACTACTGCTGAACCTCGCCCCAATAACATTCCTGGCCTGGATCAATCATAATTGGGCGGGTCTGTGCGCGAAACGCTTTGTGTAACGCGTCGCATACTTGTTCGCCGAGAGTTTATCCGGTGGTTGTGCGTTCGCTCTGCCCGGCACAGGCCTATTTCGAGAGCTCAGAGGTTCTTTATTGATTTAAACCCCTGTGGGGTATAAATGGTGGTCATGAACTTTGTTGTCGCAACTCTCGTGACTGTATTTTTCAGCCTGTCGCAGGTGCTCTGCGCGTGTCCCGTCGATATGTCGGCGACGAACAGCATGGCAACCGAGTTCACCGCTCATTCTCACCAGGCGCCCGCCGATGGGCCTGAGGCGCCCTGCGATGATGAGACTGATCACTGCAAGCTTCAGACAGCAACGGTCGCCCAAGCCGACAAGACGGCGAACCCGGTCCAGCACGTATCAGGCGATACGACGCCCATCGGGCTTGCTACACCCTCATGGCAACACGCATGGAAGCGCGTCGTCAATGTCCGCACGCCCTGGCCTGAGGTCCGAAGTTACCTGCTGCAACAAACGCCAGTCACATTAAAGGTGCGTTCCCTGAGCTGATTTCGTGCGTCGCTGCATTAGCAGCCCGATTGCATAAATTCACCTCACGGAGACGATTATGTTGAACAGACGACATATGCTGCAGACGGTGCTCGGCACCGGCGCAGCCTGGGGGGCAAGCAGCCTCCTGCCCGCTTGGGCAAAATCTTCCAGCAACGGAAACCTTGGTGTGCCCTCACTTTCGGGCACGCGCTTCGACCTCGAAATCGGGCAGTTCCCGGTCAGGCTCAACGGCAAAGTCGGTATGGCAACCGGAATCAATGGCACACTTCCCGGCCCGCTCTTGCGTTTGCGCGAGGGCGATGACGTTACAATGAACGTCACCAACCGGCTTGCCGAAGACACCTCGATCCATTGGCACGGACTGCTTGTCCCCTTCCATATGGACGGCGTGCCGGGCGTCAGCTTCCCGGGCATCAAACCGGGCGAAACGTTCAAATATCAGTTCAAGGTGCCGCAAAATGGCACTTACTGGTATCACTCCCATTCTGGTCTGCAGGAACAACTCGGCCATTACGGTCCGATCGTCATAGATCCGGCAGGTACAGATCCAGTGGCTTATGACCGGGAATATGTGCTCGTCCTCAGCGACTGGAGTTTCACGCATCCGCACCGGATCTTCGACAAGCTCAAGAAGAATGCCGAGAGCCTGAATTTCAACCGCCCGACCCTGTCGAACCCAACCGGGCTTGGCGGCATGTGGGGGCAGATGCGAATGAGCCCGCGCGATCTCGCAGACGTGACCGGCGAAACCTACACCTACCTGATCAATGGCCATTCGACGGCCGATAATTTCAATATGGTCTTCCAGCCGGGCGAGCGGGTTCGCCTGCGCATTATCAACGCCTCCGCCATGACCCTCTTCAATGTCCGCCTCCCGGGCTTGCCGATGACGGTGGTCCAGGCCGACGGTCTGAATGTCCAGCCGGTTGAGACCGACGAGTTCCAGATGGGCGTGGCCGAGACGTATGATGTCATCATCGCGCCGACCGAAGCGCGCGCCTACGCCTTTGTTGCCGAATCGATCGACCGCTCCGGCCAGGCCGTCGCCACGCTCGGCCCGCGTGCCGGTATGCGGGCCGATGCGCCTGCGCTTCGTCCCGTGCCCATGCTGACCATGCGGGACATGGGAATGGCCCATGGAGACATGGCGGGCATGTCAGGCATGGGGAGCATGGATCATGGTCCGGACACCGCGACGGCCGGGGACGACATGAAAGGCCACGACATGGGTGCCATGTCGATGATGCCCGATCCTCATGGTCCGGCGGTCCAGCCCGTCAAGATCGAAGCAGATATAGAGCGCGGCCCCGGTGTCGCAAAAGTATCAGGCATGACGATGAGCCGCTTGGGCGAACCCGGTCTCGGGCTTGATGATGTCCCCCACCGCACGCTCACCTATAACCAGCTTCGCGCGCTCGACATGAATGAGGACCATCGCCCGCCTGGCCGCGAAATTGTCATTCATCTGACGTCGAACATGGAACGCTACATGTGGTCGTTCGACGGTGTAAAATTCTCCGAGGTAACCGAGTCAATCAAGTTCTACGAGGGTGAACGTGTTCGCCTGACGCTCGTAAACGATACAATGATGCCACACCCGATCCATTTGCACGGCATGTTTTTCGATCTCGTGAATGGCGGTGGTCATCACATGCCTCGAAAGCACACAGTAACGGTCAAGCCTGCAGACAGGGTCAGCGTCGACATCACCGCAGAACATGTCGGTGACTGGGCGTTCCACTGCCATCTGCTTTACCACATGCACGCTGGCATGATGCAGGTCGTCAGCGTCATTCCGCCAGCAGACGATACGACACCAGCTGAAAAAATGCCGGCAGGTCAGATGAATATGCCCATGGACCATCACGGCATGAACCATGGGGAGGGAAAATCATGATGAAACAGAATTTGGCAGCCCCTCTCCTCCTCGGCTTCGCGCTCTACGCGACCGGCAGCGCGTTCGCGGAAGACACAAATCAAACCCCGCCCTGGGATCAGGCCGACGCCATCTACGGCGAGGATGCAATGGCGGAGGCTCGCCGGGACGTTCTTGCCGAAGGCGGAGACCAGAAGAGCTTCTACATCCTCTTCAACCAGCTCGAGGCTCAGATGTCTGACGAGGGCGACAGTTTGTACTGGAACGGACAGGCTTGGTATGGAGGCGATATCAACAAGCTCTGGTTCAAGAGCGAGGGCCGCGCCTCTCTGAATGGAGAGGGCGTGGATGACGCCGAGATCCAGGCGCTCTATTCCCGTGCGGTTGCGCCTTTCTGGAATGTTCAGGCGGGCGTTCGCTACGACATCGAACCGGATAGTCTCGCGCATGGGGTCGTCGCACTGAATGGTCTGGCGCCCTACTGGTTCGAAGTCGACGCTTCCGCCTTTCTCAGTGAAAAAGGCGATGTAACGGCCCGCATCGAGGCTGAATATGAGTTGCTCCTGACCCAGCGGTTGATCTTGCAGCCTCGGATCGAAGCAAATCTTTCCGCGCAGGACATACCGGAAAGGGAAACGGGCGCGGGACTTAGCACACTCGATGCCGGCTTGCGGCTTCGTTATGAAATCAGGAGGGAGTTTGCGCCTTATGTCGGCGTCGAATGGCAAAGCGCCTTCGGTGAGACACGCGACATGATCAAAGCCGCAGGCGGTGAAGGCGACGATATCGTCTTTCTCGTGGGCCTGCGGACCTGGTATTAGGAGAACAAGATGGGCGGTTTCATAGAACCCAATATTCACCCCGTGCTGGTGCATTTTACCTATGCCCTCGGCACATCTGCAGCCCTGGCATATGTGGCTGGCCTCCTCGTACCTGCAGGCCGCTGGCGCGACAGCCTTCGACCGGCCGCCGACTGGATGCTGGCATTGGCTGCCTTGGCGGTTCTGGCCACCATCGCGGCCGGGTTTCAGGCCTATTACAGCGTTGCTCACGATGCGCCGTCCCATGAAGCGATGACAACCCATCGCAACTGGGCTGTTCCCACGGGCCTCGCCTTACTGGCCCTCGCCGGTTGGCGCTGGCTGAGAAGGGCCTCGTCGCCCGGCCCGGTATTTGCGATCAGTGCCCTGGTGGTGGCAGGTCTTTTGACGGTTACAGCGTGGTGGGGAGGCACAATTGTCTACAAGTACGGACTTGGCGTGCAGACCCTTCCTGAAGCCAGCGGGCCAGGCCACGATCATGATCATGGCGGCGGAGCCGGTCATGGCGACCAAGGCACCGTAAATTCAACAGACGATCATCAAGACGCTCACGGAGCGCCTCCATCCGACACGATGGATGGATCATCGGCGAGCGGCGATGGACATGATCACGACCATACCGACGGTGCAGCTGATCGAGAAATGTCAGGCACGGTCCCCGCCGGACACGACAACTCCGACGGCCATCACGACACCAAACCGGTCTCGACTGATGAACAGGCGATCCTGGATATCATGGCCGCGATCGAAACCGGTTGGGAGACCGGCGATGGCGAACTGTTCCGACAGAACTTTCTCGACTGGTCAGGCGCCCGGTACTTTGAGTCAGGCGGCGAGAATACTGGCCTGCTCGACCTTGTCGAAAATCATGTCGAGCCCGAAAAAGATACCATTCCGGATCTCGAACTCGACTTCTCGAATATAGACGTGCAATTCGAGGGAAGTGACTTTGCATGGGCTGTCGCGGACACAGCGATCAGTGGAACGTTCAGCTCCAATGGCGAACGCCTGGAGCGTATCGGGAAACAAACGGTGCTGTTCCGCAAGGTCGCCGGCACCTGGCAGGTCATTCACACGCACTCGTCCTCCCGTGCGCCGCGATAAGGAGGAAATCCAAACTGCCGCTTGCCGGCCAAGTTGAAAAGCAACCGGCAAGCGGCGATGATATTGAATATACCCCCTAGGGGTATTATACTATGACTGTCCTACTTGCTCTTGCCTGGACCGCTGGAGGTCAGAATGAAAATTATCCCCGTCGGACACTCGCTGTCTCTGTTCCTGCTCGTCAGTTATTTGCTGTGCGTCGGCTGGGGGAGTGTGACGCCGTCCAGCCTTCACATGCATCCAGCATGGCAGGATCTACTGCCCGGATTTGAGTTTGGAACGCTGACTGGTTTCCTGATCGGCCTTGTCGAGAGCTATCTCTATGGCTGGTACATCGCCCTTCTGTTCGTTCCCTTGTTCAACTTCTTCAACCGAAACAGCAGCGCATAAAAGTGATGCATACCCTCATCCTGTGAAGCACTCCTGCTGAAAGAGTCAGAGCCATGACCAACGACACTTCTCACGCCCATTCCGGACATGCGTGCCATCACAACGATCAGGCCGCTCCAGAGAAGCCCGATGATGCCTATGACAAGGTTCCGATCGGCTATGCCGGCACCGTCTGGACCTGTCCCATGCATCCGCAGGTACGCGAAACTGCCAATACAGGCTGCCCGATCTGCGGCATGGCGCTCGAACCGGAAACGGTGACGGCCGAGCAGGATACCAGCGAACTGGATGACATGACGCGGCGCTTCTGGGTCGCCCTTGTCTTCTCGGCGCCACTGCTCGCCTTTGTCATGGGCGAAATGATTCCCGGCAGCCCGCTCAGGCACTGGATTGATCCGACATGGAGTGTCTGGCTTCAGGCCCTGATCGCGACTCCCGTTGTCGTTTGGGCCGGCTGGCCTTTCTTCGAGCGCGGCTGGCAATCCGTGAAGCGACGCAACCTCAACATGTTCACCCTGATCGCGATGGGCGTCGGCGTGGCCTATATTTATTCCCTGGTCGCAACATTCGCGCCCGGCATATTTCCCGATTCATTCCGTGGGCATGGCGGCGCGGTAGCAGTCTACTACGAGGCGGCCGCCGTCATCGTTACGCTGGTTTTACTTGGCCAGGTGCTCGAACTGCGCGCGCGCAACGCCACCTCAGGAGCCATTCGTGCACTGCTGGAGCTTGCCCCTGCTACTGCGCGCAGGATTGCTGACGATGGCAGCGAACAGGATGTCGATCTCGCGGATGTAAAGTCTGGCGACAAGCTGCGGGTCCGGCCAGGTGAGAAGATCCCGGTCGATGGCGAGGTCGTCGACGGCCATGGGTCGGTTGACGAGTCCATGGTCACCGGCGAACCCCTGCCCGTCGAAAAAGCCACTGGCGCCCGTGTGACCGGCGGCACGGTCAACGGAACCGGGTCGCTCGTTATGAAGGCGACACATGTGGGCGAAGACACGCTCTTGTCCCAGATTGTCCGAATGGTTGCCGCCGCTCAGCGGTCCCGAGCTCCAATCCAGCGGCTCGCTGATCTCGTCGCTGCCTGGTTCGTTCCGGCTGTTATTGGAATTGCGATCCTGACCTTTGTCGTGTGGGCCGTGTTCGGACCCGACCCGGCGATGGCTTTTGCGATCGTGAATGCCGTTGCCGTCCTGATCATCGCATGTCCCTGTGCGTTAGGTCTGGCAACCCCAATGTCGATCATGGTCGGCACGGGCAAGGGCGCGTCCAACGGCATCCTGATCAAGAATGCTGAAGCGTTGGAGACGCTTGAGAAGGTCGATACGATCGTGGTCGATAAGACCGGGACGTTGACGCTCGGACGTCCCGAACTGGTACGCGTCCAGCCAGGCGAAGGCTTCGACGAAGCCTCGTTGCTTAGTCTCGTAGCCGCGGTGGAACGTTTGAGCGAGCACCCACTTGCCGACGCGATCGTGCGTGGCGCAAAAGGCAAGGGCGCGCCTCACAAGGATGCGCACGGATTTGAATCCGTCACTGGCGAAGGTGCGCAGGCAAGCGTCGACGGCCAAACCGTCGCCATCGGCAACAGAAAGATGATGCAGCGGATCGGGGGCTGGTCTGACGACCTCGGGACACGCGCTGACCAGTACCGCACCGAAGGCCAGACGGTTATGTTCGCCGCCGTCGACGGAAAACCGGCAGGCCTTGTCTCTGTGGCGGACCCGATCAAGGAGACGACACCGGAAGCCATCAGACGTCTTCATGCCGAAGGGTTGAAGATTGTGATGTTGACAGGTGACAATGAGACGACAGCACGCGCGGTCGCCGACAAGGTCGGCATCGATGAGGTTCACGCCGACGTCTCGCCTGAAGACAAGCATCGGATCGTGTCCGAACTCCAGAAGAACGGTGCCCGCGTGGCCATGTGCGGTGACGGCATAAATGATGCGCCCGCGCTCGCTCAGGCGGATGTCGGAATCGCCATGGGAACCGGAACCGATGTGGCCATGGAGAGTGCCGGTGTAACGCTTGTGAAAGGCGATCTGATCGGGGTCGCAAAGGCCCGGGAGCTCAGCCACGCCACGATGCGCAACATCCGCCAGAACCTGTTCTTCGCGTTCTTCTACAATACGCTTGGCGTGCCGGTTGCCGCTGGCATTCTGTATCCCTTCTTCGGCTTGTTACTGAGCCCGATGATCGCGGCGGCCGCCATGAGTTTCAGCTCCGTATCTGTTATCGGCAACGCCTTGCGGCTGAGAACCCTTAAACTCTAATTTTCCGGAGCACAGACATGTCCAGACCACTTGCTATGAGCGCGCTCGGTGCGCTGATGATTGCAGCCCTGATAGCGGGTATGATGCTCTTCTCCGCGTCACCCACAGCCAACGCGCAAACAGTCACTGTACACAAGACGCCATGGTGCGGTTGCTGCGCCGCCTGGGTGGACCACCTGCATGACGAGGGTTTCGACGTCATCGTGAAAGAGGAAGAGGACCTGACACCCATTCGGTCACGGCTTGGTGTTCGGGATGAACTGATGAGTTGCCATACCGCAGAAGTCGCCGGATATGTCGTTGAAGGTCACGTTCCCGCTCGGGAAATACGACGCTTGCTCGAAGAAAAGCCTGACGTCAACGGCGTCTCGGTGCCCGGCATGCCGCAAGGCTCTCCCGGCATGGAAACACCGAACGCGCCAGATCGGTATGATGTCATCATCTTCTCTGGAGAGGATGCCAGGACATATGCCTCCTATCGGGGAACGCAATTGGTCTCCGAACCGGCAAGACCATGAGTGAGGATGACTACAAGCAAGGGTCACTGACGCTGGCGGGCACCGTCGCCATGGGGACGGGCGTGATGATCGGTGCCGGCATCTTTGCCCTGACCGGTCAGGTCGCTGAATTTGCAGGCGACCTGTTTCCGCTCGCCTTCCTCACGGCAGCCATCATCAGCGGCTTCAGCGCCTATTCCTATATCAAGGTCTCCAACAAGTATCCGAGCGCCGGCGGCATCGCGATGATACTCCAACGCGCTTACGGCCCGTCTACCGTGACTGGAAGCGCAGCCCTGCTGATGGCGTTCTCGATGATCATCAATGAAAGCCTGGTCGCCCGCACGTTCGGTGCGTACACGCTGCAGCTGTTTGGCGTCGAGGGCGGCATATTCGTCCCCTTGCTGGCAATCGGACTGATTATCCTGGCTTTCGTGATAAATATTGCCGGTAATCAGGTGATCGGCGGCGTATCGAAGGTCACGGCTATTCTCAAGATTGGTGGCATACTGATTTTCGCGCTTATTGCGATCTGGGCTGCCGGATTCAGCTTCCAGCCAGCAGCAGACGGTTTCGCTGACAGCACATCTGCCGGTGGGTTCCTGGCCGGCGTCGCGCTCGCCATCCTGGCCTATAAGGGATTCACCACCATCACGAACAGTGGCGACGAGGTGAAGGAACCGACCCGCAATGTCGGGCGGGCCATCATGATCTCGCTTGCGATCTGCACTTTCATCTATCTCCTTGTCTGTTTCGCTGTCGGATCAACCCTCACTGTCTCGGAGATTGTTGCGGCGAAGGACTATGCTCTCGCCGAAGCGGCCCGGCCAGCACTTGGAAACTATGGATTGTGGTTCACAGTAACGATTGCGATCATCGCGACAGCTTCAGGCCTGCTTGCCAGCTTGTTTGCCGTCTCTCGCATGCTCGCCATGCTGACCGACATGAACCTGATTCCGCATAGACATTTCGGCATGCCCGGAACGGTACAGCGTCATACGCTCGTCTATACGGTTGTGGCTGCCGGATTGCTCGCGGCTTTCTTCGATCTCAGTCGCATCGCTTCGCTTGGCGCAATCTTCTATCTGGTCATGGATATCATCATCCATTGGGGCGTCTTCCGGCATTTGAGACGGGATGTCGGCGCCGCACCCGCAATCCTTATCTGTGCGATGGCACTCGATGCCGTCGTCCTGATCGCCTTCATCGCCCTGAAGTGGCAAGCCGATCCAGTCATCATCATGATCGCGGCTTTCGGCATGGCTGCAGTCTTTTTATTCGAGCATTTCTTCCTGAAACGTCTTCGCGACAATCCTCCCGCAGAGGAGTCCGGAAACGACCAGCACAAAGCCCATTCATGATCATCGCAACCTTGATCGGACTGCTCACTTTTGTGCTGGCAAGCACAGTGCATTATCTCGCACTGGCGCATCTGCACCGACGCCTGAACCATGAAGCGCGTTCAGGTCTCCCGATCGTTGTTTCGGGTATCATTGGTGCAGGCCTGGCGCACCTCGCTGAGGCAGCGCTCTATGCAACCAGCTTTACGCTACTGGATGCCTTTGACTTGGGTGGTTTCAAGGGCGGCGAAGCGGACGGGTTCATGGACATATTCTATTTCTCCCTCGTCAACTACACATCGCTTGGGCTGGGCGATATCTATCCAACCGGACATTCGCGGTTCCTGGCGGGACTGGAATCACTCAATGGTTTCCTGCTGATTTCGTGCTCGGCATCCTTCATTTTCCTCCTGATGCGAAACCAAATGGATGGTCCAACTTCGGGCGGAATTCAAAAATCGGATTAACTCGGAACCTGTTCACACACTTCTCCGTTAGTCGTGGAAATACCCCACCACTGTATAAGGAGGATGTTGAAAGTGGATATGAAGAACAGTTATTGGCGGTTTGGAGCAATGATCATCACATCGGTGATCGTGATGTTTGGACTGATGTACCTCAACACCTATGCGTGGGAGCATGTTCGCTGGAGCGAAACGCGCTTCTACATGGCCTTCATCATGGGCGCCGCGATGGCCGTCGTGATGCTGAGCTTCATGCTCAACATGTACAAGGACAGCCGGATCAATTTCGGCATTTTCATTGGCGCTGCGGTCGTGTTCGTCCTGGCCCTCTGGCTGGTGCGCAGCCAGAGCACTGTCGACGACCGGTCCTACATGAAAGCGATGATCCCCCACCACTCCATTGCCATCATGACAAGTGAACGCGCCGGCATCGAGGATGTCCGCGTGCGCGAGCTTGCCGACGAGATCATCACGGCACAGCGCCGCGAGATCAAGGAAATGGAATGGCTGATTTCGGACATCGCGGAGAATGGCCCGGCATCGACGGAAAGCGAGGCGGCGAGCCGCCCCGTTCCTCCCTTTGAAGGCACGCTCAACCCAGACGACGCTGCCGGGGCAGCCATCGCCGAGGACTGACGCGCCTTCCACGTCCAGTCAGACCCATTCGATCCCGAAAAGGAGCGAAACAGAATGAGACTCCAAAAGATCAAGGCACAGGGCCTTGCCCACCTTTCCTATTTCCTTAGTGCCGATGGTGAAGCTGCGGTCATCGATCCGCGGCGCCTTCGCGGGCTGGTTGCTGCCAGGCGACAAACCGGTGCTGCTGGTAGCACGCGATGACGACCAGGCGGTCGATGCGGCCACCACGCTTCAGCGGATCGGCTTCGACAATGTGAGCGGATTTGTCAGCGGCGCCATGCCCGTGGCGGTCCAGAACGGCCCGCTCGACACACTCGACTTCGTCGATACCGAAACCGTCGCCGCGCGCGTAGACAACCCGCCGGCTGGCTGGACCCTGCTCGATGTCCGGGCCATCGACGAATATGAGAGCGGCCATATCAAGGACAGCAAGCACGCTTATGTCGGCAAGCTGCCTGATGCGGCCAGTGACCTCGACCCGGACAAACCGGTCACGACCATGTGCGGGAGCGGTGCACGTGCCACGATTGCCGCCTCGCAGCTTCTGCGGAAGAGGTTCTCGAACGTCGATGTCTATATCGGCTCGATGAAGGCGTGGAGCGCAGCTGGAAATGCCATTGAGTGATGACTGTCAGTCCATCTTGGGCTGAACCTTTCGTTTCTGACGCATAAAGAGACTGGAAATTGCTTCACGAGGTCCCCATATGGATACCCTGTATGGGGTATTTGCCATGAAGACTGAAACCAAAGAGGCCGCGACCCGGAGGCTTGCCCGCATCGAGGGACAAGTGCGCGGCATCACGAAGATGGTGTCCGACGATCGGTATTGTATTGATGTCATTCGTCAGGTGCAGGCTGTGAAGGCCGCGCTTGTCGGCCTCGAGGCCGTTATCCTGGATGACCATATCGCAACGTGTGTGGATCATGCCCTGACCGGAAGCAATGTCGATGACCGGCGTGAAAAGGTCGAGGAACTTGTTGCTGTGCTTGGTGGCCGCAAGAAGTAGCGGCCTCACAGTTTGTTGAAATGAAAGTTTTAATCTTTTCACGTATTTGAACAATGATGCAGTTTGTGACCCGCCTCCTGACACTGTTTGCCGCTGCCTTCATGGCGGCTCATCCGGTCATGGCGTGTCCATTGATGGTCGGGGCCTCCGAAACCGCGCCGACTGAAATGAGCAGCAATCATCCCTGTCATGACATGGCGATGGAAGCCATGGCCGACACCGGGCATACAGATCAGGCGTCATCGTCTGATTGCCCCGCGGGATACGACTGTGCACCCATGCTTATCCAGGCGCACAGTGACGCCAATCCAGTTGCACCTGTTGCGAATGTAGACGCAGAATTTGCTGCGGTTCTCGCTAACCCACCAAAGGCATTCCTGCCAGAGCGCGAAACACTAAAGACCGGGCCTCCACCTCGGCTGGATATCGTCCAGCACACGCCAATATCGCTAAAGCAGCGCTTCCTGAATTGAGAGCGATGACCTGCGGCTGCCACAGCAGCCCGTCGTCATCGTCTCACACAATTCAGAAGAGCCTGTTTTATCATGCCCCACATTTCGAGAATGCTGCTGGTCGCAGCGTTTGCCGCTGTGCCCCTGGCGGCGGTTGCCAGCGCTCAGAGCTTTGCCGAGCTTGAAGCCCGTCTCGAGGCCCATCCAAGCCTCTCCGCTCTCGGTTACGATGCCGAAGCCGACCGGGAGCGTGCTGTCGCCTCAACCGCACTCCCGGACCCCGTCGTATCCCTCGGGATCAACAACATTCCGATTTTCGATCCCTCATTCGACAGTTACTTGCCGACCAATAAAGCCGTTGGTATCCGGCAACAATTTCCGAGCTTCGCGGGCCGTGAAGCCCGCGCCGGTGAAGCCCGGGCGATGTCAGCACAGACCGAGGCGGTTCGCGATGCCCGTTATGCGGCCTTGCGCGCCGAACTCATCGCTTTTCTCGCTGACAAGACTAGACTGACCAGGCAGAGATCCCTCGCCGAAGCGCGAAACGCCAAATATGACGAGCTTGTCGACATTGTCGAGGCCGAGATCGACGCGGGCCGCCCGGCCGTCTATCGCCTTGCCGAAATTGAAAGCGAACGGGCAGAAGTTTCCCGGACGCTTGTTGATCTTGATCGGCAGGAAGCCGAGACCGATGCGCGCCTGATCGAACTCGTCGGACTGGTCCCTTCAACTGGCCTCCCTCCCCTGACTGAAAGAGACTGGTCCGGCGCAGCGCTTGAGTTCCATACCGTACGCATTGCCGACGCGGCCGTCCGCGTTACCGATTACGGTATCGACGAGGCCCGCGCGGCCTGGAAGCCAGAATGGGGGGCTCAGCTCACTTATCAACAGCGCGATGAAGGCGCGATGTTCGCGGGGGATGACTGGGTCTCCGGTATGGTGACTTTTACGGTTCCGCTCTGGGCCGAAAGGAAGCAGGCACCGAACTTGCGCGCCGCAAAGGCTGAGCGGGCCGGCGCCGAGCAACGCTACCAGGCTGCCGCACGGAATGCGGCGGCCCAGTATGCGTCCCGGGACGCCATTATCCGCGCGACCGATGCCAGTATCGACGTCCTGCAGGTCAAGATCGCTGCCGTCGAAGACGAAGTCGAGGCCCAGTTGATTACCTATGAATCCGGTGTTGGCGGCTATGCGCCGATCATTGACGGCGAGATCGCCATTCTCAAACTCCGGGCGGAAATCGAAGCTGAAACGGCCCGCAAGGCCGCTGCGATCGCACGCCTGAATGCCCTCCTGGTGACACAATGAAAAAGACATTCCTGATAATGGGCACCGCATCTGCCGCCCTCTTGCTCGCCGCATGCGGCGCACCGGGCGGATCACCGGGCGGCCAGGGTGAAAAACCGAACGCCTCGAGCGAGACGCAACGATACACCTGCCCCATGCACCCTCACTATATTTCGACCGATCCGGACGGCACCTGCCCGATCTGCGGCATGGACCTGGTGCCTGCCGACAAGGCCCAGGAACCAACGAGCTCAGCAGGCGAAATCCTTTACTACAAGCATCCCATGGGCAAGCCGGACACCTCGCCCGTTCCGAAAAAGGATTCCATGGGCATGGATTACATCCCGGTTTATGCCGATGGCACCGGATCGGGCGTGGCCGTCTCGCCGGAAATGATCCAGACCATGGGGATCCGGACAGCACCTGCCGAGACCGGGGATTTCAGCCGTGTACTGAGAGCCTTCGGCACGGTCGAGACCAATGAACGGCTCGAAAATGTTACCGTCTCGCGGCTAGAAGGCTGGATTGAGAATCTGGCGGTCAATGCCGAGGGCGACACCGTCCGCCCCGGCAGTCTCCTCTACCGGATCTACAGTCCGGACCTGATCGCCGCGCAGAAAGATTATCTGAACTCGTTCAAGATCGGCAACGAAGCGCGCATCGCGTCGGTTCGCCAACGCCTGCGCTCCCTTGGCATGCAGAATGCGGCCATCGACCGGCTGACCGAAACCCGCCAGGTCATTGAACGTGTTCCGGTTTACGCAGAAGCCGGCGGCACGGTTGCCGAGCTTCAGATCCGCAATGGCGACTATGTCAAACCCGGTACACCCATACTGCGCCTGCAATCCTATGCCGATGTCTGGGTCATTGCCTCTGTGCCGGAGAGCGACCTGCCGCTGGTGCAGGCAGGCATGCCGGCCGAACTCGATTTTCCGAGCGCGCCCGATGCCCCCGGCAAAGGCCAGGTCGACTATATCTATCCGACAATCGACCCGAAAACCCGTACAGCCGACGTCCGGATCGAAGTGGACAATGTGTCGGGCTATCTTCGCCCGGGCGCCTATGCGGACATAAGGCTGAATATCGGCGGCCGACCGCGTCTTTCGGTTCCGAGTGAAGCCATTCTACTTGGTAGCGAGGGCGCCCGTGTCGTCATCGCCGAGGGCAATGGCCGCTTCTCCGGACGCGCCGTGCAAACCGGCATTTCGGCCAATGGCCGGACCGAAATCCTGTCGGGTCTGGAAAGCGGCGACATGGTCGTCGCCAGCGGGCAGTTCCTGCTCGATAGCGAAGCCAACCTGAAAGAAGGCCTTGCCAAGCTGGAAGCTCCAGATGCGAGTGCGGCCAGTCCGGAAACACCGCTCTCCGATATACCGGTGGACAGTAAAGCCCTCGCCGAAATCGATCACTTCACTGACATGGCGCTCTACTTCCACGAGGCCCTGACAGACGGGTATGACATCGATCCGCTATTCGTGGACCCCGCCCTCGCCCTGGTGCCTGTGCTGCGGGACCGTTACGCGAACACGAAACTGGCACCGGTCATGGATGCTACGCAAACCGCTCTCGCCGCCGCGCAGGACGCCACGGACCGCGAAGACCTTGCCACACAACTCTCAGACCTGGTCGAGGCCTTGAAACCCTGGCTGCTGGAAGGCGCACCTCAGCATTACAGCGAGGCTGGTCTGGTGCTCTACCGGGACACCGCAACGGGCCGGTACTGGCTGCAGGAAGAAGCCAAACCGGCCAATCCGTACAGCGCAGATGGAGCTGAACGGATTGACTGGCCCAACCCGATGGCCGGCATGTCGATGACGACCAATGACGGCGAGACTGGCGCTGACCAGGCCCCTGGGCATTCGGGGGACGGTCATGACTGAACGAAACGACAGAGACCTCGCGGGGCAAGACCCCTCCAGATCATGGGTGGCAAAGCTGATCTCCTGGTCGGTTTCCAACCAGCTCATCGTCCTCATGCTCGCCGCTGCACTGGCTGTGACCGGGTGGATGGCGATCCAGCGCACGCCGCTCGATGCAGTGCCGGACCTGACAGATACCCAGGTCATTATTCGTACCGATTTTCCGGGCCAGAGCCCGCAGATTGTCGAGGACCTCGTCACCTATCCACTATCGACGAACCTTCTCGGTCTGCCGAAGACCAAGGATGTGCGCGGCTCCTCAATGTTCGGCACCAGTTTTGTCTATGTCATATTTGACGATGATGTTGACCTCTACTGGGCCCGCTCGCGCGTGCTCGAAGCCTTGTCCCGGCTGGGGTCTGAACTCCCGGAAGGCGCCGTACCGCAGATAGGACCGGATGCGACCGGCGTTGGCTGGGTCTATCAGTATGCCTTGGTCGACAAGACCGGCAAGACCGATCTCGCCGAGCTGCGTTCACTCCAGGACTGGTTCCTGAAACTCGAACTGGCCGGTGTGGAGGGGGTCTCTGAAGTCGCCTCGGTCGGCGGTTTTGTCAGGGAATACCAGGTTCTCCTCGATCCCAATCGCCTGAGAAGTTACGACCTGTCGATCACCCGTATCCGTGACGCGGTCCGCGCAGCCTCAAGCGAAGTCGGTGGCCGCGTGCTCGAACAGGGCGAAACGGAATATGTCATCCGCTCATCAGGCTATGTCGATGAGAAGCTTGATCTCGAACAGGTCGTGGTCAAGGCAGAGGATGGCACCCCCGTCCAGCTGAGCCATGTCGCCCGGATTGTCGAAGGCCCGGCCCTCCGGCGCGGCATTGTCGAACTCAATGGCGAAGGCGAAACGGTGTCCGGCATCGTGGTGATGCGCGATGGCGAGAATGCGCTGTCGGTGATCGAACGTGTGAAGGAGAAACTTGATAGTCTCCAGCGCGGCCTGCCGGAAGGTGTCGAGATTGTCACTGTGTATGACCGCGCGCCACTCATCGAGGGTTCGGTCGATTATCTGAAAGACAAGCTGATCGAGGAAGGCATCGCGGTTGCGCTCGTCATCCTGATCTTCCTCCTCCATGTAAGGTCATCTCTGGTTGCCATCATCACCTTGCCGCTCGGAGTGCTCGGCGCGTTCCTGATCATGTCCTGGCAAGGTGTCACAGCGAACATCATGTCACTTGGCGGGATCGCCATCGCGATCGGCGCCATGGTCGACGCCTCGATTGTGCTTGTCGAGAATGCCAGCCGGAAACTGGCGGATCTGGGACCGAAACCCGATCCGAGCGTGCGCCGCCAGGCGCTGGTCGAGTCGGCTCAGGAAGTCGGCCCCGGCATATTCTTTTCACTCCTCATCATCACGGTCTCCTTCCTGCCGGTCTTTGCCCTGACCGGTCAGAGCTTCAGGCTCTTCAGTCCTCTCGCCTATACCAAGACCTATGCGATGGCCTTCGCGGCCATTCTGTCGGTGACACTTGTCCCGGTTCTGATGCTGTACCTGATGCGGGGTCGGTTCCGGCGCGAGGAAGCCAATCCCCTGAACGCCTTCTTCGTCTGGGCCTACAAACCGCTGCTCCATCTAGCCCTGAGGTTCAAATGGATCACGGTCGCCCTTGCGCTCGCGCTGACGGCCAGTGTCATCGTGCCGGTCCAGAGGATCGGCTCGGAATTCATGCCGGCCCTTTATGAAGGCGAGCTCCTCTACATGCCGACCACCCTGCCCGGCGTGTCATCCACCAAGATGCGGGAGATTCTTGGCCAGACAAACCGCGTCATCAAGACCGTGCCAGAAGTCGATCGTGTCTTCGGCAAGGCCGGGCGCGCCGATACCGCAACCGATCCAGCGCCACTCACCATGATCGAAACATGGATCAAGCTGAAACCGAAGGAGGATTGGCGGCCAGGTGTGACGGTCGAGGACATCACCGATGAGCTCGATGCCAAGCTGCAAATGCCCGGCCTCGTGAATTCATGGGGCTATCCGATCAAGATTCGCATGGACATGGTTTCAACAGGTGTGCGCACGCCCATTGGCATCAAGGTTACCGGCGATGATCTGACAGAGATTGAGACCATTGCCCGGGACATAGAAGCGGCCATTTCGGACGTACCCGGAACGCGCTCGGCCTTCGCCGACAGGGTCATGGGCGGAAAATATCTCGAGATCACGCCGGATAGGGGCGAACTCGCCCGGCGGAATATCGACATGGCAGCCTTCCAGTCCGTGATCCAAACCGCCCTGGGCGGCATGACGCTCTCCCAGTCTGTCGAGGGCCGGGAACGCTATGACATCATCCTGCGCTATGATCGGCCATTTCGTGAGAGTGCCACAGACCTGGAAGAGATACTCGTGCCCGCCCCGTCCGGCGCCCATATCCCTCTCAGCGAACTGGCGGACATTTCCTATGCGGAAGGCCCGCCAATGATCCGATCGGAAAATGCCAGGCTGACTGGCTGGGTTTTCGTCGACATCGCGGACCGGGACATGGGCAGCTATGTTGCAGACGCCAGACAGGTGATTGCCAACGCCGTCGACCTGCCTGCGGGATATGCGGTGGAGTTCTCCGGACAGTATGAACAGATGCAGGAAGCGAATGCGCGGCTGAAAATCGCCATTCCAGCTGCGATTGCACTGATCTTCCTGCTGCTGATGCTACATTTCGGCCGGCTCGACCGGACCCTGATCATCATGGCCAGCCTGCCATTCGGCCTGGTCGGCGGAATGTGGGCCGTCTGGCTGGCAGGCTACAATCTGTCAGTTGCCGTCGCGGTCGGTTTCATCGCCCTGGGCGGCATCGCTGTCGAGACGGCCGTCGTGATGCTGCTCTATATCGACGCGGAAGTCCGAAAGGCGAACCCGTCTGACAGGAGCCAGCTTTTCGCAGCTGTCAGCAAGGGCGCGGCCATGCGCGTCAGGCCGAAGTTGATGACGGTCACGACCATTTTTGCAGGTCTTGCCCCGATCTTCCTGACCGACGGCCTCGGATCGGACGTCATGCGCCGGATTGCCCTGCCCATGCTTGGCGGCATGGCCTCAACCCTCATCCTCTCCCTGATCGTGATCCCGGCCATCTACTACATCCGGGTCGGGCTGCAGATTCCATCAGATTTACCCCGGGCCGAACCGGATAACCGGGCCGGCTCATTCACCCCCGAAGGAGAAAAACCATGACGAGACACCTGTTGAAAATTCAGCTTTTGTTTCCACTGCTTCTGAGTGGCGCCATGCTGCCGGCGGCCGCGCAGGATCGCTCATCAGGCAGAATGATGATCGACGGCGGCATGATGGGTGGCGGCCTGTTCGGCACGGTGTTCATGCTGCTTGCTGTGCTCCTCCTCCTGCTCGGGATCGCTGCCCTCATCAAATATCTGAGGTCGAAATAATAGTCCCGTGTCCATCCACCCTATTCCCCCGTCCCGGCGCGCATCGGGGGCCTCTGTTGAAAGCCGCGCCTGACAATCAAAAAGGAAGAAAACGATGAAAACCCTCGTCAGAAAGACAGCAGTCACAGGCGCAATCCTCGGACTGGCCCTGATTGGTCCGGCGCTCGCCCAGGAGGCCGGCATGAAAATGGACAGCATGAAAGACATGGACATGTCCGGCATGAGCTGCTGCGGCGACATGGCGCCCGGCTTTGGCGTCATTAACGGCGTCGATCTGGATGCCCGAACCGTCAATATTTCACACGATCCGATCAAGAAGATCGGCTGGGGTGAAATGACAATGGACTTCGAGGTCGGCGGAATGGTTGCGCTCGACAAATTCGAGAATGGCGACAACGTCCATTTCATGCTCAAGCAGGACGACAGCGACAATTATGATATCGCCATGATGATGCCGATCGGCGGCGATCCGGATGCTTTCAAACTATCCATGATGTCGATGATGAAAGGCAAAGGCATGATGGACTGCAACATGGGCGGACACGGATCCATGTCCGGCATGTCAGGCAAGGATCATGACGACACCGATCACTAGCCGGTCCTCTGTTTCAAGCAAAAAATTCGTAAATCAGGTTCCGGCCGCGTTCCGCGGCCGGAATGCCTGCGTCTCCCGATTAGTTCACCAGGAAATCCCAATGACTCAAAGAATTCTGATTACCGCCTTCTTGTTAGGTTCCGTTTCCCTGACAGCCTGCAGTGACCCCGAAAGCCGAACGCCGCCAGCATCCGGCCCTGCGGACCAGACCAGGCCTGAACCGTTCGAACAGGCAGATGAAGCTATGCCCGGCGATACTGGACGGGCCACGGGCAGGATCACATCCCTTGATCGCGACGACGGCCGGGTCACCATCGACCATGGCCCTTTCGAAGGCATCGCCATGGGCGCGATGACCATGAGTTTCGCTTTAATGGGCGATGTTGAGCTGACTGACCTCTCTGAAGGCGATGACGTGATCTTCCAGGTCAAACGGGGCCGGGACGGTTCTCATCGCATCATGGAAATTTGCAGCATTCCCGCGAATGGCCGCGACTGCCCGGACCAAGAAACGATTTATCCGGACAACCCTCCAGATCAGTAAGGCGGCATACTCCGGCACTGTCCCCGATCGAGCTAAAGGGAAGACGATAAAGACCCGTTTCGCCATAGCGTCAAACTGGCATGCGCGGACCAAAAAGAATAACCGCAGCCCCGATCAGACAGGTTACAACCCCTATCAGATCCCAGCGGTCGGGACGAATCCCCTCAATGGTCCATAGCCAGATGAGCGAGGAAGTTATGTAAACCCCACCATAGGCGGCATAGGCGCGCCCGGCTGCAGACGCTTCCACCAGTGTCAGCAGCCAAGCGAATACAACAAGGGATATCATCCCCGGAACCAGCCAGAAAGCGGACTTTCCAAGCCGCAGCCAGGCCCAGAATGCAAAACAACCGGCAATTTCGGCGGTTGCCGCGCCAGCATAGATCAACAACGTCGCGCGAATATCCATGGCTGGGACGTTTCCTGATCTGGCTGGACTGGCGAGGCCCCGTTGCGGTTAAAATTGGTTTCAGCCTGCGCAGCATGAAAGCTTCGCCACGTCCTTGTCGAACGTCTGTGCCGCCAATTTCAACCCTTCAACAGTTGTCAGGTATGGAAAAATTGTCTCGCCAAGCGCCTTGCTCGTCATGCCGAACTTCAACGCCATAGCCAGCGTCTGAATCGCATCAGACCCTTCGGGCGCCGCGATCTGTCCGCCCAGGAGGCGGTCGGTCTTCGCATCCGCGACCAGCTTGATGACGCCGCGGGTATCGCGGGCGGCGGCGGCGCGTGCCACGTGGTCCAGCGTCAGCACGCTGGCCTTGACGTCATGACCGGCTGCCTTCGCCTGCACCTCGGAAAGGCCGACGCCGGCGACCTGCGGATCGGTGAACACGACCCAGGGCATGGCCCCATTGTCATAGCGCAAATCCTGAAGCCCGAGCGCATTGTTGGCCGCCACCTTGGCCCCATAAGCGGCCATGTAGACGAACTGGTCGCGATCGGTGACATCACCCGCTGCCCAGACGCCAGGCCGCGTTGTGGCCATGTCGGCTCCGACCTTGATCGATCCACGCGCATCGGTCTCGATGCCGAACTCGCGCAAGCCGAGGTCTTCGGAATTGGCCACCCGGCCTGTGGTGGCCACAAGCCGCTGCGCGGAGAGGGTCACAGGCTTTCCACCCCGTTCGATTGTCAGCGTGACGCCGCCGTCACTCCGTCTCACCGATCGGTAGGACAGGCTGGTCTCGACCGCGACACCCTCAGCCTTCAACGCGTCGGTCAACGCCTTGGCCACTTCCGGTTCCACGCCGGGCAGAAGGCGCGAACGCGTGACCAGTGTAACCTTGACGCCCAGCCGCGACGCCATCTGCGCCAGTTCACAGCCAATATAGCCGCCGCCCAGTACCAGGATGCTTTCGGGCTGATCGGGCAGGCTGAGAAGGTCCCAGGAATCGAGCGCCTCCACGGTCTCGATCCCGTCAATTTCCGGCAAGAAAGGGCGCGAGCCGGTGGCGATTAGAACCTTCGGTGCAGCGATGATCCGCCCGCCGACCTCAATCCCGCCTTCGATCAGGCGTGCGGCACCTTTCTCAATATAGGTGATATTCTCATAGGAAGGCAGCAAATCGATATATTTTTTCTGGCGCATCTCGTCGACCAGTTCGGCCGTCCCCTTGACGACCGCTGACCAGTCCACGCTCTGCGCACAGGGCTCAATGCCCGGAAACCGTGCCGCCGCTGTACCAGCATGCACCGCTTCACCGGCCCGTATCATCGCCTTGGACGGCACGCAGCCGACATTGACGCAGGTGCCGCCGATGGTGCCATGTCCAACCATGGCCACGCGCCTGCCGGCCTCGGCCGCGCTAATCGAAGCCGAAAACCCGGCCGAGCCAGCACCTATGACGATGAGGTCATAGCTGTCGTCGCCGTTTTTATTGACGGAGCAGCAATCGCCTGTCTTTACGGTTTGATTCATTATTTCTTCCTTGGCTTGTGACCAGGCATGGCGACGCGGCCTCGATCAAGTATTCAAAATCACACCATCGACCCGATGTCGGAGGCGTGGCCGGGATCAGGTTGGGGCCGCTGTCGCCGCATTCGCCTGCGGCGAAGACCGCGGGATCGCTCGTACGCATCGATGTGTTCACCTGGATGCCCCGCCGAGTGCACTCGGCGCAGGCAGCTTCAAGGTTCAGCCTGTCCATTTTTGGTACCCGGCCGGGGCTGAGGCACATGCTCATTGATGCAAAACAAGAAGGTGTCGCAATGACGGTACCGGCCAGACCCGTTATCAGCAGTTTTCGGTCAGTCCATTTTGACATCAAAGTGAAAGCCTTGTGTGAAAATCTGACGATGTATGCGAACATCGACTGGCAGGTGCCTCATCAGGATATTCCAGATGCTGCGTGTTCAACCGTCCGTAACGCTTGCCGGGTATCCTACATCGGTTGAAGCCGCAGCGATCAGCTCAGGCGTTGTCGCCGCCGTATCGTAAACCACCTCTGCGGTCCTGGCCGCATAATCGATATCGACAGATTTAACGCCCTCGACACGCATCATCGCTTTCCTGACAGCAATCGGACATGTCGCGCAGGTCATGTTTCCGATCGTAAAACGGGCTGTCGCCTGTTCGACCTCCACCGAGGCATCCGGAGCATTCTGCGCGCCGGCGACTGCGAGCCCCCCCGCGAGTGCCAGACCTGCCAGTCCGGCGATCATCCATGTGCGTTTCATACTTGTCTCCCTGGCTAGTAAAATAACGGTGCCCATACATCGATGGTCAAGGCCGCCAGCACGACAAGCGCGCCGCTCCACAGGGCGACCTGCTTGACGACTGACGACTGCAAACGGGCGCAATAGCTACCATCCTCGCAGACACTGGTTTTTCGAAAATAGACATCCCAGAACCCAGCCGCGAGAAATCCGATCGCGACCAGAAGAAAAAGGGGCTTGTAGGGTTCCAGCGCCGTCAACTGGCCAATCCACGCTCCGGAAACACCGAGACTGATCAGCACAAGCGGCACGATGCAGCAGGATGATGCAAGGAATGCCCCCAGCGTGCCACCGGCAACAAGCCACCTTGAGCGACGCTCATTTGCTGGGCTGTTTTCCGTACCTGCCATGACCAGCTGTTCCCATTGCTTTATTGATCATGATCACGTTACGCTCTGTAGTTGGTACAGACACAAGTGGGTATTTCATCATGGCCATCACATCGCCGCGAGCAGCACTCAAACGGGCTGAACTGGCCGGGCGGCTCGGCTGCAATCTTGAAACGATCCGCTATTATGAAAAGATCGAATTGCTGCCCGAACCAGCCCGCACGGCAAGTGGCCACCGGCTGTATTCGAATGAAGATCAGGTACGACTGCGTTTCATATTGCGAGCCCGCAGCCTCGGCTTCTCCGTGGAAGATGTACGCTCGCTACTTGGCATCAATGATGGCAGGCCGAGCTGCGCGGAGGTCAGGGCGCTGGCAGAAGCACATCGGGGCGATATCCGTAAACGCATCGCCGATCTGAAGCAGATGGATCGACGGCTCGGCGAGATCATGGCTGGTTGCACCGGCGCTGAAACACCCGATTGCGCACTCACCGACAAACTGTTCGAAGATAGCTGACAAAAGGGGCTCCTGCATCTGCCGGAGATGCAATTGATGGACATCCACGACACCATCACCGCTCCGCATCGCCTCAATGACGGCACCGTTGTCAATGTCCGGCGGACTACCTAGCCACAACATGTGGATCGCCCGCCGATTTCGCGGAACGACAGGCAGAGAATGTTACCGCGATACCAATCGTCACGAACGGATCGAACAGTTTTCAGTCATAGATGAGGATGAGCGCGTCGCCCGCAACCACGGCTACAGATGCGAGTGCGTCGGACAGATTGTGAAGGAGGAGCGCCCGGATATTCACGCTCCCATTCTGCACCGAATAGATCAGGAGGGCTGTAAGCTCTGCAATGACCAGCGCAACACCGCCAAGAATAACGATCATCCAGCCACCAACGGCGGGCGGATCAGTGATTCGTATGACACTCTTATTGACCAGATGGCAATGGAGACCCGACGATCATCGCTCGCGGGATCAAGATCGTCATGATCATGTGCGTGGCTCAGGATCGGCCTCCTCTTCCAGCACCTTGCGCTTGCAATCGAGATACGCGCGTCGCCGCGCGTGTACCGCGTTTTTTACACGGCTCTTTGGTGGTATCAGGCCGCATTCCTCCTGCACCTTGGCCGCCTGCTCACTTGAAAGGGCCCCCATCACGTTGTCGAGACTCTCGCAGCCGGCCAGGGCTGCGAGAGAAACGGACATGACCGCGAAGCGAAGTTCACGATGGATGAACATGCTCGGCCTCCAACAAGGAATGGTGCGCGTCGGGCTTTGGTGCGAACCAGCGGTGAAGGGCGGGTAGCACCAGCAAAGTTAGCACGGTCGAGGAGACCAGCCCGCCCATGACCACCGTGGCCAGTGGCCGCTGCACTTCAGCACCGACACCACTTGCGAAGAGCAGCGGCGCAAGGCCGAGCGCCGTCGTAAGGGCGGTCATCAGCACAGGACGTGCCCGCAAGCCTGCCGCCTCGACGGCAAGTTCATCGCGACCACGGCCCTCCCTGGCAAAATCATCCATGAAACTGACCAGCACCATGCCATTGCCGAGCGCGATACCGAACAGGGCAATAAAGCCGACCGTCGCAGGCACCGAGATCGGCAGGCCTGCAATCCAGAGCGCCATCGCCCCGCCGGTCAGCGCCAGCGGAATGTTGAGCAGGATCAGGATGGCCGATTTCATGCGCCCGAACGTCAATAGCAGGATCAGGAATACGATACCGAGCGTGATCGGGATCACGACCGCGAACCGCGCATTCGCTTCCTGCTGGAGTTCGAACTGTCCGCCCCATTCGACGCGATAACCAGCCGGCAGGTCGAGCTGGCTGGCGACCGATTGCTGCGCATCAGCGACATAGCTGCCAATATCGCGTCCTCTCACATTGAGCTGAACGGTGATGAATCGCTCACCATTCTCGCGCGTGATCTGACGTGGACCGACAATCTCCCTGATGTTTGCCACGCTTTCGAGTGGAACCCGTGCGCCGCTGGACGATTCCAGAATAATCCGTCCGATGGCCGCGGGCGTGTTGCGGTCCTCTTCGGCATAGCGCACGATGACAGGGAACTGACGTACCCCCTCGAAAACGGCACCAGCCTCTGCCCCGCCGACGCCGGAACGCAAGGCATCGAGCGCCTCCTCCACGCTCAGTCCATACCGGCCGAGCGCAGGACGGTTGAGCGAGACCACAAGCTGCGGCGCGCCGGTGATCTGATCGGCCTGGACGTCGGTCGCCCCTGGAACCTCCTGAAGAATGGACTGCAAGTCCTGCGAGCCTTCGAGCAGGACCGCCGTATCCGGACCGAAGATCTTGACCGCCAGTTGCGCCTTTGTGCCGGTCAGGAGCTCATCAACCGACATGGCGATTGGCTGGCCAACATTGACCCTGACGCCTGGAAAGCCGCCGAGATTCTCGGAGATCGACGCCCGGAGTTCATCCGGGCTGATGCCAGTGCGCCATTCGCTTCGGGGTTTGAGCGCCACGAAGGCCTCGATACTGTTGACCGGGTCGGCATGCGCGCCGACTTCCCCACGACCGATCCGGCTGACAATGGAACTGATCTCGGGGAAGGCTTCAAGCAGTCTTGCCTCGATGCGGGTCGACGTTTCCTTTGCTTCGGTTAGCGAGATGGACGGCGCCATCGTCACACGCAACAGGACATCGCCTTCCTCCAGCGCAGGCGTGAACTCCGAGCCAAGGCGTGTCGCTGAGAGGCCCCCAACCAGAAGCAGGACGCCTGCTAGCCCGACCGCCGCGAGACGTCGCCGGACGAAGAAGGCCGCAAGCGGCTTGATCAGCGAAACAAGCCGGCTGTCGCTCTCCTGGCTATTGCTCTTGGGCGGACGCATGAGGCCGAGCGCCATCGCCGGAGCGATGAGCGCGGCATAGATCAGCGACCCTGTCATGGCGAGCGCGGCAGAAGCGGCGAGCGGCCGAAACGTCTTGCCTTCAGTGCCCTGTAGCGAAAAGAGCGGCAGGAAGACAATGATCACCACGAGGACGGCAGCAATCAGCGGCGCGATCACTTCGGCGCTCGCTCGCGCGACCGTCGTGCGGCTATCTTCACCCTCGCGTCGTTCGCGCAAGCCGCGATCCACGTTCTCGGCGATGACGATGGCGCCGTCGACCATCATCCCGATGGCGATCGCCACCCCGCCCAGCGTCATCAGATTGGCCCCGATGCCGAGGAATTTCATCGCGATGAAGGCAAAGCCGACCGAGAAGGGTATGGCCATGACAACCACGAGGCTTGGACGCCAGCCGCCGAGGAACAGGAAGACGATGACCGCGACCAGGAGCGCGCCCTGCCAGAGGGCGGTCGTCACGGTCGCGGCTGCCTTATTCACCAGCGCGCCCTGATCATAATACGGAACGGCTTTGACACCGTCGGGAAGCGACAGGTTGATCTCGTCGAAGCGCGCTTGCGCGTTCTCGATCACCTCAGACGTGTTTGTGCCATAAAGTTTCAGGACGAGACCGGCGACGGTCTCCCCTTCGCCATTGGCAGTTGCGAGCCCCTGCCGGACGCCGCCACCTATCGCGACTTCACCGAGGTCGCTGACGCGGACGGTTCGTCCATCCACGGTCTTGACCGGCGTTTCACGCAGATCATCGAGGGAGCGAGCGAGCCCGACCCCGCGCACTGTGTACTGTTCGGCGCCAATTTCGATGAATTGCGCGCCGGCCGTCCGATTGGCGCTCTCCAGGGCGGCAATCACCTCGCCGACGCTGAGGTCATAGGATGTCAGCTGATCGGGATCGAGGCGGACCTGGTACTGCTTCTCGAACCCCCCTAGTGACAGAACCTCCGTCACCCCTTCAACCGACTGAAGCGGATACTTGATCATCCAGTCGGCAATCTCGCGCAGCTCAACCAGCGACCGCTCGCCGGTCTCATCGACGAGCCGGTAGTACATGATGATACCAAGGCCGGTCGAAATCGGCCCCATCTTGGGTGTGCCGAAACCGTCGGGAATGGCGTCGGCGGCCTCGCCGAGGCGCTCGCCGACGACCTGGCGGGCAAAATAGACGTCCGTGCCGTCCTCGAAATAGATATTGATGACAGACAGGCCAAAATTGGATGTCGAGCGGATCTCGTCGACCTTGGGCAGGCCGGACATGGCCGTCTCGATCGGATAGGTGACATAGCGTTCGACCTCTTCGGGCGACAGGCCTTCAGTTTCGGTGAAGACTTGGACCAGAGAAGGTGAGGGATCGGGAAAAGCGTCGACAGGCAGGCTGCGAAAGGCAAACAGCCCCCCGATCGACAGGGCGAGTGCGGCAATGGCGGCAAGCAGCCGGCCACCCGCAAGGCGGTGCATCAAATTGATCATTTTGCGGGTCTCCTAGTGTGCGTGGCCGTCGCCGAAAGCGTCTTTTTCAAGCTGCGCTTTCAGGGTGAAGGCGCCTTCGGCAACGAATGCTTCGTCGGCCTCGAGCCCGGAAATGATCTCGGTATAGCCCCTCGCGCTGTCCCCTGTGCGGACCTCGCGCGGTTCGAACCCGTCATCGGTCGGGACGAAGACCGAAATCCTGTCCTCGACGCTGACGATCGCATCGGAGGGAACGCGCACGACGGGGCGCCCCTCTCCCGTGTCGATCCGCGCCGTTACGAACTGACCGGGCTTCAGCCTGTGTTCGGCATTGTCGACAATGACCCGCGCGGTCGCAGTGCGGGATGCCTCATTGATGACAGGCAGGACATTTGAAATTGTCCCCTCGGCCAGGACGCGGCCACCCTCCTGCTGGAATGTCACGGTCTGGCCTTCGCTGACCTTGCCGAGATCTTCCTTGTAGACGGCGATGTCGGCCCAGACGACGCTATCATCGATGATGACAAAGATGGGCGCGCCGCCAGCCGATACGGTTTCTCCAAGAGAAACGCTCCGCTGAATCACCTCTCCGGCAAGGGGAGCCGTCACATAGGCTTGTGCAAGTGACCCATCCGCAGCTTCATTAAGCTTGTCCAGTGTGCCATGACCAATGCCGATCGCATGAAGCCTGTTTTCAGCAGCTTCCCGGCCGGCATTGGCTGCGGCGAATGCCGCACGCGCCGATTGCAGATCGGCCTCGGCGGTGATTTTCTGCTCCCAGAGGTTTTCCTCACGCTCAAGCTCGGCTTGCGCGAGGCGCTCGGCGCTCAGGGCATTCAGATAATCGGCCTTTAGGCCGGCGAGTTCACGACTGGTCAGCCGGGCAAGCGTGGCGCCGGCTTTCACGATATCGCCTTCGCCTGCATAGAGCTGAGCAACGGTGCCCTCGACCTGTGGCGAGACCCTTGCGACACGGTCCGCATCGAAACGGATCTCGGCCGGCAGTTCCAGCTGGCCCGAAACCGCTCCGGTTTGGGCTCGCCCGGTCCGGATACCGGCAGCTTCCGCCTCCTCGGCGGTCAGCTCGACATGATCGCCGCCTTCACCTTCGTGTTCGGTATGACCGCCTCCTTCTTCATGTCCCTCATGATCGTCGCCATCGGCCTCATCATGGCTTTCATGCTCCTCATCACTACCGTCTTCGTGGTCGTCATGGCCATCTTCGGCTTGTGGGGGCGTCCGGTTTGCACCAGACGAATCGGAGGCGTCACTGCCGCAAGCACTAAGATACAAAAGCGCTGGCGAAAGCAGCGCCGCATAGAATAAATTCAGTTTCATTGGATCTCTCCTTCGAACGGCGCGGCGCCAATCAGCGCACGCAACCGCAGCGTGTATGTCTGGAGCGCCAGCCGGGCATCGATTACGGCGGCGCGGGTTTCAATCAGACTGCGCCGCGCATCGAGCGTGGCTGTGAGGTCGAACTTGCCAACCCGGTAGCCCTCTGCCGCAGCTGTATAGGCTTCTTCTGCGAGCGGCAGCGCTTCGCCCTCGAGACGCTGCAAGCGAGACTTCGCAGCCCGCACCTGCGCGGCGAGGCTCGCTTGCTCGGCCCGCAACCTTGCCTCAACAGTCTGTGCTGATAGCTCGGCACTCTGGGTACGTAATCCCGCCGCCCGCGTTGCGTCCTGATTGCGGTCAAAGACCGGCAAAGGAACACTGACACCCGCCAGAAACGCGCTATCGCCCGTGTCCTCAAATCTTCGGACACCAGCCGATACGGTTATATCAGGCCATGCGCCGGCGCGGGCCCGGTCCGTCGCCGCGCTACGAGCCGTCGCTCCGGCCTTAGCCGCCGCAAGTGACGGATGAACGCCAGAATCTGGTTGAGCCGACCCACCCGCCGGATCTGTTACGATTTCCGCAGTGCCAGACAAGACAAAGTCGATCTCTGGACTACCCCAAACGGACGCAAGCGCTAGCCCTTTGGCTTCGACCTGGCCCCGCGCACCATCCGCAACCGCCTGAAGCGCTGCTGCTTCAGCCCGCGCGCGCAGCAACTCAGGCGGAGCCGACGCTCCAGCGTCCACGCGGCGCTGGACGACGCCAGAGAACTCGGATGCGAGATCGGCTGAGGCCTGAGCGACCTCGGCCATGTCGTAAGCGGCACGAAGTTCCAGATAGAGTTCCCCTGCGAGTTTCTGAGCTTCCAGGCTTCGTACAGAACATTCGGCACTCGCCAATGCGGCTTCAGCTCTGGCGGCCCGCTCGGAAAGTCTTCGTTTATCGCCAAGCTGTAAGGTCTGCGCCACTACCAGGGTCGTCTCGTAGGCATTGAAGCCTTCAAGCGATCCGCTGCCGGCAAAGTTCTCGGTTTCGACAGACAGAGATGGATTAAGCCAACGGCTCGCCTGATCGGCGTCGGCCGATGAAGCTTTCGCCTCGAGAGCCGCCGTCAGAACTTCAGGCGAAGCATTGGCGGCGCGAGCAATAGCCGCGTCGAGCGTCAGTGGTCGGGATTGATCATAGTCAGTCGCGCCGACATAGACAGAACTACACCCTTGCGCATAGGCCGTACCGGCCATGACCGGCAGGGCGAGCGCGGTGATCGCGCTGCATATAAGAATTTTCATTTTTGCTGGTTTCCTCGTCCAGATTCAACGACAGCGAGGCCGTAGCCACGCAAAATATTCCTGTGTCGTTGGTCTAGGCGCGAGGAGGACGGTAAAGACCGTCTGGGCGGAGGTTCTCGAGAAAAGAACCGCCAGGCAACAAATGTTTTGTCTGCACGACAGACTTCGGAGCGCCGCTTAGATCGCCGCCGCCTATCAGATGGAAATGACAGCTTCCGCACTGATGCGCGGTATGGTCATGACCTTCATGCGATGGCTCCTTATCAGGGGCATCTTGGGCCAGCTCACTCGTAGAACATTCCTCTGCGGCCTGATTGCCCGGATGCATGATATCCGCCGCAGCCGTCATCGGCGCAATAACAAAAGCTATCGCCATCACCATGACGAGCAACCTTCGTAAACACGTTATGACTTGGAACGAAAACATGATTGCTGGGCTAGCTACTTTCTTTTACGATCGGGTAAACAGGCTCACTCTCTTTTTAGCACCTCCAGTCACTGGAGGGTCAAGCGCCTCTTGACGGAAGCCCTGCAAGCACCTCGGCGCCATCATGCTGTTCGTGCAAGCAATTCTCGTGCTGGCCAAGGGCAGCGAGTACAGAGCAGGATCCGATCTTGCCGCCTTCGCAAGCGCGGATCATGCGCTTGAGCTCGGCCTCGAGCGCCTCCAATTGGGTCAGCCTGCGGCGAACCTCGTCAAGCTGGCGACGTGCAATCTGGTCAACCAGGACGCACTCCCTGCCTGGCTCTACCTGCAGCGAAATCAGTTCCCTTACCGCTGAGACGGGAAACCCCAGATCCCTTGCATGACGTATAAAACGGAGACGCTCTACAGAGTCCCCTGCGTACAACCGCTGTCCGCTTGCGCTGCGTTGCGGCTCGTCGAGCAGGCCAATGGATTCATAATAGCGGATTGTCGTGACTTTTACGGCCGTCGCCCCTGACAGTTTTCCGATCGTCATCAAGGCCATGATAGCGCCCCTTGCCCCTCTAGTTACTGTAGACTGCAGGAAATAACCCTGACGGCTGAAAACACAAGCGCAGGAGGCAACATGAGTGGCGATACGACAATCCAGATACTCGGCATTGCCACAGGTGGCGCAGTTGCTGTGATTCCTATTTGGTCTGCAGCCTTCCCCGCGCAGAGAATTTGGCTCCCGCAGCGTTATTCGCGTTTTGTGGCACCAATCATCTGGATGGGTACGATCACGAGTTTCGGAGCGGCGCTGTCGATTGGGGCTTCAGGTAGGGGAACCGCTCCCGTACCCTGCTGGGCGATATTCGGCCTCGGGTTTGCCCCTCTCATCATCGCGAATATGGTGGTTTGGCGCGCAGATTTCCGGTTCGGTTTCGACGAGACACCAAGAGCCAAGGGCACACTTGCCACCTCAGGGCCCTACCGCTACTCCAGCTATCCTCAATACGCTCGCAATACCAAGCTTTCTAACGGAGACGCTTCGATAAAATTCTTACGGTGCATCTCCCCTCACAGACAACGGTTGGTAAAATCATAGGATGGGTAGCGAAGACTTGAAAATCGAGACGTCAGACGAGCGCCGAACTCTTCAAATCGTACTATGGCTAAACATACTCATAGCCATTGGCTTTTTTGTCACAGGCTGGTTCGGCGACTCCAATGCCCTCCTGGCGAACGGGCTGGATAATTCCTCGGACGCGATTGTGTATGGCTTGAGCCTGCTTGCACTTACACGTTCGCAGATCTGGAAACGCAACGCCGCTCGACTGTCAGGTGGAATGCTTCTTGTATTTGCCGTCGGCGTCGCCGGCGACGCAATCCGTCGATACTTTGAAGGATCTGAACCCCTCGGTCTCATCATGCTGGCAATGGCCGCGATTGCAGGTGTTGTAAATCTGATCTGTCTCTGGCTTTTGAAAAAAATAGAAAAGAAGGATGTAAACCTGCGAGCCGCTACAACATTTAGTTTCAATGACTTCATCTCGAATGGGGGGATCATTCTCGCGGGCGTAATCGTACTGTGGACTGGGTCCAACTGGCCAGATCTGCTTGTCGGATTGGGAGTCGCGGCGATTGCGGTATATGGTGGAATCGATATTCTGCGCGATGCGCATGCTGATAAGCATCAGTCAGGATGATGCCCCAAACCCGGAATGAAACAAGTGCGTAAAATTCTCAAAATGGTGCGCGCGCAGCGTCACTGGGCCTCGCATGATGGGTTCCCAAGCGTTACCGTAACAAATATTTACTCGATCAACTTTCTATTCCGGCATTGAATTTGCTTTCCCTGTTGAGTTGAATCTCTCTTGGGAAACGAGGACAAATGTCCCGGCTGGCAGATCATATAAGTGCTTATGACTACACATGGTTGTTGTCAGACAGCAGATGGGCCTGGGAGTTCCTGCGCCGAAACCGCCGGTTTCTTGAGGACTCGTCGCTTCCTTCCGCGAGTGAGCTTAGTTTCGCTCCCGCCTGCCATCAGATCACCCTCGTGCGCCCTAGAGCCTCTCAGGCGCTTGCTGAGCGATGGGGGCTCGCCTTCTTCCCGGATCCAGAGGAAAGCGGCCTTGAAGCCGACGCGTTCTGGTCGGGAGGTCTCTATCCGAGGCGGGTTCACATGCAAGTTTCTCCGAGTGGTCCTAATGAATCCTGTGAATTCTATGATCGCACTGTTGGCATCTGCAGGATAACGCACTTCACCGACCTCGCCGGCCGCGAACAATTTCTTCTCAAGGGAAATGGCTGCGTCATTCAGGTATTCTGCACGGGCATGTCACTTCTGGCCCGCGAACCTGTCAAGCTCAGCTTCATCATCGACAGTCTCGACGAATTCCAGGCCAAGCTGAAAACGCTCCAGCGCGCCCAGCGTGTCTATGACCCGCAAGCAGAGGCGGATATCCCGGAATGGACTCGCCATTCCTTGGCCCTTCGCAATGCACTGGTCGCACTCGATTGTCATGATGCCAAACTCTCATATTTTGAGACGGCGGGGTTCATATATGGCGAAGAACGGGCCCGCGAAGCCTGGGACAGCCCAAGCCGAGCGATGAAAGACGAGATGAGACGTGCCCTTGCCCGCGGCCGGGACCTGCGGGACGGCGGTTATGCAACGCTTCTCGGACCCGTCGAAAACGCGCTTCTTTTAGCCTGAAGTAGAATTTTGGCACCTCTTTTGCAGCACCCGCTTGTGAAGGAGGCACCTGATGAGTCCCGCCGACACACCCTCGGTCCGTATTGATCTGGATGACTACGCCTATACTTGCCGACTCTCCAGAAGTCGCTGGGCTTGGGAATTTCTTCGGCGAAATAGCGAATTCAGGCAAGCCGCCCTGCGGGCTGGCGACTCACAGATATCTGAAAAGCCAGCCTGTCATGGCATCCGGCTGCTCCGGCCGCTATGCGACCAGATCGACGCTGAGAAATTCGGCTTGGTTTTCTTTCCCGACATAGACGCGAATGGCTATGAGGCCGACGTCTTCTGGATCCCTGCCCTCTATGCTCGCGCCCTGACCATGCAGGTCGTACCGCGTCATCCGAGCGAGCGCGACGATATTTTCGATCAGACGATCAATGTGTGTGAAGTCACTCACCTCACAGATCGCGTCGGCCGGGAATACCTGATGATCCGTGGGCACGGCCACAGCATCCAGGTCGCTTGTTCTGGTCTGTCACTACTCAGCGTCGAACCCGTCCGCATGAAACTGATCATCGATAATGTGTCGAGCATGGACGAAACACTTAAAGTCATCGGCAAGGCTCAGCGTATTCTTGGCAAGGACGATTCGAGTTTCAACGACACCTGGACACGCTCATCGCTTGCGTTTCGCAATGCGCTCATTGCGCTCGATGCGTATGAGACCGGTCTAACTTATTTTGAAACCGCTGCCATCATCTATGGCGAGGATCGCGCCACCGAAGCCTGGCAGAGCCCCAGCCGGGCCATGAAAGACGAAATGCGCCGCGCCCTCGTGCGAGGACGTGAACTCCGGGATGGCGGATACAGGGACCTCCTGACTGCACAGACCTGAGCAGATCCAATTTGGCATCAGACCTTGATCCGGCGATCACCCCTCGCTGACGCGAGGGGGCTGTTTCGCGGGCGGCACGCCGCCAGCGGCCCGGCTCGTCTCCGGACCTCTGGCCTGCCCTTCCGGGCAGCCCAGCGGCATGCGGGTGTCTCGCCGGTGATCGCGCCAGCCTGCGCTTCCCACTGCAATGCAGAGGGGTCACAGGCTGCGTGGCCTTTGAAAGCGGACCTATGACGTTTTCGATGATCGTCTGACGGTGAAAGCTGAAGCGCATTGCAGCCTGGTCCGCATCGGTCTTCCTGGCGTCCATGACAATCTCCCTCTCAGACGGAGGTGGGCGAACGACCGGTCTGCCCGGACCCGCCGCTTGCGCAAGGCGCCGGGACTGAAGGTGTCTGGAAGCGGTCGCAGCGTCCTACCTTTCCGCCTTGCCCAACCGGCTAATGGGTCCGGCCTGCCGGCCTTCTCGCCGCCCACCCCCGCCTGATGCGGGAGGGACATTTGGGCGGGGAGACGAGACTGACGCCATGACCACACCGCAACCTTCAGCCCCCCTTGCGGCAGACGCTGCACCCACACCTGAAATCCGCCCCCGTATCTATGTGGCCTGTCTTGCCGCCTACAATAATGGCTGCCTGCACGGGCGCTGGATCGAGGCGACGACGCCAGATGAGGTTATGTCCGAGGTTCGCGCCATGCTGGCGGACTCGCCGCTGCCCGATGCCGAAGAATGGGCAATCCATGACTATGAAGGCTTCGAAGGCGCGCACCTGTCGGAATATGAGAGCTTCGAGACGGTCTGCAATCTGGCCGACTTCATTGCCGAACATGGCAGGCTCGGCGCGCTGGTCCATCGCCATTTTGGCGACGACCTTGAGCAGGCCGAAGCGTCCTTCGACGATTATGCAGGCACCTATGCGAGCCGGGCAGACTTCGCCGAGGACCTGCACCGCGACACCGGCACCGAAATTCCCGCAGCCCTCGAATACTATATCGACTGGTCGGCGCTCGCCCGCGACATGGAGCTGGGTGGCGACATCATGGTGTTCGAGACAGGGTTCGAAGACGTTCACGTCTTCTGGACGCGATGAGCGCCATGGCGAGATTTCAGGCAAGACCGCGCGAAGATGGCCTTGGCCCCTATCGCTGGGCGCATGTCGTGAAGACCCCGCAAGGGTTCGCGCAGGGCACGATCTATCACCAGTCCGGTGACGGGTTCGACGAGGCAGAGGCGCGCGAGCTGCGCGCACTCTGCGACCGGATGGGATTCGAGCTTCGGAGGGCGTCATGAGCTTTACCGAGCACTTCGATGCCTACGCCTGCGAAGGCGATGCGATCAGCTGCGAGGCAAAGGGCTTCATTGTCACGGCCCGGATTGTTGCCGATGACTGCCTCGATGCGCCGGACCAGCGGCAGGATGGGTTCTGGCCGTCGCTCTACAAGGATGCGCCCGGCTTCATCGGGCCGGGCAACAGCTTCCGCCAGCGCTTCGCCGAGGCGCAGGCCAAGGCGGAAGCCGTCATGGAAGCATGGCGCAAGAGCGAGTGGTTCTATTGCGGGATCGTGCTTTCGGTCGAGCGCGACGGCATTGAACTGGACCGTCATGCCGCCAGCCTCTGGGGCGTCGAATGCAACTATCCCGGCACGGATAACAGCTATCTCACCACGTTTGCGAGCGAGCTGCTGCCGGAGGCGCTGGACGCAGGGCGTGCCGCAGCCTCGCGGCTTGCGGCGACCGTGACAGGCTGGGCCGCGACATGAGCGCGGCCCGCACCCTCACTGAATTGCTCGGCCCACGGCCCCGTATGACGCTTGTCGTTGCCGAGGCCCAGGTCGCCGAAATCTGGGTCGAGGGCCGCGCGCCGCTGATCACGATCCGCGATTATGACTGGGGCGAGACCGACCCCCAACCAAGCCGGGACGCGGACGGCTTTCCCTTCACCAAGATCAACTGGAGAGGCCCCGCGTGGGCGCTGGGTCTCTCGCTTTACCCGCCAGAAAAGGAGACCTCCATGGCACAGCCCGACCTCAAACACATCCCGCTCGACGAGCTTCGGATTTCCAAACTCAATATGCGGCATGGGCGCAAGAAGCCGGACGTATCCGACATTCTGCCGTCCATCCGGGAGAGCGGATTGCGTCAGACTTTGCTCGTTCGCCGCGAAGGCAAATATTATGGCGTCATCGCCGGACGCCGCCGTTTTTTTGCGCTCAAAGAAATCGCGAAGGAGACAGGCGAGGTGCCGTTCGTTCCATGCGCGATCATGACTGAAAAGGATGCGGCCTCCGCGATTGCGGCATCTGTCATCGAAAATGTCGGACGCCTGCCTGCGACAGAAATGGAGCAATATGAGGCGTTCAAGCGCCTCAACGATGAAGGCAAGGCGCTGGAGGATATCGCCAGCTTCTTCGGAGTGACTGAGCTTCTGGTGCGCCGTGTGCTCGCGCTTGCTTCGCTCGACGAACCGATACGGAAACTCTACGCCGAAGACGAACTGGACCGCGAAACGATCCGCGCGCTTACGCTTGCGACGCCAGAACAGCAGGCCGAATGGTTCCGCCTCTTCCAGAGCGAAACCGAACGCGCCCCGATGGGGCGGTCGTGCAAGGCTTGGATCACGGGCGGAACGACGATCACGACCGACAAGGCCTTGTTCGATCTTGATGCCTATGAGGGACAGGTCACTGCCGACCTCTTTGGCGAGCATGGCGTCTTTGCGGATGCGGATCAGTTCTGGAAGGCACAATCCGCCGCGATTGCCGAGCGGGTCGAGGCCCACAGGGCCGACGGCTGGAGCGATGTTATCTGCCTTGAGCGCGGGGCCTACTTCCACCGATGGGAGTATGTCCAGTGCGCCAAGGAAGACGGCGGCAAGGTCTTCATCGAAATCCGCCATGACGGGACGGTCCAGTTCCACGAGGGACAAGTAACCTCGGCCGAGGCCCGCAAGCGGCAACAGGGTTCGAAGGGTGAAGGCGATGCCGTTCCGGCAGCCGTTCGGCCAGAAATGTCCGGCCCGCTCGCGGAATACATCCTGCTTCATCGCCACGCGGCTGCTCAGGCGAGTTTGGCCACATCCCCCGCGATTGCCCTCCGCTTGATGGTGGCGCATGCCATGGCGGGGAGCGCGCTTTGGGACGTGCGTCCTCACGAGCTTCGCGCCCGGAAAGATGAGACGCAGGCGAGTGTGGAAGGTGGGGCATCTGTGGCGGCGGTCGCTCAAGCGACGGCGCAGACCGACGCTCTGTTCAAGGCGCTCAACGTCAGTCCAGCGCTTCGCCGGAACGGCGATGACTACCGCTTGTGCGAGCTTTTCTCTGCGCTGCTCGCCATGTCGGATGAGGAAGTCCTGACGGTTCTGGCAAGTGTCATGGCCCGCACGCTCGAGGCCGGGAATAGCATTGTCGAAGCCGTCTTGCATGTCTGCGGCACCGACCTTTCGGCGGCTTGGAAACCGGACGAGACCTTCTTCGATCTCACCAAGGACAAGCGCGCTATCAATGCGATGATCGCGGATATTGCCACCGCATCGCTCGCGGATTCCTGCCGGACCGAGACGGGCAAGGCGCAGAAGCAGGTGCTGGCCAACCGGATTGCGGGTGAGGGGTGTGAGGCCAATCCTGACTGGCGGCCGGGCTGGATGCAGGTGCCACCGACACGCCTTGTCGAAGGGGCCGGGTCACCACCCGCCGATGCGTGGACACGGGTCGCAGGACTGTTCGAAGCGGAGGCAGAAGCCACGCCCGATGAGACGCGTGAGACGCAACAGGACGCTGCCTGAGCATTCGTCTCCTGTTCAGCAGCATATGGAGCCGTCCGGTGTCTACCACCGGGCGGCTCCGCGCATTCTCGGGCGTGCGGTTGGCGGCTGTAAGGCCTGGGCGATTGTAAAATGCCTTCAGAAAAATCGCGCGTCTTGAGGTCTCGAATGACATTATCGGGACGTTTTCGGGGAGTTCTGATTTCTTTTCCGGGAGGCATGCCTCGGCCCCCTTGCTCCCGTCTTTGCCTTTATGACCTGGGCGCGCTGACCCGGCCCTGAAACCGGACAGACGAAGAATTTTCCCCGGCGCTGTCGCGCCTTCCTCGCGCAACAAAATTCCCCGCCCGTCCGGTGCTCCGCTTCGCTACGCCCGCATGCGGTTCAGGCCCAGCTCAGCCCGTCCGGGCGGTCCGGCGTCGACGGGGACAAGGGGTCCCCGGAGACTTAGCCAAGGAAAGAAAAGGAGACCCCCATGGCAAACGCACTCGGATATGTCAGCGAGACCAAGTCCGGCTTTGAAGGCACCCTCGCAATGATGAACCTCTCAGCTGCAATCCGCATAGAGAAGAATGCGGAAAAGACCGAAGACGGTCATCCGGACTACCGCATCTATGCCGGTGAAACCTCGACCGAAATCGGCGGCGGCTGGATGCGCAAGTCGAAGGCATCGGGACGCGATTATGTCTCGCTGACGCTGGCAGACCCGCAGATCGGACCGCGCCGGATCTTTGCGAACCTTGCCCCGGTCAAGGGCAAGAAAGGCCGGCACGTCATCCTCTGGAACGCGCGCGACTAGGGTAGATCACAGCCTTGCCAAGCCGCTCCGGAGACATCTCCGGAGCGGTCTTCTTTCATGCCGAAAGGGTCTGAGACGAAGGTGCTGATACGCCTATCAGCGCTGCATTCTAACGTGAGGTTTCTTTGGGAACTCAAGGGTGTCGCGAGCGTGTGGTGCAAGTTCGACACTCTTAATCTGAGGATGAGTTGGCAGTCTGTCAGGGCTTCGAGTTGCGTAGAGGAAAGGAGAAGCAACGCTATGACAGAGACAAATAGAAGTGGAGAGGAGCTTCGACCCAAATCAAACCTCCCAACCCCGACCGAATGGATGAACACGGATGAAACCGCTGACCATCTCGGCCTCAAACCGAAGACCCTGGTCAATATGCGTTCGCTGGGAACAGGCCCGGTTTATCACAAGATCGGCGCCAAGGTCTGGTATCGCGGCAAGGACATCATCGCTTACACTAATGGACGTAGGTTCATGGGGACAGGCCTTCGCGATGAGTCGTAGAACCGCGTTGTTAGGCATGGGATGCGGGCTAAGCCTCATGGTCTCCGCCAGCATTATCAACCGGTCCGACTTCATCTGGAACCGGACGGAAAGCGTGCCCAAGGGCCTTTACTTTGTTGACCGGTCGGCGCGAATTTCGACAGGCGATCTGGTAGCGTTTGCGCCCTCGGATGAGGTTCGACATTGGCTGAACGATGAGGGAATTGTTGGCTCTGACTGGCCCTTGTTGAAGCATGTTGCGGGCCTATCCGGTGACGAGATTTGCAGATGCGATACGCAGGTCTCCATCAACGGGATCACATCTGTTGATGCGCTCAAAGTAACCGAGTCCGGCAGCGCCCTTCCCGTCTGGCAGGGCTGTCAGACCCTCAAAGCCGGCGAAGTTTTCCTGCTCAACTCTCATCCCCTGTCAGTCGATGGACGATACTTCGGCGTTCAGGACGGCGCGCGCATCATTGGCGTCGCCAGGTCCATATGGACTTATGGCAACCGGTCGGCTGAGGATCAGGCGACCGTCAAAGCGATAGATAGCGGGACGGGAATGGCTTCTGTGTCCCGGAGGGCAAGATTAAGGGAGTGTCACCCGGCGACACTTAACCCATTGTCTGCACATCCTTTTTTGTGTGACCCGGCGCCGGAAGACGGGTGCACGGATTTGCAATCCGCAGCGCGCTTAGAGCCGTGAGCAACGATTTCGACTTCGTTCCGCGACTCGGGAAGATCAGGTCGCAGGGCAAGGCAAAGACCCAGCTGAAGCGGTTGAAACGCGTGGTCGCGAAGGGGCGGCTTGGATCGCGTGGCCGCAATTCTCTGGCACCGGGAGCGGTGCGTCATGCAGGACGAGGCAAGGTGCAGGCCGCCCTTGCCCGGCACTGGTCCAACCAGCGGGCCAAGCGTGTCATTGTGAAAGTCCATATTGCGCGGGCAGGCCCGACCGGCGCGGCGAGTTTTACAAAGCACGTCGCCTACATCCGCCGCGAAGGTGCCGGGCGCGAGGGCGAGCGCGGAAAGCTCTATGACCGGAGCGTCGATGAGGCCGATGCTAAATCGTTTAACGAACGCGCTTCTGAAGACAGGCGGCAGTTCAGACTGATCGTCTCTCCGGAGGATGCCGAGCGGATGAAGGATCTGACGCGGTTCACGCGGGAGTTCATGAGCCAGGTCGAGAAGGATCTCGGCCGCCGGCTCGACTGGGTGGCTGCCAACCATCACGACACAGCGCAGCCGCATGTTCATATCGTGATCCGCGGCGGCAATACCCGGAATGGCGAGCTGCTGATTGACCGCAAATACATCACGCACGGATTTCGGGCGCGGGCGCAGGAGCTCGTATCGCTCGAGCTTGGCCAGCGGCGGCTGCGGGAAATGGCTGCGGCGAGGTCGAACGATGCCGAACGTGAGGCGCTTACGGCGATCGATCATGACATTGCGCGGTCGCTGACCGATGGTCGTTACACACCAGAGAGTGAACGCGGCGGATTATCGAGGTTCGATGGTGCGGTCGTTAAGCGGCGTCTGCGGTTTCTTCGGACGCTCGACCTTGCGGCACGACACGAGAATGGCAGCTGGGCTATGCAAGACGGTTGGCAGGATACGCTGCGGGCCCTCGGCAGGCGCGGAGACATGGTTCGGTCGCTTGCCAATCTTGAGGGCCGGAAAATCGATGCGTCGCGTGTCCATGCCCTGCCCCGTGATTTGAGCTCCGCTGGCGAAATCCTGGGACGGCTGGCCGCCACCTTGCCGGGTGACGAATTGCGGAATGGAACGACGGCACTGATCGAAGGCCTCGATGGTCGGGTTTGGTCAGTCGAGATGACCGAACAGGAAGCGGTTCAGCTGCCGAAGCCGGGCGGGATTGTTTCAGTCGGACGGAAGACGGTCGAACCAAAGCCTGCAGATCGCACAATTGCGGCAATCGCAAAGCAGAATGGTGGGGAGTATTCTGAGGAACTGCACCAGGCCGCAGACCCGACGAGTTCGTCGGCGTTTCGGCTTGCTCACAAGCGTCGGCTGGAGGCGTTGCGGCGCCTCAGTATTGTTGAGCGAAGGAGTGATGGCAGCTGGAGCATTCCTGCGGACTTAAGGAGGCGCGCGCTGGATGCTGATGCGAGACAGCGGAGCTTTTCCATCAACGTCCGGTCGTGGTTGCAGGTCGAAGCCCTGGTTGAACGCGAAGCCGAGACCTGGTTGGACGGGATCGACAGTCAGGATATCGAAGCGTGGCGCGGGGATTTTGCACGGGAGGTGAGGTCTGCTGTTCAGGCACGATCTGCCTGGCTAGGCCGGGAAGGCCATGAATTTGGACCCGATGGGCGGCTTTCGGGTGACGCTATCGTTCGACTTCGCAGAGTGGAAATGGAGAAGATGATCGCGGCTGAGGAAACGCGTCAGGGTAAGGCATTTGTGCCGCTTGGTTCTCAGCGAGGCTTTCAGGGGGTCTACACTCGGAATGTCGACTTGGCTCAGGGACGATTTGCGGTCGTTGAAGGCACTGATGGATTTGCGCTAGCGGCATGGTCTAAGCGAAATGCGTTGTGGCGTGGCAAGGAATTGGTTTTGGAGCGGTCTGGAAGCTCGGTTCAGTGGCGGCTGGCGAAAGGACGTACAATCATTCTCTGAGTTTCTTCGTGCACAACATTTTGAGCCTGACCGAACCGGAGATGGGTACAAAGAAACAAGCTCCAGCAATTCGCGAACAACAAACCTCACGAACCAACCAATTAAGTGCATTGACGCCTGATCCGTTGGATTATCGAAGGTGATTGCAATAGTCGAGACGGACAACTATCAGCACGACTGAGAGGAGTTGCCACGGACGATTAGCATAGAAGGCAGCTAATTGAAAAAGCTATCCATCACCTCGAGCACAAACCGTGATAGCACGGTCAGAGAAACGTTGAACTCTCAGTAAAAGATCCGACGATAGCAAATGCGCTTCATTGCCGATGGACCAGACATACCCGATGATCTGCTTTGGGCGCAGGACGAAGGCCGAGTTGTTTTCTTCTGTGGAGCGGGAGTGTCCAGAGCACGCGCAGACCTGCCCGACTTCAAACGCCTTACAACCGACGTTCTGCACAGGTTGGGGGCAAAGCATGACAGTCCAGCTAGACGCCTATACGAGGTCGGTCAGTCCGTCGAAGATCAGCATAAACTATCTGGTGTCGTTACATCAGATAGGGTTTTTGGCCTGCTGGAGCGAGAGTTCACACGAACTCAGATTGAAGCCGCAGTCGCAGAAGCGCTATCGAGCGTCGGCGAAGTTGACCTCGGTGCTCATCGAACCTTGCTCAAACTGAGCACCCTGCTAACCGGACAGATTCGTATTGTAACGACGAACTTTGATCGGTTGTTTGAGACGGCCGGGAAGAACCTGATCACATCGACTCGGTCAAATCTTCCTCACATAGCTTTCAATGAGGCGGACTGGGGGATCGTACATCTTCATGGTGTCGTTGACAAAGACTATCGCGGAGCAACACAGGATGGGTTCGTCCTTTCAAGTGCTTCATTTGGCGATGCCTATCTCGCGGCGGGTTGGGCACGGGAGTTCGTTAAAAATGTACTTGATAGGCATGTCGCCGTGTTTGTCGGCTATTCTGCTGACGACCCCCCGATCCGTTACTTGCTGGAAGGACTAAGGCAATCCGATGCCTCACAAGGACGGGCTTATGCATTTCAGGACGCGAGTGATCCTAAAGCAATCGCCGAGTGGGACGAGAAAGGCGTTGATCCCATCCTCTACGACACACACAGCGGATGCGGGCATCGTACTCTATGGGACAGTCTTGAAGTTTGGGCAAAGCGCTCAGTCAACCCATCGAAGTGGCGATCCAAAACACTAAAATCTGCGGCACGAGGACCACGAAGATTGACCCCTGCGGAGCGAGGCGCAGTTGCCCATATCGTTCGTTCGACGGCGGGAGCAAAAGCATTCGCTCAGTATAGCCCGCCGCTCCCATCTGAGTGGCTCTGCGTGTTCGACCCCGTTATTCGATATGGGGAGCCTGCACCAGAAGACGGCTCCTATGATAAAACGAAAAACATAAACCCTTTCGACCTTTACAAGCTGGATAGCGATCACCCGCCACGAAAAGAAGAACAAGGTGGGATGCGGGTAGGCCGTATTCCGCCGGAAACATGGGATGCATTCTCCCCTACGCCCAAGGATCTCCGCAGTATATCGCATGACAATGTAACTCACCTGCGTGGATACTATGCGGATGAAGTGCCACGCCTCCCGCCACGCATAGACTACTTAGCTGATTGGATAGGTCGGGTTGCATATGAACCTGCATGCGCTTGGTGGGCGGGCCAGCAGGGCAATATCCATCGTCGTGTAATGGATGGCGTCGATTTCTCACTGTTTCGCAAACAGGAGGAGGGAACCAGTCAGGCGGTTCTCGACGCCTGGCGCGCGATAAGGGAATTTCATTCTTTAAAAGCCGACAAGGATAAGGCCTATGCGCTCACGCTACACACGGGAAATACAGGATGGTACGAATCGCTTGCACGGGAATATGCGGACATATTCAGTCCATGCCTAAAACTAACAAATTACCGCCGTCGCCCCGTTCCGCCCAAACTATCCAAAAAACTTAAGACCTCCGACCTTGTGCAAGTTGAGGTGGACTATTCAGAAGGGATTCGTCAGGTCGCAGTTCCGGATGAGTATCTTCCAGCGCTACTGCCCAAGTTGAAATCTTCACTGGAGTTTGCCTGGGACCTTGAAAGTCGCCGCTCATCGTGGGTGGACATTTGCTCTATCGAGCCTGACGAGCCGAACGAAGATGAGGGAGATTCCAGCTTTCATCGAAGCTACAAGCTCTCCGGGCACGTGATCCTCTTTACGGACCTCTTCAAACGTATGGCGGCTATCTCACCCGCGCAGGCGCTCGCCTTGCTCAGAAGTTGGCCGACTGGTGGAAGAATGTGGGAACGCTTGCGCGTTTGGGCATTCGGGAATTTGGATATTGCACCTGCAGACGAATTTGCTGACGTTATGTTGGCGTTGAGCCGTGATGCATTCTGGCCGTTCAAAGGTGAGCGAGATTTGCTTCTCGGACTGTCAAGGCGCTGGAACGAGATTAGCATCGAGAAGCGAACGCAAATCGAAAAGCGTATTCGTGCAGGTCGCGCGAAGACCAAGCGCGGGACAAGAGATGATCAGAAAGCCTACGTCGCTCATTCTGTTCTGCGACGACTGATATGGCTCAACACCCAAGGGTGCTCGTTCACATTTGACCTCGACAAAGAACTCGAACTTCTAAGAAAGGATGCCCCCGACTGGAGTGACACATATGCGCAAAGCGCCGCAAGTGCTCACGACGGAGGTGGTGGAATGGTCCGCATCGATACGGATTTTGGTATTTTAAAAGGCGTCGAAAGCGCAGATATCATTCCAATGCTTCTGGATATGAATCGAAGGCCTGTGGGTAAGTTGGTCGAGTACCAACCTTTTAGCGGCTTAAGCGCTGCTGAACCCCGGAGAGCACTGGATGCGCTGTGTGCACGTCTTTCAAGCGGCCATTTTGAAGAGGAGTTTTGGGACAAGTTCCTTCGGGTGGAAAATCGGAAAGGTGACACAACTGCCTTTCGCAAAGAGATTATTGCCGCTCTATGCAAGCTCTCAGATGAACAGTTTTCAAGCCTGTCTCACTCCGCTTCATTCTGGTTTGAATCAGTGGCTCCCGCTCTCCTGAGCGATGCCCCAGAGAGCTACCAGAAACTTTGGGCGCTATTTGTTGAAACTCTGAAGCAGTGCAACACTGCTGGACAGAGTGCAATAGTCGACACAGAACGTAAGCGTGACTGGGTGAGTGCGGCGATAAATTCTTCCCCCGGAAGGCTGGCCGAAATGCTGGTGAGCGCTATAGGCGATAAGGAGTTTGAAAAAGGCGAAAAACTTCCTGCATCCTGGAAACGAAGCGCCGAACAACTTCTTGCCCTGCCTCAAGACACAAGAGCATTTTGCATTTGTGTGTTCTGCCTGCGCATTCGTTGGTTCAACTATGTTGACCCATCATGGACGCAAGACAGCCTCCTTTCCGTCCTGCAAGATGGCTATGATGACTGCCGCGATGTTGAAGCATTCTGGGCTGGCGTGTTCAGTAGCGGCTCCATTCCACAAATACCTCTCTACACTACGCTCCGCCCCCACCTTGAAGCTGTTGTGCGAACACAGGAGGACGATGAGAATAGGAATTCCGAATTCCTGGCTGTTTTCTTTTTGTCGGGGTGGAAAACAACAATCGACGGAAAACGTGTGGTTTCCAACGAAGAACTACGTTCTCTGATCATCGAGGGGAGTGATCGGTTCCAGAGCAACATTCTATGGAGAATAGACCGTTTCTCACGTAAACAAGAAGAATGGTCGGAGGATTTGGTCGAATTCCTTCGCAACGTGTGGCCGAAGCAAAAATCATTGCGCACCAGTAAGATGTCAGCACGCCTTGTAGAGTTGGCTCTAGCTCAGAAAGACAAATTTCCGGAAATTGCAGAGATTGTAGCAACCCTGGTCACAAAAGTCGGCGATGATCGGCTTTTCATCCCCGAACTCCGTAAAAGCGATGAAACGATTGCCGGACAACACCCAACCGCCATGTTGACCCTGTTGTATGCGGTCCTTCCCGATGACAAGTCACGATGGCCTTATGGGGCTGAAACTGCTTTGTCAGTTCTTGCAGAAGCCGATCCCTCGTTGCGATCCGATTCTCGCCTTATCGAACTTAGTCAACGATTGTAGACGCTCTGAGATAGGCAAACGTGGCCAGGCCGCTCTTCTGCATCCGAGAGAAACAACAAGAAGACAGCGCAGGTTCATTATTGGCGCAGATACCACACTATGTTGTCTTCCGGCGGCACTTTTGACGGTGCAATCAAGGTCGGATCACGTTCGTTGTAGAGACGAGCGAACTCGGCATCGGAAACCTCTCGATCCTCGGTGTCTTTAAAGTCGAAGAAGCCGATGCCCTGAGGCTGGAAGTTGATCGAAAACATCGGGCTGACAAGCGGGCATTGGGGAAGATAATACTTCACCAGGAAGGGGTCGGCTTCACTGTCCTTCTTAATGAAACGGTTTCCTTTCGTGCCAGGCAGCATCCATCTGGCCGCCCCGTCAAATCCAAACTGTACGCGGATTATCGACGCCAAATGCTGCAAAGCGCTGAGGGCGTCTTCACGCAACGTTCGATACGTCTCAGGAGAAAAGTGAACAGAACGGTGCCGAAGTCGTTTTAAGGCGCGGAAATCGGCGGTAACGCAATCGGCTTGAAAGATATCCCAAGCCTCAAGAGTGCTGATCGCAACGTCCCAATTATCGAACGAGTTTTTCCTAGCAACCTTTCGGTATTGCTCTGTGCCACTGAACTCGTCCCTCAGGTCCAATATCATATGATTGAGCATACGCTCTCCCAAAGCACAGGCGGCCAGAAGCGCGGGATAGTAGTACCCATGATAAAACGCGTACCGCGCCTGATGGTACAATGGGTTGTGATACGAAACGATGGAAAATGGTGCTGATCCGCAGTCTCTAAAATTCTTCAACTTCATATCGAAGTTGTGGTCACCAAGTTCCTTGCGAAGGCTCGCCTCAAGACTCTCCCTATTTGTGCGCCATTGCGCCTTTATCTTCTCTTCCCATGAATCTTGAATTTCCGTGCGCAACAACTCGGCGCGCGTGTCAAAGTCAAACGGATAAACCAAATACCTCTTCATCTTCTTAGTTCTTAGCTGTTGTCCTGTCAGGCATATGCGACGCATCAACCCGGCGATGAATCAACGAGACCAATGACAACAAATCCGTCGCATCATCCTTGCTCATGTTCCAATTCTTGCGAGCTTCGTGCGCGGTGGGATTCCGAAACATCCCGAATGTTCCTTTGACGAGGTTGGCAAAACCCTTTTGCTCAGACCTTTCGCTTTCTTTTTTAAGCGGATTTATCGCGAGCATTGGCGGGTTACCGCATAGTGCCCGGTCAACGAGAACGCCTCCATCGTCTTGCAAGCCCGTTCTGGTACGAAGCTTGTCACCGATGCTTTTCGTCGCCTCTAGGACCGCGTGAAAGTAATTGTCCGCGAGAAGCTCTTCCTTGCAGAAAGCCAACACATCAGGATGAACACCGCGATCTTTCAGATCAGCGCGTAGATCATTTGCGCGCCGCCGGGCATCTGAGATAGTGCTTGCCGTTGTTGTTGGAACCAATTTACCCCGATCATCCACCAGCATCCCCGAGAACAGCAAAACGCCATTGAGGTTTCTGCGGAGGGTCTCAAACCGTTCCGGCGATTTCATGTATTTGACCGGCGCCATCGCTCTACGGATGAACTCAAGTACGTTAGTGCGATTTTGCTTGCGGTTCTGCACTTCAGCGAAAGCGTTATATATCCGCTTCCATTTGGTGCCCGGTCCAGGATCAACCATTCGGCACTCGACGATCAGCCGATCAATCTCGCTGTTCGTTAAGCCGTCTTCTGTATCCCCCAGAGCTTGCGCAATCGCCTCAAGTTGGGATTGGGGCAGTGTTCTGCTTTCGCTCTCTTTTGCTTGATCCATGGCCATACTTATACCCAGGCCAGAACAATTGAGGAACAACAAATTGCGTTGGACATTAAGCAATCGCTCTGAACCTAGCCAGTCCTTGCCCCGCGTCCCCGAGACCTCTGGTTCCCTGGAACTCCTCAAGCTCCATGTCGCTTGATGTAGCTTGGCGGGCAATTCTCCTACCGGTTCTCAATCGGACGGGCGGATCATGACCCCTACCAAATTCCTCTTTGGCCAATTTCTTCTGACGCTTTTCCTGATCACCTGTTCGGTGTGGATTGCGACGCAGTGGGTGGCTGGGGTTCTAGACCATCAACCTCGTTTGGGCGGAGCCTGGTTCGAAGTGGCGGGTCAGCCGGTCTACAAACCCTGGCGGCTGTTCCAGTGGTGGTATGCCTATGACGCTTATGCGCCGAATGTATTTGCGCGTGCGGGTTTGATTGCCTCGCTGGGGGGCATCGCCGGGATTGTGATGGCGATCATCGCGTCGCTCTGGCGGGCAAGACGCGAGAAGAACGCGACGACTTATGGCTCCGCGCGCTGGTCATCGGTTCGGGATGTCCGACTATCCGGCCTGCTTGGCTCGTCAGGTGTGGTGCTGGGACAGTTCAACGGACGCTATCTCCGGCACGCTGGCGCCGAGCACGTAATGGCCTTTGCGCCAACCCGGTCGGGCAAGGGTGTGGGCTTGGTGATCCCTACCCTTCTTTCCTGGACCGGCAATGCGATCATTCATGACATCAAGGGAGAGAACTGGGCGCTGACCTCAAAGTGGCGATCGAGCTTCTCTCGCTGTGTCCGTTTCGATCCGACGGATTTGTCGAGTTCGCGGTTCAATCCACTGCTGGAAGTGCGGCTCGGCGCGCACGAGGTTCGGGATGCGCAGAATGTGGCAGACATTCTGGTCGATCCGGATGGATCCCTCGAGCGGCGAAGTCATTGGGACAAGACGGCGCATTCACTGCTGGTTGGTGCAATCCTGCATGTTATCTACGCTGAAGATGATAAGTCGCTCGCGGGCGTGGCGACCCTGCTGTCCGATCCGGCCCGGCCGATCGATGACACGCTGGAGCGAATGCTTGAGGCGAACCATCTGGGAAGCCGTGACCGGCCATTGACGCATCCGGTTGTGGCGGAAGCAGCGCGAGAACTCCTGAATAAGTCTGAGAATGAAAAGTCGTCGGTCGTGTCGACGGCGATCTCGTTCCTGGGGCTTTACCGCGACCCGGTCGTGCAGCGGGCGACATCCGGCTCGGATTGGCGGATCGAGGACCTGTTCCGGGGAGAGATTCCAGCATCGCTCTACCTAGTCGTTCCGCCGTCTGATCTCTCACGGACCAAGCCGTTGATGCGGTTGATCCTCAACCAGATTGCGCGCCGGCTTTGTGAAGAGTTGCCACATGGGCAGGACCGTCGGCAGACCCTGTTGTTGCTGGATGAATTCCCGGCGCTCGGACGGCTGGACTTCTTCGAGAGTTCGCTGGCCTTCATGGCTGGGTATGGGATCCGCGCCTTCCTGATTGCTCAGTCTCTGAACCAGGTCGAGAAGGCATACGGGCAGAACAATTCGATCCTCGATAATTGCCATGTCCGGATCGCGTTCGCGACGAATGACGAGCGCACCGCCAAGCGTATTTCCGACATGCTCGGAACCACGACGGAGCAGCGAAACCAGAAGAATTATACTGGTCACCGGCTCGCGCCCTGGCTCAGTCATGTCATGGTCTCGCAGCAGGAAACACAGCGTCCGCTCCTGACACCCGGCGAAGTGATGCAGATGCCGACCGATGACGCGCTGATCTTTCTGGCGAGCCATCCACCGATCCGCGCGAAGAAACTCCGCTACTATGAAGACCGAAATTTCACCGAGCGGGTCGGTGCTCTGCCGAGTGTGGCTGCCAGTGCCAATACATCGTGGTTTGGCGGATATCATCAGTCTGGTCCGTCGCCCTCTAACGACGATGCAGGTGGGCTGGCGCGGTCCGTAGGCCCTGACATCGGCGATGAGGATGAGGCCACGCAGGATATTGCGGCGGAGGAAGAACGCGCACCGCAGCAGCGTGGTAGCATCCAAGACCAGATTGCGCGCTACTACCTGCATGCCCAGGAAAATGGCGGACGGGAGATCTAGGACATGGCGCGCAATCCCAGGCTTCATATCCGCGTCTCCGAGACGAACCATCGCAAGGTGAAGCAGTTCTCTGCAGAGCATGGCGTCCACGTCGGCACCTTGATAGATGAGGCGCTGACCCTGCTGTTCACGCCGCCTGAAGATCGGCCCGATGCGGCGATCATCCAGCGGCTGGAGCGCGTTGAAGACCAGATCGAGAAGCTGGAGACCGGAACAGCGTTCCAGACGGACCTCTTGGTCGAATTCATCTTCGAATGGCTGAAGCAGCGGCCGGGCAATAACCCGTTCGAAACGCCGGCGGATGCAGCTCGTGCGCGAAGCGAGCTCGAAGCGCTGACCAAACGCGTCGTCGACCGCTCCAACCCGCATATCTGGAACTAATCGTTGCAGGACCGGCTAGCTTGCATACTCGCGCTTAACCTGGAACTGTTCCCGTAAGTGCCGCGCCGAGCCAGGGGAACGGATCATGACGCCCATTTCTTGGTGTGGCCGCGCATTGGAGGTATCGGCGGATAGCCAATTGAGGCTGGTTATGATCCCATGATCGTCATCGCGCAGGAGCATCTTCGCATGTACTCTTGGAGAGTAAACGGGGGTGATACTGACGCCCTCGCCCTGGTAGCCATTCCGCACCTCTTGTGAGTCTTCGCTGCTTACAGGCCCGCTTGCTTTTGAATAGAACAGGTTTGTCTGTATACCCCTTGCCCGTGTCGCTGACACCATGGGCAGGATAATTGCTGGCACGGCTGTGACGCCAAGCCTGTGACTAATGACGTCGACTTGCCGCTGCGCATTGTCCCTAGCATCAAGCACGCAATCATCGTGCTCTTCCCCAATCAAGATCTTTACCTCGGAGGTCCCATTCCTAGGTGAGCGGATCGCGAGCGTTCGGGCGAGTTGTAGAAAATTGACGCCAATATCGGTAAAGTCCCGATTTGACGTTCGCACCATTTCAGCCAGCTCGAATAACACATCCGAGACCAGTCGCGGGTCGCGCAAGATAACGGACGCTTCAAAGCTGTCGAAACCGGAATACAGCCAGTTGCACGATCCGATCGTAGCGGTAAAATCACCGCTGCCGTCATCGGCTAAGAGTATCTTGGCGTGAGAATTGGTCGAAGCGTTGTGAATTGTTATGTTGGAATTTAACCCCCAGTTCCCTAACTGTATGCGTAACCTTTCCGCTTCGGCCCTCGAACTGGCGGCCTCCGTAGCGCTGTCACCCTGCCCCCAGAACACATGGATCTTTGCACCGCGATTCACTGCTGCCCTGAAATCCTCTTGGAGGGCGAGGAAAGCCCCCTCGCGCAGGAACGTGGTGTGAATAACCACTAGTTTCCGAGCCTTGCGCAGCGTCCGTTGTATTAGGCTACGGTGATCAGCTCCGCCTAGGACATAATCCGCATGCCTCACCGCCGTATGACGGACCGGCCGGACTTGTTCCTTGTCCGGTGCAATTATCTTGACCTGTTTGGCCGCCCCATCTGCTTTTGCCTCGCTTGGCACTCTACTGGCTGCTTCAAGTATCGAACCATTCAGTCCGGCTGCATCTCTGGGCAAGCCTTCAACATTATCCCCCCGCACGAGGAATACTGCCAGCCTATCCAAAGGAGGATGGACTGATGGCTTTATTCGAACGACATCTTCATCTTCCCGAACCAACGCCCGGATCAGTGGCGCTGTATGGCCAAAATCAGTATTGCTGATATCTGGCTTGGAGACTTCAACTGCAACTTTCCCTTCTGCAAATTCGCGCCATTCATCGGGTCGCATGAGCTTGAGTTCGCGCTTGTTGAGGACTTTGCCCGACACTAGATCCACTGCAAAGCTCAGCCGCCTGGTTTTCGTTTCTGTCGTGAATGGCAGATCTTCATACAGTGCTACAGTCCGTCCGCGGTCCGTCGCGGAAAAGTGGACTTCGCTTGCAGCTTGGCTCAACTCGACCCATCCGGCCCTCATTAGCCGGATGAGTGCTTCGAGTGCGACCCGCCGAGGCATGTTGCCCGCCCGTGAAATATCGCCGGCGGACTGGGCCTTCTGGCAAATCGCTTGGAGGATTAGGTGCTCGACTGCATTCCAGCGCCGACCGCTCTCAAGTTCAAACTCGTATGACTGCTGCAACATGGGCATCGCAACATAGACGGGCCGTTTCATGCCTTGATATCCTCGATCCGGACGTCCCTCACCCTGTGCTGTCCGCTTTTGCCCAACTTGCCGGTCACTTCCAGGTAGGTTCTCAGGAAGGCAGCGTCCTGCCTGGATTCCAATCCCAAAGGTTCTGAGATTGTCTTCAGGAACTCACGGCTTCCCACAAAAACTAGGCGCTCCCGGGCTCGGCTGAGTAGGACATTGAACCGGCGCTCATCAGCTATGAATCCCAACGCACGGCGGATTGTTGCTGCCCGGTTGTTCCTCACAAGTGAGAATACGACCACGTCTGCTTCGTTCCCTTGAAAACTATCGACAGTTGCCACCCAACCACCATCTGGCAAGACTGACCGGAATTGCTTGAGGGATTGCTTGGCATTTTCCGAGTCGTTGATTTCGCGACGAATTAAACGGACCTGCTCCAAGTAAGGGGTCAGCACCACAAGCGAGGGTAATCCCAGCCGGTGCTCCTGGACCGAAAGGTTTGCGATAGCTTCAAGGACGACTTGACATTCCGAGGGGTTTGTAAATCTCGGCTCATGTTCAAACCGGCCCGCACCGATTTCCGTCCTTTCATATGGCATATTGAGTGAGACAATAGGTGCAGATGGTAACTTCGACGGGTCCTTGGTTCCGATCCAAGACTCATTTCGCTTCGCTGAGACCTCCCTTCGCCCAGACGTCACGAGCTTGTTATCATAGAAACACTTCGACACGACTTCACAGATCGCAGGGTGCATCCTGTGCTGTTCCGTCAGCGCCCCTCCGGTCTTCCGGCCCGGCCTCCCTGTTGATTGCCGGTCGATCTCGTCCAACAGGATAGACTTGAACAGCGAAAAGGCTTGAGCGGCCTGTCCGCAGGTTTTCTCCATTTCTTCGACTGAATTCCCAAGGCGTACTTCAATCTCGTCGTCAAGGAGGTGGGCCACGCTGCGGTCCAAGAGCGAAGGCAGGGATACAACTATTTCTTTCAGCCTGGAGGGGTCGCCCAGCAACCTGTCCACTTCGCGCGTGCCGAATGGCGGGAGTTGCTTGTGGTCACCAATTAGCAAGCGCCGGTGGGACAACATCATTGGTGAAAGAAGCTCACTTCCGGTGGCCTTTGCAGCTTCCTCAATGATTGCCCAATCGAACTGGGCATGCTCATCCAACAGCGTCGCCAAGCTTTCAGAGTTGGTGGTTGCCAAGACGATGTTCGCAGACCTGAGAATAAGCGCCTCAAGCGCACGTCCTTCCCGCTCGCCGCTCCCCGATCCCGACGCACAGTCCTGCAGGCGCTGCTCGACTTGACCGGAAGCAACACTGATCAAGCTGGAAGACGTAATACCAGTCGCCAATTTTTTTCGCACACTGTCAATATCGTAGTCGGAGGGAGGACTCCGGTTGAAACGAGACTTGCACCTGACAGTAAGCGGCTGTTCTTCACCAGATTCCTGCCAACCCGAATGGAACTCATGCAGCAAATGATCTAGCGCGTGATTGCCTTGGGAGCTCACCAATAGCCTCGAAGTCTGGTCGCCCCTGAAGCGGCGTTCCAAGAGATCTCTCAGCAGGAAAGTCTTCCCAACCCCCGGCGGCCCCTGGAGCGTGAACAAGGGCAATACCGAGAGGATATCCTCGAGAGCCCTTTGTTTGGGTAGATCCAGTTCTTGGAATGAACTGTCCTTTTTCACCCGCTCATGCGTATCCGAGATACGGCTCCTGGGATCAACCAGGGTTCCAACTAGCTCGGTGTGCTCGCTTAAGAGTTGCAGCGCCTTGGAGCGCCTTTGCAACTGCGTAAAGGTCCCGACCAGGTCCAAGGGTTGCAGGTACCCTTTCCGGCCTGGAATATTGACCCCCAACTGTTCCGTAAATGTATATAGCGGATCATCAGCCGGCTCTTCAGAGAGATGCGCAAATTCGAGTTCAATGTTTGATTGGCTGGTACGCCCAATATTGAGCGACTCACTGAGAATCCAACCATCACTGCTGTCCAATTCCTCTTCGGCAAGCGCTTGCGCGAGGCGTTCAGCAGGATGTTCCATACCCAGGGCGCTTGAGAGCCGCTCAAGCGACGAATCGCGCCTGTATTTTAGGCTGATAGTTCGCTCTTGGGATTGGTGGGATACAATTTCGACTGGAAATGCGAGAGTGGCGGCAAGCGCCACATCGATCGCGTGCAATAAATGGAATCCGGTTACCAGGCGGTCGGATGGACTCGAGAAGTCCTTGTCCGAGCTGTTGAGGGTCGAAAACAGCGTCTCCCAATCCGGTGCCTTGTCGATCACCCTGTCAAACGCTTCATGTGCTTTCCCGATATCAAACAGCCTCAACGCATCTACGCGAATTGGCACTTCGACTTCGGACGGCTTTATGAGTTCTCCTTTCGGAATGCCTTTTGACACAAACGCCATGCGCCAGCTCGGGGTTCGCTTCCTCGAATCGAATTGGCGCAATTCAAAGGCAAGCTCCCTGCCCTTGAGCCAGAAGCGCTTACGACCATCATGCTCCGTGGAAACAAGCATTGCACTCGGGGACAGATCGTCGCTGATCCATCTCAGCTGTCCATCCTTGTCGTCCATTTCCACTTCCTGCGACGACGCTTCCCTCACTGTCCTTGAGAGAGGGCTTGTTTGCGACAAGTTGAAGACAAGGAGCCAGGACGCTTCATTCGTGACCGAGAAGGCTTGAAGGTTAGTAATTATTTCCTTGATGCGTTGCCGGACTTGGGAGCTATTGAAATTGTCGAACAGGCCGGGGGCTCGCATGTCCCTCAGCAGGCGCACTTCGGCGGCTGTTATGTGCTCATGGACACGATGGTCGGCGATCTTGGGGTCACCGAGTCGCTGCTCTTCAATGTTGAACAGGCGGGCAATCAAGAGCGCCAAGTCATGCCAATCCCTAGCAAAGGAAATTACGCCACTATCACCCAATAAATCGTCAAGCTTCTTGTCAGTAGTGCTGCTCAGCCTGAGGGACCATTCGAAACCAGTCAGCTGGAAGTCGGGTTCATCCCCTGCGGACGTCAAGATAGCCCATTCGTCTAGGTTGCGATGAACTATTCCCTCTTTGTGGAGGATCCCGATCCCATCCACGATACAAAGAACATTTTTCCAAATGCGGATGCGGTTTTGGGGTTGGGAGAGCCCGCGCAACCACGCGGCGCGTGAACTTGTACTTTCAAGGAACACTTTCAGTGGGCGGCGTTGGGACGGGCTAAGAACAATATAATAAGAGTCCTTGTCAAATCCGGCTGCAGCAACCTGGCAAATCAGTTCGCTAGCCCCCGGATAGCCGGCGAGCCGATAGAGCTGCCGGAGCTCGTGTTTCCAAATCTCCACGAGATCTTCGTCACCGGCTTTTCGTCGCCACTCGCGAACAATGACTTCATCTCCAGCCGGTGAAAACCCTTCCAGTATTCCCGCTCGGCCACTTCTTGCGTCGGGCGGGACGAGGTATGTCTCGCCAAGCTGGTACCCGTCGAGAAACTCAATTTTTTTCCTTCGCTTTGACGCCGCTTTAGCCAATGAAAGTCGCCTTTGTTGTTTCAACCCCTAGGTAACAAGATTCTCCCGGGTATTCTTCAACTCATTTTCCACAACGCCACAGCGTTGGCAAAACTTCGGCGTAGATACTGGCCCGTTTGGGCTCCTTCCCTATCCTTCCCCATCCTTCGGTCCCCTTCTAGCCCATCTGTGCAGCGACCGGCAACGACGTGATCTTGGTCTCATCAGCGATGAGGACCACACCCTGCCATGTCTGCCATGCCCCAGCCCAGCGAGACCGAGACCCGCCGCACGGCGATGCTCCGCACCGCCTTTGATGGGCCGGTTGGGGCAGCACTCGCAGCGCCCGATACAATCGAGATCCTCGCCAATCCCGATGGTTCAGTCTGGGTCGAAAAGGCGGGTTTTGGTTTGCGCCGTGCATCCGAGACGCTCGGCCGCGCTGAACGCGAGCGGATCATCCGGCTTGTCGCCTCCTCCGTCGGAGAAGCCTGCGACCGGTCCTCGCCGATTGTGTCAGCCGAATTGCCGGGCTCAGGCGAACGGTTCGAAGGCATCCTGCCGCCAATTGCCGAAGCGCCCTGCTTTGCGATCCGCAAACCTGCCGGTTGTCCGATTGCTCTTGATACATATGTCGAGACCGGCGCGCTGACACCCGCTCTCTGCGCCGGACTGCGCCAGGCGCTGGAAGACCGGCTTAACATTGTTGTCGCGGGCGGAACCTCGTCGGGCAAGACGACCTTCACCAATGCGCTCCTGTCTGAGCCCGCTCTGGCAGACGACCGGATTGTCATCCTGGAGGACACCCGCGAACTCCGTTGCACAGCCGATGATGTCACACAGCTTCGCACGCATCGCTCAGGCATCACCTTGCGCGACCTTGTCCGCTCGACCATGCGGCTCCGGCCCGACCGGATCATCGTCGGCGAAGTGCGCGGCGGCGAAGCGCTCGACCTTCTCAAGGCCTGGAATACCGGCCATCCGGGCGGGATCACCACGCTTCATGCGAACTCGGCGCTAGGCGGGATCACCCGGCTTGAACAGCTGGTCGAAGAAGCAACCAGCGCCCTGCCCTACGCCCTGATCGGCGAGGCGGTTGATGTAATCGTGTTCATGTCCCGCGCCAGTGGGTCGCGGCGCGTCGAGCAGGCCCTACGCATTACAGGCTTTGACGGCGCGGATTATCGCACCGAGCCGCTCGCCGCCCCCTTCATCAGCATCGTCAATTGAGGAGAGATTCCATGCACTATCACCAGATCAAGGCGCTCAATCGCAGCGTTCAGGCAGCAGCGCTAATTGCATCGGTCGGCCTGCTCGCCTTGCCGGCGCATGCCGCAGGCACCGGCATGCCCTGGGAAGGCCCGCTCGACCAGATCCTGCAATCGATCGAAGGCCCTGTCGCCCGGATTGTCGCGGTGATCATCATCACGCTGACCGGGCTGACGCTCGCATTCGGCGAGACCTCTGGCGGATTCCGCAAACTGATCCAGATCGTGTTCGGCCTGTCGATCGCCTTTGCGGCCACATCGTTCTTCCTGACCTTCTTCAGCTTCGGCGGCGGCGCGGTGCTCTGATGCTCGACGGCTACGAGATCCCCCTCCACCGCTCGCTCGCCGAACCCATCCTGATGGCCGGCGCGCCACGTTCGGCCGCCATCGCCATCGGGACGCTGTCAGCCGCTTTGGCCCTCGGCCTCCGGCTCTGGATACCGGGGCTTGTGGTCTGGGTGGCGGGACACTCGCTAGCCGTCCTCATGGCCCGGTCCGATCCGGATTTTCTCGCCGTCGCAATCCGGTCTGCCCGTCACAAGGAACATCTTTCATGCTGAACCTTTCCGAATACGCGGCGAAACCGGCACACCTCTCAGACTACCTCCCCTGGGCGTGCCTCGTCGCGCCGGGCGTCGTCCTCAACAAGGACGGCGCCTTCCAGGCAAGCTTCCGCTATCGGGGCCCCGACCTTGAAAGCTCGACAGAAGCCGAACTCGTTGCAGTCACTGCACGGGTCAACAATGTTCTCCGCCGGTTCGGGTCCGGCTGGGCGCTCGTCTTCGAAGCGGTGCGGGAGGAAGCCGTATCGCTAGAGGAAAGCTCTTTTGAATGCTCGGCAGCCTGGCTGATTGAGCAGGAACGACGCGCAGCCGCCGAAGAGACCGGCGCCCGGTTCGAGAGCGCCTATTATCTCACTCTGCTCTGGCTCCCGCCGGCCGATGCGACGGGCCGGGCCGAGAAGGCGCTGATCGAGCGGCCCGAGAAGCGGGATGGTGAGGACTGGCGCCAGCGGCTCGAACATTTCCAGACACGCGCCGCGCAGACGCTCGATCTTCTTGCGACGGCCCTGGATGAGATCCATCCGCTCTCGGATGAAGAGACGCTTACCTATCTCCATGCCTGCATCTCGTCGAAGCGGCACCGCGTGTCTGTGCCGGAGCTGCCGGTATTTCTCGATGCGGTACTCGCCGATGAAAGCTTTGCAGGCGGGCTGGAGCCGCGGATTGGCGAGGCGCACCTCGCGACGCTGACCTTGCTGGGCTTTCCGGCCTCGACACTGCCCGGCATGCTGGATGAACTCAACCGGCTTGGCTTCGCCTATCGCTGGACAACGCGATACATCGCGATGGACAAGGCCGAGGCCGAAAAGCTCCTCGCCAAGAAGCGGCGACACTGGTTTGCGAAGCGGAAATCCGTAGGCGCGGTCCTGCGGGAGACACTGTTCAACGAACAGGCCGCACTTCTCGACAATGATGCCGACAACAAGGCCGCCGATGCCGATGCAGCGCTGCAGGAACTCGGCTCGGATCTTGTCTCCTATGGCTATGTCACGACCACGCTGACCTTGATGGGGTCCTCGCGTGAAGAAGTCGAAGAGCGCACACGCGCCGTGGAGCGCGTGATCAATGGGCGCGGGTTCACGACGATCCGCGAGACGCTGAACGCCGTCGAAGCCTGGCTTGGGTCTCTGCCGGGGCATGTCTATGCCAATGTCCGCCAGCCGATCCTGCATACGCTGAACCTCGCTCACCTTGTGCCGATCTCGTCGGTCTGGGCCGGCGATGCGTGGAATGCGCATCTAGCAGATCGCGCCCTGATCGAAGCGCAAACCGAAGTCACGACACCGTTCCGGCTCAACCTGCATGTCGGCGATGTCGGCCATACGCTGATCATTGGTCCGACAGGCTCCGGAAAGTCCGTGCTCCTGTCACTGCTCGCCGCACAATGGCAGCGCTATGAGGACGCCCAGATATTCCTGTTCGACAAGGGACGATCCGCGCGGGCGGTCACCTTGGCCACGGACGGCACCTGGTTGCCGCTGGCCGGAGATGAGCGTCCGGCGCTGCAGCCGCTTCGTGACATCGACACCGAGCGCGGTGCGAGCTTTGCCGCAGACTGGCTGCTCGGTCTGATCGAGGCCGAAGGCGTGACCGTTACGCCGGACCTGAAGTCCGTCTTGTGGGACGCCGTGCGGTCACTGGCTTCGGCGCCCGAGGCCGAACGCACGCTGACGGGACTCAGCCTGATCCTGCAATCGGATACGCTGAAGGCCGCGCTGCATCCCTATACGCTGGAGGGCGCCTACGGGCATCTGCTCGACAGCGATGCCGAAGACCTCGACCTGTCATCGGTTGCCTGTTTCGAGATGGACGAGCTGATGCAGACCCCATCTGCGGTGGCGCCGGTCATCACCTATCTCTTCCACCGTCTGGAAGACCGGTTCGATGGCCGACCAACCCTGCTCATCCTCGATGAGGCCTGGCTGTTCCTCGACCATCCGGTGTTCGCCGCGCGCCTACGCGACTGGCTGAAGACGCTGCGCAAGAAGAATGTGGCGGTTGTGTTCGCGACCCAGTCGCTTGCCGACATTGAGGGGGCCTCGATTGCGCCGGCCCTGATCGAATCCTGCCCGACGCGTATTTTCCTGCCGAATGAGCGCGCGCTCGAGCCGACATCACAATCTGTCTATCGCCGCTTCGGCCTCAATGATCGTCAGATCGACATCATCGCGAAGTCCGTACCGAAGCGCGACTATTACTATACCTCGCCGCTTGGCTGCCGCTTGTTCGAGCTTGGCCTTGGCGAAGTCGCGCTCGCTTTTTGCGGCGCTGCCTCACCGACCGACCAGAAGCAGATGGATGGGCTTCTTGAAGCCGGCGCGGAAGCGGGCTTCGCCCGGAGCTGGCTGGAGCTGAAACAGCTTGGCTGGGCCGCCGACCTGCTGGCCGAGCAGCCGAGCGCACCCCTCCCACAAATCGCCGCTGAATAGGAGCCCCCAAATGAAAGCCCTTCTGTCTTCCGTCGCGCTTGTTGCCATTCCTCTGTCTGGCCTGATGGCCCCGCACGCCTCGGCGCAGCTTGCTGTCTACGACCCGGCCAATCATGCCCAGAACATCTTGCAGGCCGTACGGGCACTTCAGGAAATCGACAACCAGGTCCGCCAGCTTACCCATGAGATCGATATGATCGAGAAAATGGCGCGCGATCTCGAAACCCTGCCTGTCGAAGTCGCCAGCGCCATCATCGCCGACCGCATCCGCCGCATCGGAGAACTCATGCGCGACGCCGAAGGCATCGGATACGGCGTCGAGGAGGTCGAGGAGGAGTATGAGGACCTCTATCCTGAAACCTATGGTGACACGCCGCCTGAATCAGACGTACTCGTCGAGGATGCCCGCACCCGCTGGCGCCAGTCGCGTAGTGCCCACAAGCACACGCTCCTCATGGTCGCTGAGACCGTGCGCAACAATGCCGAGGATTCCGAGGCACTGACCGGCTTGGTGGATGAGAGCCAGACAGCCATCGGCAATCTCCAGGCCCTGCAGGCCGGCAACCAGATCGGTGCACTCTCGGCCGAACAGCTGATCCAGATGGAAGCGCTGATGGCCGCCCATTACCGCGCCATCGCTTTCGACCGCGCGCGCGAGCTTGAAGAGGCCGAACGCGGCCGGGCCCGTCTTAAATCCTTCCTCGGAGACTGACCCGCCATGGAAGAGATGGGCGTCATCGACCGGTTCCTCGAAACCTTCATTGCCTATATCGATTCAGGCTTCGGCCTGCTCGCGGGCGATGTCGCTTACCTGACAACAACGCTGATCGTGATCGACATCACGCTGGCCGGTCTCTTCTGGGCTCTGTCGCAGAATGCCGATGTGATGTCAGGGCTGCTGAAGAAGGTGCTCTATGTCGGCTTCTTCGCCTTCATCATTGGCAACTTCACCCTGCTCGCCAATATCGTGTTCGAGAGCTTTGCGAGCCTCGGTGTGAAAGCGGGCTCCAGCACGCTGACCGCAGGTGATCTCATGCGACCAGGCTATATTGCCGGCGTCGGGTTCGAGGCGGCAGAACCCTTGCTGGCCGAAATCGGCGACATGCTCGGCCCGATCAGCTTCTTTCACAATTTTATCCTGATCGCTGTCATGTTCCTGGCCTGGGCGATCATCCTCGTCGCCTTCTTCGTGCTCGCGGTTCAGCTCTTCGTGGCGATCCTGGAATTCAAGCTGACGACGCTGGCCGGGTTCGTACTGATCCCGTTCGCGCTCTGGAACAGGACCAGCTTCCTCGCTGAACGCGTGCTCGGCAATGTCGTCACCTCCGGCATCAAGCTGATGGTGCTCGCTGTCGTCATTGGCATCGGCTCAACGCTCTTTGCTTCGATCACCGATGCTTTCACCGGGCCGGGCGATACGACTCTGGCGCAAGTGATGGGCACCGTGCTTGCCGCCATCGTCTTTCTCTGGATGGGTGTGTTCGCGCCGGGCATTGCGTCGGGCCTTGTCACCGGGGCGCCGCAGCTTGGCGCCGGTTCGGTCGTCGGCACGACGGCGGCAGTTGGCGCAGGCGCGATCCTCGCGGGCACAGGCACAGTTGCAGCCGGGCGTGCCGCTATCGGTGGGGCCTCGGCAGCGGTCAAGGCCGGGGCTTCCATGTCGGGCGCGGCCCGCACCTCCTATGACCTTGGACGGCTCGGTTCGGGCGCGGATGGCTGGCGCGGGCGGGCCGCAGGCGTGGCCGGCATGGCCCAGGCCGGAGGTGACGCCGTCCGCCGTATGGCGGGCCGGCCCTTCAGATCTGTTGGCAACGCCTATCGCCGTGGCAGTGAAGCGGCTTTCGCCGCGACGGGCGGCACCACAGGCGCATCTTCCAATGAGTCCGGCGCGTCCGGTTCCAGTCCGGCCTGGGCGCAGCGCCTGCGAACAGAACAACGCCTGCAGCATGCCGGGGCCATCACGGTGCACGCCCTGAAAGATGGCGACCGCGGCATGGCAGGCGACAACCCGAAACTCCAGAGAGACGAGGACTGATCCCATGTTCAGGCGAACTTCCACCCATTACGGGCAAAGCCCGCATCCCGAAACGCCCTACCAGAAAGCCGGCCAGATCTGGGATGACCGGATCGGATCTGCCCGCGTACAGGCCAGGAACTGGCGGCTGATGGCACTCGGGTTGCTGGTCCTTCTGACGGCCTCTTCAGCCGCCCTTGTTTGGCGCAGCCTGCAATCCACGGTGACGCCATATGTGGTCGAAGTGGACGACACAGGCTCTGTGAAAGCCGTTGGTCCCGCGCTTTCCAATTACGACCCGACCGATGCGCAGGTCGCGCATCACCTTGCCAACTTCATCTCCGATGTCCGGAGCCTATCCATTGATCCCGTCATCGTCCGGCAGAACTGGCTTGCCGCCTATGACTATGTGACTGACAAGGCGGCCATCACACTCAGTGACTATGCGCGCGACAATGACCCGTTCGCCGAGATCGGTCGGCGCTCGCGCAGTGTTGATGTCGTCAGCGTGGTGCGCGTCTCAGACGAGTCCTTCCAGGCCCGCTGGCTCGAGAAGACCTATGAGAATGGCGCGCTGACGGGGGTCAAACGGTTCACCGGCCTCTTCACGCTTGTCCATTCCCCGCCGCGCGATGCCGGGGCGCTGCGCGCCAATCCGCTCGGCCTCTACATCCACAGCCTCAATTGGGGCGAAGACCTTGTCACAGGAGACAACAAATGATCCGCACTCTCACACTGGTATCCACATTGGCCCTTGCCACCGCCTGCGCCAGCGTTCCGGAGGCCGCGCCGATCCAGCCGGAACTGTTTGTCGCCGCCGCGCAGGTCGAGGACGCAGAGCCCCGTCCTGTCGAGATCGTCGAAACACCAACACCTTTGCCGCTTCCCGGCCAGATGAAACCGGTCGACGGGGTCAAGCGCACGGTAACCCGTGTCTATACCTCGCCCTCCGAGACGATCCGCAAGGGCACATCAGAAGCCCGGATCGAACCATCCGTGGACGGCTATGTAAATGCCATTCAGGTCTATCCCTATACAGAAGGGGCGCTGTACAGATTGTATGCCGCGCCGGGACAGGTCTCCGACATTGCGCTGCAGCCCGGCGAGACGCTGGTCTCTGTCTCGGCTGGCGATACGGTGCGCTGGATTGTGGGAGATACATCCTCCGGTTCAGGCGGAACAGCACGCGCACATGTTCTGGTCAAACCGATCGGCGCCGGCCTCTCGACCAATCTCATGATTGCGACAGACCGGCGGACCTATCATCTGGAACTGGAGAGCGGTGACGGCACCTATATGGCGGCGTTGTCTTGGCGCTATCCGGCCGACGAGCTCTCGCAACTCATCTCTCGCAACAGCGCAGCGCTCGCGCGGGAAGAGACATCAATCATGCCGGGTGTTGCTCTCGACCGGCTGGACTTTGATTACCTGATCGATGGTGACCGTCCAGACTGGCGACCCGTCCGCGTGTTCGATGATGGGCGGCAGGTTTTCATCCAGATGCCGGAAGGGTTGTCGACCATGGAGGCCCCGCCCCTCTTTGTCCTTGGCGCTTCTGGCGAGGCCGAACTCGTCAATTATCGCCTCAAGGGCAATTACTACATCGTCGATCGTCTCTTCCGTGCCGCCGAACTTCGGCTCGGTGAGAAACCCCAGACCGTCGTGCGCATCCGCAAACGCAAGCCGCGGTCGGGTTTGGTCAGCCTGTTCGGGAGCAAGGGATGAGCGAGCCAGCCCCTTTCCCGCAGCAGGCCGATGCCCTGAAACTGCGCGCGCGGCCGCGACCCGTCACACGGATCAACCGGAAAGTCCTGATGGTCGGCGCCGGGCTCGGTGTGCTGGGGCTCTTTGCTGCCGCCTCCATTGCGCTCGATCCGCCCAAGGCCGTCGATCCCGCGGATCGCCAGGAACTTTACAACACGGCCACGAAGCGCGCGCCGGATGGACTGGCAGAACTTCCCTCGTCCTATGCGACCTGGACGCCGTCGCCCGGAACGCCAAAGCTTGGCGCACCCATGGCCGGCGACCTCGGCGGGACAGTGGTTTCGGAGGAACGCGAATGGGGGCTCGATCCGGAGTGGGATGTCGCAGCCTCGGATGATTTCAGGCCCTCGCCTGAAGATGAAGCCCTTCGGGCCGAACGTCTTGTCGCGGCTAAGCTTGCCGACGCAGCGGGCAAATCCTCCGTATTCTTTGACATTGGCGCTGGGCCGAGCATCGGGCCGGCATCCCTGCCGTCTGCCGGAGTTCCGGCCTCGTTCGGCTCTGAGCTGCTGGCGCTCGCTAGCCAAAGCGCCGGTGCCTTGCCGACAGGTCCAGGTAAGGATGACAACTTGCAAGCCCGCAAGATCGCCTTCGCGGACGAGGCACGCGATGGGGCGATTTACAACCCGCATGATCTCGAGACACCGGTCTCGCCCTACCAGGTCATGGCGGGCACGCTTATCCCGGCTTCGCTTGTGACAGGCCTCAACTCGGATCTGCCGGGTTCGATCATCGGACAGGTCACCCAGCCGGTCTATGACACCGTCACCGGAGCTTATCTTCTCATTCCGCAGGGTACCCGGCTGATCGGGCGCTACCAGTCCGAAATCTCATTCGGCCAGCAGCGCGCACTATTGATCTGGGACCGAATGATCTTCCCGGATGGCAGTTCTGTGCAGATATCTGAACCTGCCGCAGACAAGCAGGGTTTTGCGGGCCTTTCTGACCGCACAGACCATCACTGGGACCGGGTATTTGTCGCCGCTGGTCTTGCGACCGTTCTCGGCATCGGCGCGGAACTAGGATCAGACGAGGATGATATCGAACGTGCCATACGGCGCGGGTTCGGCGACAGCGTGTCTGAGGCCGGGGAGCGCGTCGTTGATCGCAACCTCGGCATCCAGCCGACCCTTCGTATCCGGCCCGGCTGGCCGGTGCGGGTCATCGTGACGCGTGATCTTGTCCTGCGGCCTTATTCTCAGGGAGGCCGCTGATGAGCCTTCGCATTGCCCAACTGCCGGATCGCACGCCGGTCAAACTGACCCTCTCTGTTGAACCCGATCTCGCGTCCGCGCTTGCCGACTATGCGGCGATCTATGCCGAGACCTATGGCACCGAAGAGAAACCCGAAACCCTGGTTCCTGTCATGCTGGAAACCTTCCTCGCATCGGATGCCGGGTTCAAGCGGGCCCGCAAGGCCCTTCATGCCAGAGCCAGCAAAGGAGACTAGAGATGGCAACAATTGGTACCTTCAGCCAGAAGGACGGAAAATGGACCGGGACGATCCGGACCATGACGATCAATGTGAAAGCGCAGATGGTGCCGGTTGCCGAACCGGCAGAAGGCGGGCCGGCTTACCGCATCTTCGCAGGCGGCGCCGAGCTAGGTGCGGCCTGGCAGGAAGAGAGCAAGGATGGCGAAACCCCCTACCTCGCCGTGAAGCTGGATGATCCGGGGTTCGACAAGCCAATCCGGGCTGCCTTCTTCGAGAAGGAAGAGGATGGTAGCGGCGTGCTGGTCTGGAACCGGCAGAAGCTGAACTGAACCGGAGACGTGTCGTCATGGGATATGAATTGCGGACAGGCGGACTGGAGTCGCTCAAGCACCTCGCAAAGGATGTCTATTCCTTTGGTCCGGGGCCCGGGTCCAACGCGAAATCGTCCCGTGACGACACGTTTCGCCAGCTCATCGCCAACAACAGGACTGTGCGGCGCCCCGAATTGCGCAAACTGGTTCCCCTGTCTGACACGACGATCTACGAACTTGAACGTCGGGGGAAATTTCCAAAGCGCTTCTACCTAACACCCAAATGCGTCGTCTGGCCGCTCAAGGACGTGCTCGAATGGATCGAGGAGCGTCGGCGTATTACTGAAGACGGGCGGCCCGAAGACACGCCTGTTCCCGACGTTCATCAGCGGAAGAGCCGCCCGACATGTAATTGAGCGCCACAAAACAGGTAGCGGCCTGTTTACAAAATATTTTAAATAAGGATATAGCCTGTTTTTAGAATCGTAAAAAACAGGTTGCAGCCTTATGAAAAAGACCCGCCAACGCTCGCGCCAGGCCCTGGACCAGCGTTTCTCGACCATTCGGGAAGCGGTAGATTTTGCGCGGCCAAAGTCAGGTTGGGTACGGACGCTTCGGGAGGCGCTGGGCATGACCCGTATCCAGCTCGGAAAACGCATGTCGATCACGCCGCAAAGTCTTGCTGACATCGAACGCTCTGAAACCGAGGGGAAGATCCGCTTGGAAACGCTTGAACGTGCTGCCGACGCGCTTGATTGCGAAGTTGTCTACTTCCTCCTGCCGCGGGACCGGCTAGAGCAACGCGTCATGAACCGCGCCCGTGAAATCGCGGCGAAACAGATCCGAGCCATCTCTCATACAATGGCCATGGAAGATCAGGCTGTGCCTGACAAGGAACTGAATGAGCGGATCGACCGGTTCATACGAGAGAGCCTCGATGAGCGCGACCTCTGGGAGTCCTGATGACTGACCTGTTTCAGGAACCAGACGACGCAACGCCCCTCGATCCTGACGAACGGGCAGGACTTCTGCAGGACTGGATCGCAACACGCGCTGAACTGAACGCTGCAGAGCAGGACAATATCGATACCGCCGCCGCCTGGGTCTTCCGGCGGCGGCGCGCACCCATCCTCAGCGTCGAATTCACGAACGACCTGCATCGCCGGATGTTCAATGACGTCTGGGCGTGGGCAGGCACTTACCGCGCGACCGAACGCAATGTCGGCGTCGCGCCTTATATGATCGGCGTCCAGATGGCCCAGCTATTCGACGACGCAAATTACTGGGTCGACCACGAGACCTATCCCGCCGACGAGATTGCAGTTCGCCTGCATCACCGGCTCGTCGCCATTCACCCTTATCCCAATGGGAACGGGCGCCTTTCTCGCATGATGGCCGACCTCCTGATCCAACGCTTGGGCCAACCAGCCTTCAGCTGGGGCAGCGAGGTCCTGGGTGGCCAGATTGCTGACATGGGCGAGCTCAGAGGCCAATACATTGCAGCCCTGCGTGCGGCGGACCGCCATGACATCACTGCCCTGATGGAATTTGCACGGTCATGAGGCCAACATTGGCGCTTGCGAGCAAGATTATGGATCGAATTTAGGATCAAGCTGGAGATCAAAACCCAATTCAGCCGATGCCGGCGGCGTAAGCACCGGTTGCCTTTGATGCCCTTGTGACCACGCATCGATTGTGTCCGCCCATTCCTGCATCATGTGACGCCGGCCATCGGCATACTCGGCCTTGTTATAGACACCGCGTGACGTGCGACGGTCTTCATGGGCGAGCGCCTTTTCGACCCAGTCCCGATTGAAGCCGAGCTCATTCAGAAGCGTAGAACCGGTGCGCCTCAGATCGTGGACGGTGAACCGTTCCAGCGGCAACCCCGCCTCCTGAGCCGTTTCCCAGGCCGCCGAGGTTAGTCGATTGAGCGTGGCGTTTGAGATCGGCTTGTAGCAGTCGTAGCGGGACGGAAAGACATAGCGCGATCCTCCAGCGCAGGTCTTGAGTGCCACAAGAATATCAAGCGCCTGACGTGACAGATAGACATTGTGAGGCAGTCCCGTCTTCATCCGCTCCTTCGGGATGGACCAGACCGCGTTGTCGAAACTGATTTCGTCCCAGGTCGCCAGGCTGACTTCGGATTTCCGCTTCATGGTAAGCAAGATGAATTTCAGCCCGAGCTTGAGCGTTGGGGTCGCGATCAGCTCTTCGAGCACGCTGTAGAAGATCCTGATCTCGAGCGGTGAGAGAGACCGGTCCCGCGGGCGCACTTTGGCGATAGAGGCCGGCGCAACTTCGTCAGCAGGATTATCGACCTTCACGCCATGCAGCCTGGCATATTTGTAGATCAGATGGACAAATTCCCGAACGTGAAGCGCCGTAGACGGAGCGCCACGCTTCTTCACCTTCCCGCACAGGGCCCGGAGATCCTCCGGTGTAACCTCACTCAGCAGGTAGCTCCCAAAAGCGGGAAGGATGTCCCTGTTCAGAATGTGCCGGCGCATGTCGCGCGTGCTCTCGGCCATGTCATCGCTGTCGATCCATCGATTGGCCATGTCGGAGAATGAACCCGCTTCGGACAGGCGCGTCTTTGACCGCTTCTTCTCCTTGGCCGGCGAAACACCAGACTCTACGAGCCGCCTCGCATCCATGCATTTCTCGCGAGCCGCTGCCAAACCGACGCCCCCGCTCCCGTAACGCCCGATGGTCAGCGTCTCTCGACGCCCATTGATCCGGTAGTCATACCGGAACGTCACAGTCCCTACAGGTGAGACGGTTACATACATGCCATCCCGATCCGCGACCTTGTAAGTTTTATTCTTTGGTTTCAACGCCTTGATGGCTACGTCTGTCAGCATCCTAACCCTTTCCGGTCATTTTTACCGTCACTCGAAATGGCGACGGTAAAACCTGACTTTTCCCTGTTCTTTCAATTGCCTAGCTCTCTATTTTTACCGTCAGGGGCAATTTTGGCTTGACGGTAAATGGCAATTTAGAGGGATAGGCCGGGAACGCATACCGTCAGCTTTACCGTCACCGGCTCGCATTTGGCGGTAAAAAATGGTGATAGGAGTCGAAAGAAATACGCCACTAAGCGTTTGAACCTAATGGCGTTTTTAAAAGATTTCGAAAGATCATGAGAGTGATGAAATCATTCCCACTCGATGGTGCCGGGCGGCTTCGACGTAATGTCATAGACCACGCGGTTCACGCCCTTCACCTCATTGATGATGCGGGTTGCGACGCGGCCGAGGAAAGCGTGGTCGAAGGGATAATAGTCCGCTGTCATACCATCGGTAGAGGTCACCGCGCGCAGGGCGAGCACGGCCTCATAGGTGCGCTCGTCGCCCATGACGCCGACCGTATTCACCGGCAGCAGCACTGAAAAGGCCTGCCAGATCTCGTCATAGAGGCCGGCCTTGCGGATCTCGTCGAGATAGATCGCATCGGCCTTGCGCAGCGTGTCGGCCTTCTCGCGGGTTATCGCACCGGGAATGCGGATGGCCAGACCTGGCCCCGGGAAGGGGTGGCGGCCGACAAAGGCCTCCGGCAGGCCGAGCTCGCGGCCGAGCGCGCGGACTTCATCCTTGAAGAGCTCGCGAAGGGGCTCGACCAGCTTCATTTTCATGCGTTCCGGCAGGCCGCCAACATTGTGGTGGGACTTGATCGTCACGCTGGGTCCACCAAGCGCACTGACGCTCTCGATCACATCGGGATAGAGTGTGCCCTGGGCGAGGAAATCGGCGCCGCCGATCTTGCCGGCCTCCTCCTCGAAGACATCGATGAAGAGCTTGCCGATGGTCTTGCGCTTGGCTTCCGGGTCCGTCACGCCGTCGAGCGCGCCGAGAAAGGTTTCGCTCGCATCCACATGCACCAGAGGGATGTTGTAATAGCCGCGGAAGAGCGAGACGACTTCCTCGCTTTCATGGGCACGCATCAGGCCATGATCGACATAGACACAAGTGAGTTGGTCACCGATGGCCTCGTGGATCAGCACGGCAGCCACCGAGCTGTCGACGCCACCTGAAAGCCCGCAGATCACCCTGCCCTCGCCGACCTGCTCGCGGATCTTCGCAACGGCTTCCTCGCGATAGGCCGCCATGGTCCAGTCGCCTTTCATGCCGGCAATCTCATGGGTGAAATTGCGCAGCATGCGTGCACCATGCGGGGTGTGGACCACTTCCGGATGGAACTGGGTGCCGTAATAACCCCGCTCTGGATCTGCGATCACGGCATAGGGCGCGCCCGGAGAGCGCGCGATGATACCGAACCCAGCTGGCATCTCGGCGACATGGTCGCCATGGCTCATCCAGACTTCCTCGCTTTCGCCAAGGAAGAGACCATCGAAGAGATGATCGTCTGAAACCTTTTCGATGAAGGCGCGCCCGAACTCGCGGCTATTGCCGCTCTCCACGCGCCCGCCGAGCTGGGCCACCATGGTCTGCTGGCCATAGCAGATGCCGAGTACCGGCACGCCTGAGGCGAAGATGGCCGCGTCCGCGCGGGGGCTATCCTCTTCTGTGACGGAGGCCGGACCACCGGACAGGATGATCGCTTTCGGACAATAGTCCGAGAGGAATTGCTCATTGACACGATTGAACGGGTGAATCTCGCAGTAGATACCACTTTCGCGCAGCCGGCGGGCAATCAGCTGCGTCACCTGGCTGCCGAAATCGACGATCAGCGCGCGTTCATGTTGATAAGTCTCAGCCATGGCGCGGTTTAGCCGAGTCTGCCCGCTGCGCCAATGTGGAATGCTGCTATACTGACCTCGTATTGCCATACGCGCGCCCCCTTTGGTTCGCTCGATACGCATCACTGTCACCAATGCCGTTTGATCAGTACACCAGGTGGGGGACCTTCATGAACCTCGTTGACATGTTCCACATCTATTACGCCGCGCTCTGGCTGCTCTCCTTTTGCGTGCCTTCGACAATTTACTGGCTAATCTGGCTTAATCTCTCCCGGCGATGGGAGAGAGGACACAGGATGTTCCTGGTCGTTTTGATTAGTCTTCCTGCGACCTATTTCTACTTGCTCGTCTTCGGTCTGATTCCAGACATCTACATCTCCGCAAGAGCCGATGCGATGGACCTGGATGGAGACCTGATCTGGTCAGACTATGAACTGGAACAATTCGACGATGCGCCGGCCGTCATGGAACTGCTGATACATGACACAGGCCGGGCATTGCTGCCCTTCACGGCGGTTTTGGGTTCCATCTTCGCCAGCATTGTTTCTCTGGGCCTGCTCAGGCTGATCCAGATAGCCATCGGCGATTGGCGCCAGCGCGAGCCAAGGCGTGAATAGAGAAGTTCGGAGTTCGTCCGCTGCGTCTGCGACCGCTTGTGCAACTGGACAATCGCGTTTCCCGGGCTATCGGTTTTGCGATGATTATCACCTGCCCGAAATGTGAAACCCGATATTCTGTTCCTGACAGTTCAATCGGGGATGGACGCAAGGTCCGCTGTGCGAACTGCAAGGAACAGTGGTATGTGGCCGGGGACGCGAAAGCGGCGCCCTCCCCGCCCGCTGCCCCTCCGCCTCCGGTGGCGCCGCCCGCGCCCGCCAAGAAGACGGTGGAAGCGCCGCCGCAGACCGGATCGCGCGTCTTCATCAGTTATCGCCGCAGTGATTCCATCGACATTACCGGGCGTATTTACGACAAGCTGGTCAGCCGCTTCGGCGCCGACAAGATCTTCAAGGATGTCGACACGCTGGAGCTCGGCATGAGCTTCACCGACCAGATCCATGCCTATCTGAAGACGTGCAGCGCCGGCCTCGTCATTGTCGGGCCGAGCTGGACCCATGTCAGCCTGGAGGATGGCACGCGCCGGCTGGAGCACCCGTCAGACTATGTCCGCACCGAGGTGCGCGAGCTTTTAAAACTCACCATCCCCGTGATCCCTGTCTTTGTCGGCGGGCGAGAGGTGCTCGACGATGCCGACCTGCCCGAAGACATTCGCCAGCTGGCCTATCGCCACGGGATCAAGGTGCGGCCCGACCCGGACTTTCACAACGATATGGATGTGATCTGCCGCACGCTGTCGCGCTATTTGGCGGACTAACTGCCCCGCTGTGCCATGGCGGTTTCTTCGATCCAGCGGCCGACATCCCCGGACACCCTAGCGCGCAAGCCAGGGCAGCGGTGGAACTCAATCTCCAGGACATCGCCGAGAAAGGACTTGTTCCAATGCCCTACCATTTCGGCGAACGGGATGAGCAAGCCTTTGTGAGCAAACGCAAAAGGGAAGATTGGACGTAAGTATATCGTCTGCGAGTTCACACCGATAGTGATGCACCCCCGATAGGCCACACCGTCGAATAGTCCCTGTCGGAACCGAAGCGCGCAGAAATGGCGCCTGTCCATGTCTGCAGGAGCATCGCCTGCGTATTGCCGTGCCAGTCTCTGCCACCCGCTGAACACGGACAACAGGACAACAACAAGGATCCACGTCACGGCAAACAGGAGGAAAAATCCAGGAACGGCGAGCCAGTCCACGAAACCCGGATCGATCTTCACGGCACTTTCCTGAGGACCGCAAAGAAAAACCCGTCCGTGCCTGCCCGCAGCGGGGTCAGGCGCACACTGCCATGCTCGCCGCGCCCGGCGCGCACGAGGCGGGCGCCTTCTTCGGTGAGCAGACCCGACGCGGTGGCGGCTTCTGCTGCATCTTCTGCCGTAAATTCAGGATATTCCGCCAGAAAGCTCGAAATCTGATCCTCGTCTTCCTCCATCAGGAAGGAGCATGTCGCGTAGAGGATGCGCCCACCCAGCTTCACAAATTTTGCCGCCGCCCGCAGGATCTCGGCCTGCTCGTCGAGGCGCTTTGCGAGGGAGCGTTCGGTCAGGCGCCATTTCGTATCGGGCTTCCTCCGCCAGGTGCCGGTACCCGAACAGGGCGCATCGATGAAGACGCAATCCATCTGCCCTTCCAGCGCGGCGAGCACATCGGGCGTATCGGGATGCATGAGCTGCACATTGTGTGCGCCGGAGCGCTTCAGGCGCGGGATCAGCGCGCTGAGCCTGCGCCCGTCAATGTCATAGGCAAAGACCTGGCCCTTGCCCCCCATCGCCGCGGCCATGGCGAGGGTCTTGCCGCCGCCGCCGGCGCAATAGTCGAGCACCTGCTCGCCGGGCTGCACATTGGCGGCGGCCGCCGCGATCTGCGAGCCGGCATCCTGCACCTCGACCCATCCTTTCGAGTAGGCCGGGATGGCCTCAAGGCTGGTTTCGCGCTGGGCCGGGTCCGGCGCGGGGATATGGAACGCAGCGTTCAGCAGGGGGGAAGGCTTCGCCTGGGCCGAATAAAGCGCCTTGGACGCCTTCTCGCTGTCGGCCTTGAGCGTGTTGACGCGGATATCGACCGGGGCGCGGCGCGCCATGGCCTGGCCCTCGATCACCGCGCCTTCGCCGAAGACGCGGATGATGTAGGGGGTGAGCCATTCTGGGAAGTCGCCCATAATATGCGGCGGGGCAGCCGGGTCCGGCGCCATGATCAGCGCCTCGCGCTCGGCATTGGTCAGCGGGGTCGGCCCGTGCTGGTCATAGCAGGCCTGCTCGATCTCGCGCAGGTCCATCTGCCAGGCATGGCGCGCGGCGGCGAAGATCAGCGCGCGGGCATCATCGGCGCCCATGATATGGGCGAGCGAGTTTTTCCGGCGCAGGGCATCAAGCACCAGGCCGGAGACCCATGCCCGGTCCTTCGACCCGGCATAGCGCGCGCGCTTGCCCCAGTCGCGCACGGCCAGCTTCACCGGCTGGCGGCGATTGAGGACATCCTCGAGAACCTGGATCGAAGCGGAGAGTCGGCCACCGAGTTTCATTCCACCGCGACTAACCGAAGAATCGGTCGAACGCAGCAAAAAGTGCCAGTAGCCCGGCAACAATGGCCGAAAGCTTGAGAGTCAGGCGTGCCTCGAAATTCTCGAACTGCTCTTTGAGGAAGGTTTTGGTGACGAGTTCGCCTTCATCGAGAGACCGGCCAAGCACACGGGACAAAGCGACCGCTTGGGCTTCCGGCATCCCGGCTGCCTTCAAGTCCTCTGCCGTCTGCAATGTGTCGATCATGGCCGTCATATGGTGTCCCCGTTACGGAAACCAAACTATCGTTCCCCATGTGTTCCGCCAAATCGTTTCTGCCTGCCGGCCCAAGTTTTGCGAAAGTTTCGATCAAAGCGCAGAAATTCACGCAGGAGACGAGAAATGTCCGAACGCGGGACGACCATCAATTGCCGCGAGTTCGAGGCCGAACTTACTGAAAGTTATCAGGACTTTGCCAGCCGCGTGGGCGTCTCCACCGTCACCCTGCGCAAATTCTTTCGCGGGCACGCCCCGATCCGCCGCACAACCTTCAACCGCATCTCCCGCTCGCTGCGCGCGGAATACGAGGTCGAGATCGACCCGGGGAAACATTTTCATCCGGTGCGGTAGATAGACCTATTCAGCCGGCGCGCACTCCAGCGGCTCATGGTAGAGAGCCACCGAGGGCGAGATTGCCCGCGCCTCTTCCATCAGCATGTCAGCCTCACCACACCGGCCGAGCGCGGCAAACACGGTGGCAAGGCTGTGCATGATGTGAGGCGCATCCGGACTTTTCTCCAGCGCGCTGAGGCAATACTCTAGGGCCTCTTCATCCCGGCCGGCCTGGTGCAGCATGTAGCAGTGATTGTTCTCGATCTGCGGATTGCCCGGCATGTCTTCCAGAAGCAGCGCGCTCTCCTCGATGGCCAGGTCCAGCCGCCCGATATTCGACAGGACGGCAGCGCGGTTGGCCCGATCCTGCAGGTCGTTGACCGGCAGGTTCGCATACATCCTGAAAGCCGGGTCGAAGGCCTCGGATTCGCCCGCATAGAGGCTCTCCAGGATGTTTGAAAGAACGTAGAACCTGATTTCATTGTCCATCTCGATGCCGGGAATCATGGTTTCACCGGCCTCGATCATGTTCCAGGCCTGCTCGCCGTCGGACACCGCATAGTCCATATGCCCCGTCCGGTAGAAGACCGCCGAGCGGTGCGCATGGAGCGTGATATCGCTGGAGATATTCATGCCGCCGCTCCGGCTCAGCAGGTAATAGTACGCCGCGGTTTCGTGATCGTCCTGAATGAAGGCCGCCGTACCGAGATTGATCACTGCGAGATACCAGATGCCCGACTGCTCCTCGGCATCGGCAAAACAGGCCTGCCAGTTCGAACCGTCGGCGGGGGGACTCTCAAGCGCCTTCTGACAGCTCTTTGGAATGTCTTCCTGCGCGGGAGGGAGCCTACGCCGACCTAACCCCTCGGAATAGAGTAATTCGGCGTTTCGCGAGTCATCGTCACATCGTGGACGTGGCTTTCCTGCAGGCCCGCGCCGGTGATCTGGACGAATTCGGCCTTCTCGTGCAGTTCGGTCACTGTCTTGGCCCCGACATAGCCCATGGCCGCGCGCAGGCCGCCGACCATCTGGTGGATGATCGGCGCGATCGGGCCCTTGAACGGCACCTGGCCCTCAATGCCTTCCGGCACAAGCTTGTCCTGGCTGGCATCCTTCTGGAAATAGCGGTCGGCCGAACCGCGCGCCATGGCACCGATGGAGCCCATGCCGCGATAGGATTTGTAGCTGCGCCCCTGATAGAGGAACACCTCGCCGGGCGCTTCCTCGCTGCCGGCGAAGATCGAGCCCATCATGGCGGTGGAGGCGCCTGCCGCCAGCGCCTTGGCGAAATCGCCGGAAAACTTGATCCCGCCATCGGCGATGATCGGTGTGCCGGAGGCGGCGGCCGCATTGGCGCAGTCCTCGATGGCCGTCAGCTGGGGCACGCCGACGCCAGCGACAATGCGCGTCGTGCAGATCGAGCCCGGCCCGATGCCGACCTTCACCGCATCCGCGCCGGCATCGATCAGCGCCTTGGTGGCGTCGCTGGTGGCGACATTGCCGGCTATGATCTGGACCGAATTGGAGAGCTTCTTCGCGCGCGTCACGGCGGCCAGCACGGCCGAGCTGTGGCCATGGGCGGTGTCGATGATCACCGCGTCCACGCCGGCCTCGATCAGGGCCTCGGTGCGGGCAAAGCCCTCATCGCCCACGGTGGAGGCCGCCGCCACGCGCAGGCGCCCTGCCCCGTCCTTGGCGGCATTGGGGTTCACCGCGGCCTTGTCCATGTCCTTGACGGTGAGCAGGCCGACGCAGCGGAACTCGTCATCGACGATGATCAGGCGCTCGATCCGGTGCTCGTGCAGCAGCTTGCGAGCCTCTTCGATATCGGCGTCCATCTTCACGCTCTGGACATTGCGGCTCATCAGGCTGGCAACGGTCTCGGTTTCGTCCTCGACGAAGCGGATGTCGCGATTGGTGACGATGCCGACCACCTTGCCGCTGTCTTCCACCACCGGGATGCCGGAAAAGCCGGTGCGCGATTTCAGCTCGCGCAGCTCGGCCAGGGTGGCGCGCGGGGAGATGGTGACGGGGTTCATCACCAATCCGGATTCGAATTTCTTGACCTGGGTGACCTCGCCGGCCTGCTCCTCAACGCTCAGATTGCGGTGGATGACGCCAATCCCGCCGGCCTGGGCCATGGCGATGGCCAGGCGCGCCTCGGTCACCGTGTCCATGGCTGCCGAGAGCAGCGGAATATTGAGCGGGATGGCCTTGGTGAGCTGGGTTGAAACGTCGACCTGGGCGGGCATGACCTCGCTCGGGCCGGGCTGAAGCAGCACGTCGTCGAAGGTGATGGCTTGTCGGATTTTCATGTGGGGAGCTCCCTTTTCGGCCTCCTAAGGGAGTCTCCCCGCCTTGAAAAGCCCCTTTTCCAGCTGGCGTGAAGTTTCTGCCGTTGGGTGCGGAACATCGTCCCTGCGGCCCCGTTATTTAGCCATCAGGGGATGCGCCCTGCAGACATGAAGGAGAAAGCTCATGACCAATATCAAGACACTTCTTACCGTTTCTGCCTTCGCCCTTACTCCCGCCGTGGCGATGGCCGACGAACCGAAAGTCGATCAACAGGATACGACTGCAATGGAAATGACGCAGGAAGCGTCCATCCAGGCGCCTGACGCCTTTGATACGATCGCGTCGTACGAGTCCTACAAGTACAATCCCGCCTATCTGGCCTCCGCTTGGATCGGTGAGAGCGTTTTCGGCTCCGACACCGAGGAAATCGGTGATGTGACCGACTTGGTGATCAACAGCGACAATGAAGTCGCCGGTGCCGTGGTCAGCGTTGGTGGCGTCTGGAATATCGGCGACACCGAAGTGATCGTCCCGATTTCCGAGTTTGAGGTCGAGCAGCGCGAGAACAGCGAGCCGTATCTCAGCCTGAACTATACCGAGGACGAAATCCTCGCGATGGTTGAGCCGCAAACGGATACCGCTGAAGATACCGCAACGTACTGATCCGCCCGGATCATACTCCGATGAAACTGCGCCGGCCCTTTGGCCGGCGCCTTGTTTTGTGGATCGATCCGCCCCGACTGGCGTTATGGTTAACACAGGCGCAGGTCGCGCCACACCTGGCCCCGGATCACAGGAGTGCAAGCCCCATGAAACACCTCGTCAGTGGCGGACTGGCCGCCCTCGCCCTCACCGCCTGCGCCAGCACGGCGCCCGAGCCCGGCCCGGTGCCGCCGCCAGCCTACGATCATCCGCTGAGCTTCATGTTCGGCGAATGGGTCGGCACCGCGGAAGGCTATGGTCCGGGCGGGGTTCCGTTCGAGCTGACCCAGACCGAGCGTGTCGGACCGATGCTGAGCGGTCAGATCGTTGTGGTCGAGGGCACCGGCTATGACGAGGTTGGCGATGTGGACTTCAATGCCTTCGCCGTTATCTCCCAGTCCGGCCCGGACGGCAGCTGGGAGATCCGCAGCTATAATGGCGAGCGCGCCGGGACCTTCCCGCTCGTGCTCACCGAAGACGGCTTCAGATGGTCCATTCCCGCCGGGCCGAACGCCACGGTCGAGTATGAGGCCACCGTGGACGATGGCAGCTGGACCGAAGTCGGCCATTATGTCGCCGCGGGCGCGACCCCGCGCGAGGTCTTCAGGATGACGGTAGACCGGGTGAGCTACACCACATGGCCGGCCGCCGGCGCTGTCCCGCCCTACTAGCCTTTACGGGCCGGGCTGAAGCCCTTCGCGACGACATAGATTTCCGGGCTGCCGGCGCGGCTGGCCGGCGGCTTGATGTGCTTCACATCGCGGAAGCTCGCTTTCAGCCGGTCGAGCACATCCTTGGTTGCCCCGCCCTGGAACACCTTTGAGAGAAACACCCCGCCCGGCGCGAGATGGGTGATCGCGAAATCGAGGGCGAGTTCCACCAGCGCCACCGTGCGCAGATGGTCGGTCTGCTTGTGGCCTGTCGTGTTCGCCGCCATGTCGGAGATGACGAGATCGGGCGGCCCGGTGAGCCCGGTCAGCATCTCTGCCACATCCCCGGTTTCGGCAATGTCGCCAGCAATGATATGCGCTCCCGGGATCGGGTCGAGTTCGAGCAGATCGATGCCGACCACCTCGCTGGCGCCAAGCTCCATCGCCACCTGGATCCAGCCGCCCGGCGCGCAGCCGAGATCGACCACCCGCTTGCCCTTATAGGAAAGCCGCGCCTTTTCAGACAGTTCCAGCAGCTTGTAGGCCGCGCGCGAGCGATAACCTTCATCCCTGGCCTTGCGCACATAAGGGTCGGCCAGCTGGCGCTCGATCCAGCGCTTGGAGCTTTCGCTCGAGGCATTGTGGGCGACGATCTTGCGTTCGCCCGGGCTGCGTCCGGAGCTTTTCTTCTTGTCGCCGGCGCTGGGGCCTTTCCAGCGGCGTTTGCCTTCATCGCTCATGCCGGTCTCGCTTCGCCGCTCTTGTTCGCGCGCCGGCGACGGCCTCCGCGCCGCGACCGCCGGCGTTCCTTCCGCTTCGGTCCGTGAATCATGGTGAGCAGCAGGCCTTCGCGCAAGCCGCGGTCTGCCACGCGCATGCGCTCGGCGGGGAAGAGGTCCCAGGTCGCCGAGACGATGGCACAGCCCGACAGCATCAGCCCGGCGCGCTCCTCGCCGATGGTGGGCAGCTGGGCGCGGCCCTCAAGGCCGAGATCGCACAGGCGCTGGATCACGGCCAGACCCTCCTCGCGGCTCATCCAGGCCCCGTCAACAACATCGCGGCGATAGCGGTCGAGCCCGAGATGGACGCCCGCCAGGCAGGTCACCGTACCGGACGTACCGATGATATGGGCTTTCTCGCCGGCCATGGCGGCCTTGACGTCCTCGGCATGCTTCCAGTTCGAGATCACTTCGCGGGCATGGGTGCGCATCGCCTCGAAGCTTTCCAGTTCGTCCTGACAGGCAAAGGCCTCGGCCAGGGTGACGACACCGAGCGGCAGCGAGCCCCAGCACTTGATGACATCGGCATTGACGAGGTTCTTCACGCCCCCTGCCCGGCGCGCCTTGGCCGCATCCACCAGCGACAGCTCGGTCGAACCGCCGCCGATATCGAGCACGAGAGCATGCTCGCCGGTCTCGTTGAACAGGTTGTGACAGCCCACCATGGCCAGGCGCGCTTCCTCGCCCGGGCCGATGATCTTGAAGGTCAGGCCCAGTTCGTCGCGCACGCGGGCGATGAAATCCGGTCCGTTCTCGGCCTGCCGGCAGGCCTCTGTCGCGATACAGCGCACATGGGCGACCTTCCGCGCGCGCAGCTTGTGGCGGATCTTCGAGAGCGCATCCATGGCGCGTTCGATCGCCGCATCAGAGAGGCGGCCGGTATGGGCCAGCCCCTCGCCGAGGCGCGCAATCTGGCTGTGGCTGTCGACGATGCGAAAGCCATGTCCCATCGGCTTTGCGATCAGCAGCCGACAATTGTTTGTTCCAAGGTCCACGGCCGCATAGAGCGGTCCTGTCCCGTTACGCCCGCCAGGTTTCGCGCGCTTGCGCCCCTGGCCAGCTTTTTCGCTCGCCATGGTGTGGCCTAAATCTTGTCCGTTGAACAAAGGTGTAGCACATAGGGACACGATGAGTAGCCCATCCCGGTTCCTTCAGCGCCTCGCGCGCAAGCTTCGGTCTGGTGAGAGTGTCGAGGAGACACCGGCCAGCACCCTGTCCTATGCCAACGACAAGCCGAATTTCCTGGCCCGTTCGCGGCAGGCGAAATATCAGATCGGCCAGGTCGTCAAGCACCGGGTGTTTCCTTTCCGCGGCGTGATCTTCGATGTCGATCCGGAATTCGCCAATACCGACGAATGGTATGAGTCGATCCCGGAGGAAGTGCGCCCGGACAAGGACCAGCCCTACTACCATCTCTTCGCCGAGAATGAGCGTACCCACTATGTCGCCTATGTCAGCGAACAGAACCTGCTGCCTGATGACAGCGACACGCCGGTGAGCCATCCCGATATCGCGGAGATGTTCGATCTCGGCGCGGGCGGCTATGTGCTGAAGGGCGGAATGGCCAACTGATTTCGGCCTCTTGGGGGGAACTGACATGAAATTATCGCGTCTTGCACTTGCCGCGCTCCTGGGGCTGTCGCTGGCCGCCTGTGCAAGCGTGCCTGCCGAGCCGGCCGGAGAACTCAAGCCGAGCACGGCCTGGGTCGCCTACTCGCCGGACTGGGCCGCCGAAGCCGAAGAGGTCTACAGCGAAGCCACGGCCTGGATCGACAGTGTGGAAGGCGATTTACCCGATGGCAGCTGGGCAGTCGTGCTCGATCTCGACGAGACGGTGATGAACAATATCGCCTACCAGATTTCGCGCGATCTCACGGGGGAAAGCTTCACGCCGGACTCCTGGCATGCCTGGACGCAGGAAGCTGCCGCGACGCTGGTGCCCGGCGCCGCAGAGTTCGTTCGCCACGTCAACGCCGCCGGCGGGCATATCGCCTTCGTCACCAACCGCGCTGATTCCGAACAGCTCGCCACCGAGAACAATCTCTTCAGCCTGGGCCTGAAACGCTCGGAGGATTTCCAGGTCCTCCTCACGCGTGCCCGGCCAGCCGGGCCGAGCGTCAAGGATGGCCGCTATGCCCTCGTGCCGGCCATGCTCGCCGCGCAGGGTTATCCCGATGTCGAAATCATCGCCTATGTCGGCGACAACAGGAACGACAAGCCGGCCGAGCCCGGCGCGTGGGAATTCTTCTGCATCGACCAGGGCGGCATGTATGGCGAGTACTGCGCCGAGGTGCCCGGCACGGGCCGCTAGGGCCTCACACAGGCATCAGGGCGCGTCGGGCTGGTTGTCCGGGTGGGCGGCCTCGAAGGCCGGCAGCGCGCAGGCGGCCTTATCGAGGGCCACGAGCCGCGGATAGGGATCGAGATCCACATCGAACCGGCGGGCATTGTAAATCTGCGGCACGAGGCAGATTTCAGCGAAGCCCGGCGTCTCCCCGAACAGGAATGTCGAGGTCGGTTGCAACGCGGCCATGGTCTCCAGCGCCGCGAAGCCGTGCGCCATGGCGCCGTGGATCCAGCTGCGTACCTGTTCCCCGCTCGCGCCGATCTCGTTTCGCAGGATGCCGAGAATGGACGAGTTCTGGATCGGGTGAATGTCGCTGACAATGATCTGCGCGAAGGCGCGGCAGCGCGCGCGCTCTGCGAGGTCGGATGGCAGCAATGCCGGCTCGGGGAAGGTTTCCTCGATCCATTCCAGGATCGCCATGGACTGGACGAAAATGTCCCTGCCCGTTTTCAGGCTTGGCACACGCATCTGCGGGTTGATGGCCTGATAGTCCGGCTGGCGGTGGGCCAGCACATCGGGCGCGAGGCTCACCGGCACGCTGTCATAGGCCTGCCCCTTCAGCGCCAGTGCGATGCGCACGCGATAGGCCGCCGAGGAACGCCAATAGGTATAGAGCGTGATGTCCATTTCGAACTCCTCAGATGAGGCTCGGCAGCTCCAGCGCCGCCACGATGGCCTCATATGCGGTCAGCGCTTCAGCGGCGAATGATGGATCTGCGAGGTCAGACGGCGCAAGCCGGTCGCGATAGGTTGCGCGCACCACATCCTGCAGGGCGTCGATCTTCCCCTCATCCAGGATCACGCCGGCATGCACCGAGGCCAGTTCCTCCTCGGTCAGCACCACGCGCAGCCGCAGGCAGGCTGGCCCGCCGCCATTCCTCATGGACTGGCGCACATCGACATAGTGCACCCGTCCGATCGGGCCGTTGCCGGCGACCAGCTGCTCACAATAGCGGGCTGTGGAAGGCGTATCGCGGGTCTCGGTCGGCGCGACGAGGACGAGGCGGTCCTCGCCCGGCAGTTTGAGCAGCTGGGAGTTGAAGAGATAGGAAGAGATCGCGTCCGCAAGCGGCACTTCCGCCTCGGGCACCATGACGGGTTTCAGCTCGAAGAGGCCATCCCCCGCGCGCCGCAGCGCCTCCAGCGTGCCATCGGTGTCCTCAAACGCGAACTCGTGGAAGAACAGCGTGTCGAGCGTGCCGACGCAGACCACGTCATTATGGAAGGCGCCCGCCTCGATGGCGCGCCGCGCCTGGCGAGCAAAGACGGTGCGTTCGGGACGCAGATAGTGCCGGCGCGCGATGGCTTCGCAGGCCTCCAGCGTCTGGCGCGCAGGGAAGCCCACCATGCTTTCCCCTGCCCTGCGGCCATAGACGAACAGCTCCACGCCCTGCTCGCCGAAATCCCCGCAAAGCCGGGTATGGTTCGCCGCGCCTTCATCGGAAAAATCGGCATGGGGGTGTAGCGCCGGGTCGACCTGGATGTAGAGGTCCGAGGTGGCGGGAAAGATATCGAGCAGCGACCGGTCCAGCGTTTCCCATTCCAGGCTCCGGTGCAGCATGGTGTGCAGGTTCGCCAGCGTCAGGTGGACCATCTCGGTCTGGGTGTCGGCCGAGGGCGAGACTGTGGCCGCATTGGCCGCCCACATGCAGCTGGCCGAATAGGCGGTCTTCAGGTGCTGCGGGCAGAGCCTCGCGGCTGTCTCCACTGCAGTCGGGATATCCGTGCCGTAGCCGAGATCGGAGAGGAAGGGCAGCCAGGGCCGCGGCTGGGGCGGCAGCACGCCCTGGGTCAGCCCCGCGCGCACCATCATGCGCATCTTCTCAAGGCCCTGCAGCGCCGCCTCGCGCGGATTGGAGACATCGCCGGCATTCTTCGCGCTGGCGAGATTGCCATCCGACAGGCCGCCATAATTATGCGTCGCCCCGATCAGGCCGTCGAAATTGACCTCGACCGCCTTGCTCATCGCGGGAAGCCCTGGGCGGAAAGGCGCATGGCTGTGTCGGAGACCTGGCTCGCCTGCGGCCAGGCACAATAGTCAGCGGCATACCAGGCCGAGGGGCGGTGATTGCCGGAAAGGCCCGGCCCGCCGAAGGGCATGGCGCCGCTGGCGCCGGCAGTAGGCCTGTTGCGGTTGAGGATGCCCGCGCGCATCTGCTCGCTCGCCTGGATCCAAGCATAGTCGTCGTCGCAGACAAGGCCGCCGGAAAGGCCGTAGCGTGTGTCATTGGCCCGGGCGATGGCCGAGAGGAAATCCGGCACGCGGTAGATCTGCATCACCGGGCCGAACAGTTCCTCGTCTGGAATGTCGGAGGCCTCGGTGACATCCACCACGCCGGCCGTGACGAAGCCAAGTGCCTCGTCTTCCTGCACGAGTGGGGTGAGTACCTTCCCGTCCTTGCCTTTCAGCATGGCCTGGAAGTCGACAGCGGCCTTTGCCGCCTGAGCCGAGACCAGCGGGCCCATGAAGATGCCCTCATCATTCCAGGCGCCGATCTCAAGGCCTTGCGCGCGGGCAATGATAGCCTCGACCACGCTGTCGCCCCATGGACCTTCGGGCAGGATCACACGGCGCGCGCAGGAACAGCGCTGGCCGGTGGTGAGGAAGGCGCTCTGGGCGGCGATGTCGGCGGCGGCCTCGGCATCGGCCGGGTCCCAGATGATGAGCGGATTGTTCCCGCCCATCTCCAGCGCCAGCATCACTTCCGGGCGCCCGCCGAAATATTTGTGGAAATAACAGCCGGTCTTGGCAGACCCGGTGAACAGCAGGCCCTCAATGTCGGCTTCCAGCAGCGCCCCGCCTGTCTCGCGCGCGCCATGGACGAGGTTCAGGCACCCGGCCGGCAGGCCGGCCTCCTCGAACGCCTCCACCATGATCTCGGCCACAGCGGGGGCCAACTCAGACGGCTTGAAAACGCAGGTATTTCCGGCCAGAAGCGCGGGCACGATATGACCGTTCGGCAGGTGGCCGGGGAAGTTGAACGGCCCGAAAACCGTCATCACGCCATGCGGGCGGTGGGTGAGATGCATGGAACCGAAGGCCGCATCGAGCGACTTGCTGCCGGCGCGCTCGACCTGCGCCTTGATGGAAAGACCGATCTTGCCGACCATGGCCGCGGCTTCGCCCTGAGAGTCCCAGAGCGCCTTTCCCATGTCGCGCGAGATCGTCTCGGCGATCTTCTCCTTGCGCCTGGCCAGCGCCTCGCCATAGGCCTCGATCACCTGCGTGCGCTGTGATTGCGGCAGGCGCGACCAGTGCAGGAAGGCGGTGCGGGCGGAATCCACGGCCGCAGTCACCTGAGCGGCAGAGGCCGCATGCCCGTCCCAGACGCTCTCGCCCGTGGCCGGGCAGATGCTGGCGAAGGCCGCGCCCTCACCGGTCTGCCAGCGGCCTGAAATATAGACGTCACGGCCTGTCATGCCTCGCTCCTCGTCCAGATACGCACCTGCTCGCCGGGCTTGATCTGCAGCGCCTCGAACACCTCGGCATCCGTGACGGCCGTTTCCTCGCCGGTCATCTCCACCGGCACGGAGACAACCCGGAAATCGGGCAGCCTGTCGCTGGAGACCAGCGCGGGCTCGCTTTCCTCAGATGGGGAGCCGACCGTGAGGGTTACAAGCCGGCTCTCGCGCACCGTGCGGATATTCTGCCGCTCGCATTTCACCAGCGGGCCGCCATCGAAGATGTCGACCACACGCTCGAACCGGAAGCCCTCCCATTCCAGCAGCTTCAGCGCGCCGACGCCCTGGGCATGGCAGCGCCCGATCACCTCGCGCGCCTCGGGCGGGAGCAGGTCCACATAGATCGGGTATTTCGGCATCAGGTCGAGAATGAACTGATTGTCGGAGACCGCCGACAGAAAATCCGCCTCGGGAAAGCTCATGCGAAAAAAGGGCCGGCCAAGGCACTCCCAGAAAGGCGTGCCACCCTCCTCGTCGACCACGCCGCGCAGCTCGGCCAGGACCTGCGTGCTGAAGGCGTCGGGCGCGGCGGCCATGAGCAGGTAGCGCGACTGGGCCGTCAGGCGCCCAACCCCTGCCCCACGCACTTCCGGCTTCAGGAACAGCGTGCCGACCTCGGTGAAGCCGACAAACTCGTTGGTCAGCACCAGCGCGTCCATGTCGAAACGGCGGTCGGCCGCCTGGCTCGCCTGCGCCAGCGTGATGATGCGGTAGTTGAAAAAGGGCTGGTCGACGCCGACGCCGGCCTTCACCGCGCTGCAGCCCATCACCTCACCATTGGAGAGGTCTTCCAGCATCATCAGGAACTTGCCTGTCTGTGGGCGCGCGACCTCGCCGCGAAAGGCCTTTTCGCTGTCACCCAGGCGCCGGCGCAAGAGGGCCTCGTTGACCGGCAGACTGGTGAAGCCGGGTCCGGACAGCTCGGCAAGGGCCATCAGCGCATCGAAATCATCGAGCCGCGCGGGCCGGATGACATGGCCGGGCGCGCTCATGCCATCAGCGCCTTGATGGCGGCCGCATCGATGCGCCCGTCCGCGATGCGGTTGAGCAGGAAGGCCGAAAGGCTCGCGCGCTCGGCAAAGCTGGAGGTGACGACATATTCCTCGGCCGAGTGGATGCGCCCGCCGCGCACGCCGAGCGTGTCCACATTGGGCACCCCGGCGGCGAAGATATTGTTGCCCTCGCAGACACCGCCGGTGTCCTCAAAGGTCAGCTCCAGACCGAGGGCGCGGCCCGTGCCGGAGACCACATCGAACAGGGCCTGCTGGGCCGCATTGCGCGGTTTGGGCGGGCGGTAGAAGCCGCCGTGGAGATGGCCGTGGATGCCGTCATGGGCGGTTGCGCGCTTCAGCAATGCCTCGATCTCGGCCTGCGTCCAGGTCGCGGCAGCCTGGTCAGGCGCCCGCGCACCAAAGCGCACCACGGCGAGCGCCGGCACGATGTTGACCGCGTCCCCGCCCTCGATCTTGCCGACATTCACGGTCACCCCATGCGGATTGGCGTTGAGCGCTTCCAGGCCGACGACAAGTTCAGCCGCCGCGGCGATGGCGCTGCGGCCTTCATGCTTGGCGCGCCCGGCATGGGCAGCCTTGCCGTGCAGGACAATGTCATAGACCGCCGAGCCCTTGCGCCCGCCCGACATCGCGCCGGTCTCCATGGCCGGCTCGTATGTCATGCCGATCAGGGCGCCGGACTGTGCGGCCTCAGTGAGGGCATGGGCACTGGCGAAATTGCCGATCTCCTCATCCGGTGTGACCACGATCTGATAACCGACCCTGTCCTTCAACGCGCCGGCCTCGAAGGCTTTCAGCGCCTCCAGCATGACGCAGAGCCCGCCCTTCATGTCAGCCAGGCCCGGCCCGTTCAGGCGCCCTTCGCCGAGATCTGTGACTTCCATGAAAGTGCCGTCCGGAAACACGGTGTCATAGTGCCCGCTCATGACCACCTGCACCGGCGCCCCGGGCCGCGCACGCACACGCAGGACCGGGCCGGTCTCGATCATCTCGGTCCTGCCGGTCTCGGTGACCGTCTCGAAGGGGCGCGAGGCTTCCAGTGCCACATCGGCGTCCAGTTCGCTGAACGCATCGGCCAGTTTCGGGGCAAATGCAGTCAGGCCGGCCGTGTTCCAGCTGCCCGTATTGACCTTTGACCATGCCACGGTACGCGACACCATGGAGTCATTGGCGGCCAGGAGGCGCTCGCGCGCCTGCTCATCCTGCGATGAGAGTGTCGAAAGTGAATCCATGAACCACAGGTTTCACTTCCCGGAGACGCTGGCAAGGCCTTCAGGTGCGCGACTGCGTTGTCCTGCCGGAATTTTCCGGGAATCAGGATTTTCTCAACTTCTCTACCGCCAGTAAGGCATCAGTAACCGTGTACAGAAAGGAGCCCGACAGTATGTCCATGTTCAAGCTCGGCCTATCCGCCGTTTCAGCCAGCTTGCTTTCCGCTGCCCTCCCCGCCATGGCCCAGGCTCCGAAATGGAGCGGTGAAGGCGGCCTCAGCGCCGGGGTGACAACCGGGAATACCGAGACCACCGATTTCGGCATGGCTGTCGATATCGCGCGCCAGACCCAGATCTGGAAAGCCAGCGTTGAGGCCCAGGCCGATTTCGGCGAGACCGATGGCGAGGAAACCAAGAACCGCGCCTTCATTGCCGGCCAGATCGACCGACAGATGAATGACAAGATGTACGGCTTCGGTCGCCTCTCCTATGAGGTCGACCAGTTTTCCGGTTTCGACTCCCGCCTCTTCCTCGGCGGCGGTCTCGGCTATGAGGTGCTCAATGGCGGGCGGGCCATCTGGACGGTGGAAGGCGGGCCCGGCCTGAAAGTCGACGAGCGCAAGTCGCGCATGGAAGGTGAGGAGGTGATCCCCGCGGAAACCATCGAAAGCGTTTCGGTCTTTGCGGCGTCGAACTATTCCTTCCAGTTCAACGAGAATGTCGTCTTCACCAATGACACCGACATGCTCTACGCGCAGGAGAGTACGCAGTTCGTCACCATCTCCGCCCTGACGGCGAAGCTGACCGACGCGCTGTCGGTGCGCGTCTCCTTCGATGTGCGCCACGACACCGACCCGCCGCAAGGTTTCACCGCCACCGATACCGCCAGCCGGCTGTCGCTGGTCTATGCCATTGGCGGCTAGTTTGGTCCCGGGATGACAAGGATGCAGGCACTGGCGCCTGGTGTGTCTGTGAGCCCGACCTGCCGGCTGTTCAGCGCGCGGAAGGCGCGCTATGGGCATTGCAATGACTGAGTCCCTGAAAGACACGATCAAGGCCATCGCCCGCCACCAGGATCTGCCCGCGCAGATGCTGGAAGGCGCTTTCGAAACGCTGCTCTCGGGCGAGGCGGGCAATGAGCTGATCGCGGCTTTCCTGATGGGGCTCGCCGTGCGCGGTGAGACATCGGCCGAGCTTATCGCCGGGGCCCGCATCATGCGCGCTCATGCCCGCCTCCACCAAATCGACGGGCCACTGCTCGACACCTGCGGCACCGGCGGCCTGCCCTGGAAGAGCCTCAACACCTCCACCGCGGCGGCCATCGTCATCGCAGCGGCCGGCGGGCGCGTCGCCAAGCATGGCAACCGCTCCGTCCCGCCCAAGACCGGCAGCGCCGATGTGCTCGAAGCCCTCGGCGTGAACCTGGAAGTCGACGACGAGACCTTCCACACCTGCGTGCGCGAGGCCGGGGTCGGCTTCCTTTTTGCCCGCACCCATCATTCGGCGATGCGCCATGTTGCGCCGGTACGACAGGCGCTGGGCATCCGCACCATTTTCAACCTGCTCGGCCCGCTGACCAATCCTGCCAGCGCTTCCCACCAGATCCTCGGTGTTTATGATGCGAAATGGGTACGCCCCATGGCCGATGCACTGGCCGAGCTCGGCGTGACCCGTGCCTGGGTCGTGCACGGCGTGGACGGCATCGACGAGGTCTCGATCGCCGGCGACACCATGGTGGCCGATATCTCCGATGGTATTGTTCGCGAATACACCATCCAGCCGGGCGATGCCGGCCTGCAGACCAGCCCGCTCTCGGCGCTGGAAGGGTCCAGCGTGGAGGACAATGCCCGCGCCATCCTGGAACTGTTCGACGGCACGTCCGGCCCGTTCCGCGACGTGGTGACCCTGAATGCCGGATGCGGGCTTTATCTGTTGGACCTGGCCGGGAACATCGAGGCCGGGACGAAACTGGCCGTTGCGGCCATCGACAGCGGCGCGGCGCGCAAGACGCTCAGCCGGCTGGTCAATCTTTCTCACGGGCGCGAGGCCTGAAACCCATGCCAACAAGCCATCTCCTCAGCAGTGGCTCGACCGCGCTCGACCGTATCCTGGCTTACAAGCAGGAGGAGGTCGTTGCCGCCAGGGTCGCCACCTCGCTTGCAGACCTGGAGGCGCAGGCGAAGGCTGCCCCTGCCCCGCGTGGTTTCGAAGCGGCCCTGACCGCCTTCACCCTGCTCGGCGAGAACGGCCTGATCTGTGAGCTGAAGCGGCGCAGTCCTTCGGCAGGCGAGATTCTGCCAGGCGCCGATCCTGTGCTTATCGCGCGCGAATACGAAGCCGGCGGCGCGGCGTGCCTGTCTGTCCTCACCGACGGGCCGAGCTTCGGCGGCAGCCTGGACGACCTTGAGGCCGTGCACGATGCGGTCAGCCTGCCGCTGCTGCGCAAGGATTTCATGATCGATCCCTTCCAGGTGGTCGAGGCGCGCGCCTATGGCGCCGATGCCGTACTGGTCATCCTGGCGGCCGTCGACGATGTGCTTGCGCGCGAGCTGTGTGCTGCCGCCACTGAACTCGGCATGGACGTGCTGGCAGAGGTGCACAATGAAAGCGAGCTGAAGCGCGCGGTCGAGCTGCCGGTCACCCTCTTGGGGGTCAACAACCGCGATCTGAAGTCCATGACGACAGATCTCACCACCACCGCCCGGCTCAGCGCCATGGTGCCCGCGCATATGCACCTTGTCTCGGAAAGCGGTGTGTCCACACCGCAAGACATCCACACACTCCGCAAATCCGGCGCCCAGCGGTTCCTCATCGGCGAGAGCCTGATGAAAAGTCCCGACCGCCAGTCGGCCGTCTCCGCGCTCCGTCACGCCCAATAGATTTGACCCAGAACCGGAACGCGTGTAGAACACATGCGAACAAACGAATCGCAGCCAAGGCGGAGTCCAAACAGTGCTGACAGCGAAACAGAAAGAGCTGCTGCTCTTTATTCATAGTAGAATCAAGGAGGACGGCGTATCTCCCTCCTTTGATGAGATGAAAGATGCGCTGAACCTGGCCTCCAAGTCAGGCATTCACCGTTTGATCACGGCGCTGGAAGAGCGCGGCTTCATTCGCCGGCTCGCCCACCGGGCCCGTGCGCTGGAAGTGCTCAAGCTGCCTGATTCTGCCACACCCGCCGCACCGCCGCGAGGGCGGCAGGCCTTCCGGCCGAGCCTTGTCGGCGCCGGGCGAAACGTCACTGGCCATGCCACGCCCAGCCTGCCGGTGCTCGGCAAGATCGCTGCGGGTGTGCCGATCGAGGCGATCCAGCAGGAAGTCTCGCGCATCGAGACCCCGGTCGATTATGCCGACGAGGAAAATTACTTCGCCCTCCAGGTGGAAGGCGAATCCATGATCGAGGCCGGCATCCATGATGGCGACCTGATCATCCTGAAACGCACCGACACCGCCAATACCGGCGAGATCGTCGTCGCCCTGATCGACGAGGCCGAAGCGACGCTGAAACGCCTGCGCCGCAAGGGCGAATCCGTGGCGCTGGAAGCGGCCAACCCGGCCTTCGAGACCCGCATCTTCGGCCCGGACCGCGTGCGCATCCAGGGCCGTCTCGTGGCACTGATCCGCCGCTACGACTAGGGCACCCGGCAGGGCGACCAGGGCCGCGGCACGCAGTCCGGCTCCCGGTCGCGGCGCACATCGCCGGAGCGCGTGACGCGCAGGGTCTGGCCGCCGAGCCGTTGAGCTTCCTGCCAGGTCAGGCTGGCTGGGCAGTAGGGCGTGTCGCCCCCGGCAAAGAGATGGATGCCGTCTCCGAGATCGCCGCAGCTCTGCTCCCCTGGCGCCCCGGTGTGCAGGCTGACACGTCCGCTGACGCCGGCGATCACACATCCAGCTGAGCAATCCCGGCTCTCCTCCAGATCAACGAACCGCATCGGGCCGAGGCCGTCGCCTTCGACAAAGCCGGCGCGCACATAGCCGTCGTCGGTGCGGACAAAGACATCGCCCGACGGGGCCCAGTGCACATCCGGCTCGGCGCCCGCCATCCAGGCAAATCCGCCCAGCACGGTAAAGAGGCCCATGGCAAAGGCACGCGCGGCGCCGCGCAGAACCACCATGGCCGCGAGCGCGGCGGTGAAGGCCGCCAGCGCCAGGCCCGACAGGGATGGCAGCGCGCCGCCGGTGACCTTCACATCCTCGTCCAGGGCATGGGCGATGGCGAGCACGATCTCCAGGGAAAACCCGAAGGCACGCAGCACCGGCCCCTCCAGCCCGAAGGGGGCAGCAATCAGAGCCGCCGCTGCCAATGGTGCGCTGGCCAATGAGATCACAGGCATGGCGGCGAGGTTCGCCACGAGCCCTAGCCCGGCCACCCGGCCGAAGTGAAACAGCGCAAAGGGCGCGGTCGACACGCCGCCGACAAAGGAGGTGACGACGAGCGATTTTACCGCAAGGCTGAAGCCCCGCCCTGCCCCGGTTTGCGTCTCGCGCCGGCGTGCCGACCAGGCCTCATAGGTCGCGATCAGCGCGCCGGTGGCCGCAAAGGACATCTGGAAGCCCGGCGTCATCACGCTTTCCGGGTGCAGCGCCACCACGGCGATCATGGCGAGGGCGAAACTGCGCAGGCTCAGCGCGGCCCTGTCAAACAGGATGGCGCCGAAAAAGATCGCCGCCATGATAAAGGCGCGCTGGGTCGAGACGCTCGCGCCGGAGATGACGAGATAGCTCGCCGTGGCGACAAGGGCGGCCATTGCGGCCGGTTTCTGCACCGGGATGCGCACGGCAACCGGTTCGATCAGGGCAAGGCCGCGCAGGACGATCCAATAGACCAGCCCGCCGACAATCCCGAGATGCAGGCCCGATATGGCCAGCAGATGCGCCAGCCCCGCCCCGCGCAGGGCCTCGGCATCCTCCGGCGCCATGAAACTGCGGTCGCCCGACATGAGGGCCGCGGCGAACCCGCCCGCGCGCGGGCCGGCGGCCTCGTTCACATAGGCGGCGAACTGGCGGCGCAGGCTGGCGAGCTCCACCCGAGCGCCCCGTTCGATCCCGGCTGGCGCACCGAGCACCCCGCCCCGACAGCGCCCCATCACATAGCCGACCCCGCCAAGCCCGCGAAACCAGGCCGTGCGCTGGAAATCATAATCGGCCCCCATGGAGGGCGCGGGCGGCGGGCGCAGCACGCCATAACAGCGCACGAACCGGCCGGGAGACACTTCCAGGCTGGTCATATGGGTCATGCGGACAAGACGCGGGGTCTGTTCGGGCGAGAAGCCGGCAATCGCCTGTACGTCGAGGGTGAGGCGCGGGCCGCTGCTCCCGCGATCGATACTGACCACCCAGCCTTCCACGAGCACCGGCTCGGTCTCTGCCGCGATCACCGGGCTGTCGATCATCGCCGTGCGCAACTTGGCGAGGCTCACGCCCCCCGAAAGGCCGAATCCAATCAGCGCTAGCGTCGCAAGCCAGGGCAAAAGCCAGATCAGCCGCGCCAGGCGCCAGGCGAGAAGCCCGGCGACCGCGCCCCCTGCGACCAGGGTCCAGGACGGCTCGACGCGCAGGCTGAAATACCATGCACTGCCCACCGCCAGCGCGAGGGCGAACAGCACAGCCTCATTCACCGGGAGATCTGCGGTCAGCCACCTGCGCGCCTGCGCCGCAGGATCGCCCTTGCCATCTCGCGGCCGGGCGTGTTCATGCAGAGCGCGATCCCCACGCGTTTCCTGAAGAGACTGATCCATATGACGGTGACGACCCGATTTGCCCCATCCCCAACCGGAATGCTGCACATTGGAGGGGCCCGCACCGCCCTTTTCAACCTTTTGTTTGCCCGCCGCCATGGCGGAAAGTTCCTCCTGCGTATCGAGGACACAGACCGCGCACGCTCCACGCCCGAGGCTACACAGGCAATTCTCGACGGGCTGGACTGGCTCGGCCTGACGCCCGACGCGTCGCCCGTGATGCAATCAGAGCGCGCCGAGCGCCATGCCGAGTGCGCACGCGCCATGCTGGAAAGCGGCAAGGCGTTCCGCTGCTATGCCACACCGGAAGAGTTGCAGGCGCGCCGCGACGAAGGCGAGGCCAAGCGCCAGACGGCGAAGGAAGACGGGCTTTCCGATGATGAGCGCGCGGCTCTGCGCGCCGAAGCCGATGCGCTACTTGCGCCCTATCGTTCTCCCTGGCGCGACGGCGGCGAAGCCCCTGCCCCCGATGCGCCCTATACCGTACGCCTGCGCGCGCCGGGCGATGGCGAGATGGTACTCGAAGACGCCGTACAAGGCACAGTCACCATCCAGGCACGCGAGATTGACGATCTCATCCTGCTGCGCGCCGACGGCACGCCGACCTATATGCTGGCGGTCGTGGTCGACGATCACGATATGGGCGTGACCCATGTCATCCGGGGCGATGATCATCTACGAAACGCCTTTCGCCAGATCCCGATCTATCAGGCCATGGGCTGGGACGTGCCGGAATTTGCCCATGTCCCGCTGATCCACGGGCCGGACGGCAAGAAACTGTCGAAACGCCACGGCGCCCAGTCGACGCTGGAATACAGGGAAATGGGCTACCTGCCCGAAGCGGTGACGTCCTATCTCATGAAGCTCGGGTGGAGCCATGGCGATCAGGATATCTTCACCATGGACGAGGCCGCGAAGGTGTTCGACACCTCCGGAATCGGCAAGGCGCCGGCTCGGCTCGACTTCGACAAGCTCGCCGATGTGAACCGTCACTACATGCGACAGGCTGACCCGGCCCGGCTGATGACGCTCGTCCGACCCTGGCTGGAAGAAGGCGGCGCGCTGAGTGACAGCCTGCGTGCGGCGGTGCAGCAATCACTGCCCAGCGTGGTGGAACGCGCCTCCACATTGCCTGAACTCGCCGAGGCCGTGGCCTTCATCACAACGCCCCGGCCGCTACCGCTGAACAAGAATGCCCGCAAGGCATTGAAGGGCGAAGGACTTGACCGGCTGTCTGGCTTGCGCGATCTGATCTCAAGCGTGACCGAGTTTGACACGCCCCACTTGCATGATGCCATCCAGGCCTATTGCACCGCACAAGACCTTGGGATGGGAAAGGTCGGACCGCCGCTGCGTGCAGCGTTGACGGGCGGGCTGCCGGCGCCGGACCTGGCGCCTGTGATGGAATGGCTGGGGCGGGAGGAAACTCTGGCCCGGATCGATGACCAACTCGCGGCTCCCCGCGACGACATATAGACCTTTGAGAGGGTGCTGAGATGAAAAGCAACATGACGCCTGCGGGCACGGCGAAACTGGAGATCAACGGAACCACCGTGGAGCTTCCGATCCTGAAGGGTACAGACGGGCCGGATGTGGTCGACGTACGCACCCTCTACAAGCAGGCCGGCGTATTCACTCTCGATCCTGGCTTCACCTCCACCGCCAGCTGCGAAAGCCAGATCACCTTTATCGACGGCGAACAGGGCCGCCTGCTCCATCGCGGCTATCCGATCGACCAGCTGGCGGAAAATTCCGGCTTTCTGGAAGTGGCCTATCTGCTGCTGCACGGTGACCTGCCGACCCAGGCCGAATTCACCGAGTTCGACAAGAAGATCACGATGCACACCATGCTGCATACGCAGATCGACAGCTTCTTCAGCGGCTTTCGCCGCGACAGCCACCCGATGGCCATGCTGGCCGGCACCGTGGCCGCCCTCTCGGCCTTCTATCCCGACGCCATGGACATCCACGATGCCAGCGAGCGAGAACTCGCCATCAACCGCATGATCGCCAAGATGCCGACCCTGGCCGCGAGGGTGTACAAATACTCCATCGGCCAGCCCTTCGTGGAGCCGGACAACGGCTTGTCTTATGCTGAGAACTTCCTGCGAATGTGCTTCTCCGTCCCGGCCGAGCGCTATGCGCCGAACCCGGTGCTGACGCGCGCCATGGACCGGATCTTCATCCTGCACGCCGACCACGAGCAGAACGCGTCGACCTCGACCGTGCGTCTGGCCGGCTCGTCGGGCGCCCACCCCTATGCCTCCATCTCGGCCGGTGTCGCCAGCCTCTGGGGCCCGAGCCATGGCGGGGCCAACGAGGCCGCGCTGAACATGCTGCGCGAGATCGGCTCGGCCGACCGCGTGGGCGAGTTCGTCGCCAAGGCCAAGGACCCGTCTGACAGCTTCCGCCTGATGGGCTTCGGCCACCGCGTGTACAAGAATTACGACCCGCGCGCGAAGGTGATGCAACAGACGGCCAATGAGGTGCTCGACGAGCTGAACATCAAGGACCCGGTCCTCGATGTGGCCAAGGCGCTCGAAAAGATCGCGCTGGAAGACGAATATTTCGTCGAGCGCAAGCTCTATCCGAACGTGGACTTCTATTCCGGCGTCATCCTCAACGCCATCGGCTTCCCGACCAACATGTTCACCGTTCTGTTCGCCGTAGCGCGCACCGTGGGCTGGCTGGCCCAGCTCAATGAGAGCATTGAGGATCCGGCTGCCCGCATCGGCCGTCCGCGCCAGCTCTATACCGGCGCCGACCAGCGCGAATTCGTGCCGGTGCGCGAGCGCGTTTCCAAAGCCTGATTGTCAGTCATCAATGACTTTTAAAATCAGGGCGCTGCCGATTGATCGGCGGCGCCCTTTCTATTTGGCGTAGGGGTTTTTCGGCTGGCGGACATAGAGCCGGATCGGTACGCCGGTCATGTCGAAGGCCTCGCGGATCCCGTTGATGAGATAGCGCTTGTATTGCTCGGGCATGTGATTGCCGCGCGAGGCCATGAGCACGAAGGTCGGCGGGCGCGACTTCACCTGGGCCATGAATTTCGGCTTGATCGGCTTGCCATGAACCGACGGCGGCGGATGGCGCTCGACCGCATGGCGCAGCCAGCGATTGAGGTCGCCGGTGCGGACCTTGGCGGTCCAGTCGCCATAGAGTTTCACCACGGCCGGCATCAGCTTTTCAGTGTGCTTGCCGGTCAGGCCCGACAGGCAGACAATCGGCGCATCCCCGGCATTGGGCAGCAGGCGCTTTGCCTTTTCGCGCAGCTCGCGCGCAAGCGTGCTCTGATCGGCCACGCTGTCCCATTTGGACATGACGAGGACGAGCCCACGCCCCTCGCGCAGGGCGAGGTCTGCGATCTGCAGATCCTGCTTTTCCAGGGCCTCGGTGGCGTCCATGACCAGAGCGATGATGTCGGCATATTTCAGCGAGCGGATGGTCTCGCCGGTGGACATGCGCTCCAGGCGCTCCTGGACTTTTGCCTTGCGGCGCAGGCCCGCGGTGTCGACCAGCCGGATCTTGCGCCCTTCCCACTCCCAGTCGATGGAAACCGAGTCGCGCGTGATGCCCGCTTCCGGGCCCGTCAACAGGCGGTCCGATTGCAGCAAGGTATTGATCAGCGTGGATTTTCCAGCATTCGGGCGGCCCACAATGGCGAGCTTGATCGTCTTCTGCGGCGCGCCTTCCGGCTCGGGATCGGGCAATTCGGCATCGGCGGCCTCAATGGCTTCGATGAGATCGTCATCGGAAAGCTCGCGGTCCTCGATATCGATATGCGAGAGCTTGTCGAGAATGTCCTCTCCGGCGCCCCCGCCCGTCTCTGTGGTGTCCTCTTCCAGCGCCGCGAGGAAGCGGTCCTCGCCGAGCGTGGTGCGGATCGCTTCATAGAGATCGGCCATGCCCTCGCCATGTTCGCCGGAGATGCCGATCGGCTCGCCGAGCCCGAGGCTCCAGCCTTCGGCCAGGCCGATATCGGCGGCCTTGCCCTCGGCCTTGTTGCCCGCCAGCACGACCGGCAGGCCGGCCTTGCGCAGCACTTCGGCAAAGCGTTCGTCGAGGGGCGTGATGCCCTCGCGCGCATCGTAGAGGAAAAGCGCCAGTTCGGCTTCGGCGATGGCGGCCTCGGTCTGGGCGCGCATGCGCGCTTCCAGCGAGTCGTCTGTGACATCCTCGAAACCGGCCGTATCGATCAGCAGCAGCGGCAGGCCTGCAAGGCTGCCCTCGGCATGCTTGCGGTCGCGCGTGACCCCCGGCTGGTCGTCGACCAGCGCGATCTTCTTGCCCACAAGTCGGTTGAACAGGGTGGACTTGCCGACATTGGGTCGGCCGACAATTGCGATTTTCAGGGCCATGGTGGTGGCGGCTTTACGCGCCTATCGGATCGCGATCAAGCGGGCGTTGTCTGTCAGGACGTAAAGCGTCTCGTTCACGGCGATGGGTTCCAGATAGACCTTGTCGCCAAGATCGAGGGTGTCGACTTCCTGACCGGTCTGCGGATCATAGGCGATGAGGTCGCCTTCCGACGAGATCACGATCACCCGGCCCGAAGCGACAATCGGCCCGGAATAGCTCATCCGGCCCTTCTCGTCTTCCTGGTTGCGATAGCGGCGCATCTGGGTCGCCCAGTAAACCCGACCCGAACCAGCATCGAGCGCAGCCAGCATGCCGTCCGTGCCGGCCACGAAGACATATTCGCCCGCCAGCGCAGGCGCCTGGGTCGACCCGATGGTCTGGGCCCAGATCCGGGTGCCCGAGCGGCCATCGATGGCGGCGGTAACACCGGACTGGTTGGCCACGATCACGAGGCCGCCGGCGAGCACGGGACGCGCGGCAATGTCATTGATGGCGGAAATCGGGGTAAACCGGCCCGGACGCGAGAGCGCATCGCTCCACAGGCGTCGGCCATTACTGGCGAGATAGGCGATCACTTCACCGGAGGAGTATGGCACCACGACAATGTCTTCCACCGCCGCCGGGCTTGGGCTGGAGAGCACGCGGGCGGATTCCGAGATCGCCTGGTCGCTCCATTCCAGCTCACCGTCAGCGAGCGACAGGGCAAGGACTTCGTTGTTATTGGACGTGACGAAGATGCGGCCATCCTTGATGGTCGGCGCGCCGGTCATCGGGGCTTCGGTGGCGCGGCTCCATTTCAGCGCCCCGGTCTCTGCATCCAGGGCCAGGACGAGACCATAACCGCTGGAGACAATAAGCGTATCGTCCGTCAGCGCCATGCCGCCGCCGATCCCGATCCTGTCGCGGCGCGAGCCGGAATCGATCTCGTGGCGCCAGGCCGGCGCACCGGTCTGCAGGTTGAAGGCGCGCACCGTCTGGCCGGCGTCGAGCACGAAGATGTGTTCCTGGTTGGCCACCGGCGCTGTTGTCAGCGCGCCGTTACGGCGCGAGCCGGCCCCGGCATCGCGGCGCCAGGCGACCTTGAGCTCTTCCCCGGCCAGAATATGGCCGACCACCTTGTTCGGACGCGAGCCGGCCTCTGTCCACACATCCAGCGTTTCGGCCGCCGGCAGGATGATCGAGCGCGTGGCCAGTTCCGGATCCGCAATCAGCGTGTCGTCACCGAGCACCATGGCGATGCGCCCGGCCTGCTCTGCGGCCTCTTCGGCGGCGCGGTCGCGGCCGGAACCGAACATGCCGCAGGAGGTGATAACGAGGGCGCCGCCCAGAGCCAGGGCGGTGAAAAGAGTGCGGCTCACGGGCTTCATTCGGGATCCTCGGTTTCGTCTGTGGTCGCTTCGGGCTCGGCCTGTACGCGCGGAATGGTGTCGAGCGCGATGGTGGCGCGCTGAACCAGTCCCGGCGGTGCATAGGCGGCGAACCGCAGGCGATTGAATTCACGCCGGGCGCGCTCATAATCGCCCTCGGCATAGGCGCCGGCGGCGATCAGCTCTTCAGCCAGAGCCGCCAGCTGTGTTTCTTGGCCGATCAGGGGCGCCAGGGCGGTTTCCATCTCGGTGAGTGTCATTGTCTGGCTGCGAAGGTAAACCGATTTCAGCAGCGCCAGTTGCTCGAAGGCGGTGTCGCCATCGCTGGCGGCGGCTTCCAACACGGCAATCGCCGCCGCCCGGTCTCCCGCCCCTTCCAGATCGGCCTGGGCGAGATACTGCGCGGCCAGGGGCGACAGGGCAGTGTTCTCGTCGACAAGCTCGCGCAGGGCCGCCTGGGCGGCCGTGTACTGGCCTTCCTCGAGCAGGTCGAGCGCAGCCTCGAACTGGGTCATGTGGGCTTCCTCGGCGCGCGCCTGCTGGACGCCTCGCCATTCATTGAAGGCCACCGCAGCGATGATGGCGATGCCGGCGATCCAGACCAGAAGTCCGTACTTACGCCAGAGTTCGGCCATCTGGTCCTTGCGGACTTCTTCTTCGACCTCTTCGAAAATATCGCTCACAGTGGAGTCTCCAGAAATTCCTGCGCTAGGGCTTAGCTTTACCCTAGCCCGGCGGCAACGCGCCAAATGCGGCCAGGGTCAGCTTTTCGGCAGTTTGTAGGTCTCAGCGTCGGACGGAAACCGGCGCGCGCGGACATCGGCAGCGTACTGACTGACCGCCTCGTCGACGGTCTTGCGCAGGTCGCCATAGCGGCGCACGAAGCGCGGTGTCCAGTCGAACAGGCCCAGCATGTCCTGGGTCACGAGCACCTGCCCGTCGCAGCCGGCCGAGGCACCGATGCCGATGGTCGGGCATGAGACGAGATGGGAAATCTCGCCGGCCAGTTCCTCAGCCACGCCTTCAATCACAATGGCGAAGGCGCCGGCGGCCTCGGCGGCCTGGGCCTCCTCGATCACGCGGTCGCGCTCGGCATTGGTGCGGCCCTTGGCACGGAAGCCGCCATCGACATTGACCGCCTGCGGGCGCAGGCCGACATGGCCCATCACCGGGATGCCGCGCTCGACCAGATGGCGGATCTGGCCGGCAGCATAGGTGCCGCTTTCGATCTTCACCGCCTGGCAGCCGGTTTCCTTCATGATGCGCGCGGCATTCAGGAAGGCCTGGTCGGAATTGGTCTCATAGGAGCCGAACGGCATGTCGACGACGACAAAGGCAGCCTCTGAGCCACGCATCACCGCCTGGCCGTGCAGGATCATCATCTCCATTGTCACGCCGACGGTGGACGGCAGGCCGTGCACGACCATGCCGACACTGTCGCCGACGAGGATGACATCGCAGTGCTCATCGAGAATGGTCGCGGTGGGCGCGTCATAGGCCGTCAGGCACACCAGCGGGTCGCCGCCCTTGGCAGCGGAGATGTCGCGAACGGTCTTGCGCCGAATCTGGGTTTGTTTTGACATGAAGGGTGGCTTATCGCGCCGCCTGCGCAACGACAAGAAAACATGTATGTAGCCCGCATGCGCACCAAGCTCTCATCGGCCATCATCCAGGCCTGTTTCTACGGCCTCGCCGGCTTTGGCATCGGCTTCGTGTTTGGCGCGATCCGGCAGCTCCTGCTGGCCCCGAATTTCGGCGACGGGGCCTCCCGCTGGATGGAGTTTCCGTTCGTGACCCTCGCCATTGCCAGGCTCGGCTGGTGGTTCGGTGCGCGCAAGGCCGGCTCGGCGGGCGCGGCCTTACTGATCGGGATCGGCGGCCTGGTCTGCCTCCTGCTCATCGAAAGCGTCTTCGCGCTGCAGATGCTCGGCATGAGCCTGGAGGACGATCTCGCCAGTTTCGACATCAGCCGCGGTGCCCTCTTTCCCTATGGCCTTGCCGCCATGGCAATCGCCCCCTGGCTCAGCTGGCGGCTCGGGCGCTGAGCGGTCAGGCCGGCGGCCAGATAGCCACGCCGAACAGGATCGGGTGCAGCCAGAGCACGATCGCTGCCGCCAGGGCGAGCCCGATTACCACAGCGCCGACATCGGCCACGGGGCTGGCAATCGTCCCGGCGGGCGGGCCATTGTCGCCGCGGCGCTTGAGTGCAATCCGGTCGATCACCGCATAGGCGAGGAAGCTGCCGAACAGGAGCAGGCTGGCAATGTCTCCATTGGCCAGCAGGTGCCCGAACGCCCACAGCTTCACCGCCACCAGCATGGGATGCTTCAGCATCTTCTTGATATGCCCGGCGGGGAGATAGGCCGAGACCAGCGCGATCAGCGCCAGCGGTATGAGAATATAGTTGAGATGCCGGCCCCAGGTCGGCGGCGTGTAGACCACCTCGGCCGGGCGCATCGCCACATAGCCCATCACGATCAGGACAAGCCCTGCCCCGGCAACGAGGCTGTAGAGCCCCATATAGGGTCCGTAGCCCAGTTTTTCGCGCAGGTCTCTGCCCGGCGCGCGCGAGCGGAAAGTGGTGAACAGGTGGGCTCCGAAGAACAAAGCCAGCCCGGCGAGCAATAATCCCATGGCATCCTCCCAATGCGTGATTCTCTTTGCGCCATGTTATGCGCCCTCGCGCCCGCCCTGACTAGCGGACCGGACCGCCCAGGGCCTGGTAAAGCCGGATCTGGGATTGCAGCAGCGCGCTTTCATTGGCGATCACCATGCGCTCGGCGGCAAAGACGCGCTGGCGCAGGGCGAGCACGTCGAGCAGGTCGGTATCGCCGGCGCGATAGCGCAGCTCGGTGAGCTCCAGCGCCTCCTCAGCATTGGCGAGAATATCCTTCAGCACCCCCTCACGCGCCTCCAGCGTGGCGAGTTGGTCGCGCGCATTCTCCACATCCGAAAAGGCCGAGAGCGCCGCGCTGCCATAGGCGGCGATGGCCTGGCGCGAAGCCGCGTCGGCGGCGTCTACCTGCGACTGCCTGAGACCGCCATCGAACAAGCTCTGAGCCAGCTGAAAACCAAGCGAGACGGCCATGGAGGTCGGGTCGGAAAGCTGGTCGATCTCCATGCCACTGGAGGTGAAGCCGCCCGAGAGCGTGAAGGATGGCCAGCGCGCGGCTCGCGCCCGGTCAGCACTGGCGAAGCTGGCAATGACATCATATTCGGCTGCGACAAGATCCGGACGGCGGCGGAGGAGTTCCAGCGGCGTGTCGGGCGACAGGGTTTCGGGGCGCTGTGGCAGCTGCGCGGCGGTCTCGATCTCGGCGGCGGGATAGCGCCCGATCAGAACTTCCAGCGCCCGGCGGGCGGCACGAACGCCCTGCTCTGCGGTCAGGACATTATCGCGCGCGCTTGAGAGATCGGCCTGGGAGAGCACCAGGTCACGGCGGGCCACGGCGCCATGCTCGAACAGCTGACCGACCAACTCGTTGGTGTTTTCCAGCGCGGTTTCGGTGCGCCGGGTCAGCTCCAGCTGGCGGTGGGCATTGATCGCATCGAACCAGGCCAGCGCCGTGGCTGCGGCGACATTGCGCCGGCTCGCTTCGAGGATGGCGCGAGAGGCTTCCAGCTGAGCCTCGCTGGCGCGGATGTCGGCCCGGTTCACCCCGCGCAGATCGGTATCCCAGTTCACCGAAACCCCGGCATTGTACTGGTCCATTGCATTGAGGCTGGAAAGGCTGAAGCCGCCTGGCAGGCCACCGCCGGAAGATTCCTCAAGCGGCTCGGCCTCGGTTCCGCTGAAGGAAGCCTGGACCATCGGCCAGATGGCTCCACGCGACTGGGCCAGCAGCGCTTCAGCCTGCTCGACACGTGCCGCACTCGCCTGCAGGTCGGGATTGTTGGCGAGCGCCTCATCAATGAGTGCAGAAAGTTGTGGACCGTAAAGATCGGCCCAGCCGGCGCTGAGGGCCGCATCACCGGCCGCAAGTCGCGATTCCCAGCTGGCCGGAACCTCGAATGATAACCGGGTCTCAGCCTCCTTCGAGGCGTCAGCGTTCAGTCCGAGGGCGGAACAACCCGCCAGCGCAAGCGTAGCAAGCATGGAGGCGGCAGCATGTTTCATGGGGCTTTCCCTCCGTTGCATCGCATCACCTTGAGGCCTTAAACTGAATATGTGACGCGTTGCCATGACTCTCGCGCCAATGTTGAATTTCCATGAAACCGGAGCCCGAAGCATGAAGCATCACATCATGATCGCACTCGGCCTGTTGATGCTGGTGGTGTTCACGATCCAGGCTGTGGAAGCGTTCAAGGCGCCCGGGCTTGGCTTCAGGGAAGTCTACACGCTCGGCGGATTCGTGCTGGCGGCCTGGCTCATCCGGGCCGGATTTGCCGAATGGAAGCAGGCCAAGAAATAGGCTTGATTCGCCTTCCCGCCTGGGCGCGCGGGCTCATAGACCAAAGTCGCTCTTAAAAAACCTCCCCAAAAAGCCGAGCCTGCACGGGCGGAAAATCCCGCAGTCCGATAAACGGTAAGGGGAGAAACAATGTCTAAATCGCTCAGCGAAATCGACGGAAAGGGGTATTGGGCCGCCACCATACGGCTGACGATTTCCCTTCTCGTCATCTGGTTCGCCGTCTCGTACGGCGCCGGAATCCTGTTTAGGGATTTCCTCGACCAGATCTCTATCGGCGGTGCGCCGCTCGGCTTCTGGTTTGCCCAGCAGGGCTCCATCTACGTCTTCGTCGCGCTCATCTTCTACTACTGCTTTGCCATGAACCGGCTGGAGCGCAAATTCGGCGTGGAGGCCTGAGATCATGGATTTCTGGACCCTCTTCTTCGTCGTCACGACCTTCGCGCTCTATATCGGCATCGCCATCTGGGCGCGGGCCGGCTCGACGGACGATTTCTATGTCGCCGGCCATGATGTGCACCCGACGGTGAACGGCATGGCCACAGCGGCCGACTGGATGTCGGCGGCCTCCTTCCTGTCCATGGCGGGCCTGATCGCCTTTCTGGGCTACGGCGGCTCAGTTTACCTGATGGGCTGGACCGGCGGTTATGTGCTGCTCGCCCTCCTGCTTGCGCCCTTCCTGCGCGAGTTCGGCAAGTTCACCGTGCCCGACTTTGTCGGCGACCGGTACTATTCCACCGCCGCGCGGCTGATCGCCGTGATCTGCGCCCTGTTCGTGTCCTTCACCTATATCGCAGGTCAGATGAAGGGTGTTGGCGTGGCCTTTTCCGGCTTCCTCGGCATTCCCTTCGAATGGGGCATCATCATCGGCATGGCCATCGTGTTCGTGTACGCCACGCTCGGCGGCATGAAAGGTGTGACCTATACCCAGGTGGCGCAGTACTGTGTGCTGATCTTCGCCTACACGGTTCCGGCCATGTTCATGTCGATGATCATTACCGGTAATCCGGTCCCGCAGCTCGGCTTCATCTCAAATGCGGCCGGTACGGATGTGTCCATGCTGGAAAAACTCAATGGTGTGGTCACCGATCTCGGCTTCCTGGAATACACCTCGACCAACAAGACCATGTTCGACGTGTTTGCCATTACCGGCGCGCTGATGTTCGGCACCGCAGGCTTGCCGCACGTCATTATCCGCTTCTTCACCGTGTCCTCGGCGAAGAATGCACGCGTGTCGGCCGGCTGGGCGCTGGTGTTCATCGCCCTGCTCTACACGACGGCGCCTGCCGTGGCTTCCTTTGCCCGTCTCAACTTCATCGATACGGTGAATGAGGCGACCTATATCGGCGATGACGAGGACTATGCTGCCCGTGCCGCCGAGATCGAGGCGGCTGGCGGCAAACCGGTTCCGACCTGGTACAAGGACTGGGAGCCCACAGGCCTCGTGACCTTCAACGACCTGAATGGCGACGGCATCATGCAGTATCGCGGTCCCAATAGCCCCGATGGTCTGCCAAATGAAGTCACGCCCAGCGCCGACATCTTCGTGCTCGCCAATCCGCAGATTGCACAGCTCCCTGCCTGGGTGATCGGCCTGGTGGTCGCGGGTGGCCTCGCTGCGGCCCTCTCCACCGCAGCCGGCCTGCTCATGGTGATCAGCTCTGCTGTCAGCCATGATATCTGCCGGCGGACGCTCTATCCGGAAATGTCGGACAAGACCGAACTGCTGGTCGCACGCGGCGCGGCGGCCGGCGCGGTGGTAGCGGCCGGCCTGCTCGGCCTGTTTGCCAGCAATCTCGGCTTCGTGGCCCAGGTTGTGGCCTTCGCCTTTGGCCTCGCGGCAGCCTCGCTTTTCCCCATCATCTTCCTGGGAATCTTCTGGAAGCGGATGAACAAGGAAGGCGCGATTGCCTCCATGGTCTTCGGCCTCGTCTCCACCTTCTCCTACATCTACTACTTCAAGTTCGTGGATGCGGACCCCTCGGGCTGGTGGTTCGGCGTGAGCCCGGAAGGCATCGGCTTCGTGTTCATGTGGGTCGCGGCCATTGTCGGCATCGTGGTGTCGCTGGTGACCGAAGCCCCGCCGCAGGATATCCAGGACCTGGTGGAGGATATCCGTGTGCCCGGCACGCGCACCGCCCACGGCAAGGCCGACGAAGGCATGGCGCCCATGCCGGCCGAATAGGCAAGCCAGAAGTGGTTCACACGTGAGACAGGGCGGCTCCGGCCGCCCTGTCTTTCTTTGCCCGGGGCCCATGGTTTGCACGGATACGACCTTGGCATAACTTGGCGTGATGGCCTGACTTCGGCCAAACTGACCGGGGACTTTGGAGACCGATGCCTGTCTGGATCATTCTGCTTCTGACAGCCCTTTACCTGGCCGGGCTGTTCTGGATCGCCTGGCGGCGCGATCGTGAAGCGGCTGAGCCGGGCTTCGTGCAGAGCCCGATCGTCTATGCCCTTGCCATTGCCGTCTATTGCACCTCGTGGACCTATTTCGGCGCGGTGGGCACGGCGGTCTCCAGCGGCTGGGACTATCTGCCGATCTATATCGGCCCGGCCATCGTCTTCGCCTTCATGCCGAGTCTGGTGCGCCGTATCGGCGACATTGTCCGGCGCGAGGGCGTCACCTCGCTGTCGGACTTTCTTTCCGCGCGTTATGGCAAGAGCCAGTCGGTGGCGACGCTGGCGAGCCTTGCCGCAGTAACCGGGTCCCTGCCTTATATCGCCCTACAGCTGAAATCGGTGGGCATGAGCTTTATCGAGCTGTCGGACTCTGCCCCGATGGACGATTCCAGCCGCCCGGCCGACGAGACCGTGCTGCTCACGGCACTGATCCTGGCCGTCTTTGCCATCCTCTTCGGTGCCCGCCAGAGCGACAAGACGCGCCAGAATGCCGGCCTGATGCGCGTACTGGCCTTCGAGGCCCTGCTGAAGCTCGGCGCGCTGGTGGCGGTCTGCATCCTCTCCATCGGCATTCTCAGCGCGGATACGGTGACCCTGTCAGAGCGCGCACGCACGGTGTTCGAACCCGGCAGCCTGTCGGCGCGGTTCATTACCATCACCCTCTTGTCCATGGGCGCGATCATCTGCCTGCCGCGCCAGTTTCACGTCACCATGATCGAGCGCAGCAAGAGCAAGGACATGGACACCGCACGCTGGCTCTTTCCGGCATACATGATGGCGACCAGCCTTGTCGTCGTGCCGATCGCGCTGGTCGGGATGAGCGTCCTGCCGGCCTCCAGCCCGGCTGATCTCTATGTCCTGAACCTGCCGCTCAGCCAGGGCGACGGGATCCTTGCCCTGCTTGTCTTCCTCGGCGGGTTTTCCGCCGCCATGGGCATGGTGATCGTCTCCACCGTGGCCCTCTCGACCATGGTGACCAATGACCTGATTGTGCCGGCGCTCCTGAAATCCGTTCGTTTTTCAAGCCTCTCCGGGGATTCCGGCGCGCGGCTCCTGATCATCCGCCGTGCGGTGATCCTGATCCTCCTCCTGCTCGCCTATGGCTATTACCGCACCGCCGGCAGCAGCGAGGCGCTGGCCCAGATCGGCCTGCTCTCCTTTGCCTCGGCGGTGCAGTTCGCGCCTGCCCTGCTCGGCGGGATCTACTGGAAGGACGGCAAGCGCGCCGGCGCTGCGGCCGGTCTTGTGCTCGGCATGGGGGCCTGGGCCTATACCCTGTTCCTGCCGGCCCTGCTCGGCCATGGACGCATGGCCGCGCTCCTGCCCGACTGGCTCGACCCGCACGCCCTGTTCGGCGCAGGTCTCGGCGACAGTCTCACCCATGGCGTGGTCTGGAGCCTGGGGCTCAATCTCGCCGGCTATATCATCGGCTCGCTGCGAGCGCGCGAGCGGCTGCGCGACCGGGTGCAGGCCGCCGCCTTTACCGGCAAAAGCGATAATTCGGTCGGGCTCGGGCGCACCGCGGCCATCCCGGCCAGCCAAGTGACCCCCGACGGCCTGCGGACGCTGGCCGAGCGCTTCCTGGACGCCGAGGCCGTGCAGGCTGCCTTCGAGCAGTTCGAGATTGAAACGGCTGAGCAGATCGATTTCTCCGCCCCGGCCGACTGGCAACTGGTCCAGCGCACCGAGCGGATGCTGGCACGGGCGCTAGGGTCTTCCTCGGCGCGCGTCGTGATGGCCTCGGCGGTCGGCGGCATGGATGTCACCCTGCCCGATGTGCTCTCGATCCTGGATTCCCAGACACGGGCGGAGCGGTTCGACCGGCACATGCTGCAATCCATGCTGGAAAACATCCAGCAGGGCATCTCCGTGGTCGACCAGGACCAGCGCCTGGTGGCCTGGAACAGCGCCTATGTCGACCTGTTCGACTATCCGCCGGACCTGGTGCAAGTCGGCCGGCCAATCGCCGATCTCATCACCTACAATCTCGACAAGGGCTGGATCCATGGCGACCCGGCCGAACAGGCCCGCCGGCGCATCGAGCACATCCGCCGCGGCCGCTCGCACACCTATGAGCGCCAGAACCCCGATGGCCGCTATCTGCGCATTACCGGCAATCCCATGCCGGGCGGTGGCTATGTCACCACCTTCACCGACATCACCGACGACAAGCGCCGCGAGCAGGCCCTGGTGGAGGCCAACGAGACGCTGGAAGCGCGCGTTCGTGAGCGCACCAGCGACCTGGAATCCATGGCCACCGACCTGCAGGTTGCCCGCGAGGATGCCGAGGGCGCCAATGCTTCCAAGACGCGCTTCCTGGCTGCCGCCAGCCACGACCTCCTGCAACCGCTGAACGCCGCACGCCTGTTTCTCGGCGCCCTGATGGCCGATGACAGCGTCAAATCCAGCGCGGCCCAGCTGACCATCGCCAAGACCGACAAGGCCATCCAGTCGGCTGACGACCTGCTCAAGGGCCTGCTCGACATCTCCCGCCTCGACCATGGCCATGTCACCGCCAAGCCGGTGCAGATCGCGCTCGCGCCCCTGCTGGAGGATCTCGCCGATGAGGCCGCGCCGATGGCCGAAAAGGTGGGCCTCGAAATCCGCATCGCGCCGACCCGGCTCTCAGTGTTTGCCGATCCGGACTATCTCACCTCCATCCTGCGCAATTTCATCTCCAATGCGCGGCGCTACACCCAGACGGGCGGTGTGCTGATCGGTGCGCGCCGGCGCGGCGACAAGGCGCAGATCGAGGTCTGGGATACCGGTCCGGGGATCAGCAAGTCCAAGCAGGCACTCCTGTTCGAGGAGTTCCAGCGCTTTGACGACACCGACAATCTCGGCCTGCGCGGCGCGGGGCTCGGCCTGTCGGTGGTGCGCCGCCTGGCTGCGATCATGGACTGCGACGTCCAGGTGCGCTCCCAACCCGGCAGGGGCAGCGTGTTCTCGATCCGCGTTCCGCTGGCCGACAGCCAGCCGGCCCGTCCGGCTGCGAGCCCTGCCACGTCCCGACCCATGGCCCATGATCTCAGCGCGCTGCAGATCCTGTGCGTGGATGACGAGGCCAGCATCCGCGACGGCATGGCGACACTGCTCTCGCGCTGGGGCTGTACGGTGCACGCCGTTGCCGAATACAATGATGCCCTCGACAAGACCCGCTCGGGCAATTTCGACGTGATGATCGCAGACCTGCAGCTGAAGGATGTGCGCACCGGGCTGAACCTGATCCAGGCCTCACGCGATCATCTCACCGATCCGGAGAATGTCGCGCTGCTCACCGCGCGCGCCAGCGACGTGGTGGCCGAAACCGCCCAGGGCGAATCCATTGCCCTCCTGCGCAAGCCGGTGAACCCGGACGATCTGCGGGCCTTCCTGACACGCTGCGCCGAGCGACGGGCGGCGGCTCAGGCGGCGGAGTGATTGTCGAGCGAAACGGCCTGGGAATAGATCAGCAGAGCCTGGGTGCGGTTATTCGCACCGAGCTTGCGGAAGATCGCGGTCATGTGCGCCTTTACCGTGGCGACCGAGATATCCATCTCATAGGCGATCTGTTTGTTGAGCAGGCCATCGGAAAGCCCTGCCAGCACGCGGCGCTGGGCCGGGGTCAGGCTCGCCACGCGTTCGGCAAGCGTATCGGCCTCGCTGTCCTCGTCCTCGGCCGGCGGGAACCAGGTGCCCCCGTCCAGCGTCGTGGCGAGCGCCGCTGACAGGTCGTTGAGGCTGAGACTCTTGGGCAGGTAGCCGGCCGCGCCGAGCGCGCGGGCCCGCGAATAGGCCTCCGCGGACTCCGTCGCCGACACGACCACCACCGGCGTCTCGGGCGAGGCTGCGCGCAAGCGGGCCAGGCCGTCGAACCCGGACGCGTCGGACAGGTTCAGATCCAGCAGGATCAGGTTCGGCTTGTGGGTTTCCAGGGCCTCCAGCGCATCCGCCAGCGACCCGCTGTGATGCGCCCTTGCGCCTGCGGGGAAAGCCTGAGCCAACGCGATTTCCAAGGCATCCCTGAAGAGGGGGTGATCGTCGACGATCAGCACGTCGGGCGCCTGGCCCATCATTATTCCTCCCTTCGGCGAGCAGCCGGTTTCCGGTCTCATATCCTCGCGCTTGCACAGCTTACGCCAGTTCGCCGGGAAGTCGAGGCCGGTATTTGCGACCTTGGTCTTAGCACCAATGGCTAATGGCGGGAAACAAGCTCTCCACGGATACTTCAGGTCATAAAAACCAGGGGAGTATCCAAGTGAGCAATCGCATAAGAATGGCCCTTCTGTCCTGCGCAGCTGCGGCCCTTGTCTGGCCCTCACAGGCCCAGGATGCATCGGATCTGGAAGACCGCATCGCCGCGCTTGAAGCCATGGTGGCCGAGTTGAAGACGGAACTCGCCTCCGAACAGGCCGAGACCGATGCCGATATCGTGCGTCTGGAAGAGGTCGCCACGGCGGCCGCGGCCAAACCCGCGCCTGGCGCGTCAGGCGACGGCTTCAAGGTCGGGAACACCACCTTCAAGTTCGGTGGCTTTGTCGATGTCGACGCCCATGTCGCCAATCTCTCCGATGGTGCCATCGCCAGCGGCTCGATTGCCCGCGACTTCTACATTCCCGGCGCAACTCCGATCGGCGGTGGCAATACCAGCACCACCGATCTCACCGCCGAAGCCTCGCGCTTCTTCCTGACCGCCGACACCAATATTGACGGCCACAAGGTGGGGGGGCGCATCGAGATGGACTTCCTCGGCTCCCTGCAGGGCGACGAGCGTGTTTCCAACAGCTTCTCGCCTCGCCTGCGCCGGGCCTATGTGACGGTTGACGGCCTGCTGGTCGGCCAGGAATGGTCGACCTTCCAGAACACTTCGGCCATCCCGGAGAGCGCGAGCTTCCTGATCCTGTCGGACGGCATGGTCTTCATCCGCCAGGCGCAGATCCGGTTTACCCATGGCAACTGGCAGTTTGCCCTTGAGAATGGCGATACCACCGTCACGCCGGCGGGCGGCGGCCGGATCGAGGCGGACTCCAACACCGTTCCCGACATTGTCGCGCGCTACAATCTCACCGGCGATTTCGGCAATATCGCCTTTGCCGGCATCGGCCGCCAGCTGCGACTGGAGACCCCCGCAATGGAAGAGCAGACCTATGGCTTCGGCCTGTCGGCCCAGGGCAAGATCAATGTCGGCGAGCGTGACGATATCCGCTTCACGGTGGTCGGCGGCGAGGGTGTCGGGCGCTATGTCGGCCTGAATGCCATCAATGGCGCGGCCATCGACCCGATGACCGGTGAGCTGGAAGCCATTCCGGCCTATGGCGGCTTCATCGCCTGGCGCCATCCCTTCGGCGAAACCGCGCGCTTCAATATCGGCTATTCCGGCCTGTTCGCGGACAATCCCGACTTCATCAGCGGATCCGCGACCAGGAGCGTGCAGAGCGCCTATGGCGCGATCCTCTGGGAGCCGGTCCCGCGCGTGACCATGGGCGGCGAGCTCATGTACGGCGTGCGTGAAACTGAAGCAGGCGCCGACGGCTCGATTGCACGGTTCACTTTCTCCACCAAGTACGCATTCTAGAGGGAAACCAAACCATGGACGGCGGAGGACCCATCATGACGGACACCACTATAGTAGCAGTTCCTGAGGGCTTCGCCGCCCAGGCAAACCTGACGCCTGAGACCTACAAGGAGATGTATGCCCGCTCCATCGCCAATCCGGACGGGTTCTGGATGGATGAGGCCGAGCGGCTGGACTGGTTCACCAAGCCGACCCGGTCCAAGGACACCAGCTTCGAACAGGGCGATTTCCGCATCAAATGGTACGAGGACGGCGTCCTGAACGTCTCCTACAACTGTATCGATCGGCACCTGGAAACACGCGGCGACAAACCGGCGTTGATCTGGGAGGGCGACAGCCCGGACGAGAGCCACACCCTCACCTATCGCCAACTGCATGGCGCGGTGTGCAAGTTCGCCAATGTGCTGAAGGAGATGGGCGTCAGGAAGGGCGACCGGGTCACGATCTACATGCCGATGATCCTGGAGGCGGCCTATGCCATGCTGGCCTGCACCCGGATAGGCGCGGTGCACTCCATCGTGTTCGGCGGCTTCTCGCCCGAAGCCCTGGCCGGGCGGATCGTGGACTGCGACTCCAAGTTCGTGATCACCGCCGATGAGGGCCTGCGCGGCTCGCGCAAGGTGCCGCTGAAAGCCAATTGCGATGCCGCGCTCGATCATGAGGGCGTCGAGGTCGAGAAGGTGCTGGTGGTCCAGCGCACCGGCGGTAATGTCGCCATGAAGGATGGCCGCGATCTCTGGCTGCACGAGGTCGGCGCGGATGTCTCGGCTGACTGCCCGCCCGAGCCGATGGCAGCGGAAGACCCGCTCTTCATCCTCTATACTTCCGGCTCGACCGGAAAGCCCAAGGGCGTGCTGCACACGACCGGCGGCTATCTCGTCTGGGCCGCGATGACCCATGAATATGTCTTCGACCTGAAGGAGACGGACGTGTACTGGTGCACCGCCGATGTCGGCTGGGTCACCGGGCACACCTATATCGTCTACGGCCCGCTGGCGAACGGGGCGACCAGCCTGATGTTCGAGGGCGTGCCCTCCTATCCCGATGCCTCGCGCTTCTGGCAGGTGGTCGACAAGCACAAGGTCTCGCTGTTCTACACCGCACCGACCGCCATCCGTGCCCTGATGCGCGAGGGCGAAGGCCCGGTGAATGCGACCTCGCGCAAGTCCCTGCGCATCCTCGGCTCGGTGGGCGAGCCGATCAACCCGGAAGCCTGGGAATGGTATTTCCATGTCGTCGGCGAGGGCCGCTGCCCCATCGTCGACACCTGGTGGCAGACCGAAACCGGCGGCGCCATGATGGTCCCCCTGCCCGGCACAACGGCGATGAAACCCGGCGCGGCGATGAATCCCTTCTTCGGCATCAAGCCGGAGCTGCTGGATGCGGAAGGCAATACGCTGGAAGGCGCCACCGAAGGCAATCTCGTCATCACCGACAGCTGGCCCGGCCAGATGCGCACGGTCTATGGCGACCATCAGCGCTTCATCGACACCTATTTCTCCGCCTATCCCGGCAATTACTTCACCGGCGACGGCGCGCGGCGCGACGAGGATGGCGCCATCTGGATCACTGGCCGCGTGGACGATGTGATCAATGTTTCCGGCCACCGCATGGGTACCGCTGAAGTGGAAAGCGCGCTGGTCGCTCATGACGCGGTCGCCGAGGCTGCCGTGGTCGGCTATCCGCACGATCTGAAGGGCCAGGGCATCTATGCCTATGTCACCGTGCGCGCCGGGGTCGAGGTGGATGACGATCTGAAGAAGGATCTTGTCCGCCATGTCCGCGCCGAGATCGGCCCGATTGCCTCGCCCGATCTCATCCAGTTCGCCTCCGGCCTGCCCAAGACCCGCTCGGGCAAGATCATGCGCCGCATCCTGCGCAAGATCGCCGAGAACAGTTTCGACAATCTCGGCGACACTTCCACGCTGGCCGAGCCGGCGGTGGTCGATGACCTGATCGAGAACAGGCAAAATCGCGGCTAGCCCCCCAAGCCGCTGCCCGGGCCGTCCGATGCTGTCCTCCCGGCATCGGGCGGCCTTTGCATTTGCGGGGCTAGCGCTTGTCGAGGAAGTAGATCCGGCTCGAAATCGAGCTCAGGATAAAGAGGCTCGTCAGGTGCAGGGCCGCGCCGAAATAGAGCACATAGACCAGCCAGTCTGGCGCACTGGTCCACGGATCGACCCGGTCGAGGATGAAGGCCGCGCCATAGGTCGCCAGCCCGAACACGTTCCAGGCCACCGCCAGCGTCCACACCATCAGGCCCCGCGCGCGCAGCACCATGGCTGCGAGGAAAGGCGCGGTGCCGCCGATCAGCAGATCGAACCAGAACACCACCGCCCAGCTTTCGGGCAGGCCGGGTTCCCCGAGACCGCCAATGAAATTGATCGCGGCGAGCCTGTGCGCCATCCACGCCACCATCAGGGCGAGAACGGAAATGGATCTGGGTCTGTAGCGTTGCATCAGGTCTCGCGGCTTTCGAGGGGCGAATACTACGTCAGGTAGACTTCAGTTCGTTTAACGCAATGTGACCGACATATGGCATTTGGCGTGCCGGTTCATTCACCTTGCCTATTGGTGACTTTGCACCTCCCCCACCTCTGCTACTGTGACGCAAAACAAGGTGGGGAGAGACCAATGAGACAACAGATTCGCCGCGATGCAAGCCGCACCGCCCTGCGCGCGCCGCTGATCGCACGGGCACGCTGGAGCTCACGCGCCATGATGCCTCGATCAACTCCCGGCGCATGGCCGGCACGATCACCGGCCATGTCGAGAGTGAAAACAGCGATGAGGCCGCAGATCTCACGGCCCGCTTCGACATCAACTGGTCATGCGGCGTGTTCTAAGGCCTAATAGCTCTTTGGCAGGCCCAGCACGCGTTCGGAGATATAGTTCAGGATCATCTCGCGGCTGACCGGGGCGATGCGCGCCAGCATGGCTTCGCGCATATAGCGCTCGACATGGTATTCGCGCGCATAGCCCATTCCGCCATGGGCCAGCACCGAATTTTCGCAGGCATGGAATCCCGCCTCGGCGCCGAGATACTTCGCGGCATTGGCTTCCGCGCCGCACTCCTGGCCGGCATCATAGAGCGAGGCAGCCTTGTAGGCGAGCATCTCAGCCGCCTTCAGCTCCGCCCAGCTCCTGGCCAGCGGATGGGCCACGCCCTGGTTCTGTCCGATCGGCCGGCCGAACACGACGCGCTCATTGGCATAGGTCGCGGCCTTCTCAAGTGCCGCGAAGCCGAGGCCGATGGCCTCGACCGCAAACAGCACGCGCTCCGGGTTAAGGCCCTGCAGCAGATACTTGAACCCCGCGCCCTCCTCGCCGATGAGATGCTCCTTCGGCACCTCCAGCCCGTCGATGAACAGCGTGTTGCACTCGACAGCCTTCCTGCCCATTTTCGGGATCGGATTTGCCTCGATCCGGCCGCGGTCCATGTCGGTATAGAACAGCGACAGGCCGAGATAGGGCTTGGCGCACTGCTCCTTCGGCGTGGTGCGCGCGATGATCAGGATCTTGTCAGCGCGCTGGGCCCCGGTCGTCCAGATCTTGCGGCCATTGATGGTGTAGCCGGTATTGGTGCGCTCGGCCTTTGTCTCCAGGCTGGAGGTGTCGAGGCCGGAATTGGGCTCGGTGACGGCAAAACACATCTTCTCCTCACCGGAGATGATCTTCGGCAGGTTCTCCTGCTTCTGCTCCTCTGTGCCGAACTTCTCCAGCGGCTTGGGCCCGAAAATGTTCAGGTGGATCGCCGAGGCGCCGGAAAAACCCGCGCCCGAACGCGTCACGGTCTGCATCATCAGCGCAGCTTCGGTCAGCCCCAGCCCTGCCCCGCCATACTCTTCGGGAAAAGCAATGCCGAGCCAGCCACCCTCAGCCATGGCATCGCAGAAGGCTTCCGGCCAGGCACCCGTCTCGTCCGTGCGCGCCCAGTATTCATCATCAAAGGCCGCGCAGGTGCGTTCAACCGCATCCAGGATCGCCGCCTGGTCCTCGCTCATGGCCTGGATCTGATGCATCTGAACTCCTCCTGCCGTCTGTCTGCCTTCTTATTTGCAGTCCTTGGCGCTGCTGGGAAGCTGTTTGACGGATCAGTCAGTGTCGCACCTCAACCTGCCCTCGCGTCAGTCTTGCACCCACCGACTTCGCTGGCACTGTGGCGCCTGAACAGGCCGACAGTGCAACAGGCTACACATAATAAATACGAGGGATCCACATGGCTGAAGCATATATCATCGACGCGGTGCGCACGCCGCGCGGCATTGGCAAGGTTGGCAAGGGATCGCTCGCCCACCTGCACCCCCAGCATCTCGGCGCGACCGTGCTCGGCGCGATCCGCGACCGCAATGAGCTCGACACATCCACCGTGGACGACATCATCTGGGGCACTTCCAGCCAGCGCGGCGCGCAGGGCGCGGACATGGGCCGCATGGCCGCGCTCGATGCCGGCTATGACGTGAAGGCCTCCGGTGTCACGCTCGACCGGTTCTGCGGCTCAGGCATCACCACCGTGTCCCTGGCGGCCGCCCAGGTCATGTCGGGCATGGAAGATTGCGTCATCGCAGGCGGCTGCGAGATGATGAGCTATACCGCCGCGACAGCCGACCCGAACGTCCCGCCCATGCTCGATAGCGGCAACATGCACCTGCGCGAGATGCACCCCCAGTCCCAGCAGGGCGTGTGCGCCGATGCCATCGCCACGCTGGAAGGCATTGACCGCGAGGCCGTCGACGCGTTGGCCGTTACCAGCCAGGTCCGCGCCAAGCGCGCCATGGATGAGGGCCGGTTCGAGAAATCCATCATCCCCGTCTTCAACCATGACGGCACACTCGCCCTCGACAAAGACGAGTTCCCCCGCCCCGGTACCACGATGGAGAGCCTCTCTGGCCTGAAGACCGTGTTCAGCATGTACATGAACATTCCGGTCGACGACCAGGGCAACACCTATGGCACCATGGTCACACGGAAATATCCAGAGCTGGAAGGCAGGGTCGAGCATGTCCACCATGCCGGCAATTCCTCCGGCGTCGTGGATGGCGCGGCGGCCCTGCTCGTGACGTCTGCCGGCTATGCCGAGGCCCATGGCCTGAAGCCCCGCGCGCGCATCGTCGCCACGGCGAATATGGGCGATTGTCCGACCCTGATGCTCAACGCGCCGGTGCCAGCAGCCCGGAAGGTGCTTGAAAAGGCCGGCATGACGACTGGCGATATCGATGTCTGGGAAATCAATGAGGCCTTCTCCGTGGTGGCGGAGAAATTCATCCGCGATCTGGAGCTCGACCGTGAAAAGGTGAACGTGAATGGCGGCGCAATGGCGCTCGGCCACCCCATCGGGGCAACGGGTTCGATCCTGATCGGCACGGCGCTCGATGAACTGGAGCGCTCCGGTGGGCGTTATGGCCTCGTGACAATGTGCGCGGCGGGCGGCATGGCGCCGGCAATCATCATTGAGCGGATATAGAAAAAGGGGACTTCACAGCCCCCTTCCCAAATTGCTCTGAGGTCCGCAGCTGATCCACTTGTCGCACGGGCCCTTCCTGGGCACTGCGCGTTGCGGGCGGCCGGAAGGCGTTGGAACTCCTCCAGTCACAAAACTGAGGAAATGATGCACGATGCATCACCACCGCATGTTGGTAGTAGGTTGCCACGGTAAGCCGCATTCTCCTGACAACGCCCCAACTCGCGAAACCTTTAGCTGAAATGCACCGATATTGATCCGAGGGGACCGAAATCCACGTGGAACGAATCCCCGCGCCGCGCGAATTCCGGCGACGTGAACGAACCAGCGAGGATGATCTCACCAGCCCGGAGACCTTCGTCATACTGCGCGAGACGCTGCGCCAACCAGGCGATCCCGTTTGCCGGATGGTTGAGGACCGCGGCAGCAAGGCCAGTACGCTCGATCACGCCATTTCTATACATGATGGCGCCCACCCACCGCGGGTCGACAGCGTCGGGCCGGACCGGGCGCCCACCAAGAACGATCCCCGCGTTCGCTGCGTTGTCCGAGATCGTGTCGAGGACTGTTCTGCTCGCTCCGGTTTCCGGGTCCTGCCGGTGGATGCGGGCATCAATAATCTCGATTGCAGGAACCATGTAGTCGGTCGCGTCGAGCACTTCGAACAGACTGGCAGGACCATTGATGTCGCGCGACAGTATGAACGCAAGCTCGACTTCGACTCTTGGCTCGATGAATCGATCGAACGGAATGTTCCCGCCATCCTGGAACAGCATGTCGTCAAGAAGCAGTCCCGAATCTGGCTCGTCGATATTTACAGCAAGTTGCATGGCCCTGCTCGTCAGACCGATCTTTCTGCCAATCGGCGCCCTGCCCTGTCCGAGCTTCAGGTCCATCCAGGCATCCTGGATGGCGTAAGCGTCATCCATGGTCATCTGAGGATAGCGCGAGCTGAAGAAAGGAACCTGAGTTCGACTTTTTTCAGCATCGTCGAGTTCGCGCGCCAAGGTCTCGACTGTGTTTCTATCAAGCATGCTACTTCTCGAAATAGTTTGCCCGCACAATCATTCCGAGACCGACGTAAGCAACAGCTCGAGTGGAAACAGGTCCTTTCCCAAATGGAACTGTCCCGGGGCATGGATGCGGGGTCTAAGGAGCCCGGGTCAATCACCATGTAGAGGGCATCCAGATCATCTCCGCGAGTCGACCTGTCAGATGATGTTTTCTCTACAGAAAAAGGCTTTGTGCGCATTCGTGTTGTTTCGATACCATGCGGAATATCGCATCAATACTTTTCAACCTGCAGACTGCATTTGGAAAAGCGGTGAAGAATATGAATACGCTCAAACGCGAGGCATGCCTTATCGGCGGTGAATGGCTTGGTGCAGACAGCTGGCTGACAGTTCAAAACCCTGCCACGGGCGAAACCATCGGGCGAGTTCCCAATATGGGCGGAGAAGCCACGAGAGACGCAATCCGCGCCGCTAAAGATGCGCAGAAAGCATGGGCCGCCCGGACCGGCAAGGAACGCGCCATGATCCTGAGGCGCTATTACGAAGCGATCATGGACCACCAAAACGAATTGGCCGAGATCCTGACTGAGGAACAGGGCAAGCCTTTGCACGAAGCCACCGGTGAAATTGCCTATGCCGCCAGCTTCATCGAGTGGTTCGGGGAAGAAGCGAAGCGGGTCTACGGAACGGTCATTCCCGGCCATCAGCGAGACAAGCGCATCATTGTGCTCAAACAGCCTGTCGGCGTCGTGGCGGCAATAACGCCTTGGAACTTCCCGGCTGCGATGGTGACGCGGAAGATCGCTCCAGCCTTGGCGGCTGGCTGTGTCACGATCGTCAAGCCTGCTGCGCAAACCCCCTTCACCGCCCTGGCGATTGCTGCGCTGGGGGAAGAAGCTGGAATCCCTCCGGGCTGCATCAACGTGGTGACCGGAGGCGCTGCAGAAATCGGAGCAGAGCTGACCGCAAATGTGGACGTTGCGAAAATCAGTTTCACCGGATCCACGCGCATCGGAGCCCTGTTGATGGCGCAGTCCGCTCCGACCATCAAAAAGCTTTCCCTGGAACTGGGCGGGAACGCGCCTTTCATCGTGTTCGACAATGCGGACGTGGATAAGGCTGTCGAAGGCGCCATGACATCGAAGTTCCGCAATGCCGGGCAGACCTGTGTCTGCGCCAACCGCTTCTACGTTCAGTCCGGTATTCACGACGCCTTTGTCGAACGGTTTGCCGAAGCCATTCGTTCTCTCAAGGTCGCACCGGGTACGGAAGAAGGGGCCGAAATCGGTCCGATGATCGACAAGAATGCAGTCAGCAAGGTCGAAGAGCACATCAAAGACGCACTGGGCAAGGGCGCTGATGTGCTGGTCGGAGGCGGGCGACACGCACGCGGCGGGCTTTTCCTGGAGCCCACTCTGGTAACAGGAGCGACGCAGCAAATGCAGGTCGCCACCGAAGAGACCTTTGGCCCCCTCGCTGCGATCATCAAGTTTGATCACGAAGCTGACGTTCTGACTATGGCCAACGATACCGAGTTCGGTCTTTCGGCTTATTTCTACTCCAACGATCTTTCGCAGGTCTGGCGCGTCGCCGAAGCTTTGGAAACAGGCATTGTCGGTGTGAACACCGGGTTGATCTCGACCGAGGTGGCCCCGTTCGGCGGCGTCAAACAGTCTGGCCTGGGCCGGGAAGGGTCGCGCTACGGAATCGACGATTACATCGAGATGAAATACGTCTGCATGGGAGTCGACGACGATCCTGAAGCGGCCCGAACCTAGGAAAGCGCCTTGGGCAATTCCTGGAGCAAACGCTTGACGATCCGCTGGAGTGGCTCTGCCGGGTCCGTGAGGAGCTCGGGGTCTCCACGCCATCCCGCCTCAATCAGCTGGACAGACGGTCGGATGTCGCGTCCGTTGTTGATCGTGGTTACCCCGAGCAGTTTACGGTCGGCAAAATGAAAAGCGGTGCCGCGGGATGCGTCGCCGCGCCAGACAGTGTTATCTGCACCGACATGCGAGCCGGCCATCTGCAGATTGACATCATACTGGTCGGTCCAGAACCACGGAACACCGACGAAACTGTCGTCAGCCCCCATCATTGCTTGAGCCACGTGCGCGCCATGGCGTCCTGCGTGTTGCCAGGTTTCGATACGCACCGCCTGGTCAAACAGGGGGTGTGGCATGGCGGCGACATCTCCGGCGGCATAAATCCCGGGTACACTCGTTCGCCCCGCCCCATCAACGACGATTCCGTTGTCGATATGACATCCGGCCTGTTCAGCCAATTCGGTATTGGGGCAGATGCCGATACCGGCGACAATCAGGTCGGCGTCGATCCTGCAGCTGTCTACCAGAACGGCGCCGTCGCAGGGCGCAACGTCTTTCGCGCCCAGGAGGAACTCGACCCCATGCTCCTCATGCAAGGCCTTGAGAACATCGGAAACAGGCGGTGCAACAGCTCGCGCCATCAGGCGCGGTGCGAGGTCGACTACCGTCACCGGCTTTCCGAGCTCCCTGGCCGCCGCTGCGACTTCCAGACCGATTACCCCGCCGCCAATGACAGCGACCTGCCGCGCGTCTCGCAGCCTGGATCTCAAATTCTCACAGTCTGTCTGCGTTCGCAGATAGAACACGCTGTCGGCCAAGCTCGGCAATCGACGAGGTCGGCCGCCAGTCGCGAGCAGGAGCTTGTCGTATGACACTGTCCTGGTGGCGCCGTCATCGAGTTTGACCTCGACGATCCTGGCGTCTGGATCGACTGCTGACGCCTCGGCCGACAGGAGCAGCGTGATCGCATTACTTTCGTACCAGTCCCCGGGACGGATGAGACGCATCTCGCTCTCGATTCCCAACAGGATCTCTTTTGACAATGGCGGTCGTTCATACGGAATCACTGGTTCGGCGCTCAGGAGAAGGACTTCGCCTTGATAGCCCCCCTCGCGAAGCGCCTCCGCTGCGGCCACTCCCGCCTCACCCGCACCCACAATGACAATGCGATTGTCCAACCTCGATCCTCCAGCCCCAATGAAATGTAAGCTCAGCTCTCCAGACAGATGGAAGGAGCAACGTGGTTACGGGAACAAGTCTCTTGCCTGGTGCGGGGCTGCCGATCGAGCTGGGCCTCGATCGGCTTCACCATCAACGCTCAGATTGTTTCGGCCGCCTATGGGATGCTAAGCTGATCTGTCAAAGCCCATGACGGAGCGATAGTAGCGATAGAAGGCCCGAATTTGGCCTTCCGTCAGCAAGTGATCTCCGTGCTCTCCTCGACCGTCAAGCTCGAGATAGGCTGACTTGTCCGGATACCCGTTTGCTGCCTTCTGGGCATATTTCAGCGCTTCGCTATCGTCGATCGACACCAACCCTGCAGGGCCCACCAGGTTTGCATGCTTCTGACGCCGCAGCGTCATTTCCGGCGTATCGTGTTCATAGCCGAAAAATGTCCAGACCAACTCCAAGGATTCCGGTCCTTTCGGCATGATCTGGCGCATCGCCAGACTATTCGCCTGCTGTTGAATGATCAGGCTGGGCGTCATGTGGGCGCCGCCGATCCGGCCATCGTCGAACTCTCGTATCGGAGTTACTGTCTCAGCATCGCCAACGGTCAAGGATTCATCGAATTTGGAGATTTCGCCAGAGGCTTCCGTCGACTTCTTCCCGGTGTTCTCCGATACAACAGTCGTGTGCTGACCATCCGTTGTCGCGCCAAGTTCGCTACGATTGCCGGCCCGCCAGAGGCCAAATGTGATGTAGAAGGTATGCATCAACGTGGCGTGATACGGATCGCGCAGGTTCTCCATGTACATCTTCCAGTTGCACGGAATCACCTGGCGCTGATACCCGAGAACCTTGATCTTGCCCCGTGTAAACAGGCGGTCAATGTGCGGAAGCGCTTCACCGCAGAACTCCTCGAAAGAGGGCGCGTCATCGGAGAAGGTCGCCCATATCGAGCCGTGATGCTCGACGTGTCGTAGTCGGCGAATATTATGCTCCGACATCTTGAAATCTTTCGGATATCCGCCCTGCCCTCCAAGGCCGCGCCGAAACGGAACCCCCTGAAGCTCTCCTTTCATCGTGAAGCACCATTGGTGGTATGGGCATGTCAAATCGGGCTTGTTCCCGCGCTCCTCCCACACAATCTGCATGCCGCGGTGCGGGCAGATATTCTCAAGCACCGCAATCTCGCCCTCTTCGGTCCGCGTGAGCAGAATACTGCGCTCGCCGATCCACCAGCGCTTGTAGTCTCCCGGACTGGAAATCTCATCGGTAAAACCGACAAAGCTCCAGGTTGGACCATAGAAGATGCGCTCGAGTTCACGCTGGTACACGCCCTGGTTGGTGTATGCCCAGTATGGGACGCTGATTACCGCGTCTTCGGGCCATTCAAGCCCTTCAAGCGAGTCTTTGGATGTCGTTCTGGTTTCGAATAGCGTTGTCATGATCAAATTCCTTAGAGCGGGAAGACCAAAGAATTGCGGATCGAGGAGTGATCGTAGACGACCTCACGTCTCTCGAAGAGCATCTTTCCATTTTGTCGGGTGATAACATCGTATGTTTTCCCGACCGAGAAGATGGCCGGGGGCTCGTCAACAACCGACTCGATGGCAAGATAGCTCGTTTCTGTATGGAATTTTTCCTGTTCCGACGAGATGATCTTCAGCGTTCCGAGAAAATGACGAAGGGTGCGCTTTTCATACAGAGACGTCGCGTTTATGGCGGTCGCCCGATCTATGATCATCGCCTTGTTGTCGCAGAAGGAGTCGCATATGCGGGAGTTCGCGCTGCGACCCGAAGCTGACTGAACGCTGTAATAGGCAGGATCGCCGAAAAAACTCGGCCAGTCTGTTACCGCGCCTTCTTCGATAAGAAGATAGTATGCATCGTAGAACGCTCTGATTTCCGACAAACTGTCTTGATACTTTTGCCTGTCTGGCATTTCACTTTCAATCATCATCTCCCTAAGCCTTTCTTGTTTTCTTATCACTCTCAGCACATGATCACTTGCAGAGAGCTGACGTTCAAAACGATTGGAATCCAGAACCTGAATCGCACCTTGCATTCTTGTGTTGCGCTACTGGAAGGTGCCCCCCAGTAGCGCCACCGGAAGAACGAGCCCGCTAAGCGCCAACCTCACGCGGACCAGTCCAGCCCTTCTGCCCTTCCTGTGATCCGAGAACGAAAATGGGACCTTCCATGTCTTCCTGCCAAAGCAGCGAGCCAAGGCCGATCTGTGTCGGATGGTCCTGTATCGTGAGCGCAATCACCCCGTCTGTCCCATGGTAGTGGGCGTGCTCGCGCCATGCAGGCGCCGAGAACAGAAGATCGCCCTCCTTCCATCCGACCTCGATACCATCGACGATGCTCTTGCCGCTGCCCATGATATGATAATTGATTGAGGCCGAGTTGTGCCGATGGCCGCGGGTACCGGTGAACGGCGGCGTTCCGGGCGCGAAGCCGCCCCATGTGGCGAAGAACGACGAGCTGGTGCCCTGCCTGCGCTCGGTCGCCGGATTGTAGAGCAGCCAGATGTTTCGATGGTTCCCGCCAGGCCGTATCGGCAGGTGCGGCTCGACTTCTTCCCAGGGCCAAACGAGCGGCTTGCTTTCGACAACCTGAATATCGGTCAGATACTCGTAGCCGCGCAGCCTGGCGCCGTCGTCGCCGATCTTGAAATCCGGCGCATTCTCCATTCGAAATGTTTGGCGCACAGCCTCCGGCACCGTGTCGCCGACAAGGTCCTTGCCTTCAACATCGCTGCCAACCTCGGCCACATAGGATCCGAGCTTTCGCAGGAGCGGCGCATTGGAATATGTCAGCCTGACCCACGGGGCGTTGGACCGATTGTGATATCGAACAGTGTCCATGCCCGGAACCGTCCAGACATCCCACTTGCCGACTTCGTGGGCAACAGACGCTTCGACCACGCCTTCGCCCGCAAGGCACAACTCGATCACATTGGCATTGCGACGCACTGGAACAGTGGATTCTCCCGGCGCCAATACGTTGATCGTGACGTCAATCCCGGGGGCGAAACCCAGCCCGGGCTCAACCGCGCTGGGATGCACAACCGAAGCCGAGCGGTAGCCGGTCGATGACTGCGCGATATCCAACAGCCGCACAATTTCCTCATCGATAACCTCTTTTGTTACGAGGTGCGGAAACCACGCGTCGGGCCTTTCACTGATGCTTTCAGCGGTTAGATCAAATCGCACTTCGGACATTTGCGCGTCTCCTCTGAGTAGCGCTCAATGGCGCTGTTCCGCAGCTGCAATGCTGCTGTACACATTTGTGTACACTCTTGCCTCGCCAAACAGCGAATGTCAATAGGTCAGCGGCGATGTGGCGTTGAAGATTCCCACTGTTTTTGCAGCAGGCTTGTTATGCGGACTTACGCAGTGCTGACGTTCTCGGTATGGAACGGGCGATGCGTTGTACAATCCGCGCCGTCTCCTTGGGAGTCCGGCCCCTCGCACTGAAAGCGGTTGGTACAGAGATGAGTTTTTGGTCTTGTGCGGGAGGTATGAATGAGCAGCGGTCGCCGGCCTCATGGTCGGGATGAGGTTCGCAAAGCCGTATTGCAGGCCTCGAATGAGTTGTTCGGGCAGAAGGGTCCGGACGCTGTATCAATTCGCGATGTGGCGAAGAGGGCAAACATAAATCACGCTCTTGTGCGTCGGCATTTCGGATCGAAACAAGAGCTTGTGCAGGAGGTGATGCGGAATCACGCCGACAAATTCGCCTCCGAGGTTTCCAGTTCGAAAGACGCCACCGACGCCCTGCATCATATCTTTGATCTGCAGGTGGCGACGCCGGCTCTGGGACGAATAATTGCACACCTTCTGTTGAGCGATCACGATCCGAAGGAATTTGTCACGGGTGAAGGCGCGCTGGCTAAGCTGCGTGATATTTTCGAACAACGCGACGACTGCAGTTTGGAGCAGGCAAGAGTATTGGCGGCGTCGACAATAGCTTTCACCCTGGGATGGCTCGTTTTTGAACCGTTCGTGCTTGCAGGAGTGGCGTTCGAAGGACGGGTAGAAGATGCCCGGGCCGAAGTTCGTCAGATGATCGGCGATCTGCTGGTCGATTCGCACTGATCTTCTCCTTTTAAAGGCAAAGTCAGTTTGCGCCGCAAAGAGCCGCCATCCGCCAAGAGGCATCATCTCGCATCAAGAGAGAGCGCCTGCCCCGCGACCGGAATATCGTTCCGGCCTGGGCAATCTACGGACGACGGCTGATACGCTTGTTGATGTTGGACTTCTCCGCGTGCGTCGGTGCTCATACAGTGCAGCCTCCCGGATCATCTACTCTTCTCTCAAATGCTTGAGAACCTGGAGGTGAGAAACAATGCCGATGATCATCGCCGGGATCAGTGCGATCAGCAAGGCGTAGCCAAGCGCTCGCGACCCGAAATCAGTCGTGAGAAAATCGCTTATCACACCGATAATGGGAAGGCCCACACAAAGACTGAGAATGACCCCCGTTGACGTTGCAAAGGCGATTGCAAGTCCCCGGTGTGATGGACCCGACGCAATCTGGGTCAAACGGGCCGATGGCGCCAGCCAAGCATACGCTGAAAAGGTCAGGACAAACATCCCGATCAGGGCCACAGCCGAATTTGACACGGCAAATGTCGCCCATAGCGCCGGAACGCTCAGCACGCTCAAGGCGATCAAAACTTTCGACTCCGGGCGAGAGACATGCGGGCGAAGGACATCGCAGAATGCAGCGCTCCCGAATGTGCCTATGCCTCCCACGACTCCCACGGCCAATGCGGCATAGCCACCTATCTCCGCCGTTGTCATGTCATGAACCCTGATAAAGAAAACCGGAACCCAGGCTGCGGTCGCGTAAGCGAGAAACGCCGAACAAGCCTGCGCCAACGTCACCCATCTTACAGCGGCCTTACTAAAGAGAATTTTTACCGCCTCCCAAAGGGAGCCCTCGAATATCTCCCCGGCTTCGGCGTGACGACTGTTCCGTGGATCCCTCATGAACATAAAAACCATGATGGCGAGGAGAATACCGGGAATGCCAGCAAGCAGGAACGTTGTCCGCCACCCGAACTCCACCGCCGCATAACCTCCGACCAGAAGGCCGAGCGAACCGCCCAGCGGATGGCCCAGATAGAGCACCCCGAAAGCAAAGCCCGACCGACTCTTCGGTAAGATGTCTGCGGTAATGGAGGTCAATGCAGGCTGCGCCCCCGCTTCTCCTGCGCCCACGCCCATGCGGAAGAGGAAAAGGGTCCAGAACGAAATCGACAGGCCGCAAGATAACGTGAAAACACTCCAGACCAACAGCATGAGCGATAACAGCTTCACGCGATCATAGCGATCGACAAGTCTCCCGATTGGAATACCGAGCCCTGCGTAGAACAGCCCGAACGCCGCACCCGTGAGCAGTCCCAGCTGACCATCGGTCAGCCCGAACTCAATCCTGATATCTTCGGCCAGGATGTTGATGAGTTGCCGGTCGAAAAGATTCAGGACCGCCGCAAAAAACAGGAGTAACAACGCGAAATAGGATCGAGCACTTGGCTTATTCAGTTGCGATTCCACTCTTCCATCCCTATTCAGCGCATACTGCGCGATTATATTTGGAGAACAAAGTTCTCAGGCTCCGGTAAACTTGCAGCGAGATGGTGAAAGGGTGCTCCTCTGCGGGAAGCTTGCCTCCGCTTCTCATCCTCGTGCGCGATCCGGTCACTCTGCCAGCCAGCGAACAGGCTCCCTCCGTCCCGGCGCACCCCAAACCCAGCCAACCTGCTTAAGTTTGATTTGCTCGGAATTCTCTCTTTGGTCGCCTGCCCCTGATCGACAGTAGAGGTAAAGCTTCTATTGCTCGGGATGGAAACGGCAACTCGGCATACGAAAAGACACTTGTTCTGATTTGGCATTTCGTAAGTTGCGGCAGCGGAACAAGACATCTTCCCAGATTGCTGGTACCCGCCGACGAGCCCGCATCATAACGTATCCAGGCCCGGCGCGCCCGCGTGCTGTCAACTGCCAATCACGATGAGGCTATTCACCGGGCGGATCGGTTGCGATCTGTAATTGAGATGGGTGAGTGATGAATTCGGAAAATGTCGATGTGGTTGTGGTTGGCTCCGGTATGGCCGGCCTGTTTGCAGCGCTGGCTGCTCACGAGTTCGGGTTGAAACCAATCGTCCTGGAGAAAGGACCTCATGTCGGTGGGGGGACGACCAATTCTGACGGTGTCGTGTGGGTCGGCGCCAATCATCTCGCAGACGCCGCCGGCATCGAGGATACTCAGGCGAGCGCCTTGGAGTACTGCAGGTTTATGGCAGGTGGCGAGGCCATTCAAGACAATCTGGACACGTTTGTAACGATTGCCCCCGAGGCGCTCCGCTTCTTCGAAAAGTGCGGCATCGAATTTCGAATTATTCACGGCCTGCCCGATCACTATCACGGCATCGCGCCGCAGTCCTTGAGCGAAGGGCGCTGTCTGGAAGTTGAATTGATTTCCGAGGACGACCTGCCTGAACCGCGTCCGCCATTGAGGGTTCCGGCCGCCGCAGCCGCAACCCCGGTGATGACAGAGGAGATCATCGCCTGGGGAGGGCCGAACAATCGAAACGCATGGGACAAAGAGGAGATTGCCCGGCGCACCGACGCCAAGATCCGCACGCGAGGGACAGGTCTCATTGCGCATCTGATGAAGGCGCTCCTGCAGCGGAACGTTCCCATACTGACGGACGTCGCAGTAAGTCGCTTGATCGTGGCAGACGGCGCTGTTTGCGGGGTGGTCAGCACACTTGGCGACGAGTATACGGCGCGCGCTGGCGTTGTACTTGCTGCAGGCGGTTATGAATCGAACGGCCGGCTTGTCGATCAATTCGAAGGTGTACCTCACTGGAAGTCATTTTGTCCGCCTGAGATAACTGGCGATGGGCTCGTAATGGCCTCCGACATCGGAGCGGCCGTACATCTGCTCCGAGACAATATGCAGGTGTTTCTGGGTTTTGAGATCCCCGGAAAGACTGCAATCAAGGATGATCCCGCCTTTCATCTGACCGGCATTGTGGAACTGTTCAGCCCGCACACCATGGTCGTGAACAAGTCCGGTGAGCGGTTTGCAGACGAGTCCTTCTTTCAGCGCATGATCCCGGAACTGAAGCGCTTTGACCCCATGCTTCACGACTACCCCAATTTGCCGTGTTTTCTCATATTCGACCAACAGTATGCTGACCAGTTTGGTTTTGCTGGAGGCGATGCAGGCGCCGAAATTCCGGACTGGGTGCATCGGGCCGATACGCTGACCGATTTGGCGCACCTACTCGGTGTCGCCCCCGAAGGATTGGCCAACACGGTTGAGCGTTTCAACAGTTTTGCAGAGAGTGGAGTTGATGGTGATTATGGCAGGGGCGATCTAGCCTGGCGCATCGACAATCAAATGGCCCGTGAAGGGTTCAACCCCAGTTTGGGCGCCATTCTCAAACCTCCGTTTTATGGGCTTCAGTTGTCTGTGACCGGAGCGAGTTCAGCTGGGCTTCTGTGCGATAATGCAGGTTGCGTCATCAACAACCGATCAGAGCGAATTCCGGGCCTCTACGCCACCGGCAACACAGCTGCAAAGACTGAGCTGGGAGCCGGTTACCAGGCCGGATTCTCATTGGCGTCCGGCATGACGTTTGGCTATCTGAGCGCGAAGCATATGGCGGAGAGCCGGGTTCCCTGAACCCGGCCTTGACGCCCCGAACAGTTAGACAGAATCCCGGCGGCCAAGGCCAAGCCGAGCATGGAATAGTACGCAAGTCTGCCACACTGAATCCAACAATCCGATGAAATCAACTCGCCATTGATGGGGGGCGCGAAACGCTTTGTTTCACTTGCTGACCCGGGCGGAGTGAGGAACGGCGCGTTGGCTGTTAAGCCAACGCGCCGTCTCATCGAACGCCATGATTTGAACTCTGGGAGGTTCCGGGCCTATGTCGCCATAGACGCCATATGCGATGCAGCGATGTAGCCGAACGTGAAACCGGAAGTGAGCGAATAGCCCGCTTGATAGCCAACCCCATAATCGGTGTGTGCGGATGCATTGCCGCAAGCGTAGAGACCGGAAATCGGGTGCCCTCTTGCATGTATCACTTGCGCGGAGGCGTTGATCTGGAGACCAGCCGTCCCAAACGTCGCAGGATGGAGTTCTACGCCGTAGTATGGAGCCTGCGCAATTTCACCCAAACTGGGATTCGCATGATTGCTGAATCGGTCACGCTTGGCGATCGCCCATTCTTTTTGGCCTCTTCCAAAATCCTCATCTACGCCTTCCTGCGCAAATTTGTTGAATCTCTTGATCGTGCTTTTGAAGCCTTTCTTGTCGATCTTGAGCTTATCGGCCAATCCTTCGAGGGTATCATCGGATGCCACCCAATCGGGCACCTCCGCGCCTATCGGACGACCGGCAAAAGAGAATTTCTCCACATAACTACTATCAAAGATCAGATAGCTGGGCGCATTTGGATTCACGTGCCGGGCTACATCGAAGTCACGCACCTTGTGAGTGACGGTCTGAAAGAATGCTTCGTCCCCGAAACGTTTGCCATCACCATTCACCACCATCGTGTGAGGGCAAAACAGTTCCTGGATCCCAGTCGCCATGAAGTAAGGAGGCTCATCCGGGTTATCGGACGGCACGATATACCCTAAAGAGAGACCCAGATTGTTATGAACAATCTTGACCGATCCACCAATCTCAGTGCCCATTATCATTCCGTCGCCGGTAATTGACGGGGGCATCATGGAGTAATATCCGGGCAGTTGTTCGTATGTGTTGACCAGATCCGGGTTTGATTCAAAACCACCGGTTGCGATGACAACTCCCCGCTTCACCAGTATCTCTTCACCAGATAGCGTAACGACGCCGGTGACGTTCCTTTCATCGTCAAGCACAAGCCGGTCGACGCCGCATGATACGCGCGCTTCTCCGCCGCGAGCGAGATATTGCTTCACGAAATGCGTAATCAGACCGACGCCGCCGCCCACAATGTTCTCGGCCTGGCGTTTTTCGATGACGTCCTTGTCCCAGCCGGCATGATTGGTGAACCCGCCCCAATCCACCATTTCCTCGATCGTCATCGAGCTTGGGTGGTTTGGCGGGAACAGGATCTTGTCTCGCCATTCTTCAGGCAAATCGTTCAAAGAGATCAGCTCGACTTCGAGGTTGCGGCCATCCCTCATCGCACTGTCGAGGGTTCCGATATAATGATCCGGGAAACCTCTGATAATCTTGAACTCGACCCCACATTTTTCGAAGAACTTCAGAGCCTCAGGCGACTTGTCGACATAGGCGAGCATGTTCTCTTCTTTGATCTGGTCGCCGCCAACGAAACGCATGTAGTCAATCACATCGTCACGATCATCTTTGATGCCTTGACCCGCCGCGATATGGTTCTGGCCAACCCAGAGACCCCCGTATGCGCAGCTGGAGCCTCCGCCCAGCTTGTCGGCTTTCTCAAGCATGAGGACCTTCATGCCCTGTTCTGCGGCGGCAAGCGCCGCCCCGCACCCGGAAATGCCAGAGCCGATCACGACCACATCGTATGAGGCTTCACTTTGATTTTTCGTCATCAGAACACCTTTCTAAGTTCACTAGCTAAGCAAAGAGCGCGTCCAGGCGCCGAATTGCGTTTCTCTGGAAACTCGGCTGAATTCCCGATACCTACTTTCCTGAAATCGATGATCTGCCGGATCCTTCGACAACAGGGTTTTCAATCTCTCCCAACCCTTCGATCTCTACGCGTACGATATCGCCCGCGCGGAGGAATTTCGGCCCTCCCGGCTGAGCAATGCCAACGCCGCTGGGCGTGCCCGTATACAGGATGTCTCCAGGCTCCAGGGTCATGGCCTGGCTCAAATAGGACACCATTTGGTGCACGCTGAATACGAACTGGCTTGTCCGGGAGTCCTGACGCAACTCATCGTTGACGAAACTGCGAACCCTCAGATCTGCAACATCAACGGAATCGGCCGTCGTAATCCACGGGCCAAAAGGTGCGGCCGTATCGAACGACTTGCCCAGAGAATGCTGTTGAGTTCGAAGCTGCCAGTCCCTGACGGAAACATCATTGCCTACGCAGTATCCGAAAATCACATCGGCGGCATCGTCTTCGGAAACGTTTTTCGCCCTCTTCCCGATCACGACGACCAGCTCGGCTTCATAATCGAGCTGGTCGGAAGCCGCCGGCAGTTCCAGCGGATCCCTTGGCCCGTTCACCGCAGTCGCAGCCTTCACAAACCAGCTCTGATATTCAGGAACTGGAGCATTCACTTCGGCGCAGTGATCTTTGTAGTTCATGCCGAGAGCAAAAATCTTACCGGGCCTTGCAATGGGCGGCAGCAGGCGAACGGCGTCCAGATCGAAGTCCGGCGTCATCTCTGCAAGCTTCGCCAAGACTGGCGAATACCGATCCCAATCTTCGATGATTTCGACGAGTGAGGCCGATCGAATGTCGGTATGCTTCGAGATATCGATCATCCCACCCGGTACGACGATCCCCAGATGGGTTTGATTGGCGGCCTCGAACGCAGCGATCTGCATATCTTCCTCTCAAAGTTCGAGTGCAGGGGTTCAGCCAGGTTGCTCAAGACCAGGTCAGGTTTGCTTGGTCACAAGGTCTGATATGAACTCCTGCACTCTGCTTTATCTCAATGCCTCAGAACGAATATCTTACCTGAGCGGACACATTCCGGGGCATCTGCCGCGCAGCGGTGTATGTACCGTTCGCGCCGCTCAACCCGATTGCCGTCACCAGGATTGTTTCATCGGTCAGGTTGCGCCCGACGATCTCAACGTTCCACAATCCGCTCGGAGACGTTACGCCTAGCCGCGCATCAAGACGCGTATACGAGTCCTGCTGGGCGAGAGGGTCGGCGTTCCCGGTCAGGAAGTACTCCGATGAATAGATGCCGGTTAGTTCTGGGGTAACGGTCCAGTCGTTTTCCATCTTAAACTCATAGGCCGCGGTCAGAGACCCCGAAAACTCAGGAGCAAACGGCGGTCTTTTACCCGACAAGTCCTGGAAGGCTGGCGTTGGGTTCGGGAAGCCCGCACAGAACGGGAGCTGATAGTCGGTTCCGCAGAAAGTTCCTATCGTGGACTGAACACCGTTCGGAAAATTCTCGTATGTTGTGTCGAGATATGTGCCCGAGAAATCGATGCGCAGCGGATAGAAATCCAGAGTGCCTTCGACTTCAACGCCCTGGGAAACAAGGTCCGCTGCGTTTCGCACAAGTGCGATAACCGTGTTGTTCGGTCCAGGCAGCGAAACGCTCGTCTGCAAGTCTGAGTATTCGCTCCGGAACAAGGCTAGATTCGCGCGCAAGGTTCCATCAAAGAAGTCGCCCTTAACGCCGAATTCATATGCATCCACTTCTTCCGGTTCAAATGGCATTCTCTCTGGCACACCGCTCAGATCGACGCCATTGAAGCCACCCGCCTTGAAACCGCGGCTATAGGAAACGTAGGTGTTTACCTCAGGCGTCACCTCGAACAGAACGTTGACAGATGGTTGCCAGGCATCATCGCTCCGGGATTGGCTCTGGCGTCCAGCAGGAGCGCCAACTATGCCAGAGGCTAGCCCTTGCAGCCCGGTCGAGGCATCCGGAAAAGTAGCGAGTTCGTTTTCTGCGTTGGGGTAAGGTGTAACAAACCCGTATTCGCTCGACACACTGCCATAGAGTACGGTTTGATCGACATCACGTTCGACATTGGAGTATCTCAAGCCCGCCGTGGCGCTGAGGCGATCGGTCATATCCCATGTCAGCGCGCCAAAAGCGGAATACGACTCCTCATCGAGAGCAACATCAACTCTCTGTCCATATGTTCCGTACTGCGCCAGTTGAGGAAAGTTCGCCTCCAGAACCGGGTCCAGAACAAAGAAGCCAACATGCTGGCCGACTTCCAGTTCTGATGTCTGGTAGTAGACACCCGCAAGATAGTTGAGCGGCCCATCTCCGTTGGACCCCACTCTGAATTCCTGGCTGAACTGCTGGAAGTTTTCCGGGGAACGTGAATTCGCATTCAGGAACGGCGTACCGTCAACGTCCAGGCCACTGCGCCAACCGTATCCATAGTATCCCGAGACAGAGGTCAACGTCGCCGGGCCGAAATCGTAGTTTACAGTCGCCGAGGCTTGCTCGGAGTTCACGACATAGAAAGTCCCGGCATTGTTTGTATCGAAATCGTTGTCGGTCCCGACAGGAACGCCGGCATCAAGAAGCTGCTGACACGCAGCCCCGACTGGCATCGGGGCGGGAGGCGGACAATTGATGTTCTGGAACGAACGGATTCCATCACTCTTGAATTCGCTTACTTCGCCCTTCAAGATAATCTCGAGATTGTCGGTGGGATCCAGCACCACCGTCAGGCGTCCTGCAACGGTGTCGTAGTTCGGCGTCTCCCCCCCTTCAGGGTTTGTCAGGAATCCCCTTGAACCAGATGACAACGCAGCAAGGCGCACCTTGACTCCATCGGCCACCCGACCTCCGGCCGCAACCTCCTGAGCATACTGGCCATAGGATCCGTACAGAATTCTGGCGTTGCCCGAAAACTCTTCGCCAGGCGAAGCCGTCACAACGCTGAATGCACCGCCGATCGCATTGTTGCCGAAATACAGAGACTGTGGGCCTTTCAAGATTTCGACCCGCTCCAGGTCGAAAAGACCGGATGCAGTCGTGCGGGACCGGCCGCGATATACTCCGTCCACAAAGACGCCGACCGACTGATCGAAAAACTGATTGAGACCTGAGCCCACACCGCGAATGAATATTTCCGATGACCTGCCATGAGAGGAAATATTTACCGACGGCTTGATCAAGCTGATATCAAACAACGAGTTGATGTTTTGCTCTGCAAGCTCTTCCGTCCCAACAGCTTCCATTGATATCGGGACATCACTCAGATCCTGAGACCTCAGCTGCGCAGTCACAACCACGACATCAAGATACCCAGGTTCGTCCTCACCCGCCTCATCGGCGGCGATTCCATCGGTTTGTGGATTTGCCTCTGCTGGCTGGGGATCCACCTCTTGAGCGTGAGCCATAGAGGCGGCGCATAACGCGATAGAAATCCCACAGGCGCCCAGATAACGAGCACTCCAGCTTTGATAGAGTTTTTTCATCAATTCCTCCCATAACAGATAGATTTTCTATCTTGTTCGATTTATTCACATGGTTGTTCTATTTATTGCCCTGAGTGTCGCCTCTACTTTGGTTAGACTTCACTTGCAGTGCATTATTCATGCGCTGTCATGAACCTTTCTTTTCGCGTTATTGTTCGCCGCATTTCCCAGCAAGTCGCGCAACGCAACAGCGGATTCTTTCAAGAGCTCAAAATCGATTGAGGAGCCTTCCAGGCGGCAGCCCAGGCCTCGCACCGCCTCAACCACGTCGCTTTTGATCGCTTCGCCGCCTGCGGTTAACCGGATGAGCACAACACGCTCATCAGATGCCGCTCGGCGCCGATCCACGTACTTCTTGCGCTCCAGCCTCTTCAGAAGCGGCGTCAATGTTCCGGAATCGAGGTACAACCTGGACGCAATCTCGCCCACCGACCGCGCATCCTTTTCCCAAAGCAGCAGCAAGACCAGATACTGCAGATAGGTGAGATCAAATCTCTTCAGAACAGGCGTGTAAGCCGCCACGGATGCGCGAGAAGCAGAATGAAGCGCAAAGCAGACCATGTCATCCAAGAGCGGGATGTCGTCTTTTGCTTTCTGATCAGTTGAATTTCGCATCATCGCCTACCCCCAGCTTTCTCGCAGAGATAAATCCGTGCTCCGGGCCTGCCGATCACTTCAACGGCAGCTAGAGAAGCTCAAACTCCACGTCCATGTTTCCGCGCGTGGCATTGGAATAAGGACAGACCCCGTGTGCCTTTTCGATCAGTTCCAACCCGTCTTCGCGGCTCAACCCTTCAAGGGTGATTTCCAGCTTTGCTGAAAGTTTGAAGGCGCCGCCTGCCGAAGGATCAACAGCGATGCGCGCCGTGATGGAAGCATCCTCGAGGGGCTTCTTCTCCGCCTCCGCCAGATGACGCAGGACCGATTCGAAGCAGGCGCCGTAGCCTGCAGCAAACAACTGCTCCGGATTTGTGCCGTCGCCGCCCGGCCCGCCAAATTCTTTCGGCACCGAAAGAGCAACATCCAGCTTACCGTCCGATGAGCGCGCATGGCCCATGCGTCCGCCTTTGACTGTCGCCACCGCTGTGTAGATCGCCATCTGATCCTCTCCTTGGAACCTAAAAAACTTGAGGAAACGCAAAGCTTGATTTCCGAGTAGTATGCTCGTGCGCAATTGAATTGTGGGCAATTGGAATCTCCGCAATTCAATCTTTCCTGATTGGAAAAACATTTTATTTTCAATGATCTGTGTCCAATTACCGCTTCTTTCACGAAGCCGCTGAAGAAGCTATTGTTAGCTCCATCAGCTCGGAGAAACGTTCAAATGCGATTGCAAAGCACTGTGGCGCCAATCCGAAACCGCATTGTCCAGCGACCTGAACCTCTGACCCGACTGGATCATGTCAGGCACCGTGGCCGCCTCCTTAAAACGAGGCGCATCGGTCGATGGAGCGTCACGGCTGTGGGGGCGGTCGATCCGTGTGGTCGCTTCTTGCTGGCTCGGCGGAACCAGCGAACGACGCTGAATGACAATAACGCCTGAATAACAATAAGGAGACCTCTTATGTGGCAGAGCGCCGGTTCCGTAGAAGACTATTCAGAAGATGAACCATCTACCGTTTCTGTCGGCGGAAAGCAGATTGCAGTTTACCTGATAGAGGGCGCATTCTACGCAACCGCCGCCCTTTGCTCGCACGGTCGCGCCCTTCTGTCGGATGGCTATTTGGAGGGGGAAGAAATTGAATGCCCTCTGCACCAGGGCCGGTTCCACATCCCGACAGGACGGGCGCTCTGCAAGCCGCTGACCGAGGACATCGCGACTTTTGATACCAAGGTTGAGGAGAGCATTCTCTACGTAAAAATTCCCGAAGACCCCGCCTAACAATTCGTGGTCGGCAAATCGGTATTCAACAGGAACATGTCTGCGGACAGTTGAGCCGCCGCAACAAAGGGGAACGTCATGGACAAGAACTCAGCCGCGTCTGACGATCAAGGCAATCTTGGCGTATTGGTTGGCGACGTCGTTCGCTTCTCGAAAACGATTGGCGAAACGGATGTATACTTGTTTGCCGGAATCACCGGCGATTTCGCAAGCAATCACGTGAATGAGCAATCCATGCGGGAGGCCGGGTTTCGCGGCCGGATTGCGCATGGGGCGCTCCTGGTCGGATACATGTCGGCCTGCTCCACGAAAATGGCCGAAAAGGCCGCTCAAAAAAGCCAGGCGGGCATCCCTCTGTCGCTGGGCTTTGACCGGATCCGTTTCCTCAAGGCCGTATACCTTGGAACAACAGTGCATCTCGAATACGAGATAAAACGGCTCGAAAACGCCAAGCGGCGCGCGCATGCCGAAATTACGGTTCGCGACGATGCTGACGACCTGGTGGCCATCGCTCATCACATCATGCAATGGACGAACTGACCCGGCTTGCGCATTGAGGGAAACAACACTGTCGCAGTCGGGAAGCTTCAGGATTTCAGTAAGGCGCGTTGTGCGCGCCCTTCAAAGTCATCCCAAAGCGTCGGTCTTCCGTTCCACTCCAGACCGTCGCTTCAGATTCTTGTTTTATCGCAAGTTTTCCGTTCGCAAACGATCCCGTTTGCTCCGAAGCCGCTTTAAACTTCAGCGAGAGACTCATATTCGTCGCGCAACTGCCGCTTCAGGATTTTCCCGCTAGCGTTCTTCGGCAGGGCCTGCACAAGCGCGAAGCGTTTTGGTCGCTTGTATGAGGCGAGATTGCTACGGCAATGCTCTTCAAGTTCGGATATGTCGAGATCGACATCGGCGCGAGGAACGATCACCGCGGTCACCGCTTCGATCCAGCGCTCGTCCGGGATGCCGAAGACTGCAACCTCCGCTACCTTCGGGTGCGCAAACAGAACCTCTTCCACTTCCCGGCTCGCCACGTTTTCGCCGCCGGTCTTGATCATGTCCTTCTTGCGATCGACAATATAGAGATATCCCTCGTCGTCCAGGTAGCCCAGATCGCCGCTGTGGAACCAGCCGTCCTTGAAGGCAGCGGCCGTCTTCTCCTCGTCAGCGTAATAGCCATTCGTGACCTGGACGCCACGATGGACGATCTCCCCGACCGTTCCCGACGCGACTTCGTGGTCGTCATCATCAACGATCCGCGTTTCGACATTGATGACCGGGAGTCCGGCAGAACCGAGCTTGCGCAACTGATCTTCCGGCTTGAGGACTGTCGCCACAGGCGACATTTCGGTTTGCCCGTAGAAGTTATAGAGTTCGAAGTCCGGAATGCGCTCAAGCAGCTCCTCGACAATGGCCTTGGGCATTACCGAAGCGCCGTAATAGCCCTTCTTCAGCGAGGATATATCCCGCTTTTCGAAGTCGGGATGTCTGAGCAGCGAGATCCACACGGTCGGCGGACAGAACAGCTTGGTGACGCGTTCCTCTTCGATCTTTTGCAGGATCACGGCGGGTTCGGGCGCGCGAAGCAGAATGCTCGTCGCGCCCAGATACAGATCGGGGGTCAGGAAACAGTCGAGTTGGGCGCAATGGTACAGGGGCAACGAATGCAGTTCCACGTCGTCGGGCTGCATTCCGCCATCCACTATGCAGCTCACATACTGGCTGTAGAGCGAGCGCGTACTGAGCAAGGCGCCTTTGGGCCGGGATTCCGTCCCGCTCGTGAACATCATCAGGCAGGGAAGATCTTCGGAGCGGGAAAGCAGGATCTCGCTGGTGTCGTCGTGCTGCAGCCATTCGTCGACGTTTTCCCAACCATCGACCGGGGAGGCTCCTGTATGCGGGATGAAGCCCTTTACCAAAGGTTTGAGCCCGGCCTCCTGGACCGCCTCCTCGCAGACGTGGGACAGTTCGTCTTCGGCGATGAGAACTCGTGCACCCGATTGCCGCAGGATGTAGGCTATCTCGGTCGAGTTGAGCATGAAGTTGATCGGCGTCAAAATGGCGCCGATCCTCGCCGCGGCAAATCTCAGCACGACGAACGTACGGTTGTTATGCGATACCAGAGCAACCCGATCCCCTTCGACGACGCCCTTTTCGCGCATGGCGTTGGCCGTTCGGGTGACGATCTGGTTGAGTTCTTCGAAAGTGTCCCGGTTTCCCTCATAGACGAGCGCCGTCTTCCGCGGAAACCGTCTGGCGGAGAGTCTTATCGTATCCGAGATGTTACGACTGCGAGTCGTATCTATCAGATCTTGTAACTCTTGGCTGAAATCCACGTTCTCGTTCCTTTGCTTTTCGCGCAAACTCTGGCGCCAATCGTCCTGGTCCAGCGAGATACGGCCTCAAACAGAACCGGGCTGCGCAAGAGTCCACCGCGCCGCCGGCACATGTTTGGCTGGAAGTCGAATTCCAATATTCTTGGCGACAGCCTCGTTGTAGACGGCAATTGCAACCGACAAATCAGACAGCCCCATACCCATCGGCTTGAACAAGGTTACGTCACAATTTGCGGGTCTTGAGGTCTTTTTGGCCAAGACGTCGCCCAGCACCATAACAGAGCGCCAAGCTTCATCATTCTCACCGTAATGGTCTCGGAATTCGCGTGACGCCTTTCGAGCATTGTCGAGATTGTCGACCACCACCATGTCTGACCGATCAAACAGATTGGGCAAGAATTCCGCATTCTTGGGGAGGATGGCGCCGGCTGCATTCACGTGTGCGCCCTTGGCAATCATCTGAGCGTCAACGAACGGATCCTGCGCGCGGGTTATGAGCGTTACAATCGGCATATCCGACAAAGCTTCTTCGACGGTGTTGGCCCCCTCGATCACGAAGGGAAACCGCTCCTTGATTTTCGCGATGAAGGCATCGCGATTAGCCGGCGTGCGGCTCCACACCTTCAGGCGGCGGATCGGTCTTGTGACCGCAACCGAAGCGACCTGCATCATTGCCTGCCTGCCCGTCCCGATCACAGCCATCTCGTCGGCATCGGGATCAGCCAGCGCACGCGTCGCCAGCCCGGAAATCCCCGCAGTTCTCAACAGGCCAAGGAGTCCCGCTTCCATCAAGGCAAGCTGGCGGCCTTCCTTGGCGTCGAACAGCGCGAAAACCGCAGAGCCTCCCTTGGGGGTAATCGCCCAGGTCTTGAAACCGGCATAACCGCGACCGGGCATAAGCGATCCAAGCGAATGCGTCGCGCTTCCGGGATCCCAGGTCGCTAGCGCCTTGATGATATTGGCTGCATCCCCGCTGGCTTCCAGGGCAAGCCCCTCCTCCAGCGCAGAGATTGCATTATTCAGGTCAATACAACTGCCAACATCTTCTTCAGTGAGCCACAACGGCTCGTGGCGCGGCACAGGACTTTTCATGGACTTTACCTTATCTTTCGAAATCTTTCGAACGGCGTCCCGCTTGACCGAGCGCCTCCCGCAGTTTCAAACATACTGAGTTCCACAGAAATGGATGAGAAGACCGAGATCACGAAAGACTGTTTTTCCTCCGCGGAACGTTGATGGCCAACACCCTTTGCGCATCTTTTCCCGACGCCTGACATGAGACTGCAGAAGAGAATGTGGGGCTTGCCCGCAATCAACTTTGACCGCAACTTCGCACGTCGCAAACAGACCCCGCAGAAGCGCGGCACGATCTGCAAGCCGCGCGCGGACGACCGGTTGCACGTATCGAAGTTTCAGAACTTCACGCTTTATACCGGGATACGCCCTCTCGATTCTCAGATCATCGAGGCTTCGGTCAGCAAAGACAGGAAAATACATTTGGTGGGAAAATTTCCGAGCCATTCAGGTCTTATCTGAGTGTTGGCCTTCGGCTTTATCTCTTCGTTGTCGTGACTGGCCGGCCCTAATCCGGATGAAGATCTTTATCTCATGGGTGATTTGGCCACGGCGGAACACTGAACTCCTTTTTCAGGTGATCCAGGAACGCGCGCGTTTTCAGTGGTAGGTGCTTGCGCTCGGAATAGACGGCAAACACCTTGCTCGTCATCACGTTCTGCTCAGGAAAAAGATCAATGAGTTTTCCGCTCTCCAAATGCTTGTGGACAAAACCACGGCCAATAAGGCCGACTCCAAAATTGTTCAAAAGCGCATCAACCACAGCGGCGGCGCTGTTGGTGATAAGATTCCCCGATACGGTGACCGTTTTCTCTTCTCCATCCTCGCTCAGGAACGGCCAGTTTGCAGAGTACGCAAGGTTGCTGATCACCAGACAATTGTGGTCCACAAGGTCTTCAACATGCCCTGGCCTGCCATGTTTCTCGAGATAAGACGTTGAGGCGCAGACAACCCGTTTGAATTCCGCCAGTTTCAGCGCAATCAAATCAGGATTGGACACATTGTTCATCCGGACGGCTACGTCGAACCCTTCCGAGATCAGATCCTGGGCCATGCTGGAAACATCGAGGACGACCTTGACCTTGGGATTGGCAAGCAGGAATCGATCGACCATGGAAATGAAGTCCGTCACGAGGAGAGCCGGCGCACACGAAACTCGCAACGTCCCTCGGACTTCACCCTGATACTGGCTAATCTCGCTTTCGGCGTCCATCACGGCCTGGAGCACCGCCTGGCATCGGTCGTAGAAGTGGAGACCGAGTTCGGTCACCGAAAGTTCCTTGGTGGATCGTATGATAAGCTGCGCATTCAGCTTATCCTCAAGCGACGAGATATGTTTGGAGATCGTGGACGGAACGACCTGCAACCTCTTCCCAGCTTTCGTGAAGCTTCCCGTTTCGACCACAGCCATGAAGATTCTCAGTGTGGCCAGATCATCAAGCGCTGTTCGCTGCAGCGAATCGTTCATCATTTCTATTGTCCGCTCTCCCCCTCCACCTTGTATCTCACCGCCTTTTCTCGCACGAATATCCCGACATACCAATACGGTGCCTGAGTTGCGCGTTCCGCCCCGGCGCTGTGGCTCCTCACAGGGGAAATGAGACAACCCCGTCGGAGAGCCTCTTTGTGGTCAGGGGATGTTTCGATTTCCAAACAACACTGTTTCGTCACGCACTATTGTGAAGACGCACCCGGCCGCGCACAACAGACCCCCGACAGGAGCAAGGGACGCCAACGACACCGGCCAGTTCAGTGTTTTACTTGCTGTACTTTTCTACCGACCAGGTTCGCCAGAACAATCAGGAGAAGACAACCATGAAGATTTCAGCAAGTGAGGCCTGCCTGGCCGCCACCTACGCTTTTTACGCGGGCCTGGATCGGTTCGAGAAAGATCAGGTTCTTGCAGTGGTTTCCTCAGATGCACAGTGGACACGCCAGCAAAAGGTTCATCAGGGAATACAAGCAATCAGCGCGATCCTCGACAGCCGGCCCACCCACATGAAGACCGCGCATGTCGTTTGTAACCCGACCGTTGAGCAACTCACCGAAGAAACGGCAGTCGTGCGATACTTTCTGCTGATCGCAGCAAGTGATGCAAACCTGCCGGCGCCAGCCGGAAAGCTCTTCAGTGTTCGGGATGGCCAGAATGACCTGAAGATCGAGGACGGTGAGTGGAAGATTTCGAGGATTGCGACCGAGCTATGCTTCGATTTTGCCGGTTGAGTGACGAGCTTCACGGCGCCCTGCCCGTGAGCATTCTGAGCGAGTTGACTGTTAAGAAAGGTCTGTTGAAGTGACTGCCTTGCCCGAAAACCGTTTCAAGCAATCACTGTTGCATGGCCGACGCCAGATCGGCCTGTTCGTCGCTTTGGGCAATGCCTATTCAAGCGAGATCGTCGCCAATTCAGGATTCGACTGGCTTCTGCTTGATGCCGAGCATGGGCCGAACGATGTTCGGTCAATCCTCGACCAGCTGCAGTCCGTCGCAGCCTACCAAGTGCCTGTTGTGGTCAGGCCCACTGTGGCCGATCCTTGGCTGATAAAACAACTTCTGGATATCGGAGCCCAGACTTTGCTGGTTCCGATGGTCGAAACTGCCGAAGAAGCTGCGGGCATTGTCGCTTCGACTCGATATCCTCCAAAAGGGATCAGAGGCGTCGGCGCCACTATGGCTCGGGCGTCTCGTTGGGGAACTGTCTCAGATTACCTGAAACAGGCCGAAAGCGAATTGTGTCTCGTGCTTCAGATAGAGTCCCGCCGTGGCGTCGACAACATAGAGGCCATCGCCAAAGTCGAGGGAGTCGATGCTCTGTTCGTGGGGCCCTCGGATCTTGCCGCCGACATGGGCAAGATCGGCAAACCAAACGATCCCGAAGTGCGCAAGACAGTTGAAGATGCAATCGGGCGTATAACCGCTTGCGGAAAACCAGCTGGCGTATTCGCCGTGGACACCGATTTCGCCGGGACGGCTTTCGAACTCGGATGTAGTTTCATTGCTTGTGGTTCTGATGTGGGTATCCTTGTTCAGGGCCTCGCAGCCCATGCCAACCGTTTTAAAGCGATCACCCCGGACTAGACACACATTCGGCGCCGCCAGGGAATCGCAAACCAATATCCGACATTCATATGCCAGTGGGTTCGAAGGCCGGGCACCACTCGATCAGATCTCGCCCATGATGCGTTTCATGGCGGCGGAGAAGTCGCGGCCGCCGTGGCCGTCTTTGTCAGGGCGGCGCAGAATTGTACTGCGGGAACCGCGAGCCGGGTTCGGACTGTAGCTCGTCATCGACCAACACTGGCCGGAGGCTTTGGAGGAGATATCGAAGAGGGGCTGGGCGTCGAGGCCGAGCTTGCGGGCGACCGGCACGCTGCTACAGCGCTTCTTTTGGCGCAGGCCAAGCTGACAAAGAATTCTGACGGCGTCCCCTAAAGCGAAGGTCTACCGTTCCACTCCAGACCGTCGCTTCAGATTCTTGTTTTATCTCAAGTTTTCCGTTCGAAAACGATTCCGTTTGCTCCGAAGGCGCTTTAAATTGTCTCCAGAAATTTTCCGCGACCTAAACCCAGTGGCTGTCAATCTGCCACCTATTTTCACTAGCCGCTCACGAAGCAAAGACAAGAGCATGCGCCATGCTCTTGTCTTTACGTCATTTTACCTGGCAGGGGCAGCAGGACTCGAACCCGCGACCCTCGGTTTTGGAGACCGATGCTCTACCAACTGAGCTATACCCCTAAGGGCCAGGCGAAGCGGCGTTTTGCCTGAAAAGCGCGGCGGGTGCAACTTGTCTATCAGCAGGCGCGGGCACGAGATTCAGCTCATGAAGGATTCCGGTGGGATCCAGGTGCCGTGCACATGCTTTTTCGCCCAGCTGGATGTCGGCAAGCCCGTCCTTGAGGCCATTGTGGAAGGTGGTCCGGCTCCCGTGCTGAAGGACGCCTGAGTGGTTACACGCCTGCAGCGGGCTGCCAGGCATAGGTCACATGCCCACTTTCATCACTGTGTCTGACCTGCTCAAAACCAAGTGCTTCAACCAAGGCGCGTGAGGCCGTGTTCTGAACGGCAATGGAGGCTTCATACCTGGCGCAGGGATACGTCTCGCAGAGCCAGGCTATCATGGCTGTGACAGATTCCTTGCCGATACCCTTTCGCCAATGCTCGGGAAACATGTGTGCCGCGAGAAGGATGCGTTGGTCGTCCAGCATCACGGTCGCCTGCACATAGCCAAGGCATGCCCCATCCGCCTGCCTGCGCACGGCCCAGTTCAGCCAGTGGCGGGTTCCCTCTTTCCGCACGCGCGTTTCCAGATCCGTATAGCGCGCCGCAAGTGCCTCAATGGATGTCGGCGGGGCATCCCCGGAGATGTGGACATAGCCGGCCACATCCTGAAGCCCGTCAAACATCTCGGGAGCATGACGGGCCTCAAGTGGCTCCAGAACCAGTCTTGGCGTGACGATATCCGGCAAATGCATATTTGCGCCTAGAGCCTTTTCTGTTCAATTCGAACCGCTTGATATTGCAGATCATTCGTCCCG
>OBIC01000006.1_pt1 | contig 206081 bp, 175 predicted proteins | sample 1519831 | NCBI WGS metagenome assembly OBIC01 (sample SAMN03019805, study PRJEB22545) | beach sand metagenome | biome: beach; feature: sea beach; material: beach sand | place: USA: Municipal Pensacola Beach, FL | collected 2010-10-20 | depth 40-45 cm m
ACGTGCATCTGGTTGAAAACAGCCCCATCGATTATCTGGACTTCGCCTCGCCGGTGGCTGGACTGGGTGGCAAGCTGGGCATGGACGCCACCAGCAAGTGGCCTGGCGAGACCACCCGCGAATGGGGCCGGCCGATCACCATGGCGCCCGAGATCAAGGCGCGCGTCGATGCCCTGTGGCCCAAGCTGGGCCTGTAAGGGCGCGATCGCCCTCATCCACGGCGTGACATCGGCCGCCGACCGCGCGAAACCGTGCAGCCGCTGCGGAAATTTGTGAGACTAGCGTATTCCAAGGATGCGGCAAGCCGCACCAAGGGGGCGATGACGCCTTGATTCGATTGTCTCGGGGGAGAACGATGACGAAACTCAAAGCTGGTGACCATGCACCCGATTTCAGTCTGCCCGACGCTGGCGGCAACACGGTGTCGCTGGCTGGCTTCAAGGGCAAGCCGCTGGTGCTGGTGTTCAACCGCTATGTCGGTTGCCCGGTATGTCAGATGACCACGGTGGAACTGACCCGGGCCGCGCCGGAGTTCGAACGCGCGGGCGTGGCGCTGGCCATCGTATTCCAGTCCAGCCCGGAACGGCTGGCGGCCTTCGCCCAGCGTCAAGGCCAGGGCGCGGCCCTGCTGGGCGATCCCGAAGGCCGGTCCTATGCCGCTTACGGTGTGGAAGCCAGTCTGGCCGGGTATCTGGCACCCGGCAATCTGCCGGTCCTGTTCCGCGCCGTCCGCCAGGGTTATGGCCATGGCGCGTTCGAGGGCCGCGAAACCCAGCAGCCGGCTGCTTTCGTGATCGATGGCAATGGCCAGATCCGCCAAGCCCACTATGGCCGCAACATCACCGACCTACCCGACCCGAATGTGCTGCTATCCGAGGCTCGGGCGCTGGGCGCGTCGCAAGCCGCTTGAAATCCGCTCAAACCACCTCCGGCAGACAGGCTGGCAAGCCCTGCCGGAGGGTCGGATAGCGTAACCGCACCCCCAATTCCTTGAGCATGCGGCGATTGTCCAATCGCTTCGATTCATTGAGAAAAGACAGCAAGGCCGGACTGAGCATGGCCTGGGCTTCGTCCATGCTGATGATGGGCGGCGCCTCCAGACCGAGCAGATCGGCGATCTGCAACATGTAGTCGGTCATGCTGGTGGGATGGCCATCGCTGACGTTGTAGATGCGGTTGTCCGGCGCGCGCTCGGCCGCCGCGAGGCAGACCTCGACCAGATCATCCACGTGGATGCGGTTGCTGTAGGCGGACTCTCGTTCATCCACCAGCGGTCCACCGCTCCGCAGCCGCTTGACCGGCAATCGGCCTGGCCCATAGATGCCGGGAACGCGCAGGGTGACGAACGAAACATCCTGGTTTTCACACCACGACTGCAGCATCTGTTCGGCCGCCAGACGGCGCCGCCCGCGGTCGGTATCGGGTGCGGGGGGGGTTTCTTCGGTGACCCATTCGCCATTGCGATCACCATAAACGGCGCTGGTGCTGATGTAGATCATGCGCCGGGGGCGCCGGTCAGCCGGTATGGCGCCGAGAAACCGCTGCAGCCGGGGATCGGACTGACCTTCTCGTGGCGGCGGGATCAGATAGTACAGCAGCGAGTCACTCATCCACTCCGGCCATGAAAGGGCACCGCTCCGATCGAGATCGATCTGAACCGCTTCCATGGACAGCTCACGGAGATAGGCCAGACTCATCGAGGTCTGCACAAAGCCCCATAGCGGCATATGACGTTCTGCGAAGCGAACGGCAAGACGTCGCCCGACATCGCCGCAACCCGCGATGATCACTCCCGTCATTGACGGCCCCTCCCACATTTTGATGTTTCTGCCCTTATAGCGAGGCCAGGGGCGCGCTGACAAGCCCGTTGTCATGACGCCTTCATCGGCAGAAGCCTGGCGCACGACCTCCCGAACCCCAAGCGCGCACCTTGCTGGACCCCTGCTGCGGGGGCGAGTAACCTGCCTAGACGCGTTCTCAGAGAAAGCACCCTTGCCTGCCGGGTCGACCGGCTCTGCCGGCCAAGCGCCGTCTGCCTTGCGAATGATGAGCCCGTATGGCACGGACTTTGCGCGCTGCAAAGAGCGGCAAACCAAATCCGCGGCGATCACGGCTGCACCCGCAAGCACCCAGCCACTACAGCATCCCGAGGAATCCAGTCCATGCCCATGAAGATGGAAATCTGGCCCGGAAGACCGTACCCCCTTGGGGCGACCTGGGACGGACAAGGCGTCAATTTCAGTCTGTTTTCGGAAAATGCCACCCGAGTCGATCTATGCCTGTTCGATGGTCAGACCGGGCGCCAGAGCGCCTGCATCACATTGAGCGAACGGACCGACCAATGCTGGCACTGTTACCTCCCGTCGGTGCGGCCGGGACAGCGCTACGGCTATCGCGTCTATGGCCCCTACGATCCGGCACAGGGGCATCGTTTCAATCCCCACAAGCTGCTGCTCGATCCCTACGCCAAGCAGATTACCGGCCAGATGCTCTGGCACGATCACCACTTCGGCTACACCATCGGCCACCCGGACGAGGATCTGTCCTTCGACACCCGCGACAGCATGGCCGGCACCCCCTTGTGCCAAGTGGCCGATCCGGCCTTTGTCTGGGGGGACGATCGCCGGCCCAACATACCGTGGGACAAGACCGTTCTCTACGAACTCCATGTCAAAGGCTTCACCCGCAACCACCCCAAGGTACCGGAACACCTGCGCGGAACCTACGCCGGGCTGGCGACCCAGCCGGTGATCGAATATCTGCAGCGACTGGGCGTGACCAGCGTTGAGCTGATGCCGATCCACGAATTTCTGGACGATCGCCACCTGTTGGATCGCAATCTCACCAACTACTGGGGCTATAACACCATCGGCTTCTTCGCCCCCACAGTGCGCTACAGCGCGACCGGCGAGCTCTCCGAATTCAAGACCATGGTCAAAACCCTCCACAGCGCCGGGATCGAGGTGATCCTGGATGTGGTCTACAACCACACCGCCGAGGGAAACGAGCGCGGTCCGACCCTGTGCTTTCGCGGCATCGACAACGCGTCCTACTATCGCCAGAGCCCGATCGATCCGCGTTACTACATGGATTTCACCGGCTGCGGCAACACGCTCAACATGCTTCATCCGCGCGTGTTGCAGCTGATCATGGACAGCCTGCGCTATTGGGTGACCGAGATGCACGTGGACGGCTTCCGCTTCGATCTCGCCGCGGCGCTGGCACGGGAACTCTATGAAGTGGACCGGCTCTCGGCCTTTTTCGAAATCATCGGTCAGGACCCCATCCTTTCCCAGGTCAAGCTGATCGCCGAGCCCTGGGATGTCGGCGAAGGCGGTTATCAGGTCGGCAATTTCCCGGTCGGCTGGACGGAATGGAACGCCGAATACCGGGATGTCATGCGCGCCTACTGGAAGGGCGATGGCGGCCGCACCGGCCATCTGGCCTACCGGCTGACCGGATCGTCCGATCTGTACGAGAGCTCAGGGCGGCGCCCCTACGCCAGCATCAACTTCATCACCGCCCACGACGGCTTCACGCTCGAAGACCTCGTCAGCTACAACGAGAAATACAACGAGGCCAACGGCGAGGACAACCGCGACGGGCACAACCATAACCTGAGCTGGAACTGCGGCATCGAGGGCCCGACCGACGATCCCGAAGTCAACGCGCTGCGCCGGCGCCAGAAGCGGAACCTGCTGGCCAGCCTGCTGCTGGCGCAGGGTGTGCCCATGCTGCTGGCCGGCGATGAAATCGGGCGAACCCAACAGGGCAACAACAATGCCTATTGCCAGGACAACGAACTGAGCTGGCTCGACTGGCATCTGGATGAAGATCGGCAGCGGCTGTTTCATTACGTTCGCCGCCTCATCGCGCTGCGTCAGGAACACCCGGTGTTTCGCCGCAAGCATTTTTTCCAGGGGCGCAGCATCGCCGGCGCGGATGTCAAGGACATCATGTGGCTCAACCCCGATGGCCGCGAAATGACCACGCAGGATTGGGATCAGGAACACCGCCGCTCGCTGGCCGTGTTCCTCGGCGGCGAAGTCCTGGGAGAACTCGACGCCCATGGCAAGCAGATGACAGACGACAATTTTCTGCTGCTGCTCAACGCCGACCATGAACCGATGACCTTCACACTGCTCAAACTCAACGGTCGCACCCGCTGGCAAATCGTGCTGGATACCACGACCGAAGACGGCATCGGCCGTCCGCGGCACCTGCGCGGCGGGAGTCGGCTGACACTTGGACCACGTTCCCTGGTCCTGTTGCGCGAGCATTCGAATCATCAGGAGGTCGACGATGAGTGGTCCCTGCTTTCCCCTTGAGCACGAGATGCCGTTCGGCCCCTTGCGCTTGGATGATGGCCGCATCCGCTTCCGCCTGTGGGCACCGGCCCAGCGGGCACCCAAGCTGCAGATCTCCGACGACCGGGCCGAATACGTGCTGCCCATGGACCCATGCGGCGACGGCTGGTTCGAATGCGTGACCAATCGGGCCCGCACTGGTCAAACCTACTGTTTTCGGCTCGATAGCGGCCTGGCCGTCCCGGATCCGGCGTCGCGCTTTCAACCGCGCGATGCCCATGGGCCGAGCGAGCTGATCGACCCGCACGCCTACCGGTGGCGCCACGAGGACTGGCGCGGACGCCCCTGGCGCGAAGCGGTCATCTACGAACTGCATGTCGGCAGCTTCAGTCCCGAGGGAACCTATCAGGGCGTCATCAAGCGTCTCGATCATCTGGTGGAGTTAGGCATCACGGCAATCGAATTGATGCCGGTGGCGGACTTCCCGGGCCGGCGCAACTGGGGTTATGACGGGGTCTTGCCGTTCGCGCCCGACAGTGCTTATGGCCGGCCCGAAGATCTGAAGGCCCTGATCGATGCCGCACATGCGCACGGACTGATGCTGTTTCTGGACGTGGTCTATAACCACTTTGGGCCAGACGGCAACTATCTGAACGCCTATGCCCCGTCTTTCTTTACGCCCCGTCACCATACGCCTTGGGGCGAGGCCATCAATTTCGATGACGACGACAGCGCCACGGTGCGTGCTTATTTCATTCACAATGCACTGTATTGGCTGGAGGAGTATCGCTTCGACGGGCTGCGGCTCGATGCCGTGCACGCCATTCGCGACGACTCGGAGCCGCATGTGCTCACGGCGCTGGCCGAAGCCGTACGGGGACGCTTCGGCGAGGATCGCCACATTCACTTGGTTCTGGAAAACGATGCCAACCAGGCCCGTTTCCTGACGCGCGCCGCCGCTGGCCAGCCGGTGCACTACACGGCCCAATGGAACGATGACTTCCATCATGCGGCCCATGTCTTGGCGACCGGAGATGGAGCAGGCTATTACCGAGATTTCGTCGATCAGCCGTTACACCAGCTGACCCGCTGCCTGAGCGAAGGATTTGCCTATCAGGGAGATCCCTCCCCGTTCCGGAATGGCGAACGTCGCGGCGAACCCAGCGCTCACCTCCCTCCGCTGTGCTTCGTCAACTTTCTCCAGAATCACGATCAAATCGGCAACCGTGCCCTGGGCGAGCGACTGACGCAGCTCGCGCCGCCCCACCGCGTGCGCGCCCTGACCGAAATCCTGCTGCTGGCGCCTAGCCCGCCGTTGCTGTTCATGGGACAGGAATGGGGCAGTGTCCGGCCATTCCTCTTCTTTTGCGGATTTGAAGGTGAGCTGGGCGACGCGGTGCGTGAAGGACGACGCAAGGAGTTCGCAGCCTTTCCGGAGTTCGCCGACCCCCAGGCCCGCGCCCGCATCCCGGACCCCACGCATCCCGATACCTTCGCCCAAAGCTGCCTGCATTGGGGCGAGATCGACGAGGCCATCCATCGGGACTGGCTGGCGCTGCACCAGCGGCTTCTGACGCTGCGCGCCACCCATGTCGTTCCCCTGCTCGGCGCGTCCACACCCAGGACCGACGTCGACATCAGCGGATCACGGCTCCAGATCCGCTGGCACTGGCCCGATACCGGCAGCCTGAGCTTGATCGCCAACCTGGGCGACTCAGCGGTAGCCGCGCCGGCTGCGGCTGGAGCCTCGGTCATCTATCGCAGCGATTCGGCGGCTGCCGCCGCGGATGACTTGCCGGGATGGAGTGTGATGTGGTCGATCATGGCGGGAGAGGAATAATCCATGCGTGCACGCTATCGGCCCACGGCCACCTACCGCCTGCAGCTGCATGCGGGCTTTACCTTTGCCGATGCCGCCGCAACGGTGCCCTATCTGGCTGCCCTGGGGATATCCCACGTCTATCTCTCCCCGGTTCTGCAGGCCAGACCGGGCAGCACGCACGGCTACGATGTGGTCAACCATTGCGCGCTCAACCCGGAACTGGGGGGAACGAAGGGATTCGAGTCCTTGAGCCAGACACTCGAAGCGCATGACATGGGACAGATCTGGGATATCGTGCCCAACCACATGGGGGTGATGGGGGACGACAATCCCTGGTGGCTGTCCGTTCTCGAAAATGGTCCGGCGTCGCCCTGGGCGGACTTTTTCGACATCGACTGGCATCCGCTCAAACGCGAGCTCCATGGCAAGGTACTCGTCCCCATCCTCGGGGCCCCCTATGGCGAGACCCTGGCGGGTGGCGAACTGGTATTGCGCTTCGACCCCGAGGTCGGCAGCTTTTCCCTGCACTACTACGAACACCGATTTCCGCTCGATCCGTCCACCTATCCACGAATCCTGAATCTCGAACTCGATGCATTGCGCCAGCGGCTGGGGGGGAGCCATCCGGATCTGCTGGAGTTCGAAAGCCTCATCACCGCATTCGGCCATCTGCCGTTGCGTTCCAAAAGCGATGGCGAGGCCCTGCGCGAACGCGAGCGGGACAAGGAAATCCACAAGCGCGCCCTCGCCGCCCTCAGCGCCCGCAATCCGGCAATCGATGCCCATATCGCGCATCAGGTGGCCACCATCAATGCTCATCATGGCGATTTTTCCCGAGACGACAGCCTGCATGGCCTGCTCGAGCAGCAGCCTTGGCGGCTCTCGTTCTGGCGGGTGGCCGTCGACGAGATCAACTATCGGCGCTTTTTTGATATCAACGATCTGGCCGGACTGCGCATGGAACGGCCGGAAGTGTTCGAGGCCACCCACGCGCTGATCCTGGAACAGGTCCGGCTCGGCCGTGTCCACGGTCTGCGCATCGACCATCCCGACGGACTCTATGATCCCCTGGCCTACTTCACTCAGCTGGCTGCCGCCACCCGGACCGCCCTGGGACAGCCGCCCGGAACGGAACCAGCGGTCTATACCGTGGTGGAAAAAATCCTGGCCGATCACGAATCGCTGCGGGGATCCTGGCCGGTCCATGGAACGACCGGCTATGAGTTCATCCGGCTCATGAACGGACTGCAGGTCGATGGCAACGGACTGACCGCCCTGCGGGACAGCTTCAGTGCATTCACTGGACGAACTGGATCCATGGCCGAGGTGGTGTATGCGGCCAAGCGAACATTGATGCGCAATACCCTGGCCAGTGAGCTCAACGTGCTCGCCAACCGGCTGGGGCGACTGGCGGAGGGGGACCCATTCACGCGTGATTTCACGGTCAACGCCTTGCGCGCAGCGCTGGGTGAGATCGTGGCAGCGTTTCCGGTTTACCGGACCTATGTCGACCGCCAAGGCGCTCAGGAAGAGGACCGCCGCGATCTCGATTGGGCGGTAGCCCAAGCCAAGAAGCGCCGTGCCCGCGAGGAAACCACCATCTATGATTTCATCCATCGCGTGCTGGCTTTGGACGTGGCTGACGACGTTCCCCGCTTGCAGCGGCTGGCGATGCAGGATTTCGCCATGCGTTTTGCCCAATATACGGGCCCTGTGATGGCGAAATCGGTGGAGGACACCGCGTTTTATCGCATGTTCCCCCTGGCTTCGCTGAACGAGGTGGGCAGCAATCCAGCGCGCGCGGAAATCAGCATCGCCGCCTTTCACCATCACAACCAACGGCGCGCTCAACTGTTTCCTCACCAGATGCTTGCCAGCACGACTCATGACACTAAGCGCAGTGAAGATGTCCGGGCGCGAATCAATGTGCTGTCCGAGTGCCCGCAGGCGTTTGCCGACGCACTGCAACGCTGGGCGCGGATCAATCGCCGCCACCTGACCGAGATGGATGGCGAACGGCTACCGAGTTCCCATCACGAATACCTGCTCTACCAGACGCTCATCGGCACCTGGCCCGAGCGCGTCGTCGCCGCAACCGAGCCCGACTACGCCGATCGCATCGTGGCCTACATGCAAAAGGCGGCTCGCGAAGGCAAGGAGCAGAGCTCCTGGTTCAGCCCCGACATGGCCTACGAGGGCGCACTGGAGCGTTTCATCCGCGGTATCCTCGAAGCGGGCGCCAACAATCCGTTTCCCGATGACCTGACCCGATTCGTCACCCAGTTGATCCCCTTCGGCCGTTGGAACAGTCTGGTTCAGAGCCTGCTGCAGACCACAGTGCCCGGCATGCCGGATATCTATCAGGGGATCGAACTCGAAGCCCTGAGCCTCGTCGACCCGGATAACCGCCGCCCCGTGGACTACGCGAAACGGCGCGAACTCCTCGATCGCCTGCTCAAGCACCCCGCGCCGGCCGACCGATGGGAAACCGCATGGGCCGCACGCGATGAGGGGACACTCAAGCTGCACCTGCTGGTCACGATCCTGACCTGGCGCCGGGAAGACCCGGCCCTGTTCCAGCGCGGCAGCTATCTGCCCCTGACCGTCAGCGGTCCACGGGCGGATCATCTGTGCGCCTTTGCTCGGATCTTCGAAGATCGCGCAATGATCGTTCTGGCGCCGCGCCTGCTGCATACCGCCTGCCAAGGGGATCCGGAGCAACTGAACGCAACGCTTTGGACAGGGACGCGCCTGCAACTCGATGCCGACCTTCCAGCAGGACCGTGGCAGAACTTGCTGACTGGCGCGCCCTGTCCGCCTGACGCGTGGGACGATCTGTCGGTTGCCCTGTCCGCCGCCCCCATGGCCGTGCTGCGCGCCGGATCGTAGAACACCGGTTCTGCCGCACCCATTTAGCGCAAAAGACGCACCAACTCAAAGAGGCTGCATCAAAGATGGTGCATGATGCCTCTGACGAGCGATATCGGGGGCCTCAGAGTGCCCCTCAACCGTGCACTCCGCCGGCGGGATGCGCCAGACCGGTGGTCGCGTGTCGCTCCCAACGCACTGAATAGCCGACGATGTCGTCGAATGACGCGGACGGTGCGCCGTTTGCATCGGGACGCTGCACCCGATGGCGCCAACTGGCGCGCATATTGCTTGTCTCCGGCCATCACTTCCTTTTCAGGCCGGGATCGCCATGTCGGAGAAACTCAACCTATTATCCTTCAAAGGAAACATGCGCATCCTGCACTTAAGTTGGATCGCCTTTTTCATCTCTTTCGCTGTCTGGTTCAACCACGCCCCGCTCATGGCTGCGCTGCGGCAGAACTTTGGCCTGAACGAACAGGAAGTTGGCATCCTGCTGATCCTGAACGTGGCGCTGACCATTCCCGCACGCATCGTGGTTGGCATGCTGGTGGACCGCTTCGGCCCGCGGCGGATGTTTACCATCATTCTCATCAGCTCTGGGCTGATGTGCTTTGCCTTCGCCTTGGCGCAGAATTTCGAGCAGCTGGCCGTGACCCGATTCCTACTTGGCTTTGTCGGTGCGGGATTCGTGGTCGGCATCCGCATGATCGGCGAGTGGTTTCCGGCGCGACAGACGGGGATCGCACAGGGAATTTATGGCGGCTGGGGCAATTTCGGTTCGGCCGCCTCCGCCATGTTGCTGCCCACCTTGGCCTTATGGTTCGGCGGCGCCAACGGCTGGCGCTATGCCATCGCGGCGACCGGCGTAGTCGCCATCGCCTACGGGGTGGTGTACTACCGGTCGGTCACCGATACCCCCAAGGGCTCGACCTATTTCAAGCCCAAGAAGATGGGCGCGATGGAAGTCACCAGCCGCGGCGATCTCGCGCTTTACCTGCTGATGAGCCTGCCCATCTACGGCGCACTGGCGTTGCTGGTCTGGAAGCTTTCTCCCGCCGGGCTCGCCTGGTTTTCTCCGGCCACCAGCAACATCCTCTATCTGGGCATCGCCACCGTCTGCGGCTATCAGGGCTGGAAGATCTACCAGGTAAATCGAGAGGTCCTGTCCAAACCCGTACCGGAGCTCTTCCGCTATCGATTCCGACAGGTCGCGATTCTGGATCTGGCCTATCTTGTCACCTTCGGCTCCGAATTGGCGCTGGTTTCCATGCTGCCGCTGTTCTATCTCGATGAGTTCAAGCTTTCTCCGGTCACAGCTGGGATTCTGGCGGGTACCTATCCTGTGATGAATCTCATCGCCCGTCCGGCTGGCGGCATCCTGAGCGACCGCATCGGTCGGCGGCTGAGCCTCCTGATGCTGTTCTCCGGCATCACCGGGAGCTTTCTGCTGCTGGGACAGGTCACGCAGGAATGGCCGGTCGCGCTGGTTGTCGCCAACACACTGCTGTGCGGCCTGTTCGCCAAAGGCGGATCGGGCGCAGTATTCGCCATGGTGCCCTTGATTCAGCGTCGCATGACTGGCCAGATTGCGGGCATGGCGGGGGCCTACGGCAACGTCGGCGGACTCGTTTTCCTGACCGTGCTGTCGCTGGTATCACCTCAGGTGTTTTTCATGGTCATCGGCGGTACTGGATTGGTGGTCCTGGTCCTGATCGCGTTGCTCCTGGCCGAACCGCGCGGCGAAACCGCTGAAGTTCTGCCCGATGGCACCGTCCAGATGATCAAGATCGGTTGATCGCCGCGCGGGATGCGCGTGGCCGTGCTCGGCCGGCGAGTTGGAGACTCAGGATGACGCTCGAGGCCCGCGCAATGGTGACGGTCGGACAGTATTCCGACCGGGGCGCCAAAACCGAGAACCAAGACAGTTACGGCGTCCTGATTCCGGAATCGCCACTGCTGGAGAGCAAGGGCATCGTCGCCGTGCTGGCCGATGGCGTGAGTGGCAGCGCCGCCGGACGCGTCGCCAGCGAAACCAGCGTCAAAAGTCTGCTCCACGATTATTTCTGCACCGCCGAATCCTGGACGGTGAAAACCTCCGTGGAAAAGGTGCTGCTTGCCACCAACCGCTGGCTGTGCGGTCAGGGCGCCGACAGTACGCGGCGCAGTTGCGCGACGACACTAAGCGCGCTAGTGGTGAAGTCCACCACGGCGCATCTATTCCACGTCGGCGACACCCGTATTTACCGGCTGCGCCGCGGTGAGCTCACCCAGCTCACCCAGGACCACCGCATCTGGGTGTCGGAGGACCGGAACTTCCTCACGCGCGCGCTGGGTATCGACCTGCATCTGGACATCGACTACCACCATTTTCCGGTCGAAGTCGGTGACCTCTTCCTGTTCACCACCGACGGCGTGCATGAGTATGTCAGCGATCAAGCACTGATCGCCGCGATTCAGGCCCACCCCGATCACCTGGACCGAGCAGCGCGGGAAATCGCTACCCGTGCCTTACATGCCGGCAGTCCGGACAACGTGAGTTGTCAGATTATGCGTTTCGACGCGCTCCCCCAGACCGATGCGCAAGGCTGGTTCGACCAGCTCACCGAGAAGCCGTTTCCCCCGGAGCTCGATCCCGGGATGCGGATTGACGGCTACCGGATCATCCGCGCCCTGTACGCCAGCGCACGCAGCCAGGTCTATCTCGCCGTGGATGAGGACAGCGGCGTCCAGGTCGTGATCAAGACCCCCTCGGTCAACTATCAGGACGATCCGGTCTATCTCGACCTGTTTACGCACGAGGAGTGGGTCGGCAAGCGTTTGCACAGTCCGCATGTGCTGCGCGTGATCGAGCCCAGCCGCCCCCGGCAGTTTCTCTATACGGTTTCGGAGTACATCGCGGGTGAGACGCTGCGGCAGTGGATGCATGGGCATCCGCAGCCGGACCTGCATCGTGTCCGTGACCTGGTCGGCCAGATCGCCCGCGGCCTCATGGCCTTTCATCGCCTGGAGATGATTCATCAGGATCTGAAGCCCGAAAACATTCTCATCGATGCGGACGGAACGGCCCGGATCATCGACTTCGGTTCGACCAAGATCGCCGGGGTGGAAGAGATTACCTCCCCCATCCAGCGCCTGACGCTGCTCGGCACGCGACTCTATACGGCACCGGAATATCTGCTCGGCGAGCCCTGCAGTTCACGCTCGGATCTCTTTTCGCTCGCGGTCATCACCTATGAGCTGCTCACCGGCCATCTGCCTTACGGCGAGCACTACGATGAAACCACCATCCGCCGCCTTACCTACACCCCGGCGCGCCAGTGGGTGCCGGACCTGCCACTGTGGGTCGACTGGGCACTGGAGAAGGCCCTGAAGCGCAATCCCGAGTTGCGTCAGGCAGAGCTTTCCGAGTTTCTTCACGATCTCACCGAGCCCAACCCCGCTTTCGTCACGGCGCGCCGCCCGCCCATCCTCGCCCGCGATCCGGTCGCCACCTGGCGCGGCTTGTTCATCATCAGTGCCTTGGGAAATCTGGCCCTTCTGTTCCTGATCAGCCGACTGTGATGGCGTCAAGCCGGTCTTCCCGTGCATCCACGCGGCAGAGGACGGTTAGGCCAAGTTGACGCCAATTTTGCGGCTCTTATCCGGGCAAAGGCTGCCTCAGAGCCGCTACAACCGTTGACGGGCCGGCGAACGCCTTGGCGCCACGACACCAGCACGGCATGCAGAGCCTAAGTTGCCGGATGTCAGCCTTTATCGCCGATGTGCGAGGTGGGTTCGTCGATATGCGCCTTGGCCAAGTGGCTCTTGTCCAGGAATTTGTCAAAGTGGATGTGTTCACCAGGGATGCCAGCACCCTTCAACACCTCAATGGCGGCATCGAGCATCGGCGGGGGGCCGCACATATAGGCATGGCAGGTCGCAAGCTCAGGCACCTCACGAGTGAGGAACTCCGTCACCAGACCGCGCGGGCCGGTCCAGTCGCTGTCCTCAGGCTCCTCGGAAAGGATCGGAATGTAGCGGAACCGACCCTTCCATTGGGCGGCGATCCGATCCATGTCATCCTGACAATACAGATCTTTCTGCGACCGTGCGCCAAATAGGTAGGTACAGTCCCGTTGCACACCATCGACGAGCGCCTGCTCAAGCAGGGCCTTGATCGGTGCCATGCCGCTGCCGCCCGCCACACAGACCATCGGCGCTGCCGCAGAACGCAGGCGGAAGTCGCCAAACGGCCCGCGCAGCTCCACTCGGGCGCCGATGCGGTCGGCTTGGTGCAGCCATTCGGTAAATTTTCCACCCGGAACTTTGCGGATGTGGAAGATCACCCGATTGGCCTGTGCAGGATCAGGACGGGCCGCGAAGGAATAAGAGCGGAACTCATCCAGTACGCCCGGCACGCGCATATCGGCGTACTCGCCCGCCGTATACGCCATCGGGCCGTCCAGCTCGATGCGCACTTCCACGATGTCGTGGGTGAGGTGATTGAGCGCCTTGATCAGCCCCGTCCGGTTGACGACCTCATGGACGGACGCCTGGGCCTCGGCCGACAGATCCAGTCCATCGACCTGAATCCGGACATCGGAGCGGGGCTGGCACTGACAGGACAGGATATAGTTGGCACGCAGTTCCTCCTGACTCAACAGGTAGGTCTTGTCGGTGAATTCCTTCACCTTGCCTTCCAGAAGCCGAACCTTGCAGGTACCGCAGCCACCCACACGGCAGCTATAGGGAATCGCGATGCCATCACGCAGCGCAGCCGACAGGATGAAGGTCTTTTCGTCACACTCCACCGGCTTGTCGACACCTTCGATGTGGACGAGATGAGGACCGACCTTTTTCTTCCCGAATAGCTTGCCGAACATGTCTCTTCCTGTCAGCGGGGCCGGGTGCAATCCCCGGGATCATGATGAGCCGGTAGAAAATGGGCGGGCTCGCCACCAGCTGGGGGCGAGCCGGGCGGTCCACTATAGAAACCGCTGCGCGGGGGTGTCAAGAAATTGGGGCTGGTACCCCGCTCGCCAGCGTTTCGTACCCCAGCTCCGCTGGTGGTTTGGCACCGCAGGCAAGAAAGAACCCTAATGCGAGGCGGTGCACCGCATCAGCTGTCTGCTCGGCTGTATCAGAGCGCGCCTGAACAAGACACCCTTCTAATACGATGAACAGTGCCCGCGCGACTGGCAAGGCATCCCCAAGAAAACGGAAGTGCTTGAATTGTCGGCCGTTTTCGAGAATGCTTGCGAGAAACTGTTCCGCATCCCGGCGCGCACGCACCCGGAACTCCTTGATCAGATCCCGATCAACGCGCCCCACGCCGATCAGCAGGCCCGAAACACTTTCGAGATTCTCTGAATCCTTGAGGATGCTCTCGATTCCCTGAAAGAACTTCAACATCTGCTCGCAGGGATTATCAGCACCGGCCATCGGACCGTAGATATGGGCCACGAACAGCTTGCGCAGCCGCTTGACACACTCGACGAACAGAGCTTCCTTATTCCGGAAGTACCAGTACATCGCGCCCTTGCTCAGGCCGCAGGCTTTGGAGATCTGGTCGATGGAAACACCGTCGTAGCCATAACGACCAAACATCTCGAAAGCGGTTTGCAGAATTCGCTCACGCGTCTCGAGGTCGATCACGGCTGGCTTGGGAGGTTGAGTCATGGCTGTCAAGAGAGGTACCGTATTTTAATTGAACAATTTAATACATAAATCCGATAGATGGCAATATCTTGAATATAGAGCAGTCGCCAGTATCCATGCGACAATTGATCATTTGAATCACGCGTTGTTATCCCGTCATGCCATTATCCCATGCTGCATCCCCATCGGCGTTGATCCAGCGCCGCCTGCTGTTGATTTGCGTCCTAGCTGGCGTGGTCTTGCTGTTCATGGGCGTTCAGCGACTGGTCTTCCAGATCCGGCAAGTGGAGGGATTCCGCGCGATCCCGGCCGCCGTCGTGGATCGCGGAATCCGTTCCGTCGAGGACGATCGCTTCGTTCCCTACGTCGCCTACCGTTTCAGTGTGGGCCAAGAAGTCTTGCGCACCGATCAGTTGTTTTCCCGGCGCATTCCACTGTCACGCCAAGCGGCCGAAGCGGCCCTTGAACCGTACGCGATCGGCCAGACGGTAACGGCATACTTCAATCCAGCCATACCGGAACGGACTTTCCTCCGCCTCAATCTGGCCTTTGGGCCCTATGTACTCTGCCTCATGGGCGTGGCCTTGTTGGCAACCGGATTGGCGCTGTCGCGCTGGCAGGGTCGCTACGGCGTCCGGGCCGAACCACCCCCGCGAACACGGGCCATCGCCGCACTGGCGTGCGCCGTGATCTGGCAGCTTGGCGGCGCATTGGTCTGGAGCCATTACCTGCATCACCAGCCGCCCCCCTACCCCTGGACCGTCTGGGTGGTGCTCCCGCTCTACGGGTTGGGCGGTCTGGTACCGCTCGCCATCGCCCTGCGTTTTGCCCGCTTACATCGCGCGCAGCGCCGCACGGAGCCCACCTGATGGATCTGTTCGATATCGGCGCCAACCTGACCCACGATGCCTTCGATGCCGACCGCGAGTCGGTCCTGGATCGCGCGATAGCTGCCGGCGTCTCCGGGATGATGGTCACAGGCAGCTCGCTCACCTGCAGCCGGAAAGCGCTGGCGCTCGCCCAGTCGCACCCTGCACTTCTGCGCTGCACGGCCGGGGTTCATCCGCACCATGCAGCCGAGCATGATTCCGCGCAGCTCCATGACCTGGCGACGCTGTGGGACGCGCCCGAAGTGCTGGCCATCGGAGAAACGGGCCTGGATTTCTTCCGGGATTTCTCGCCTCGTCCGGCGCAGGAGCGCGTTTTCGAGTGGCACCTGGAACAGGCCGCACATCTCGGTTTGCCGCTTTTCCTTCACGAACGCGATGCCCACGAGCGCTTCTTGGCGATGATCCGGGCCGCGCGCGATGCCATCGGCGATGCCGTGGTGCATTGCTTCACAGGCGATCGGACCGCGCTGTATGCCTACCTCGACCTAGACCTGTACGTCGGCATTACCGGCTGGATCTGCGATGAACGCCGGGGACGGCATCTGCTGGAACTGGTACGCGACATTCCCGCCGATCGACTGATGATTGAGACCGACTGCCCCTACCTGCTGCCGCGGGATCTGCGTCCGCGTCCGCGCGATGGACGCAATGAGCCTGCCTTTCTGCCCCATGTGCACGCAGCAGTGGCACGCGCCCGGGGTGATGATCCCGTCGAGCTGGCCCGGCGCACGACCGCCAACGCCCGGCGCTTCTTCCGCTGGCCGGCCGCAGCAGAGGGACCAAGTGAGGAGGCTGCAGCCCGCATGCGGCTCCATTGATTGACCGCCTCTGCCGAGCCCGCACAAGGGGAGTGCCCCCCACTCAGACGCTCGAGCCTTCGCGAACCGATTTTCTGACTTCCCATGTGGAGGACTGTCGATGAACCAGTTGGAACAATTGCGTGCCTATACCACGGTGGTCGCCGATACCGGCGATATCGAGGCGATCGGGCGCTACCGGCCCACCGATGCGACCACCAATCCGTCCCTGATCCTCGCGGCAGCCGGCCAGCCGGCTTACCGGCATCTCATGGAAGAAGCGGTACGGTTCGGACAGGCCCAGAGTGGCACCGCTGAGCAGCGCCTGGACGCCGCCATGGACAAGCTGGCCGTCAACTTCGGCATGGAGATCCTGCGGATCGTACCGGGGCGCGTCTCGACCGAAGTCGATGCCCGCCTGTCCTTTGACGTTCCGGCCAGCCTCGCCAAGGCACGTCGGCTGATTGCACTCTATGAAGCGGCCGGGATCGACCGCCAGCGCGTGCTGATCAAACTGGCCAGCACCTGGGAGGGGATCGAAACGGCTCGTGTGCTGGAACGCGAAGGCATCCGCTGCAACATGACACTGCTGTTCTGCCTAGCCCAGGCAGTGGCCTGTGCTGAGGCCGGGGTTCGGCTGATTTCGCCCTTCGTGGGTCGGATCACCGACTGGTACCGCCAACGCGACGGGGTGGAAGCCTACCTGCCCGAGAATGACCCCGGTGTCGGATCGGTCAGCGCCATCTTCAACTACTTCAAGAAGTTCGGCCATGACACCGAGATCATGGGGGCCAGTTTCCGCAACGTCGGCCAGGTGACCGCGCTGGCAGGCTGCGACCTGCTCACCATTTCTCCTGTCCTGCTGTCAGAGCTTGAGTCTCGGCAGGATCCCCTGCCGCGCCGGCTCGATCCGGCCACGGCCCGCACCGCAGACCTGGCACGTCTCGACCTGTCCGAAAGCCGGTTTCGCTGGCTGTTGAACGAGGACGCCATGGCCACGGAAAAACTGGCCGAGGGGATCCGGCGCTTCGCCGTCGATGCCGTTCAGCTCGAAAAGCTCATCGCCGGCCTGTCCTGACCCAGGCGTGCGCGGCTTGGGCACGGACCGGGTTCCGATCACTGGAGGCCGGCAACGTGCACCCCGGTCACGCCGGCAGCCGGACGATGATGCGATTGCGTCCCTGATTCTTGGCTTGATAGAGGGCCTGATCGGCCATTCCCAAGAAAGCCGCCACCTCAAGATGCGGCGCCTCACCCAGGTGCGCGATCCCGATGCTCACGGTGACGATCGAAGCCACCGGGGAATCCTCGTGCGGAATGTTCAGCTCCTCGATGTTCGCCATGACGCGCAAGGCCACATTCTCGGTACCCTCCAGCGTGGTCTCGGGCAGCAGCACCGCAAACTCCTCGCCGCCATAGCGAGCGGCAAGATCGCCCAAGCGCAGCGTCGCACGGCGGATGGCCCCGGCCACCCGGCACAGACAATCGTCACCCGCCATATGGCCATACCGATCGTTGTAGGCCTTGAAGGCATCGATATCCACCAGCAGCAAACCGAGCCCGGGGCGCTCGGCTGAATCACTGACGCGCTGCTGCCCACTCCGCGCGGTTCCGCGTGTGTGACGAAACCACTCCCGGTGCAGGCTCTCATCAAAGCAGCGCCGGTTGGCGACGCCCGTCAATCCGTCGGAAAGCGAAACCTGCCGCAGGTTTTCATTGGCCTCAAGCAGCGCTCTCGACCGCAGGTCCAGCGCCTGGCGCTGCCGCCGGATCAGACGGGTCTGCTCGGCCTGTTGCTTGTAGAGATGAGCGAGGCCATCCCGGCGCCCCCGCTGAAAGCTGTTAGCCATGGCCATCACACTGCAAATGGCCAGCGCACTCCCGACACAGAGAAACTCTTCCTCAGGCTGAAACAGGCTGCTTTCAGTGCGGCCCACCAGATAGAGGCTGTGTAGGACAAGTGTGAGCGCAACGCCGACCAGAAAGCTGATGCGCCCACCATATTGAATTCCCAGATAGCACTGCAGCGTCACCAAACCCAGCAAGCTGCCGAAGGCACTCAGGTATCCGTACTCGTCGATCCGGATCAGCTGCATCAGCACGAGAAACTGCAGGCCGATCGCCACAGGTGTGATCAGCGGCAAAAGCACGGGTTGACGGCTCATCAGGCGGGGCTTGAAGAATGTCTGCATCGATAGCGCCAGGAGGGCCCCCAAGCCAATCAGCGGCATGATGTCCCAGAGACCGAGGCGGGTCAGTCCCAGATCGATCGCCAACACCGCCAATAAACCCAGCAAGAGCCAGAACAGGGCGCTCGCCCGCGTCACCCGGCGGCCAAGGTGTAGTTTTCGTTCCAAACTGGCAGGTGACACAACCGGAGCCAGCGATCCGAAAGACAATGGACCGCCGGTAAGGCGGACAAATCGATCGGCGATTGGACAAAGCGGCATTGTCGCCTCCATCCCTGAAAAAGCGCTCAAGCCTGCGATTCTGGACTCGAATATCGGACGCCCCACGGAAAACTTGAGCGCCTCTTTTTCTCGAAAAAGCGCATAAAAAAAACCCTGGCTGGAAAACCAGCCAGGGCATTTCGATCAAGCATGGCAGATGCGCGGCGCATCTGCCAGCCTGGGGATCAGCGCAGTTCCTTGGAGCTCTTGCCCAACACCTGACGGGCAACGATGAGCTGCTGAATCTGCTGGGTGCCTTCGAAGATATCCAGAATCTTCTGGTCGCGCGCCCATTTCTCCAGCAGATGCACTTCGCTGTAGCCCAGATTACGGGTCAGTTCGACGCAGCGCAGGACGATGTAGTTGCCCACGCGCCCGGCCTTGGCCTTGCACATGGAAGCTTCCTTGGAATTGGGCTGACCGTTGTCAGCCATCCAGGCCGCGCGCATGGTCAGGAGATAGGCCGATTCCCACTCGGACTCCATCCACTCGATCTCGGCGCGCAGCGCATCATTGGTCCAACGGGACTTCTGGTACTCCAGAACGACGCCTTCCTTCGCCAGGAGCTCCTTGGTCAGATCCAGAGAAGCGCGGGACACGCCCAACGACATCGCGGCCACTGGTGGACGCGTGTTGTCGAAGGTCTGCATGACCCCACCGAAGCCTTCCTTCTTGTCCTTGATTTCCTCGGAACCGAGCAGGTTGTCCTTGGGAACGCGGACGTTGGTGAAGGTGATGGCAGCAGTATCCGACGCGCGGATCCCCATCTTCTTCTCCAGGCGCACCAGCTCGACACCGGGCAGATCTTTCGGCACCACGAACGACTTGATGCCCGCTTTGCCCTTGGTGGGGTCGATGTTGGCCCACACCACCACGTGACTGGCACGGCCACCCGCGGTGATATAGATCTTTTCGCCGTTGATGATGTAGTCGTCACCATCTTTCTTGGCGGTGGTCTTGATGTTGCCGGCATCCGAACCAGTGCCCGGTTCGGTGATGGCCATGGCAGCCCAGCACTTACCGAACTTTTCCTTCTGCTCGGGTGTTCCGGCCGCCATGATGGCCGCGTTGCCCAGGCCCTGACCGGGGATGGCGAGGGCCAGACCCGCATCACCCCAGCACATTTCGGTCATGGCGGCGATGGCGATCATGTTGCCGCCATTCTTGACGCCGGGCTTGGCTTCCTTGTCCTTGCCGCCACCGCCCAGGCCACCCATGCCGCCGCCACCGCCGCCCAGCATCGACTTCAGCGCATCGAGCTCCTTCGGGGGCGTGTGCTCGGCCTTGTCGTACTTGCGGGAAATGGGGCGGAACATGGACTTGGCCAGACCGTTGGCCATCTTCTGCATGTTCGCGACATTCGGCGGAAGTTCCAGATAAATCATTGCGTCATCCTCAAAATCGGCATGTCGGGATCAGATGTTGAAGCAGCCTTCCAGCACGGCCAGACCGCGCAGGTTGCGATACCACATCTCCTCGGAGTACTCGCGCAGGAAACCGGCGCCGCCGAGGATCTGCACCCCGTCGGTCCCCACCTGCATCATGCGCTCGGCGCAGTTGATGTAGGCAAGATGGGCCTGACGATGAAAATCCAGGCCGTTCTCGGCCTGGGCCGCAGCGCGCCAGACCATCAGACGCATGCCGTCCAGTTCGATCGCGATGTTGGCCACCATGAACGCCACCGCCTGGCGATGGGAAATGGGCTCGCCGAACGCGATACGCTCGTTGGCGTATTCGGTCACATGCTCCAGTAATGCCTGAGCGGTACCCACCGCGGCAGCACATGCGCCCAGACGCGACAGGTCGATCAGCCGCTGGTAATCGAAGGTTTTTTCGCCTTCGCCCAATTTGGCCGCGGCTTCGACGCGGACATTCTCGAGCGTCACCACGCCCAGCCCCAGGCCATGCAGACCCAGATAGCCCTGCGCCTGCACACTCAGACCTTGCGCACCTTTCTCGACCAGGAAGACCTGCGGGCCTTCTCCGTCGACGTCGGCCACGATCGCGAAGTGTTCGGCTGTGGTGGCCAGCGGAACCATCCCCTTGGTGCCGTTCAGGACATAGGCGCCGCCTTCGGCCACAGCCTTGGTCTGCAAGGCGTGCACGTCCGAGGTGGCGCGCGGCTCGCTGATGGCAATCGTCGCGGGCACAAACGCTTCACCCGCAAATATGGGCAGATACTTGGCCTGTTGTGCGGCCGAACCCTGATCGATCAGCAGATTCACGAAGCCGAGCGGTGCCAGAATGTGCAAGGCCAATCCCATGTCGCCCTTGCCCAGGTCTTCGGCGATCAGCACGTTCGAAACGGGGGAGCGGGGCGAGCCGGCGCCGCCATGGTCTTCCGGCACGGGCAGCAGGGTAATGCCCAGTTCATGGGCCTGTTGCAGCATCTCGGCCGGGATTTCGTTGGATTCATCGATTGAGCGCGCTTGGGGCTTGATGACGGTTTCGGCGAAACGCTGCATGGTTTCGCGCGTGATGCGCTGTTCGTCCGTGAGGGTCAGATCGAACGGAAGCGCTGGTTTGGCGCCGGGCTGGGTCATGGGTGAGTCCTCTTCATCAGACAAGGCTTAGGAACAAAGGGGGAAGATGTGCCTCTCTCTAGAGACCGGACAGATTAAACCCCTAATGGTCGCCAATACTGAATGAAAAGGCAATTGACACACCCACAGCCCGTGCTAGATGACACTCAGACGGCGCCCGAATTCGGATTCGGTGTGGGTGGTGAGCACCAGTGTATAAATGGCACGGGTCATGGCCACGTACAGCAGCTTGGCCTCGCTGGCCATGTTATCGGCATCGAGCGTGATCGTGCCCACATCGGGGATGACGACCATCGGAAATTCGAGCCCCTTGATGCTGTGCATGGTCATGATCTTCACGGAATCCGCGGTCGGGTCGAAGGCTTTCTTTCCGCACCGATCTGCGAGAGTCTGGACCGGGATACCACGCCGGCCCAGACCGGCGGCCATCTTGTCGATCAGCCAGCGGGCCCGACAGGCAATCGCTACATCCCGCCATCCAAGACCATCCTTGCGCGCCTTGCTCAGCGTCTCGGCGGCAAACGCGATTTCCTCCTCCAGCGAGCCGCAATGCTTGAAGCACACCGGCGGTCCATGTCGCCCGGCCGCTTCCGGCGCCACCAGTGGGACATGATCCTCGTCGGTTTCTCCCGGAGTCAGGTAGTGCCGCGCGAATCGATACGAAAAATCGAGAATTTCCCGCGTATTGCGGTAGTTGATGCGCAGGATACTGGTTCGGCCACGGGCTTGAATCCCGACACTGGACAACGCGAAGTCGAGCGTTCCTTTCGGCCGATAGATCGACTGGGCGTCGTCATAGAGCAGGAGCAGCGAACCGTCGTCGGGATCGAGCATCTGGACAATCAATCGCAGCCAGTCTGCATCAAAGTCCTGGCCTTCATCGATCATCACGGCGCCATATTGTGCCCGCGGGATCTGCCCTTTATCGACGGCTGCGATGACGGCACGCACCAGCGCATCGATGTAGTCACCCGGACCGATCGGCGAAGTCACGTGATAACGGCGCAGTTGCTCGCCGCACCAGTCATGGAAGTGATAGACGTGAACCTGATCCTCCACACCCTCGCTCTGCATGATCCGGCGCAGATGCGTCGCCAATACGATGTTGAAGCAGGTCACCAGAATCGGTTTGCGCAACTGGCGGGCCAGATGCAGACAGCGGTAACCGAGGATCATGGTCTTGCCCGAACCAGCCACCCCATGGATGACCCGATGGCCCGCCCCGAGGCTCCGGGCAAGCTGCTCCTGCTGCAGATCCATCAGACGGATCACGTCCGGAATCTCGGGCGGCGATGCGGCCTCTGAAGACGACGCATCGAACAACCCGTCCTGCAGGCCGGCGACGCGGACTTCGGGGAACAGGTGCCATCGCACCCGATCGATCTGCGGCAGCGTCATCTGCACTGGAAACGGGGCATTGAACATATCCCAGAGGCGCTTTTGGAACGCCTCGGCCTCTACCGATTCGGTCATCTCATCGGCGCACAGAACCTGATGCGCCGGCATCACCTGATCCAGGCCATGCGCTTCGAACTGGCGGCGGGTCATGCGGCTGAGCACTACGCCATACCCATAGGGAAACGCCAGCTTGCCGCGCCGCGCCCCATCGGGCTGGATCAGTTGCGGATCGCGATCGAGGACCTTGAGCAGGCGATAGGCACATTGCCGCACCTGCTCGATCGGATTGGGCACGATCTTGAGCCCGCTACCGGTGAGCAGCGTGACCGTCGCACGGTCCAGTGCTCTGATCGTGTCGAGCTTCCAGTCCTTCACTTCCAGCAACAGCAAGCCGCGCCCGGGATGAAGAACGATGAAATCGGTGTATCGCGCGCGCTTGCCGACGGGAATCTCATACCAGCAGAGGTAATCGTCTTCCAGATGACTTTGCAGGCGCTCGGCCACTCGCCGCTCGCCCGCCTGCATACGCCCGACGCAACTGTTGAGCGAAGGAATCAGACTCGCCATCGAACGCCTCGAGAGACAATCGGCCCACTTCTCCGGATCGGCCGAATGTTGTCGGAATTGAGGTATACGGGTGCGCGAACGACGCGCTGCGGCAAGCGGGCCCCGCAAGACCGCCCGTCGAATCTTTCACAGCCTCCTGAAAGCCCGATAAAATCAGCCTCCCATCGCGCCCGAGGCCAGATCCCCATGAGCACACAGGTTCGCAAAGTCGGCTTCGTCAGCCTCGGCTGCCCCAAGGCGCTGGTCGATTCCGAACGCATCCTCACCGAGCTGCGCCGTGAGGGCTATGCGGTTTCGCCCAGCTACGACGATGCCGATCTGGTGGTGGTGAACACCTGCGGCTTCATCGATGCCGCCAAGACCGAATCACTGGAAGCGATCGGCGAAGCGCTGGCCGAGAACGGCCGGGTCATCGTCACCGGTTGCATGGGCGCGAAGCCCGAAGACATCCGTGCGGTGCACCCCGCTGTCCTCGCGGTGACCGGCCCACACGCCTATGAGCAGGTCATGGAAGCGGTGCATGCTCACCTTCCGCCCATGCCCCACGATCCGCACATCGATCTGGTCCCACCCCAGGGCATCAAGCTCACCCCACGCCACTACGCCTATCTGAAGATTTCCGAGGGCTGCAACCACCGCTGCAGCTTCTGCATCATCCCCGCCATGCGCGGCGACCTGGTCAGCCGTCCCGCCGGCAGCGTACTGGGCGAAGCCGAACGGCTGGTGGCAGCCGGCGTGCGCGAGCTCCTGGTGATCTCACAGGACACCAGCGCCTATGGCGTGGATCTCCGGTACCGTACCGATTTCTGGAACGGCCAGCCCGTACGCACCCGCCTGACCGAGCTGGCCCGCGCCTTGGGCAGCCTGGGCGCCTGGGTGCGCCTGCACTACGTCTATCCCTATCCGCACGTCGATGAGCTGATCCCGCTCATGGCTGAGGGGGCGATCCTGCCCTATCTCGACGTGCCGCTGCAGCACGGCAGCCCGCGTATCCTGAAGCGCATGAAACGCCCGGCCGCCGCCGAGAATACCCTTGAACGCCTGCAGGCGTGGCGTCGCATCTGCCCCGAGCTGACCCTGCGCAGCACCTTCATCGTCGGCTTTCCGGGCGAAACCGACGCGGATTTCGAGGCGCTGCTCGATTTCCTGACCGCCGCGCAGCTCGATCGCGTCGGCGCCTTCACCTATTCTCCGGTGGACGGCGCGGCTGCCAACGCCCTGCCCGACGCGGTGCCTGAGCCGCTCAAGCAGGAGCGCCTCGAGCGACTCATGGCGCATCAGGCGGCCATCAGCGCCGCGCGTCTGCAGCAGAAGATCGGGCGCACGCTGGAGGTGCTCGTCGATGCGGTGGACATGGACGGCCCCATCGCCCGCAGCGCCGGGGAGGCGCCGGAAATCGATGGAGTGATCTATCTCGACGCGGCACCGGACGTCAAACCTGGGGACAAGCTGCGCGTTGTAGTGACCGATGCCGACGAACACGATCTCTATGCCGAGCCGTGCGACTGACCGGGCAGCCACGCGAATCCGGAGACGCATCATCGCTCAGTGCGCCGGTGCGCCCAGGACAATCCGCGCCAGATGTGCCATGTCGCCATCGAAATGGTGCCCGCCCGGCAGCGCCATGACCGGCAACGTCCCCGCCAGACGCGGACAGATCGATTCCTCGGCTTCATCCTGACCATAAACGCACAGCGTGCGCTCACCCGGCAACCGGCGCGCCGCGGGCAGGACGTCGTAATTGCCCGTATCTTTGCGCCACCACTGACTCACCTGAAACGCGAAGGCCGCCCGCTCGCCGGGCCCGAGCAAGACGAGTCGGGCCACACGTGCCTGCAACTCGGCCGGCAAGCGCTGGTAGGCAAACGGCAGGACGTTGGCGCCTTGCGAGTAGCCGATCAGGATCACCGCTCTGTCAGGCCAGCGCGTCTGGTAGCGTGTCAGGATGCGCCTGAGATCCTGGGCCAGACCCTCCGGCGTGCGTGGCTGCCAGAAATAGCGTAGGGAATCGAAGCCCACCACGGCGACCCCCTGGGCCGCCAGCAACCTGGAAAGATCTCGGTCCAGACCTGCCCAGCCACCGTCCCCGCTCATCAACAGTGCCCAGACCGGCGCATTCGCGCCCATGGCGGGAACCTCGATGAGCGGGAGCTGCCCGGCGTCGAGTCTGGTGATCGGCGGCTGTTGGGGAAGCCGGCTGCGCAGCGCCCGATCGGCGCGCTGCAGTGTTTCGCGCAAGTGAGGCAAGGGATCGGACACAGGCGGGAGTTCAGCGACCACGGCCACCGCGTCGGGCGCGTGATTCACAAACCGTCGAACGAATGCCGGGTCACGTGACATTGGCGAGACCACCCAGGGTGCCACGGGCTGCGCGTCCGGCTGCAGACTGCTTCGGCCTTGCCGGGCGTCGAAATTCGCCCGCAGGCCCCGGCCCGGACAGAAGGGGACTGCGGAGGCCAGGGTCGCATCGAAGTCCAACGACAACCCCCCGGCGAAACCGCCGGTCGGCGCCTGGGCCAGCGCCGCGTATGCCAGGGCAGCGCCGCCCCCCCGCCCCGCCAGCACCGGCGGCACATAGCGATCCAATCCCACCTGGGCCTGGGTTTCCCGCGCCAGATTGTCCAGATCGCCGGCCGGCAGCAGACATTCATCGCCATCCTCGGCCATGCGTGCGAGCAGGCCCGGGGCGCTCACGCTGATCACCAATGCGCCCTTGTTCACCAGCAGCTCACCCAGGCGCCGGTCGATGGCGGTGCGGCTGCGTCCGGGCATCAGCCAGATCACCACGCTGTGCACCGGTCCGCTGGGGACACCCAACCACACGCGCTCGAACCGGCCATGGGGGGTCGGCGATTCGTGCCGCTGACAGGCGGTCAGCAACACGCCCAGCACCAACAGCCATACCAGGCGACTCACTTGGTGATGACACCGCGCAAGCCGCCACCGATCAGGGTAGCCACGTCGGCCAGCGCCAACAGCGGCGCCATCCCGCCCGGCGCCGCCAGATAGCGCGGCTCCCAGACCGGGTTGAACTTTTCCTTGAACCGGCGAACGCCCTGGAAGTTGTAATATCGTTCACCGTGCTCGTACACCAACCGACCCGCCTGCTGCCACGCCGGTGCGCGCTCATGCTGGGCCATTCCGGCAAGCGGCGCCATCCCGAGCCCGAATCGCGCCATCCCCTCCGCTTGGTAGTGACGCATCAGCTCGATGAGCAGAAAATCCATCGTACTCGGCGGTGCGTCGGGGAGCGCACGCATCAGGTCGATCCGCACTTCCCGCTGCATTCCGGTTCGCAGCACGTTGGCAAACGCGATGATCTGGCCATCGCGGCGCACGATGGCCACCGGCAAGCGCTCGAGATAAGCGGGATCGAACGTCCCTAGCGAGTAGCCCTTCTCACGGACGCGCTGGTTGGCGAGCCAGGTGTCGGAGATCACGCGAAGCGTCTCGATCACCGCCCCAACCGATCCCGGTGGCAGGATTTCCAGGCTCAACCCTTCGCGCCGGGCGCGGTTGTATGCATGCCGAAGCGGTGCACGCTGAGGCCCCTCCAGCCCGAAGTCGGTGAGCGGAATATGTGCCGCTTCGCCGAGCTTGAACGCCCGCAGTCCGGCGTCCAGATACCATGGCAGTGCCGCCGGTGTGACTTGATAGAACACCGCGCGGCCGCCATGGGCGCTGGCAGTCTCAACGAATCGCCACACCAGATTCGGGGCTCTGGACGGATCGCCGACCGGATCACCCAGGGCGATCCATGAACGACCACTTTGTCCGTACATGATGAACGCCGTCTCGTCGATGGAAAACAGGAGGGATTTGTCGCCCATCAAGACCAGACAGGCTTCCGCCGAATCCTGGCGGTGCGTGATGTCAGCGGCCAACGCCAGCTTCTCGGTCGTGGGCGGCAAGGCCGCACTCCCCGCGGGTCGAAACAGCTGCCACAAGCCGATACCACCGGCCACGACCGCGACCACACTCGTTGCGCGCAGCGACCTCGACACGTGCGCATCGAACGCGAATTGCCACCACAGGTCATGGCGATAGGTGATGTCGCGGTAGCTCAGAAACAACAGCCAGATCATGGCGGCCACCACCAGGCCAATCGCGACCAGCCACTCCGGCTCCAAAGTCTGCGACCGCAAGGTCGAATGGCGGCCGAACTCGGCCCGGAATACCCATAACAGCGTGCCGAGAATCACGAGCCCGGTTGCTTCGGTCCAGGCGATCCCTTTCGGCAAGGCCAGCACTGCGGCAAGGAACGTCAGAATCAGCGCCGCCCACCAAGCCGCATCCAGACGATGCAACAAGCCGCGCGCGACAAACAGCAGCGTCAAACCGGTCAATCCACCGAGCATATGGGCGATTTCGACCAGCGACAAGGGAACATGCAAGGCCAGAATATCGGTCGTTTCAATCGTCGTGGGCGTCACGCCCGAGGCGAGCAGCCAGATGCCGGCGATGAAGACGAGAATGGCGAGGAGCACCGGCGAAAGCCGCGCCGCCGCGCGCCCGACCGGCGTATCGGTCGCGCGATGCAGTTCATGGCCCACCAGCAGCAATGTCGCCAGTGTCAATGGCAGCAGGAAATACACGCCGCGGAACAGGATCAAGGCACCGAGAATCGCCTCGGTCGGCGCATGCGGACCGTAGGCCAGCAGCATGACGGCTTCGAAAACGCCGAGACCACCCGGAACATGGCTCAATACCCCCAGGCTGATCGCGATCGCGAAGTAGACCAGGAAGCCCGCGAAAGAAACCGCCGTTTCGGGCATCAGGCACCACAATGCCGCTGCGCAGGCCGCCAGATCGATGACCGAAATGACCACCTGTTGCACGAGCAACCTCGCGGGCGGCAGGTTGAACGTCGTCCAATGACCGATGCGCAGTCGCGCCCGCATCCCGCACAATGCGATGAATCCGCCGATAGCCAGCAAGGTCGCCCCAGCAGCGCCCTGGAGAACCAGCGGCGGCAACGGCAGCAGAGTGCCGACGTTTTCGGCGCCCGCGACCATGCCGGCCGCGCCGAACACCGTTACGCCCAGCCCGAACGCGCCGGCATTGAAACCGATGACGCGGAAAATCTGACTGGTTTCAAGTCCGGCCGCGGTGTAAAGCCGCATGCGCACCGCGCCACCGGTCATCACGCCCAATCCAACGGAATTTCCCACCGCGTAAGCAATAAAGGCCGTCAGCATGACCGTAGCCGGCCGCATCCTGGCGCCCAGGTACCGAAGCGCGGAGAAATCGTAGCCGGTCAGTGCCAGGTAGCTGAACAGGGTGGCCAGAACCGCCATGACGAGACGATCCCCCGGCGTCGCCTTCATGGCGCGCGTGAGCGCCTCGTAGTCCAGGCTCTGGACCAGATGCCGCAGTCCCCCCAGCACCGCCACGCCGAGCACGATGGCCGCGAGCATGAGCAGCGGGAAGCGCCAGCGCGCAATGAAGTCCTTCAAGCCTTGCAAACGCTGCGACATGGGGTGCTTGGCTGGTGAGTCACGGGAGGCCGGAGGATAGCGCATCGACCATCCTCATGACCGGGTTGAGACCGGATCGTGCGTGGTCCACGCCAGATTGGCCGATGCGCTCAGCCATATGACGACCACAACCCGCGGATGGCCGCAATGCCCTGTCCCCCAAAGCGGCGGACCGTATTGAGATCCGCCACTTGCATGCCGCCCAAGGCATACACCGGCAGACGCGCATCGCGAACCCAACGTGCCCAGGTTCGCCAGCCAAGCGGCGGAACGTTCGCATGACCAGGTGTCGACCGCACGGGGGAAAGCACCGCAAAATCCACTTCCAGCGCCGTCGCGCGCGCCAGATCGCCCGGATTGTGGCAGGACGCTGCGACCCAGCTCAGTCCTGCTGGCTTGCCCGGGAATGAAGCCAGACGCTGGCCGGTCAGATGCACGCCGTCGTACCCCCAGGCCAAGGCCTGCTCGGGCGAACCGTTCAGCAGCGCGATGAGCCCATGGCTTTCACGCATGGGGCGCAGGAGGTCCGCCAGTGCCGCCAGCTCGTCGGGGACTGCGCCCGGCCGGCGAATCTGAATCAACCGGATCCCCCGGTGGACGGCTTGCTGCAGGCCTGCCGCCAATGCGGACAGTGGCATCGGGTCGGGCGGCGTGATGAGGTAGCGGTCGGGAAGGTGACAGGCACGGCGAATCACCCGGTTGGCCGGCGGCATCGCCAGCGCATCCAGCTCTTTCGCCGCCACCCAGCTCAGCGCCTGACCCTCCCGGCCGACCGGCTTGCCTTCATAGGACGCCACCTGCCAGACATCGAGCAGCACCGCCGACGCAGGACCCGGCTCGGCCATCAGGCGAATCAGCGGCACCCCTTGGCGTGCTTCGATGCCCAGTTCCTCGTGCAACTCACGCACCAGGGCCTGCCAACGGGTTTCGCCGGGCTCGCGCTTGCCGCCCGGGAATTCCCAATAACCCCCCCAGGGCTTGCCAAGCGCCCGGCGGGCCACCAGGAACCGGCCTTGCGCATCGGTCAGCACGCCCACGGCCACCGGCACAGCGGAGAATTTCATATCGGGTCAGGTACGGTATTCCGCATTGATCCGCACATAGTCGTGCCCCAGGTCGCAGGTCCAGATACGGACTGCAGCGTCGCCACGCGCCAAACGCACCGTGATGGTGATGTCCGTACGATCCATGACCCGCTGCCCATCGGTCTCACGATAGGCCGAGGCAAGGCCACCGGCGCGCACCACGCCGATCTCATCCAGATCGACCTCCACCCCGTCCAAGGCAAGATCGTCGACACCGGCGCGCCCGATCGCGGCGAGGATACGCCCCCAGTTCGGATCGCTGGCGAAAAACGCGGTCTTGACCAGCGGTGAATGGGCGATGGCATCGGCCACCCGGCGCGCTTCCGCGACGTCACGAGCCTGTTCGATCCGTATCGTGATGAACTTCGAGGCGCCTTCACCGTCGCGCACGATGGCTTGGGCCAGGGACAGACAGGTTTCATTCAGCGCTGCCTGGAAAGCCGGCCAGCCCGGATCAGCCGGTGCAAGCCGTGGCCCTTCGCCGGTTGCAACCAGACAACAGGCGTCATTGGTGGAGGTATCCCCGTCGACCGTGATGCAGTTGAAGCTGTCCGCGACCGCTTGCGCGAGCGTGCGCTGCAGATCATCCGGCTCGATGGCCGCATCGACCGCCACGAACGCCAGCATGGTCGCCATGTCGGGCCGAATCATGCCCGCACCCTTGGCGATGCCGTTCACGGTCACCTTCTGCCCCGCCACCTCGAAGGTGCGGGTGACGGCCTTGGGTTGCGTGTCGGTGGTCATGATGCCCCACGCGGCATCCGGCCAGCCATCCGGCGTGAGCGAAGCCACTGCCGCAGGCAGCGCGGCGATGATGCGGTCCACCGGCAGTCGCTCGCCGATCACGCCGGTCGAAAACGGCAGGACCGTCTCGGACGCGCAGTTCAGCAGTGCAGCCAGCGACGCGCAGCACCGCCGTGCGTCACTCTCGCCGGTCGAACCGGTTCCGGCATTGGCGTTCCCAGTATTGATCAGCAACGCGCGAGGGCGCGCCGCCTGCAAGTGGCGACGGGCCAGAATGACCGGCGCAGCACAGAACGCATTGCGGGTGAATACGGCGGCCGTGGTGGCCTGCTCGCCGAACTCGAACAGCACCAGATCCCGCCGACCTGCCTTGCGAATTCCGGCCATGACGGTGCCCACACGAAGGCCGCGCACAGGCGGCAACGTGTCGAAGGGAATCGATCCAGCCGCCATGAATTCAGCTCAGTCGCCCGTGGCAGTGCTTGAACTTCTTGCCGGAGCCACACGGACAGGGTTCGTTACGGCCAACCTTGCGATCGACTCGAACCGGCGTTTGTGACCGGGGTTCCTGCACCGCTTCGGCCTCTGCTTCACCCGCCATGGCGCCGGCCTGTGCATGTTCGAACTGCATGCGCACCGGTGCAGGCTCTGGGCGGATCGTCGGTTCATCCGGCTGAAACTGCAGCTTATGGAGCGTAAACAGTGTTTCCTGCTTGATGGTTTCCAGCATCTGCGAAAACATCTCGAAGGCTTCGCGCTTGTATTCCTGGCGCGGATTCTTCTGGGCGTATCCGCGCAGATGAATGCCTTGACGCAGATAATCCATGTTGGCCAGGTGGTCACGCCAATGCTGATCGATCACCCGCAGCATGACGGATCGCTCGACCTGACGCATGGCCTGGGGACCGATCTGGCCTTCCATGGCACGATAGGCCTGCAGCAGGCGATCAATGATGCGCTGGACCACGCCTTCCGGCTCGAGCCGTCGATCGCTCTCCAGCCACCGCGCCACACCGAAATCGATGCCCAGCTCCTGACGCAGCACCTCATCGAGTCCCGCAGCATCCCAAAGATCCTCCACCGTATCGGGTGGTAGGTAGCGGAACGTGACCTGACGCACCACATCTTCGCGAATGCGAGTGATGGTTTCGGCGACATCACCCTGGTGCAGCAAGTCGTTACGCTGCTGATAGATCACCCGGCGCTGCTCGTTGGCCACATCATCGTATTCCAGCAACTGCTTGCGGATATCGAAATTGTGGCTTTCCACCTTGCGCTGAGCGTTTTCGATCGCGCGCGTCACCCAGGGATGCTCCATGGCTTCCCCTTCGGTCATCCCCAAGCGCTGCATCAGACTGGACAGCCGCTCGGAGCCGAAGATGCGCAGCAAGTCGTCTTCAAATGAGAGATAGAACCGGCTGGAACCTGGATCGCCCTGGCGCCCGGCACGGCCGCGCAACTGATTGTCGATGCGGCGGGATTCATGGCGCTCGCTACCAATGATGTGCAGACCACCGGCCTCCAATACCGTATCGTGCGCCGCCTTCCAAGCAGTCTCGACAGCGGCGATCTGCTCGGGAGTGGCATCTTCTCCAAGCGTGCGGCGTTCCAGTTCCGGATTGCCACCAAGGATGATGTCCGTTCCGCGGCCGGCCATGTTGGTGGCAATGGTGACCGCGCCGGGGCGACCGGCCTGGGCCACGATGTCGGCTTCGCGTTCGTGCTGTTTGGCATTGAGCACTTCATGCGCGATGCCTTCGCGCTTGAGCAGGGCCGACAAGACTTCCGAGGCCTCGATGGAGGCCGTTCCGACCAGAACCGGCTGAACACGTTCCCGACAGCTCTTGACATCGGCGACGATGGCCTCGTACTTCTCGTTGCGGGTCAGAAAGACCTGATCGGGAAGATCCTTGCGCACCATGGGTCGATTGGTGGGAATCACGACCACATCAAGGCCGTAGATCTGATGGAATTCGAAGGCTTCGGTGTCGGCCGTTCCGGTCATGCCCCCCAGTTTGTCGTACAACCGGAAGTAGTTCTGGAAGGTGATCGACGCCAGGGTATGGTTTTCGGGCTGGATATCCACGCCTTCCTTGGCTTCGACGGCCTGGTGCAGGCCATCGGACCAGCGACGCCCGGGCATGGTACGTCCGGTAAACTCGTCGACAATGACGACCTTGCCACCTTGGATGATGTAGTGAACGTTCCGCTGAAACAGGTGGTGCGCACGCAAGGCCGCATTGACGTGGTGCATCAAAGCGATATTGGCGGCATCGTAGAGGCTTTCACCGGGCTCCAACAGCCCGGTTTCCATCAGCAGCTCCTCGATATGCTGATGTCCTTCCTCAGTCAGATGAACCTGACGCGCCTTCTCGTCCATTGAGAAATCGCCCGGGCCCTCTTCCTCTTGCTGGCGAATCAAACGCGGTACGATCTGGTTGACCCGCTCATAGAGCTCCGTGCTGTCGTCGGTGGCACCGGAAATGATGAGCGGGGTGCGCGCCTCATCGATGAGGATGGAGTCGACCTCGTCGATGATGGCGAAATGCAGTGGCCGCTGAACACGCTCTTCCAGACGGAAGGCCATGTTGTCGCGGAGATAGTCGAATCCGAACTCGTTGTTGGTTCCGTAGGTAATGTCCGCAGCATAGGCTGCGCGCTTCTCATCGGGTACCTGGCCGGCACCGATCACGCCGACTGTCAGGCCCAGATACTCATAAAGCGGCTTCATCCAGGCTGCGTCGCGGCTGGCGAGATAGTCGTTGACCGTCACGACGTGCACGCCCTTGCCGGTCAGGGCATTCAGATAGACGGCGAGGGTTCCCACCAGGGTCTTGCCTTCGCCTGTGCGCATTTCGGCGATCTTGCCGTGGTGCAGCACCATGCCGCCCATCAGCTGGACGTCGTAATGCCGCATGTTCATCACGCGCTTGCCGGCCTCGCGCACGACGGCGAAGGCCTCGGGCAACAGTGCATCGAGCGCTTCGCCTTTCGCCAGGCGGCCGCGGAACTCGACCGTCTTTGCACGGAGTCGCGCATCCGGCAAGGCCGCCAGCTCGGACTCCAGCGCATTGATTTTCTGGACGACCTTGGCCAGTCGCTTGACCGTGCGCTGGTGGCTGTTGCCGAAGATCCGTTTGAGTGGGTTTGCAATCATCACAAATGACTTTGGTGGGTGGACACGTCAATCCGGCATCGCCGCGACTGGCAAAGGGACTACACCATATGCGCGCGACGGGCACGGGTCAATCGGGCGGGAAGACGGGGGATGGATTCGTCATGGCGACGCGTTCGAGCCCCCGTAGTTGCATCCACAGGCGAGCTTGAAGGAGCATGTCGGTTCGACAACGACAGGATGCGTTCATGTCTTACGGCCCCAGACTCCTGTTACGGCATTTTGGCCACAAAGGCGAGGCCGCCGACCTGATGACGCGGGCCGCGGCACTCGCGCTCCTCAATCAGCGCCTGCGCCCTTACCTGCCCGAACCCTTGGATCAGCATTGCACACTGGCCAACGTTCGGGGCCAGACCGCCATACTCGCGGCGGACAGTCCCGGCTGGGCCAGCCGACTTCGCTATCTCGGACCCGCCCTGCTGCCGCGACTCGTCGAATTCGGATTCGGGGTCACGCGCATTGAGGTGATCGTCATGCCGACCGACCGGCAGCCGACCGCCCCCCCAGCGCGACGAATCCCTGCGCCATCCGCCGAGGCGGCCCGTTCGCTTGAACAACTGGCCGCGCACAGCTCAGACGCCAGCTTCGCCGACGTTCTGCGGCGTCTGGCTGCCCGCGCGAAAGCGCCGATGCGCTAGGACAATGCCGCAGCCAGCGTTGGTGCGTAGCGCAGCGGCGCCTCGTCCTGACGCGCGAAACTGACCCGTTCCCAAGCATCAGGCTGGGCCAGCAACGCCCTCAGCAGCTTGTTGTTGAGCCCATGGCCGGATTTGTACCCGCGAAATGCGCCAATGAGTCCCTCGCCGAGCAGGTACAGATCCCCGATGGCATCGAGGATCTTGTGCTTCACGAATTCGTTCTCATACCGTAAACCGTCTTCGTTGAGCACGCGGTAATCGTCGAGCACCACCGCATTGTCCAGGCTTCCGCCGAGCGCAAGATTGTTCTGTCGAAGGGCTTCGATGTCGCGCATGAATCCGAATGTTCGTGCCCGGCTGATCTCCTTCACAAACGAGGTCGTGGAAAAATCGACTTCCGCATGCTTGGCGTGTTGTTTGAAGACAGGGTGGTTGAAGTCAATGGTGAAGCCCACCTTGAAACCTTCATAAGGATCAAACCGCGCCCACTTGCCGTCTTCTTCGACCCGAACCGTTTTCTTGATCCGGATAAACCGCTTGGCCGCGTTCTGCTCCTCGATGCCGGCGGACTGAATCAAAAAGACGAAAGGTCCCGCGCTTCCATCCATGATCGGCACTTCAGCAGCACTGAGATCCACGAACGCGTTGTCGATGCCCAATCCGGCCAACGCCGACAGCAGATGTTCGACGGTCGCGACACGCACCCCGCCTTGAATCAGCGTGGTGGACAGCCGGGTATCCCCGACGCATTCCGGACAAGCCCGAATGCTGGGACAGCCTGGTAGATCCACACGGCAAAATGTGATTCCGGCATTCACCGGTGCCGGCCGCAGGGTCATGAACACCTTTTGTCCGGAATGCAGACCGACCCCGGTTGCCCGGATCGTGTTTTTCAATGTGCGCTGCTTCAGCATGCTTTCACCTGTACTATGAGCCCCGTTTTCCGGTCGGAAAACGGCCGCAGCCCGCCAGGATACTCCCTGTCGAGCAGTCGAGCCTGCCGATTATACCTAATCGGTGTAACAGGCATCACCGCGATACGCTGACCGACGACCTCAATCGGCCTGTCGGCGCAGAAATGCCGGGACATCCAGATAGTCGAGATCGCTCTCGCCGGCACGGATACCGCGTTCCTGGACGCTGCGCTTGCGATTGATGGCGGGCCGCTCCAGATCGCTGTAATTGACCTCCCCAGAGGCGTTGCGCTGCACCAGACGGACCGGCGGCTCTTCGACGCGCGCCTGCGCCCGATCCAATCCGGTCGCCACTACAGTGACCCGGATGTCCTCATCCATCTCCGGATCGATCACCATCCCGACCACCACCGTGGCTTCGTCGGATGCGAACTCGCGCACCGTCTCGCCCACTTCCTGGAACTCACCGATCGAGAGCTTCGGGCCGCCCGTGACATTGACCAGGATGCCACGCGCACCGGCCAAATCCACATCATCCAGCAGCGGACTGCGGACGGCTTTCTCGGCCGCCAAACGGGCACGGTCATCGCCGTTGGCCAGACCCGTCCCCATCATCGCGACACCCATCTCGGCCATGACCGTCCGCACATCGGCAAAGTCCACGTTGATCAGCCCCGGACGCGTAATGAGATCAGCGATGCCCGAGACGGCGTTGTGCAGCACTTCATCAGCAGCCCGGAAGGCATCGAGCAGGCTGATTTTCTTGCCCAGAACCGCAAGCAACCGCTCATTGGGGACCGTGATCAAGGAATCGACGTGCTTGGCCAGCTCGGCGATTCCATCCCGTGCGACCTGCATGCGCTTGGTGCCCTCGAAAGAGAACGGGCGGGTGACCACCGCGACGGTGAGAATTCCCATTTCCCGTGCGACCTGGGCGACGACCGGAGCCGCACCAGTTCCCGTCCCGCCACCCATGCCGGCGGTGACGAAGAGCATGTCGGTGCCGCGAATCACTTCCTGAATGCGCTCCCGATCTTCCATGGCCGCCTGACGCCCCACCTCCGGATTGGCACCAGCACCCAGCCCTTTGGTAATCCCGGAGCCCAACTGTAGCAGCGTACGGGCGCCCGTCGCAGACAACACCTGAGCGTCGGTGTTTGCAGCGATGAAATCCACGCCTTCGATGCCTGCACGCACCATGTTGGCCACGGCATTGCCGCCTCCACCGCCGACCCCGATCACCTTGATGATCGCGTTTTCCGAAACACCATCAACGATTTCAAACATAACCTTTCTCCTCACTGCGCCAAGCGGCGCTTCGTTTCGTTAAGACACGCTGCCCCAACGCTTCATCAGAAATTGCGCTGAAACCAGGACTTCATCCGATCCCAAATACTGCGCACCGCCGTATGTTGCGCGGGAGCCTCCATTCCGACGTGATCGGCGCCGTACATCAGCAAGCCGACGCCTGTGGCATACATGGGGTTCCGCACCACATCCGCCAGCCCGGTGAGGTGATCGGGAGCGCCAATCCTCACCTGGGCGTGAAACACTTCCTCGGCCAGTTCCGCAACCCCTTCCATACGGGAACTCCCCCCGGTCAGGACCACGCCAGCGGCCATCAGGTCTTCGAGCCCCGCCCGACGGATCTCGGCCTGAATCAGATTGAACAGCTCCTCGAAGCGCGGCTCGACGACCTCGGCCAAGACCTGGCGGGCCAATCGGCGCGGTGGCCGATCACCGACACTGGGCACCTCCACGCTCTCCTCGCTGGACACCAGCTGCGGCAAAGCGCAGCCGAAACGCAGCTTGATTTCCTCGGCATGGTGCGTAGGGGTACGCAGTGCCACGGCGATGTCATTGGTGACCTGATCGCCGGCAATCGGAATCACTGCGGTGTGACGGATGGCGCCATCGGTAAACACCGCGATATCGGTGGTTCCCCCGCCGATGTCCACCAGGCACGCACCGAGATCCTTTTCATCCGGCGTCAACACGGCGTAGCTGGATGCGAGTTGTTCGAGAATGATGTCCTGCACATGCAAACCGCAGCGCTCGACACACTTGACGATGTTCTGGGCAGCACTGGACGAACCGGTGACGATATGCACCTTGGCCTCGAGCCGGACACCGGACATGCCGACCGGCTCGCGGATGCCGTCCTGCTCGTCGATGATGAATTCCTGCGGGAGGGTATGCAGGATGCGCTGATCGGCCGGAATGGCCACCGCCCGCGCGGCATCGATGACGCGCTCGACATCCTCATCGCGCACTTCGCGATCGCGGATGGCGACGATGCCGTGTGAATTCAGGCTGCGCACGTGGCTACCGGCGATGCCGACATAGACCGAACGGATCTCGCAATCCGCCATCAACTCGGCCTCATCGACTGCCCGTCTAATCGACTGCACCGTCGATTCAATGTTGACCACCACCCCCTTCTTGAGTCCGCGCGAGGGATGGCTGCCCAGGCCGATGATTTCGATTCGCCCGCCCGGGCTGACCTCGCCCACGATGCACACCACCTTCGATGTGCCGATATCCAGGCCGACGATGAGATTGCTTTCCTGCCGCTTGGCCATGCCAGTTATCCTTCTGCGCGCCCGTTATCCGGGCGCTCCTTGGGTTTGATCGAAAAGCCGTTCGGGTAGCGCATATCGACATAAGCCACGGCAGCCAGCTCGGAGCGCAACAACGGCAATACCTTGTTGATGAAGCGATTGAATGCCAACTGTGGATTCCCGGGACCCAGACGCAGTTCCACGCCGTCTTCGAGGGTGGCGCGCCAGCTACCGCGGTGATCCACGACCAACTGCCGAAGACCGGTACCCTGCGCAGACAGCTGCGACTGGAACAGCCGATAGGTATCCAGTACCCGACGCTCGGACCCCTCCGGCCCATTGAGCAACGGCAGGTCCACCTCGCCGGATTCGATCTGGAAACGCACGCCGCGCGCATCCAGCAAGCCGACCTCGCCCCAACGCGCGACCGGCCGGTACTCCCAGATGCGCACCAGCAACGCGTCGGGCCAACGGCGCCCCACCTGCACCCGAGCGACCCAGTCGAGTGACCGCAGATCTTCCAGCAGGACATCGAGGTCCACCTGCCAGAGATGCGGTGCGCCGTGCCGACGTATGGTCTGCTCGAGGACTTCCTGCGGAACCTGCCGGAACGGCGCTTCCACCAGCACGCGACGCAAGGCGAACCAACCTTGCGCCTGCGCTTGCCATGCCAGAAAGCCGAGCATTCCGACACCCAGCGCCACGCCCACGCTGCGACCGAACCAGCGACGAAGCGTCGGCCCACCTGGCGCAACCGCGGGGATTCGACTCGCGCGCAGACGACGCGCAGTTGGCGCCGGCGAGCGCATGCGATCGGGCGACGGAATGGCCCTCATCACCGTTGCTCCATGCTGGTTTCGAGGATCCGCCAGACCAGCTCCTCGAACGACAAGCCTGCTGCCCGAGCAGCCATGGGCACGAGACTGTGGTCCGTCATACCCGGCACGCTGTTCAGCTCCAGCAGCCAGGGCGCCCCAGCCCGGTCGATCATGAAATCGACGCGTCCCCAACCCCGGGCATCAAGCCCCTGGAAAGCGGCCAGTGCCAGATCACTGAGTGCTGCCTCCCGATCGGGCATCAAGCCGCTGGGACAGTGGTAGCGCGTGCTGTCCGCGCGGTATTTCGCTTCGAAGTCATAAAACGCATGCGGCGTTTCCAGGCGAATCGATGGCAGCGCAACATCGCCCAGAATCGCAACCGTGTACTCTCCGCCCGTGATCCATCGTTCCGCCAAGACCCGATCGTCCCATTCCCGCGCACGGCGGAAGGCCGCGGCCATCTCTTCGGGCGCACTCACCTTACTCATGCCGAGACTGGACCCTTCACGCGCAGGCTTGACGATCAGCGGCAACCCGAGGCTCTCCAGTGCCTGCTGCGCATCTGGCTCGTCCACCAGGACCATGTACGGCGGAGTGGGCAGTCCTTGCGCCTGCCACAACTGTTTGGTGCGCAATTTATCCATGCTGATCGCACAGGCCGCCACGCCGCTGCCGGTATAGGGGATCCCGGCCAGCTCCAATGCGCCCTGAATGACGCCGTCCTCGCCGCCGCGGCCATGCAGCGCGATAAACGCGCGGTCACATCGCAGCGTTGGCAGCCGCGCGAGAAAATCCGACTGCACGTCGACAGCGATCGCCGCCACCCCCGTACTGCGCAACGCCTCGAAGATGGCGGCACCGCTGCGGAGCGAAATCTCCCGCTCCCCTGAGTGCCCACCCATCAGCACGGCGACCCGCCCGAATGCTGCGGGGTCCTGGATCCGGCGACCCTCGGCATGTGCGCTCATGCGGGCCTCCCGACAATGCGTACTTCCGGCATCAGGTCCACCCCACATTCGGTGCGAACCTGCTCCTGGATCTGGACGATCAGCCGTTCGATGTCGGCTGCACGGGCATGGCCCAGATTGATAATGAAATTGGCGTGCTTGGGTGAGACCTGGGCATCGCCGATCCGCGCACCCTTCAAGCCGACAAACTCGATCAAGCGCGCAGCGTGATCACCCGGCGGATTGCGGAATACCGAACCACAGCTCGGGAGCCCCAGCGGCTGGGTAGCCGCACGACGCGCGAGCAGTTCACGGATATGCGTATGCCCGTTCGGCCCCACTGCGGGGTCGAACGCCCACTCGCCGGTGATGAACCATTCCTCAGCGGCCGGCATGACCACATGGCGATACCCGGCCTGGAATTCACTGGCGGGGCGCCAGCGCCGCTCACCCTGGCGGTCGATCGTCTCGACCCGGCTCACCTGCGTCCAAGTCTCTCCCCCGAAAGCGCCGGCATTCATCGCCAGCGCACCTCCCAGCGTCCCGGGAATGCCGGCAAAGAATGCCCCGTCGGCGAGCCGCTCGCGCTCACAAAGACGCGCCAGCTTGGCGCAGGGAACACCCGCCTGTGCCTGCACCCGGCCAGGCCCCGATCGGTGCAATCCGCCCAATCCGGGATGGGTTGCAATCACCACCCCGTCGATGCCGCCGTCGCGCACCAGCACATTGCTGCCCAGACCAAGCCAGAACAACGGCGTTTGCGCCGGCAAAGCACTCAGGAAATCGGCCAGATCTGCGACGTCGGCCGGCTCGAAGAACAGCGCTGCCCGCCCCCCCACGCGCCAACTGGTGTGGGCCATCATGGGCTCGTTGTGACGCAGGCGCCCGCGCACCGTGTCGCGCTGTGCGTTCATGATCGACCCTCCCAGCGGCGGCACAGCCTGCCCGGCAACGCACCGATGTCGCCAGCGCCCAGAGTCAGCACCACATCTCCGGGCTGCAGCAGGCCTTCCAATGCCTCGGGCAGGGCCTCGACCGTCGGCACGAACACCGGCTCCAGTCGACCGTGCGCCCGGGTGGCCCGTGCCAGGGTGCGTCCGTCGGCCTGGGCAATGGGCGCTTCGCCCGCTGCGTAGACGTCGGTCAGCAGCAATACATCGGCTTTCGACAGCACCCGCGCGAAATCTTCCAATAGATCCCGGGTGCGGCTGTAGCGATGCGGCTGAAACGCCACCACAAGCCGTCGCTGTGGCCAGGTTTCGCGCGCCGCCGCCAGTGTCGCCTCGACCTCGGTGGGGTGATGCCCGTAGTCGTCGACCAGATCGATCGAGCCGGCCGGACTCTCAATCACCCCATAGCGCTGGAAACGCCGCCCGATCCCCTGGAAGTGTTCCAGGGCCTGCGCCATGGCCGCAGGCGCCACTCCCAGTTCGTGACCCACGGCCAGCGCGGCCAATGCGTTCTGGATATTGTGTCGGCCGGGCAGATTCAGGGTCAGGGCATGCTCGGTCCCGTCGCCAAAAGCAATCTCCAGATGATTGCGGCCGGCTTGCGGATGCGCGACGCGTACCCGGACATCGGCATCCTCCGCAAAGCCATAGGTCAGAATCGGTCGGCCGATATCGGTGCGCATTGCGGTGAGCACGGGATCGTCCGCGCAAATCACGGCCAGCCCGTAGAACGGAAGATTGTGCAGAAACTCCAGGAACGTCTGGCGCAACCGGTCAAAATCGCCGCCATAGGTATCGAGATGGTCGGCATCGATATTGGTGACGACCGCGATCATGGGCTGCAGATGCATGAACGATGCGTCGCTTTCGTCCGCCTCGGCCACCAGGTAAGGCCCCGTCCCCAATCGCGCGTGTGTTCCCGCCTGGTTCAGCCGTCCGCCGATCACGAACGTGGGATCCAGGCCACCATCGGCCAACACGCTGGCGATCAGGCTGGTGGTGGTGGTCTTGCCATGTGTCCCGGCCACGGCAATGCCATAGCGAAAGCGCATCAGTTCGGCGAGCATCTGCGCGCGCGGGATCACGGGAATGCCCTGGGTCCGGGCCGCAACAACCTCGGGGTTCTCGGTGCCGATCGCGCTCGAAATCACCACCACATCCGCGCCGGCAATTCGATCAGCGCCATGTCCCAATGTCACCGCCGCACCCAAGGTCGCCAAGCGCTGAAGTGCGGCGCTGTCCCGCATATCCGAGCCGGAAACCTGATAGCCCAAATTCAGCAGCACTTCCGCGATGCCGGCCATGCCGACACCCCCCATGCCCACGAAGTGAATGCGCCGTACCCGCCGCATCCAGGCCTGTTGCAACAAGGCGGCCGGCAATACGCTGCTCATGCCATGCCCCCTTCGGCGCGCAACACGGCCGCCACCGTGGCGGTTGCATCCCCGCGGGCCAGCTCACGCGCCCGCACGGCCATCTCGCCCAGGCGCTGCCGGTCGGCCAGAAGGGCGCCCAGTGTTTCGGCAAGCGTCGTGTCGGTCAGCGTGTCCTGGGGCTGCAGGACGGCGGCGCCAGCGCTGACCAGGTATTCGGCATTGCGGGTCTGGTGATCGTCCACGGCGTGGGGATAGGGCACGAGGATGGAACCCACTCCGGCGGCGGCCACTTCCGCCAGTGTCAACGCCCCCGCGCGGCAGACCAGCAGATCGGCCCAGGCATAGCTCGCTGCCATGTCGTCGATGAAGGCGTGAACGTCCGCCGGTACACCCAGACGCGCATAGGTCTCGCGCGTGGACGCCTCATCCCGGTTGCCGGTCTGGTGAATCACCTGGACGGGGATTTTCCGGGACACTTGTGCAAGCGCCTCGGGAACCCGTTGATTCAGCGCGCGGGCGCCCTGACTCCCACCCAGCACCAAGACCCGCATCGCGCCTTCGCGACCGGCAAAACGGACCTCGGGCGTCGGTAGCGCCGCGATGGCCGGGCGCACCGGATTGCCCACCAACTCTGCACCGGGCAACGCATTGGGATACGCTGCCAAGGTCCGTCGCGCAAACCGCGACAGCAGCCGATTGGTCCATCCTGCCACGGCGTTTTGTTCATGGACCACCAATGGTCGCCGCAGCAGCCATGCCGCGAGACCACCGGGACCGGCGGCGAATCCACCCATACCGAGCACCACGCGGGGACGCAGCCGCATCATCACCCCGAGCGCTTCGGCCACCGCCAGCAACAGGCGCACCGGCATCAGCAACCAGGTCAGTGCACCCTTGCCGCGCAATCCGCGAATATGCAGACCATGGAACGGAATGCCATCAGCTGCCACGACCCGTTCTTCCATGCCGCCGTGGCTGCCCAGCCACGCGACGGCAATACCCGCGCGACGCAGATCACGTGCCACGGCCAATGCCGGGAAGACATGCCCCCCCGTACCACCCGCCATGATGAGGACGACTTCGCTGCTCATGATTTTCGCCCCGGCTTCCGGGTCTGCACGGGTGGATCGGCATTTTCGATCCCGATCCGCAAGATGAGCCCGATGATCGTGCACACCACCAGCAAGCTGCTGCCGCCGTAACTCATGAGCGGCAGCGTCAAGCCTTTGGTGGGCAGCAAGCCCATGTTCACGCCGATATTGATAAACGCCTGACTGGTCAGCCACACGCTCAAGCCAACGGCAAGATAGGCACCGAACCAGCGACCGGACCGAGCCGCCGCATCGGCGATGCGCAGGCTGCGCCAGAACACCAGGGCATAGAGCATCACCACACTGAGCGATCCCACCAGTCCCAGTTCTTCGGCCAGAATGGCGAACAGAAAGTCGGTATGCGCCTCGGGCAGGTAGAACATCTTCTGGACGCTGCCACCAAGCCCCAGGCCGAACCAATGCCCGGATCCGATCGCCATCAATGACTGCGTGAGCTGAAAGCCGGTATTGAAAGGATCTGCCCAGGGATCCATGAAGCCGGTCAGCCGTGCTAGCCGATAGGGCGACAAGGCTATCAGCAAGTACAACGACCCCATGCCCATGAACAACAAAAGAACGAACGGCAGCATCGGCGCACCGGCCACCCAGAGCATGGCCATGACCGCCAGTGCCAGGACCACGGCTGCGCCCAGATCCGGTTCGGCCAGCAGCAAGAGCCCCGCGGCGGCCAGCAGCGCCATCACCTTCCCCACGCCGAAGAACGTGTCACGCACCTCCACCTGCCGACGCACCAAGAACCCGGCCAGAAATATCAGCAGGCCCAGACGCGCCGGCTCGGAGACCTGAATGCGGATCACAAACAGATCCAGCCAGCGGGCGCTGCCATTGACCACCTTGCCGACGCCGGGGATCAGCACGACGATCAGCAACACAAAGCTGACCGCCATCAGCGTAAAGCCCAGCTGCTGCAGCCTCGCCAACGGCATCTTCAGTGCTGCGGCGGCGATCGCCACGCCGAACACCGCATAGACCAGTTGGCGCCGCAGGAAGCGGAAGGGGTCATCGAAGCGATGATCCGCCAGCGGCATGGAAGCCGATGCCACCATGATCAGCCCCAGCATCAACAGCCCGATCGCAGCGAGCGCAAGCGGTGCGTCGACACGTGCCACCAGCGTCCGCCAATCATGGCGAGTCTTGGCGCGAGGCAGGGTGACGGCACTCATGCGCCCAACTCCCGGACAGCCGCGGCGAAGGCCTCGCCCCGGTGGTGGTAGTTTCGAAACATGTCGAGGCTGGCGCATGCGGGCGACAGCAGCACGGCATCCCCGGGACGCGCTTGATTTGCCGCCAGTCGCACGGCTTCATCCATATCGCCGGCACGCAGCAGTGTCGTGGCGCCATCCAGGGCAGATGCCAGCTGGTCAGCATCCTCGCCCATCAGAACGGCCGCGCGCACCTTGCCTGCCACCCACGGCCGCAGCGCGGAGAAATCCTGCCCCTTGCCCTGCCCACCGGCAATCAGCACCAGCGGCCCCGGAACCCCCCGCAGGGCGGCCACTGTCGCGCCCACGTTGGTTCCCTTGGAGTCATCGATGAACCGCACCCCCCCGATTTCCATCAGCAGCTGTGTGCGATGCGGCAATCCCTGAAACCGCCGCAAGGCGTCCAGACAGGCCGCTCTCGGCAATGCGAGTGCATCGGCCATCGCCAGCGCGGCCAAAGCATTGGCCTGGTGGTGCTCACCAACCAGCGCCAGTTCCGATACCGGCAGCAGCCGGTCATCCCCTGCGGCCAGCCAGCGACGATCACTGTGCCTGACGACGCGATAGTGGCTTTGTTCCTCGCTGGCCAGACCAAACCAACGCACGGGAACGCCTGGCGACGCCATGGCCACGACCGCGGGATCCTCGACGTTCAGCACGCGGACCGGCACCTCGCGGTCCGGCGCCGCATTGAAAATGCGCGCCTTGCATGCGGCGTATCCGGCCAGCGAACCATGGCGGTCGATGTGATCTTCCGAAAGGTTAAGGACTGCTGCGACCCGGGCGTTCAGCACGTCGGTGGTTTCGAGCTGGAAGCTGGACAGCTCCAGCACGTACAGATCGCGGTCATCGGCGAGCAGATCCAGCGCCGGCTCGCCCAAATTCCCACCCACGCCGACCCGCAAGCCGGCCAAGCGCGCCATTTCCCCGAGCAACGTGGTGACCGTGCTCTTGCCGTTGGAGCCGGTGATGGCGGCGATCGGCGCACCGGCAGCGCGGGCAAACAACGCGATATCGCCTTCCACCCGGGCGCCGCGGGCCCGCGCCTCGCGCAGTGCGGGTTCCTGTGGCGCCACCCCCGGCGACACCACGATATGCCGGGCGCCCGCGAAAACGTCCGGTGAAAAGGGCCCGAAATGCACTGGCGCATCTGGACAGATCTCGTGCAACGCCGCTTGATGTGGCGGCGCTGGGCGACTGTCCACGACCCGGAACGGCTGACCCAGCCGCTTGAGGTATCGCGCAACGGACAGGCCGGTCACCCCCAGGCCCACCACGACGGTGGGGGGAACAGCAGCGGAGACAGCGCAAGCAGTCATACCTCCTCCCTCACCGCAGCTTCAACGACGACAAGCCGATCAGCACCAGAATCACGGTGATGATCCAGAAGCGGACGATAACCCGTGGTTCCGGCCAGCCCATTAACTCGAAGTGGTGGTGAATCGGCGCCATGCGGAAAATGCGCCGGCCGGTGAGCTTGAACGAAGCCACCTGCAACATCACCGAGATGGTTTCGGCGACGAACACTGCACCCATGATGCCGAGCACGATCTCCTGCCGGACCACAACCGCCATAGTCCCCAACGCCGCGCCCAGCGCCAACGCACCGACATCCCCCATGAACACCATGGCGGGGTAGGTGTTGAACCAGAGAAACGCCAGTCCGGCGCCCCCGATGGCCGCGCAGAAGATGAGCATTTCCCCCGCGCCCGGAACGTGCGGGATGCCGAGGTAGCTGGCGAACTGGGCATGGCCGCCAACATAGGCGAATACCCCAAGTCCCGCGGCGACCAGTACCGTGGGCATGATGGCCAGCCCATCGAGACCGTCGGTGAGATTCACCGCGTTGCTGGCACCGACGATGACGAAATAGGCAAAGGGGACGAATGCCCAGCCCATCGCCCAGGCGACATCCTTGAAGAACGGAACGATCAGCGTGGTCTCGGCGGGGACATTGGCCGTCAGGTAGAGAGTCATTGCAGCGCCCAGACCGATCAGCGACTGGCCGAGGTACTTCTGCCGCGCGCTCAATCCGTTGCTCGAACGGCGGTAGATCTTCAGATAGTCATCCAGCCAGCCGACCATGCCGAACAGCAGCGTGGTCAACAGCGCGATCCAGATGTAACGGTTGCCCAGATCGGCCCACAGCAGGGTGCTCGATGCGATGCTCAGCAAGATCAGTGCCCCGCCCATGGTCGGCGTGCCGGCTTTGGACAGGTGCGACTGGGGTCCATCACTGCGAATCTGTTGGCCGAGCTGCCGCTGTGCCAGATGCGCAATGAGCACGGGCCCGAGCAACAACCCCAGCCCCAGCGCGGTTAGCATGCCCATGATGGCGCGCAGCGTAATGTAGCTGAAGGCATGAAAGCCGCTGTGATAGGCCACCAGTTGCTGAGTCAGCCAGTACAACACGTCAGTCTTCCTGTCTCAGGGCGGCAACCACCCGTTCCATGGCCATGTAGCGCGATCCTTTGACAAGCAGCGTCAGCGTTGCGGCGGAACGCTTCAGTTCCTGGGAAAGACATGCGATCAGCTCGTCTTGGTCGGCAAAATGCCGACCCCCGCCCCCAAACGCATCGACGGCCGCGGCGCTGAGCGATCCCAAGGCATAGAGCCGGTCAATCCCCTGCGCGCGAGCACGGGCACCCATCTCGCCATGCAGGGCGGCCGCCTCGGCACCGAGTTCTCCCATATCGCCCATCACGAGCCAGCGTTCACCAGTCATTTCAGCCAATACATCGATCGCTGCGGCCATCGAGGTGGGATTGGCGTTATAGGTATCGTCAATTACCCGAACACCGTCCGAACCGATGAGCCAGTTCAGCCGACCGGGGGCCGGACGCGCCGCCCTCAGGCCGGTTGCGATGGTCTCGATGGGCAATCCCAGCGCTTCCCCCACGGCTGCCGCAGCCAAAGCATTGCGCACGTTGTGCCGCCCCGGAAAACCCAGGCGCACCGGCGCCTCGCCCGTGGGGGTTACGAGCGTGAACGCCTGCGACAGACCGGCCGCATCGATGACCACCCGACATGCTGCGGGATCGGTTCGCACCGCAGCCTCGGGCGCGAGACCGAAGTACACCACGCGTCCCTTAGCCAGCCCGGCCCAATACGCTGCAAAACGGTCATCGCCGTTGATCACCGCAACGCCCTGCGCGGACAGCCCCGCAATCAGTTCACCCTTGGCACGGGCAACACCCTCCAATGAACCAAAGCCTTCCAGGTGCGCCCGCCCGGCCTGCGTGATGAGCCCGACATCGGGGCGGACCCATTCGGTCAACTGGGCGATTTCGCCCGCATGATTGGCGCCGAGCTCGAACACCGCCGCGACATGCCGCTGCGGATCCAAGCCCAGCAGACTCAAGGGCACACCCAATGCGTTGTTGTAGTTCCCCGGGGTGGCCCAAACCTCGCCTTGGACGCCGAGAATGCTGGCGACCATTTCCTTCACGGTGGTTTTGCCATTGCTACCCGTCAGCGCCACCACCGGCCCCTTGAATGCGGCGCGCCAGTCAAGGGCCAGCGTCACCAACGCTGAGTGACCGTCAGGCACCACCAACTGCGGCAAATCGACCGTAGGATCCAGACGCATCACCACCGCGCCGGCCGCACCAGCCGCGCGGGCGTCGGCCAGAAAGGCATGGCCATCGACTCGGCTGCCGGGCAATGCCACGAACAGGGCGCCCGGCACGAGGCGGCGCGTATCGATGGCCACACCAGCGAACGATCCGCCGGTGCCGTGCTGTTCTGCACCCAAGCGCTCGGCAATTGCACCCAGTTCACCCCGAATCACGCCGCCTCCCGGAACCAGTCTTCGATCACGGCCAGATCCGAGAAGGGTTCCTCGCGATCCGCAAAGATCTGACCCGTTTCATGTCCTTTCCCGGCCACCAGAACCCAGTCTCCGGCGCTGGCGGCCTGCAGAGCACCCACGATGGCGGCGCGCCGATCGCGCTCGATGCGAACCGGCACGCCTGCGGGTATTCCTGCGCGAATGGCGGCGATGATGGCATCCGGTGGTTCGCTCCGTGGATTGTCGTCAGTCAGCACCACCGAATCGGCCAGACGACCGGCCACCTCGCCCATGAGCGGACGCTTGCCACGATCACGATCGCCGCCACACCCGAACACGCAGACCACATACCGCGCGCCGTGCTCGCGACACGCCGCGATCGCCTGAGCCAAGGCATCGGGGGTATGGGCATAGTCGATGATGGCCTGGGGCAGGCGCCCGCCGCCCACCCGCTGCATGCGCCCGGGAACCGGTTGCACTGCGGCCAGACGCGCCAATGCCGCCGACCACGGCAGGCCGCCACCCACCAGCGCAGCCAGGACGAGCAAGGCGTTGGCCACGTTGAACCGCCCCAGCAGCGGAAGATGCACGGCGCCCTCGCCCCAATCTCCGTCCAGAACCAAATCGACGCCGTTCGCCCGGGGCTTCGTGGCGCGGACCCATAGCCGGGCAGCGCCGGCAGGTAACGTGGCGCGTGCTCGAGGCGTCAAGCCGGCCCAGACTTGCCGGCAGTCGGCCGATAGCGCTGAAGCCATGGTGTAAGCCGCCGGATCCTCGGCCCACATCACTGCCATACGCAGCTCCGGCATTTCGAATAGGCGCCGCTTGGCAGCCGCATAGGCCGCCTCGGTTCCGTGATAATCCAGATGATCGCGGGTGAGATTGGTGAAGATAGCGGTATCGAAATGCACCGCAGCCACGCGCGCCTGATCGAGGGCATGAGAGGAAACCTCCATGGCCACCGCTCGCACGGCTTCCTCCCGAAACCGGGCCAGCCAGGCCTGCACGCTCACGGCATCGAGCGTGGTGTGGCTCGAGGGAACCAGATGGCCGGGCCGGCCATTGCCCAGCGTCCCAAGGATCGCGGCCGCACCCGGGGGATCGTCCAGTGTCTGCGCCAGTAGGTGCGCGCAACTGGTCTTGCCGTTGGTGCCGGTGATGCCGATGACCCGCATCGACGTCGAGGGGGTACCATAAAATTGGTCCGCCAAGGCGCTGGCCTGCCCGGCCAGATCCGGAATCGGGACCAATGGAACGGACAGATCCGGCAATTGCGATCGCCCCTGTGCGGGATCGAAGGCCACGGCAGCAGCGCCTCGCCGGACGGCCTCCTCAGCGTAGTCGAGGCCGTGTCGGGACAGTCCGGCGCAGGCGAGGAACAGGTCGTTCGGCTTGACGGCGCGCGAATCGAGCGTCAAACCACCGATGCGGATATCATCCCCTACCGTTGCCGTCGACACACCCCATGGTGTCAACAAGCGATTCAGCGTCCAGTTCACCGTCCGCGCGCTCACCCCAGCTCCTCCGGGCTCGCCGCCGAATGCACCAGGCCGGTGCCATCGGGGAGGTCATCGGGCGGAATCTCCATCAGCCGCAGGGCGCCGGCCATGATGCGTGCGAATACCGGAGCGGCCACGGCACCTCCGTAGTAGGCGCCGGCACTGGGTTCGTCGATCACCACCACGGCGACGAGTCGCGGGCGGCTGGCCGGGACATACCCCGCGAAGACGGCCTGATACCGACGTTCGGAATATCCGCCGACCCCAGCCTTTCGAGCAGTGCCGGTCTTGCCAGCCACTCGGTAACCGGGGATTGCGGCGGCAGTCGCCGTGCCTTCCCGCACGACCCGTTCCAGCATCTGGCTGACCTGCGCTGCACTGCCGGCGCTGATGACGCGATGGGCCGGGGGAAGCTGCTTGGTCGTGAAGAAACTGACCGGACGCCGCTCACCGCCATTAGCCAATACCGCATAGGCACTGGCCAACTGCAGAGTTGTGGTCGACAAGCCGTATCCGTAGGCCACGGTCGCATGGTCGATCGGACGCCAATCCTGGAAATGGCGGAGGGTGCCGCCACGCTCGCCCGGAAAGCCGCTGGCGGTCATCTCACCGAATCCGAAGCCACGCAACGCCTCCCAGATGCGATCGGAAGACATCGCCAGGGCGATACGGCTCGCACCCACATTGCTGGACTTGGCCAGGATACCGCCCAAGTCCAGAACACCGTAGTTGTGGATGTCCCGGATGGTATTGCCCTGAACGGTAAACCAACCGGGTCGCGTATCAATCACGCTGGCGGGCTGAAACAGCCCCTGATCCAAGGCTGTGGCCACGATGAACGGCTTGAGCGTGGAACCGGGCTCGAACAGATCGACGACAGCCCGATTGCGTGCGAGCCGCGGCACAATCGCCTCACGGTTGTTGGGATTGAACGAGGGCTGGCTCACCATGGCCAGGATTTCACCATTGCGGGGATCCAAGACCACCACAGAGCCGACCTTGGCACGATGGGCGACCATTGCCGCCTTGAGTTCCCGGTAAGCCAGGTACTGAATCCGCCGATCCAGGCTGAGCTGTAGATCGCGGCCGGGGCGGGCCTCACGAATCTCGCCCAGATCATCAATCACTTTCTTGCCGGCGTCGATCAATACGCGGCGTTTTCCAGGCTGGCCCGCCAGCCAGCTATCGAATGACAATTCCAGCCCTTCGAGCCCGCGATCGTCGATATTGGTGAAGCCCAGCAGCTGCCCGGTGATCTCGCCGGTGGGATAGTAGCGGCGATATTCCCGCTGCGCGTACAGACCATCGAGTTTCATCGCCAATATTCGCTTGGACTGATAGGGGGGAAGTTGCCGCTTCACATAGACGAATTCCCGCTCTTGACGATCCTCAAGTTTCTTGCGCAACGAGCCGGCGGGAATATCCAGCGCGGAGGCCAGCTTCTCTACAGCACCTTCGTCGTCCAGAAAGGGTCGGGGATTGACCCAGATTGAATCCACCGGAGTGCTCGCCGCCAAAGGCTCGCCATGCCGATCCACGATCATGCCCCGATGCGCGGAGATCTCGAGAACGCGCATGTGACGCTCGCGCGCCTGCCCGTGAAGAAAACCTTTGTCGAACACATGCAGCTGCACGGCGCGCCCAACAAGCACAACTCCAAGCAGTGCCAGGAGCAACGCCATCATGCGGGTGCGCCATGACCAGACCGGATTGCCGAGACGCTTATTCATGGGGCACCAACCGGATGTCTTTGGCGACCGGTGTGCTCATGCCAAGCCGGTCACGGGCCAGTCGCTCGATGCGCGGCGCCGTCGCCCAAGCGCCGAGCTCGAGCTGCAAACGGCTCCATTCACCTTCCAGTTCGTCGCGCGCCTCCTGCAACTGTTGCAACTCCGACCACTGCTCCCGATTCTTGAACTTCACGTACACGAGGGCCAAGCTGCTGACGAACACCGCCAGCGCCATCAGCAGGTTGAATAGCGTGCCGATCCTGTTCAACCCAATTTCTCCACCACCCGCAGCGTGGCGCTGCGCGCACGCGGATTGGCCGCACATTCGACAACACCCGCACGGACCTGCTTGGCCACCCACCTCAACGTCGGTTCAGGTCGGTTGAATCCCAGGGGATCCGATGGCGGCTGCACACCCTGACGCATGAATCGTTTGACCACGCGATCTTCCAACGAATGAAAACTGATGACCGCGAGCCGTCCGCCCGGGGCCAGCAACTGCACCGCAGCCGTCAACGCTTGCTCCAGTGACTCCAGTTCACGATTGATGTAAATCCGAATGGCCTGAAATGTCCGCGTCGCCGGGTGCTTATGGCGCCCCCCAGGCGGCAAGGTTTGCCCCACGATCTCGGCCAGTTCGCGGGTTCGCGTCAGGGGCTTGTTCGCCCTTGCCGCGACAATTCGGCGCGCGATACGCCGCGATTGACGCTCCTCTCCATACCGCCATAACACCTCGGCCAGTTCGCTTTCATCGACGCTGCCCAGCCACTGCGCCGCACTCTGGCCTTTTGAAACGTCCATCCGCATGTCCAGCGGTCCGTCATTCATGAAGCTGAATCCCCGCGCGGGATCATCCAGCTGGGGCGACGACACCCCCAGATCGAACAGAATGCCTTGCACGCCCTCGCGCCAGCGGACCACTTGCGCGCACTGAGCGAGATCGGCGATATTGGCATGCACGATGGTGACGCGCGCATCCTCGGCCCAGCGCGAGCGGGCATGGGCAATCGCCTCAGGATCCTGATCCACGACCATGAGTCGTCCGTCTGGCCCCAATGCCGACAAAATGCATTCGGCATGTCCTCCTCGCCCATAGGTGCCGTCGATGTAGCGATCGCCGGCACGAGGTGCCAATGCCTCTAAAGTCTCCGCCAGCAAAACCGGCTGATGCAGCGCATCCATGACCTCAGCCCTCAATCGCTTCAGATCGACAGCTTCTGCAGCGCGGTAGACATTTCACCGTCCTCCATGCCCAGGTCAGCCAGCCATTCGGCCTGATTCTTCTCCCAGCGCTCCTCGGACCACAGCTCGAATTTGTTGCCTTGACCGATGAGCATGCCGCGGCTTTCCAAATACGCGAATTTCCGAAGCGGGGGCGTGAGCTGCAAACGTCCCTGACCATCCATGGACACCTCCGTGGCGTAGCCCATCAAGAGCCGCTGCAACTGGCGCGCGTGTCGATCCAGATTGGCCAGCTGCATCAGCTCGACCTCGACCGCCTCCCAGGCCGGAAGTGGATACACCAGCAAACACTGGTCGCGATCCACGGTCACGATCATCTGGCCCGCACAAAGCGTGGTCAGATGGTCGCGATAACGCGTCGGAATGGCCACTCGGCCCTTCCCGTCGATCGCTACCTGGCTGGCACCCCGAAACATCTGTCCTCAAAACCCCCCAATACGCCACTTCCCACCATAATTCGCCACTCAAGACACACTATGGAAGCCTTGACCCACCCTGTCAAGCAGAAGCGAGGGGGCTTGAACAAAAGACTTTTGTCTTTTATTACAGACGCTTAGGCAAGCAGAAAACCCCCGGGCGTGAACAACGCCGAGGGCTTTGAGAATCAAGTCATTAGCGCGGATAGATAAAGAAAAATCTTACGCAGCGCCCCGCGCATGCCCTGCACGGGGGGAGATGGAGCCGGCCGATAAGCCGGGTTCTGTCATGGGCAGCCATTCATCTGGGATGCGCGTCACCGCGCACCTCAAGCGATCCACCCGGGAACTGCGCACGGGCCGCGCGCCGGGAGACGAAGCCCCATGTTCCCCTATTCGATCTTGCTCCGGATGGGGTTTACCCTGCCGCCGCGTGTTACCACCGGCGCGGTGCGCTCTTACCGCACCTTTTCACCCTTACCCGACCCGAAGGCCGTCGGCGGTATATTTTCTGTGGCACTTTCCGTCGGCTCTCGCCGCCCAGGCATTACCTGGCATCCCGCCCTGCGGAGCCCGGACTTTCCTCCCCTTCGGCACAAAGCCCAAGGAGCGACTGCCTGGCCGACTCCATCCGATATTATAGATCAACCGCGGCCCGCAGGGCGATGGCACGCTGATACCAGTGCGCGCGTCCACCACCAAACCAGCGGTCCATCAGCCGGGCCACCTGCGAGGCAGGCAACTGCGCCACCAGATCAGCCAGGATGCGCTCCGCGTCCGCATTCCCAGCGGCGTCTTCGGTCGCGGATGCCACTGCCCCCGCCACCAGGAGCACACATTCTCCGCGCAAGGCATCGGAATGGGTCGTCAGGACCGACTGAACGTCAGCAAGCGTGCCGCGATAGACCGTCTCGAACCGTTTGGTCAGTTCGCGCCCCAGACACGCTTTCCGCTCCCCGCCCAGCACCTCGACACAGTCAGCGAGAACCTCGACCAGGCGACGCGGAGACTCATAGAAAATCAATGTGCGGCGCTCGCGCGCCAGTTGTTGCAAGCGGGTGCGCCGCGCCGGCCGGCGCGGCGGCAAAAACCCTTCGAAGACAAAGCGATCGGTCGGCAATCCACTCACCGACAGGGCGGCAATAGCGGCACAGGGCCCCGGAATTGGACTGATTACAACGCCGGCTGCCGCTGCCGCCGCAACCAAGCCGTAGCCGGGGTCGCTGATCAACGGCGTACCCGCATCGCTCACCAGCGCGATCGCCGCGCCGGCCTGCAAGCGCGCTATCAGCATCTGCATCTGTCGCGCCTCGTTGTGCTCATGCAGGGGGATCAACGGCTTCTGTATCCCGAAATGGGTCAAGAGCCCCCGGGTGTGGCGCGTGTCCTCCGCCGCGATGAGATCGACCGCGCCGAGAACTTCCAAGGCACGGGAAGAGAGATCACCCAGATGTCCAATCGGTGTCGCCACGACATACAGCGTGCCCGGCGTCACCCCCGCGTTCTGCGTTACCATGTCATCCTCTTTCACCAAATACTCCTGCCGGCATGCACCATTTCGATCGTTCCTTCATCCTGCCCCGCCGCAAGGGCTCGCGGTATGCGTGCGCCCCCACCGTCGCGCTCATCCTGGCGCTCTCCGCCTGCACCCCGGCGCTCCCCCCTTCTTCGGGTCATTCTGCTGCAACCGAGGCAAAAGCCACACCGAGCGCGCTTCAGGCGACCTTCGATACCGCAGAAGGCATCGAGCGCATTGAACCGGGACTGGCTGCGGCGCAGGCCTGGCTGGATGCAGGTGAAGTGCAACGTGCTGGGAATGTGCTCGAAAAATTGGCGGATATTCCGGGAACAATCGACCAGCAAGCTCGCTACGCCGTCCTGATGGCCGAAACCCGCTTGGCGCAGAATCGCCCTCTGGACGCGCGCCGATGGCTTGAGCGTGGCGCCGAAGGTCTCCCTGCATCCTGGCAGGCGCGACGTTTGCGTGCGCTGGATCGCATGGCCGAAGCGAACACCCCCGCTCCATCCGCCGAGTCGGTGGCCCTCCCCGATCCGAATACCCATCTCGTCGCCACATTGCTACCAGTGTCCGGGCGCTGGAGCGCCGCCGGCCAAGCCATTCAGGATGGGATCCTGCGGGCCTATCTCGAGGAATCCCCGTCGCGACGTCCCACCCTGCGTTTTTTTCCGGTCACCGAACAATCCGTCAGCGTCGAAGCGGCCGCCCGCGACGCGCTTGCGCTGGGTGCACGCAGTGTGATTGGACCACTCGACAAGGCCATGGTTGAAAAGGCCGCGGCCGTCATACCCCCTTCCGTGCCAATGATCGCATTGAACCGAATCGACCAAGCCCGACCGGGTTTGTTCCAGTTCGGTCTCCCGCCGGAGGATGAGGCTCGAATCGTCGCGCAGCAGGCAATGACCCTCGGCCATCGTCGGGCATGGGTGATCGCTCCGGCCAGCGAATGGGGAACCCGTTTGCATTCGGCCTTTGGGGACACCTTCGCCGCGCAGGGCGGGGAAGTTCTCCACATCACCCGCTACGACGCGGCACAATCCGATTTCCAAGCCGCATTGCGCGAGGGCCTCGCACAGGCTTCGGATGCCGACATGATCTTTCTGGCGGCCTTCATGTTTCAGGCGCAACTCCTTCAACCTCAGATCCGTTTCGTGGGCGGGGGAAACCTACCGATCTACGCCACCTCGGCAGTCTACGGCCAACCAGCCAAGCGAGATGGCAGCACCGATCTCAACGGTGTGCGCTTCCCTGACATGCCATGGCTGCTCAGCGCCGATCCGGCCGTAGCGCCAGCAGTTGCCCGCCTGCAGGCGTTGGGCATCGATGCCTATCGTGTATGGCATCAGCTGGCAAGCGTTCCTCAGCCCGACGCGGTCAGTATGGTCGGCGCAACCGGCACACTGGCCTTGGATTCAGATGGCCGAATCATCCGCCGCGATTTACCCTGGGCGCACTTCAGCGACGGAACGGTGCAGCCGGGTTTGCCTGTCGAAGACGCCCCGGTCACCGTGCCGTGAGCGGATCAGGCGCCCAAGCCGAAGATATCGCCTTGGAGCACCTGCTTGGACGGGGACTGCAGCTCATCACGCGCAACTACCGGTGCAGAGGCGGAGAAATTGACCTGATCATGAGCGATAAGCAGATTCTGGTCTTTATCGAGGTGCGCCATCGAACACGTACCGATTTTGGAACTCCAGAAGCCACTGTCAGCCATTCCAAGCGCCGCCGTCTGGTTCTGGCAGCACGCACCTACCTATATACCCACCTGATGTACGCCGCGCGGCCGATGCGCTTCGATGTGCTGGCCATTCAGGGCCCTCTGCTCGAACGTCGGATCCGTTGGGTACAAAATGCGTTTGCCAGCGATGAATAAGGGCGCGAGCATGCACCGTACCGTGATCACTTGACGACACTGAGCTTGGGGCGCCCGCCGGATCCGGAAGATGGGTCGACGGGCGGATTGTCCGGCGGGGGCTCGTCACCGTCATCCGCCTCACTGAACATCAGACCCTGACCGTTCTCGCGCGCATAAATCGCCAATACGGCACGCGGTGGAAATCGGATGTGACGCTCATGGCCATTGAAGCGCGCGGAGAAGTCGATCCCTTGGTTGGTCATGCTCAACCGGTGGGCCGCCATGGGCGAGATATTCAGGACGACACGTCCATCGCGGATCACTTCTGCAGGAACCTCGACACCCGGCTGCTCGCAGTCGACCAGCACATGCGGCGTCATGCCGTTGTCGCAAATCCATTCATGGATGGCCCGCAGCAGATAAGGCTTTCGGGAAAGCATGCGCCGGAAACCCGATCTAAAAAGACAAGGCACGCATGGTGCCTTCCTGTCCGGACAGACTGCGACCGAACGCGGGACGCTGAAAAATGCGCTCCGCATACTCCCGCAGGATTTTCGTTTCGGGCGTCCAATCGATACCGAACTGTTCCAGCCGCCACAGCAGCGGGGCCATCGTGATGTCCACGAGGGAGAAATCATGACCCAGAAAATAAGGCGGCGATGCGAACAGACGTTGGGTTTCTTTCAGTGAGTCCTGAAGCTTCTGGATCAAGGCGGTGCGTTCGGCAGATCCGCTGAGCGCCATCAGATTTTCGGCAACCGAGTACCAGTCCCGCTCCATGCGAAGCATGGCGAGCCGAAAGCGCGCGCGCGATGCGGGATCGACGGGCATCAACGGGGGATGCGGGAAGCGCTCGTCAAGATACTCCAGGATGATCCGCCCGTCATAAAGGACCAGATCGCGATCCACCAGGGTCGGCACGCTCCCGTAAGGACTCAGATCCAACAGGTCCTCATGGATCCGCTCTGGATCGGGATAGACGATCTCGCACGACACCCCTTTTTCAGCCAACACCAAGCGAACCCGATGGCAATCGAGGCAATTGGCCTTGGAAAACAAGGTCATGCTGGAGCGGCGGGAAACCGTCGAACCCATTACGTGCTCCCTGGACGATATTCCTGGAGAAAAAGACTGCGATCAGCGCAACAAGCTCCCACGCAACTTTCGCGCATAGGAGCGTATGCTCAATGAACGTCCTTCCAGTACTCTTTCTTCAATAAATATGCAAATACCCCAAAGACCGCCAGGAAAAGCAGAACCCACACGCCGACCTGGGTGCGCTTGAGCTGCGCCGGCTCGGCGATGTAGCTCATATAGGTCACCAGATCACGCACCGCGCGATCATACTCTTCCGGCGTCAACTGGCCTTCACTGACCTGTACGAACGGTGATCCGGCCGTTGCGCCGTGGCCAGCCTCACCGTGGGCATCGGCGTCGTGGTCTCCATCATCCGACTTGAGTGCCTGCCAACCCTGCAGTTCCCACAGGACATGCGGCATCCCCACATCCTTGAATACAAGATTGTTCACACCCAAGGGTTTACTCGGGTCGACATAGAAGGACTTGAGGTAGGTGTAGAGCCAATCGACCCCGCGCTGACGCGCCGTCAGCGTCAGATCCGGCGGCGCCTTGCCGAACCAGTTCGCCGCATCCGCGGCCGGCATGGCAACGGTCATGGTTTCGCCGACCTTTTCGCCAGCAAACATCAGGTTATCCACAACCAGATCGGGCGGAAGATTCAGATCCTCGGCCATGCGCGAATACCGCATGTACTGGGCCGAATGACAGCTCAGACAGTAATTGTGGAAGAGCTGTGCGCCTCGCTGCAGGGACTGCACGTTGCCCACATCGATATTGGCATGCTCAAGATGGACATCTGCGCTGGCCGCAGAAGCCAACGAAGGTAACAGGGAAAACCCCAAGACCGCAATGCGTTTCCAAACGTTCATCAGTTTCCCCTTCCGTCAGGTCAGCCGATCAGGTACAGGCTTGGTCGAATCCAGCCGGCTGTAGATCGGCATGGCCAAGAAGAACAGGAAATAGATCACGGACAACACCCGGGCAATCAGCGTGTAGGTGGGGCTTGGCGGATTCATCCCCAGATACCCCAGGCCGAGGAAGCTAACCACGAAGAGTGTCAGGGCAGTCTTGTAGATTGGGCCCTTGTAGCGGATCGATCGTACCTTCGACCGGTCGAGCCACGGCAGCAGCGCCAGAATCATCACCGCGCCACCCATCGCAATCACGCCGCCCAGCTTATCGGGGACGGCACGCAAGATCGCGTAGAACGGTGTGAAGTACCACACCGGCGCAATGTGCTCCGGCGTTTGCAGCGGATCGGCGGCCTGGAAGTTGGCGTGCTCCAGGAAATATCCGCCAAACTCGGGCGCGAAAAAGATGATCACCGAAGCCAGGGCCAGGAAGATCACCACGCCAAAGATATCCTTCACCGAGTAATAGGGATGGAAGGGAATACCATCGACCGGGATCCCGTTTTCATCCTCATTATCGTGAATCTCGATGCCGTCGGGATTGTTGGATCCGACTTCATGCAAGGCCATCAGATGCGCCACGACGAGACCCAGCAGCACCAGCGGCATCGCGATCACATGCAAGGCGAAGAATCGATTCAAGGTGGCATCGGAGACGACAAAATCACCTCGAATGAACTGTGCCAGTGCTTCACCAACGAAGGGTACGGCACCAAACAGCGAGATGATCACCTGTGCGCCCCAGTAGGACATCTGGCCCCAGGGCAGCAGATAGCCCATGAACGCCTCGCCCATCAGCACCAGATAGATCAATACGCCGAAAATCCACACCAGTTCCCGCGGCTTGCGATAGGATCCGTAAAGGAGTCCACGGAACATGTGCAGATAGACCACCACGAAAAACAGCGACGCTCCGGTGGAGTGCATGTAGCGGATCAGCCAGCCCCAGCTAACATCGCGCATGATGTACTCGACTGACGCAAACGCGTCTTGAGCGCTGGGCTTGTAGTTCATGGTCAGCCAGATTCCGGTAAGCAGCTGATTGACCAGAACCACCAGCGCCAGACTTCCGAAGAAGTACCAGAAGTTGAAGTTCTTCGGCGCGTAGTACTCGGATACCTGTTCCTTCCACATCTTGGTGACGGGAAGGCGCTCATCGACCCAGTCGAGACCCCAAAGCATCAGCTCACGGGCATTGTTCATCACACCGCGCATCAGGCCGCTCCTTTGTCATCGCCGATCATGATCTGGGAATTGCCCACGAAGCGATGGGGCGGAACCGCCATGTTGAGCGGCGCAGGTACCCCGGCAAACACCCGTCCGGCCATATCGAACCGTGAGCCATGGCAAGGACAGAAGAATCCACCCGGCCAATCGCCTCCTAAGTCCGCCGCACCCGGTTCGGGGCGATAGGTCGGCGAGCACCCCAGATGCGTGCACAGCCCAATCAGAACGAGAAACTCAGGCTTGATGGAACGATAGGTATTCTGAGCGTAGGGCGGCTGTTGATCTTGCGCCGAATCAGGGTCACGCAACTCGCTTCCCAACCCGTCCAGCTTCGACAGCATGTCCGGCGTGCGCCGAACCACCCATACCGGCTTGCCGCGCCACTCGACGGTCAAACGAGCACCCGGCTCCAATTTGCTGATATCGACTTCCACCGGCGCGCCAGCCGCTTCAGCGCGAGCGCTGGGCTGCATGGCCGCGAGGAAGGGATAAACTCCGAACACCGCACCGGCGCCGCCAACCGCCGCAGTGGCGACGGTCAGAAAGCGTCGCCGACTGGTATCGACACCCCCGTCATTGCTCATTCGTGGGATTCTCCATAGCAACTATCTTGACTGGGATGCCGGATCGACGACCGCCGATGGCCGGTCATCCCAACGTAATCCTGCCCGGGCAGGAAAAATTCGAGCGCGATTCTACACCTGCCAATCGGCATTGCCTACTTGCCGCCGTCAACATTCAGCGATTCCAGACGCGTCCGCAAGGCATCCAGAAATCGTCTGTTTTCATCCGGTCGACCGACCGTCACACGCAAGCAATCGCTCAGAGCTGGGTGCGTACCGTCCATCAATTTGATGAGAATGCCGTCCTGACGCAGCCCGTCATGAAGCGCATGCGCACACCCGTGTGGAACCCGGAACAACAGGAAATTCGCTGCTGAAGGATAAACCATCAGACCAGGGAGTGCCGCCAGGCCCGATGTCAGCCGTGTCCGCTGATTGCAAATTTCCGTCGCCTGCTGCTGCCACACCGCAGGGTACTGCATCGCCACCGTGGCCGTGATCTGGGTCAATACATTGATGTTGTAGGGAAGCCGCACCTTGTCAATTTGCGCGATCCACGCTGCTGGACCGGCCAAGACCCCGAGACGCAAGCCCGCAAGACCCGCCTTGGACAAAGTCCGCATCACCAGCACATTGCCGAAGCGGCCCGCCTGGGGCAAAAAACTGTCCGAAGCAAAGGGAGCGTAGGCCTCGTCCACCACCACGATCCCCGACGCTGCTTCGATGATTGCGCACATGTCCTCACGCGCGAACGGATTGCCCGTTGGATTATTGGGGTAGGCGAGAAACACCACGGCGGGACGATACTGCTGGATGGCGGCGATCATTGCCGCGCGATCGAGGCTGAAATCGTCGTCCCGTAACGGCACCCCGACGAAACGCACCCCGAGCCACCGCGCAATGAGCCGGTACATGGCGAAGGTGGGTTCCGGCGCAAGCACCACCGCGCCGGGGCGCGCGAGTGCCAGGATGATCATCTGGATCAGCTCGTCGGAACCGTTTCCGAGCAATACCTCGGCGGCGTCCGGAATCGCCAGCGCCGAGCGCAGGACAGGCATGAGTTCGCCCGAACGGGGATCCGGATAGCGATTCAAGGCTGCTTGCGCGATTGCCGATAGCCACGGCTGCATGAGATCGGCTGGCCAGTCATAGGGATTTTCCATGGCATCAAGCTTGATCAAGCCGTCTGCGGGATGGACGCGATACGGCGAGAGGGCCTGGATGTCTTCACGCACCCAATCCCGCATACGCCCGTCGGCACCCTGATCAGCGCTCATCACAGGCCCGTCCGGGCGACCGCAGAACCCGCATGCGCCGCAAAACCCTCGCCAGTCGCCAGGGTAGCGGCCAGCCGCCCGAGAACCGCTCCGCCTTGTGGGCCACACTGGATGATGCTGCTGCGCTTTTGAAAGTCATAGACCCCGAGCGGTGAGAAAAAGCGCGCGGTTCCCGCGGTCGGCAGGACGTGATTGGGACCCGCGCAATAATCTCCGACAGCCTCGGGCGTATATCGACCCATGAAAATCGCACCGGCATGCCGAATCGACGGTAACAGCGACTCGGGGTCCTCAACCGAGAGCTCGAGATGCTCGGGAGCCAACCGATTGGCAATTTCGGCCGCTTCATCGAGATCACGCGTTTCGATGAAGGCACCGCGACGGGACAGCGCGCGCGCGATGATGGTCTGGCGCGGCTGATCCGGCAGCAACACGGCGATCCGATCCGCGACCCGATCGAGAAATGCTCGATCGGGGCTGATCAGGACCGACTGGGCGTCCTCATCGTGCTCGGCCTGCGAGAACAGGTCGAGCGCAATCCAGTCCGGATCGGTCTGGCCATCGCAGATGATCAGGATTTCCGACGGGCCGGCGATCATATCGATCCCAACCTGCCCGAATACCAGCCGTTTGGCTGTTGCGACGAAGCGGTTTCCCGGCCCCACGATCTTGTCCACCCGGGGGATGGTGTCCGTGCCGTAGGCCAGCGCGGCGACCGCTTGGGCGCCGCCCACGGCGAAAACCTGCTCCACGCCGACAATCGCGGCCGCAGCAAGCACCAGATCGCTGCGTCGACCCTCCGGGGTCGGCACACACAGGATGATCTCGGGCACGCCGGCCACCTGCGCCGGAATCACGTTCATCAATACCGAGGAGGGATAGGCGGCTTTGCCGCCGGGCGCATAGATGCCAACCCGATCGAGCGGACGCACCTCCTGGCCCAGCACGTTGCCCAAGCGGTCCGTGTAACGCCACGATTCGAGGCGCTGGCGTGCGGCATATTCGCGCAACCGATCGGCAGCGCTCTCCAGCGCCTCACACAGCTCCGGTGCGATCCGATCCCGGGCGGCGGCCAGTTCGGCAGGTGGAATTTGCAGATCCGCCGCAGTCGCGCCAGTCGCCCATCCATCGAAACGGCGGGTATAGGCCAGCAGCGCCTCGTCTCCCTCGCGCCGGACCGCATCCAAGATTTCCTGCACCGCATGCTGCACTTCAGCCTGCTGGAGCTCGGCCTGAACCCGGAGCGCACCAAGCGCCTGCTCGAAATCCGGCTGAGCCGTCGTCAATCGGAGCAAACGCAGCGGATCGCCTGTGCTCATTGCACTCCCCTTTCGGCTTCAACCACCTCGGCCAAGGCAGCCACCAGTGCCCGCACCGACGCGTGCTTGGTCTTCCAAGATGCCGGATTGACCACCAGACGCGCGCTGATCTCCATGAGAGTCTCCAATGGGACCAAGCCATTGGCACGCAGCGTATTGCCGGTATCCACCAGATCGACGATCCAGTCCGCCAGACCGACCAGGGGTGCCAGCTCCATGGATCCATAGAGCTTGATGACATCGACCTGCTGTCCCCGCGCGGCAAAAAAGGCGCGGGTGGCCGCAACATACTTGGTCGCCACCCGCGGTTGCGCGCCGGCCTGACCGCGCCCCTCGCGACCCGCCAAGACCAGACGGCACCGCCCGATCCGGAGGTCCAGGGGCTCGTAAAGAATCGACCCGCTCTGTTCCATGAGAATGTCCTTTCCGGTCACGCCAAGGTCTGCGCCGCCATGGAGGACATAGGTTGGCACGTCCGTCGGCCGCACGATGATCAGCCGGACCGACGGTCGGGACGTTCCCAGAATCAGACGCCGGCTGGATGCGGGGTCCTCTTCCGGAACGATCCCGACGCGCGCCAGCAGCGGCAGCGTTTCCTCAAGGATGCGCCCTTTCGACAGGGCCAGCGTCAACTGAGATTCGCTCACGATCTTCTACTCACCATCGCCTGCATCGGCCGCCGCCGGCGCTCATTCAGGAATTCGCCGGATCCGGGCGCCGAGCTGCCCCAGCTTTTCCTCAATGCATTCATAGCCGCGATCGATGTGATAAATCCGATCGACCTCGGTTTCGCCTTCCGCAACCAAGGCCCCGAGCACTAACCCTGCCGAAGCACGCAGGTCCGTCGCCATGACCGGTGCACCAGTGAGACGCTCTACGCCACGAACCACCGCGACATTGCCCTGTACGCGAATGTCCGCGCCCATGCGCTCCAACTCCTGGACATGCATGTAACGGTTCTCAAAAACGGTTTCGATCATCGTCGACGCGCCTTCCGCCACCGTGTTCAAGGCCATGAATTGCGCCTGCATGTCGGTCGGAAACGCCGGATAGGGCGCCGTCCGGATGTCCACCGCGCGCGGGCGTCGGCCGCGCATGTCCAGCGTAATCGAGTGCTCACCGTACGCCAGCCCCGCGCCTGCCTCCTCGAGTTTGGCCAACACGGCGTCCAGCGTACCGTGACGGACATTCTTCAACGTCACCCGTCCGCCCGTGATCGCCCCGGCGACGAGATAGGTCCCCGTCTCGATCCGATCGGGCATGACCTCGTAGTCCGTGCCATGCAGACGCTTGGCGCCCTCGATCACCAAGGTGTCGCTTCCTGCGCCCTGAACGCGCGCGCCCATCCTGTTGAGAAAATGAGCCAGATCGACCACTTCCGGTTCACGCGCCGCGTTCTCGATCACGGTGGTTCCTTCAGCCAAAGTGGCCGCCATCATCAGATTCTCCGTGCCGGTCACTGTCACCGTCTCAAGGACAATACGTGCACCCTTGAGGCGTCCGGCCCGCGCGCGGATATACCCGTTCTCCACCCGGATGTCGGCGCCCATCGCCGTCAGTCCGTCGATATGCAGGTTGACCGGCCGTGATCCGATGGCGCACCCGCCCGGCAAGGAGACTTCCGCCTCACCAAATCGCGCGACCAGCGGGCCCAGCACCAGAATGGAGGCGCGCATGGTCTTGACCAGATCATAGGGGGCATGGACGTTATCCACGGCGCTGGCGTCGACCTCGACACCCATGCCATCAGACAGCGTTACCCGGACCCCCATGCCGGAAAGGAGCGCAATGCTCGTCGTGACATCATGCAAATGCGGGACGTTGCGCACCAGGCAAGATTCGTCTGTCAGCAGGCAAGCCGCCAGAATGGGCAAGGTGGCATTCTTGGCACCGGAAACGCGGGCTTCGCCCTCCAAGGGCTTGCAGCCCGTAATCACCAACCTGTCCATGCCGCCCGAATCTCCGCGTCAACCGGCTGGGCAGCGGGCCGCCCATTCCTCGGGGGTGAGCGTCTCCAGGGCCAGCGCATGGATCTCGCCACCCATCCGTTCACCCAGCGCCGCGTACACACGCTGATGGCGCTGCACAGGACGCAAACCGCTGAAGGCGCCAGAGACCACGAGCGCCGAGAAATGAACGCCATCGTCCCCTTCGACCCGCACGGGATCGGCCTCGGGCATGTGGTCCTTGATCAGGGCGGCAATTTGTTCAGCAGTCATATCAAACCAAATCCTGCGACGGAACTTCAAAGAAATCGGGAGCCAACGGCCCAATCGGTAGGGATCGTGCCGCATCGATGATTGCGCATCATATCGGAAAACCCCAGCAGCGACATGGCCGCCGTCATCCCTCGCCGATTCTGGCTGACACGTCATTATTGCCCTTGCCGATTCGTCCCGCTAGAATTAGCCGTTTTCGAGCAGTGGGCCGACCGGCCCGGACAGAGGTCATCGTCGCCATGCGCACCGACATCCATCCTACCTACCAGCAGGTCACCATCACCTGCAGTTGCGGCAACCGATTCGAAACCCGCTCCACCCTTGGATCGGACCTGCATATCGAAGTCTGCTCGCAATGCCATCCGTTTTACACCGGCAAGCAGAAAATCATCGATACCGGGGGTCGGGTCGACAAGTTCCGCCGGCGTTACGGCACGAAGTAAGCGCTTGGCCACGCCTGGCGGAATCCGCGCTCGACCATGCGGGGGACTCACGCTGGTGATGCCCCGCCTTGTGGCACCCTTGTAGCCCCCCTCCTCGATCGGCAGCCCGCCCCATGATGACGGAAGACGAACTGACGCAAGCGGCTTTGGATTACCACGCGAAGCCCAAGCCGGGCAAGCTGGCGATCGCCGTAACCAAGCCTTTCACGACCTATAGTGAACTGTCATTGGCATACAGCCCCGGCGTGGCCGCGCCGGTACGGGCCATTGCCGCCAATCCGGACGATGCCTTTCGCTACACTTCCAAAGGCAATCTGGTCGCCGTCATCACCGATGGCACAGCGGTGCTCGGACTCGGGAATACCGGCGCCCTGGCCGGCAAACCGGTCATGGAAGGCAAGGCCGTCCTGTTCAAGAAGTTCGCCGATGTCGATGTCTTCGATATCGAAGTCGACGCCGAGAATCCGCAGGATTTCATCGACACCGTTACCCGCATTGCCCCGACGTTCGGCGGCATCAACCTCGAGGACATCGCAGCGCCGCACTGCTTCGAGATCGAACGGGCGCTTGTGGAACGGCTGGACATCCCGGTTTTTCACGATGATCAACACGGGACCGCCATCATCGTGGCCGCCGGCCTGCTCAATGCCTTGGAGCTTCAGGATAAGCGGATCGAATCGGCGCGCATCGTCTGCCTGGGGGCCGGCGCCGCCGGAATCGCCTCGATGAATCTGCTGCTCGCTCTGGGGGCACGCCGCGAAAACCTGCTCCTCGTCGACCGGCGCGGCGTGATTCACCGGGAACGCGAAAACCTTGATCCCACCAAGGCGGCGTTTGCCATTGAGACCCCGTGCCGCACCCTGGCCGACGCATTGGCCGAATCCGATGTTTTCATCGGTGTCTCCGGACCCAACCTGGTCACTGCGGAGATGCTCAAAACCATGGCGCCTCGCCCTGTGGTCTTCGCGCTGTCCAATCCGGACCCGGAAATTCGCCCCGAGGTCGCACTGCGCGTGCGCAGCGATCTGATCATGGCGACCGGTCGCAGCGATTACCCGAATCAGGTGAACAACGTGCTCGGTTTTCCCTACCTGTTCCGAGGGGCTCTGGATGTGCGCGCCAAACGCATCAACCGCGAGATGCATATTGCAGCCGTCCAGGCTTTACGTGCATTGGCTCATGAACCCGTGCCCAGCGAAGTCCTGAACGCCTATGGAAAATCCGACCTGGCGTTCGGCCCCGGCTACATCATTCCCACTCCCCTGGATCCCCGATTGATCGATTATGTTCCCCCAGCCGTCGCGAAAGCAGCGGTGGATTCGGGTGTCGCCCGCGCCGCCTATCCGGCCCATTACCCTCAACCACCGGTGGACATTCATACGCCCGCCTGAGCCAAATCCCCTGCAGGAGTCCTGTCGATGAGCGAACAGAAGCTGGTCCTGTCCGATCCCGCCACCGGCAAGCAATGCGAATTGCCGGTCCGTAAAGGCACTCATGGCCCCGCAGTGGCCGATATCGGCAGCTTGTACCGTGAACATGCCATGTTCACCTACGACCCGGGTTTCGTATCCACCGCAAGTTGTCGCAGCGATATCACATATATTGATGGCAACCAGGGTATTTTGCTCTATCGCGGTTACCCCATCGAACAACTGGCCGAGAAGAGCAATTTCATCGAAGTCGCCTACCTCCTGCTGTATGGCGAGTTGCCCACCCAGACCCAGCTCGACACGTTCAATCATTCGATCCGCTACCACACGATGATCCATGAGTCACTTCGGGATTTTTTCCGTGGCTTCCACTACGACGCGCATCCCATGGCGATGCTGACCGGTGTGGTCGGTTCCTTGTCGGCTTTTTATAACGCCGCTCAGGACACCCGCAACAAGGACGATCAGGAAATCTTTGCGCACCGCATGATCGCCAAGATTCCGACCATTGCAGCCTGCGCCTACAAGCACTCGATCGGACAGCCGTTCGTCTATCCGCGCAACGATCTGGATTACGCGAGTAACCTGCTGCACATGCTGTTTGCGGTGCCGGCGGAAACCTATGAAGTCGATCCGGTTGCCGCGCAGGCACTCGACATGCTGTTCATCCTGCATGCCGATCATGAGCAGAATGCCAGCACCTCGACGGTGCGGCTGGCCGGCAGCTCCGGAACCAATCCTTACGCTGCGATTTCCGCCGGCGTTGCCTGCCTGTGGGGGCCCGCACATGGCGGCGCCAATGAGGCGGTATTGAACATGCTCGAACAAATCGGTGATGTAAAACAGATTCCCCAATACATCGCCAAAGCCAAGGACAAGAACGACGCATTCCGCCTGATGGGCTTTGGCCATCGCGTCTACAAGAACTACGATCCCCGTGCGACGGTCATCCGCGGCATGTGCCACAAGATCCTGCAGCGCCTCGGCAAGGAAAACGATCCCTTGTTCGAACTTGCCCTGGAACTGGAGCAAATCGCTCTGAATGACGAGTATTTCAAGGAAAAGAAGCTCTATCCCAACGTAGACTTCTATTCCGGCATCATCTATAAGGCGCTCGGCCTCCCAACCAACATGTTCACCGTGATGTTTGCGATCGCCCGCACGGTGGGCTGGGTTGCCCACTGGATCGAGATGACCAACGATCCGGAACAGCGCATCGGCCGTCCTCGGCAGATCTATACGGGCGCGGCGCAGCGCGACTACCTCGATCCCGCTCAGCGCGACTGAGCTGCGCGACCCGGCGTCTCAGCGGGCAGGCGGCCAGAAGCCGCCTGCGTGCAGCACCTCCGCACGGTCTTCTGCGGGTTCTGCCAGCAAGGCGCGCACTCTCGCCAGATTGGCGCGCTCCATGGGGCGCTTGGTCACCGGGCTCAAAGGCGGCTGCCGAATTCCATGTCGATCAAAAACGGTTGCGGCAACCGGAATCCCGTCGACCTGAAACCGGAACACCGGGCGGCACACGTACTCGGCAGCACCGGTTCGCACACGCCGCTCCTCGACATGATGGGGAATCCCTTGGTCAAATAGCCGCATCGCGACCTGCTCTGCCGAATCGGCAAACAGGTGCAGCGTGATCTCCGAATGGCGGTCGGCGCGACCACTGAGCACCGAGCCCACCAGCCGCGGCTGGAACGGCTGAAAAAAGACCATGGCTTCACAAGCAACCTCCCGCAGTCGGCGCAGTTGTGCGGGTTGCGAATCTCTGTGAAACAAACGCTGATAGGCCGCAAGCGCAGCCTCGATTTCGTCATTGCGTGGAAAGTTCGGACTGTTCCGGGCGATTCCCAGGCGCCCCGCCGCCTTTTGCTTGGCTAGCGCGTAGTCGCACACGCCTTCCTCGACCATGATCCGAGCAGCCGTCTGGATGATCCGTTCGCGCTGCTGCCAGGATTTCCCGCCCATGCCACGTGCCATCAAGTGTCCTCCTGATCGGTGAAAAAACGGCCGATGGCCGCACTCTCCCATCGAAAGAGAATCAAAACAGATCGCGCAACTCCTCCTGTCGAACCGTCGGCATCTCGGGACCAAGCATACCTTCAGGCGATTCGGTCTGTGCTTCCGCCGGCAGCCGATCCGCGAGGAAGTATTCGTAACGTCCGGCCGGATCGCTGCGCGTGGTCTGCAGGCCCGTCACTTTGGACACCCACAACGCCGTCACGCCGGGCGGGGGATCAACCGGATGGATCGGCACATTCTTGAGCGCCTGTTGCATGTAGTCTGCCCAGATCGGCGCTGCAGTCACGCCACCGGACTCCCCTCGCCCCAATGAGCGCATCTGATCAAATCCGACCCAGGTCACCGCGACGAGGTCCGGCGTGTAGCCGGCGAACCATGCATCGCGCAGGCCATTGGTCGTTCCCGTCTTACCCGCCACGTCAGGGCGACCCACCTTGGCCGCGCGGCGACCTGTTCCCCGCGTAATAACCTCCTGCATGAGACTGGTCATCAGAAAGGCCGTGCGTGGATCCATCACCTGCGGTGCCGCATGGCTGGGCTCCGGGACGAAATCCGGACCGCCGAGGGTGACGGCCGGATAGTCAGAAAGCCACCGCTTCTCCCCTCGACCTTGCCCGATTTTCGGCTGTGCATCGCATGGGTCACAGGCCATCTCCGGAGTTCGGGCATACACCAGGCGCCCTGCATGATCTTCCACCTTGGCGACCAGATAAGGCGTCACCAGATAACCACCACTGGAAAAAACCGCGTATCCCCGCGCAACTTCGAGCGGTGTGAGTTCTGCGGTGCCCAAGGAGAGCGAAAGATCCGCCGGAATATGCTGAATGGGAAAACCGAATCGCTCGACATAGCGAACGCCGGTGCGCACACCCATTTCCTGCAAAAGCCGCACCGACACCAGATTGCGGGAATGCACCAGCCCGTCGCGGAGCGGCGTTGGTCCGTAGAATCGGCCGGTGTAGTTCTCCGGCCGCCACACCTCGCCCTTGGCGCCTTGCGCGTATTCCACCGGTGCGTCGTTGATGATCGAAGCGGGGGTATATCCGTTATCGAAAGCCGCCGCATAGAGAAACGGCTTGAAGCTCGAGCCCGGTTGACGACGCGCCTGAAGGGCACGGTTGAACGGACTTTTCACAAAATCGAATCCGCCGACCAATGCCAGGATACGGCCGTCACGCGGACTGATGCTGACCATGGCGCCCTGAACCTCCGGCACTTGCGCCAACACCCATTGGTCCCCGACCTGACGAACCCGGATGACATCCCCAGCCTTCAGAACATCCGACGCTCGAACTGGATACGCCCCCTGTCGATCATCACTCATCCAGGGACGCGCCCAGCGCATGTTAGACCAGGCCAATGCTGCTTCGCCCTTGCCCGCGATCTGCACCCGCGCCGCACTTGGCTCGACCTTCAGCACCACAGCGGGACGCATACCGCCCACAACCGGAACGGCGCTCAGACGCCGCGCCAAGGCTTCGGGCCCCTCGCTGACTGACCACTGATCTTCCGGTCCCCGGTACCCGTGGCGGCGGTCATAGTCCAGCAATCCATCGCGCAGGGAATGCTCGGCAGCCCGCTGAAGATGGCTATCCAAGGTCGTATAGACCGTTAATCCCGAACGGTAGATGTCGCCCCCCATTCGTGCATGCAGTTCCTGCCGCACCATCTCGGCCACATAGGGTGCATTGAGACCAAGGCTTGTATTGTGAAGCGACGCGGTATTGGGCGTCGCCAACGCCGCGTCGCGTTGCTCGGGGGTGATCCAGCCCAGATGGGCCATGCGCTGCAGCACGTAATCACGACGCGTCAACGCCGCGGTGGGATTGGCGATCGGGTTGATTCTGGAGGGCGCCTTGGGAAGACCCGCCAGGGTCGCCCATTCGGGCAAGGACAGCTCCCAGACGCTCTTGCCGTAATACACTCGGGATGCAGCCTCTACACCATAGGCCCGCTGCCCCAGATAAATCTTGTTGAGATAAAGCGCCAGGATTTCTTCTTTACTCAGCTCACGCTCGATCCGAAAGGCAAGCATGATCTCGCGCAGTTTGCGCTGATAGGTCTTTTCAGGGCTCAGAAAGAAATTGCGCGCCACCTGCATGGTGATGGTGCTGCCGCCCTGTTCCTTTTCCCCCGTCAGCGCCAAGCGCGACAACGCTCGCAACAGTCCCTGGTAATCCACACCAGGATGCTCAAAAAACCGGTCGTCCTCCGCCGCGAGCACGGCCTTGATCAGCAATGGCGGGAACTGATCAAACGCTATGGGCTCCCGCCGCTGATCGCCGAACTCACCGATGAGCAGCCCATCCTGAGTGTAGATCCGCAAGGGGACTTCGAATTGGAAATCGTGCAGGGCCTGGACGGCGGGGAGTTGCGGCATGAGGTAGAGGTACAACCCCAGTACGGCCGCTGCGATCAGCGTCACCGCCGTCAGCATCGTTCCCGCCAACCAGCCGAAAAGCCTGATCCGTAAAGGCATGATTCACACAGCCGATAAAACCAGCGGGCAGGTCGCCGACGTGCATTATACGCGGCCCCCCGCTGAATCTGACAAGCCGAATCGGATCAAGTTGACAGATCAGCGGCCGATTTGAATCACCGACATCGAGATGCTCGGGGGATAACTTTTTCGCCAGCGAGAAAGCACGCACCCCGCGCACCGATCGCCGCCAGGGCCGGGGAATACACAACGTGTTGTTCAAGCATCGCATCAAACCTCTGCTGGGCGTGGACATCAGCTCCACCGCCGTCAAGCTGCTCGAGTTGGGCGGAAGTCGCCAGCAACCGCAGGTCGTGAGCTATGCGGCGGTCGGCCTTCCACCCGATTCGGTCATCGATAAGCAAGTCACTGACCCCGAAGCCGTGGGACAAGCCATTCGCAAAGCGGTGAAACAGTCGGGCACGCGAACGCGGGAGGCGGTCGTCGCCGTCGGCGGCGCTACGGTCATCTCGAAAGTCATCACCATGCCGGCGGACCTTTCCGAGCATGACCTGGAACAGCAGATCCGCTTGGAAGCCGATCAATACGTCCCCTATCCGCTCGAAGAAGTCGGCCTCGACTTTGAAGTGCTCGGCGCGTCGACCGAGGAAGATCATGCCGTCGATGTATTGCTGGCAGCCTGCCGCAACGACATTATCGACAGCCGGGTGGCGGCCCTTCATCTCAGCGGCCTGATTTGCAAGGTCGTCGACATCGAATCGAACGCACTTGAAAACGCCTGTCTGCTGATTGCCGAACAGATGCAACTCCAGAATCCCGACCAGGGGGTGGCCGTCATCGATATTGGCGCCACGACGACCACGCTCAACATCATGCACGGCGGCAGCATCATCTACAGCCGGGATCAGGCGTTTGGGGGCAAGCTGCTGACTGAAGAGATCATGGCGCACTACGGCCTCTCCTACGAAGAAGCCGGAAAAGCCAAGCGTCGCGGCGGACTGCCGGAAACCTACGGCGAAGAAGTCCTCAAGCCATTCATGCAGGATGTGAGCAATCAGATCGACCGTGCCTTGCAGTTCTTTTTTTCCTCCAACAACCGCATCGACAAGATTGGCCAGATCGTTCTGGCCGGAGGATGTGCCAGCATCCCGGGACTCGATCAAACCGTCGAAGAGCAAATGGAGGTGGCCACCCGCATCGCCAACCCCTTTGCCAACATGAAGATATTGCCGCGCGCGCGCCCCAAGCAGCTCAAACTGGATGCGCCCGCCTTAATGACGGCATGCGGACTGGCCATGCGGAGTTTTGACTGATGGCTCACCACATCAACCTTCTCCCTTGGCGGGAACAACGACGTAAAGACCAGCAGCGCCAATTTCTGATCAGTGCCGTTGGCGCAGTCATCGTGGCGTTCGGCGGCATATTCCTCGCCAATTCCTACATCCAGACCCATATTGATCGACAGAACGCACGGAATAGCCGCATTGAGCAGGAAAACAAGATGCTCGATGCCCAGATCGTGGAAATCCGGGACCTACAAAGGTTGCGGCAGAACCTGATCGATCGGATGCGCGTCATCGAACAGCTGCAGGATCAACGCACTATCAGCGTTCATCTGTTTGACGAACTCATCAATACGCTGCCTGACGGTGTCACGCTCGTGGCCATGCGCCAGGAGGGCGAGCAGATCCTGCTTGACGGGCAGGCCCAGTCCAACGCCCGCGTTTCCAGCTACATGAAAAATCTCGATGGCTCGAGCTGGTTTCACGCGCCACAGCTGGTCGTGATCGAAACCAAGGAAGGCAAAAACGGCCGATTTGCTCAGTTTTCGCTGCGGGCCCAGCTCACCCGCCCGGGCGCCGAACCGGAGGGCCAACCATGAAACTCGACTTTTCCGATTTGCTCGCCGATCTGCGCGGGGTCGACGCCAACAATCCCGGAAGCTGGCCGGCATCAGTCCGCAATCTGGCACTTGTCGTCATCATGGTGCTTCTCGGGGGGCTGGGCTACTGGTTCCAGATCCAACCTCAAATTTCTGCACTCCGCGCGGCCCAGAATCGTGAGCCGGAGCTACGCCAGATCTTCGAGACCAAGCAACGCCAAGTCGCCAATCTCGATGCATACCAAGCCCAACTGCGTGAGATCCAAGAACGCTTCGCCGTGATGCTGCGGCAACTACCGAGCCAAACAGAGATGGCCAACCTTCTTCAGGACATCTCGCAAACCCGGGTCAGCACTGGTCTCGAAGAGCAGGTGTTCAAACCCGAAGCCGAACGCTCGAAGGAATTCTATGCCGAGGCGCCCATTCGCATCCGGCTCACCGGGACCTACCACCAGATGGGGGAATTCGCCAGTGGGCTCGCGGCGCTCCCGCGGATCGTCACGCTGAGCAACATCAGCCTGAGCGGCACCAAAGCGGGCGCTGGTGAACTGGTCATGGACGCAGTGGCCATGACCTATCGCTACCTGGAAGAGCCGATCGCCGTCGGCACGGCCACCAGCGCCAAACCGGGAGCCAAGCCATGAAGCACCCCGTTCATCGGATCCCGCTTGAGCGCGCTAACCGGCGCCACAATCAGCGCCGCGGCTGGCTTGGTTGCGCCCTCCTGATCGTGATGATCGCGGGATGCAGCGCAGACAACTCGGACCTGGACAGCTACTTTGCCGAAGTCAAAGCCCGCAGATCGACCGACATCGACCTGATCCCGCAGATGCGTCCCTACGAGCGATTCAGCTATTTCGCTGCCGCGCGCCGCAGCCCCTTCGACAACCCCGAGACCGAGCTCGCCCGCCGATCCGCCGGCAATGGACTGGCACCCGACCTGAAGCGTACCCGCCAACCACTCGAGGAATTCCCGCTGGACGCGTTACGGATGCTGGGCCTGCTTGGATACGGCGAGAAACGCTGGGCTCTCGTGCGCACCGCAGATGGCGTCATTCATCGGGTCTCGGTCGGCCACTATCTGGGCCGCAACAGCGGCCGGGTGATTGCGATCTCGGAGCGGGAGATTCGGCTGAAGGAAATCGTTCCGGACGGCATGGGCGGATGGATGCCCCGCGATGCAGTCATTGCCCTGAGCGAGTAAGGATCGAGTTCTGCCTGAGGGCAGTCAACAGGCCCGCCATCAAGGGCCGTGGAGAACAAGACGATGCATGTCCATAAACCATCATTCCGCTGGCAAAGCCTGCTCTCATTCGGGTTTCTGTGGGCTTTCCTGGTGGCTGCCGCCCATGCCGAGCTGGCGTTGGAACGCGTCGAGACCAGTCGCCGCGGAGCGACTCAGCTCGACATCAGCTTGATTCTCTCCGGACCCGCCCCGGAACCCCGTGTTTTCACGACCCGGATGCCGAGCCGCATTGCGCTGGATCTCCCCCAGGTCACCAATCGCGCGCGCCAACGCAGCTTTCCGGTCGGCATCGGCCTGACCCAGGCGGTCCAGGTGGCTGAGGCTCGCGGCCGAACCCGGGTGGTGATCGAACTCACCGAACTTCCCCAGTACCAGACCCGGATCGACGGCAACCGCATCATCGTGACCCTGGACAACCAGCGGGTCCCGCCGCCTATGCCCACCCCGGCATATACCCGGCAATCCGAAGCCCGCATGCCGTCGGTGCGATCCGATGGCATCAAGAGCCTGGATTTTCGTCGCGGCGAGCAGGGTGAGGGAGAGATCGTGATCACGCTGCCCGATCCCAAGGTCACCATGGACATGACCCAGCGTGGCGAAGACACCTTGGTCACCCTCAACAAAGCCGTGCTTCCCGAGATGCTCCGTCAGCGGCTGGATGTACGGGATTTTGCAACCCCGGTTTACAGCATCGAGGCACGCCAGAACGGCCCGGATGCCGTGCTCACCATTCGCGCTGCACCCAATGCGGAAGCCATGGCCTACCAGACCGACGGCACCCTCACCATCGCCTTCCGCACACCGGCCCGTCGCGAAGAGCCGGGCAGCGCAATCGGCCGCTTCGGCGGCGGCGCGCCGGTCAGCCTCAATTTCCAGAACGTCGAAACCCGCACCCTGCTCCAAATCCTGGCCGACGTTTCGGGGCGCAATATTGTGCTTTCCGACAGCATCAGCGGGACCATGGCACTGCGGCTGCAGAACGTGCCCTGGGATCAGGCTCTGGAGATCATCATGCAGAGCCGCGGCCTCGCCCTGCGCGAGGTCGGCGACACACTGATGATTGCACCGTCCACGGAGATTGCCGCCTTCCGCGACCAGCAGCGCAAGGCCGAACAAGCCGCGCCGATGCGTTCGGAGTTCATCCAGGTCAACTACGCCAAGGCCAAGGATCTGGCCGCGTTGCTCAAGAGCGAGGGACGCAACCTGCTCTCGGCTCAGGGACAGGTGTCGGTCGATGAACGCACGAACACGCTCCTGGTAATGGATACGGCCAATCGGCTGGGTGAAATCCGAGATCTGGTGACCAAGCTGGACATCCCGGTCACCCAGGTGCTGATTGAGGCTCGCATCGTGGTTGCCAGCGACGACTTCAGCCGTGATCTCGGCGCCCGTTTCGGTTTCACCGGCATCGATTCGTTCGAAAAGCAGCGCGGATTGAACGTCCTCAGCGGCACGCTCGCCGGCACTGACACCAGCGTTGCCGGATCCCTCGACAGCCGAATCGACAACGGAACGGTCTTTCCGACCGAGATACCCACCGGAGAGGGCGGGTTTCCACAACGGCTCAACATCAACTTGCCCGCCACGCCGGCAGGGGGCACGCCAGCGTCCATCGCTCTGGCCATCCTCGGTCAGGATTTCCTGGTCGACCTGGAGCTTTCAGCGCTGCAGGCCGAGGGCAAGGGCGAGATCCTGTCCAATCCACGTGTGCTGACGGCCAACCAAAAAACGGCCTCCATCCGCCAAGGTGTCGAGATCCCTTATCAACAATCCGCCGGCGGCTCTTCGGGAGGTACCTCCATCGCGTTCAAGGAAGCGGTGCTGTCCCTGGAAGTCACTCCACAGATCACGCCAGACAATCGGGTCATCATGGATTTGAAGGTGACGCGGGACAACGTGGGGCAGTTGGTCCCGACCGGAACGGGTGGCTTTGTCCCCAGCATCGACAAGCGCGAACTCAATACCCAGGTGCTAGTCAGCAATGGCGAAACCATCGTGCTCGGCGGCGTCTACGAGCAGGAAACCAACGATACCGTCAACAAGGTGCCGTTGCTGGGCGACATTCCGCTGCTCGGCGCGCTGTTCCGCCAGACGAGCAAGGCCAATACCAAGCGCGAGCTGCTCATCTTCATCACGCCCAAGATCGTGCAGGAAGGCTTGGCCATGGCGCCCTGACCCCACCGGTCTCGCAGACGGGCCGATGCTGCGCCCGTCTCTCCCCGGTATACTGGCCCGCATGGACAATTTGCCTGAGCGCATCTTTATCATCGGGCCCATGGGAGCGGGCAAGACCACCGTGGGCCAGCGCCTGGCAAACTTGTTGAGCTACCGTTTCATCGATGCCGATCATGAAATCGAAACCCGCACCGGTGTCGATATCCCCTATATCTTCGAACGCGAAGGCGAGGTGGGCTTCCGGCGTCGGGAAGCGGCCATCATCGCGGAACTCTCCCAGGCACATCACATCGTGCTGGCCACGGGCGGAGGCGCCATATTGAACAAGGACACTCGCCAAGCACTCCAGGCGCGCGGCTTGGTCATCTACCTCGCGGCGTCAGTGCCCGAGCAGCTGCATCGCACGCGTCACAGCACCCATCGTCCTTTGCTGAGAACACCCGACCGGCAAGCGCGCCTGGAAGCGTTGCTGGCGACGCGCGAACCGCTGTATCGGGAAATCGCCGATTGGGTGATAGACACCGATGGGGAACAGCCGCGTCATGTGGCGAGGCGCTTGGCCGAGCGACTTCAGCCGCAGAACGTCACACGCACCCCGCCCCACGCATCCTCTTGAAACGAAGCATCCGACCGCCATGAAAACCGTCACTGTCGATCTCGGCGCACGCAGCTACCCCATCCACATCGGTTCAGGATTGCTTGGTGCATCGGTTCTGTACGACCCCTGCCTCGGCTCCGGCCAGGTGATGATCGTCACCAATACCGTACTCGCCCAGCACCACCTACCCGTGCTGCAGGGCGCACTGGCCAGCCGCAGCCCCCAAACGCTGATCCTGCCTGATGGAGAAGCCACCAAGACACTCGCCACCACCGAACGGATTTGGGACGCTCTGCTCGCGGCCCGCTTCGGTCGGGACGCGACCCTCATTGCGCTGGGCGGTGGTGTGATCGGCGATCTCACCGGTTTTGCAGCCGCCTGCTATCAGCGGGGCATCGATTTCATCCAAATCCCGACCACCCTGCTGGCTCAGGTGGACTCGTCCGTGGGCGGCAAGACCGGCGTCAACCATGCACGTGGTAAGAACATGATTGGCGCCTTCCACCAGCCGCGCTGCGTCATCGCCGACCTGGACACCCTGCATACGCTGCCGGATCGGGAGCTGCGCGCGGGTATCGCGGAAGTGATCAAGTACGGCCTCATTGCCGACGCGGCATTCTTCGATTGGCTGGAGGAGCATCTCGACGCACTGCTCGATCGGGATGCGGACACATTGACCCACGCCATCGCTGTCTCCTGCCGGACCAAGGCCGCCATCGTCGAGGCTGACGAGCGTGAAGGGGGCGTGCGCGCCCTGCTGAACCTGGGCCACACCTTCGGCCATGCCATCGAAACCGGCGTGGGCTATGGCGCCTGGCTGCACGGTGAGGCGGTGGCGGCCGGCATGGTCATGGCGGCCGAGCTCTCGGCCCGACTGGGACAATTGCCTGCCGCCGCCGTCGAACGCACCCGCAGCCTGATCCAGCGCGCGGGTCTGCCGGTCCATGCGCCGTCCAGCCTGGACGCCGATCAGTTTCTTGCGCTGATGGCCGTGGACAAGAAGGTTCAGGCGGGTCGCCTGCGTCTCGTGCTGTTGCGCGCGATCGGGCAGGCCGAGCTGCGTGGCGACACCGACCCGGGCGCGCTGCGCGCGCTCTTGGAACACTTTCCACGTGGCCCCTGAATCGTTTCCGTTCGACCCTGAAGCCGCCTTGGCGCGCTATGCATCACGCAGTCGCGACAGCCGTGGACGCCTCCATGGAGAACCCCCGCCGGCCTATCGCACCGAATTTCAGCGCGATCGCGACCGAATCGTCCATTGTGGTGCATTCCGGCGACTGGAATACAAGACGCAGGTCTTCGTCAACCACGTTGGCGACATGTACCGAACCCGGCTGACCCATACCATTGAAGTCGCGCAGATCGCGCGCAGCATCGCCCGCGCGCTGCGTCTGAATGAAGACCTCGCCGAAGCCATCGCATTGGCCCACGATCTCGGCCACACGCCCTTCGGTCACGCCGGCCAGGAAGCCCTCAACGACTGCATGCGCCCTTACGGCGGCTTCGAACACAACCGTCAATCGCTGCGCGTCGTCGACCTGCTGGAAACCCGCTACGCCGACTTCGACGGGCTCAACCTCTGCTTCGAAACGCGCGAAGGGATTCTGAAGCACTGTGCCCGCAAGAACGCTGCCGAACTGGGGGCGGTTGCCGCGCGGTTTCTGCAGGGCGGACAGCCCAGCCTGGAAGCACAGCTCACCAATCTGGCCGATGAGATCGCTTACAACAACCACGATGTGGATGATGGACTGCGATCCGGCCTGATCTGCATTGATCAACTGCGGCAAATCGACCTGTTCGCCGCGCCCTATGAGGCTGTCGCTCGGCGCTATGGCAGCCTGCCACCCCGGCGCCATATTGCGGAAACGGTTCGCCGCATGATCAACAGCGAGGTCAGCGATCTGATCGCCACCAGCGCGGAACGACTCGCGCAGGCCGCTCCCCAGGATCCGGAAGAAGTCCGGATCCAACCGGCTCCGCTGATCGCCTACAGCGAAGCCATGGCAGCCCATCAACGCCAACTCAAGCGCTTCCTTTACCGCGCGCTGTATCGCCATCCCCAGGTTACTGCCATGAATCAGGACGCCGACGCACTGATTCGCGCATTGTTCGATCACTTCATGAGCCACCCGGACGATCTGCCTGCCGATACCGCCCTGAAGGCTCAAAACTTGCTTTCCACCAACGGGACGGCAGGTCAGGCACGGACGGTCGCCGATCATATTGCCGGGATGACCGATCGCTTTGCCCTTGAGCAGGCGCGCCGTTTGGGGCTGGCGGGCGGCTTGAATGCCGCCGCTCCGGCAGAACCGTCATTCCCTGCACATTGAACCGATTGAAAGTTGCGGGATATACTGGCAGGCCGCCCCACGGCCCCCGGCGCATACCCCCTCACGTCCGGGTTCGGACGCCGGGAGGGGAGGCATTCCCGAGTTGACCGCACCTGTCATTGCGAAGCCGATGCTTCGCTTCAGCCAGCAGAGCACGCCATGCACGAGACATACGACGGCCTGTATCGCCCGGAATTTGAAAAAGGAAGCTGCGGCTTCGGCCTGATCGCCCATATGGATGACCAGCCCAGCCATTGGTTGGTGCGCACCGCGATCACCGCTCTGGAACGACTGACTCACCGGGGCGCCGTCGCGGCCGATGGAAAAACCGGGGATGGCTGCGGATTACTGCTCAAGAAGCCGGATGCGTTTCTACGCGCCATTGCGCGCGAATCGGAACTAGTTCTCGCCGACGATTACGCCAGCGGTCTGGTCTTCTTCGCACCGGAATCCGCGCAGCGCGAGCATGCGCGCGGGATCGTGGCTGACGCCCTTGCGAATCAAGGCATCGATCTGGCGGGTTGGCGCCTGGTCCCCACCGACCCATCCGCTTGCGGTGATGAGGCGCTCAAGACTCTGCCGCATATCGAACAGATATTCGTCAACGCGCCGGCCGGCATGGAACGCAGCGAGTTTCAGCGCCGCCTGTTCCTGGCGCGACGGCAAGCCGAAAAGGCCCTGCAGTCCCAGGACGACCATTTCTACATTCCCAGCCTGGCCGTGGATGTCATCGCCTACAAGGGTCTGATCATGCCGGCCAACCTGCCGGTGTTCTTCCGTGACCTGGACGACGAACGCATGGAGTCATCCCTGGCAGTGTTCCATCAGCGTTTCTCCACGAATACCTGGCCGCAATGGCGACTGGCTCAGCCGTTCCGGTATCTCGCCCACAATGGTGAGATCAACACCGTTCAAGGCAACCGCAACTGGGCACTGGCGAGAGCCAAGCTGTTCCGTACGCCGTTGCTGCCGGACATCGAAGCCTTGCAGCCCATCGTCTCGCTAAAGGGGTCAGACTCCGAAAGCCTGGACAACATGCTGGAAATCCTGCTGGCCGGCGGCATGGACCTGTTCCGTGCGATGCGCCTGCTCATCCCACCGGCTTGGCAGAACCTGGACACGCTGGATCCGGATCTGCGGGCATTCTATGAATTCAACTCCATGCACATGGAACCTTGGGATGGGCCGGCCGGCATCGTCTTGACCGACGGCCGCTATGCCGCCTGTGCGCTGGACCGGAATGGTCTGCGTCCGGCACGTTATGTCATCACCCGTGACCGGCACATTACGCTGGCCTCCGAAGTGGGTGTCTACGACTATGCGGCCGAGGACGTCCTCATCAAGGGCCGGCTGAAGCCCGGCCAGATGATCGCCGCCGACACCGCGACCGGACAGATCCTCTACCCCTCCGACATCGACAACATGCTCAAGTCACGCCACCCCTACAAGCAGTGGCTGAAGGAACATGTCCGACATATCGAATCCAAGTTGCACTATCGACGGCTGACCTCTTCACCGATGAACGACGGTGAACTGTCGGTCTTCCAGAAGCTGTTCGGCATGTCTTTCGAGGAACGAGATCAGATCCTGCGGGTACTGGGAGAAGCCGGCCAGGAAGCTGTCGGTTCCATGGGCGACGATACGCCCTTTGCCGTGCTCTCCGGACGCAGCCGCTCGCTCTACGACTACTTCCGCCAGCAGTTTGCCCAGGTGACCAATCCGCCCATCGATCCCTTGCGGGAGCAGGTCGTGATGTCGCTCAAGACCTGTCTCGGCCCCGAGCGCAACGTCTTCGAGGAAACCCCCGACCACGCCCATCGGCTCATGCTCGATTCGCCGGTCCTGACCGAGGGCAAGTACCAGAACCTGCTGGAACCGGAACGCGCCGGCTTTGAGACCGAGCAGCTCGACCTGAACTATCCGATCGAAACACCGCTGCAGGATGCGCTAGACGACCTGTGCAGGCGCGCTGCCGCGGCGGTCGAGTCGGGCAAGGTTTTCCTGGTTCTGGATGACCGGCAGGTCGTGCGCGACCGCTATCCCGTGCATGCCCTGTTGGCAACAGGCGCGGTGCATCATCACCTGACCCGATGCGGCCTGCGCTGTAGCGCGAATCTGATCGTCGCGACCGCGACTGCGCGCGATCCCCACCATTTCGCCGTGCTGCTGGGTTACGGAGCAACCGCAATCTACCCCTATCTGGCCTATGAAGTTCTCCATCAGATGGCACAAAGCGGGGAGATCCCGCCAGCGATCCAGCCCGATCTGGTGCAGAACTATCGCAAAGGGATCAACAAGGGTCTCTACAAGATCATTTCCAAGATGGGGATCTCCACCATCGCCAGTTATCGAGGCGCACAACTCTTCGAGATCGTGGGGCTGCACGACGAGGTAGTCAGCCGCTGCTTCACCGGCACCGTGTCCCGCATCCAGGGAACGCGTTTCGCCCATCTCGAAGCGGCCATCCGGCAACTGGCCTGGCGAGCCTGGAATCCGCGCAAGCTGATGGACCATGGCGGTCTGCTCAAATACGTCCATGGGGGCGAGTATCACGCCTTCAATCCCGATGTGATCCGTGCCCTGCAGCAAGCCGTCAATACGGGCGACTACGCCCAATACAAGGCTTACGCCGCATTGGTCGACGAGCGCCCTACGACCGCCTTGCGTGATCTCCTAGCACCCCGCGAGGATCTCAAACCGATTCAAATCGAACAGGTGGAACCCGTCGACGCCATCCTGCCGCGATTCGATTCCGCAGGCATGTCACTCGGCGCCCTCTCGCCTGAAGCGCACGAAGGACTGGCAATCGCCATGAATCGCCTCGGCGGGCGGTCCAACTCCGGCGAAGGGGGGGAAGATCCCGCGCGATACGGCACCGAAAAGATGTCCAAGATCAAGCAGGTGGCTTCCGGACGCTTCGGCGTGACGCCCCACTACCTGGTCAATGCGGAAGTCTTGCAGATCAAGGTCGCCCAAGGCGCAAAACCCGGAGAGGGCGGGCAACTGCCCGGGGACAAGGTCAACCCGATGATCGCCCGGCTGCGCTATTCCAAGCCGGGCGTGGCGCTGATCTCGCCTCCCCCGCATCATGATATTTACTCGATCGAGGATCTGGCCCAGCTGATTTTCGACCTGAAACAGGTCAATCCGCGTGCCCTTGTCTCGGTCAAACTCGTTGCCGAGCCCGGTGTCGGAACGATTGCCGCCGGTGTCGCCAAAGCCTATGCCGACCTCATCACCATCTCCGGCTACGATGGCGGCACGGGTGCCAGCCCACTGACCTCGGTGAAATACGCCGGGTCGCCATGGGAGCTGGGACTGTCCGAAACTCATCAGACCCTGCGCGCCAACAACCTGCGGGATAAGGTGCGGCTGCAAACCGACGGTGGCCTCAAGACCGGTCTCGACGTCGTCAAGGCGGCGATCCTGGGCGCCGAAAGTTTCGGCTTCGGAACCGCACCCATGGTTGCACTGGGCTGCATCTATCTGCGCGTCTGCCACCTGAACAACTGCGCCACGGGTGTGGCGACCCAGAATAATGTCCTGCGCCACAAGCACTTCCATGGCACGCCGGAAAAAGTGATGAACTTCTTCCGTTTCATTGCGCAGGACACCCGGGAATGGATGGCGCGTCTGGGCGTGAGCTCTCTGACGGAACTGATCGGACGCACTGATCTGTTACAGATTCTGCCGGGCTCGACCGAAGCGACAGCGAGCCTGGATCTGACGCCCTTGTTGTCCGATTTCGGTCTGCGCTCGGACAAACCGCAATACTGCCTGGAACCGCACAATGAGCCCTTCGACAAGGGCGAACTCGCGGAAACCATGGTGGCCGACATGCTGCCGGCCATCGAGGCCGGTGGTGGGGGCGACTTCCACTACCAGACCCGCAACAATCACCGCTCCATCGGTGCCCGAATCTCCGGGGAGATCGCGCGCCGATACGGCAACCCGGGGGTCGAGGATAACCCGATCCGCGTCCATCTGAAGGGCACGGTGGGTCAGAGCTTCGGCGTCTGGAACGCGGGCGGCCTGCATCTGTTCCTGGAAGGCGATGCCAATGACTACGTCGGCAAGGGCATGGCCGGCGGGAAGCTGGTGTTGCGCCCGCCCGCGCAAAGCGCCTACGTCGGCCGTGAGGCAGTGATCATGGGCAATACCTGCCTGTACGGCGCCACGGGCGGCAAGCTGTTTGCGGCTGGCCAGGCCGGTGAGCGATTTGCGGTCCGCAATTCGGGCGCCGTCGCGGTTGTGGAAGGTGTCGGTGACCATGGGTGTGAATACATGACCGGCGGTGTGGTGGCGGTACTGGGGCCGACCGGCATCAACTTCGGTGCCGGCATGACGGGCGGATTCGCCTACGTGCTCGACCTCGAACGTAACTTCGTCGATCGCCACAACCATGAGCTGATCGACATCCACCGCGTCAGTCCTGAACACATGGAAGCCCAGCGCACCTACCTGAAGGACCTCATCCGTGAACATGCCCTGGAAACCGGCAGCCCATGGGCGCAGGAAATCCTGGACAACTTCGCGGACTACGTGGGTCATTTCTGGTTAGTCAAGCCCAAGGCCATGGACCTTGCGGATTTGATCGGTTCGTTGCGCACGGCCGCCTGACCTCATCCCTATCCGAGGATATCCATCCCCATGAGCGATCCCTTGCACTTTCTGGAGGTTCCCCGTCAGGACCCACCCAAGCTCGAGGCTGAAATCCGCATTCGGCGCTGGGATGAGATCTATGGCCAGTTCGATATCGAATCGGCGGAATCCCAGTCCGGCCGGTGCATTTCCTGCGGCAACCCTTATTGCGAGTGGAAGTGTCCGGTACACAACTACATTCCGAATTGGCTCAAGCTGGTCCGGGAAGGACGGCTATTCGAAGCCGCCGAGCTGTCGCATCAGACCAACTCCCTGCCGGAGATCTGCGGCAGGGTCTGTCCCCAGGACCGCCTGTGCGAAGGCGCCTGCACGATGAACACCGGTTTCGGGGCGGTGACGATTGGCTCCATCGAGAAATACATCACCGATGAGGCCGTCAAGCGCGGCTGGCGCCCGGATTTGTCCGACGTGGTCGCGACGGGCAAGCGGGTGGCCATCATTGGCGCTGGCCCCGCAGGGCTCGGCTGTGCCGATGTACTGGCGCGCAATGGCGTCACCGCGGTGGTCTATGATCGCTATCCGGAGATCGGGGGGCTGCTGACATTCGGCATCCCACCCTTCAAGCTCGACAAGTCGGTGATCGACACCCGCCGCCAGCTGATGGAAGGCATGGGCGTCCAGTTCGTGCTCAATACCGAGATCGGCCGCGATCTTCCGTTCGAACAGCTGCTGGAAGAATACGATGCCGTCTTTCTGGGCATGGGAACCTATAGCGCAATGCGCGGGGGCTTCCCGGGCGAAGAGCTCGACGGCGTGCATGAAGCGCTACCTTACCTGATCGCCAATGTCCGCCGCGTCATGAATCTCCCCGTACAGGGTGCCCCACTCGACATGCGCGACCAGCGCGTGATCGTGCTAGGCGGCGGGGACACGGCCATGGATTGCAATCGCACGGCAATCCGCCAGGGCGCAGCACGGGTGACCTGTGCCTATCGCCGCGACGAATCCAACATGCCCGGTTCGCGGCGTGAATACCGCAATGCCGCCGAGGAAGGGGTGCGCTTCCTGTTCAATCGCCAGCCGGTCGAGATCATCGGCAATGGCCATGTCGAAGGCGTGAAGTTCGTAACCACCCAGCTGGGCGCGCCGGACGCACGGGGTCGCCGCCAGCCCGAGGTCATTCCCGGATCGGAAGAAGTCGTTCCGGCTGATCAGGTGATCATGGCCTTCGGTTTCCGTCCCAGCCCAGCTGCCTGGATGAGTGACTTCGACATCGAACTGGAGAGCGATGGCCGCATCCGTGCCAGCGGCCATGCGCACACCGGCCAAACCAGCAATCCCAAGGTCTTTGCAGGGGGCGACATGGTGCGCGGTTCCGATCTGGTGGTCACCGCGGTGTTCGAAGGGCGCGAAGCCGCCCAGGGCATACTGGATCATCTGGGAGTGTAACGAGTGTCGGCGACGCAACCGATTCATCAGGAGATCCCGGTTGATGAGCGATTGATCTTCGCCGTCGATCTACCCACCGTCACCGAGGCCCGGCACTTCATTGACCGACTGGAGGGACAGGTACGGTTCTTCAAGCTCGGGCTTGAGCTGTTCATGGCCGGGGGAATCTTTGAACTGGTGGATGAACTCCGTCACCGCGATGCCCGCGTGTTCGTGGATCTCAAGTTCTTCGATGTGCCGGCGACCGTGGCGCGAGCTGTGGCCCGTCTGGCCGAGCGGGGCGCTACCTTCGCCACGGTCCACGGAAACCAGTCCATGATGGAGGCTGCAGCAGCGGCCAAGGGTGAGCAGCTCAAGATCCTGGCTGTTACCGCGCTGACCAGTCTGGATCGGGGCGATCTCGACGACTTGGGGTTTGCCTGCGACCTGGATGCACTCGTACTGTCTCGTGCACGCCGCGCACTCGAAGCGGGATGCGACGGCGTCGTTTCCTCCGGACTGGAAGTGAAACGGCTGCGCCAGGAAGTGGATGGTCGCCTGGTGGTGGTCACACCGGGCATCCGACCACTCGACAATCGGGAAACGGACGATCAGAAGCGCATCGTCACGCCCACCGAGGCGCTTCAGGAAGGCGCGGATTACCTGGTCGTCGGCAGACCCATCCGGGATGCGGCGGATCCGGCAAAGGCTGCCGCTGCCATTCAGACCGAGATTCGACAAGCCCTGCTGCGCGACGCAGCATCATGACCGCGCCCGCCCTGCCCAGCCACCGGTTCCTGCGCGCCCTTTCCCGACAGGGGGTAGATCGTACACCGGTGTGGATGATGCGACAGGCGGGACGTTATCTACCGGAATATCGCGCTTTGCGCGAGCAGGCCGGAGATTTCATGAGCCTTTGCCGTACGCCAGAGCTGGCGTGCGAAGTCACGTTACAGCCGCTGCGGCGCTTTGCCCTTGATGCGGCCATTCTGTTCTCGGACATCCTGACCATTCCCGATGCCATGGGGCTGGGGCTGCATTTTGTGGAGGGTGAAGGACCGCGATTCGAGCGCCCATTGCGGACGGCCGAGGCCATCCGCAATCTCCCCGCCTTGGATGTAGATGCCGAGCTGGGCTATGTCCTGGATGCGGTCCGGCTCATCCGACAGGAACTGGACGGCCATACCCCGCTCATTGGTTTTTCCGGCAGCCCTTGGACCCTTGCCTGCTACATGGTTGAAGGCGGCAGTCCCGGCAGTTTCAGCCACATCAAGACGTTGATCTACGATGAGCCCGCACGCGCTCACGACCTGCTGGGACGTCTGGCCAACGCGGTAACGAGCTATCTGAATGCGCAGATTCTCGCCGGCGCCCAAGCCGTTCAGATTTTCGACACCTGGGGCGGCGCTCTGAGCGGGCCAGCGTTCGAGGCATTCTCGCGTCGTTATCTGCAGCAGATCGTGAACGGGCTGATCCGGGAACACGACGGCCAGGCCATTCCGGTCATCGTGTTTACCAAGGGTGGCGGCCTCTGGCTGGAAGCCTTGGCCGATACCGGCGCGGATGCCGTGGGGCTGGACTGGACCATCGAGCTCGACGAGGCGCGGCGCCGAATCGGTCACCGCGTCGCATTGCAGGGCAATCTGGATCCTGCCGTGCTGCGGGCGAAGCCGGCGGCGATTCGGACAGAAGTGCAGCGGATCCTGTCATCCTTTGGTGTTGGCACAGGGCATGTCATGAACCTCGGGCACGGCATCACACCCGATATCCCGGTCGGCCATGTTCAGGCCTTTATCGATGCCATAGCGGAATTCAGCCCGGCCTACCACCGCTAGGGCGGGCTGCCATCGGGCGAATCGGTGTGCGTGTCGGATTCTTCGGCATCCGATGATCCGATGCCCGTCTCATCGGGCTGGCATTTCTGGTGGCGCACATCTTCGCCGGACACCAGATACACCACATACTCGCCCACGTGACGCGCATGATCCCCAATGCGCTCCAGCGACTTGATGATCTGTGTCAACGCGATGACCTGACCAACGTTGCGGGCATCCTCCATGACATAGGTGGTCAGCCGGCGCAGTCCAGCCTGGAATTCGGCCTCCAGAACGGCGCGGCTGGCCGCGACATCCTGTGCGCGATACAGATCCAGCCGATCGAGCGCATCCATTGCGCGCTCCAGCAAATCGAGCACCCGCCGCCCCATGGTCTGCACATCCCACATCAGCGCGTCAGCGGGTTCGATTCGGAAGCCATCGAATACCTGTAGCGCCAGACGGGCGACCTTGGTGGCCTCATCGCCCACCCGCTCCAACTCGTTGACCGTCTTGGCAAACCCCATGACGATGCGCAGGTCACGGGCGACCGGCGCACGCCGGGCGATCACCAGGATCAACTCATCGTCGATATTGACGTCGAGCTGATTGACTTCCCATTCACGACCGATAACAGACTTGGCGACGCGCCGATCACGATCCCGCAAGGCGATGAGGGCATTGCGGGTCTGGTGCAGAGCCAAGCCGCCCAGCTCCAGAACGCGCAGATGGAGATGATTCAGTTCGCCGTCATACCGGCGGACCGTATGGCCTTCCAAATGGTTCTGGCTCATGACCCCCACACTGCCCGCGGCGCGGGTCCCGTTCGAAAACGCTCAGCCAATCAGCCAAAGCGACCGGTAATGTAGTCCTCGGTCAACTTATGCTGGGGATTGGTGAAGATCTGCTCGGTCACGCCGAGCTCGATCAGATCGCCCAGATGAAAATAGGCCGTGCGCTGCGAGACGCGCGCCGCCTGTTGCATCGAGTGCGTGACGATGCAAATCGAGAATTGCTGGCGTAGCTCGTCAATCAGCTCCTCGATCTTGGCGGTCGAGATGGGATCCAGCGCAGAGCACGGTTCGTCCATCAGGATGACTTCGGGTTGCACCGCAATGGTCCGCGCGATGCACAGGCGCTGCTGCTGACCACCGGACAAACCGGTGCCCGGCTTGTCGAGGCGATCCTTCACTTCATCCCACAGACCCGCACGGCGCAGACTCGATTCAACGACCTCGTCGAGCTGTGCCCGGCTTCGGGCCAGACCATGGATTCGGGGCCCGAATGCTACATTCTCCCAGATCGACTTGGGAAACGGATTGGGCTTCTGGAACACCATGCCGACCTGCGCACGAAGCGGGACGACATCGATCTCGCGGCTATTGATGTTATTTTCATCCAGCAGAATATCGCCGGTCACGCGACAGCCGTCGATCGTATCGTTCATTCGATTCAGGCAGCGCAGAAAGGTACTCTTGCCGCAACCGGACGGACCGATCATGGCCAGCACTTCATTCCGACCCACATCGAGATTGACGCCCTTGATGGCGTGCACGCTCCCGTAATACACGTTGATGTCGTTACAACGGATGCGGGGGTTCTCGACCCGCACTTCACCCACCGTACGCCTCACCTCTCGATCGACCGTTGCCCGGGGTGCCGCGCTTCGATCCATCATGGAACTTGACGGGACCGCAACAGGTTGCTGGGCCTCATTCATGGAAACTTCTGTCATATCGACCTCCAGGAAGGCGCGTAGTCTATCACCAGCGGCGCTCGAACCGTCGCCTCAGGATCACTGCCAAGGCATTCATACTCAACAGAAACGCCAGCAGCACGATAATGGCGGCCGAGGTGCGTTCGGTGAATCCCATTTCAGGGCTGTCAGCCCAAAGAAAAATCTGAACGGGCAAAGCGGTTGCAGGATCGAACACGCCTTTGGGAACGTCGACGATGAAGGCCACCATGCCGATCATCAGCAAGGGAGCTGTTTCACCCAGTGCCCGGGCCATCCCGATGATCATGCCCGTCAGCATGCCGGGCATGGCCAGCGGCAAGACATGGTTGGTGACCGTTTGCAGCGGCGAGGCGCCAACGCCCAGCGCCGCTTCGCGAATCGAGGGCGGCACCGATTTCAGCGCGGCGCGACTGGCGATGATCACGGTCGGAAGCGTCATCAGCGTGAGGACCAGACCCCCGACCAGCGGTGCTGAGCGCGGCAGGCCAAAGAAGTTGATGAAGACGGCCAGACCCAGCAGACCGAACACGATGGACGGCACCGCTGCGAGATTGTTGATATTGACCTCGATGATCCCCGTCAGACGGTTCTTGGGCGCGAATTCCTCAAGATAGATCGCCGCTGCCACGCCCAGCGGGAAGGACAGCAGCATCGTCACCGCGAGCGTCATGAACGATCCGACCACGGCGCCCCAGATGCCAGCCCGCTCGGGAGAGCGCGAATCGCCGGTGGTGAGGAAGTTCCAGTTGAAATGCTGTTCGAGCCGCTGCTGCTGGAGCAAGGTGTCCATCCAGGCCAGCTGCTGGTCGGTGATTTGCCGCTCGCTTTCGGGCAATGTGCGATCGATATGCCCTTTCATGACCATATCGATGTCGCTTCCTGCAGGCACCCACAAGCGAACCGTCTGTCCCAACAGACCCGGATCAGCCAGCAGGCGCTTGCGCAACACGTCGTCGGCCCCATCGCTGATCAGGCTGTACAGCTGACGACGTTCTCCCCGGCCTTGAACATCGGGAAACAGGTCGCGAATCGCCGATTTGAGAACGGCCCCGTAGTTAGCGGCCATGACCTGCTGGGGATCGCCGCTGTCGGCGACATCCAACTGAGCCGGATCGAAGGTGACTTCCAGGCTCAGCTCGGTCTGCCAGAATGCGGTGTAGCCCTTGCTGACGATACTGACGAACAGCAGCGCCAGAAAGATCAATGCCAGAAGGATGGCCAGCATGCCGTAGACACGGAATCGGCGCTCCGCGGCGCGACGTCTGCCGAGCCCCTGGTTGATCAGGTCAACGGGCCGCAACAGTGTTTGGGATTCGTTACTCATATTGCTCCCGATACTTGTTGACCACGCGCAGTGCGATCACATTGAGCAGCAGCGTCGCCAGGAACAGCACCAGACCCAAGGCAAACGCCGCCAGGGTCTTGGGACTATCGAATTCCTGATCGCCGGTCAGCAACGTCACGATCTGCACGGTGACGGTCGTAACCGACTCCAATGGATTGAACGTTAGATTGGCAGCCAGTCCTGCGGCCATGACCACGATCATGGTCTCGCCGATGGCGCGCGAGATCGCCAGCATGATGCTGCCGACGATCCCCGGAAGCGCCGCCGGCAATACGACCTTGCGGATCGTCTCGGAAGGCGTCGCGCCCAAGGCATAAGCCCCATCACGCAAGGACTGCGGGACGGCATTGATCACATCATCGGAAAGAGACGATACGAACGGAATGATCATGACACCCATGACCATCCCAGCGGCCAGCGCGCTTTCGGAAGCGACATCAAGCCCAATGGCGAGCCCCCAGGAACGGATGGCCGGCGCCACCACCAGAACCGCAAACACCCCATAGACAACGGTGGGCACCCCTGCAAGCACTTCAAGCAGCGGCTTGGCGACCGAGCGCACCGAAGGGCGTGCATATTCAGATAGATAGATCGCTGAAAACAAGCCAATGGGGACCGCCACCAGCATCGCAATCAGCGAAATCAGCATGGTCCCCACGAAAACCGGGATCGCCCCGAAAGCCCCTGACGAACCGACTTGATCGGGACGCATCGCCATCTGAGGGCTCCAGCGGATACCGAACAAAAACTCGGTGATGGGCACGAGACGGAAAAATCGGATGGATTCGAACAGCACCGACAATACGATGCCGAGCGTGGTCAAGATGGCCACGCTCGCGGCCACCAGCATCATCACCTGAACCAATCGCTCGACCGCGTTGCGTGCACGTTGCTGCGGATGGATCCGTGTCAGGGTAAACACGGCGCCCAGCATCGCGAGTACCAAGACCACAACCGCCAATGCTGCATGCGCCAGAAACTGAAGTCGATCCCAGTACTGCGCCGCAGCGACCACAGCCGGATCCGCCGTTTCTGTGGAAATCAGTCCCATCCGGACGTTGCGGATGTCATTGAGCAGCAGATTGATTCGCCCGGGCTCGCCTTGGTGCAAGGCCTCGGGAAGCTGAGCGACGACCATATTGGAGATAATCGAGCCGTCAAATGCCGTCCAGGCGATCAGGAGCAGCATGGCCGGAACCGCACTCCAGAGCGACGCATAGAGCCCGTAGTAAACCGGAAGGGAATGCAGGCTGCGCAACTGGCCATCCACCAGCTTGAATGCGCGCCGTCGCCCCATTTGAAAAGCCATCAGGCTCAGGAGGATCAGCAGGATCAACAGTATCAGCGGATTCATGGCACCATTCCGCAAAAAGTAGGGAGGCCGAGAAACCCCGACCTCCCCAGAGACATCATTACTTCATCGGGGCCATTTTCTTGGCCGACTGGGCTGCCTTGCTGCGCTCGTCATCCGGCAGCGCGATCAGGCCACGGTCGGCAAGATAGCCTTCGGGACCCCAGGCTTTCTCGCTGGTGAACTCGGCAACGAATTCGGCCAAGCCTGGAATCACGCCCACATGCGCCTTCTTCACGTAGAAGAACAGCGGACGCGACAGCGGATAATCGCCACTGGAAATGGAGTCGTAGGTGGGTCGCGATCCTTCGATCACCGTCGGCTTCACGCTCGCCAGATTTTCCTCCAGGAAGCTGTAGCCGAAGATGCCATAGGCATCCTTGTTGGCAGTCAGCTTCTGGACGATCAGGTTGTCGTTCTCACCGGCCTCGATGAACGCGCCATCTTCACGCATGGTATGGCAGGCCGCCTTGAAGGCGTCACCATCTTTCTCTTTCAACGCCTTGAGGCTGGGAAACTTTTTGCATCCCGCTTCCATGCCCAGTTCGACGAGGGCATCACGTGTGCCGGAAGTGGGCGGAGGGCCCAACACTTCGATCTTCTGCTTGGGCAGGCTGCGGTCGATGTCGCTCCACATCGTGTACGGGTTGGGAACCAGCTTGTCGCCGCCCTTGGGATCGGGCACGTCCTTGGCCAAAGCCAGGAAGAGCTGCTTGAGCTCCAGCTCCATCGGCTTGGCGTCTTTGCTGTGCGCCAGCACGATACCGTCATAGCCGACCTTGACTTCGACGATCTCCTTCACACCATTGCTGGCGCAGGTCTCTTTCTCGGAGGACTTGATGGCTCGGGAAGCGTTGGAAATGTCGGGAGTTTCCACGCCCACGCCCGAACAAAACAGTTTGAAACCGCCGCCGGTGCCCGTGGACTCGACTTTCGGCGTCTTGAACTGCCCGCTCTTGCCGAATTGTTCCGCCACGACGGTGGTGAACGGATAGACCGTCGAGGAGCCGACGATACTGATGTAATCCCGCGCCTGAGCCGCCAGAGGCGCAGCCAGCATGGCTGCCGCGGTTAAAGTGAGGTAGCCGATCTTCTTTTGCATGAAATTTCCTCTTGCATCAAATTTCGCTGATTGGACCCATGGCGAGCCTTGCGAAGAGTCTCCGCGGCTGTCCGCGCCAACACAGGCGCAAACGGTCTGCCGGGACACGCGCGATGCACTATAAGCAGGGAGAGAGAGAGCAACCACCAAACTTTATGTCACTTATGTGACGTTTTGATGTCACCGCCGTCGATTTCCTTGACCTGTTGCACGTAGGCCGCGATGTCGACCTTGCGCTCCAATCCGGCCGCGTTCATATAACGGACCGTCCCGAAAATCGGACGCTCGGGCCAGGGCCGATCGTGCAGACCGAAGATCCACCCGACGTTGGCATGGCTGTTCGGCGACAGTCCGTCGAGGAAATAGCGGTTGTTGAGCTCAAGGCACCGGGCGAACGCGGTTTCAGGGTCCGGCGACCATTCCAGGATCTTCTTTCCCCAGTACATGCGCAGATGATTGTGCATGTAGCCGGTCAGGCGGGCCTCGGTCATGGCTGCGTTCCAGTACGGGTCATGCGTGGCGGCCGCTTCCAGCGTCGCCAGGTCATAGCAATAGGGACGCGGATCCCCCGCATGCGCTTCGAGTGTTGCCCGCGCCCAGGCGGGAAGCCCCGCATAGCGATCCCAGGCCGGATGATGCAGCGTGTAGTTGTGGGCCAACTCCCGGCGCACGATCAATTCATCGAGAAACGCGTCGCGGTCCGCCGGATCCACCCCGGCTGTCTCAGTAACCTGCCGGGCCACTCGCTGAACGGCGATCTGGCCATATTGCAGATAAGGCGAAAGCCGCGAGACCGCCTCATCCTCCGGATGTCGGCGGCGGGCGGCGTACCCCATCAATCCGCAGCAGACGAACCGATCGAGCGCCTGCTCAGCGGCCTGCGATCCACCCGGGAAAAAACGCGTGACCGGACCCGGCGTTCGATCCACGGTGAGTCCGTCGCCCAACCGGTCGAGATCATGCAGCGACTCCCCGGCCAGCGCCGGCGGGCTTGCGGTCTGATGCGGCTTGGCGTCGTCCATCTGCAGGTGCTCGTTGATCTGGCGCAGGATGCGCGGACGCATGGTTCGTGCCGCAACCTCGAGCCGCTGGCTGGCCAGATCCGCCGGCACCACGACGTCGGTCTCCACCTGCCACACGACGCAGGGAGACTGCTCGGCCACCATCTGGCGCCACGTCGCCAGCGGCGGCAGATAGGCGCGATCGCAAACGATGCCTGCCACATCAGGCGACAATTCCAGAATCACCGATGTCGGTTCACCCCAGCGCAGCAGCAGCGGAATGCCGAACCGCGCCAACTCCCGCTCGGTCTCGGCCAAGCCTTCAAGCATGAACCGAAAATGCCGCAGCGCAGCGCCGGGGTAGTCCCGCATCAGTCCAAAGGCCACCACCACCGGCACCCCCAGACGATGTGCCTGGCCACAGGCGAACAGGAGGGCCGGATTGTCCCGCGCGCGCTGCGCCTGCTGCATCCAGTAGAGCACGGGACCGTTCGGCTGCCACGGCCGATCGTTCAGCCGCCGCACCCGATCGGGGTGAATGAACGGCGCCGCGGCGCAGTCCGGACTCATGGGACCGGTTCAATGGTGGGATAGAAGTGCGCGTTCATGCGCTCGACGAACGCAACCAGATTGGCGTGACTCGCCACGGTTTCCTTGATGAGCGAATCCACCGGAAAGGCCAGTGTCCCCGCCAGAAAGGCATGAGCCACCGCGTCGACCGAGTGCGCCTGATCGCCAAGCAGGAACGGCCGGGACCCGAGCAGGACCGCCAGGGCATCCATATCCTCCGCGCCCATGGCCTCGATCTCGGGTGACTCATGCCGGCCGATCCCCTGGCCACGCAGATCGCGTCCCAGCTGGCGCCGAACCAGACGCGGAACCACCTCGCGCAGCGGCCGCGGCAATGCGCCGAAGAACACCTCGCGGGTGACGGCCCAGCCCTGCGGGTCGATCCATCGACCATGGAGCATGACCCAGTAGAAATGTTCTTCGAGCATGCGCGTGATGGTCATCGAAAGGGCTCGTTGCGGCGCCCCCAATCCGGCATCCGGATCAACGTTGTATTGCGCGCGCAGATAATCCAGGATCAGCTGCGAATCCCCAAGCTTCAGATCGCCATCTTCGATATAGGGCAACTTGCCCTTCGGCGCCTTGCGCGGATCGCCCAGCAGTGGGTGATAAGCCAGCCCGGTCATGCGCAGCCACGTTTCCACCTTCATGCAGAAAGGACTGGCGCTGGATAGCCCGTAGGCCGGGGGGAACTGATAGAGCCGGATCATGCATTCCTCCGGTTGCAACTGAGCCTTCCCGCCTTATAGCCGAAACTGCCGGCAGCGGCCACATCGGCACAAAAAAATCCCGGCCGAAGCCGGGACAGGAGCCCACAAACGTCATGAGCGCCACGAGAGGCGCTCCGGATGAGGAAATCGCAATCTACACCGAGCTCCGCAATTGCGGTTGGGCTGCCAACGACAGGTCGGATGCCGGAACAGCGACCCGGGCATAACCGTAGAGACCCGCGGCCATCGTCAGATAAGCCAGGGCGGTGGCGGGATTGTGACCCAAACCGATCGATTCACTATGCATGAAACCCATGAAGGTCATGACCGCGCCGGCCAGCGCGAAGCCGGCAGCACGTTGATAGGCCCGATCGATGATGCAGGCCGCCACCGCAGCCAGGATGAGACTGGTCAGGATGGCGCCGCTGCCGAGCAGTTCGAGGCCGTGATAGAGCACACCGCTGCCGGCCAGCTTGTCGAGACCGACCGCTGCGGCATTCGTGCCGGCGGCGCCCAGCGCATTGTCGATCATCAGCTTGCCCCAACCGGCGACCTGGGGAATCAGGGCCAGCACGACCGCCGGGGCATGGCTCTTCGGCACCTCCTGAAAGGCTTGGGCGCCGATCAGCATGCCGATGTAGAGCAGGATGGGCGAGATGGCCACCACCGGGATCAGCGCCATCAGCACCGCGACGATGCCGAACCAGGACAGGATCAGCACCATCACGCCCGTTGCGGCCGAGTAGCCGATCCGGCCGCCGATCGCCTTCCAGCCCGGATGGCCGATGTAGACGGCGTTGATGAAAGGATTGCCGAGCAGGCAGCCGATCAGGCTCACCACGCCATCGACGGTGATCACGCGCGTGGTCGGAAAATGATCGCCGCCGGCCTCGGCGCTCTCCACATTGTCCATGGCCTCGACGAGGTCGTAGATGCCGAACGGAATGGCCGTGACCAGGATCACGCCCAGGTACTCGAAACCGCCGAACACGTGGCCCACCGCCGGCAGCGGCACCGAGAAGCCGAAGCCTGCGAAGGACGCACCGAGCTTGTCGAGGCTCATGCCGCCGAAGCTGAAGCCCAAAGCGAGCCCACCCCAGGCGAGCAGCGAACCGACACCGATGGCGACCAGCCCCGCCGGAACGCCGCGCCAGTAGCGTACGCCCCCGAACCAGCTCGCCAGCAGAATCACGAAGCAGACCAGCCCGATAACCGGGTCCATGTACATCTCGAGCGCCGGCCGCATGGCGATGAAAGCGATGGAGACACCCGCCAGCGCCCCGAGCAATGCGGCGCGCGGGGTGATCTTCTTGATGTACGGCGCGACGAAGCCGCCCAGCATGAGCACGAAGCTCTGGATGAACACCCAGGTCAGCCCCGCCTCCCAGCCCTTGATGGGATCGCCGGCCATGGCGGCAATGGGCAGCATGATCACGAACACCACCACGAACATGTGCGGCACGCTGATGCCCGATGGCAGCGCGCACACCGTGTCCCGGCCTTCTTTCTTGGCAAGCTGAAAAGCCAGCCAGGCGTAGTAGCCCGTGGACAGGAATAGCATCAGCCCGGTGGCGGGCAGGATGCGCCCGAACACGATGTCGTCCGGCAGCTTCAGGACGTAGCGCAGCAGCGCAGTCAGCGTGAGCAGGTTGACCAGGATATTGGTGCCGAAGCCAAAAAACGCATTCCAGTCGCCGGGCGACCAGATTTTTGCAGCCGTGCCGTTCATGCGGGAAACCTCTGAGAAGGGTTGAAGGAGCGAGTTCAGGCGGCCGCGCGGGTGAGTGCGCTGCACACCCGTGCCGAGTCGGACACCCAGCCGAAGATGCCGCCCTGGGCAGTGATCATGGCCAGCGCGACCCGGTGAAATTCAGGGAAGTAGGACCCCACGGCATCGCTCACCACCAGGCACTCGAAACCCCGGTCGTTCGCCTCGCGCACCGTGGTGTGTACGCACACCTCGGTCGTCACACCGGCAACCAGGAGAGTACGGATGCCCGCGTTGGCAAGAATCAGGGCCAGATCGGTCTGGTAGAAGGCGCCCTTACCCGGCTTGTCGAGGACCGGTTCGCGCGGCGCAGGGGCCAGTTCGGGAACGATGCCGTGGCCCGGCTCGCCGCGGATCAGGATGCGACCCATGGGTCCGGGATCGCCGATGCGCTTGGGCCCACCGCCACGGGCCAGCTTGGAGGGCGGCGCGTCCGAGAGGTCCGGGCGGTGACCCTCGCGGGTGTGGATGATCAACAGGCCGGCCGCGCGTGCAGCCGCCAGCAGCGCTTGACAGGGCCCGATTGCGCTTCGCAGCAGCGAGACATCGTTGCCCAACATCGCGCCGAACCCCCCGGGTTCAAGGAAATCGCGCTGCATGTCGATGATGATCAGCGCAGTCGAAGAGACCTCCAGACGAAGCGGTTCGGTATCCAGCAAGGACATGGGGTTCGCCCTCCGGTTTATTCATACATCATTGCATACAATGCAATCCGCATACCGATTCCGTCGCTTACGGACCGGCGGGGACGTCAACAGCCAACAAACTGAAAGGATTGGAAAAAATATGCCGTGACTTACTGGATGGCCGGAGTGGTTCAGTGCTGGCCGCGCACCGTCCTGGACCGTCGTTCGCAGGCTGCGCCATCGTGGCGCATCTGCCTTAAACAAAGCGCACGGGCCGTTCCCAGATGGCCAGCACGACGCAGCCCCCGGCACTGCGCACGGCATGGCGTGAACCCGGCGGGTTGACCAGCAGAGTGCCGGCCGGATAGCAGCCGCGCTCATCTTCCTGTGCGCCCTCGAGAACCAGGATGTACTCGTAGCCGACGTGCTCATGGGCCGGGACGCGGGCACCGGCCGCATAGCGCAGCAAGGCCGCGCGCAAGCCGCTCGGAGTGGCTTCATGCAACGGCACCTGCTCGATGCCCTCGCGAAACGGCTGCCACGACCACGCCCCGGCATCGAAACCCGCGGCCAGCGACAGCAGCGGGAGCGCACGTCGTTGGAAATCCCCTCCGTCGCTCAAGCGATCGCCTCCATCAGCGCGCCGGACGTCGCCACGGCGCCGAACACGCCGCCCTGCATGGTCACCATCTTGAGCGCTGCCAGATGGTTGCCGTGGTCGGTGGCGCCGCAGCAGTCGGCCAGAATGAGGCATTCGAAGCCGCGGTCATTGGCTTCGCGCATCGTCGTGTGCACACACACGTCGGTCGTGATGCCGGTCAGCACGAGATTGCGGATGCCGCGCGTGTGCAGCAGGAGGTCGAGGTCCGTGGCGCAGAAGCTGCCCTTGCCGGGCTTGTCGATGACGGGTTCGCCGGGCAGGGGTCTGAGTTCCGGAATAATCTCCCAGCCCGGCTCGCCGCGCACCAGAATCCGCCCGCAAGGGCCAGCATCGCCGATCCCCGCCCCAATGCGTTGCGAACGCCAGCGCTTGTTGGCCGGCAGGTCGGCCAGATCCGGCCGATGACCCTCGCGGGTGTGAATGACGTGGTAGCCGCCGGTGCGAAAGGCGTTGAGCACCGAGCGGATGGGCTCGATCGGCGCGCGCGTCAGCGAGAGGTCGTAGCCCATGGTGTCGACATAGCCGCCCGGGCCGCAGAAGTCGGTCTGCATGTCGATGATGATCAGGGCCGTGTTGGCGGGCTTGAGATCGCCGTCGTAAGGCCAGGGGTAGGGATTGGCATCGAGGTGGATGGAATTCACGTTGACCTCCGGGAAAACGACAGGGATGGCGGCCCGAAACGCATGCAGCAAGGACCGTGCACGTGCTCAGCGCCCGGCGAGCCACGCCCGCCAGCCGCCGTGGATCGTGATGTCGGTAGCGCCGGCGATCGAAGCGGGTTCGCACAGGAATCCCTTCACAGCGCGGCCGCCCTCGAGTGCGATGGTGCCGATGGCGAGCGGCGCCGGCACGCCGGCGAGAAAGGCACCGACCTCGGCAAGCGGCAGGCACCAGACTTCGAGCTCGATGGCGGCGCCGGTCGCATCGCGCACCATGCCCGGGCGTGGCGGATCGAAGCCGGCCAGCGCGTACAGGCGATAGCCGGGCACGGTGCGGGTGCGTTCGAGGAAACGCGCACCGCGCTCGGTGAGTTCATGGTTCAGCGCCAGGCCCTGCATGTGGCCCCCGCAGACGGCGAGCTCGAGTGTCGCGGACTGGTTGTCCGCGGCATACGCGGGCATGTCGGCCAGCGCCAGGCCGGTGGCGCCGGTGGTGCTGTTGAGCGCCCGGTGCAGACGGTCCGCCAGTGCAAGCAATACCCCGTCGTGCCCGGCCGGTGCCTGAACGGTCACGCCGAACGGCAGGCCGGACGGCAGGAAACCCGCCGGCACCGCCACGGCGCACAGATCCAGCAGATTCATGTGGTTGGTGTAGTGGCCGAGGCGGGTATTGAGCGCCACCGGGTCGGCCAGCACCGCCGCGCGCGCGTAGACGGCGGGAATGGTCGGCGTTAGTAAGCAGTCGATGTCGCCCCACAGCGGTTCGACCATGCGGCGCAGCGCGCGCAGCTGATAGTCGGCGGCGAAGGCGTCGGCGGCCATGAAGCGATCGGCACCCAGGATGATGTCGCGCACCACCGGCAGCACCGCGTCCGGCCGACGGTCCAGAAAATCGCCGATGGCGAGCCGGCGCTCCGTCAACCACGGCCCCTCGTAGAGCAGGCGCGCGGCTTTGCGAAATGGGGTGTAGTCGACCGGCACGGCCGTGCCGCCGAGCGCTTCGAACGCCGCGACGGTACGCGCGAAGGCCTCGGCACCGGCTGCATCACCGTCGAAGTCGAGCTGATCGGATTGCGGCACGCCGAAGCGGAACACGGCACGGCTCGCGAGCACCCCCGGCCAGTCCGCGCGCGCGAACGGGTCCTCGGCATCGAAGCCGGCAATGACATCCAGCACCGTCGCCGCGTCGGCGCAGGTCAGCGCGAATACCGACACGCAATCGAGCGAGCGACAGGCCGGCAGCACGCCACGGCTGCTGACGCGGCCGCGGCTCGGTTTGAGGCCGACGAGATTGCCGAGCGCGGCGGGCACTCGGCCCGAGCCCGCGGTATCGGTGCCCAAAGAAAAGCTCACCAGGCCGTGCGCGAGAGCCAACGCCGAGCCGGAGCTCGAACCGCCGCAGATGTAGCGGGCATCGAAGGCATTGACCGGCGCACCGAAAGGGGTGCGCGTGCCGGACAGGCCGGTCGCAAACTGGTCCATATTGGTCTTGCCGACCAGCATCGCACCGGCCTCCAGCAGGCGCTGCACGGCGGGCGCTGTATGCGCCGGTACATAGGCGAAATCGGGACAGGCGGCGGTGGTCGGCAGGCCGGCGACGTCGAGGTTGTCCTTGACCGCGAAGGGCACGCCGTGCAATGCACCACGCGCCGCTGGCGGCAGGGCGTCGAGCGCGGCGGCGCGGTCGCGCAGGACTGCGTCCGGAACTTCGGTGATCCAGATGCCGTCCGCGGTGACCGCCCGGCGCCGCGCGATGAGCTGCCCGGCCACCGCCTGCGCTGTCGTGCCGTTCGCGAGCGACCGCTGCAGAGCCGAAAGATCCGGGAGCGGTTCATCGTCGTGATCCTCGGAAGGGGGCGTCCTCCTTACCAGATCCATTTCACCATCACCTGAGGCACATCTTCATCCATGCCGTCGATGCCGAACTTGTTGCGCCAGATCTGATACTCGACACCGACCTGCAATTTGTTCTCGCCCAGTTCCGTCAACGCACCGACATCGACCAACAGGCGCGGGGCGCTGATGATGTTGTCCTCCAGCGGGTCTTCGCCCCAGGCGTAGTCGAAGAAACCCTCGAAGACCATGGGGACCGGCCCGAGCTTGAACGGCGCACCCCATACGAGCGTGATCTGCTGGCCGGAATCAATGGCCGAGTCCTGGCTATCGCGGATGTACCAGTTGAACTGGAAGAACTGCAGGCCGGGAAGCTTGAGATCCACTGCCAGCCCATACAGCAGCGTCTGTTCCACCGGGGACTCGGGAATTTCGAGCGTGGCCGTGAAGAGGATGTCCTTCACGATGCCCGCCGACAGTTCATGCCCGGCGAAGATGTTGCCGAGCGACAGTCGCGGCGACAGTTCGGCGTAGTAGGCCGCGCTCGTCTCTGCGGTGGTCCCGAAACCGTCGCCTTTACCGAAGGGGTTGGTGATATCGACGAAAAAGAAGTTGTCGCCGTACTTCCAGGTATTGAAGTGCTCGACCGTGATGATCCCGGCCTCATCGTCTTCGGAGAAGCCCCCCTCCGGGTCGAAGTCTGCGTACCGTGTGCCGTGGAGATACTGGATGTTGGTCGTGGCGAAAGTCGCCGAGCCGGCGTAGGCAGCACCGGTGAAGATCGTCAGAACACCGACGCCGCTGAGCGCGGTGATGGCGGGATAGCGACAGGCTGCATGCATGATCCAGTCCCCTGAGTAGAGTGGGCCACCCCCTTTGGTATCCCACGTTGCATGCAATAACGAGCACAAAGTATGCCGCACACCGAAATGCGCCATGATTCGCCGCATTCCGCTCGAATTGCCGGCGACCGGTCGGGCAGGCCCGTCATCCTGCCCCAACTTCGCGCAAAGGGTGATCCGCGATAGTGCGGGCAGGTCTGCACAAACGCGCGTGATATGCCATGATGAATGCCAAGTCGTATACCGGGATTTCAGCCCCCCATGCCGAATCGTCCGTCAGCCCATGCCGTCTACAGCGAGCTCAAGGATCGCATCCTCGGATTTACGCTGTATCCGGGGACACGCGTCACCGAAACGGAGCTGGCGGAGGATTTCGGGGTGAGCCGAACGCCGATCCGGGAAGCGCTGCAGCGTCTAGCAGCAGAAGGATTCGTCACGATCAGGCCGAAGCAGGGCTGTTTCGTGCGGGAACTCGACATCGAGGAAATCGATCAGCTTTATCAGGTCCGCATTGCGCTCGAGTCGCTGGCCCTCGAGTTGGCCCAGGCGCACATGCCTCGATCAGCGCTGGAGTCTCTCGCCCGTGACTGGGACCCGGGCCAGTCGGACAAGGCACCGGTCTCGGTCGATGCGATGGCTCAGCGCGACGAAAGCTTTCACATTACGCTGGCCCAAGGCTCTGGAAACCGTGTGCTGGCCGGCTTGCTCCAGGATGTGAATGCCCGCATCCACATCATCCGCCGACTGGATTTCACGGACCGGGAGCGGATCGATGTGACCTACACGGAACATCACCGCATCGCCGAGCTGCTTCTGGCTCGCAATCTGAGTGCCGCGCGCGAGCTGATGAGCGAACACATCCGTTACAGCCAGGAATTCGCACGGACGCTGACGCTGCGCCGGCTCGCCGATCTGCGCCGGGCCGCTCCCGGTTCGTCGGGAAACGGCTAGCGCCCGCCACGTCTGACCGATCATCCGGGCTTGCCGTGCAAAGCAACCCGGTTGAGCCGCAATGCGTTGGTGATGACGGAGACGGAAGAGAGGCTCATCGCCGCGGCTGCGAGCATGGGCGAGAGCAACAAGCCGAAAAACGGGTACAACAGGCCAGCCGCGATGGGAACCCCCAGGCTGTTGTAAACGAAGGCGAAAAATAAGTTCTGGCGAATGTTGCGCAGCGTCGCCTGAGATAGCCGCCGGGCCCGGACGATCCCGGTCAGATCGCCCTTCACCAGCGTGACCCCGGCGCTTTCCATGGCCACATCCGTGCCGGTACCCATGGCAATGCCCACATGGGCCTGCGCCAGAGCGGGAGCGTCGTTGATGCCATCGCCGGCCATGGCCACCTTGCGGCCTTGAGACTGCAGCTCGCGCACCTTGGCGGCTTTCTCATCGGGCATGACGCCGGCAATCACCTCGTCGATGCCGAGCGGTTCGGCCACGGCGCGGGCCGTGGCTTCGTTGTCCCCCGTCATCATGACGATTCGCAGTCCTTCGCGGTGCAAGGCCGACAGGGCTTCAGCGGTGGTTTCCTTCACCGGATCGGCCACCCCCACCAAACCGGCGCAGCGTCCGTCCACCGCCACCCACATGACGGTCTGTCCGGCACTCCGCAAGGATTCGGCGCGGACGCGATGGGCCGAGAAATCCACCGCCAGCGTTTCCATCAACGCGGCGTTGCCGAGCGCCACCTCACGCCCGTCAATCCGGCCGCGGACTCCCTGGCCGGTCACCGACTCGAAGTGTTCCGCCTTCCCGGGCCGAACCCCGCGCGCCTCGGCGCCCCGCACAATGGCCGCCGCCAGGGGATGCTCGCTGCCCTGTTCCAGGCCGGCGGCAAGGCGAAGCAGTTCCGGTTCGTCCACATCGCCGGTCGCCTCGACCGTCACCAGTTCGGGATGGCCCTCGGTCAAGGTGCCGGTCTTGTCCACCACCAGCGTATCGATCTCGCGCAGCACCTCGATGGCCTCGGCGTTCTTGAACAGCACCCCGGTTCCGGCACCACGGCCGGTGGCCACCATGATGGAAATCGGCGTCGCCAGACCCAACGCGCACGGACAGGCGATGATCAGCACCGCCACGGCGTTGATCAAGCCATGGGCCAGTCGGGGTTCCGGGCCCCAAAGCCCCCAGATCACGAATGTGGCGACCGCAACGGCCACCACGGTCGGCACGAAGTACGCCGCCACGGTGTCGGCCAGTTTCTGGATCGGTGCACGGCTGCGCTGGGCATCGGCCACCATCTGCACGATCTGGGAAAGCAGGGTATCCGCGCCCACCCGCTCGGCCGCCATCACCAGCGCGCCGGTCCCGTTCACGGTGGCGCCAATCACGGCATCGCCCGCCGCTTTTTCCACCGGGATGGGCTCGCCGGTGATCATCGATTCATCCACCGCGCTTTGCCCTTCCAGCACCTGACCGTCCACCGGAATCTTCTCGCCCGGCCGGACCCGCAGGCGATCCCCGGGTTGAATCTGATCCAGCGGCACGTCCTGCTCAGTGCCATCGGATCCGATGCGCCGCGCAGTCTTGGGGGCCAGCCCCAGCAGGGCCCGGATGGCCGCCCCGGTTCGGCTGCGCGCCCGCAGTTCCAACACCTGACCGATGATCACCAATGTGGTAATCACCGCAGCGGCTTCGAAGTAGACTGCCACACGCCCGCCGTGGTCCCGAAACGCGGCCGGGAAGAGATCCGGAAACAGCGTCGCCACCACACTGTAGCCATAGGCCACGCCGACCCCCAGCGCAATCAGGGTGAACATGTTCAGGCTGCGATTGACCAGGGAGCGATAGGCCCGGGTGAAGAAAAACGAGCCGGCCCAGGCCACCACCGGCGTGGTCAGCGCCAGCTCGAACCCGTCCCAGAAGCCGGGTGAACCCAGCCGTGCGAGCAGCGCAGCGAACCCGGGGACCATCTCGCCCATGGCGACGATGAACACCGGCACCGAAAGCACCACGCTCACCCAGAACCGGCGCATCATGTCGCGCAGTTCGGGATTATCGTCATCCGCTAACGTCACGGTACGGGGCTCCAGCGCCATTCCGCAGATGGGACAATCACCCGGTTCGTCCCGAACGATCTCCGGGTGCATGGGACAGGTCCACTGTGTCGCCGTAGCGGGCGCGGCCGGCGTTTCTCGCTCCAGGGCCATCCCGCATTTGGGGCATGATCCCGGTTGGTCCGTCTTCACATCCGGGCACATGGGGCAAACGTAGGAACCCGGCGCGGCTTGCCTGGCCGATTCGGCCGTGCGGTCGAGATAGCGCGCCGGCTCGGCCGCGAATTTGTCCGCACAGCGCGTTGAGCAGAAAACATAGCGTCGACCTTCATGATGACGCTCCGGGGCGTGCTCCGGGTCGCGGACGGTCATACCGCAAACCGGATCACGCGCCATACCACTGGCGTCATTGGCGTGATGATGCTCATGGGCCATGTTGCAACCTCCCCGCGCATGGTGGCGCGATCGGTGACTGTCCAGTCCCACTCTACCGAACCCGCCCCCTGCAATGCCAAACCTCACCGGCAGCCCAATGACCCCATTTCGCCGAGCTCTAGTGGCAAACTGCCGATGACCCGGGACACCCTTTGAGCTGTGCCTTGCGCGCTGCTTTAGGCTATCGTCCGATTGGCATCGTGAACGGAGTAGGCACGTGAAAAACCGGACCGGGCGGCTGTCGCGGCGAGAGCTTCTGCAATGGGGGGGTGCCCTGGGCTTGGCCATGGGGCTCGCACCGTGGCAGGCGTTGCGCGCCGCTTCGATGTCTTCGCTCGGAAACGGAACCCCGGACGATCCGCTCGAACTGACCATTGCGCAATGGCCGCTCCGGATCGCCGAGCGCCGCAGCACCGCCGTGGCCCTCAATGGGCAGGTGCCGGGGCCCTTGATCCGGCTGCGCGAAGGTCAGGATTTCGTGGCGCGGGTCCACAATCGTCTGGATCAGGAGACCTCCATCCACTGGCACGGCCTGCTGCTGCCAGCCGGCATGGATGGCGTGCCGGGGGTGAGCTTCGCGGGAATCCGTCCCGGCGCGACTTTCACCTACCGGTTTCCCATTCGCCAGCACGGCACCTACTGGTATCACAGCCACAGCGGCATGCAGGAGCAGCGCGGACACTATGGCGCGCTCATCATCGACCCTGCCGGGCCCGACCCGGTCGCCTTTGAACGCGAACATGTCGTGATCCTGTCGGACTGGCTGCACACCGATCCGCATCACATGATGGCGCAGCTCAAACAGCAGAGCGATGCCGACAATTTCCAGAAACCGACGCTGATGAGTCTGGTCGACGAAGCCCGGCAAAGCACTTGGCGCGCTGCCGTGCGCAACAGGCTCGACTGGGCGGCGATGCGCATGAACCCGAGCGACATCGCCGACATCACCAGCCACAGCTACACCTACCTGCTGAACGGGCAGGCATACGATGCGCCGTGGGAAGGCCGGTTCACGCCGGGCGAGCGCGTGCGGCTGCGCATCATCAACGCCGCCAGCATGAGCTACTTCAACATGCGCATCCCCGGTCTGCGCATGACCGTGGTCCAGGCGGACGGCCAGAACGTGGCGCCGGTGACGGTGGACGAACTGCAGATCGCCGTGGCCGAAACCTATGATGTCGTCGTGACACCGACCGAGGATCGAGCCTACGCGCTGTTCGCCGAGTCCATGGACCGCAGCGGCTACGCCTGCGGCTTTCTGAGCCCGCGCCCGGGATTGCGCGCCGAGCTGCCGGCCCTGCGCGCACCGCCACGCCGCACCATGATCGACATGGGCATGGCCCCGCACGCGGGGCATGGGATGGACCACGGTGTCGCCGCTGAGGAAACGCAGCGACCGGCCGGCCACCATGGGGTGCCCCCCCATTCACCCGAGGCGCACGGCGAGCCGGTCTCCGGCGCAGCGCCCCACGTCCATCACGAAGCGGCTGCCAGCGGAGCGCCACTGCCCCGAAGCGAGCCGGGGCCGATCGTGGCCCACCATGGCCCCGACACCCACGGTCCGGGTAATGCCAGCATTGCCGAGGTGCAGCGCAACCGGCTGGCCGAACCGGGCACCGGCCTAGCCGACGTGAACCATCGCGTGCTGGTTTACACCGACCTCAGGCGGCTTGCTCATGATTTCGACGCGCGTCCGCCGGCCCGCGAGCTCGAACTGCATTTGACCGGCCACATGTCGCGCTATCTGTGGTCCTTCGATGGCCGCAAGTATTCCGACGCCCCGGAACCGATCCACTTCCGCCACGGCGAGCGGCTGCGTCTAATCCTGGTCAACGACACCATGATGGAGCACCCGATCCATCTGCACGGCATGTGGATGGAACTCGAAAACGGCCATGGACCTCACATCCCACGCAAGCACACCATCAGCGTCAAGCCGGCCGAACGGCTTTCGGCGCTGATCTCCGCCGACGCATCGGGGGACTGGGCTTTTCACTGTCATCTGCTCTATCACATGGATCTGGGCATGTTCCGTGTCGTGCGGGTCGGCTGAGGGAGGCGGCATGGGTGTGCAATCAGGGCGCCGGATTCTGCTCGGACTGGCCGCGACGCTCGGCTTCACGGCTCAAGCCGTCGCGGCCGCCGATGCCGACCCGACGACGCAGGCAGGAGCTTGGCCAGCGCCCATCGAGGACGATGCGATTTACCACCGCCTGCTCCTCGATCAATTCGAGTACCGTGCCGGCGATGCCGATGAGGCGGCCTTGGCCTGGGATGTGCTGGGTTGGGTCGGCGGTGACCATCGGCGTCTGTGGCTGGAAAGCGAAGGGCACCATCGCACGCGGGACCACCAAACCGAGATCGGTCGACTCGACGTCTATTACGGCCGACTGATTGCACCGTACTGGGATCTTCTAGGCGGGGTCGGCTATCAGCGTCACGCAGGCATGGACGACGACCCGGAGCGGCTTGCCGCCGTCATTGCGCTGCACGGCCTCTTGCCTTACCGCCTCGAGATCGATGCCACGGCGCGGTTGGATGAACAAGGCCTCCTGACCGGACGCCTGGAAGCCGAATCGGAGCTCCTGATCACTCAGCGCCTGATCCTACAGCCGCGCATCGAACTCAGCGCCGCGGCTCGGGAGGATCACGCGTTCGATCTCGGTGCCGGACTCACCAGCGCCACGGCGGGCCTGCGCCTGCGCTATGAAATCGATCGGCAGTTCGCCCCCTACGTCGGCTGGTCCTGGACCCGCAAGCTCGCTGGCACCGCAGATCTGGCGCGCGAGGGCGGTGAGGCCGTCCGCGAGTCGACGCTGGTCACGGGTGTGCGGATCTGGTTCTGATCGGGCGCGCCGATGATGCGACCGGGATCGCTCATGACGATTCAAAGTCCAGCTCCCGATCCATCGCCGCCGGGTCGCTCGCCGGCCCCGTGCTGGATATCATCGGACCACCCGACCATGCTGCAACCGCCCGACAATGCGGGGCACAGTGCCGCCGACACTGGGTAACGCGGGCCTGTGGCTGCGCGCCTGGATATTGACGGCTTGGCAAATCTGTTGCCCGCCGATCATACCCGCTGCCTGCCATGGGGCCGCATCGAAACGACCACGGCCGATTCGCCCAGGCCGATCCAGGCGACCGGATCCATGCGCCAACAGCCGCGCCGGGACGTCGGGATTACTGCGCCGTATCGCTTCATGCGTGGTCCGGATCTGCAAACTGAGCGCCATCGCTGCTACCGACGAGCGCCGAACCGCCGCACTTGGAAGTCTGCCATGGGCCTCGGGCTTGGGCACGCCAATCAGACGATACCCTGCCATCGACGCATGATCGGCGCCACGCCACGCGACCTCTCCCGGTCTATTTGATGACGGCGCGTTGCGTTTGTCAGGGCGTCTTTCTTGCGACCCTCCCGGATCGATCCGGGAGCTTCCATCCGCTCAGGAGAAATCTTCATGAAAGTCCCCGACCGGACTCGCCTGATCCAGACGACCGATGATGTCGTGCGCTACGCCACGCGCATCGGCCTGCTCAAGGCGGCACGCAATCCGGACAATCGGGATCGACGTTTCTCCGAAGCCGGCCGGCCTCGACCGTTTGCTTCATTCGCCGTGCGCGCGCCCTGGGGGGTGCGCTCGAGGACATCGCGTTGCTGCTGCAGCGGCTGGAAGGCGGCGAAGCCTCCGGGGAATGGCTGCATGATTGGCTCGTGGCCCGTCGTCGCCATACCCGGCAAACGCGGGCACAACGCCACAGTCAGGTCTGTCAGCTCGACCCGCTGGTGGCGCAAGCCGCCCGACCCAGACCGGTCGAATGCGCGCTGCCCGAGGTGACCCGATGACTGACCGCACAAGGGCAGGCGTTTCAGCCGGCCGGTTGGCGGGCCTGCCGAACGGACGCTATGGTGTGACTTCGGTGAGCGCATCCAGGCAGGAGCATGGCCATGCTCGATGAATTCCTCCATGAACCCCGCGTGGCCTATTTCTCCATGGAAATCGCGCTGCGCAACGAAATCCCCACCTATGCCGGTGGCCTGGGCGTGCTTGCGGGGGACACGGTCCGCGCAGCAGCGGATCTGACACTGCCTTTGGTGGCCGTAAGCCTGATCAGCCGAGAAGGCTATTTCCGGCAGGAACTCGATGCGCAGGGCCGGCAGGTCGAGCAGCCGGCGTCCTGGAACCCGGCGGCATTCGCCCGACCGCTCGACGCCAAGATTGCCGTGTCGATCGACAGTCAACCGGTCTGGATCGGCGCCTGGCTGTATGTCCTCGAAGGCCACATGGGTGGGCGCCAACCGGTGTTGCTGCTCGACACCGATCTTGCGGAAAACAGTCCGGAAAATCGCGCCATCACCCATTTTCTCTACGGCGGGGACGAACGTTACCGGCTCAAGCAGGAAATCGTCCTGGGTATCGGCGGGGTTCGGATGCTGCAGGCGCTTGGATTTAGAGATATTCGCCAGTATCACATGAACGAAGGTCACTCGGCTCTGCTGGGGTTGGAACTGCTGCGCCGCTACAGTTATCCGCCAGAAGGCCTGCGTCCGGGCGAATCGCCCTACGATCTGCCGCGGGTGCGCGAGCAGTGCAACTTCACCACCCATACCCCGGTGGAAGCGGGTCACGACCGCTTCACCTATGACCTGGTTCGGCAGGTGCTCAACCATCCCATCGACGAGGCCACGCTCAAGCATCTGGCGGGTGAGGACAATCTCAACATGACCCGTCTGGCGCTCAATCTCAGCGAGTATGTGAACGGCGTGGCCGAGCGGCACGCCGAGGTTTCGCAGCGCATGTTCCCCAGCTATCACATTCACGCCATCACCAACGGTGTACATCCCTTCACGTGGACAGCCGAATCCTTCCGGAAGCTTTATGACCGCTATCTGCCGGGCTGGTGTCACGAGCCGGAGCGGCTGGTGCGCGCCGATTGCTCCCTGCCCGATGACGGCATCTGGAACGCCCATAGCGACGCCAAGCGAGCGCTGATCGAACACGTGCAACAGCGAACCGGCGTGGCCTTGGATGCCCAACAGCCGGTGATCGGATTCGCCCGGCGCATGACCGCATACAAGCGGCCCGACCTGCTCTTCACCGACATCGAACGCCTGAAAGCCATTGCACACCGCTATCCCTTCCAGATCGTCCTGGCGGGCAAGGCACACCCGCATGATGAAGGGGGCAAACGACTCATCGAGCAATTGCATCGCCATGCCCGGACCCTGGCCGATACGCTGCCAATCGCCTATCTCCCGGAATACGATCTGGATACGGCCCGGTTGCTGACCGCGGGTGCCGACATCTGGCTCAACACACCGCTGCGCCCGCTGGAGGCTTCTGGAACGAGCGGCATGAAGGCCGCCTTCAACGGCGTGCCGTCACTCAGCATCCTCGACGGCTGGTGGATCGAAGGGTGTATCGAAGGCGTCACCGGATGGGCCATCGGCGATCATGCGGACACCAGCGACGGCGATGCCCGTGCGCTCTACGACAAGCTCGAACGAACCGTGTTGCCACTGTTCCATGACGGCGGCGATGCTGGCTGGATCGCTCTGATGCGCGGCGCGATCAGCAAGAACGCCAGCTACTTCAACAGCCATCGCATGATGCGTCGCTATGCCACCGAGGCCTATATTCGCTGATCCCAGGGCTCGACATCCATCGATTGAGATCCGGCCAATCAAACCCTATGGTTCGGGAAACAACCGGCGGACATGCACCGTCATCAGCCTGCTCGAAGAAACGCTGCATCAACGACGCATGTGATTCCGACGAGAAACCCGCGCACCCATTGGCTTGAGGAGGACGCCCACCGGGCGGGCCACCGGCTAGCGGTCAGCGTCGGTGCGGATCAAGAGCGCATCCATCCCGTTGGACTTCAGCTGCGCCTTGGTGGCTTCGACCCGCTGCAGATCGGTCAGCGGCCCGATACGAACCCGATGCCAGGTCTCGCCGCTGCCCAGCGTGGCCACTTCGATGCGGGCTTCCAGCCCCAATAGAGCGAGGCTGGCCTTGACCCGGTCGGCGTCCTCGAATTTGCGATAAGACCCGACCTGGAGGATGTATCGTGCCGATGGAGACGCGGCAGGAGGCGGCGGTGCAGGTGCCGGCGAGGTCGTCGCCACGCTTGGCGGCTTGGGCTCCTCGGGCATGGGGATGACGACTTCGCCTTCCTTGAGCAGCTCGTAGAAATCGTAGCGCTCCTGGTCCGGTGCGGCGAACGGGGGATCGGACGCTTCGGGTTCGGCCCCCTTGTCCGGCGTCGCCTGGACCGCCGGCCGTTCCTGCCCCACCGGCCCCGGTGCGGGCACCAGTCGCGATGGCTTGTTCTGACTGATATAGAACACGGCCGCACCCGCCACGCCCAAGGCCAAGCCGAGCAATAGCCAAGCCCAGCCGGGAAGGCCTCCCCCGATGTTCCGTTGAACGGGGCGCCGCCGGTTATGGACGACGCGCCGCGCAGTCCGATCGGAGCGGGAGCGGCCAGCCATCTTTACATCCGCTCCGGAGCCGACACACCGAGCAACGCAAGGCCATTGCGCAAGACCTGACGCACGCTGGCAATCAGGCACAAACGCGCATTGCGCACCGCCGAATCGGCGACCAGAAAGGTCTCGGCGTTATAGTACGCGTGAAAATCCTGCGCCAGATCGCGCAGATAGTGTGCGATGTGATGGGGGGCGTGCTGCCGGGCGGCAACCTCGATTGTTTCGGGATAGCGCGCCAGCATGACCATCAACGCCCTTTCATGTGTGCTATCCAGCTTGGGCAACTCTGCGGCCGCGGGCTCGAAATGCTCGCCTCGCTCGGCCAACTGGTTGAACACGCTACAGACCCGGGCGTGTGCATACTGGACATAGTAGACCGGATTATCGGCGCTTTGCGACTTGGCAAGCTCCAAATCGAAATCCAGATGCTGTTCATGCGAGCGCAGTACATAAAAGAAACGCGCCGCGTCGTTGCCGACTTCCTCCCGCAGTTCGCGTAGCGTCACGAACTCGCCAGCCCGCGTGGACATGGATACCTTTTGCTTGCCGCGGTAGAGGATGGCGAACTGAATCAGCAACACGGTGAGCCGGTCGGTGTCCTCGCCCAAGGCAGCCAGCGCCGCTTTCACACGCGGCACATAGCCGTGATGATCCGCACCCCACAGGTCGATAATGCGGTCGTAGCCACGCCGATATTTGTCCAGATGATAGGCGATGTCCGCCGCGAAATAGGTCGGCACGCCGTTTTCACGCACCACGACCCGATCCTTCTCATCCCCGAATTCGGTGGCGCAAAACCAGAGCGCACCCTCCCGGATTTCGGTATGGCGGCTTTCACGCAGGGTTTGCAGCGCTGACTCGAGCGCGCCACTGGACCCCAGGCTGCGTTCGGAATACCACCGGTCATAGGTCACACCGAACTCGGCCAGATCGTCCCGGATATCCCCCAAAATGGCCTCGAGACCCATGTTGAAGACCCGTGCATACCCGGATTCGCCGAGCAGCGCCCGAGCCCGGGCGACCATCGCATCGATATAGACCTCGCGATCACCGCCATCGGGTTCATCCGGTGGCAATCCGTCCAATACCTTCGCCGACGGCTGTCGCAGCGCCTCGCCCTCGCGCGCCAGCAGATCATGCGCGATCGGTAGCAGATAGTCCCCACGGTAAGCGTTGGCCGGAAACGGCAGGGTTTCGCCACACGCCTCGAGATATCGCAGCCAGACGCTCGCGGCGAGAATGTCCATCTGGCGCCCGGCGTCATTGATGTAATACTCGCGCTCGACCTGATAGCCGGCGGTACGCAGTACATTGGCGAGACTGGCCCCGTAGGCCGCCCCGCGGCCATGGCCCACGTGCAGCGGCCCCGTCGGATTGGCGGACACGAACTCCAGCAAGAGACGCTGCCCGCACCCCAGATCGATTTCCCCATACCGATCACCGAGCATGAGAATGTCTTTGACCGCTTGATGATAGGCCGACGGATGGAGATGTATGTTGACGAACCCAGGCCCGGCCACGGTGACCTTGGCAACCTGCGGATTGTCCGGCAGCGCACCGACCAGCGCGTCGGCAAGCTCGCGGGGCTTGCGGCTGCACTTGGGCGCCGCGATCAGCGCCCAATTGGTGGCGAAATCCCCATGGGCGGGATCACGCGTGCGGTCGAGTTGCAGCGGCAGAGCGCGGGCGGCATCGGGACAATCGGGAAGCTGAGCAATGGCCTCGGACAGCCACTGCGCGATCGCGTGTTTCAAAGTTCAACCTCAAAGCCGAAGTAGGGCCAAAAGCGCAATGGTATCAGCGGTCCGGCGACTTGTTGAGCGGCCCCTCCCCGTCCCGTTCCAGATCCAATGCAGCGGAATTGATGCAGTAACGGAATCCGGTTGGCGCGGGTCCGTCCGGAAACACATGACCAAGATGCGCCTCACACCGGGCGCAACGCACTTCGATACGCCGCATCCCGTGGCTGGTATCCTCATGCCGCGTGACGGCGTCCTCAGACACCGGCTGCCAGAAGCTGGGCCAACCCGACCCCGAATCGTACTTGCTTGTCGAGGTAAACAAGGGCGCATTGCAGCAAACACAACGGTACAAGCCCGCGTCCTTGCAGTCGTGATAGATACCCGTGAAGGCCGGCTCGGTACCACCCTGTCGGGTGATGCGATACTGTTCGGGACTGAGTCGCGCCCGCCAGTCCTCGTCGTTCTGGGGAAGAGATTCCATGGCCGTACTCCCGACGGTAAACCGGCCCTCAGAATAGCAGGGCCGAATCAGTCAGGGGATGCCGTCACATAAAAAAAGCGGCCCGTGACGGGCCGCTCTCGGATCGGCGAGATCCCGATCTCGATCAGAAGTAGTAAACAGCACCCACGGTCCCGGTCACGCCTTCGCTCTGGGCATCCAGATCATCGGAATCTTCATAACGGTAGCCGACTTCGAAGTTCAGGCCCAGTTCGGGCAGGCCGCTCAGCATGAACTCGGCACCCACGGCCGGAAAGACGAACCAGCCGTCGGTTTCCGCATCACCTGCAGGGGTTTCCAGCTCGGCGCTGGCAAAGCCGGCTTCCAGGGATACCAGGAACTTGCTGTTCTCACGAACGACGGGGGCGAAAATGCCCTTCACGCCAACCGCGTAGCTGGTCAGTTCGTCGTTACCCTGCTCATCATTCTGATAGTAGAGGGTGCCTTGCATACCGGCTTCTTCGGTGAGCCAATAGCGACCGGCGAAGGCCACGGCATCTTCTTCGATAATCTTGCTCAGACCGAGGCCAAACTTGCCGGCGGTTTCCGTTGCCATTGCGGCGGGAGTCGCGACAACAGCGGCCAGGGCGACGGCCGGGAACACGAGCTTGCGTTGCATGGTGCTCATCTCAAAACCCTCTCTCGTTGGTGAATTTGTAGGCCCGGCAGCGTTACTTGGAGGCCAATCCTGCATGCTCGACAGGTCGGCGTACACTACCGTCTTTTTGATGGAGCGAAGCAAGGCATGTTGAGCATTGTCTGCCCAGCCAAGCGATGTCATGGTAAGGTCTTATGCGTGGATACGCAATAAACCTCATAAACTTCTTTATATACCGGTCGGTGCCTTTGAGCTCCGGGAGAATGTGCTCTCAGCGCGTGATTTTCGCCAAGCTGGCACTGGTCTGCTCGATCCAGGCCTGCGCTTGTGCATTGATCGTCTCGACATCCTGACCCTGGACATCGAGTGGCGGCCCGATGGCCAGCCGCGCCGTGCCCGGGCGGATACGCCAAGTCGCGCCGGGCCAGAACAGACCGGTATTCACTGCAATCGGTACCACAGGGACGCCGGCACGCTGGGCCAGCCAGACACCGCCCTTGTTGTAGGGGCGCGATTCGCCGGGAGCGACGCGGGTCCCTTCCGGATAGACCACCACCCAGAGCCCCATGCCCAGGCGCTCCTGCCCCTGTCGCAACAACTCCTTGAGGGCCGCGCGCGGTTGCTCGCGATCAATGGCGATAGGATGAAACGAGGCCAGCGACGGTCCGAACAGCGGGATACGCAGCAGTTCGCGCTTGAGAACCCAAGTCTGCCGCGGCAGGATCAGGGGGAGCAGAAAGGTCTCCAGCGTGGATTGATGCTTGCACAACACCACTGCCGGACCGGCCGGAAGATGCTCCAGTCCTGACACGGCATGGCGCAGCCCCACCACCCAACGCAACAGGGCCGCATGAAACTGCAGCCACATCAGGGCCAGGCGGTAGCGCAGCCGATGAGCCAGGGGGCGGCTGGCCAGGATGACCGGAGCCCAGAGAATCACACTCGTGGCCAGCAAGGCAATGAAAAGCACGCAGCGCAACGTCTGGATCATGCCCAGTTTGCGTTCCCCAGCATTCATGGCTGCTGCTCGCCCGCTGGGTCGGCGGTGGTGGCAACCCAGCGGGCCGCGAATGCGTCGAGATCCATGAACACGGGAAAGTCGATTGACAGCCCATATTCCTGCAAGGTGCGCTCGCCATGCCCGGTTCGCACCAAAACCGCGCGTGCACCGATGCTGCGGGCAGCTTCGAGATCGCGCGCCGCATCACCCACGACGGTAAGCGTCGCCGGATCGATGCTGGCCCACGCCGCAATGCGTTGCAGGAGACCCGGGCGCGGCTTGCGGCATCGGCAGTCGGCATCCGGCGCATGCGGGCAGACGAAAATGCCCGCCAGCCGGCCGCCCGCCCGCTGAATCTCGGACTCCAGATGCGCGTGGATGACCGCCAACCCTTCCCGGGTCAGCAGTCCGCGCCCCACCGCAGATTGATTGGTGGCCACCGCCATACCGAATCCGGCCGCCGTCAACCGGGCGATGGCGGCCAGGCTACCCGGCAGAAAATCGAGTTCCTGCGGCGTTTTCACATAGTCTGCCCGGTCTCGGTTGATGACCCCGTCGCGATCCAGAACGATCCATCCCCGCGCTGGGGGTGCCGGCGACGCGGTCGGTCCAATGGGCAGCAGCATCGATGGATCCACGGGGCTCATTTTGCTGGGCAGAGCAGAGAAATGTCTGCCACCTCCCAGAATAGGGCATGCAATCTCGCCAGCAGCGCGAATCGGTTGGCCCGCAGCGCCGGATCCTCGGCATTGACCAATACAGTGTCGAAAAAGGCGTCCACCGGGGCGCGCAAGGTGGCGAGTGCCGCCAGCGTCCCCTGATAATCGGCCTGGGCCACCAGCGGCGCAACCACAGCTTGCAGGTCCGTCAACGCAGCAAACAGATCCGCTTCTGCGGCCTCCTTGAACAGGGCGGGATCGACCGCGCTGGCCCCCGGGGCAGTTTCGGACTTGGCCAGAATATTGGCGACCCGCTTGTTCGCAGCAGCCAAGGCCATCGCCTCAGGCAGATGGCGGAAGTGGTTGACGGCGTGCACCCGCCGGTCGATATCCACGGGAACCGACGGTGCGCGCGCCATGACCGCCATGAAGACTTCCGACGTAATGCCCTGATCTTCATAGATGGCGCGCAACCGCTCTATCACATAGGCAAACACCGGCTCCACCGGCTCGACCTTGAGGGCGCCATAACCCGCTCGCGCCTGACCCAGCATTTCCCGCAAGTCCATGTCGAGCCCGCGCTCGATCAGGATGCGCAGCAAACCGATGGCGGCGCGGCGCAACCCATACGGATCCCGCGAGCCGGTCGGGATCTGACCCATCCCGAAGATGCCGACCAGTGTATCGAGCCGGTCAGCCAACCCCAGGGCACAGCCGGTCAATGTCGTCGGCAGGACGTCGCCCGCGAAGGCCGGCAGATACTGCTCGCGCAGGGCGCTTGCGACTTCGTCGGCTTCACCATCCAGGCGTGCATAGTGCGCCCCCATGATGCCCTGAAGCTCGTCGAATTCGCCGACCATCTCACTCATGAGATCACACTTGGACAGCATGCCGGCGCGCTGCGCGAGCGCGACATCCCCGCCGATGCGCTCAGCGAGCCACCGCGACAGCGCCGCGAGTCGTTCGGTCTTGTCGAACAGACTCCCGAGCTCGGCCTGATAGGTCACCGTGCGCAGCGCCTCGCGACGCGCGGCGAGCGGCTGCTTGCGATCCTGCTCGAAGAAGAAGGCTGCATCGGCCAGACGCGGCCGGATCACCCGCTCGTTGCCCGCGATCACTTGGACCGGATCGCGCGATTCCAGATTAGCGACGGTAATGAAATGGTTGAGCAGACCACCCTGCGCATCACGCACCGGAAAATACTTCTGATGGCCGCGCATCGAGGACATCAACGCTTCGGCCGGTACCTCGAGAAAATGCGCCTCGAACCGCCCGGCGAGCGGCACCGGCCACTCGGTGAGCGCGGTCACCTCGTCGAGCAGGTCATCGTCCAGCACCGCCTCGCCGCCCAACGCCGCAGCAGCGGCAGCGACCCCTTCGGCAATGCGCGCGCGGCGCGCGTCGAAATCGGCCACCACATGGGCTGCCATCAGACGCTCGAGATAATCCGCCGGCTGATCCAGCACGACTGGGTCGGGCGCAAGAAAGCGATGGCCCCGGCTTTGGCGACCGGCGGGAACGCCCAGCACCGATCCCTCCACGACATCGGAGTCGAGCAGCATCACCAGCCAATGAATCGGCCGGACGAATTCGTGTCGGCCTGCGCCCCAGCGCATCCGCTTGGGTGTCGGCAGGGTGTCCAGTGCCCGTTCGACCAATTGAGGCAACAGGTCACGAAGTGATTGTCCCGGACGCGTCGCCCGATAAATCAGTCGTGACCGTTTGCCTTCATCGTGCCGCTCGAGCGCATCCACCGCCACGCCGCAGCTGCGGGCAAATCCCAGCGCCGCCGGGGTCGGCTGGCCATCGGCATCGAAGGCGGCGGCAAGTGCAGGCCCCGCTTTTTCCTCGATCTGATCGGGCTGACGGGTCAACGCATCGTCAATCTGCACGGCAAGCCGCCGCGGCGCGGCATAGGCAGCGACATGACCGAAGGTGATCTGCGCCGCCGCGAGTTCGCGTCGCATGCCGTCGGCAAAGGCATCGCGCAGCGCCCGCAGGGCCTTGGGCGGCAATTCCTCGGTGCCCAGTTCGATCAGCAGATTCGCCCGGCTCATGCCACCGCCTCCTGCCGAGCCTGCCACTGGCTCAGGACTTCCTGGCGCAGAGCCGGCGGAGCCATGGGGAAACCGAGGCGTGCACGCGCCTCGAAATAGGCTTGAGCGACGGCGCGCGCCAGCGTGCGCACTCGCAGGATATAGCGTGCCCGCTCAGTGACCGAGATGGCATGACGCGCGTCGAGCAGATTGAAGGCATGCGAGGCTTTCATGACCATCTCGTAGGCCGGCAGTGCGAGGCCGGCCTTCATGAGCCGACCCGCTTCAACCTCGTACAGATCGAACAGGCGGAACAGCTCATCAACCGGCGCCTGCTCGAAGTTGTAGGTCGACATCTCGACCTCGTTCTGGTGGAACACATCCCCGTAGGTCACCGGTGCGCCGTCGGGGCCGATGGTCCAAACCAGATCGAAAATCGAGTCCTTGCCCTGCAGGTAGAGCGCAATGCGTTCGAGACCATAAGTGATCTCGCCGGTGACGGGAAAGCATTCCAGCCCGCCCACCTGCTGGAAGTAGGTGAATTGGGTGACCTCCATGCCGTTCAGCCACACCTCCCAGCCAAGCCCCCAGGCGCCAAGGGTCGGGGACTCCCAGTTGTCCTCGACGAAGCGAATATCATGAACCTGGGGGTCGATGCCCAGTTCCCGCAGGGAATCCAGGTAGATCGACTGAAAATCGAGCGGCGAAGGCTTCATCACCACCTGGAACTGGTAGTAATGCTGCAGACGGTTGGGATTGTCGCCATAGCGGCCATCCTTGGGCCGGCGGCAAGGCTGGACATAAGCCGCATTCCAGGTTTCCGGGCCAATCGCGCGCAGAAAAGTCGCCGGATGGAACGTACCGGCGCCGACCTCGAGATCCAGCGGTTGAAGAATCACGCAGCCCTGTCGGGCCCAGTAGTTCTGCAGTACCAGGATCAGATCCTGGAAGGTTTGAGGGGATGCGCTCATGGGACTCCACGCCGGAAAGAAGACTTGAGGAAAATCGGTGAGCCGGCCAAATCAAAAAAGTATACCGGCCTGGACTGTCTCCGTGCATCAGCCCTGTTGGAACCTTCGGGCAGGTGCTAACCTTGGCCACATCTCGCAGAGATCGGTGCGGGCGCATGAAGGGAGCCACCGCACCGCCCCAACTTGGTGCGACACGACTCAGGCGCACCATGATTGCGCGGCCTGCGGACCGCGGAACGACAGCGACAGCCCTGTTGCAGGGCATCGCCGTGCTGGCATGCTTTGGCATGGTTCATGCGTGATTCTATGGGATGCCCGTCCTTGGTGGGTCGTCTGAAGTTTGATCTATCGCAATTTGGAGGAATGCAATGTCAATGTCCGGCGATGATGTGCTGAAGCTGATTCAAGACAAAGAAGTCAGATTCGTGGACTTCCGGTTCACGGACACCCGGGGCAAGGAACAGCACGTCACCGTGCCTGCTCATACCGTGGACGCCGAGGTGTTCGAAAGCGGCAAGATGTTCGACGGCTCGTCCATTGCCGGCTGGAAAGGCATTCAGGAATCCGACATGATTCTGATGCCTGACCCGGAGACAGCCACCCTCGATCCATTCTTCGAGGAACTGACGCTAAACCTCACCTGCGATGTGGTCGAACCCGCCACCATGCAGGGCTATGACCGCTGCCCGCGATCACTCGCCAAACGCGCGCTGGCCTACCTTCAATCGACCGGCGTCGCCGATACAGCGTTCTTCGGTCCCGAAAACGAATTCTTCATCTTCGACGACGTTCGCTGGGGCGCCGACATCGGTGGCTGCTTCTACAAGATCGATTCGGAAGAGGCCGGCTGGAACACCGAAAAAGTCTACCCTGACGGCAACATGGGCCACCGCCCGGGCGTCAAGGGCGGGTACTTCCCGGTTCCGCCGGTCGATGCGCTGCACGATATCCGCGCCGCCATGTGCCTCACCCTCGAGGAAATGGGCCTGCCGGTCGAGGTCCATCATCACGAAGTGGCCACCGCGGGTCAGTGCGAAATCGGCGTGAAGTTCAACACGCTGGTCAAGAAAGCCGACGAAGTCCAGCGCCTCAAATATGTCGTGCAGAATGTGGCCCACAGCTACGGCAAGACGGCCACATTCATGCCCAAGCCGCTGGTCGGCGACAACGGCAGCGGCATGCATGTGCACCAGTCCCTGTCCAAGGCTGGCCAGAACCTGTTCTCCGGCGATCAATACGGCGGCCTGTCCGAGACGGCGCTGTACTACATCGGCGGCATCATCAAGCATGCCCATGCCATCAATGCCTTCACCAATGCCAGCACCAACAGCTACAAGCGTCTGGTGCCTCATTTCGAAGCCCCGGTCATGCTGGCCTATTCGGCTCGCAACCGCTCGGCCTCCGTGCGTATTCCCTGGGTGTCGAGCCCGAAGGCGCGGCGCATTGAGGTTCGCTTCCCGGATTCGACCGCCAACCCCTACTTGGCCTTCGCGGCGATGATGATGGCGGGTCTCGATGGCATCAAGAACAAGATCCATCCCGGGGAAGCCATGGACAAGGATCTTTACGATTTGCCGCCCGAAGAGGAAAAGGCCATCCCCAAGGTCGCTTTTTCGCTTGAGCAGGCGCTCAATGCACTGGACAGCGACCGTGACTTCCTCACCGCCGGCGGTGTATTCACCGATGACATGATCGATGCCTACATCGCGCTCAAGACGGCCGACGTGTCGCGGGTCCGCATGACCACCCATCCGGTGGAATTCGACCTGTATTACAGCCTCTGATCGCGTCAGTTCGACCGTCAAAACCCGCCTGAAGTAATTCAGGCGGGTTTTTTTTGATCCTGCAGACCATCCGGCCGCATTATGCATTCCCTTCCGCGGCCTGGATACCCGGCCATTCGGCACGGCGCCCCGATCGTGCTGCACCATTTTTTCCGCGTATCGATCGCCCTGCGCCCCCGTTCCGCACCAAAAAGGCGCATAATTGACCCCACCCCGGATCAATACGCCTCCGCGGGCCCGATATGCGTCAGGGTGGTGCGTTCAGGCACGCCATCATGTGGCGCCGGCACAGCTTTTGCTTGCCAAGACAACACCATGAACAATCGCTCTCGACAAGACCACGCGCTGACCGGCACCGGCCTGGGGGCCGCCGCGCTCCTCGATCAATTGGCGACTGCCGTCCTGGTTCTGGACGGGAGCCTGCGGATCCGCTATCTCAACAGCGCAACCGAGATGTTGTTCGGCGCCAGCGTCCGGCGACTGGCGGGGACCTCCCTCACCTCGCTGGTGCTACATGGAGAAAGCCTCGCTGAACGCCTGCTCGAGGCGCTCACCAGCGAGGCGCCCTACACAGAACGCGAACTCAACCTGCGACTCGGCTCTTTGAACGAGACGACTCCGGTGGTGGTCGATTGCATGGTGACACCCATTCGCCTGATCAATGGCGCGCGTGCCTTGCTGCTTGAACTCCACCAACAGGATCGCCACCTGCGCATTTCGCGCGAGGAAAACCTGTTGACCCAACAGCAGGCCAGCCGCGCCGTGGTTCGCGGACTGGCCCATGAAATCAAGAATCCGCTCGGCGGTTTGCGGGGTGCAGCGCAGCTGCTGGACGCCGAAGTTCACGATCCGGATTTGCGTGACTATACCCGGGTCATCATGGCCGAGGCCGACCGGCTGCAGCAGCTTGTGGACACCTTGCTGGGCTCGAACCGCCCCCTGCGCATCGGTGAAGTCAACATCCACGAAGTGATGGAACGGGTCCGCACCTTGGTCGCGGCAGAGGGGCATCCGGGGATCACGGTGCGCAGCGACTACGATCCGAGTCTCCCCTGCCTCACAGGCGACATGGATCAGATCATTCAAGCGATGCTCAACATTGTCCGAAATGCCATCGAGGCCGTGTTACCGCAGTCGCAGCGCAACCAACCCGCGGCCATCGTGCTGTCGACGCGTGCGCAACGCCAATTCACGATCGGACATCGCCGCCACCGCCTGGTCATCCGAGTGGACGTGATCGACAACGGCCCCGGCATTCCGCCCGAACTGGTCGAGCAGATTTTCTATCCCATGGTCACCGGCCGGGCTGAAGGCACCGGCCTGGGCCTGTCCATTGCCCAGGACCTCATCGGGCGGCACGGCGGCACCATCGAGTGCCATACCCGTCCTGGCGAGACCCGATTTTCCGTATTTCTTCCGCTTCAACAGGGCGAGTCATGAACACCGAAGTCGTCAACGTCTGGATTGTCGACGATGACCGGTCCATGCGTTGGGTCTTGGAAAAGGCCCTGCGCAACGACGGGATGTCGACCCAATCCTTTGATTCTGCTGATGCCGTACTCCGGGAAATCCGGACACGGCGACCCGATGTGCTGGTCACGGATGTGCGCATGCCCGGCATGGATGGCCTGGCCCTGCTGCAGCAGCTGCATGAGGAAGATCCGACCCTTCCGGTGATCGTGATGACCGCCCATTCCGACCTCGACAGCGCGGTCGCCAGCTACCAGGGCGGTGCCTTCGAATACCTGCCCAAGCCATTCGACATCTACGAAGCCGTGGAACTGGTCCGGCGCGCCTACAAGCACCGTGTTCAGCAAAGCCGACCGGATACGGCGTCCCCCGAACCGCCGAACATCCCCACCATCATCGGCGAAGCGCCGGCGATGCAGGAGGTGTTCCGCGCCATCGGGCGGCTGTCGCGCTCGCACATCACGGTCTTGATCAACGGCGAGTCGGGAACCGGCAAGGAGCTGGTGGCGCGCGCCCTGCATCGCCACAGCCCGCGGGCCGGCAAGCCTTTCATCGCACTCAACACCGCCGCCATTCCCCGCGAACTGCTCGAATCGGAGCTGTTCGGGCATGAGCGGGGCGCTTTCACCGGCGCCCAGGCCCTGCGGCGCGGCCGCTTCGAACAGGCCGACGGCGGTACGCTGTTTCTCGATGAAATCGGCGACATGCCCGCCGAACTCCAGACCCGGCTGCTGCGCGTGCTCGCCGACGGACAGTTCTATCGCGTAGGCGGCCATGTGCCGCTGCACGTCGATGTGCGCATTATCGCAGCGACGCATCAGAACCTCGAAAACCTGGTCAAGACCGGACAGTTTCGCGAGGATCTGTTCCATCGCCTCAATGTGATTCGGGTGCATGTGCCCCCGCTGCGTGAGCGGCGCGAGGACATCCCCTTGCTGCTGCGTTACTTCCTCAATCGGGCCGCCAAAGAGCTCGGCATGGAGGTCAAGATCCTGCGGCCCAACGTGGAAGCCTACCTGTGCCGGCTCGACTGGCCGGGCAACGTGCGCCAAATCGAAAACACTTGCCGCTGGCTGACCGTCATGGCCTCGGGGCGCGAAGTGCACATGGAAGACCTGCCGCCGGAACTGGCCCGCCAGGATGCCCGCAGCGCCGAAACCGTTCACAGCTGGGAGGATGGCCTCAAGCGTTGGGCCGAGCAACAGCTCGCCGGCGGCGAACAGGATCTGCTCGGTCATGCAACACCCAACTTCGAGCGCATCATGATCCGTGCTGCGCTGAGCCATACCGGTGGCCGGCGCCAGGAAGCGGCACGGCTGCTGGGCTGGGGGCGCAACACGCTGACTCGCAAGATCAAGGAACTGGAATTGCCCGAGGATCTGTGAATCCGGCGACTCAGTTGCCGGATCGGTGGGCGCGATCCGCATGATCGGTGCGAGCCTCGGGCACACTGGTAATGAGCCGCGAGCCGCTATTGCGGGTCAGGTAGTTCCAGGCCCACCGGGTCATCACGACCAGCCGGTTTCCAAACTCGATCAAGCCCATCATGTGCACCAATACCCACAGGTACCAGGCGAAAACGCCTCGCACATGCAAGAAGCGCAAATCACCCACCGCGGCGTGGCGCCCGATCACCGCCATGCTGCCTTGGTTCCGGTAGCGGAAAGACGGCAGCGAGCGCCCCCGCCGGCGGGCCTTGAGCAGACGCGCCACATAATCTCCCGCCTGCATTGCGGCCGGCGCGACGCCGGGCAGCGGCGTGGCGCCGTCGGGGGCGTAGTGGGCCAGGTCCCCGATCACGAAAATCTCCGGATGCGCCGGGAGTGACAGGTCGGCATTGACCTGGACCTTGCCCGCACGATCCAATGTGCAGGCCACCCGATTGGCCAAGGCCTGCCCGAACCGGGAAGCACGTACGCCAGCCGCCCAGAGCACGGTTGCCGCTTCCACGGTCTCTTCGCGCCCGTCCGCATCCTTCAACCGTACCCCGGTCTCGTCGATGTGGGTCACCAGCGTGCGGGTCATGACCTCGACTCCGAGCTTCTTCAACGAGTTTTGGGCAGCGCGTGCCAGATCGGCCGGATAACTCGGCAGTACCTGCGCTGCCCCTTCGGCCAGGATGATCCGACTGCGTCGCGTGTCGATATGATGAAACTCATCCTTCAGCGTGTGCTGCGCCAGTTCCCCGATGGCACCGGCCAGTTCCACTCCGGTGGGACCGGCACCCACGACGACGAAGGTGGTCAGCCGCGCCTGTTCGACCGGATCTTCACTGAGCTCGGCCGCCTCGAAGGCGCTGAAGATGCGCTGGCGCATCTCCAGGGCATGTTCGATGGTCTTGAGACCCGGTGCATCCTCGCGCCAGGCGTCGTTGCCGAAATAGCTGTGCTTGACGCCGGTGGCTGCGATCAGGATGTCATAGCCGATGCGGATTCCCCCGTTGAGGATCACCTGACGGGCAGCTGGATCGAGATCGATCGCCGCGGCCTGGACCACACGCACATTGGGTCGGCGACGCAGCACATGGCGAATGGGCGTGGCGATGTCGCTGGGCGCCAGCTTGCCGGTGGCCACCTGATAGAGCAACGGCTGGAATAGATGGTAATTGCGCTTGTCGATGACGGTAACGCGGAAAGACCGATCCTTGGACAAGGATTTGGCCGCATACAAGCCGCCGAAACCGGCACCGACGATCACGACATGCTGGGGAGAGGGAGAGGAGGATTCGGTCGACGCCATGGTTGCCTTGCCGGTCTATGAGGATTGCCCGAAAGCCTTTCATGATAACGCATGCCGCGGATCGGGCCATCGCCCTTCTGCCCGCGATACACTGATACCATCTTCATCAGCCTTCGAGTGCGTTCGATCCGTTTATGTGCCTCCTCTTTGTCGCCTGGCGCCCTCAGGCCCGCCATTGCTTGATCGTCGCTGCCAACCGCGATGAGTTCCACCAACGCCCAGCCTTGCCCGCCGGACCTTGGCGCGATGCCACTGGGGTGATTGGCGGACGCGATCTGCAAGGCGGCGGAAGCTGGCTGGGGATCTCCGCGCACGGACGGTTTTGCGCGCTGACCAATTTTCGCGAACCCAACCGTCGTCGACAGGCAGGCGCTCCCTCCCGCGGCGCGCTGGTGAGCGAGGTACTGCGCTCACCTCAGAGTACGCATGCCGTGCTGACCGGGATGCTCGACCGGATCGAGGCCTATCCCGGCTTCAATCTGCTGACCGCAGATCACCAAGGGCTATGGCTGCTCAGTAATCGCACCACCCCATCCTTGCAGCCGTTGCCACCCGGACTGTACGGCATCAGCAACGGCACCCTTGAGGCCGAATGGCCCAAGGTGCGGCGTGGCAAGACGCGAATCGCGCACCTGCTGGACGAGGGTGAACCTTCGATCGACGCGCTGTTCGCGCTGCTTGCCGACGACCAGGTCGCGCCCGACAACGAACTGCCGCACACCGGCCTGGATTCGGCTTGGGAACGGATGCTGTCGCCCGCCTTCATCCGCCATTCCCAGTACGGCACACGCTGTTCCACGGTCGTGCTCGCCGAGACGGCGGCACCGCTGCGGTTGATCGAGCGGCGTTTCGACGCGGCCGGCCAGCCCAGTGGTGAATCCGATTGGACCTTTGATGTCGACGGCCAACCCGTGCAGGTGAACGCATGACCGAAACGCCTCGCGTCTGGATGCCCGAGGATGTCGCCCGGGCCGGTTGCACGCCGGATCAGGTCGGATGGCTCGGCGATCGCCTCTTCTGGAGCGAATCCCGCCCGCACCAGAGTGGCCGCACCACCGTGATGTCCGCGGCTACAGGCGCCGCAGCGGCCGAATGCCTTCCGGCACCGTTCAGTGCCCGCAGCCGGCTCCTGGAATACGGCGGCGGCGCGTTCACCCTCGGCGGCGGTGCGCTCTGGTTTGTCAACGACCCCGGGCAGGATCTCTACCGGATCGACCCATCCGACGCCGGCCGCGCACAACGAGTCTGGCAGGCCGGAACGGATCGCTTCGGCGACCTGCAATGGGACGCCGCGCATCATCGACTGCTGGCCGTGCGTGAACAGGTCGATGGCCGGCTCAGCATCGTTGCGCTGGGCCGCCATGGCCTGGAGACGCTGGCGAGCGGCGCGGACTTCTATGCCAATCCACGCGTGAGCGCCGATGGACACACCCTGATCTTCATCGCTTGGGACATGCCGCACATGCCTTGGGAAAGCGCGGCGCTCTACCGCGCCGACCTGGTGGACGGCATGCCGCGCCAGGTGCGACAGATTGCCGGCGGTCCGGACCGGAGCATCTGCCAGGCCGAGTTCGACACCCAGGGCGGCGTCGTCCTGCTCGGTGAGGTGAACGGCTGGTGGAATCCGCTGCGCTGGCACGACGGCGCGCTGCACAACCTGTGGACCAGACCGATTGAATGCGGATTCCCACGCTGGCAAGCCAACATGCGCCAGCTGGCGATTCTGGAGGATGGTCGGGTGGCCTGGATCGCCACCCAGCAGGGGCAACGCCGGTTGCTGCTGCTCGATCCTGCCACCGCGGCGGCCACGCCACTTGATCTGCCCTGGACCGAATACGCCAGTCTGAGCGGGATGGGCGACCGGCTTGCGTGCGTCGCAGCGGCCCCGGATCGTCGACCGGAAGTGATCCGAATCAGCCTCGATCCGGCGAGCGCCACCGCCTGTTCGAGCGCGCCGGCATTGCCGCCCGGAATCCCGGTCTCCCGGCCACAATGGCTGGCCTTCCCGAGCGGCGAGGGCGAAGCCTTCGGACATTACTACCCGCCGCCCCCCGGCAGCCCGAGCGCCGGGAACCCCCCGCCCTTGTTGGTGCGCGGCCACGGCGGGCCCACCAGTCGCGCCGTCACCGCGCTCGAGCCCCGGACCCAGTTCTGGACCAGCCGCGGCTACGCCGTCCTGGACGTGGACTATCGCGGCAGTACCGGCTACGGACAGGCCTACCGCAAAGCCCTTGATGGCCGATGGGGCGAGGCGGATGTTGCCGACTGCGTCGCGGGCGCCGACTTCCTCGTTTCGACGGGAAGGGTGGACGGCCGGCGCTGTGTGATCACCGGGAGCAGTGCCGGCGGTCTGACCGTTCTCGGCGCATTGGCGTTCCATGACCGCTTCGCCGCCGGCGGATGCTATTACGGCATCGGCGATCTGGCGGCGCTGGCGCACGACACGCACAAGTTCGAGGCACGGTATCTCGACAGCCTGGTGGGACCCTGGCCCGATGCCGAGCCGGTTTATCGGGCGCGCTCACCGCAGTACCACGCCGGAAAGATCAAAGCGCCGGTAATTTTCTTCCAGGGCCTCGAGGATCGCGTGGTACCACCCGCCCAATGCCGCGCAATGGTCTGTGCCCTGCGCGATAACGGCGTTGAGGCCGTCTACCACGAGTTCGCCGGCGAGGGCCACGGTTTTCGCCGCGCCGAAACCGTCATCGCCTGTCTCACTGCGGAGGCCGCGTTCTATGCCCGTCTCCTGGCGAGCGACCGCACCGTCCGGTGAAATGCCCGATCAGATCCCTTCAAAAGGCAGATCAATGCTTTTCAGATTGATGCGCCGGGGCAGATAACCAAACTCGGGGCGGTCGAGCCCGATGCTGAACAGCCGCTCGAAAGGCCGACGGTAGCCGTCATAGATCTCCGGACCGTGAACACTCAAAAAACGGGCCTGCGCCGGAGAGGCATCGGGCTCGAAGATGCTTCCGTCAGGCGCCTTGTCGGTAAAGAGGGCGAGCACCGCCCGCGCACCCGGTTGCGACGCCGGTCCCCGCAATGCCAACGGCGCCGCGACCGGATCGAGCCGATTGATGTAATGGATGTAGCGCGGTCCATTCGGGAAATTGTGATTGGCCGAACCGGTCGTTTCGATGCGCACCAGATCGAGTTGCTCCAGTCCCTTGCCCGGACGGAAGCGCCGCTGGCTCAGCAGCGCATGCATCCGTCGCACGGCTTCTCCGACGACAAAGGTTCCGGCGCTTCCGGCGCGGATATGAATCGGTTCGCCGCGATCGATCGCCTGCTGGATCAGCTGCTGCAGCGTATCCACAGCGGCGCCTTGCGACGTTCCGGGCAACAGCCCTTCGGCCAGCTCACGGGTATCGCCGGAATAATAGAAAAGGCCAATCGTCGAGATGTTGCTTCGCTTTGCCAAGGATTCAAGGACATTGGCAATGCGCCCGGGATTACCATTGGCGCCATTTACATAGAACAGGCGCTTGTCGTTGAATGGATTGAGTGTGCCTCGGAACACCGGAACATCGTCCGCACGGGTCAATGCTGGATCATAGAAACACCGGTCACCGCCGATGAAAAATCCATCCTTGGCAGCCAGATCGAGCACGCCATCCAGCGGAGTGCCCGCCAAACCTTGGCAGGCGCCCGCCACGCCAGCCCACAACAACGTCGTCGCCAGCACGGCGTGACGGACTGCCGATGTCCACATTTTTAGATACCGTCCCATTGATTTCCCGCCCGATGACGCGATTGCTGTCCCTAAAGCCGAGCGCTTTTTAGTCGCCATTGAGCGACAGGTCAAAGACTTTCCGACGAACGGCTATGGGCCACCGGCCGGCGCATCCCGCGGGCCGGTGCACGGACCCCGGCAAGGAGGAATCCAATCAAGGGCGGCGGAACAGGTTGGTTACAGCCCTTCCATCACGGGCGGGGGCGTTTGCAGGTCAATGTGACGGACCCGACGCGATTCGGTCAGCCCAGTGGCATACAACACATCGAAAGGCCGGCGATAGGGATCGTAGGTCTGGGCGCCATGCACCGCCAGAAAGGCGTTGGACAGGAAGGCCAGGGCCCCTTTCAGCGCGTCAGGCACCGCCCCCACCCTGCCGCGCACGGGAGTCAACGCGGCGAGACCCATCCCGGCGATGAAATTCTGAGTTTGGAAGGGCTCGTCCACACCCAGGCCTTGGGCATTCAGGACGCTCAGAAGCGCCGCATCGTCGGCCATAGCGGACGATCCCACCTCCAGTGTCCGTACGGATTGCGCCAACGACACCACCGCCTGACCGCGCGTCACCCAGGATTGATCGGGACCGAAACGCGCGATGAGCGCTCGTGCGCCAGGATGAGCCACGGGCCCGGCAACACCGACCTTGGGGACCGGATCCGGCTTGGCATCGTAGTGGATGTAGCGCGGACCGTCGGGAAAATCCCGTGCCACTGAACCATGGGTTTCCACCCGCAACAAGTCGAGCGGCGCCGCCCAATCGCCCCGCAATCGCGCTTCCCTGGCGAGACGGTTGCGCGTCCCATGAATGGCTTCGCTGATCACCACCGTACCGGCGCTGCCACCCCGGATATGCACCGGCTCCTGGCGCGTCAAATGATCCGCGATCACCTGTTCCAGCGTCGCGACCGCCGGGCCGGACGAGACGGCGGGGAAGGCATCGATCGCCACACCGGCACCGTTGCCGGCATAGAAAATCCCGAGGATCGCGATCTGGCTGATCTCCGCCAGAACGGCCACGTTGACGGCCGTGATCACCGGCGATCCGTTGGCGCCGTTGACGTAATACAGCGTCGGCGCGTCCGGCGCCGTGCGGGAACCGCGAAAGCGCGGCACTCGCTCCGCGCTGACCGATATAGGGTCGTAGAGACAGATATCGCCCCCCAGATAAAAGCCGTCCAGTATTTGCGCGTCCACGGCCGGGCCCGGCGCGATGCCTTCCGGAAGGTCACAGGCCCCCACCCAGGCCGGCATGCAGGAAAGGCTGGCAACCGCCACCCACCATCGGAATGTTCTCAACGACATGGCTTCTATTCCCCTTGTATGTTGTTTGTTGTATGCGCCAGCGACCGCTGGCCAGCTGAGTCTAGGCTGCCTTCAACCAACCGCAAGCCCGCAGCAAAAGCAGTCGAAGCGGTGAAATTCTAGGCCAGACGGACGGATCAGAAGTGAAACAATGTTGCATCTATGGCGCCGCATGGCTAAGCTGCTGGCGCCGCATCGGCACAGATCCGTCCGTCTAGAGAGTCCAGCCCCCGTGATTGTCCATTCCGCTGCCGACCTGTTCCCGAGCCAGCTGTCGCGATCGATCCGTGGCTGGGCTTGGCTGGGTCTCGTCCTGGCTCTGCTGCTCCCGCTGGCGCAGCAGGGCGCGCTTCGGCACGCGCTGGAACATGTCGTGCGCCATGAGCATCACGAGCCGGCCGGCCTGCCCGATGCCGGTGCCTGCAAGGCCTGCACCGCCTATGGCACCCTCGGCGGCGGACTGCTTGCGCTCACCCCGCTCAAGCTGGCGAGGATCCCAAGTCTCCGCATTCCTCCACCGGAGCCGTCCGGCAAGATCCCGACGCCATCCGTCACCACCCGCGCGCGCTCCCCGCCCAGTCTCGTGAACCTCTGAGTACCAGCGCGGCGGCCATCAACAGCTGCCGTCTCACGAACCGTTCCCGACTGGGGACGTTCACGGGAGTATTTCCATGTCCAAGCGTGACGTATACCTTGCGGCGGCACTGTGCGCCTTCGCCGCACCGGCGCTGGCTGCGCCGCAAGCCGAACTCGATGCACTGCGTGCCGAATTCGATGAGAAATTCAAAGCCTTGCAGGCCGATTACGAAGCGCAGCTGAAGACGCTCGAAGAACGCGTCCAGGCGGCCGAGGCACAAGCCGACCAAGCCCAGGTGACGGCACAGACGACTGCCGCCAAGGTCGAGCCGACTGCGCCGATGACGCCCTCACCGGCGCCGCTAACAAGCGCCTTCAACCCCGATATCTCGCTGATCCTGCAGGGCGCCTATATCGATCGCGCCGGCGGCGAGCGGCCGATTTCGGGCTTCCTGCCGGCAGGCGAACACGCGCATACCGAGCGCGGTTTCACCCTAGACCACACCGAGCTGGTCATGAGTGCCAATATCGACCCCTACCTTCGGGGTTATCTGAATCTGGCCTTCGTCGACGAGGAAACGGAGATCGAGGAAGCGTGGTTCCAGAGCCTGCAGCTGGGTCACGGCCTCACCGTCAAGGGTGGGCGTTTCCTGTCCGGCATCGGCTACCAGAACGAAAAACATCCGCACGCCTGGGACTTCGCGGACAATAATCTGGTTTACGAGGCGCTGTTCGGCGAGCACCTGATTCAGGACGGCCTGCAGATGCGCTGGCTGGCACCGACCGAACTGTTCCTGGAGCTGGGCGCGGAAGTCGCCAAGGGACAGTTCTTTCCCGGCTCGGATGCCGGTGCAGACAAGAACGGTGCCAGCAGCTGGGCCGCGTTCGCCCATCTTGGCGGCGATGTTGGGGTATCGCACAGCTGGCGCGCTGGCCTGTCCTACCTGAGTGCAGAGCCGAGCGAGCGCGAAGGCTGGGTCGATGATCTGAACGATGTCGAGGCACTGACGCTGTTCTCGGGTGATTCCGAAACCTGGCTGGCCGATATGGTCTGGAAATGGGCACCGAACGGCAACCCACGTGAGCGGAACTTCACGTTCGCCGCCGAGTATTTCCAGCGCAAGGAAAATGGCGATCTCAATTGTCCTGACAACAGCGCCGACGGCGGTGCCTGCCTGGACCTGACCGACGGCTATGACAGCGACCAGTCCGGCTGGTACGCCCAGGCGATCTACCAGTTCATGCCCCGCTGGCGCGTCGGTACACGCTACGGCCGGCTCACCAGCGGCACCACCGAGCTCGGGATGAACGCCGCCAGCCTGGAATTCGCCGATCTGAATCCCGAACGCTGGAGCCTGATGGCCGACTACTCCCCTTCGGAGTTTTCGCGTTTTCGCCTGCAGTACAACCGCGACGAGATGCAGGTGGGTGAGCCGGATGATCAGTTCATCCTGCAATACATCATGAGCCTCGGCCCGCACGGCGCCCACCAGTTCTGAGGTGTTTGCGATGAAACTCCGTTTTAGCATTCTCTTCCTTGCACTATTGGCAATGCCTTCTGCTCAGGCGGCGCTGCGCGTGCTGGCCTGCGAGCCCGAGTGGGCGGCGCTGACGCGTGAACTGGCCGGCGATCTGGCCGAGGTCGACTCGGCCACCACCGCCCTTCAGGACCCACACCGCATCGAGGCACGGCCCTCGTTGCTGGCCAAGGCACGGCGCGCGGATCTGGTAGTCTGCACTGGCGCCGAGCTGGAAATCGGCTGGTTGCCGCTGATGCAGCGCCAAACCGGAAACGGGGCGATTCAGCCCGGCCAGCCGGGCTACTTCGAGGCAAGTGCGCAGGTGCCGCTGCTGGAGCGGCCGACCCGACTCGACCGCGCCCAGGGGGACATTCACGCTGCCGGCAATCCGCACGTGCATCTGGACCCCCATCGCATCGCGACGATCGCCCAAGCGCTCGCCCAACGCCTAGCACAGCTCGACCCCGCCAACGCGGCACGCTATGCCCAGCACAACACGGATTTCCAGATACGCTGGCAGGCAGCAATCACCCGCTGGGAGACACAGGGCGCAAGCCTCCGAGGCGTACCAGTAATGGTGCACCACAAAAATTTCAGCTATCTGGCCGATTGGCTAGGGCTGGCCGTGGTGGGTGATCTCGAACCCAAACCTGGCATGGAACCCTCCGCCACCCATCTCGCCAAGCTGCTCGACTCGCTGGCGATCCGTCCCGCGCGGACCATTCTGCGCGCCGCCTATCAGCCCACGAAGCCGTCCGAATGGCTCTCGCAGAAAGCCGGCATTCCAGCCGTAGAGCTGCCCTTCACCGTCGGCGGGGCACCGGGCACGGATGACCTGTTCGGGCTGTTCGACGTGACCCTAACGCGCCTGCTGAATGCCATGCCATGAATTTCGTTGCGATTGATGTGGGCCTCCTGCTGCCGGCCTTCGCGGCCGGCTTGCTGGTGCTGGCGAGCCACGTGCTGCTGGGCGGGGAGGTGCTGCGGCGGGGCATCATCTTCATCGATCTGGCGATCGCGCAGTTCGCTGGGCTCGGCATTGTCATCGCCAGCGCGCTCGGTTTCGAGGTCGGCAACTGGCGGATGCAGGTCAGTGCGGTGACTGCGGCACTGGGTGGTGCACTGTTGTTGCGCGCGCTGGAACGGCGCGCCCCGCAGCGTCTGGAAGCGCTGATCGGTGTCGCCTTCGTCACCGCCGCCTGCGCTGCCATCGTAATCATGAGCCACGATCCGCACGCCGGCGAGCACCTGCAGGAACTGCTGGTCGGGCAGATCCTGTGGACCACCTGGGGCGACCTGGGACCGTTGGCACTGGTGACCGCCACTGTGCTGGCGGCCTGGTTCGGGCTGCGCCTGAGGCATTCGCCGCTCGGCTTCTATCTGCTGTTCGCCCTCACCGTGACCGCCTCGGTGCAGGTGGTGGGCGTCTATCTGGTGTTCGCCAGCCTGATCGTACCCGCGCTGGCGTCCAGCGGCGGGTTGGCGCGCGGCTATGCAATCGGCGCGGCGGGCTACGGCTTGGGGTTGCTGGCTTCAGCGTTGTTTGATCTCCCAGCCGGCGCAGCCATCGTGCTCAGCCTGGTCACCATCGGTAGCCTGGCGGCAGGGATGCCGCGGCCGATTCGCCCATCTTTTTAAGGACGCCGGCAGGGGTACAATGATCGGCTCACGATCGACGTGCGAGTGACCGCCATGCCTGACTATCGTTCCTGGACCACCACCCGCGGCCGCAACATGGCCGGCGCCCGCGCCCTGTGGCGCGCCACCGGCATGAAGGACGGCGATTTCGCCAAGCCTATCATCGCGGTCGCCAATTCCTTCACCCAGTTCGTCCCCGGCCATGTGCACCTGAAGGACATGGGTCAGCTCGTCGCGCGCGAGATCGAGGCCGCCGGCGCCGTGGCCAAGGAATTCAACACCATCGCGGTGGACGACGGCATCGCCATGGGCCACGACGGCATGCTCTATTCGCTGCCCTCGCGCGACCTCATCGCCGACTCGGTCGAATACATGGTGAACGCGCATTGCGCCGACGCCCTGGTGTGCATCTCCAACTGCGACAAGATCACCCCCGGCATGCTCATGGCGGCGCTGCGCCTGAACATCCCCACCGTTTTCGTCTCCGGCGGTCCCATGGAAGCCGGCAAGGTGATCTGGGACGATCAGACGCACAAGCTCGACCTGGTCGATGCGATGGTGTCGGCGGCCGATGCCAAGGTCAGTGACGAACGCGTGGGGCAGCTCGAGCGCTCCGCCTGTCCGACCTGCGGCTCGTGCTCGGGCATGTTCACCGCCAACTCCATGAACTGCCTCACCGAAGCACTGGGCCTGTCGCTGCCGGGCAATGGCTCCCTGCTCGCCACCCATGCCGATCGCGAAGGACTGTTCCGGCGCGCAGCGCGGCTGATCGTCGCCAACACCCGGCGCTACTACGAAGACAACGATGCCGCCGTGCTGCCGCGCAACATCGCGACCTTTGCCGCCTTCGAGAACGCCATCGCCCTGGACATCGCCATGGGGGGGTCGACCAACACCGTGCTGCACCTGCTGGCCGCCGCCTTCGAGGCCGGCGTCGATTTCACCATGGCCGACATCGACCGCATGTCACGCCACGTGCCGCATCTGGCCAAGGTCGCGCCATCCATCCAGATCTATCACATGGAAGACGTGCACCGCGCCGGCGGCGTGATGGCCATCCTCGGGGAACTGGAGCGCGGCGGGCTGATCCATCGCGATGTGCCAACCGTGCTGCACGCGAGCCTCGGCGCGCAGATCGACGAATGGGACATCCGCCGCACGCAGGATGACGCGGTTCACCATTACTTCCGCGCCGCGCCCGGCGGCGTGCCGACCCAGGTCGCCTTCTCGCAGGAGCGCCGCTTCGCCGAACTCGATCTGGACCGCGCCGGCGGCTGCATTCGCGACATCGCGCACGCCTATTCGCAGGACGGGGGCCTGGCCGTGCTCTACGGCAACCTCGCCAAGGACGGCTGCATCGTCAAGACTGCGGGCGTGGACGAGCATATCCTCAAGTTCTCCGGCCCGGCGCGCGTGTTCGAATCGCAGGATGCGGCCGTGGATGCCATCCTCGGCGACCGCATCGGCCCCGGCGACGTCGTGGTGATCCGCTATGAAGGCCCGCGCGGCGGCCCGGGCATGCAGGAAATGCTCTACCCCACCAGCTATCTGAAATCCAAGGGCCTCGGCAAGCTCTGCGCCCTGGTCACCGACGGGCGTTTTTCCGGCGGCACCTCAGGATTGTCCATCGGCCACGCCTCGCCCGAGGCAGCCGAGGGCGGCACGATCGGCCTGGTCGAGGAAGGTGATCTCATCGACATCGACATCCCCGCACGAAGGATCCACCTACGCGTCGCCGAGGACGAACTGGCGCGGCGCCGCGCCGCGATGGCGGATCGGGGTGCGGACGCGTGGAAGCCCGCCACCCCGCGAGCGCGCCGGGTGTCCGCAGCGCTGCGCGCCTACGCCGCCATGACCACCTCCGCCGCCTTCGGCGCCGTGCGGGATGTCAGCCAGGTCGAGCGCCAAGCGTCCCCAGCCGAAGAGTAAAATCACGCCCCTGCTCCCGATACCCCCGGCCCAGCGCCGGGGCCTCGCGCCTCAACGCAGGTCCGACCGTTCCCCTCGGGGCACTGACAAGCCTTCCAACGAACTGCTGCGTGAGATCCCTCCATGCAAACTCGGTAATTTCGAGCAGGAAGTGCGAAAGCTCGATGCCTGGGGGGACGACCTGAACCTGGGCCGTGAGCAGGAAATCAAAGCGATCGACCGCCGATATCAAGGGAGGGTCGCCGCACGGCGACGACCTCGCCCACGCTGGATAAAGAAGCCGGCACACTAGAAGCGCCAGCGTGAACTAGAAGGCAAGCGCAGCAAGCTGCCATGTGAACTGTTCACCCGGCTGGATGACATCAAAGCCCAGCGCAACAAGCTGATCAAGCAGTTGGAGGCGCTGCTCCGGCAGAAGGTCGAGGTGAGCGCATTGTTTACTAGAGCGTTATTCAAAAGCGGCCGTTTGTCCCGCAGTTTCGCCTGATCACACGGGAAATCCACGCGCAGAAGATGACTCACTTCTGGGAGGAGGTGACCGAGCACGAGGCGCAGGCCAGTCTCGGCTTCACCGAACTCAAGCCATGCACCGGCACCGCCACGGCAGGCCAGGCGGCCCGCCATTTCCGGGACACCGTGCTTGGTCCCAGTCGCATCCAGTAAATGCTGTTCGGCAAATTCGCGCGCACCCATATCCCCTGCAGCGTTCGACTCGGACACCGAGCGGTGCGTCCCATCATCCTGGAGTGCGACGCGACAAAGTGATTCAAGCCCGCGAAGGTGTAGCTCCAGATGTACGACAAGCTCGGCACCGAGCAGCCCAAGTACGTTCCGGACTTCTTGGCCAAAACCGATGCCACGATCTTCACGGTGGAATCCTAGGCGCGATCAGACATCCAGACGCAAGAAGTGCAGGCTACGGCTGCTGCTGCCGTGCGCTGGCGCGGGAACCCATCCGATCACGCTTTGAACGTCGGCACGACGACGTGAAAGTACCTGCTGGTACACCCGGACGAAATTGTCGAATCGCGATGGCTCACGGAGGATCTGCGATTTGAGTACACCATCCTGCAATGACCCGACTTGTTGACGTACTCGAACCGATCTGAAGTTGCGTTCCGCTGCGTATGCGCTTGAATCTCCTAGGGGTAGTAGCCCCTGCGGCCATCCTTGGCGGCCGCCCATAAGAAGTTCAGGAGGAGACAGTTATGGGTCACAAGGAATCGTATGTCCGTCGATGGGTTCTGGCAGTCCTGTTGGCGTGGGCCGGTACAGGCTGGAGCGCCGCGCCCGCAGCGTACGACAGCCTGAAGGGCGCGCAATTCGATCAGTTCATCATGCGTCTGAAAGCCGAACCCAGCCTGTTGGCACAGGACCGGACGCTGTCGTTCCGGCTGAGCACGACGCAGTGGGACCAAATGGTCCAGGCGCTGGACCTGGACCATTACACTTGGGTCTACGCGCCCACTGTCAAAGCCAGCCAGAGCCCGCAGCTGGCGGGAAAGCGCATTGAAACGCTGTCCGTGCTGGCGGTGCGATCCGGTCAGCTGGTGCCGATCCCATTTCAGATCGACGAACGCGACACGGACGGCTGGGTCTACGCCCCGGGCGTTTCCGGATCCATTCAGGGGGCGGAGGGGGTCTTCGACGGCGAAGATGAACTGGTTTTCATGTATCGCGATACGGGCAGCGAGCGGCTCGACCCGGCCGCCCATCGCCTCGACGACGGGCGAATCGTCCAGGAGCTGACCTTTCGCTACAACGGAAAAACGCGCCATGCCTATGTCGCCGAAGACTCACAGCGGCGTGATCCGAGCGACTACGTGCAATACGATCAGGAGAAATGGACGCTCGACGCCACGTTCTTCAATTTCCGAAACAATCCGAGAAACATCCTCAAGTTCGAGGATTTTCGGGCCAACGCGGGCCCCACGCCGGAACATCGCGTTCTGGACACGCTGATTCTGGAAATCGCCACCGGGGTCGTGGTGCCCTGGCCGCGAGTGACGGTCGACATCGAAAACCTCAAGGCCGAGCTGGCCGGCGTCAAGCATGGCCCGGTGCGCGAAGTGCTCAAGCTCAAGATCTGGGTGGTGGTGGCCGGCATCCCGGTGTTCCGCATCCTGACGGACATGACCGTCTACGACCAAGGCATTTCGCTGCCGGTGAAACTGCATATTCCGGGCGGCGAGATCCTGACCCGCGTGCTCAACAAGCCGGTCATCGACATCGGGCTCGACATGAACGACATGCGAGGCGGGCGGTTTGCCGCGGCCATCAACCCCAGTGGTCAGTATCATGCCGTCGACGGCCAGGTCAGCGCCGCGGAAGAGCAGCTCGACATCCGCATCCCCGACGCCACATGGCTCTGGCTGGAAAGCGGCCGCGGATGGGATGTGGTGATGCAGTTCGACATTCCACCGGATTGGCCAGTCGAAGGCCGGGGCACCTATGTCGACTCTGCTAAGCCAAAGCAGTCCTACGACTACGAGACCTTCCCGCACGCGTTGCCGCGCTTCGGATTTCAGGTCACCAAGCTTCCGGTCGGCAAGCTCGATATCGACCTGACGGCCGTGCTGTGGTTTCCGGCCACTGTCGGCTCGGCGGGACCGGAACAGTTCATCCGCAACATGGACAATCCACCGCGGCTGGAAGCGCGCGCGCCAGCGCTCTGAGCGCCGCGCAGCTTAGGCCGTCTCCACGCCGTCAGGCACGGCGACGGCCACCGCCGCCGGCCGGATGCACAGTTCGATCGGTGTCCGGCCGACGATTTCGCCATCGCCCTGAACCGGCAGGCGAGGCCGGCTGTCGAGGGTAATGGCGCGCTGCGCCCGGAGATAGCGAACCTTGCGATTGCGCCGATGCCGGCCCCAGAGAAAATCCCAGCCGATGCCGGCGAAATCGATCACGGTACGGCCATTCAGAATGCACAGATCGATCACGCCGTCGTCCGGTGCGATATCCGGCCCCAGACGGATGGCCTCGGTGCCCCAATATCCGCCGTTGGCGATGAAGACCTGCTTGGCACGCAGACGGTGGCGCGATCCGTCGACCACGATCTCGAAGCGATGTGGCTGCAGCCCGCTCAAGGTACGCACAGCGGTCCACACATAAGCCAGTCGGCCGAAGCGCCGCTTGGCGGCGCGATCGGTGTCGCGGATCATGAGCGAAGACAGGCCCGCGCCCAGATGCAACACATAGAGCCAGCCGTCCGATTCCATGGCGTCGACTCTGCGCACCGCAAAGGCCGATAGCAGGGCACAGGCAGCCTCCAGTTCCAGCGGAATGCCCATGACACGGGCGAACACATTCGCCGTTCCGACCGGAATCACGGCCAGCGGAATGGGCCCGCCGGAGAGCCCTTGGGCGACCTGCGAAACCGTCCCGTCACCGCCGATCGCAATCACCAGTTCGGCGCCGTCGGCCACCGCTTCGCGCACCCGCGCCGGGACATCCTCGTTCTCAGCCCCGGTGGTCTCGTAAATCGTGCAGCGCTGGCCGCTGCGCGCGCAGTGCGCCTGCAAGCCCGCCCGGACGGCGACCGGGTCGCAATGCCCCCCGACCGGATTGAGAACGGCGAATAGGCGGTGGGGTGGACGGACAGCGTTTGGCATTCATCCTTCCTATCATGGAGCGTGCCTCGTGCGCCATCTCCGGCCGACAAAAGCGGAATGAAACCACCGGTCTACAGGGCTTCAGCCTTGCTTTCGCGCGTCTGCCACACCGCCAGCGCAGTGAGCAGCGCCGCCGCGGACAGATACCAGCCCACCGTGTGCAGGCCATGCCGCGTGGCCAGCCAGGTGGCGATATAAGGCGCCAGGGAGGCGCCGAAGATCCCGGCCAGGTTGAAGGCGAGGGAAGCACCGGTGTATCGCACGGCGGTGGGAAACTGCTCGCTCAGCAAGGTGCCGAGCGGGCCGTAGGTGAGCCCCATCAAGCCCAGTCCCAGTGCCATGAACAACAGGATGGCCCCCTCGCTGCCGGCCCCGAAAAGCGGCGCGAAACCGAAGCCGAACAGCGCGATGCCGCCGCTGGCGGCCAGCATGATCCAGCGCCTGCCCCGTTGGTCCGCCAGATGGGCCGCCAGCGGAATGGTCAAGCCAAAGAACAACACGCCAAACAACTGGATCAACAGGAAGCGCTCGCGCGAATAGCCCAGCGCGGTGGTGCCCCAGGTCAGCGTGAACACCGTCATCAGGTAGAACAGCACAAAGGTGCACAGGCCCAGAACCGTCCCGCGCAACAGCGCGCCCGGATGGGTCCGCAGGACGGTGAGAATCGGCAGGCGCTCGCGCGTCTCGGCTGCCAGCGCTTGCCGAAACACCGGCGTTTCCTCGAGATTCAGTCGCACCCAGAGCCCCACCGCCACGAGCACGCTGCTGGCCAGAAACGGGACCCGCCAGCCCCAGGCGAAAAATGCGGCCTCGTCGAGATAGTGCGTCAGCAGCAGAAACGATCCGCCCGAGAGAATGAACCCGATCGGCGCGCCCAGTTGTGGAAACATGCCGTACCAGGCCCGGCGGCCGGGTGGTGCGTTTTCGGTGGCGAGCAGCACGGCGCCGCCCCATTCGCCGCCCAGACCCAGCCCCTGTCCGAACCGGCACAGCGCCAGCAGCGCCGGAGCCGCGACACCGATCTGGGCGTAGGTAGGCAATAGACCGATCAGCAGCGTCGACAGGCCCATCGTCAGCAGTGCTGCCACCAGCGTGGCCTTGCGGCCGACGCGATCGCCGAAGTGGCCAAACAGCGCCGAACCCACCGGCCGGGCGAAGAACGCAATGGCGAAGGTCGCCAGCGATTGCAGCATGCCGGTGGTGGGATCGCCGCCTGGAAAGAACAGTGCGGGGAAAACCAGCACCGCGGCCGTGGCATAGATATAGAAATCGAAGAATTCGATGGTCGTGCCGACCAGGCTGGCGAACAGCACGCGGCCCTTGCTTGAGGTTTCGTGCCCATTGTTCGATCGCATCGTATCTGGCGCTGGCATCCTTGCCTCTTCCCCCAAAGCAAAAGCGGGCATGATGCCATTTACCGATCCGAGCCGCCAAAACCCGCTATGGCGTCTGCGTGCGCGAGACGGCTTGCAACCGATACGCATGCGGCGCGGCACACGGCGCGAAACGGGATCGATCCCCTTCACTGCAGCTGAGCCATGAAGGGCTGATAACCGGCAGGTCTGGCGTTCTGTCTCGGAAATCCACAACTTCACTTGATTGAATGAGGATTTCGCCTGCACCTTTGGTTTTAGGGCGCCGCCGAGCAATCAGCCACGAGGTGTGGTCAAGGTCGTGTCTGCGCGTTCCGGGTCGGCAGCGTCGGGTTACTGGGGCACCGCGGACAACGCTTTCTTCCGTGAGCCAGACACGCTGTAGGCCAGCAGCGCTACTGCAACCGGCCCATGAATGGGTTTGGCCAACGCGGAGGTTTATCCGTTCAGGTCGGCACCCGACTTTCCTCCACACCGCAGCGCGTGATCAGCGATACTTTACAGTTGACAGAATGGGCAGCGCCACATCCGGAGCCATCGAGACTCATCCAAGGCTTCCCGGTGGCACCGCCAACACATCACAGCGGGCGCGGCGCAGAACTTCCTCGGCCACGCTGCCCAAGAGAAGCCGAGTAAACCCGCTGGCGCCGCGCGTACCGACCACGATCAGATCCGAGGACTGCTCCTCTGCGGCTGCCAGGATCTCCGACGCCGGGGTGGATTTGTCTTGCCGCACAATGAGAGTGGGTTGTTTGATCGATAGTTTTGCAGCGAATTCGACCAAATGGCGCATTGCTTCCCTGCGTTCATCGTCAAGATAATCCGTTTTTTCATGCTCAGATAACGTATAGCTCATGGCTAGCCGCAACACCGGCGCGTCGAAGACGTACATCAAGGAGGAAATTGCGCCCGGGGCGATGCCGAGTGAATCAGCCGCACCGAGCGCCCGCCGCGAACCGTCCGAGCAGTCTGTGGTTAGCACGCATTTTCGGTAAGGCGCAACCGGCGGGCCATTGGTCATCAGAACCGGGCAGGAAACCTCGCGGATCGTTCGCTCGGCGGTGGTGCCCATGAACAGATCCCGCAACTCCTGTCGGCGGTGGGGACCGATGATCAGCACAGCGGGTGACTCCTCGCGCGTCGCTTGGACGATACCGCCGAAAACGGTTCCGATTACAACGCGACTCGTACAGGAGACGCCGTCCATCTCGCGCAGGGTCGAGACCTGCTCGTGTAATATGGCCAAGGCATTGTTCCGCTCGGCCTCAACGATCCGGCGAGGTTGATCTTCATCAACCACATGGATCAAGGACAACTCGGCTTCAACTTCCCGGGCAATCAACGTTGCACGCCGCAGGGCACGGTCGGACCGTTCCGAGAAATCCGTTGCGACCATGAGTTTCAGCGGTGCCGGCATGCTTAGCCCTCCTGTAAACCGGTGTAGGGAGTTTTGCGGGCCCCGGCGGTCAATCCACTGACGCCCAAGCCCCCGTCACGGCGACGCTCGAGCAATTCCCCAGCTCTCCACTGACGGACACTTCCCTGTCACTGTACCGAGAACGGGGCTCCGGTTGGCGGTTGTCCCCAATCGCCAGCGGCTTCGGGTTCACCGCTGGTAATCTGGCCGCATACCCTGATGATCACACAAAAATCAACGCAAGCGACATACAGTGCCTCCTGCCAGAGGAGCACGGTTTCCCAAGCCAGGAGGCCCCATGGAAAACATCATCCACACTGCCTTCGGCGAGATCGCCGTGCTGCTGGTGCTGGCTGCAGGTGTCGGGCTGTTGGGTACCACACTGCGCCAGCCGCTGGTCGTCAGTTTCATCGCTGTCGGGCTGCTTGCTGGCCCCTCGGGCCTGGACGTGGTGCGCTCCAACGACCAGATCGGCCTGCTCGCGGAACTCGGTATCGCGGTGCTGTTGTTTCTGGTCGGGATCAAGCTCGATGTGAAGCTGATCCGCTCTCTGGGGCCGGTGGCGCTCCTGACCGGGCTGGGTCAGGTAGCCTTCACCTCGTTCTTTGGTTATCTGATCGGGCTCGGCCTCGGCCTGACGCCGGTCACCAGCCTGTATGTGGCGGTAGCGCTGACCTTTTCCTCGACGATCATCGTCGTCAAGCTGCTCTCGGACAAACGCGAGATCGACGCGCTGCACGGCCAGATCGCGCTCGGCTTCCTGATCGTGCAGGACCTAGTGGTGGTGCTGGCGATGATCGTGCTGTCCGCGATCGGCATCGGCACCGCCGAAGGCCACGGCGGCGGCGACATGCTCAGCGTGCTGGCCTCGGGCCTGGGGCTGGTGGCGTTGGTGATGCTGTTCGTGCGCCATGTCGCCACGCCGCTGACCGAGCGGCTGGCGCGGACGCCGGAGCTGCTGGTGATCTTTGCCGTGGCCCAGGCGGCCCTGTTCGCAGCGATCGGCGACTTCGTCGGCCTCGGCAAAGAGGTCGGTGGCCTGCTGGCGGGCATCTCACTGGCCTCCACGCCCTATCGCGAGACCATCGCGGCGCGCCTGGCGCCGCTGCGCGACTTCCTGCTGCTATTCTTCTTCATCGCCCTGGGGGCGACCCTCGATCTGTCCCTGCTCGGCGCCAACCTGCCTGCCGCGGTTGTCCTTTCGCTATTCGTGCTGATCGGCAATCCGCTGATCGTACTGGCCATCATGGGCGCCATGGGCTACCGAAAGCGCACGGGCTTTCTGGCCGGCCTCACCGTGGCGCAGATCAGCGAGTTCTCCTTGATCTTCATCGCCATGGGCGTCGCCCTTGGCCACGTCGAGCAGGAAGCGCTGGGCTTGGTGACCCTGGTCGGGCTGGTGACCATCGCTCTGTCCACTTACATGATCACCTACTCACACCAACTCTATGCTTGGTGCGAGCCGCTGCTCGACATCTTCGAACGTCGCAACACCCCGCGGGAAAGCAGCCAGGACGAGGTTCTGACCGGTGACCACCCGGCAGTGATCATCTTCGGGCTGGGACGCTTCGGAACCGCGATCGCCGTGCGCCTGCATCGGCGCGGGCTGCGGGTGCTGGGCGTGGATTTCAACCCGCAGGCAGTGCATCGCAGCCGGAAGCTCGGCATCGACACCCGTTATGGCGACGCCACCGATCCCGGGTTCATCGCCGATCTACCACTGGCCGGTACGCGCTGGCTGGTGTCCACTACACCCAGCCACGCCACCGGCGTCACCCACGACGACACGCGCGCCACGCTGATCCAGCTGGCGCGCGGTGCCGGCTTCGGCGGTCGCATCGCGGTCGCCTCCCACAATGGTGAGGATACCGAAGCCCTGCAGGCGCTGGGCGCCGATCTGGTGGTCGAGCCCTTCCATGACGCCGCCGACCGCGCAGTCGAGCTGCTGGGCGGTGCCGATCTGGAGGAACGTATCGATATTCCGGCGATCGAAACCGAGCAGCGGCCGACCCCTTAGCGGGACTCGACTCCGAATCGACCCGCAGCGCGAACACCGTGGCCCCGACGGCCTGCCGGAGGCGCCGCGGCACCATCTCCTGCTGCGCTTCTGGCGCACCGACACAAGGTGCCGATCTATGTGCTGCTGCTCGCGGTGGAGGTCACCGCGCTGCTCCCGAGCCGGGTGAACATCCAGATGATCCTCGCCATGGTAACCGCCAACACCATCATTAGAGGGCCGGGCCGAACAGGCCGTGGCGGCGATCCGCGACATACGGGCCGCGCGGGATGATCCTGCGCCATGGCGACAAGCCGCGCACCGACACCGCATCACTGGTGCCGGCGACCCCGTGCCCGGGCAGGCCGGTGATCAGGTATCCACCAATGCGCAGCTGCAGGAAACGCGCGTACTCAAGGCCAAGGAAGCCGTCTCACTGGCGAACCGGTCTGGGTGATGCGCTTTTGCATCAACCTGATGACCCGATTCGGACGGTCTGGAGCAACGGATCGTCTTACCGTACACAGAGAGAGCGAGAAAGCGGATGTATTTCCGGTTGGCTGAAGCACGTCATCTCGTGTCAATAGGTGTGAGCGGCGTGCCGATCGCGCTACCATCGGCCCTCGGCCCTGCGTCCTGCGCGGCGGCCGGTATCCATCCACTGTCACCATGAGGAGCAGACGGGGCCAGCCCGCAACGGATGAGCATGCTGACTTACAGCTTACGGCGCTTTCTCGGCGCCTGGCCGACGCTTCTGGTCCTGGTGACGCTGTCGTTTTTTCTGGTGCGTGCCGCGCCCGGCGGACCTTTCGACGCGGAAAAGAACCTGCCGCCCGAGATCGAGGCCAACCTGGCCGCTAAGTATCATCTCGACGAACCACTGTGGCAGCAGTACTTGCGCTATCTCGGTGATCTGGCCCGCGGCGATCTGGGACCGTCGTTCAAGTACGCCGACTACACGGTGAACGAGCTGATCGCCCAGGGCTTTCCGGTGTCGTTGCGCCTTGGGCTCGCCGCCATGGCCGTGGCCCTGCTCATCGGCCTGCCGGCGGGCATGCTCGCCGCCCTGCGCCAGAATCGTCCGCTCGATCACGTGACCATGGCGGCCGCCATGACCGGTATCTCGGTGCCGGGTTTCGTGGTCGCGCCGCTGTTGATCCTGGTGTTCGCGGTGCATCTCGGCTGGCTGCCGGCCGGCGGGCTGAGCGGCGGCCTGAGCGCCTGGATCCTGCCGGTGACCGCGCTATCGCTACCGCTACTGGCCTACATCGCACGGTTGACGCGCGCCAGTCTGATCGAAGTCTGGCGCAGTCCCTTCATCCGCACGGCGCGCGCCAAGGGCTTGCCGCTGCGGGTGATCCTGGTTCGCCATGCGCTGAAACCGACGCTGCTACCCGTGGTCTCCTTCCTCGGCCCGGCACTGGCTGGTGTCATCACCGGTTCGGTGGTCATCGAGGCAATCTTCGGCATCCCCGGCCTGGGGCGCTACTTCGTGCAGGGCGCACTTAACCGCGACTACACGCTGGTCATGGGCGTGGTGGTGTTCTACGGCGCGCTCATCATCGTCTTCAACTTTCTGGTGGACCTGCTCTACGCCCTGCTGGATCCGCGTGTGAGGTACACCGCATGACCCCGGCGGCCCCGAACGCCGCCACGCCTCAACCCATGGGCCGAGGGCTATGGAGCGATGCCCTGCGCCGACTGCGGCGCAATCGCCCCGCGATGACCAGTCTGTTGCTGCTGGGTCTGCTGGTACTGGCGGTCACACTGGGTCCCGTACTCAGCCCCAACGCCTTCGACCGCAGCGACTGGGATGCCATTCTGTTGCCGCCCACGCTCGCCGGCGGCCATTGGTTCGGCACCGATTTCCTCGGCCGCGATCTGCTCGTGCGCACGCTGCACGGCGGGCGCATTTCGCTGCTGGTCGGCCTATCGGCGACGCTGGTCAGCCTGGCGATCGGCGTCGTCTGGGGTGCGACCGCGGGCTATGTCGGCGGCCGGGTCGACGCCTTCATGATGCGCGTGGTGGACATTCTCTACGCCCTGCCGTTCATGTTCTTCGTGATCCTGCTCATGGTCTTCTTCGGGCGCAACATCTTCCTGATCTTCATCGCCATCGGTGCGGTGAACTGGCTGGACATGGCGCGTATCGTACGCGGTCAGACGCTGTCCCTGCGCGAACGCGAGTTCGTGCTTGCTGCCCAGGCCTACGGCGCGCCCGGCTGGCGCATCATTGCCAAGCACATCGTCCCCAACCTGCTCGGCGTCGTGGTGGTCTACGTCACGCTCACCATCCCGCAGGTGATTCTGGTCGAATCCTTTCTGAGCTTTCTCGGGCTGGGCGTGCAGGAACCCTTCACCAGCTGGGGTGCGCTGGTCAACGACGGCGCCCAGCAGATGGAAGCCGGCCCCTGGTTGCTGATCTTCCCGGGGCTTTTCCTGGCGGTGACGCTGTTCTGTTTCAACTTCCTCGGCGACGGCCTGCGCGATGCGCTGGACCCCAAGGACCGCTGACGATGAGCCGGCTGTACGCGTTACGCCCGGGGCACGAACGATGAGCGCGATTTCGGCGGCCCACGCCGCGCCGCTGCTCACAGTGCGTGATCTCGGCGTGCATTTCACGACCGACAGCGGCCCGGTGGTGGCGGTGCGCGAAGTGAGCTTCACCCTGCACCGGGGTGAGGCGCTGGCACTGGTCGGCGAATCGGGTTCCGGCAAGACGCAGAGCGCCATGGCGCTGCTCGGCCTGCTGGCGGACAACGGCCGTGCCACGGGCGTGGCGACCCTCGACGGCGCGCCGCTGCTCGGCCAGCCGGAGCGCCAGATGGGCCGGATCCGGGGCGCGCGCATCGGCGTGGTGTTCCAGGACCCGATGACGGCACTCAACCCCTACCTCAGCATCGAGCGCCAGATGACCGAAACGCTCGTGCTGCACCGCGGCCAGTCGCGCCGGGAGGCGCGCGCCGAGGCGTTGCGCATGCTCGAGGCGGTGCGCATCACCGATGCCCGGCGACGGCTCGATCAGTATCCGCACGAACTTTCCGGCGGCATGCGCCAGCGGGTGATGATCGCCATGGCGCTCCTGCCCCAGCCCGAGGTGCTGATCCTTGACGAGCCCACCACGGCGCTCGACGTCACCGTCCAGGCCCAGATCCTGGATCTGCTCGCGGCGCTGCGGCGTGAGCTGGGGACGGCCATGCTGCTCATCACCCATGATCTGGGCGTGGTTGCCGCCGTCTGCGACCGCATGCTAGTCATGTATGCGGGCGAAGGCGTCGAACAGGGGCCGGTGGCCGAGCTGCTCGCCCATCCGCGCCACCCCTACACGGAGGGTCTGCTCGAATCCCTGCCGGCGCGGCAGCACAGTGCGCGTCGCCTGGCGACGCTGGCCGGTCATCCCCCCGATCCGCGCACCCGGCCGCCCGGATGTGCCTTTGCACCGCGTTGCCGCCACGCCATGGCGGTGTGCACGACCCACCATCCGGGGTGGGCCGAGGAATCCGCCACGCGCGGCCGGCGCTGCCACTGGCAGCCCCCGGCGGCGCCATCCGCCTTGGACCCCATGCCATGAGCGGGAGGCTGCTGATCGACGCGCAGGATCTTGCAGTCCACTATCCGGTCGGCAGCGGCCTGTTGCGCCGCCCGCGTGCCCTGCAGGCCGTGGAAGCGGTCAGCCTCACACTCGCCGCTGGCGAGACCCTGGGCATCGTCGGGGAATCGGGCTGCGGCAAATCCACCCTCGGCCGCGCGCTGCTGGGTCTCACACCCATCACCCGCGGCCGGGTGATGCTCGAGGGCGTGGATCTGACCGCGCTTTCGCCGCGGGCGCTGCGTGCTCACCGCCGCCACGCCCAGATGGTGTTCCAGGACCCCCTGGCCAGTCTCGACCCGCGCATGACCGTGGGCCAGATCCTGGCCGAGCCGATGCGCGTGCACGAGCCGGCCATGACCACGCTGGCGGTGCGGGCTCGCGCCCTGTCGCTGTTGGAACGCGTCGGTCTCGGCACGGCTGCACTGGATGGCTATCCGCACGAGTTTTCGGGCGGGCAATGCCAGCGCATCGGCATCGCCCGCGCGCTGATGCTGCGCCCACGGCTCTTGGTATGCGACGAGCCGGTCTCGGCGCTGGATGTTTCCATTCAAGGCCAGATCGTCAACCTGCTGCAGGATCTGCAGGCCGAGCAGGGGCTGGGGCTCGTCTTCATCGCCCACGATCTGGCCGTGGTGCGCCACATCAGCCACCGCATCCAGGTCATGTACCTGGGTCGGACCGTCGAAGCCGGGCCCACCGCGGCGATCTTTGCCGCGCCCCGGCATCCCTACACCCGCGGCCTGCTGGATGCCGTGCCCGAACCGCGGCCCGGCGCCCCGCTGCGCGTGCCGGTCGCCGGCGATTTGCCCTCGCCGCTCGATCCGCCGCCGGGCTGCGCCTTTCATCCGCGCTGCCCACGCGCCCAGGAGCGGTGCCGCCTTGAGGCGCCGACGCTGCGGCCGCTCGGCGCCGATCGCACCGTGCGCTGCCATTTTCCACTGGACGATCAGGACCCAGCCTGATCGGTTCGCCCTGTTGCGGCCGACCGACTGCCGTCAGGTTATGGCCAAACCTTCAAACCCGCCCTGTTGTCTTCACCAGACGCGCTTCCCGTCACGCAATCACTCGCGAACGCAAGCGACCGATGACCGGAGGAGTAGCGCTGCACCTTACGGGGAGCGTCGCGACGCCGATGCACGTGTCCGGATCGAATCCGCAAACCACCCGGCGTGCAGCTCCGAGGAAACTCAAGGGAGCCGAATGGACCTGGGTGAGCGGCTTCCTCGGCCCGGGAAATCGCGCAACAACCATCGGAGATGTCGACGCCTCGACTGGCGCCGTGTCATTGCAGGCTCTGCACCGCGCCGGTTCTCAACAACTGCTTGAGCGCGTCCAGAGATGGGTCGGGGGCATCGGGCATCGGATTGCGCCGATGGACGGTGATGGAGCGCTGCAGCGCAGACAGCTCAGCCACATGCGTGTGGAGTTCGTCGGTACTCGGCTCGTCGTTCGAGGCAAACAGCAAACTGGAGCGATTCACGATTCCCGTTGCCACGGCATGATCGACACGCCGCTCACAACGACAGGGGGCGGCCTCCTCGACCAAGCCGCAATGCGTCCTCATGAATTCAACAATGCGTTGCCGTGCCCGCGATCGCCGCTTGCGAAACGCCGCATCGGGCAGATCCATGACATAGGCCGCTTCCTGACTGGATAGTTGCAGGATATCGCCCAGCACGAAAGCGGCGCGGTGCTCGCGGTCGAGACAGATCAGCATGGCGTGCGTACAGCCGATTCTGACCTCATGGATCAGACGCGCATACTCAGGATCTGAGGTCGAAGCCGGTGATTCGGCGAGATCCTGGGCGAGATCGGCGCCGAATTGTTCGAAGGAAAGATGCTCGGCTTCCACACGTCCGGCTTTTTGATTCAGCAGGTGGTTGACGGCGACGCGAAAGGCCCATGTCCTGAACGCGCTGCGGCCTTCGAAGCTGGAGAGACGCGTGACGATCTTCAGCAGAATCTCCTGGCACGCGTCTGCAGCATCATGAGGACACCAGAGCATGCGCAACGCAAGATTGTAGATTTCCTTCTGGATGGTACCCAGGATGGCTTCCAAGGCTTTGCCATCGCCATTTCGGGCAGCGGCGACCAGCACTTCCAGCGTTTGAGTCGTCATCACGTCTCTCCAGATCGGCTTAACCGACGAGTTCCCGGAAGATGGCGCGCAGTGCGCGCATTTCTTCACGAAGCCCCCACCGTTGGGAGTCGAAAATCTCATCAGACATATCGGCGGTCCGGAAGAATGTGAAGGTGAATTCACAACCCGGACCATTGGGCATCAAGCGTGTGTAGGCGATGTCTTCCACGCCGGGATCCAGCCTGGAAATGATGTCGATGGTTCCGCTGGCCGCATCGCATGCGTAGCGAATGATCAAGGGACCGGCGACCGTCTGCGCCAACCACTCCGATCCTTGTTTTTCGATGTCCTGGCAGAATACATGAGCCCACCGGGGAAGATTCTCGGGATTGGACAGAAAGGGATAGGCAACCGAAAACGGCGCTTCCAACGTGACTGATTCGGTATGTGCAAGCATGACTCTCTCTCGCATCGGGGAGCGTTGACGGGATATCAACAGTTATTTAGACCGGTGGGCCATCGGGTTTGTGACCGGCCGCGGGCAGCAATCGTTGCCGCTCGATGGCGAGGGTCACTTGAGCCGGATGTTCCGGCGCGTCAGGATAAAGACTCCGCCATCACGGAACACCGACCATGGCAATAACCCCATCATCGCCCATCGATCCACCGAGCCAATCAGCGACCCGCGCGCTGCGCCTGTTCGCGCCGCAGGTAAGTGCCAACTACGGCACGCGCGTGGCGGCGGCGCTGGGGTTGTCGCTTGCGGCCTTGGAGGAGCGCGAATTCGAGGACGGGGAGCATAAGATCCGCCCACTGGACAACGTGCGCGGGGCGGACATCTTCGTGCTGCAGCAGCTGCATGGCGAGCCGGGGCATTCGATCCACGACAAGCTGTGCCGCCTGCTGTTCCTGCTGGGCGCCTTGCGCGATGCGGGGGCTGCGCGCCTCACCGCGGTGCTGCCCTATCTGGCCTATGCCCGCAAGGACCAACGCAGCCAGCCGCGCGATCCGGTGACGCACCGCTACCTCGCCCAGCTGCTCGAAGCCATCGGGGTCGATGGCGTGGTGACGCTGGACGTGCATAACCGGGCGGCGTTCCAGAACGCCTTTCGCCGGCCGGTCGTGCATCTGGAAGCGCGGTCGTTGTTCGTCGCCCATTTCGCCGCCCGGCCCGCGAACTGGGTGGTGGTGGCGCCCGACGGCGGGGCCATCAAGCGCGCCGAGCGCTTCGCCCAGGCGCTGGGCCAGCGGCTGGAGCGCGAGGTGGGGCTGGCCTTCATGCACAAGTGGCGCAGCGGCGGGCGCATGGGCGGCGGGGAGATCGTGGGAGAGGTGGCCGGCCGCCCGGCGCTGATCTTCGATGACCTCATCAGCACCGGTGGGACGCTGGCCCTGTGCGCGGAGGCGCTGCGGGGGGCGGGCGCCGCCACCGTGGAAGCCGCCGCGACCCATGGCGTCTTCACCTCCGCTGCCAACACCGCCCTGGCCGGCTCGGACCTGACGCGGCTGGTGGTGTGCGACACAGTACCGCCGCTGCGGCTGACTCAGCCCGAGATCACGGCCAAGCTCACCACGTTGGACACGGCACCGTTTCTGGCCGAAGCCATCGCGCGACTGCATGAGGACAGCTCGCTGGAGGATCTGGCCGAAGGCGCGATCTGACGCGTCTCAAGGTCCGGCAGCGATGGTCAGATAGGTCTCGAGCCGTGTCCGCCATTTCGCGGGACGGTCGTGCGGCAGGTCGATCAGATGCCACAGGGCCAGCTTGGCGCGCACCAAGGCCCGATAGCGCTGGTAGAACCGCACCAGTTCCGCTGGCGGATCGTCCTCGCAGCAGGCGCCATAAGCCGCCAGCAATCCTTCCAGCGTACCCGGCTGCCCCAGCCTGGCGCACTCCAGGCCGAGATAGGCCAGCTCATCCACGGCATCGAGCATGCGCAGCTCGCGGCTGAATTCCAGGCAGTCGAAGATCACCGGCGGTTCGAGGCAGCAGACATGCTCGGGACGCAGATCCCCATGCCCCTCGATGATCCGCCCGGCACTCGCCCGCTCGGCCAACAGCAAGCCCCGGCGGTTGAGGAATTCCCGCTGACGCCGCAGGGCAGCCGACAGCCGCTCGGCATCCACCCATTCCGGTGCCGTGGCCAGGATCGCCCCTTCGCCGTCGATGGTCCGGCGCAGTCCCTCGACATAGACACCCGGATTCAGCGGAAGCGCCGGCTGCGCCCGATAGAAGTCACCCAGATGCACCCCGATGCCTTCGACAACGGCATCGTCGAGACGACCATCGCCAATCAGGCGATCCAGCATCCGTGCCGCCGGTAGCCGGTGCATGCCCACCAGCCAGTCCACCACGTGCGCGGGATCAAGCGGACCATCCGTCGGAGAGGCCACCACCGGACCGACTCGCAAACCGCTACGATCACAGATGAGCGGCAACAGACCCGTGTAGACGGTCGGAGCCAGGCGCCGGTTCAGATGTAGTTCGAGCGTGGCATTGCGCCCACGCGCCGCCACGCTCGTGAGATCGATCATCCGGCTGCGCAGCGGCTTTTTGAGCTTGTAGGCGCCCACGTTGGTGAGAAAAACCCAAGAAGATCGGGTCTCGACCACCTGCACGGGTGCCGAGTCATCCTCGCTCAGTACCCCACCTTGGCACAGGAAAGCGCGCTTTTCCGCCGGAGAGACCGCAAGGGCATCGCCGGCGCCGGCTTTCATGTGTCCTCGCTATGCAGCTGCTGGAAACGCGACTGGGCGGCGAGCAGCGCCTGGCTCACCGCCACCGGATAGGGCTGCGCCGCATCGGACAGGCTCTGCAGCCGGGCGGGGAGCCGGTCCAGCCCGGCCGCCAGGTGTGCACGGGATGCAGACAATCCGGGACTGGCGCTGGGCAGGCGACAACCCTTTCGCATCACACAGTGCAGCAGGGGTTCACCCATCACAGCTTCATCGCGGCGCGCGATGACATCGCCGATTGCCGAGTTGCCTTCCATGATGCGATAGACCTGTTTGGGACCCGGCAAGCTGACCTTGCCCGGCGACAGCTTGCCGCAATCGCGCCCGTTGTAGGACACGAGCTTGTACGCCGCCTCCAGGCTTGGCCCATCGGCCACGACACTGACCGCCGTGCCGACCCCGAACACGTCAATCGGCGCGCGGGCAGCGCGCAGCGCCGCCACCCGGTACTCGTCCAGATTGCCGCTCGCCACGATGCGCACGTCGGTCAATCCGGCGGCATCAAGCAAACTCCGGCTTTGCCGCGCCAATGTGGCCCGATCACCCGAATCGAGCCGGATGCCACCCACCTTGAAGCGCTCACCCAGACGATGGGACAACGCGATGATGCGCTGCACGGCGTGCAGGGTATCGTAGGTGTCCACCAGCAACGTAGTCCCCGGATAGTGTTCGGCGAAGCGAATGAACGCCTGCTCTTCGTCCGGGTGCGCTTCGATGTAGCTATGCGCCACCGTGCCCACCACCGGAATGCCCAGCCGCTGCCCGGCTTCGAGATTCGACGTGCCGACATAGCCGGCAATTGACAGCGCCCGAGCACAGGCCAGCGCGGCATCACGCCCATGCGTGCGCCGGGCGCCGAAATCCACCACATCCGCGCCCGCGGCCGCAGCCACCACGCGAGCGCCCTTGGAGGCCACCAGCGTCTGGTAGTGGATGAGGTTCAGCACTGCGGTTTCGATCAGCTGCGCTTCGGGCAAGGGGGCTTCGATCGAAAGCAACGGTTCGTTGGGAAAACACACCGTCCCTTCGGGCATCGCGTGGACGGTACCGCTGAAACGAAACTCCCGGAGAATTTCGAGCACTTCCGGGGTAAATCGCCCCAAACTGCGCAAATAGTCGATTTCATCCGCGGTAAAGCGAAGATTCTCCAGATAATCCAGGACATCCTCGAGACCGCAGGCCACCAGATAATTGCGCCCCGGCGGCAACCGGCGCGCAAACAGCTCGAATACCGCCGGGCCAGTCATGCCCTCGGTGTGATAGGCCTGGAACATCGTCAGCTGATACTGATCGCTGAACAGGGCGGGAATGGGATGATCCTTGCTCATGCCAGCACCGCACCTCGCTGGCGCATTTCCGCCAGAGCGCGATCCCCGTCGCCAGGCTCGAGGTCCACACCCCGGATGGCGTCCGTGAGCACCGTCACGGCGTAGCCCCGCTCAAGGCCGTCGATTACGGTGGCGCGAACGCAATAGTCGGTAGCCAGTCCTGCAACCACGAGTCGGGTGATTTCACGGGTGGCGAGTAGCGCCAGCAGCGGCGTATTCCGAACTTCCCCGCTTTGTGGATCGCGCATCGAAAACCCCGAATAGCCGTCCTCGCCACCGATTCCCTTGGAAATCACCGGGCCAAGCACGGTCAGCGCCGGGTGCAAGAGGGCCCCCCACGTATCGCGCACACAGTGCACCGGCCAAATCCCGCCATCCTTCTCGAAATGCGCCGTCACCGGCGGGTGCCAATCTCGGGTATAGACGACCAGGGCGCCAGCGGCGAGCGCCCGCTCGATTTCCACATTGATGAGCGGAATCACCGCCTCGCCGCCGCGAACGTAAAGGCTGCCTTTCGGATCGGCGAAATCGTTCTGGACATCCACGACAACGAGCGCGGTACGCGCGTCATAAGTCAAGGCCACTAAATACCTCCTGTCAGCGTCGGTGGGCTGCATGGGCCAGGACTTGGCCCTCCCCCCGGAGCGCCATGTGCACGCCGTGTCCACGTGCGGCTTCGCCGATCGGCTAGCCCTGGGATTGCCTCGAACTCGCTGCGCCCGCGCGGCACTCCTCCAGCAGGCGGACCACTTCGGTGTCCTCAACCTGGGCGAAATCCCGGTAGAACTCCCCTACGGAACCGAACCATGGCGGCATTTCCAGGCAGACGATCTCATCGGCATATCCGGATAGGCGGGCGATGGTCTCCGGCGGTGCCACCCCGATGGCCGCAATCAATCGCCGAGGCTGGTGGCGACGGACCGCTCGCAAGGCGGCGATCAGGGTCGAGCCGGTGGCCACACCGTCATCCACCACGATCACGATCCGCCCGGCCGGATTGCGCGCCGGCCCGTAGATCCGGCGGCGTGCATCCAAGACGCCGCGCTGATGCGCAACTTCACGCTCGAGGTCGGATGAGTCAAGGCAAGAGGCGGCGTCGGGATTGATCCAGACAGCGCCGGATTCGTCGACGGCGCCAATAGCATATTCGGGATTGCCCGGAGCGCCCAGTTTGCGTACCAGAACCACGTCCAGCTCGCCATCGAGGATCTGCGCGATATGCGCGGCCATGGGCACAGCGCCGCGCGGAATCGCCAGGACCAAAGGGTGTTGCCCTTTCACTGACGACAGCCGACCGGCCAGTCGGCGCGCAGCGTCCATGCGGTCGTCGAACATGCCACCCCTCAATCAATGGTGGGTCGGGAATCGTGAATTCCGAGATCCTCGAGTTTTGCACTGGCCATATCGAGCGCACTCACATCATCGAACGGCCCAATCCAGACCTTATGGACGGTCTGAAAGCCGTTTGGTTCACTGCGGATATCGACCGGCCCGAGCTGGGCAAGGAGAAGCCGCCGGCGCATGCGTTCGGCATTTTCACGTTGAGAGAATGCGCCGGTCTGCAGGTAAAAGCGTGGCTTGCCGGCCACAGCCCGGGGGCCGGCATTCGCGATCACAGCACCCGCCTCAGCAGGTTCGATAGCAACGACCTCTACCGGCGCCGTGCCCTGTTGCACGATTCCAAGACGCGTGGCTGCGGCGAAAGACAGGTCGATTACACGGTTGCCGACGAAGGGTCCACGATCGTTCACCCGCACTACGGCGCTGCGTCCATTCTCGAGATTGGTCACCCGGACATAGGAGGGCAGGGGTAAGGTCTTGTGCGCCGCGGTCATAGCGTACATGTCGTAGCGTTCACCGCTGGACGCCGACTTGCCGTGAAAATCGGGTCCGTACCACGAAGCGATCCCGCGTTCGTAAAAGCCCTTTGCCGAATCCAGGACGACGTAGCGCCGCCCATTGACGACGTAATACGGCGGATTGCCCAGCCGGCTGCGCGGCTCGACGCGTGGGACGGCATCCGGATACTGGCTGCTCGCGCCGCTTGCTGATGGTGTCAGCGGTGCGTTGTGTACCGGCTGGTGCGGCAGCTGCCCACACGCGGTGAGCAGTAATCCGAGCAAAACGGCGCCACCCCGGCCGAACGCCGCACGGCCGGGACGTGCACCGGCAAGGTCGATCTCAGGGCCCGGCTTGATCGGCATGGCGGATTTCTTGACTCAACTGGAAAACGGCCATGGCATACAAGACGCTGTGATTGTAGCGCGTGATGACGTAGAAATTGGGCAAGGCCAACCAGTATTCCGGCCCATCCTGCTGATCGAGCATCAGCAGATTGGCCGGCTGAGCGGCAGGCACCTGCGCCGAACTGCGAACCCCGGCCTGACGCAGCACACCCACCGTATGCGGCGTTTCGCGCTTCTGGTTGCCCAAGGCCTGGCTCTCCGGGGTCGTCGCCTCGGCGGGGTACGCCACCGGCGCGCCCTTGGTCCAGCCATGCCGGGCGAAATAGTTGGCCACGCTGCCAATGGCGTCGGCCGGCTGCCATAGATTGCGCTGCCCGTCGGCATCGAAATCGACGGCATAGGCGCGATAGCTGCTGGGAATGAATTGTCCCATGCCCATAGCGCCGGCATAGGAGCCGAGCGTTTGACGAGGATCGATTTTTTCTTCCTGCGCCAGACGCATGAAGTGCTCGAGTTCACCGAGGAAGAACCGACTGCGCGGCGGATACGCAAAACCCAGCGTTGCCAGCGCATCGAGCACCCGATAGCGACCGAAGTTGCGACCGTACTGGGTTTCAACCCCGATAATCGCGACGATGATTTCGGCGGGCACGCCATAGCGGGCTTCGGCCTGGCTGAGCAGATCGCGGTGGGTGTTCCAGAACTGCACCCCGCCGTCGATCCGGGTGGGCGTCACGAACAGCTGGCGATACTGATGCCACGGTTTGGCCTCATAAGGACGCGTGATGGCATCGATGATGTCCTGCTTGTAGACCGCCTCGTTCAGCAGCGCGCGAACCGCGGGTTCCGACAGGCCATCCTGATCGACCAGGCGGCGCACCAGCGCCTCGCTCTCAGCCGCATCGATCCAGGTCGGCGGGGCATCCAAGGCCGCGGCCAGCGATGCCTGAGAAAACGACCAGACGGCAAACCAGGCTGCGGTGGAAAAGCGGAGCAATCGTTTCATGGAGCAAGCATCTTCTTGTGTGTCTGGATCGACATGAGCATACCGAAGCCCGCCAGCAGGGTCACCATCGAGGTTCCACCATAGCTGATCAGCGGAAGCGGCACACCCACCACCGGCAATACGCCGCTGACCATGCCGGTGTTGACGAGCACGTAGAACAGAAAGGTAAAACTCAGGCTGGCGGCGAGCAGCCGTTCGAAGCCGTTCTGTCCGTTTGCGGAAATCCGCAGTCCGCGCACGGTGACTGCAATATAAAGTGCCAATAGCAACAGCAATCCGATGAGCCCAAACTCCTCGCCGTAGACGGCAAAGATGAAATCGGTCGTGCCTTCCGGCAAGAATTGCAGATGCGCCTGGCTACCATTGAGCCAGCCCTTACCGAACAACCCCCCGGAACCGAGCGCGATCTTGGATTGGATGATGTGATAGCCCGATCCCAACGGATCGGCTTCAGGGTCGAGCAGGGTGAGCACGCGTCGGCGCTGGTAGTCGTGCATCAGATTCCAGACCAGCGGCATCGCGGCCGCCAGCGTTCCGGCCAGTGACAGGATCCAGCGCCATGACAGCCCCCCGAGGAACAGGACGGCCACACCCGAGGTGGCGACCAGTACGGCAGTCCCCAGATCCGGCTGTTCGGCAATCAACAATACCGGCCCGCCAATCAGGAGCAGGATGATCGGCACATCCCAGCCGGCAGGCGGGATTCCCCGGTCCTGCAGATAGCGGGCGGCCATCAGCGGCATCGCCAGCTTCATCATTTCCGAGGGTTGAAAGCGGATCACACCCAAGTCCAGCCAGCGCTGCGCCCCTTTGCCGATATCGCCCAGCAGCATCACCAGAATGAGCAGGATCAACCCGATCCCGTAGAGACCCGGCGCCAAGCGATAGAGCCATTGGCTCGGAATCTGAGCCACCGTGAGCATCACCCCGAAGGCCAGGCCCAATCGCATCAGCTGGCGAAACAACAGGTCCATGTTCTCACCGCCGGCACTGTAGAGAATGATCAGACCGATGGTCGACAACAGACTCAACAGGACCAACAGCGGCAGATCCACATGCAGACGGGTCGGCCAATCGCGAAACGGCGCGCGCATGCCGACGCCCAGCTCATAGACCTGGCGGTTCATGGTATCGCTTCCTCTTCTCGCACCAGATAGGCATCGAGTACCTGGCGGCCGATGGGTGCGGCGGTGCGGCCGCCGCTGCCGCCGTGCTCGGCGACAACCGCCACAGCGACCGCCGGATTCTCCAGGGGCGCAAAGCCGATGAACAATGCGTGGTCCCGAAGGTGCGCTGCAACGTTGGCCTCAACGTATTCTTCTTCATTGCCCAACCCAAACACCTGTGCCGTGCCGGTCTTCCCCGCGTAGGCATAAGGCGCGCTCCGGCCACTGCCGTAGGCGGTTCCGCCCGGCGTCTGCACCACATCATGCATGGCATCGACCACCGCTTCCCACTGCGCCGGGGTGCCGAATGGAACCGCCGAGCCCGGGACGGGCGTCATCGGCACGTACTGGCCACTGGCAACATCCTCGCGCGCCCGGACCATGCGCGGGTGAACGACGCGCCCGCGGCGCGCCAGGGTTGCGGTGGCCTGCGCCAGCTGCAGCGGCGTCGCGAGGTTGTAGCCCTGTCCGATAACGTTCACCAGGGTTTCCCCTATGTACCAGGGTTGCTTTCGGACCCGCTGTTTCCAGGCCTTGGAGGGCACCAGGCCGCCCCGCTCCCCGGGCAGATCGACGCCGGTCGCGTGACCGAAACCGAACGCCACCAGCACATCGTGAATTCGATCGATCCCCAGCTCGAGCGCCAGCTGGTAGAAATACACATCGCAGGATTCGGCGATGGCGCGACGCAGATCGGTCCGCCCATGACCACTGCGCTTCCAGTCGCGATAGCGCCGTTCCTGATTGGGCAGCTTGACGTAGCCGGCACAGTAGACCCCACCCGATCCGAGCGGCAGGCCGGCGGCCAGATCGGCCACCCCGAGCAGCGGCTTGACCGTGGAACCCGGCGGATACTGTCCCAGGACGGCACGGTTGAACAACGGTCGCCCCGGGTCCTTGCTGAGCGCGCGGTAGTCTGCCAGGGAAATTCCGCCAATGAACAGATTGGCATCGTAGGACGGCTGGCTGACCAACGCGAGGATTTCGCCGCTCTCCGGCGCGATGGCAACGATGGAACCACGCTGTCCGGCCAATGCTTCCTCGGCAGCGCGCTGGAGACGGATGTCGAGACTGAGATAGAGGTTCTGGCCAGTGACCGGCGGATGGGTTTCCAGCACACGAATCGTGCGGCCCTGCGCGTTGACCTCGACCTGTTCATATCCGGTCACGCCGCGCAATTCAGACTCATAGTAGCGCTCGACGCCGCTGCGCCCGGCCTCGTTCAACCCGGCATAGGTCCCTTCCGGAACGTTGCGCAAATCCCGCTCGTCCACCGCCCCCATGTAGCCGATCACATGGGCGGTGCTCGCGCCGAACGGATAGTGGCGGGTCAGATCGGCGCGAATATCCACACCGGGGAAATGAATTCGGTCGATTGCCAGCCGCGCGACTTCCTCGTCGGTCAGGCGGTGGCGCAACGGAACCGCATCAAATGGCCGGCTGCGCCGACGCTCGCGCTCGAAGCGCTCCCGATCCTGCGGCGTAATGTCGATGAGCCGGGACAACCGGTCCAGGGTCTGCGGCAGATCCGGGACATCCTCGGGGACAATCTCCAGTCGGAACGACGGCAGGTTTTCCGCCAGCAGGACGCCATGTCGGTCATAGATCAGCCCCCGCTGGGGCGGCAGGGGACGCAACCGGACGCGATTGCCTTGGGACAGGGTCGCAAAATGGGCATGATCGCGCACCTGCAGCTCGTACAGTCGCAGACACAGCCCCGCTACCAGAATCGCAGCGACCACGAGCGCAATAGCGATCCGACTGCGAATCAGCCGGCGCTGCAGCTCCGGGTGATACAACCGGACCCGCTGCTTCGATCGAAATCGCTGCCGCACCGTTTTCACGCCAGACTGAAACGCCGCCGAACATGGCGCAGCACCGCGAACACCCAGGGCCAAAGCAGGCAACTGGTGAGGATGCCCTGCCACGGGAAACTGGGTTCGCTCCGATTACCCATACCCGCCAGCCAAAATCCGGGAAACACCGCGATGGACAGCAATGGAAGCAGCAGCAGTGCCTGCTGCCACACCGGAAAGGCGCGCAACTGCAGATGAAAACGCGCCAGTGGATAGGCCATAAGCGTGAGACTGAGCGCCTGCACCCCAAGGGTACCGCCGCGACCCGCGTCAATGAGCAGGCCCAGACACCAGGCTGTCGTCAGGCTGACCCGCTCGGGCAAGGCGATGATCCAATAGGCCAGGACCAGCGCCACCCAGTGCGGCCGCCAGTCCGCTGCCCATGGCGGCAATGGCACGAAGGTCAGTGCCAGGGAAACGAAGAAGCACACCCCCAGAATACCCCAGCGTGCCGGCATGTCAGGGCTCCTCCGCGGGCAGGTGTTCCGCACGCGGCGGCGTGTCTAACGGGGGATGATCCCAAATCAACAAGACCTCCCGGCTGCGGTCGACCTGTGCGGTGACTTCCGCGCGGACCTGGGCGAAGCGCCCACCGCCCTGCCGCATCACCGTCTTCACGGTTGCGACTGGATAGCCGCGCGGGAACCGTCCGCCCAACCCTGAGGTGATTAACAGGTCGCCTTCGCGGATATCCGCGTTGCGGGGCAGATAGGGCAAGGTCAGCCAGCGGCTCTCGCCGGTCCCTTGTGCCACGGTCCGCAGGCCATTGCGGTTGACCTCGATCGGCAGGGAATGATTGGTATCGGTAATGAGCAGCGCGGTGGAGGTATTGAGTCCGACATGCGTGATCTGGCCCATCACCCCATGGGCATCGATGATCGGCTGGCCGACATGCACCTGATGCACCAGACCACGATTGAGCATGATGCTCTGGCGATAGGGGTCCAGGTCCATGGAGAGGATTTCGGCGATGGACAGTCGATCGTCCAGACGACTTGAGGACTGCAGCAATTCCCGCAAGCGGGCATTCTCCGCCTGGAGCACAGCCAGCTTCTGGATCTGTGCCTCCAGCAGAACCTGGCGGGTGCGCAGGGTATCATTCTCGGTCAGCAAGGCCCGGCGGCTGCGAGTCCCGTCGGCGAATTCCTTTCCTAACCGCACCGGCCAATCCACTGCCAGCTGGACCGGGTAAACCAAGGTGCCCAGCACCAAACGCAGCCGTTTCGACTCGGCCCCTCCCGAGTCATACAGAATCAAGGCAACCGACGCGACCACGAATACCACGAAACGCAGATTCAGCGCGCGAGTCTTGAGGAACAGCGGTTTGATGGCCTTGCCCCCATGGCACGGCATCGCGCAGGCGCCGTCCGCGCCCGCGCAACGTAAGTCCTTTCAGTCCAGAGCGAACAGATCGACTCCGTGCTCGTCGATGAGTTCCAAAACCCGGCCACCGCCGCGGGCCACACAGGTCAAGGGATCATCCGCGAGCACCACCGGGATGCCGGTTTCCTCGAGGAGCAGCCGGTCCAGATCGCGCAGCAGGCTACCGCCGCCGGTGAGCACAATGCCACGCTCGGCGACATCCGAGGCCAACTCGGGCGGGGTCTGCTCGAGCGCCGTCTTGACCGCACGCACGATGGCGCTGAGCGGCTCCTGCATGGATTCGAGGATCTCGTTGCTGTTGAGGGTGAAACTGCGCGGCACACCTTCAGACAGATGACGGCCCTTGACCTCGATCTCGCGCACTTCCTTGACAGGGAAAGCCGATCCGATCTCTCGCTTGATGCGTTCCGCCGTCGATTCACCGATCAGGGTGCCGTAGTTGCGCCGGACATAGTTGACGATGGCATCGTCGAACTTGTCCCCACCGACACGGACCGAAGCGGCGTAGACAATCCCGTTCAGCGACATCACCGCCACCTCGGAGGTACCGCCGCCGACGTCGAGGACCATCGATCCGCGTGCCTCGTGCACCGGGATCCCGGCGCCCATGGCGGCCGCCACCGGCTCCTCGATCAGATAGACTCGGCGCGCGCCGGCACCGGCAGCCGATTCCTTGATCGCACGCCGCTCTACCTGGGTCGCCCCGTACGGCACGCACACCAACACCCGCGGGCTCGGCCGGAAATAGGGCGAATCGTGGACTTTGCGGATGAAGTGCTGAAGCATCTTTTCGGTTGCGGTGAAATCGGCAATCACGCCTTCTTTCAGCGGCCGGATCGCGGTGATGTGCCCGGGTGTGCGACCGACCATGGCCTTGGCCGCAGCGCCGACCGCTTCGATGGTCTTGCCGCGGCCATTGCCGTCATCGCGGATCGCCACGACGGAAGGTTCATCGAGCACGATTCCCTTGCCGCGAGCGTAGATGAGGGTATTGGCCGTGCCTAGATCGATGGACAGGTCATTGGAGAAGAATCCCCGAAGCCCTTTAAGTTTCAACATGGAAGTTCAAGTCCGTATGAGCCGAATCGTCGCGGCGGGAAGATGTTAAAATGCCAAACTCTAGCAACGCCTTGTGACAGGAGCAAGGCCGGGGGTCAAGCGCCCCCGGTTGCGTGTACACTTCGGCCGCCCGTGACAAGCCATCCGTCATCGCGGCACCCTGCCTTGTGGAGAACGGTCATGTCGCTGAATATCGAAACGGTCCGTGGCATCGCGCATCTCGCCCGTCTGACGGTCGAGGAAGCGGAACTGGAAACCCATGCCCAGACCCTCTCCCGCTGCCTCGATCTGCTGGCCCAGATCAACGCGGCGGACACCACGGCAATCGCCGAAATGGCCCATCCGCTGGACTTGGCGCAACGGCTGCGGCCCGATGAGGTGACCGAGCCTGACATGCGCGAGACTTGTCTGGCCCAGGCGCCCGCCGCCGAGAGCGGCCTGTTTCTGGTTCCCAAGGTCATCGAATAACCCAAAACGCCCCGCCGGGAGTTTGCATGCACAGTCTGTCCGTCGCCGAAATGGCCGAGGCCCTGTCCCAGGGCCAATGCACCAGTGAAGAGCTGACGCAGGTATTTCTGGAGCGCATCGCGCAATTCGATGCCGAACTCAACAGCCTGATCACCGTCGATCCAGACAGCGCCCTTGAGCAGGCGCGCGCCGCCGATACCCGCCGACGCAGCGGCGAGGCCGGCCCGCTGACCGGCGTGCCGATGATCCATAAGGACATCTTCCTCACGGCGGGACAGCGCACCACCTGCGGTTCGCGCATGCTGGGCAACTTCGTACCACCCTTCGATGCCACCATCGTGGAGCGCTGCGCGGCAGCGGGTCTCGTCACGCTGGGCAAGGCCAATATGGACGAGTTCGCCATGGGCTCGTCTAACGAAACCAGCTATTTCGGCCCGGTGCGCAACCCTTGGGATCCCGCACGGGTCCCGGGTGGCTCTTCGGGCGGATCCGCGGCCGCCATTGCAGCACGCCTGGCACCGCTGGCCACCGGTTCGGACACCGGCGGCTCGATCCGCCAGCCGGCCGCGCTGTGCGGCATCACCGGCCTCAAGCCCACCTATGGCCGCGTGTCGCGCTACGGCATGATCGCCTTTGCCTCCAGCCTCGACCAGGCCGGCGTGTTCGGACGCGACGCGCAGGACTGCGCCCTGCTGCTTGAGGCGATGGCCGGTTTCGATCCCCGCGACTCCACCAGCGTGGACCATCCCGTACCCCACTATGCCGGGACGCTGACCAATCCGCTCACCGGCTTGCGCATCGGTATCCCGGCCGAGTTTTTCGGCGCCGGTCTCGAGCCGGCGGTGGCGAGTGCCGTCGAATCGGCGCTGAAGGTGTTCGAAAGCCTGGGCGCGACGCTGCATCCGGTGCAGCTCCCCAACCTCGGTCTGTCGGTACCGACCTACTACACCCTTGCGCCGGCCGAGGCGTCGTCCAACCTATCGCGTTTCGACGGCGTGCGTTACGGGCATCGCTGCGAGAACCCGGTGAATCTGGAGGATCTCTACAAGCGCAGCCGCGGCGAAGGTTTCGGCGCCGAGGTCAAGCGCCGCATCATGATTGGCACCTATGTCCTTTCAGCCGGTTACTACGATGCCTATTACCTCAAGGCGCAGCGCTGCCGGCGGCTGATCACCGAGGATTTCCGCCGCGTGTTCGAGGAAGTCGACGTCCTGGCGGGTCCCACGGCCCCCGAAGTCGCCTTCCGGCTGGGCGAGAAGACCGACGATCCAGTCAAGATGTATCTGTCCGACATCAACACCATCGCCGTGAACCTTGCCGGCCTGCCGGGTCTGTCACTACCGGCCGGCTTCGTCGATGACCTGCCGGTGGGTCTGCAGCTGATTGGGCCGCATTTCGAGGAAGGCCGGTTGCTCAACATGGCACACCAGTTCCAACGGGAAACTGACTGGCACCGCCGCCATCCGACCGCTTTCGCCTGATATCGGCCCGCACTTCTGAGGAATCGCGCAATGGAATGGGAAGTCGTGATCGGGCTGGAAATCCACGCCCAACTCGCCACCCGCAGCAAGATCTTTTCCGGTGCCGCGACGCGTTATGGCGCGGCGCCCAACACCCAGGCCAGCGTCATCGACCTGGGCTATCCCGGTACGCTTCCCGTGCTCAACGAAGCGGCCGTGCGCATGGCCGTGAAGTTCGGCCTGGCCGTGCAGGCCCACATCGCGCCGCGCTCGGTGTTCGCGCGCAAGAACTACTTCTACCCCGACCTGCCCAAGGGCTACCAGATCAGCCAGTTCGAGCTGCCAGTGGTGGGCCAAGGACACCTCGACATCGACCTGGAAGACGGCGAGCGCAAGCGCATCGGCATCACCCGCGCCCATCTGGAGGAAGACGCCGGCAAGAGCCTGCATGAGGACTTCCATGGTCTCTCGGGCATCGATCTCAACCGCGCCGGCACGCCGCTACTCGAAATCGTCTCCGAGCCGGACCTGCGCTCGGCGAAGGAAGCGGTGGCCTACATGAAGAAGCTGCACGCCCTGGTGCGCTATCTGGAGATCTGCGACGGTAACATGCAGGAAGGCTCGTTCCGCTGCGACGCCAACGTGTCGGTGCGCCGCAGCGGCGCGGAACGCCTCGGCACGCGCTGCGAGATCAAGAACCTGAATTCCTTCCGCTTCGTGGAGCGGGCCATCAACTACGAGGTGGAGCGCCAGATCGATCTGCTCGAAGGGGGCGGCACCGTGGTCCAGGAAACCCGCCTTTATGACTCGGTCAAGGACCAGACCCGCTCCATGCGCAGCAAGGAAGAAGCCAACGATTACCGCTACTTCCCCGACCCCGATCTGTTGCCGCTGGTGATCGAGCCGGCCTTCGTCGATGCGGTGCGCGCCACCCTGCCCGAACTGCCCGACGCCAAGCGCGCGCGCTTCGTCGCCGACTACAACCTGCCCGACTACGACGCCGGCGTGCTCACCAACTCGCGCGAGCTGGCGGATTACTACGAGGCCGTGGTCGCACAGACGTCCGGCGACGCCAAGCTCGCCGCCAACTGGGTCATGGGCGAGCTGGCCGCGCGGCTCAACGAGACGAACCTCGACATCACCGAGAGCCGGGTCAGCGCTGCGCAACTGGCCGGCATGCTGACCCGAATCAGCGACAACACCATCTCGGGCAAGATCGCCAAGCAAGTGTTCGAGGTGCTCTGGAACGACGGCGGCGATGCCGACGCCATCATCGACCGGCTCGGCCTGCGACAGATCACCGATACCGGCGCGCTGGAGGCGATCATTGACCAGATCATCGCAGACAATCCGGCCCAGCGCGACCAGTACCGCGCGGGTAAGGACAAGCTGTTCGGCTTCTTCGTCGGTCAGGCCATGAAGGCCACGGGCGGCAAAGCCAACCCCGGCCAGCTCAACGAACTCTTGCGCCACAAGTTGGACGGCTGAGGTGGCGGATGGTGATCGTCTCTATCGCTTCCTGTTCGAGGATTTCCCGATCCGCGGGCAATGGGTGCGGCTGGAAGCGACCTGGCAGGAAGCGCAATCGCGCCGCACCGATCCCGAACCCGTACGGCGTCTTCTGGGCGAGGCCATGGCGGCCAGCGCCCTGCTCACTGCGGGACTGAAGTTCGAGGGCCGGCTCAACCTGCAGATCGAAGGCGAGGGTCCGCTGCGCCTGGTGCTGGCCCAGTGCGACCACCTGCTGCATCTGCGCGCCACTGCCCGCTACGACCAAGGCGTGCCGACCGACCAGATCGGCTTCGGCGAGCATGGCCGGCTGCTGCTCGCCTTGGAAGGGCGTGATCCCGGTGAGCGCTACCAAGGTGTGGTGCCGCTCACCGGCGAGAACCTCGCCGGCGCCCTGGAACATTACTTCGCCCAGTCCGAGCAGCTGCCGGCCCGGGTGCTGCTGGCCGCGAGCGAACAGATCGTCACCGCACTGCTGATTCAGCGTATGCCCGGCGAAAGCGCCGATCCCGACGCCTGGAATCGTTGCAATCACCTGTTGGATACACTGGAAGCGGCCGAGTTGCAGCAATGGCCAGCCGAAACACTGCTGCGCCGCGTGTTCGCCGAAGAGACGGTCCGTCTGTTCGAACCGGCCCCCGTGAGCTTCCGCTGCCGCTGTTCCCGCGATGGCGTTGCGGCGATGTTGCGACAGCTGGGTTCAGAGGAACTTCAGGACATCCTGCGCGAACAGGGCAGCGTCTCGGTCACTTGCGAGTTCTGCGGCCGCGAGTACGGCTTCGATGCCGTCGATGTCGGCCAGCTGCTGGCGGATGACACCGTGCCCCCGGCGTCCCCGTCGACCCATTGACCTGTGGCCGCAGCGCCCCCGGTCGGCCCACCCGATCCGAGGATCGGATAGCGCTGAATGAACCAGCGCCACCACAAACGGGTGGTCCACCATCCAAGCAAACCACCGGCCAGCGCATCGCTCAAGTAGTGGGCCGTCACAACCACCCGGCTGAGGGCGAGCAGGACACCGGCCAGCAGGAACAGCCGGCGTACACGCGGCCACAGGCAGCTCAGCGCGATGGCGAGCGCAATCGCCGTATTGGCATGGCCGGAGGGAAACGAGCTGAAATCGTAGCCGGTCTCGAAAAAGTAGAACCCATATTCGCCGTGCAGCATCAAGGCATTGAACCGGGCGCGCCCAAACAGATATTTGAGCAGATTGACCAGCAACCCCGAGCTGGCCACGCTCACGAACACGAAGCCACTCGCCAAGCTCAGCCAGCGTGCACGCTCACACATCTCCTGCGTCAAGAGGCGCTGCCGAGCAACCCGTCCCAAAGCCCATCCCGAGACCGATGCGCACAGCGCCCACCGCGAATCGCCGGCATGGGTGATCAGGGCCGCGAAGTCATCAAAAAAAAACCGGTGGCGGCGAAACGCCCAAGCCAAAGGCTGATCAATCCAGAGCACGCACAGGGCGATGACGACCACCAGCAGGGTCAGGGCCAGCCCATGGCCCCGAAGACGCCGCGCCACGGATGACGCGTGCCCGCAACCGAGTCGCCTCGTCATTTCACCTCCGTGGTCACCCGGTAGAGAGTCAGCCGCAGCCAATCGCCGCCATTGACCTGGCGTCCCTGGATATGCGCCACAGGCTCGGCGCTGGCACCGAGCGCGGTCAGTGTCGCGAGAAAATCCGCTTTCCGCCGGGCATCGACCAGCACCGGCCGCCCCGGTGCCTGCAGCGCCAGTCGCGCCGCCTCATCACCCTCGCTCAGCCGTGTGGTCTGTCGTCCAAGCCAGAACACCAGACTGGGTTCGGTATACCCGGCGGTGATCAATGGCGCCGTCAGACCTTGGCGTTCCAGATGCCGCGCCACCTCCCGACTCGGCCACAGCCCATCCAGATGCGGCAGGGAAATACCCAGAATCCACACCGCCGGCAGCGCTGCGCTCAGCGCCAGGCCAAGCCAGGTGTGCGCACGTGCCATCAACCACACCGCAACGCCGAGCATCCCGGCCGTCATGAGCAAGGGGACAACAGCCGATTCGCCGGCCCAATGCGGCAACCAGCCCGCGAGAACCAGCCAGAGCGCGGCGCCCAAACCCCACAGTGCACCGCCCACCCAGCGACTCCAACGGGGCACCTTGGACGCCACCGAAGCTGAACGCATCAACCCTGCCATCAGACACAGCGCGGGAACCGTCGGCAGAATGTAGTGCGGTAGCTTGGTCGGAATCAGCTCGTACACCACCCAGAAAGGCAGCGCCCACGCCAGCAGAAAGCGCGCTGCCGGCTGAGCGCGGGAGCGCCAGCAGGCGATCAGCGCCGGGACCAGCAGCAGGACTGCAGGCCACAGGGTCAATGGCGTCACCAGCAGATGGGCGCCCGGGGGTGCACCGTGGGACTCCTGCCCGCGCGCCGCCTTGGCCAACAAGTCGCGCGCCACGGCGTCGTGCCAGAAGGCGCCGTCACTCGCTCGGTGAATGGCGACCACCCAGGGCACGACCAGCAGCCCAAACCAGACGGCGCCCCACATCGGCCGCAGCGCCCGCCACAATCGAACATCCCGGTCGGCGGCAGCCAGGGTCAGCACCGTCAAGCCGGAAACCATGAGTGCGATCGGCCCCTTGATGAGCACGGCAGCCGCCTGTGCGATCCAGAACGCCTGCACCGCGCGCGCGGGCGCTTCGAGTTCCTCCCGATGCGCCCGGTAGATGGTCCACAGGGCCGCCTGCGCCGCCACCACCAACGCCAGCAACACCGCGTCAGTCTTGGCCAGCCGGGCTTCGACCAGCAGCAGCGCGGTAAAGGTGAGCAAGGCCCCGGCGCGCCATCCTGCGCCGTTCCCACCCAGTCGCTGACCGAGCCGAGCGGTCAAGGCAACCGCCGCCAGCGCGCCGAGCAACGATGGCATGCGGTAGGGCCAGATCGGATTAGCCCAACCCGAACCCGCGAGATAAGCAGACGCAGCCTGCAGCCAGTAGATCCCTGCCGGCTTGTTGAGGCGCGCTTCGTCCTGGAAGCGGATGTTGAGGTAATCGCCGTCTTCCAGCATCTGGCGGCTGGCCTGGGCGAAGCGCGGCTCGTCCCGATCGGTTGGCGGGAGCGTGAAGACACCGGGAACGAACAGCACCAACGCGCCGAGAAACAACAGCAGCCAGGCGACGGCGGAACGCTGAAAAAAACCCGAGGCGGCAATCATGGCGGTTTTCACGCAATCGTCGCGAAAGGGCGCTAGCCTATCGCCCCCATGTGAAAACCGGATGACTGCCCAGCAAGGAACACCTATATGCACAACGGTGAGGAGCGCAACGCGAATACTCGGCACACGGCTGGGCTCCGCGTTCTGCTGGGCGCGCTCATTGGCTTGACCGTCTTGCGTCTCGCAGTGCTGATTGCCTCGCCGCTCGATCTATTCGTCGATGAAGCGCAGTACTGGCTCTGGTCGACCCGACCAAGTTTTGGATACTACTCAAAGCCCCCGTTCATCGCCTGGCTCATTGCCTTCACCACGGCCTTGGTTGGCGATGCGGAATGGGGCGTCCGACTGGCGTCGCCACTTCTCCATGCCGGCACGGCCGGTTTCGTTTTTCTCGCCGGCCGGTCACTGTACGACGCGCGAACCGGCGTCGCGGCGGCCGTAGTCTATCTGACGCTGCCCGCGGTGAGCTTCTCCAGCCTGCTGATCTCCACCGATGTTCCGCTGCTGTTTTTCTGGAGCGCGGCACTGTTCAGCCTGATCCAGGCTCGGCAGCATGGCGGTGGTTGGTGGGTCGGGCTTGGCCTGTCACTCGGGTTGGGGCTGCTCTCCAAGTACGCGATGGCCTTTTTCTTGATTGGCTGGCTGTGGGGTGAGCTGAGTAGCCCACGCGCCTCCAGACGAGGCGCGCTCGTGGCCCTGGCAATTGCGGGATCGCTCTATGCGCCCAATCTGGTCTGGAATGCCGCCCACGGCTTCATCAGCTACCAGCACACCTCCGAAAACGCCGATCTGGCTGGTGCCCACATGAACGGCGGCGAACTACTGGCCTTCGTGGCCAGCCAGATCGCCATGTTGGGGCCGGGCGTATTTCTCGGGCTGATGGCGGCCCTGATTTCGCGCCCGCTGCGCGATGAGCCAGCGCGCTGGCTCATCGGCTTCATCGCACCGGTGCTGGTGTTCTACCTCGCGCTGGCGCTGGTGGCCGGTGCCAATGCCAATTGGGCGGTCAGCGCCTATGTGGCCGGATCGATCCTGGCCGCACGAGGCTTGATGCGCGCGTCGTGGCGACCCGCCTGGGGGATGGCGGTTGGATTGAATGTGTTGCTCGGGTTGGCGATCGCCGGAGTTGTGCTCTGCTGGGGCGAGGAGACCGATCGCTTTCCGCTGCGCGCCGATCCCCTGAAGCGCCTGCGGGGCTGGGAGACACTGGGCGCCGAAGTCAGCCAGTGGCGCCAGCGCTATCCCGCCGACTGCGTGCTGGTGACCGATCGCGCGACCGCCTCGGCCATGGCCTATTACGCCTTGCCGCGCCCGGCGCCGGTGGTCAAATGGCATCCGCCCGGCCCGATCCGCGATCACTTCGACCTGACTGCCGATCTCGCCGATGTCGCCTGCCCCGCCTGGTTGCTGGTCGCGCCACCGGACCGCGCGACCGGAATGGCACGCCGGTTCACCGGCAGCGAAGCGCTGGGCACGGTCGGTCAGCCCCAAGGGGACCAGCGTGAGCGGCGCTACGCCATCTATCGACTGCATGAATTCGCTGGCTATCCGACCCGGAGTCCTTCGCCATGATGCGTGCTTTGCCTGTTTACCCCGCCCTGATGCTCGCCCTCGGCCTCGGACTGCTGTTCTGGCTCTGGCCCGAACTCGATCTCTGGACGGCCCGACAGTTCTATCTCGAACCGCGCGAATTCTGGTGGACCGACCAGCCGATCAGCCTTTGGCAAAAGCGCGCCGTTCGGCTTGCCGGCACCATCGCCGTCATCGTGTTCGTGATCGGCCTGATCCGCACGCGCACAGGCGGCCGGTGGGCCGGGCTGGCCCAGCGCGGGTGGCTGTTTCTGATGCTGGCCTTGCTGCTAGGCCCGGGATTGGTGGTGAATCTGGGCCTGAAAGAACATTGGGGACGAGCGCGGCCGAGCTATGTTGCCGATTTCGGCGGGCCGCAACGCTACACCGCACCTTTGGCTCCGGCGCGCGAATGCGACAGCAACTGCGCGTTTGTGAGCGGCGACGCGGCGCTGGGGTTTTTTTTGATGGCCGGCGCCTTCGTCGATCTCCGACGCCGTAAGGTCTGGCTTCTGGCCGGCCTGACGGCGGGCGGGCTGATCGGATTCTGGCGCATTGCAGCGGGTGGCCATTTTCTCAGTGATGTCCTGTTCGCCGGTATCGTGGTCTATGGCGTCTGCGCGCTGCTGGCGAAATGGTTGCCGGTCGAGCGTCCGATTCTTGATGCCGATCAAGCGCCCGACCGGTCATCCCACGCACACTGACCCTGAAACACCTATTTTCGGGACCAACAAGGAGACGAACAATGGGCATCCGGTATTGGATCATGGGGGTCGTACTGGCACTGGGACTCGCGACTGGGCCCATGGGAGCGGCATTGGCCGCCGAATCGGTCGGTGAGCCAGCGACCTGTGGCATGTGCGGCAAGGAAATGACCAATGCCCATGTCGGTTTCGTCCTCGTGCAGCCCGATGGGCAGGAAGAGCGTCTGGGGTGCGCCGGCTGTGGCCTGGCCATGCTCAAGGATGCGCCGAAAGGCGTGAAAGCCAAGACGCTCGATTTCATGCGCGGGGATGAAATCGATGCGCGGGCTGCCTATTATGTGCGTGGATCAAGCTTCACAGCCTGCTGTGAACCATCTTTCCTGGCCTTTTCCAGGAAAGATGAAGCCGAACGCTTCACCAAGGGCTTCGGCGGCACGGTCATGGATTTCGAAGCAGCCTATCAGGCGGTTCACGCTGCGCATCATCACCCCGGGAATTGAACCCGGCGGTGCCGATCGTCGGGGCGGTGAACACCCTCCCGACGATCGGTGAGCCATGTCCACATCGCGCCCCTCTCAATCCCCTGACCCCAAACCCGGCGCCGTGGAGCGCCATCGCCGCAAATGGTGGGTGCTCGGCATCGGCCTGCTTGTCCTGGCCTTTTACCGCAGTTTTCAGTTGCCGCCCGCGAGCCCCAGCGGCACCTTCTGGCCGCCCGACGGCAATGCGCTGCCCGAGGTCGTCCTCACCCGCTTCGCCGGTCTCATTTGCATTGCGTTTGGCGCCTGGGGCAGCAAGCGCCATGTCGACCGCCTGTTACGGATTTCGCAGCGGCGCTAACGCTCACCTTGCAGGCCCATGGCATCACGCCTTCCGGACGCGGTACGCGTGACCTGATCGTGCGGATCGGGGACCGCGAAAAGACGCAGGCGAGGTATCCCGCCAGCACGCAAACCGCGATTCGGCATCCGGCCACGATCCCGGCTTGCCGACGTTTCAGCTGCCGGATACGCGCCGCGCCTGTTCCCAGCCGATCAACAGCGCTTTGCGGGTCGGGTTCCAGCGATACTCGCCGATCTCGCCGCTTTCCCGGATGACGCGATGACAGGGGATGAGCAGGGCAATGTCGTTGGCAGCCATGGCGCTGCCGACGGCGCGGGCAGCGCGCGGTGCGCCGGCACGGACGGCGAGTTCCCCGTAGGAACAGACCGTTCCGGCTGGAATGCGCAGCAGCGCCTCCCACACCTTGATCCGAAACGGGGAACCACGCAGCAGCAAGCGCAAGGGTGCTGCGCCGGGCGCTGCGCCAAACAACCGATCGGCGAGACGCGCTGCCACCGCGGGGCGGTCGCGCAACGCCGCGTGCGGCCAGTGCTCGCGCAACCGGTCGGCAACCACCGCCGGCTCCGGCGCCTCGAGGAAGGATAGATGACAGATGCCGCGCGTGGTCTGGCCGGCCGCCATCCAGCCCAGCGGTGTGGCCGCCATCCCCCAGTCGATGACCACCCCCGCGCCGCGCCGCCGGATCTCCCCCGGCGTCATGGCCTCCCAAGTCACCAACAGATCATGCAACCGCCCGGTGCCGGACAAGCCCGTCGCCGCTGCGGTTTCCTCGACAGTCCGCGATTCCGCCAGTAGCGCCAGGGCGTGGGTCTTGGTGAGAAACTGCAGGAAGCGCGTGGGGGACACGCCGGCCCACGCGGTGAACAGCCGCTGGAAATGCGCCTCGCTGTAGCCCACGTGCCGCGCGACATCGGCCAGACCGGGCTGCTCCGCCGAGCGCTCACGGATGAAAGTGATCGCCTGCGCCACGGTTTCGTAGAAAAAAGGCTCGGACCGGGCCGGGAACCCGGCGGCTGCCTCAGACGGCCAACAGTTCATGCGACGCTCCAGGATGCGGGAAACCTCAGCCTATCCCAGCAATCCCAACCCGGCCACCCGATTCCTGCGCTTGCCCCCACCTGCGCGAACGATCCTGGGCACGCCGATTCGGTTGGCGTGCTCAGCCCGGCGCCTCGGTGGCGTAGGCATGCAGCGCCAGCGTACCGAAGACCCAGTTGCGATGAATCCGCTGCATGCCCTGACCGCCGGCAGCACCCAGGGCCACCAGAAAGGGCAGGTAGTGCTCCAGTGTGGGATGTGCGCGGCGGCCGTGGAGAAAGTGCCACGGGTCGCACAGCGCGGCCACATCGTTGGCCGCCACTGCCTGCTCCAGAGCGGTCATGAACTCGGCCGCCCAAATCGCCGCCTGGCCTTCGGCAGCGTGCCAGTCGATCTCGCGCAGATTGTGGGTGATACCGCCACTGCCGACGATGAGCACGCCGGCCTCGCGCAGCGACGCCAGCGCCTCGCCCAGCTGCAGGTGCCATGCAGCATCCTGGCCGGCGCTCAGGGAGAGCTGAAACACCGGGCAGGGCGGTCCTTCGGGCCACATGGCCTTAAAGGGAACCCACAGGCCGTGATCGAACGGCCGCTCGACGGCGGCGACTGGAACGCCACGGGCCGCGAGCGCATCGCGCAGCCATGCGCCGGTCATCGCATCGCCGCGGGTTTTCCACGTTTGCGCGTACAGCGCCGGCGGAAAGCCGTAGAAGTCGTGCTGGATCGCCGGCGCAGGCACAGCACCGGCGAGCGCCAGCGTGTCTGCTTCCCAATGGGCGGAAACGCACAGCACGGCGCGCAGTGCGCCCGCATACGACGGATCGAGCTGCGACCAGTACGCGGTCGTCCGGTTGGGTTCGGTCAGAAACGTCGGTGCGCCATGGGACAAGAACCAGACCGGTTGCCGCATATTTCCACTCCTCGGTTGATCTACCGCGCCTGCTCGCCCCCGCCCGCGTGCGATTAGCGGTCCTGCAGCGCTCGAACGCCGCGCCACTCATTGCGCAGGTACCCCATCATGCCGCGCAGCGGCCCCATGGCGGGATCGGGCGCCTGCCCCCGACCAATGCGCAGCAGTTGGACGCAGTACCACCCTTGCGCGTACATGTGGTTGAAATTGCGAATGCGGTTGATCGAGCTGGCCGGGCCCAGGACGCCGGGACCGATATTCAGCCGCTCCTCGTAGCGCGGCGCCTCGGTGCACTGCCCCGCGAGCAATCGTTTCGGCAGATCGGTCTGCACGCACATCGGTCGGCCCAGCCCGATCAGATCCAGCGCGTCTTCCGCCAGGGCCTGGTTCATGCCGGCCAGGCTGCGAAAACCACCGGTCACCATCAGCGGAATCCGGCACACCTGGCGCAAGCGCTCCGCATAGTCGAGAAAGTAGGCCTCACGAGCCAGGGTGCTCTGCGCCTTGGCCGGCGCCTTGTCGCCCTCCGCGCCGGTCCCGAAAAAGGAAAGCTGCTCATAGGTACCGCCTGAAATCTCGAGCAGATCGACGCCCGCCTCCTGCAGCCACTGCGCGACCTGCTGGGAATCCTCGTGACTGAAGCCGCCTTTCTGGAAATCGGCGGAATTGAGCTTGACGCAGATCGGAAAGGCCGGGCCCACACGCGTGCGGATCTCGCGCACCAGCGTGAGCAGCAGACGGGCACGGTTCTCGAGGCTGCCGCCCCACTGATCGGAGCGCAGATTGGCCTTCGGCGACAGGAACTCGCTCAGCAGATACCCATGGGCGGCATGCAGCTGAACACCGGTGAAGCCGGTCTGCTGCGCCACCGCGGCCGCCCGGACGAAGCGTTCGATCACCCCCTCGATATCTGATTCGCTCAAGGCACGCGGCTTGCCAAATGCGCCGCCGGGCAGCTTGACGGGAACCGCTGAAGGGCCCACCGGTTCGGCGTTGAGATAGCGGATGGTCTGGCGACCGGCGTGACTGAGCTGCATCCACAACTGGTTGCCGCCCACGGTGCCGGCATGGGCCAGAGCCGCCAGCGCCTCCTCTCCGCCGTTGTTGTCGATAGCGATGTTGCCGGGACGTTCCAGGTAGCGTCGGTCGACCTGTACGTTTCCGGTGATGACGAGCCCTGCACCGCCCTCGGACCATGCCCGGTACAAGCGCTGGTGCGCCTCGGTCGCCCGATTCTGGCCGTCAGACAGGCCTTCGGTCAGCGCCGCCTTGGCCAGTCGATTGGGTAAGGTAACACCGCATGGCAATGTCATCGGTGAGGCGATGGTCGTGGTCATGAATCCCCCTCCACATTTGGATCGGTGTGCCCCGGCATATCGGAGCCACTTGTGTTCACCTTGTCTTAAACGGATACACGAAAACGCCGGTCAGTCCGGGATGATCTTGCGGGATCGCGCCTGCAGCGCGCCCATATCGATCAGAAACGAGAGCAAAACCAGCGTCAGACCCACCCCCGCCATGGCCTGTACCCAGGCCGCTGAGAACACGGGCGCGAAACCCGCTGTGAGCAGGGCCGCATTGGTCACCCCGAAGACGGCGCGCCGCCGGCTTGGTGGCAAGGCACGGGACAGCGCCGGTTGCCATCGGCCAGCCAGCAGATAGCCATAACGCAAAAGGCCGCTGATGAGCACCCAGGCGCCCACCTGCCCGGTGCGCAGCAGCAAAAGGCCTGCCACCAGAACGAACAGCGCATCGACCTCCAGGTCGAAGCGCGCGCCGAAGGGCGACGCCGTTCCCTGGCGGCGGGCGATGGTGCCATCCAGTCCGTCGGCCAGTAGGAAGGCCGTTCCCAAAGCCACCGATTCCCATCCCAGAACCGGCTGCTCCCAGCCCCAGACCAGCCAGATCAGCAGCACGCAGCCCCGCCCCGCAGTCACGTGGTTGGCCCAGCCCCAATGGACATGCGGGGCATGCGCCGGCAGCTGGCGCCAGACCCAGATGGCCGCCGGTACGAAAGTCATCAGGAAGCGCACGGCCAGGGGTAGGGCATCCATCACCGTCGGCGCAGCCAGCGTCAGAAAGGTCAGCGCCAGCACTCCGGCGCCGAGCGCGCTACCCATCACCTCCCGGTGCAACGGCGCCGCCGATCCGATCAAGTTCGCCATGCCAGCAGATCACCATGAACGATGCGGATCCGCAGTGCGCCACTTGCGAGCTGGGCCCGCCGCTCACGCAGCCAGGCGCCCGCCTCCTCAGCCAGGCGCGGATTCTGCTCGCAGGCAGCCTTGACGTACCCCTCCAGCCAGGCTGCGGTCAGCAATGGATAGGCGGGCCCCAGTGACCACGCACTGCAGGCTGTATCCACCCGGTAGCCCGCCCGGGACAACGCCGCCGACCAACCGGGCAGAGCCCCGCCGCCCAGCGCTGGCCCGAAGCCCTTGTCGCGCCGCATGTGCGCAGAGAAGGCGCGGTCCAATGCGCGGTCCAATGGCTGTTGCGGGAGGCATTGCGCGCCATCGATCACATTCAGTGCGAGGTAGAGCGAATCCGTACCCGTTGCCGCGGCTTGCGCTGCGAAATCCGCAGCCCAGCGCCACGACACCAGATCGCCCCAAGCACTGGCGGCGATGGCGGAGACGCCTGCCAGATTCGGCTGCTCGCGCGCCAGATCGATGGTCTGCCACTCGAGCTGGCAATGCCCCTGCGGTCCGCACAGTCGGGTCACCTCGCCCATCTCGAAACGCCAGCCCGGATGACTCACGGCCCAGCGACCGAAGCGCTCCGCGCCCCGCGCGATCAGGTCCGAATCGACTTCCAGGGCCTCCCAGCGCAGCGGCCGACGCAGATAAGGCAAACAGGCGCGGAGCAGCGACCCGGTTCCCGCACCCAGCTCCACGACCCGGCCGTCGGCCGACAAACCGTCGAGCCAGCGCGCCAGCAAGCCCGTGTCACGGGCCTCGGTGTCGGCCGCCTCGCGCCAATACAACCAGTCGGCGTCGAATCCCGCTCCCATGGCGCGCGCCTCACTCATGCCGTGTCGATCGCGCAACAGCGCTGCACATGGCTTGCTCGAACACCGCGGTCGTTTCGCACCAGCCCCCCAATCGCCGGGCCTGCCGGCGCGCTTGCTTTGTCCAATGACGGCGCCGCCCGGGCTGTTCCATGGCCTGAGACAGCGCGCGGCGCAAATGGCGGGGCGCTGCACCGTGGATGCGCAGTCCGGCCGTAGGCGGAACGGTCTGAGCAATGGCACCGCCCCGGGTGGTCACGATCGGCAGGCCATGCATCAGCGCCTCTGCCAACGCCATCCCGTACCCTTCCAGACGGGATGCAGATACAAACAGATCCGCTTCATGATAGTGCCGCGACAGGGCGGCCGGATCCACCTCGCCGGTGATCCGGACGCGGCGGCGCCAGCCCGCGCGATCGCGTCGGGCGCGAATACGCCGCGCGTAGAGCTGATCACCACGGTCGCCACCGACACACACCAATTGCCACGCCACCTGCCGAACACCGCTCAAGGCGGCCAGCAACCGCAAATGCCCCTTGCGGGGGGTGAGGGTTGCCACGCACAGGAGGCGGACCGGGCCGGGCCGGGGCCGCTTCGGCAGGCGCCGCGTCACGCGCGCAGTGCCCGGTCGGGCCACATGAAGACGCGCCGCATCCAATTCCCCGCCGGCCAGCAGGGCGCGGGTCGCGGCGCTGGTGACCACCACTGCATCGACCCTGCTCAGCGCGGCGTGCTCGGCTTGGGCCAGATGCCGCGCGCGGTCGGGGTCGAGCCCGGTTTCCAGCGCCAGCGGATGATGAATCAGGGCGATGACGGGCCCGCGCGGATCGCTGCGAGCAAGCAGAGGCGCGAACGCGGGCAGCGCCAGGCCGTCGATGATCAGGCCGGCGCCCGCCGCAGCGCTGCCGGTCCAGGTGTGCGCCGCAGCGACCTGCGCCGATCCATCGGCATCGGGATGACGGCCGGCCAGCGCGTGGACATCCAGTGCCACGCCGCGCGCGCGCAGGCCAGACACCACCTCGGCATCATATCGATACCCGCCCGTGTACTGCGCCAACGGGCCGGGGACCGCCCAGTGCCACCTCATGGATGGAGCGGTCCCTCGAAGCTGGCCCAGGCCTGGGGATTTTCCCGCAGCACCACGCGCACCTGCCGGATCCGCTCGAGCTCGTCACGCCCCAGAGCACCCGCACGCAACTGCGCGCAGACATCGGCGTGAATCGCGGCCGCCAGGACTTCGCTGGTGGTGTTGCGTCCGGCAAAGCGAGGCAATTCGTCCAGATCACGATAGTTCAGGGGCGCCAGAACGGCGGCAAGTAACTGGGCCACCTGACCCATGTCCGCCACCACACCATCACCATCAAGCCGCTCGGCGAACAGGCTCAACTCCACCTCGAAGGTCGCGCCGTGCAACCGCTGCGCCGGCCCGAAACGTTCGCCGCGCATGCGGTGGGCGATCATGAGGTGGTTCGTCAGGGTCATTCCATACATCGGGATCGCTCCGTTTCGCAGCTCGAGTCATATCGTGGTTCGCGCGTCACTCGTAGGTGAGCACCTGGCACAGTGCACCGGGCGCCTCGCAGACCTTTGTCAGCGCACGCGGTGCATCGGCAAATGGCCAGTCCGGCTCGAGCAATCGGTCCAGGCGCGGATCGCGAAGCAGCGCCAACGCCAGCGCCAGCCTCCGCCCAGTGCCCCAGCGCGCGCGCCGCGAGGGGGCAACGTGGCCGACCTGAGAGGCCACGATGGCAAGCCGCTGGGCATGGAAAGCCGCGCCCAAGGGGAGCGGTACGGTCCGATCGCCATACCAGCTCAGCTCCAGCACCCGTGCCTCGAAGCCGGCCGAGGCGAGCGCGAATGCCAGTCCCTCGGGCGTACCGCTGGCATGGAACACCACGTCCGCCCCTGGCTGCGGCTCGGTGTCCGCGCCCATCCACGTCAGCCCCAGATGCCGCGCCAACGCCGCGCGCGCGGGATTCGTATCCACGAGGCTCACCTGCGTTCCGGCGATTTGCGCGCTGAGATACGCCACCAGCAGCCCGATGACACCCCCGCCCACGACCGTCACCTGATCGCCGATGCGCACGCCCGCATCCCAGAGTGCGTTGACCGCGGTTTCCATGTTGGCCGCCAGCACTGCGCGCCGGGGCGGCAGGCCCTCCGGCAGCCAATGTAAGGCATCGGGCAGCAGACGGCACCAGTCCTGGTGCGGATGCAGCGCAAATGCCCAGCGTCCCTGATCCGGTCCACTCTCCACCTGCCCGACCAGGCTGTAGCCGTATTTGACCGGGCCGGGGAATTCGCCTTCCTGATGCGGGCAGCGCATGCGTGTCCATTCACTCGCGGGGACACGTCCCTGAAACACCAGACTTTCGGTACCCCGGCTGATGCCGCTGAAGCGGGTCCGCAATGTCAGCGCATCGGGCGACGCGTGCGTGGCCGCCTCGCGCAGCGCCGCCTGCCCGGGCGCAAGGACCCACAACGCGGTCGGCCGGCTCAGGGGCACGACACGTCCAGCTCGAAGAGCACATCCCGACCCTGCAGATAGCGCGTGGCCTGGGGACGCCGCTGGCTCTTGCACACCCCACCGGCCAGATCGATCCCCAAGCGCCCAGCGCCCAGCAACACCGGCGCAACGGTGATCTGCAACCGGTCAAGACAGCCTTGTGCCAGAAAGCGCGAGACGGTGACGCCGCCGCCCTCGATGAGAACGCGCGACCAGCCGCGTTCGGTCAGGACGTTCAGCAGATCGGCCAGATCCAGTCCTTGCGGCCCACGACGGACCGGGAGCTGCAGCACATGTGCGGGAAGGTCGGGGTTGGGCGCGGTATCGTGCGCCCGGCAGTAGACCACTGGCGCGAGCCCGTCGCTCAGCATGCGATAATCGCCGCGCAACCGGGCCTCGGTATCGATGACCACCCGAACGGGATGACGGCCCGGCACTCGCCGCACGGTCAGTCGAGGATCATCGGCATACACGGTGCCGGCGCCCACGATGACCGCATCGACCAAGGCGCGCAGACGGTGCATGTGATCATAGTTCTCCGGCCCGGTCAGGCCGGCCGAGCGACCTCGTGCGGGGGCAATGCGGCCATCGAGGCTCTGGCCGAGATGGGCCACGACGAAGCGCCGCCCCGGTGGGCAGGCGGCCAGCGGAAGATACAGGTCGAGCAGCTGGGCAACCGCGCCCGGCAGCCCGGTCTCACTGCGCCAGCGACCATCAGCGAGCACCCGGATCCGCTCCGGATGCAGCCTGGCCATTGCATCGACTGGCTGCGCTGCATGCGCGCTCAGATCGAACGCCGCAGCCGAACCGGCCGCATTCAGCTGCGCGCGGAGTTGGCGAATCGCCGCCCAGGCCTGTTCCATGTTCCACGATCGGACCGGGTCGCAGGTCGGCAACAACATCCTTAACCCTCCCTGGTAATGGACGATGACCGCACTTTGGAAAATCGGCCAGACAGCACACTTCTGTCAAGAGCGCTGCGACCGAAATGCATCCCGTTAGGCGTCGCTGAAGCCGCGATGGGGCGGCGCTGGATGCTACATCCAGCGTGCGAGCATCCGGTCACGCCAAGGTCGCGGTCCCTAGAACACGCCGAGTGCCTGCAGACAGGCTTTGCCTAATGAGATCCGCCGGTCGGCATCCTGCTGGGTACGCACATCGAGATTCAGGGCAAAGGCATAGATGGCCCCGTCGTGCTCAACCCAACCGACCCACCAGCCGATACCCGGCCGGGGGGCATTTTCCCAACCCGTCTTGCCGTAAAGCGAGCCGGTATCCCGTTCTTCCAGAAGAAGAATTTCGCGGACCGACTGCTGCACGCCGGGATCCATCGGCAGCGTCCCCTTCGCCAATCTGGCCAGGAAAAGCACTTGTTCGACGGCGCTGATTTCAAGCGGCCCGGTTAACCAGAATTGGTCCACTTGAGTGCCGAGTCGGCGGTTTCCATACCCCAAACGATCCACCCCCGCCTGCATCCGTTTCAAGCCGATCCGGCGAGCCAGTTCCTGGTAAATGGCCACGTTCGACAGGCGAATCGCTTCTCGCAAACCCATGTCACGCTGCCATTGGGGATAGGGCTGCGGCTGACCACCGTACGGGAGCACCGCATCGACACTGGGCACACTGCCGGTTGACAATCCAATCAGGCTATTGGCGATCTTGAAGGTCGAGGCCGGGACGAAGCGGGTGTTCGCCCGCACCCGATTGTGCCCGATCAGCACATCGGCATCGACGTCATAGAGGACAAAGCTGCCCTCCACGCCAGCCGCCCGGAAGCATTCGGCCAGTATCGGACTCTCTTCCCAGATCCGACCGCAAGCGGTCTGACTGAACAAAACCATGCACAGAACGAGCGCGATGCGTTTCATGGCGGTTCCTGTGATATCGGGGGCTCAGTCGGTGGGCGTGTGCTTGCCGTTCAGGCCAGCGCAGTCCGGGATATCCGTTCAATACAGAAGGTCGAAAAACGAACAAGCCCATGTTTCATAAGGCGTCATTTTTGGATCAGCGTCATCATGGGTACAAATCTGGGTACAAATATGAGTGGATGCCTGCGGAACAGGCAAGAGCGTTGCGGAACAAAAAGCCTGCATTTACGCGGGCTTAGATCGTTATCGCGGAATATTTCAGACCGTTCCGGAAGGCATGTCATTTGCCGATGCAGAAACTGGAGAAGATGCGACCGAGAAGATCGTCGCTGGTGAAGGCGCCGGTAATCTCGCCCAACGCCGCTTGGACGAGGCGCAGCTCCTCGGCCGCCAGCTCGCCGGCGCGCTCCTGGCGCAGGCGCGCATCCGCCGCTTCCAGATGGGCCGCAGCATGATCGAGCGCATCCAGATGCCGGCGCCGCGCTGAAAAAACGCCCGAGCCAGCGCTGTACCCGGCGCAGGCCTTGAGATGATCACGCAAAGCATCGAGCCCCTCGCCGGTCGCCACCGAAAGACCGAGGTAAGGCGCCTCGCCGGGCACATCCCACAGGCCGGGCGCTGCCTGAGTGAGGTCGATCTTGTTGTACAGCACCGTCACTTTCAGATCGGGCGGCAAGTCATGCATGCCCAGCAGGTCCGCAGGCTGAGGCAAGGCCGCTTGCGGTTGGGTGCTGTGATCCAGCATCAGCAGCACCCGATCGGCGCTGTTCACGGCGGCGCGGGCACGGCGGATGCCTTCCTGCTCCACGGCATCGCCACTCGCATGCAGACCCGCCGTGTCGATCACATGCAGGGGCAGGCCGTCGATCGCGATGTGGGTCCGCAGGACATCGCGCGTGGTGCCGGCCTGTGCGCTGACAATGGCGGTTTCCTCGCCACTGAGCGCGTTGAGCAGACTCGACTTGCCCGCGTTCGGGGGACCGGCGATAACGACGGTGTATCCATCCCGCAGCACTCGACCCTGACCGGCATTGACGCGAAGGTTCGCGACGCTCGCGCGCAGCGCATCGAGCTGCCGGAACAGTTCGGCATCGGCGAGAAAATCGACTTCTTCTTCGGGAAAATCGATCGCCGCCTCGATATGGACGCGCAGCGTGATGACCTGCTCCGTCAGGACCTCGACCTGCCTGGAGAAGTCACCCTGCAGGGAGGCCATGGCCGCACGCGCGGCAGCCGCCGACCCGCTGGCGATGATGTCGGCGACCGCCTCGGCTTGGGCAAGATCGAGTTTCCCGTTGAGAAAGGCGCGTTCGGAGAATTCACCTGGACGCGCGAGGCGGGCGCCGAGCGCCAGAGCGCGGGCGAGCACCAGATCCAGCACCACCGGGCCGCCATGGCCCTGCAACTCCAACACGTGTTCCCCGGTAAAGGAATTTGGCGCCGGGAAATAAAGCGCTAAGCCTTCGTCCAGCGCCACGCCGTCATCACCGCGGAACCGCGCATAGTGTGCGTGGCGTGGAGATGGCAATTGGCCCAACAGGGCGCGAGCAAGATCCGGCACACCGGGGCCGGAAATACGGACGATACCCACGCCGCCGAATCCCGGCGGTGTGGCAATGGCGGCAATCGTCTCGGTGGCGGCGGGCATTGAACCCGATCAGGCAGCCGGCGCGGTCCGGGCTTTCTCGCCTTCCACCTTACGCGTGATGTACCACTGCTGAAGAATGCCCAGGGTATTGCTGACGACCCAGTACAGTACGAGACCCGCGGGGAACAGGGCGAAAAAGACGGTCATCAGGACCGGCATCATCATCATGACCCGTTGCTGCATGGGATCCATCGTGCCTTGGGCCGTACTCAGCTTTTGCTGGATCAGCATGCTGATGCCAAACAGGACCGGCAGCACGTAATACGGATCCTTGGCCGACAGATCGTCGATCCACAGAAAAAACGGTGCCTGACGCAACTCGACGCTCTCCAGAAGCACCCAGTACAGCGCGATAAATACCGGCATCTGCACGAAGATGGGGAGACAGCCGCCGAGTGGATTGAATTTTTCCTTGCGGTACAGCTCCATCATCGCTTCGTTGAGCTTTTGCTTGTCCTCGCCGTAGCGGTCGCGCAGGGCCTGGATGCGCGGCGCGAATTCTCGCATCTTGGCCATGGACCGGTATTGCGACTCGGACAATTTGTAGAACGCCAGCTTGATCAGCACAGTCAGTGCGATGATCGCCAAGCCCCAGTTGCCGAACAGCACGGCATGCAGCCAGGACATGACCCAGAACAGCGGCTTGGCGATGATGGTGAGGAAACCGTAGTCCACCGTCAGCTCCAGCCCGGGTGCGACGTCGGCCAGGATGTCCTGCTCCTTGGGCCCGAGGAACAGTTCGGTGTTCAGGGTCTGAACTGCTCCCGGGGCCAGCTCCACCGTGGGTTCGGTCAGACCGAGAATGATCTGACCCCCCGGAAGGAGTTTGCTGTAGTAGCGGTTTTGCGACGCCGCATCCCCCAGCAATGCGCCCAGGAAATAGTGGTCGACGAAGGCTGACCAGCCTCCCGTCGGGCGCAAGTCGATGGGCTCGGCCGTCAGCTTATCGAAGGTGCGCTTGTTGTAGCGCTCGCCGTCATAGAAGCCGGTGCCGGAAAAGGTATGAGGCATCAGGAAATTGCGCTTGGGCTGTGGCGGCGGAATGCGCTGCAGCTGGCTGTAGAGGCTACCGCTCCAAGCGGTGTCGCCACGGTTCTCCATGTCGAAAGCCACCTGGACCACATAGCTTCCGCGTTCGAACCGGTAGCGCTTGGTGACCGTCACCCCGGAAGCGTCGGTCCAGGTCAGCGGGATTTCAAGGCTGTCCTGTCCGTCCTGGAGTACGTATCGATCCGCCGCAGTTTGATAGCGCGTCCGGTGATCCGGGGCCGGGCTGTTCTGCGAGATGAGCCCGCTTTGGGCGATGTAAAACTGCCCATCCCGGTCACCCAGCAACTGAACCGACATGCCGGGGTTATCGGGGGAAACCGGATATTCGAGCAAGGCCAACTGCCGAAGGTCCCCGCCGAGCGCATCGATTTCCCCACGATACAGATCCGTTTCAAAGACGATGCGTTCGGCGCTCGCCATGACCGGGGTCGGTTGCTGGCTTTCACCCGGCGGCGGCGGATTCAATGTCGGCGCATCGAGCGCGGGCAAGTCCTGCTCAGCCGGCTCGGCGGGCGCGGTCACCGTGGGCGGCGACGGAATATCGGCCGTCTGGATGGCCGAATCCTCGATCCAGGCCTGCCAGATGAGAAACACGATGGCCGCGAGCACGGCATAGAGGGTAAAACGGATATTTTCCATGGCAAAAGGCCTAATGGCGCGCGGGAGTTGTCGAGACCGGCACTTTAGCCCGTGACGCCAGCCGTCGCCAGTGCCTGACCAAGGCACGGTGGAGATCTGCTCGTGCGAGCTGGCCTGCGCCATACCGAGCCATGATCATGACATCCCAGCCCGACAGCTCATCGTAGTGATGGCGGAAGCTTTCGCGGCAGATGCGCTTGAGTCGGTTGCGCGCCACGGCGTTTCCGGATGCCTTGACAGAGATCGCGAGACCAAGCCGCGCATGACCCACCTCATTCGGGCAGGCCAGGACGACGAATTCGGGGCTCCCCTGACGTTGACCCGTAGCGCGCACGACGGCGAACTGGGCAGAACGGGTCAATCGGTTGGCGGGGGGGAAGGTCCGCCTGCCCGAAGACGCGCCGCTCAATCAGACCGTCAGGCGATGACGACCCTTGGCGCGCCGGGCCTTGATTACCAGACGGCCATTCTTGGTCGCCATTCGGGCGCGGAATCCGTGGGTACGTTTGCGACGCAGTTCACTGGGCTGATAGGTTCTTTTCATGGCGGTAACCGTGTTCCGGCAAGTCGTTCGGCGTCCAGCGGGGCAGACGCAAGGGCTGGAGATGCTACTGCTCCAGCGGCGTGACTGTCAATCTCGGCGCCTGTGGCTTGCGGCTACAAAGCGGTATAGACTGGTTTGCCCGCGACGAAGCGGCGGGGATTCTTTGCTATTTACTTCTGTAATTACAATAAATTGGATCCTCTTGTGTCTGTGTGGAAAACCTGTCTTGATGCCTTGCAATCTCAACTTCCGGAACAACAGTTCGGAGTTTGGATCCTGCCACTGCAAGCGGTGGAGGAGAATGGCCGGCTGCGGATACTCGCACCCAACAGCTTCGTTCAGGAATGGGTACAAGCGCATTACCTCAACCTGATTCAAGACATCGTAGGCAGTCTGGCGCCAACTACGACGCCGCCGCGATGCATTGAAGTCGGCTCGGTCAAGCCTGTCACCCCGCTCTCGGCGCCGTCCGCTACGCCAGGCGAACCGGTCCGGTCGTCGCTGATGGCCCGCAGCGAACCGCTGACCGGAAATCGGATCAATCCGGCATTCACGTTCGACACCTTTGTGGAAGGCAAGTCGAACCAGCTGGCCTTCGCTGCCGCGCGCCAAGTCGCCGAGAATCCGGGAGAATCCTATAACCCATTGTTTTTGTACGGGGCAGTCGGTCTCGGAAAGACGCACTTGATGCATGCGGTTGGAAATGACCTGCTCCAGAAACACCACGGCGCGAAGGTAGTGTACCTGCACTCCGAACGATTCGTGAATGATATGGTGCATGCTCTGAAGAACCATAAAATAAATGAATTCAAGAACTTCTACCGTTCCTTGGATACCTTGTTGATCGACGATATCCAGTTTTTCGAGGGCAAGGAACAATCCCAGGAAGAGTTCTTCCACACCTTCAATGCCCTGCTGGAAGGACAGCGGCAGATCATTCTGACCTGCGATCGCTACCCAAAGGAGGTGCAGGGCCTAGAGGAACGCTTGCGATCCCGCTTTGGGTGGGGCCTGACGGTTGCGGTCGAACCGCCCGAACTGGAGACCCGAACGGCAATCCTGATCAAAAAAGCCGAGCAGATGGGTGTCGACCTTCCGGATCAGGTGGCTTTTTTTATCGCCAAACAGGTGCGCTCGAACGTTCGTGAACTCGAAGGTGCACTCCGGCGTGTCATTGCCCATAGTCAGTTCAAGGGTCTGACCATCAGCTTGGACGCAACCCGCGAAGCCTTGCGGGATCTCCTGCTCCTGCAGGAAAAACTGATCACGATTGAAAACATCCAGCGCACAGTCGCCGACTACTACAAGCTCAAGGTGAGCGACCTGACATCGACCCGACGCACACGGACCGTTGCACGGCCCCGTCAGATGGCAATGGCACTGGCCAAGGAACTGACGGCCCACAGCTTGCCGGAGATCGGCAAGCACTTCGGCGGACGCGATCACACCACTGTACTGCACGCCTGTCGCAAAACGACCGAGTTGCGGGAAAGTGACCTTCGGGTCAACGAAGACTACCAAATGCTGTTGCGTATCCTCTCGGCATGAAGACCGGGAAAACAGTGTGGATAAGCTGTCAGGAATCAGTGGACGAATCGGCGAAGAATCCGAAAAGCGAAGTTACCCACAGCTCCTCCACAGTCGATTCACAATCGTACTCAAATGGAAAATGCGTTAAAACCCATTGAAAGATCAGGGAAAATGAGCGTTTCTCCACTTATGCACATGCTCTACTACCTCCACAAGAAAACTCAAGACTTAGATTTAGATACACCCTCTGCCCGGGATGATGCGACATGAAATTCGAGTTGCTCCGTGAGGAATTCCTCAAGCCTCTGCAAACAACCATCGGCGTTGTCGAACGACGGCAAACCATGCCAATCCTGGCCAATGTTCTGATTCAGATCGAGAACGACGCGTTCCAGATCACTGGGACTGACCTGGAAATCGAGATGGTCGCTCGTGGCACCTGCAAGACCATCAGCCCAGGCAGTGCCACGGTGTCAGGACGCAAGTTGCTCGACATCGTGAAAAGCCTACCTGACGGCGCCAAGCTGCAGTGCGCGCTAACAGAAGACCGCATCGCTATCCGGACACAGGGAAGCCGATTCTCGCTCGCTACGCTGCCGGTTTCGGATTTTCCAGTCAGCCGCGGACAGGATGGCGGTGTGCGGCTGATGCTGGACCAGAGCAAGCTAAAGAATCTTCTCGATCTGACTCAGTTCAGCATGGCACATCAGGATGTTCGCTATTACCTCAATGGCTTGCTGTTTGATCTACGCCCGGGGTTGCTGCGGGCCGTAGCCACGGACGGACACCGCCTTTCGATGGCAGAGACCCGATTGGATACCGCGGGGGGAGTCACAGGACAACAGATCATCATTCCCCGAAAAGGCATCCTGGAATTGCAGAAATTACTGACGGAAGGCGAGATCGAGCTCGAAATCACCTCGAACCAGATCACGGCATCAATGGAAGGAATTCGATTCACCAGTAAACTTGTCGACGGCCGATTTCCGGACTACGAAAAAGTCATTCCACCAACCTTACCGCGATCGCTCGAGGTTGATCGGCTGGAACTCCGCCAGAGTCTTTCTCGAGCAGCAATCTTGTCGAACGAGAAGTTTCGGGGGGTTCGGCTCAGTCTCGACGCGCATGGCGTCACCATTCGTGCCCACAATGCCGAGCAGGAAGAAGCCGAAGAATCGTTAGCTGGAACGTACATCGGGGAACCGATGGAAATCGGATTCAATGTTGTCTATCTACTCGAACCGTTAGCTGTTTTGCGCACCGACACGGTACGCCTGCAATTCTCAGATGCAAACGGAAGCTGTTTGATCACCGCAACCGACTCGGAAGACGACAGCACACCGAATCAGCACGTGGTGATGCCAATGCGCCTTTAAGGGATTCGGATGACCATCCATGTGCTGAAAGGCCTTAATTTTCGGCGATTTGAGGCATTTCACCTGGAATGTCATCCGCACTTCAACGTCGTCATTGGCCCCAACGGCGCGGGGAAGACGTCCTTGCTTGAAGCCATTTATGTGTTGAGCCGGGGAAAGTCGTTTCGCACGACCCGTCGCCACAGGCTTTGGCGACATGGCGCAGACGCCTTTTCGTTACGCGCCGAGCTTTCGGATCCGCTGGGGCGACGACTGAAGCTCAAGCTGGATGCAGATGCCCAGGGTTTGAATGTACGGTTGCAGGACGAGCCGATCCGGGTTTTGAGCGCCATCTCGCCGCTGCTTCCAGTGCAACTCCTTGATCCGCGTGAAACTCCCCTGGTGGCTGGGAGTCCGCGGGACCGCCGGCGATTTCTGGATTGGGGATTGTTCCACGTGGAACCTCGGTTTCACCACCACTGGCAGATGTATGAGCGCGCACTCGGGCAGCGCAACGCCGCACTTCGGGCCGCAGCATCCGAATCGGTTCTGATTGGTTGGGAAAAAACGATGGTCACCCATGGCGAGGTGCTCGATCAGATGCGGCGTGCCTACCTGACCGAGTTGATGCCGCTGATGGACACGTATCGCGAGAAACTGGCATGTACGGCATCGCTCGAATGCCGTTACCAACCGGGGTGGCCGCGCGAACGCAGCTTTACGGAGTCGATTCATAGTCACCGTGCGCGGGATCGTCTTCAAGGATTTTGCTCGATAGGCCCGCACCGTGCAGACATCGACATTCGAATCGATGGTATAGCTGCTGCACATCACCTTTCCCGAGGTGAAGAGAAGCGCTGGACGTATGCCTTCTTATTGGCACAAATTGCCTATATGAAACACAAAACGGATCGGGAACCCATCGTTTTGATCGACGATCCGGTCTCCGAACTGGACGAACAGCATTGGGCGCGGTTGTCGGAGCTGCTGACCTCCCTTCCAGCCCAGCAATTCATTACGTTGATCGATTCCCGCTACGTTCCCAGAACCGCAGACTACGGTGTGTTCCACGTGGAACAAGAGCCGGCATCAAGAATGGTATGATGTGCTTTTCCCTAGGTATTCCCCTCGTATGAGCGCAACAAGCTACGACTCAAGCAGCATCAAAGTGCTGCGCGGCCTCGATGCGGTTCGCAAACGCCCCGGCATGTACATCGGTGATACAGATGACGGCTCGGGCCTGCACCATATGGTGTTTGAAGTCGTGGATAACGCCATCGACGAGGCTTTGGCCGGACACTGCTCGAACATCCTGGTCACGATCGAAACCGACAATGTCATGACCATTTCCGATGACGGTCGTGGAATTCCGGTAGACGTTCACGCGGAGGAAGGCCGATCGGCTGCGGAAGTCATCATGACCGTCCTGCATGCGGGTGGGAAATTCGACGACAATTCGTACAAGGTATCCGGAGGCTTGCACGGCGTCGGCGTATCGGTCGTCAATGCGCTCTCGGAGGTGCTTGAACTCACCATTCACCGCGACGGGAAAAGCTATTTCCAGCGCTACCACCTCGGCGTGCCCGACGCGCCGCTCGCGGTCATGGGCGAGACGACCCTGCGCGGCACCACAATTCGATTCAAGCCAAGCCCGTCCATCTTCAGCAACATCGAATTTCACTACGACATTCTAGCCAAGCGCCTGCGTGAGCTGTCGTTCCTGAATTCAGGCGTACGCATCGAGCTGCGCGACGAACGCGGCGAGGGCCGGAGCGCGACATTCGAGTATCAAGGCGGAATCCGCGCCTTTGTCGAGCACCTCAATCAGAAGAAGACACCGCTGCACGCAAAGATCTTCTACTTTTCCGGTGAACGCGACGGTATCGGCGTCGAAGTCGCCATCCAATGGAATGATTCTTACCAAGAGACCATGTTCTGCTTTACCAACAACATCCCCCAAAGGGATGGTGGTACGCATCTCGCTGGATTCCGGGCTGCGTTGACGCGCACGGTCAATGGGTACATCGACGAAGCCGGTCTCAATAAAAAGGAAAAGCTCAACTTGACCGGTGACGACGCACGCGAAGGATTGACTGCCGTGCTCTCCGTTAAAGTGCCGGATCCCAAGTTCTCATCGCAGACCAAGGACAAGTTGGTGTCTTCCGAGGTGAAGGCTGTTGTGGAATCACTGATGGCTGAGAAACTTCAGGATTTCCTGTTGGAACACCCGCATGACGCCAAAGTCGTCATTGGCAAGGTGCTTGATGCGGCGCGCGCGCGCGAAGCCGCGAAGCGCGCGCGAGAGATGACTCGCCGGAAAGGCGCGCTTGACATCGCTGGATTGCCGGGAAAACTCGCCGACTGTCAGGAGAAGAATCCCGCACTCTCCGAGATCTTCCTCGTCGAGGGTGATTCAGCGGGCGGCTCAGCCAAGCAGGCACGTGACCGTCGTACCCAGGCCATCTTGCCGCTGAAAGGTAAAATCCTGAACGTCGAAAAAGCCAGGTTCGATAAAATGCTTGCATCACAAGAGGTTGCAACGCTTATCACGGCGCTTGGCTGTGGCATTGGACGGGACGATTTTAACCCCGACAAGTTACGCTACCATCGAATAATTATCATGACCGACGCCGACGTGGACGGTTCCCATATCCGGACGCTGCTGCTGACGTTCTTCTATCGGCAGACCTATACTCTGGTGGAGCGCGGACATGTCTACATTGCGCAACCCCCACTGTACAAGGTAAAGAAAGGCAAGCAGGAGCAGTACCTGAAGGACGATGCAGCCCTGAATAGCTATCTGCTCAACATCGCCGTGGATGGCGCATCGGTCTGGCCGGCACCGGATCTTCCGGTTCTTCAAGGCGAACCATTGGCCCGGCTGGTCCTCATGCATCAGGACGTGGAACATGCAATCGAACGTTTGTCGCGATCTTATGATCCGCATGTCCTGACGGTACTATCGGAGGTGGAGCCGATCTTGCCGGTGCTGGCGGACGAGGCCGCGCGCAATCAGTGGCGGGAGATGTTCGAAGCCCGGCTCAATGCGACCGCTCCGGGTGCGAATCGCTATGTTGTGCCAACCAGTGAAGTCGATGGACTGTTCGTCATTCGCTATCGGCACGGCTTGGAGCACACCTATCACGTGAGCCACGAGCAACTCGAGAACGCGGAATTTCGCCCGCTTCACAAACTAGCCCAAAACCTGTCCGGGTTGTGGAGCGATCAGGCCCGTGTCGGCCGCGGAGAACGCAGTCAGAGCGCTCCGCGATTCCAAGATGCCGTGCGTTGGCTGATGGACGAGGCACGACGCGGCATGACCGTTCAACGGTACAAGGGATTGGGCGAAATGAATCCCGACCAGCTCTGGGAAACGACCATGGATCCCGAAACCCGGCGACTGCTGCGGGTAACCGCCGAGGATCTCGTGGCCGCCGACGACATCTTCACCACCCTGATGGGCGATCAGGTCGAGCCGCGCCGGGATTTCATCGAACGCAATGCCCTGCTGGTCAGCAATCTCGACGTGTGATTCGTGGTATGAAGCCCGAACATGACGCCGGCGCTGCGCCGATCTTCCTGTTCACCGATTTTGGATTGCCGGCGCCCTACGTGGGCCAGATGAAAGCGGCGATTCACCGCACCGCGCCAGCGGTTCAGGTAGTCGATCTCTGTCAGGATCTCACGCCGTTCCAACCCCGTCCGGCGGCCTACCTTCTGGCCGCACTGGTGCCGTATCTGCCGGTTGGCGCCAGTGTCGTCGCGGTCGTCGATCCTGGAGTCGGCACGGAACGACGGGGATTGGTGCTGAAAGGCAGCGGGATACGGCTGATTGGACCGGACAATGGCTTGCTGGCCATTACGGGACACCGACTGGTCGATGCCACCTGGGCCGCCTTGCCGGATCCGGAAAGTGATGCCTGCGCGACGTTCCACGGTCGGGACTGGTTCGCCCCCGCGGCCGCCCAATTGCACACCGGCCAGCCACAGATGTTGCACGATCTGGGTGACATCGCACCGGTGGGTGCGCCCTGGCCGGAAGACTGGGCGGCGGTGATCTACGTCGACCGATACGGCAATGCCATGACGGGTCTGCGTGCCGATCGGGGCATGCGCCAAGACCAGACCCTGAAAATCGGCGGACGGACGGTGCGCCCTGCGCGAACCTTCGCGGATGTTCCGGTGGGCGAAGCGTTCTGGTATGCCAATTCAATCGGCTTGATCGAGATCGCGATCAACCAAGGGAATGCAGCTCACCAACTCGGGCTGGAAGTGGGTCGCCCGCTTTTCGGCGGATGACCCGCTTCCGGCCCGAGGTCAGGCTATTTCAAGTGTTGTTTGACGGCATCTTCTAGGGTGGTAAGACCAGCGGCTTTTCCGAATTCGAGCGCTTGCTCGGCCGACTTGCCCTCGATCGCATGAGCCCGGATCGCCAGCAGCGCACCCACACGATTTCCGCTGGCGCAGTGGATCATCACCGGTCCAGGTTGCGCGTTGGCGAGCGCACGATCCAATCGGTGTGCATTTTCCTTCGACAAGTCAGCGGCGCCGCCGACCGGGATGCTGATGAAATCCATTCCCAGGGATTGAACCAAGCCCGACTCTTCGATATCCGGCAATTCCGAACTTGGACGCAGGTTGATTACGGTCTTGTACCCGGCCGCGGCTGCGGCGCGGAGATCCGCCTCCGTCGGCTGACCTCCGGTCAGCAGGTTCGGTGCGGGCTGTTTGGCGTTCGGAATTTGGATCAGCTTCGCTTGGTCGCTCACAGAAATGACTCCCTGTTGTGAGGTGTTTTGGGCCAGTAGTCCGGGAGAAAACGCCACGCAGACCAACAGAACCCAGCCAGAAATCGGCGTGCGAAGGATTGTAACGGTCATAAGCGGCCCTTTGGGAAGTCCGTTGGTTCACCAAGGCAGGCGACGCAGTCCATCCAGCGTCGTGGCTTGGAATGAAACCTCCAAATCAGCGTCCGGATGAGGCGTCTTTTGGCGGGATTCGATCGCCCATCGCGCCATCAGTCCCATCTCTCGCCCCATGCGAAAATTGATCACGGCCGGCGAGCGATGGCGATGACGAATGGGCCGATTCACTTGGCTGCGGCAGGCCGCCAGCACCAACGGCAGGGGAATCCATTGCCCAGACAGGGCCGAAACCGCTTGTTCAATGCATAGTTTAGCGCTGCACAGCGATTCGATCACCTCGGCAATCTCATGCGTAGCGATCAGGGGGAAGGCGTCGTCGCGATGCTGGGGAAAAGGCAGGATGCCGCGCCGAATCGCCTTGCGCATCGGGGTATTGAGCCAGCGCTCCAGAACCAGCGCCGTGGGCAACGCGATAACTGGACGATCGGTACTGGACCGCAGGCAGCCACGCGGTGATCCGGCCGGTACCAACTGAACAACCCGCCCGGGTAGGCGAGGCCAATAGCTCGTAGGCACCAGTCCGAGGTTAGGCGGCTTGGCCCCCAGGCGGTTACCCGGGAAAATCAACAGCCAATCCAGGGCGGGCACCTGCACTGCGGCGCTGGCTCGGGCTGCCTTTCTCGAAAGCGCGTGAATCGTCACGCCGCGGCGAGAGAGGCGCTTGGCCCATGAGGAATCACGATTGCGCGACCACGCGGTAATCGTCGCCCCCGCCTCCAGCAGGACCTGCAGGGTGGCTGCGGCTTCGGGCCCGTGGATCCCCACCATCCCGATCCGCATTGCACTGGGTAACGGTTTGCGTGCCGTCACATCATCCATGGTGTTCTCCGCCAAGCAGTCGCTGCTCGGCTCTTTCGATTTGCGAAGCGGTACCGAGCAATACCAACGTGTCATCGGCCTTGAGTTCTACATCTGGAGACGGATCCTGCCCGGTCACGGTGCCCCGCCGCAACGCTTGAACCCGGATTCCGATCTGCTCCAGATTGAGATCGCCCAAACGGTGGTTGACCGCATGGGCCGTCTCCGGCAGTGCCACCGGATGAACCACTTCAAGCGGCTTACCGGTCTCATCGGCAATGCGGGAGCGTTCGCCATGGAGATAACCATGCAGCAGGCGGTAGCGCTCCTCACGCGCCGTACGAATGTGTTCCTGAATTCGCTCGGTGGGCGTGCCGAGCAACTCCAGCACGTGGGAAACCAACATCAGACTGCCTTCCAGCGTCTCCGGAACGATCTCGGTCGCTCCGGCGGCCTGCAAGGCCTCCCAATGCCGGTCATCAGCTGTGCGCACCAGTACTGGCAGGTCCGGCCGCAGTGCACGGACCTCTTCCAGGATGCGTTGGGCATCACCGAATCCATCGAAGGCGATCACGACCAGACGGGCTTTGTCCAATCCAGCCTTGCGCAGCAGGGTGCGCTGGCGGGAGTCGCCATACAGCACGGGTTCGCCGGCCAGCAGCGCCTCGCGGACACGCAGGGTATCGCTGTCGATCGCGATATACGGAATCTGCTCGCGTTGCAGGAATCGCGCGATGGCCTGGCCGACCCGACCAAATCCGCAAAGAATGACATGCGGCTCGTCCGAATCTGCAGCCTGGGACAATGGAGGCGCGGATCCGGATCTGCGGTCTGCCCAGCGCGCCCAATGGGGATTCATTTTCAACAGTAGCGGGGTCAGCATCATGCTCAGCATGATGCTCGAAAAGACCAGGGACTGCTGCGCGGGCGCCACCAGATCCAGCGCGCCGGCCAAGGTCAGCAGCGCGAACCCGAATTCCCCGCCCTGGGCCAGGGCGAAACCGGCCTGCCACGCATTGCGCCGCTCTTCGCCGACCAACCAGGCCAGGGCAACCACGATGACCCACTTGATCACCATGAAGCCAATGGTCAGCAGGATGATCCAATGCAGCTTTTCCACCATGGGGACAGGGTGAATGAGCATCCCCACGGCCACGAAGAAAATGCCCAGCAGGACGTCCCGGAATGGCCGGATCTCCGCTTCGATCTGATGGCGGAAATGGCTTTCACCGAGCAGCATGCCAGCGACGAATGCGCCCAATGCCATCGACAACCCCAGCAATTGGGTCAGGGCGGCCGCAGCCAGGATGATGACCAGAACCGCCAGCACGAAAAGCTCTTCAATACGGGTTCGCGCCACCAGCGTGAACAGACGCGGCAGAATCCGGGGCCCCAAGATCGTCAGTCCGACCAGCAGGAGGGCCGATTTCACCAAGGTCCAGGCCAGCGACGACAGCAGCTGGTCCGTCTGGCCGCCCAGAGACGGTAGAAGCGCGAGAAAGAAAACAGACGCCATGTCCTGAAACAGCAGCACAGCGACGGCGATCTGACCGAAGCGCAGATGGAGCTGGTGATTTCGAGACAGCTCCCGACTGACCACCGCAGTCGATGAAAGTGTTAAGGCGGCGGCCAGAACCCAGCTGGTGGTGACCGAAAGATTCAATAACCAGCCAATGAGCCAAAAGCTCAACAAGGTCACCAGAACCTGCCCCAGACCGACGCCCAGCACCAGCCGGCGCATGGCCAGCATCTTGGGCAGTGCAAATTCGAGACCCAGGGAGAACAAAAGGAAGACGACCCCGAACTCGGCCAGCTGAGCAACCGATTCGGGGCTTGAAATCCACCCGAGTCCTCCCGGCCCAATCAGCAGACCGACGACGATGTAACCCAGGATGGGCGGAATCCGCAACGGATAGCACAGAGAAAGAACCACCAGCGAACTGGCCAGCAAGATCAGCAGTTCGAGGAAGAAACCATGAGCCATATCGGGCACCGACCGGAGATCAGGGGATGTTCGAACTATACCATCCCCGGTCGGCACGCCTTTTGTAACGCACTTACTTCTGGGCGGATTTTTGTTCCTTGGCCACCAGGAAATCAATGACCTTGAGCGTCTCGGTCAGCTTGTCTTCCTTGCGCGAGACATGCTGCTGGAAACCTGGAGAAACTACATACTTGCCATTGACCACGAAGGCGGGCGTGCCCAGCAGGAGGATCCCGAAACGCTGCCACTGTGCTTCCGCCTGTTTCAGCTTGGTGCGAACGGCGAAGGAATCGTAGGCCGCCGAAAAGGCCTTCTTATCGACGCCATATTGCGTGACGAATTTCGCCATTCTGGACTCGCTGTCGAGTCGTTCTTTGTCCTCGTGAATGGCCTTGAACAGGGGGGCATTCAGCTTCTCCGCCGCCCCGAGGGTTTCAAGCGCATAGAAGGACTGCCCGTAGACGCCCCAGCTGCGGCGAAAGAAATCCGGACCATGGGTCACGCGGACGAACGTGACCTGATCGGCGTTGGTTTTTTGCCAGGACTCCAGATATGGCTCAATGTCGTGGCAAATATGGCAACCATAGGAAAAGAATTCGGCCACCTCGACCTTCGCGCCGGGCGTAATGCGCTGGGGATTTTCCACCAGCCGATACTGTACGCCCTCCTTATAGCTCGGCGCAGCGCCGACGCTGGTTGCCACGAACCCCAGGCAAACCGCGAGGAAGATCCATGGTAAAAGCCGCAATCGATACCCCATGAGTCGTACTCCCTCGTTGGGTCGGTGTCAGTGTCAGTGTAGTCCTTCGATATAGGAAGAGACCGCTTCGATTTCCTGGTTGCTCATGCGCTTGGCCACGCTCTGCATGATTTGACCCGTGGGAGAGCTGCCACGTTCCCCACGACGGTAAGCTTCCAGTTGCATCTTGGTGTACTGCGCATGCTGGCCCGCCAGTTTGGGATATCCGGCCGGACCGTTTCCGGCGCCTCGAGGACCGTGGCAAGCCATACAGGCCGAGACCCCGGATTCCTTGTTGCCGCCCCGGTAGAGTTTACCGCCGGCTTCAGCCAAGGCCGGGTCGGCACCGCCGATCTGAGGGCGCTGCTTGGCGAAATACGCGGCCAGGTCGGCCATATCCTCTTCGCTCAATCCCATCGCCATGGGTGCCATCACGGGATTTTGCCGGTTTCCGTTCTTGAAGGCCTGGAGCTGGGACATGGTGTATTCGGGGTTCTGTCCTGCCAGCTTCGGCCATTGTGGATTGGTGCTATTGCCGTCGAGCCCGTGACAGGCCGCGCAGGGAGCGGCCTTTTGCTGTCCCGCTTCGGGATTTCCCGCGGCTGCCGCCGCGCCGGAAACGCACAACCCGATGAGCATCAAGCTCACGGCAAACAGTCTGTTCATAGGAAAGGTGCCTCCTGATCTGGCATGCTGGATGGCCGTGAGCCGGGAAAACGCGGCGTTCCAGACGAACGCGCCGGAGAACCGGACTCGCAAGCGCGCAATTCTACAACGTTGACACCAAACGGGGTCAACCGAAACGGTCAAGAGGACATCGGGCAAATCTCATGCGGGACTACAATGGCGCCGTTTTTGTCAAGAGTGTGGCTCAGCTAGTCCAGTTGCCAGCGGACGATCAGGCCGAAATCGCTTTCGCCGGCCGCTCCAACGCGGGCAAATCCAGCGCCCTCAACGCCATCACTCAACGGCGCGCGCTGGCGCGCACCAGCCGCACCCCTGGCCGGACTCAGCTGCTCAATTTCTTCGTGCTGCCCTGCGGCATGCGTCTGGTCGATCTGCCGGGCTATGGCTATGCGAGCGTGCCGCTTGCCGTACGCCGGGAATGGGCGGCGCTCGTCGAGGGTTATCTGCTTGCGCGCGCGAGCCTCAGGGGTGTCGTCCTGGTGATGGATGTGCGGCATCCACTGACCGAGTTCGATCGGCAGATGCTGGCTTGGTGCACCGCGGCCGGTGTGGCCTGTCATGTCCTGCTCACCAAGGCCGACAAACTGGGTCGTGGCGCCGCCGGCAACACGTTGCTAGCGGTGCGACGCAGTCTGGCACAGGAAGCGCCGGGGGCAACCGTGCAATTGTTCTCGGCCATCTCGCGACAGGGCGTCGATGAGGCCCGGGCGCAGCTGGAGCACTGGTTTGATGATCCGGTTCTTGCGGAATAAAAAAAACCGCGACAGCCGAAGGGGGAGCCATCGCGGTTACCGCGGGCTGCGGCTTTGGGGGTAGCCAGCGCGCCCACTTACTCAGGGTAGGAAGAGTATCGTTGCGATACTCGAATACATAGACTATGAAGACTTCCCGGAAGTTCCATCGAAGCCCTGATTTTTATCCCGGTGCCCTCGTGCCTGCGGTACCGCAGGCACGGGAATGCCCGGTGAAACGGCAGCGGACGTGTCGAAATCCACGGGTGCGGGCAGACCGGATCGGAGGCGACCGGGGCCGGCGATCTCGATGATTGCGAGAGAGGAAGTAATGATACGTGACTGGCTGAAACAGACATTCGCTGATCGGCGGATCGTGATGCTGATCGGCATGGTATTCCTGTTCATGGGGTTCATCATCTGGACGGCGCAGATGATGGCGCCCGTCTACGCCAGCGTAATCATTTCATTTCTGCTCCACCCCCGCGTGCGATGGTTGGAGCGCCGCCGCTTTCCGCACCTGCTCGCCGTCCTGTTGATCTTTGTCGTCTTCCTGGGCGGGCTGGTGTTGACCTTGTTCGCGTTCCTGCCGCTGTTCCTTCAGCAGCTGACGACGTTTGCCCAGCAGATTCCGTCGCTGATCTCCGCGGCGCAGACGACCCTCATGGACCTGCCAGAACGTTATCCGAGCCTGATCTCCACTTCGGAAATCGATGAGATTCTGGCCCAGTCCCGGGCGCAGGGCCTACAGTTGAGCCAGCGGCTTCTGGGATATTCGTTTTCCTCACTGGTGGGGGCCGCAACGCTGATCGTCTACATCTTCCTGGTGCCGTTCCTGGTGTTCTTCCTGCTCAAGGATGGCGATCGTATTCTCGCCTGGTTCGAGCGTTTCCTGCCGGATGATCGCGAGCTGGCCGTGCGCGTCTGGCACGAAGCCCAGCATCAGTTCAGCAACTACATCCGCGGCAAGTTCATCGAGATCCTGATCGTCGCCATGGCCACGTTCGTCATATTCAGCCTGATGGGTCTGAACTACGCCGTGCTGCTCTCGGTGATTACCGGCCTGTCGGTGCTCATTCCCTACGTCGGCGCGACGGTCGTGACCTTGCCGGTGGCGATGGTGGCGTACCTGCAGTGGGGCATGTCCCAGGAATGCCTGCTGGCGATCCTGGCCTACGGTGTCATCCAGTTCGTCGACGGCAATATTCTCGCCCCCGTCCTGCTCGGCGATGCGGTCAAGCTGCACCCTGTCGCCATCATCGTGGCCATCCTGTTCTTTGGGAACATCTGGGGATTCTGGGGCGCATTTTTCGCCATTCCCCTGGCCACGGTGGTGAATGCGGTGATCAACGCCTGGCCGGCTACCACCGCAGTCATCGATCGCGCACCGGAGGGCCCGCTCTGACCCGAACGGCGGTAAACCGGGGCGGGGCTGCCCCGAGGGTCAGCTCCCGTGGGCGGCGTCCCAGTTCTCACCGACCCCCGCGTCCACTTCAAGCGGAACGGCCAGCGCCGTCGCCCCCTGCATGCGCGCCAGAACCCCGGCCTTGACGGTATCGATGGCGTCGAGTGGAATCTCGAAGACCAGTTCGTCGTGCACCTGCAGGATCATTCGCGCCGGCACGCCGTCGCGCTCGATCCATTCGTCGATGGCGATCATGGCCCGCTTGATGATGTCGGCGGCAGTGCCCTGCATGGGGGCATTGATGGCGGTGCGTTCGGCGTACTGACGCTGGTTGCCGTTGCGGGCGTGGATGTCGGGCACATACAGCCGGCGGCCGAACACTGTTTCCACATAGCCTTGTTCGCGGGCTTTGGCGCGCGTCTGGTCCATGAATACGCGCACGCCCGGATAGCGTTCGAAGTACAGATCGATGTAGCGCTGAGCCGCTTCCCGCGCGATTCCGAGCTGACGCGCCAGCCCGAACGCCGACATGCCGTAGATCAGGCCGAAGTTGATGGCCTTGGCCGCCCGGCGCTGCTCGCCTTGCACCTGCTCCAGCGGCACGCCGAACACCTCGGCTGCGGTGGCCCGGTGCACGTCTTCGCCCTCGGCAAATGCCTGACACAGTCGGGCGTCGCCGGACAGATGCGCCATGATGCGTAGTTCGATTTGCGAGTAGTCCGCCGAGAGCAGGACGTGGCCCGGATCGGCGATGAACGCCTGGCGGATGCGACGGCCCTGGGCAGTGCGCACCGGGATGTTCTGCAGGTTGGGATCGGACGACGACAACCGCCCGGTAGCCGCGACCGCTTGATGATACGAGGTGTGGATGCGCCCGGTCCGCGGATCGATCTGAGCGGGGAGCTTGTCGGCATAGGTCGACTTGAGCTTCGCCAGGCCGCGATATTCCAGGATAAGGCGCGGCAAGGGGTAGTCGGCGGCAAGCTCCTGCAGCACGTCCTCGGCGGTCGATGGCTGTCCCTTCGGGGTTTTGCGCACCACCGGCAACCCCATCTTTTCGAACAGGATCTCCTGAAGCTGCTTGGGTGAATCGAGGTTGAAGGCGCTGCCGGCTTCGGTCTGGGCGGCCTCCCGCAGCCGGTCCATCTCGGCCGAGAGCTCGGCGCTCTGGGCCTTGAGCTGCGCGGCGTCGACGCGCACGCCTGTGCGTTCCATCCGGCCCAGCACCGGAAGCAGCGGCATTTCGAGGGTGGTATAGATGGACGCCAGCGTCGGGACCGCCTGCAGTCGCGGCCACATCGCCTGGTGCAGGCGCAGTGCGATGTCCGCGTCCTCGGCGGCGTAGCGCGTGGCCGTCTCGATCGGCACGGCGGCAAACGGAATCTGCTTGGCACCCTTGCCCGTCACGGACTCGTAGGCGATCGTCGAGACGCCGAGTTCGCGCAGGGCCATCGAGTCCAGATCGTGCCGCACCGTACTGTCCAGCACATAGGACTCGAGCAGAGTGTCGTGGCGGATGCCGGCCAGGCGGATGCCGTGGTTTTCCAGCACCGCGCGGTCGTATTTCAGGTTCTGCCCGACTTTGAGCCGCGCCGGGTCCTCCAGCAGGGGCTTCAGCCGCGCCAGCGTCTCCTCGCGGTCCAGTTGCGGCGTGGCCTCGAGCCCTTCATGGGCGAGCGGGATATAGATGGCTTCGCCCGGCTCGATGGCAAAGGAGAGGCCCACGATGCGGGCTTCCAGGCTGTTCAGGCTGGTGGTTTCGGTGTCGAGCGCGATGAGCTCGGCCTTCTCCAGTCGCGCCAGCCAGTGCTCGAAGTCGGCGGTTTCGCGGACGCTGTGATACGTCACCGCGGCACCGGGGTCTGTGCTCGGATCCGAGGCCACTGCCCCCGCGGTCGGATCGCCTTCACGGTTGAGTTCGCGCAGCAGTCCGCCCAGTTCCAGATCCTGCGCCAAGCCCAGCAGGGTTTCGGTATCGGCCGGCTGCGGTTGCAGATCGTCGAGCGATTGCGCCAACGCCACATCGGTGCGGATACGTGCCAGTTCGCGCGACAGGGCGAGCTGTTCGAGATTGTCGCGCAACGATTCGCCCACCTTGCCGGCGATCGTGTCGGCTGCCGCCAGGAGTGCGTCCAGGCTGCCGTGGGCGCTCAACCATTTGGCCGCCGTCTTGGGGCCGACCTTGGGCACGCCCGGGATGTTGTCGCTGCTGTCGCCGACCAGAGCGAGGTAGTCGATGATGCACTCAGGCGGCACGCCGAACTTGGCCACCACCCCGGTGCGGTCGAGCCAGGTGCCGGACATGGTGTTGACCAGGGCGACGTACCCGTCGACGAGCTGGGCCATGTCCTTGTCGCCGGTGGAGATGATGGTCTCCATCTGCTGTGCGGCGGCTTGTCGGGCCAGGGTACCGATGACATCGTCCGCTTCCACGCCGGCGACTTCCAGCAGCGGCACGCCCATGGCGCGGATCAGAGCCTTGAGCGGGTCGACCTGACGGGCGAGATCGTCCGGCATGGGTGGACGATGCGCCTTGTAGGCCTGGAACAGCTCGTCGCGGAACGTCTTGCCGCGGGCATCGAACACGACTGCCAGCCGCTGCGGTTGCAGCTCCTGGATCAGCTTGCGCAACATGTTGTAAACGCCCACCACCGCGCCGGTGGGCCGGCCGTCGCGCGTGCTGAGCGGCGGCAGCGCATGGAAGGCGCGGTAGAGATAGCTCGAGCCGTCCACTAGGACCAGTGGCACGGGCGGTGTGGGCGGAACCGTCATGTCGCCGTCAATCCGGCAGCAGGCTTTCGCCGGCCCACAGATCGTTGATCGATTCGCGCGCTCGCGCCACGTGGATGCGGTCGCCGTCCACCAGAAGTTCCGGCGGCCGGGGGCGGGCGTTGTACTGCGAGGCCATCACGAAACCGTAGGCGCCGGCGGAGCGCACTGCGAGCAGATCCCCTTCGGCAATCCTCAGCGGCCGCGCTTTGCCCAGGAAATCGGCGGTTTCGCACACCGGCCCGACCACATCGTAGACCGCCTCGGGCCGGTCGGGATGCTGCTGCACCGTCACGATCTCCTGCCAGGCTTGGTAGAGCGCCGGACGCAGCAGGTCGGTCATGCCCGCATCGACGATGGCAAACTGCCGTTCGCTCTGGGTTTTGAGATATTCGACCCGCGTGAGGAGAATGCCGGCGTTGCCGACCAGCACGCGGCCCGGTTCCAGGATCAGTTCCAGCGTCCGGCCGCCCAACCGCTCGCGCAGCGCCGCGGCATACTCAGCCGGGTCCGGTGGCGTTTCGTCCCGGTAGCGGATGCCCAGTCCGCCGCCGACATCCAGGTGCTGCAGTGCAATCCCCTGCTCCGCCAGGCGGTCGACCAGCTGCAGCACGCGATCCAGGGCGTCGACGAATGGGGCAGTCTTGGTGAGCTGCGAGCCGATGTGGCAATCCACACCGACCACCCGGATCCCGGGCGATTCGGCGGCCCGTGCATAGGCAGCTTCGGCCTCGGCGATGGCGATGCCGAACTTGTTGTCCTTGAGCCCGGTGGCGATATAGGGATGGGTCTGGGCGTCCACGTCGGGATTGACGCGCAGCGACACTGGCGCGGTGACGCCGTGAGCGCGGGCGATGCGGTCGAGGCGGTCGAGTTCGGCGATCGATTCGACATTGAAGCAGCGGATGCCGACCGACAGCGCGTGTTCCAGTTCAGCGGTGCGCTTGCCGACCCCGGAAAACACCACTTTGGCGGGGTCGCCGCCAGCCTGCAGCACCCGCGCCAGCTCGCCGCCCGAAACGATGTCGAATCCCGAGCCCAGGCGGGCCAGCACGTTCAGCACCGCCAGATTGGCATTGGCCTTGACTGCGTAGCAGATCAAATGCGGGTGATCGCCCAGCGCCTCGGTCATGATCCGAAAATGGCGGGTCAGCGTGGCGCGCGAATAGACATAGGCCGGCGTGCCATAGGCGGCGGCCAGCGCTTCCAGGTCGACATCCTCGGCATGCAGCCGGCCGTTGCGGTAGAGAAAGTGATCCATGGGTCAGCGGTTACTCGGTGGCAGGCGGGGCGATCACGGCGGGCGGCCCTTCGTCCCCATCATTGGCGGGTGCCTCGGCCGGCACGGCTTCCTCGCTCCGGTACAGCGGCCCCTTCTGGCCGCATGCGGTGAGCAGCATCAAGGCGAGCGGCAGCAACAACCATCGGGAGCGCGGCATGGGGACGATCCGTAGCGGTGGGTAACAGACAGGCGGCCAGTATAGTGCGCGCGTTCCGGCTTGCCCATGCACAGGTCGGCCGGCGCGCTGCGCACGCGGGGATGCTTCAGGTGGCGTAGGTGCGTTCCAGATAACCGAGGATGGCGGCCGACTCCAGGATCTGCATGCCGGTGTTCGGATCTTCCAGATAGGGCACCTGCATGTGGCCGGTGCGGGCGAAGTGCGCCGCACGCTTGCCGCCGGGAACCGGTGTGTAGGGCGCGGGATGGCGCTGGCGCGCACGGCCGAATTCCGACCGCTGTTCCTTGGCCACGTTGTGCAGCACATAGGGCAGTTCCAGCTCGGTGAGGCGTTCGCGCACCAGCCGGCAAAAAGGGCTGGCCTCGAAACTCCAGAGATGCAGCGGCTGTTCCGGCGCGTGCGAGGGCCGCACGCGCACGCCCTTGCCGGCCCGAATCAAACTGCCCAAGGCGTTACCGACCTGTTTGAGCAGCGCGCCGCGATAGTGCAACGGCACCGGACCGCTGCCGTAGGTGCGGAACAGATAGGCGACGATCGTTTCGGACTCGTAAAGCGCAGTGCCCGTATTGGGATCGACGAGATAAGGAAATTGCGCCTTGCCGCCCTGCGCCACCACCTCGGGCCGAAAGCGCGTGCCGCCCTTGGGGCAGGGGTAGACCTCGACATCCAGATGCAGCGCCGAGAGCGCTTCGCGCGCCGAGCGACAGAACGGACAGCCTTCCATGTCATAGAGCTTGAGGCGCTGCGCCGGAGGCGGGGCGTGAACCGCTCCGGGCTGCGCCATCATGCCGCGGCCGAGGCCCAGCAGCGTGGCGAGGAAAGAACCGATCACATCGAACCGCTGCGACAGGGAAGAGGACATGGCGCGCTCCAAGGCCGCGGGAAGGCATACCCGCTCATCCTAGCCGGCTCATGCACAGACGCAAGACTGTCTTGGGCACAGCCTCAGTGGGTGTTCAGCTCAGATTCCTGAATCGTGCGATCACCGGCGCATGGTCCGACGGCCGCTCCCAGCCTCGTGGCGTGGCATCTATCCGGCTCTCCTCGCACAGCGTCGCCAGCGCGGCACTGACCAGGACCAGATCGATGCGCAAGCCGCGCTTGCGGCGGAACGCCATCATCCGGTAATCCCACCAGCTGTAGATGCCACCAGCGGACTCGTGCAGGCGCAGGCTGTCGGTAAGCCCCAGATCGAGCAGCACCTGCAAGGCCTTCCGTTCCGGCTCGCTGCACAGCACCTGCCCGGCCCAGGCAGCCGGGTCGTGGACATCCCGGTCATCGGGCGCGATGTTGAAATCTCCGACCACCGCCAGATGCGGGTGTTCGGCCAGTTCGGCTTGCAGGTAGTCGCGCAGTCGGGCGAGCCAGTCGAGCTTGTAGACATACTTGTCGCTGTCCACCGATTGGCCATTCGGCACATAGAGATTGATCAGCCGCAGCGGCCCGATGGTGCACGCCAGAACGCGCTGCTGCGGATCGTCGAAGCCGGGCAGGCCGGTGCGCACCGCCGTGATCGGCGAGCGGCTGAGCACCGCCACGCCGTTATACGCCGATTGGCCGGCGAAAACTGCCGCGTAGCCGGCATCGCGCAAGGCCTCGACCGGGAAGTTCTCATCCTTCAGCTTGGTTTCCTGCAGGGCCAGTGCATCCACGGGATTCTCCCGCAGCCAGTCGAGCACCTGCGGCAGGCGTACCTTGAGCGAATTGACGTTCCAGCTGGCGATCTGCATGGGTTTTCGGAATGGGGTCAGGCGGGTGGTGGATCGAGGGTGAATGACGCTTCGGTTTCGGCTCACTCTACACCACTCGAACATCCGACCCAATGACGGCTGCGGCCGCAGTTCCGGGCCGCTAGACTGGCGGGATACTTGATCGCTCCATTCGTGCCGCCATCAGGGCTCAACCGAAATAATAATAGGGGGGAAGTCCATGGAGGATCCGCTAAACAACTGCAATGCCGCATCCAGGGCCGCGATGACGGCCTTGTCCGCCGATCGCCCCTGCACTGATCCCAAAGACGATCTTTTCGGACATGCGCCTTTCGCCCGGCATCTGGCCAAGACCATCCGCTGCCACCGAGGCGGCGATGGCCTGGTGATTGCCCTGCATGGCCCCTGGGGTTCTGGCAAGACGACGATCCTGAACTATGTGTGTCACTACCTCGAAGCGGAGAAATCTGAAGACGCTGACCCGCCCGTCGTGGTGCATTTCAATCCCTGGTGGTTTTCCGGCCGCGAGGATCTGGCTCAGACATTCCTGCGGCAACTCCAGGCGGCGCTGCCGGC